>OLPX01000010.1_pt1 | contig 239445 bp, 200 predicted proteins | sample 1672491 | NCBI WGS metagenome assembly OLPX01 (sample SAMEA3136692, study PRJEB25190) | human gut metagenome | biome: human gut; feature: human-associated habitat; material: faeces | place: Austria | collected 2013
ACTGATTTACTTGTGTTCCATTTGGTTGCTGCTTTCACATTGTTCGTGAGTGTGACCGCACTAATCGTTGCTGTTAGCAGAGTGATAAAACATAGTAATCTTTTTTTCATTTGATTGTCCCTCCTTGTTTATAAAATATATTTATTGCTTTCTTATATTATACAATTATTTAATATAATTATCTACTAATATTTATTATCCCATAACATTTAACCTAAATTATTCTCGTTACTTTTCTTATTTATCTCTACTTAACCACTACATTCACTTTATATTTTATTCCTGATGTACGTAATTTTACCGTGATCGTTGCTTTTCCTTTCTTAACTCCCTTGATATTTCCGTATTTAGATACAGCTGCTATTTTTTTGTTTGATGTTGTAAATTTTAAAATAGATGGATCAAGATATCCTTTTTTCAATTTTTTGGCATAGAAAATCTTTGTTTGAATCTTTGCTTTCTTTCCTTTTTTCAGTGTTACTTTCTTGGTATTTGCACGAATCTTTGTAATCTTCGCTGCCTTATAAGATGTTTTCTTTCTTGATGTTTTTACAGTTGCTCTCGCTTCGTAATAAACAGCACCACCTGTTTTTTTGATCTTTTTTAAATATGATGGTTTTTTTAATTTTACATCTTTATCGAATGCAGAAGCTCCTATTTTTACAACAGAATCAGGGATTATCACTGATTTTAATGATGTATTGACAAAAGCAACTTCTTCAATATTTTTCAAATTGTTTGGTAATTTTATTGTTTCTAATGCTGTACAATTTGCAAACGCTCCATCTCCAATTGTTGTTATATTTTTTCCAAATGTTACTTTCTTTAAATTTTTACATGTGTCAAATGTACTTTCATCTATCACTTTCACTTGATCTGGAATGATCACATTTTCTATACTGCTATTTGAACACTCTGGGATTATTTTTATTTTCTTTGAAAATGTAAGGTTCTTTAGATATTTTAAATTTGCTAAACTTAACTCTCCTGCTTTTTCCACTTCAGATGGCATAACATATGTTTCTGATTTTTTTGATTTTGGATAAGCAACCAGTTCTTTTTTATCCTTTGTGTAAAGAATCCCATCTTCTGACTGATATGCAGCATTATCTTTTACTGTCTGAATTTCTTCCAGTGTTGTAATCTGATTTAGTCCTGCTAAACTTCTTTTTGTATCTTTTTCGGATGCAATATTTTTTGACAATGTAATACTTTTTAATTTTGAATTTTTGCCAAATCCATCTTGAATGGATTTAACTTCAATTCCATTGATCTGATCTGGAATTGTAATTTTTTCCTCGCTTCCTTTATAATCTGTTAATACAATATACTGCTTTCCTTCCTGTGTTCCTACTTGATAAGTATAAGCTTCTTGCACTGCTTGAGCTGCATACACGCTGGTAAGTGATGGTATCGCTGTCATGGATGAGGTTACAAGCATAATGCTCATAATTGGAATCATAATTTTCTTCTTAGTCATATAATTTTCCCTCCTGTTTATAATTTTACTTCATCATAGATTTTCTGTTTCATATTAAAAAACGCTTTTTGGAATAGAGTAGATGCATGCACGATCACTTTTAGATTTATCGCTGATTCCAAAATATACATAATCTCCTTTCAACTGAATACCTTCTGCTTCTGCGCTACTTCCAAAATTACTATGGCTGCAGATACATTCACTAAGCCTCCGAATGTACTGATCAAAAGACTCGTTGCAAATCTCGGTTAAAACGTATGCAAATCATGCCATTCCAAACCGTCTCTGTCTTTTGCCCATTTAATGTATGTCTTCTTTGCTTTCTTTGGTACATAGACACTATTATAAATTGGCAAGGCCGTAAATTCATTTCCGTCATATTGACTCTCTATCACTGGTGGCTTCATTCCATGAAAATATATAGTTGCATCTCCATAAAACATCCAATATTCCACTACTTTCTTTACAGATTTCGGAATATGAACTTCATTTCTTGTACCTATTTTTCCCATGACTGAAACTGTATCATCAATTACTTTTATTTTAGATGGAATATTTATTTTCTTTGTCTTTACTAATACTGCCACCAATAAACCATCTGATTTACGGTAAATACAATTATGTTTCATCTTATAAACCTTATTTTTGCTGCTTAAACTGATTTTTGTAATCTTCTTTGCCTCAAGTGCTTTTTTCTCTATTTTCTTCACTGACTTTGGAATTATAATACTTGTCGCTTGTGATCCATTTAAGGCCTTTTTTCTAATAATCTTTACGCAAGATGGAATCGTAATCTTTTTCATTCTATTTGGTACGAGTACCAAAGTTTTTCCTGATTTTGTTGTTAAAATTCCCTTTCTCACTGCAAATGTTTGGTTTGACTTTGGACAGTAAAATGTTTTAACCTTATTACTATGTAAAAATGCATTGCTTGAAATAGATTTCATATTTTTTGCAAATGTAATCTTAGTCAATGATGTGCATTTCGCAAATGCATAAGCTGGTACTTTTGTGATTTGTTTTGGAATCTCAAGTTTTTTAAGTTTTGTCATTCCTGTAAATGTAGCAGCTTCTATCTGATTTACTGTATTTGGAAATACAATTTGTTGAATTGCTCTTTTATTTTTATCATCGTTTGATAATGTTCCATAACATCCATGCCATGGCTCAATCGTATCTCCAAAAACATTTTCATAAGAATCGTGTCCTTCTCCGTATAATTCTTCCCCGTACCCTACTCTTGTTAGTTTCGCTTGATTAATTTCTTCAGGCAGCTTCAATTTCGTTAACTTTCTACTTAATTTTATCCGATAAATCCAGCTTTCTTTTCCATCTTCTGTCAAATATGCAGAATACTTGATACCGTTTTCTTCTTTCGTGACTGATTTACTTGTGTTCCATTTGGTTGCTGCTTTCACATTGTTCGTGAGTGTGACCGCACTAATCGTTGCTGTTAGCAGAGTGATAAAACATAGTAATCTTTTTTTCATTTGATTGTCCCTCCTTCTTTATAAAATATATTTATTGCTTCCTTGATATAATTTTATTTCATCATAGATTTTCTGTCATTCCTGTAACACCTGAATCATCTTTATCTAGATAATTTAAATACTTATTTTCATTATATTTCTAATCAGTTATTTGTCAATAACTATTTTAATTTAAAATTCTTTTTATTTTTAAATATTTGAAATAATGTTATACTTTAAAGTAAAAAGAGTAGATGCCAAAATGACATCTACCCTTTTTACTTTATATCTCTAACAAGTCTTCCGATTTACATCCTAAAACTTTCCCAATCTTCAATACATCAATTGCTCTTGTGTGATTAATATTTCGTTTTTTTTGCTCAAATAATTGAATCTGTCTCAGTGCAACACCGGACAAATCTGCAAGTTCTCTTTGTGACAATCCTGCAATTTTACGTAAACGTTTTAAATTTGTTTCTGTATAATATTGATCCCATTTTTCATTGATTGCTTCTACGAATTTCATAATATCCATTTCATGATACACGGAATACATTTTTAGAAGATCTTCTATCGTTACTACTTTGTATATCTTCATAAACGGTCTTGCTGTATACCATTGATAATACGCCAATGCCCAGCCAACCCAATATTCTGGTGATTTGTCCAAATACATTTCATCTGGAATTTCTTCCATTATAAGTCCTGCTGATCTTATTACTTCTTTTACTATTTCACAGCCATTTTTTCCTGCTATATATGTTGGATTTCCTTCTTGAAATTGTCTGGATACATCGGATACTAAAAACATTTTATAAAACTCGTCTGGGTCAAATTCATATTCATTTACTGCATAGTCTAACATATCTCCTAGAATTCTTTGTGCTGTTAGCAAATAGTCCTCAGAATAAGCGTGCATCTCCATTTTTATTTCCTCTTATTTTTATTATATCGCAAGTGCGATACTTCCTCAACAAAAATTAATATTTTCACTCCTCCAATCCCAAAAACTGCAATAAAATCTCCATCTTCAATCGATCCACATGATCCTCCCAATCAATCTTCACCAGATCATTCACTTTATCAATTCTCTTTCTTATCGTATTAATATGCACATACATCTTCTCCGCGGTCACACTGTAGTTCATGTTGTTTTCCAGATAAATCTTTAATGTCTTTAACAACTCAATATTCTTCTCTTCTTCCATCAACTCCCGATATTTCCTTAACATCTCTTTTAACTCATTCTCAGGAATCTCAATCCATGTTAAAGGTCCTAACATTTCGTATTCCCAGATATCCTTTTCAGGGAAGATAATGCTTCCCATCTTTAATACTTTCTGGCATTTCTTGACGCATTCTCTGACTTCTAACAGTGTCTTTTCTTCCTGACAGATTCCAAATTCCAATTTCATATCGGCAAATTTTAATCCGATGTATCTCTGGAATTCTTTTAATAGTTCCGTTGTTGTGTCTTTGGTCCAGGGTGTGCTGTTGTGGATCTTTTCTGCTTCTAATAAGATCAAGCCATCATTTTCATCCAGAAAGGCAATCTTTCCGATCTTCCCTAACTTGCTTTGCTGGAAGGCTTCCAAAAATGTGTTTCTTTCATTTCGTGCGTTGTATCCTTCATTGCATTGGTGAAATACAATGTATTGATAAGCTGTATTTACGGAAATTCCTTGGATATTTGCCTGATAAAAGAGTTTCTTGGCATCTTTTTCTGTGTAATCGAGGGCTAAATGAATGAAGTTCTCAAATCCGATATTTCCCATATTTTCTGCGATCATAATCTGTTCATAGACTCCTTGCAATGTTAAAAATGCGATACGGATGGCAAATTCATCGTAGTAATCGATAAATTCTCTGGATTCCATTACGACAAAATATGCCTGTACGATATCTTCCATGACAATCGGAATAATGATCCAGCTGACACGTGGTCCTTCTAAATTGCCAGGATTGATCAGGCGGATCCTTGCCATATTGATGTAATCGCATAAGGTATGTTTCGTATAGGGCATTGATGGTTCCCAATAATCGCTTTCGGATAATCCGAAGGATTCTGTGATTCGTTTAAAATCCGGGGAACTGTAGTAGCTTTTTTCTTCAGCAAGATCATAGATAAATGCCGGAAATTTCATCTCGACTTCTACGGCTCTTAGAATCTTATTGATCTTCTGGACTTTGTAGGATTGATCCGATACTTGCAGATGATTATTGCTGTGGACTTTGAATCTTCGGATCGTTCGGTTCATCACTGCGGTATTGATCTGACTCATCAATTCCATCCATGGAACAGAAAATGGCATACTGATCAGTGGAATCTCGTATTGGTCGAACAAATCTATTAATCGCTGTGGTATCTCGTCAAGATAGCGGCCTCGTTTGATCATCATGGCAGAGGTTCCCTGCATGCTTCCTGACTTAAATGCTTCTTCGAGGCAGTCTGGTTCCTGAGCTAATACATATCCTGAGGAAAGGACCAGCTCTTTTCCTTTTGCCCAGCGCAGGGCATCAGGTGCTTCAAGGAGGGTTGTTCCCTGAATCTCTTTGTGTAAGCCTGATTTCCCTGTGATCACGTGATAGTCTTTAAAGTATTCTAATGTCAGTAATTCCTTGACAGCGATTCCCATTCTTTATTTCCTCCATTTTTATCGTGTTTTTTCTATAAATCATTCATCTTCTATCAAACATCCATATATATAAGAAAAAATCCGATTCCTACTGCTCATAGGAACCGGATGCTTCTTTGCATATCGATCATTCTTCATACATCGGTGTGTATGGTTCTTTATTTCGTTCCCTAAATTCTTTTGTAATCTTCGCTAAGACCTGTGGTTTTGTAAAGAGATCATATACGATTCCTGCTGCCACTTTAGATGCATATAAGGCTCCTTTATCTCCGATGGAAGTCCCTCCGCTTGCGGTTGCCTGCCATGTATGTGGAGAGCATCCAATTGGCCAGCATGCTGTCGTAAACAGACAGGTTGGCATAATCCTGCTGACATCTCCTGTATCAGAAGATGCACTTAGTTCTGCTTCTTTCCATTTATCTCTTGGTGAAACACCTAAGATCATTGCTTCATCATAAACTTGGTGAAGATTTTTTCCTTTCTCTATGATACCTTGTTCCACGGTTTTCTGCAACTCTTTTGCAAATCGTAGTTCTTCTTTTGTGTATTTGGGTCCATCTGCTTCAATCAGGTTCGCATATGCAAGGTCTGCAAATGCTTCGTTTGTGGATAACTCACAGCATCCACATCCCATTTCAATATCCACTGTCGTCTCTGTCATCATCGCTGCACCTTGGGCTACTTTCTTTAAGCGTTCCATTGTGCTTTTGACATCCTTCATATGTGGTGCTCTGACAAAATACCATGCACTTGCTTGGTCTGGCACGATATTGGGTGCAAATCCACCGCTGTCTGTAGAATAATGAATTCTTGTGCGGTCAATGACATGTTCTCTTAAATAGTTTGCTCCAACACTCATTAATTCCACGGCGTCTAAAGCACTTCTTCCCTGTTCCGGAGCAAATGCTGCATGTGATGATACTCCATGGAAATAAAAATGTGCAGATGCATTCGCAAGATATGCTTGATCATGTGCCATATTTGTATCAGATGGATGCCAGCTCACTGCTGCATCACATCCATCAAACATATGATAATATGCCATCTTTACCTTTCCACTTAACAGTTCTTCTTCTGGGCATCCATAGAATCTGACTGTTCCTTTTTGTTTCCCTTTTTCTAAGAAACGTTTGATCGCAATGGCTGCAGTTGTAGCTGCGGCACCTAACATATGGTGTCCACATCCGTGTCCGACACCATCTTCGGATACCATTTCTTTTTTAATATCTGCTTTTTGTGATAATCCAGGAAGTGCATCGTATTCTCCAAGAATTGCGATAACTGGTTTCCCTTTTCCGTATTCTGCAATAAACGCATGTTCTAAATGTTCATTGTTCTCAATCGTGAATCCTTCTTCACTCAAGATTTTTCTTAAGAAATTGGCAGATTCTCTTTCATTTCCAGATAATTCTGGGTGATTCCATAAAGTATGACAGATTTCCTGACACAACGGCTCTAACCCTTGCACCTCATCATAAACGTCCTGTTTGATCATTTTATCCCCTGCTTTCTATTCCTTTGTTGTATTCTTTAATGTCGCCATTCCAACAGCAATACTTACGAAGACACATCCTAAGGTTCCAAGCCAGTTGGATGCCCCTGGCAACCAGTTAAAGTATCCCATTCCGATCATAAAATATAAGATGATCGCAAATACAACCATGATAACGCTGTGTTTTTTCATTTTCATTCCAAATTGTACTAATAAAGCTCCAAATAAAGCTGGCAGCAAGTAGTTTAATGCGGCTTTGATCGTATCTGGAAGCATGGATAATACAGAAGTTCCAAGAATTGCTCCAATTGTAAGAACAGATACGTTGATCACGATAGATACTGCCATTCCAAGGGTTGCAACAACAGATCCTTTTTCTGTTCCTGGTTCTACATCTGCTGCCACCTGTGCCATACTTGCACATGGGATTCTCATGTTAGAGATATTTCCTGATAAGAATGCCATATAAGTTCCAGCGGCTCCGACGACTGGAAAGTAAGAGATCGGTTCTACAAACCATAACACTCCAAAGGCACTGGCTCCGCTGATAAATGCGGTTAATAATGCAGCTGGTTTTGGTAAGATTCCATAGACAACAGCTAATACAAGTGCTGGAGTAAAGGAAAGAAGAACTCCAAGGTATCCTGTGATCTTACCGATCTTATTGACTTGTGGTACATATTCTTTATTATAATAATCCTGATTGTTCATCGTATCTTCCTCCTGCTTAAACTAATGCTGTAATGATCATGGCTCCAAGAATTGTGATCGTCAGGGACCATTCTTTTAACCATCCGATCTCTTTTTTATTTGCAACTTTGGTAAGTACAAACATGATCACGGCTCCAAGCACACATGCTAAGGCATTCTTCCATGCTCCGCTCATTGTGATCTGGTCTGCTTTCATCATCATAGAGTAAAATGGTTTGGATAAATGGCTTGCACACATTGCTGAGAATACACCGATGATCGCACAAGAAGCAATCGTTGTCAGTGTTCCTGTATTTCCTCTGGAAACTTTCTTTTCAATCTTATCCATCTTATTTGCAGAGAATGTTGCGAATAACGCCCATCCGATAGAGCAAAGGATCATGGTCCAGACTGCCATTCCTAAAGCTTCTGGTGTTAATGTGTCCGTTCCAAGCTGTACCCCGACAGCGGATGTTCCAAGTCCTGCTGCGATAGATTCAAACATAACGGATCCGATCATAGATAATCTCATCCATCCGATTGGTCCCCCTACAGATACTAACAGAGAAAGCATCGCACTTAATACAACGATGGATGGTCCGATTGATGTTACCGCACTGCTTTTCATTGCTTTTTTCATCTGTTTATCGTTAAGTCCTAGTTTCTTTCCTGATTTGTAAGCACCCCTTGCGAATAAGACTGCCTGTAAGATGACAAATGCCACTGGAAGTGCACAGGCAAGCCACATTGGGATACTATTTGCGATTTTCATTGCGTCCATATTTTTATCCTCCTTATCGGTCCGTGTGTTTTGTATGCAATTATATTACCTGTTTTGTGGGTGAAATGATATGAAAAATTTTTCACTTTTTGATATGGCATCTTTGTTTTCGAAGATTTTTATGATTATTTTCTTTGTATAGTGAAGATTTTTTCACTTTATTAAATTAATAAAAGAAAAACTACCATTTTCTCTTAATATCTAAGATATAAGTGTGTCATGTCTTTATTTTACTTTTTAATAACATTAGTGCTTTCTTTTCAATCCTGCTTACATAGGATCTTGAAATATGAAGTTTTTTTGCTACTTCTTTTTGTGTCATTGGTTCTCTTCCATAAAGTCCATAACGCATGATCAGTGTTTTCTTCTCCTTATTCATCTCCATTTTCTCTAATTCTTCATAGATTCTTTTGATATTTTCTTTCTGCTCGATCTTTTTGATCAAATCCGTTTCCTGTGTTCCTAGAATATCTAACAGATGGATCTCATTTCCTTCTTTATCTATCCCGATCGGCTCATAAAGGGATGTGTTCTTTGATGTTTTCTTTTCCTGACGAAGCATCATCAATAATTCATTTTCAATGCATCTTGCAGCATACGTGACAAGCCGGTGGCCTTTGCTGATATCATACGTATTGATCGCTTTGATCAGCCCGATCACACCGATCGAGATCATATCTTCTTTTTCCCTGTCCAGATTATGATATTTCTTTACGATATGTGCAACCAAACGAAGGTTGTGTTCCACTAACAGATTTCTCGCATTCATGTCTCCCTGGCGGCTTAGGATCAGATAATGACGTTCTTCCTCTGGTAATAAAGGTTGTAAAAACTCTTGCAAAAGAAAAGCACCCTTCTAAGCCTTTTTATCATACTATGATACTTTGCTTAGAAAAGTGCTTTTCCATTTCTATTCTGAAGTTTTTGCCGATCTTATCTTAATTCTCTTCTTCGACTTCTTCTCTTCTTCGAAGCAGATATCCTTCTTTAATCTCTTCTCCAAAATCAACATAGATCATCTGTTTTGGATGTGGGGCGGATTCCATTGGTCTTCCGTCTTCATCTTCGATTGCTTTCACTATAACTTCTTTGTTTGTTCCATCTGGGATCATAACTTCAATCGTCTCTCCGACAGAGAATTTATTCTTCTGTTCTAAGAGTGCATATCCTTTGTCATTATGTCCCTGAACGATTCCGATGTATGTGCAGTTCTTAATATACGTATTGCTGTCATATATCTGAGAAGTTTCGTCTGTCTTTCCAAAATAAAATCCTGTTGTAAACTGACGGTATGTGCATTTTGCGATCTCTTCTTTGTAGTAATCCATATTTGCTCTGTATTTTTCTACGGATTCCTTGCAGTCATCGATCGCTTTTCTGTAAGTTCTTGCAACCGTTGCTACATAAAGAGCTGTCTTCATACGTCCTTCGATCTTCAAGCTGTCGATTCCCGCATCTAAGATCTGATCGATATATTCGATCATATTCAAGTCTTTGGAGTTAAAAATATATGTTCCACGTTCATTTTCATACACTGGCATATATTCTCCTGGTCTTGTCTGTTCCATCACAGAGTATTTCCATCTACAAGGATGTGTGCATTCTCCGCTGTTTGCATTTCTTCCTGTGAAGTAGTTACTTAGCAGGCATCTTCCGGAATGAGAGATACACATAGCACCATGAATAAATGATTCGATTTCCATATCATCTGGGATATGAGCACGAATATCTTTGATCTCTTCCAGAGATAATTCTCTTGCAGATACGACACGGCTCGCTCCCTGATCATACCAGAACTTGTATGTTGCATAGTTGGTACTGTTTGCCTGTGTACTGATGTGGCGGTCAATATCTGGACAAACTTCTTTTGCGATCATAAAAACTCCAGGATCTGAGATGATCAGTGCATCTGGTTTGATCTCTTTTAATTCTTCAAAATATTTGCGGATTCCTTCTAAATCTTCGTTGTGTGCCACGATATTAGCAGTGATATAAACTTTCACTCCGTGTTTATGTGCAAATTCAATTCCTTCTTTAACATCTTCCATGGAGAAATTCTTTGCTTTGGCACGTAGTCCATACATCTCTCCACCGATATAAACGGCATCTGCTCCATATAACACAGCAACTTTTAATACTTCCAAGTTACTTGCCGGAATTAATAATTCAACGTCTCTCATTACTTTCTCCCATCTTGATACTGATTGCTACGCCATCACCTACCGGAAGGATCGTTGTCTCTAACTGTGGGTGATTCTTGATCGTATATAAATAGTCTCTCATTCGTTTATGAATGGTGCGGTCTCTTCGCTCGATCGCATAACGTGATCTGGCAACGTCTCCGTCTTGAAGTACGTTATCTGAAACCAGCACACCTTCTGGTGCCAGAAGTCTTAGTACATCATCAAGGAAATGAATATACTGTCCTTTGGCTGCATCTACAAAAATAAGGTCAAAACTTCCATCAAGTCCTTTTAAGATCTCGATCGCATCTCCTTCTAGTAAGGTGATCTGTTCTTCTTTTCCCTGATTTTTGATGTTCTCTTTTGCTTTCTTGATTCTTTTTTCATTTCGCTCAATCGTGATGATCGTTCCGCCTTCCGGCTGGTAACTGTTCATATAAAGAGAAGAAAATCCCACTGCTGCTCCGACTTCTAAGATCTTCATCGGTTTCTTTAAAAGGACCAGAGTCCTTAAGAGTTCCTTCGTCTCTGGTTTGACGATCGGAACATGATTGACTCTGGCCTCTGATTCAATATGGCTTAAATCGTTCTTCTCTTCTTTCATCAATGAGCGGATATATTCTGTGATATTTAAATCCACTATCATTGTATGATCTCCTCTGATACATGATCTCCGCATAAAATACCCATAATGTCATCCATTCCCTGAGACTGTGTAAATTCATATGTCCCTGAAATAAACGACTTATCTTTGTATTTTGAGAAATATTTGCGGATCACAAATCTAGTCTTTCCATAGATCAGCTTCTTTGAAACAAGGGTTTCGGCAACTTTCTCATCTGACTCATTCTGTGTAACAATGACCGTTACTTTCTTATGGCTTTGTGCATTATATGGCTGATTCGAAAATGTCTGTTCTGCCACAAAATACGCCCCATAAAAAATACAGAAGATCGCACAGATTAAAAATACTCTGCTTAATGTCCTAAAAAACAGTTGCCATCCTTCGGAATGAAAAAACTTCTTCTCTTCTGAAAGACTCATCTTAAACCTCTGTAATGATCGGCAGGATCATTGGATTACGCTTTGTCTTCTTCCAAATGTAATTACTAAGCTCGTCTTTGATCTTCGTCTTGATCCTTGCCCAGTCTGTGATATTACGTTCTAAGCATTCCTCTACCGCATCTCTTGCAACATCTCTTGCACCTTCCATCAAAGATTCTGATTCTCTAACATATACAAACCCACGAGATACGATATCTGGACCTGCCAGGATCATATTACCATGTTTCTGCAGAGTAACTGTTGCAATGATCAATCCATTCTGAGACAGTAACTTACGGTCATTCAATACGATGTTACCAACATCTCCGACACCAAGTCCATCAACGAGGATTCCTCCTGCCTGTACTTTTCCAGCGATCTTTCCTTGTCTCTTATTGAGCTCCAGAACATCACCTTCTGCCAATACAAATGCATTCTCCTTTGGAATTCCCATCTCGATGGCAAGTTCACGATGACGCATCAGATGACGGTATTCTCCATGAACAGGGATTGCATACTTCGGCTTCGTCAGTGCATAAATAAGTCTTAATTCTTCACGGCATGCATGACCGGAAACATGTGTATCTTCAAATACGATCTGTGCACCTTTTAATGCCAGCTCATTCATGATCTTTGAAATGTTCTTCTCATTTCCTGGAATTGGACTTGAGCTGAATATGATCGTATCACTTGGTACGATGGATACTTTTCTGTGAGTTGAGTTTGCCATACGGGATAATGCTGCCATTGTCTCTCCCTGGCTTCCCGTTGTGATTAAAACAATCTGATCGTCAGGATAATTTTTAATCTGATCAGTTTCTATTAATGTGTTCTTTGGAATCTTGATGTATCCTAATTCGGACGCTGTCGCAATGATATTTACCATGCTTCGTCCTTCTACTGCAACTTTTCTTCCGTACTTATGTGCAGAATTGATGATATGCTGTACACGATCCACGTTCGATGCAAATGTTGCAATGATCATACGTCCTTTTAAATGTTCTGCGAACAGATTGTCCAGACGTTTTCCTACATTCTTCTCTGATGGTGTATAGCCTTGTCGTTCTACATTCGTACTATCTGCCATCAATGCCAGAACTCCCTTACTTCCAAGTTCTGCGAATCTTGCAAGATCGATCGCTTCCCCGAATAATGGCGTATGGTCGATCTTAAAGTCACCTGTATGCACGATCACACCTGCTGGTGTTGTGATCGCAAGTGCTGCTGCATCTGCAATACTGTGATTTGTCTTAATAAATTCTACATTAAAGATTCCAAGTTTTACTTTGTCACCATGTGTCACAACATGGCGCTCCACGTTATTTAAAATACCGTGCTCTTTTAATTTGTTCTCGATCAATGCCATGGTAAGTTTTGTCGCATAGATCGGTACGTTCAATTCCTTCTCGAAATAAGGAATCGCTCCAATATGGTCCTCATGACCATGAGTGATAACCAGTCCACGAATCTTGCTTGCATTGTCCTTTAAATATGTGATATCTGGAATAACTAAATCAATTCCTAACATATCCTCATCTGGGAACGCAAGTCCACAGTCCACGATCAAAATCTGGTTATTGCATTCAAATGCTGTGATGTTCATTCCGATCTGGCCGAGTCCGCCAAGTGGAATGATCTTTACTGAGCTAGGCTTTCTTCTAGGCATTGGTCTTCTTCCCCTTGCCTGATAATTATTCTTATTGTATGATTTCTTGTTATCATTTGCATAATAATTATTTCGTTTTGGTCTTGCCTGCTGTCTTACTTGATTGTCTTTCAACTTTCTTCCTCCATATCTACGTAGGTCTGACAATCCATTGTTTTAAACACTCTTATATATTTTATAAACTCACTTCAAGTCCATCTAACAGTGCGTTAAAAATATCTGAGATCATATCCAGTTCTTTATCGTCCTCAACGATCTCATAGGATACATAGTCATCCTCTAACTGCACTTCTTTCATGATCAATACAACGCTCTCATCTTCACTCGATGCTTCGCAGTCTTCTACCAAAAGGTAAGTCTGACCTGCGATCGTTGTCTGTTCTATGACATTAAATTCGATTTCCTGGCCATCGTCATCCAGAAAAAGAATCTTGCTGTCTTTCTTGCTCATTGTCTGTTCCTCCTATAGGGAATCTAAATATCCCTGTAAAATCATAGACGCCGCGATCTGATCGATCACTTTCTTTCTGTTTTCGCGTCTTACACCGCTTTCCATCAGAACTTTCTCTGATGCTACTGTTGTCAGTCGCTCATCCCACAAAATCACTTCTAATCCTGTACGACGCACTAAGGCATCGCGGAAAGATAAAGTATCTTCTCCGCGCTCACCTACTGTATTATTCATATTCTTTGGGAGACCTAAAACAATCTTCTCAACATTATATTCTTTCACAAGTTCTTCGATCCTTGCGTAAGTCTTTCTTAACTTATTCGCATCTTTCCTTGTGATCGTCTCTAATGGCTGTGCTGTAATATGAAGCTCATCACTTAACGCCACTCCGACTGTCTTCGTCCCATAATCTAACCCTAATATCCTTCTCATAATACCACGGTCTCTACTTTAATCTTGTCTCAATATAGTTCTCAAGCAGTGCTTCAATGATATCGTCACGCTCGACTTTATTGATGATGCTTCTTGCATTGTTGTGACTGGTAATGTATGTTGGATCTCCAGACATAATATATCCTACCATCTGATTGACAGGGTTATATCCTTTCTCCTGCAGTGCCTCATATACACGCTCTAAGATCATGTGTACATCCAGTTCCTCTCTAACAACGGAAAAATGTTGTGTTTGATTATTATCCATAATTATCACGTCCCTTTCATTTATTAACCATTTTAATATAAAATGTATGAAATAGCAATGGAAATCATAAAATTTCACATCTGTTTAACACTCTGCCAATACATATCCATCATCTAAGATCTGTCTTAGCTTTACTTTCACGATCTTATTTTCCAATGGTTCTTCACTGTAAAGTGCAACTTTTATATACTCCTTTGTATGCCCTGTATAATAATGATCTTTTCCATGCATCTTTTCTTCGATCAGTACTTCTTTAACCATCCCTAACTGTTTTGTCTCAAATTCCTTCTGGTGTTGTTTTGACATTTTTAATAAGACATTACTTCGTTTTGCCTTAATCTGATCATTGATCTGTGGCTTCATATCTGCTGCCTTCGTTCCCTTTCGAATGGAATATTTGAACACATGCATTTCATAGAGATCGATTTCTTCTAAAAATTTTCTTGTCTCTTCAAATTCTTCTTCTGTCTCTCCTGGAAAACCTACGATAATATCTGTTGTCAATGCTGGATATTGGAAATGTTCACGAATTGCCTTACATTTCTCTCTGATATCTTGTGTTGTATACTTACGGTTCATTCGTTTTAAGACAGAATCACATCCACTCTGCAGGGACAGATGAAAATGTGGGCAAAAACTTTCCATCTTAGAAAGGCGGTCCAATGTATCCTTTGTAATAAATCCAGGTTCCAGAGATCCCAAACGGATTCTCTTAACTTCCGGGATCTTGGCGATCTCTTCTAACAGATCGATCAGCGTAACATCTCCCAAATCTTTTCCATACGATGTAACATGAATTCCTGTGATCACAAATTCCTGACATCCATGTTTTGTCAAATTCGTGATCTCTTCTAACACTTCTTCCATCTTACGGCTTCTGACTCTTCCTCTTGCATAAGGGATAATGCAGTAAGAACAAAACTGATTGCATCCATCTTGTACTTTAATATACGCTCTGGTATGTTCTTTTAATTGTTCCACATGCAAAGATTCATATTCCTGATCATGCGCAATATCAATAACCTCGATCGATTCTGCGGCTGATTCCTTCTCTCCCATATGCTCTTCTAAAATATAGATTAAGTCTTTCTTTTTATTATTCCCAATGATCAGATCAATATTTGTATCTTTTGATAATTCTTCTTTTCCAACTTGAGCATAACATCCAACTGCTACTACAACAACATCTGGATTCTTCTTCTTTGCACGGTGAAGCATCTGTCTTGATTTACGTTCTGCCATATTTGTCACAGAACATGTATTCACAATGTAGATATCTGCTGCTTCTTTCGGATCGACCATCGTAACGCCTGCTTCCTTAAGCATTCCATACATGGCATCCGTTTCATATTGATTTACTTTGCAGCCAAGAGTTACAATGGCCGCTCTTTTTCCTTGTAAATTCATACGATTCCTTTCTTGTTGACTTTTATGACAAATACGAGTACACTATCCTTGTTAATTGGAAGGAGTATTATCCCATGTATGATGCATTGATCAAACTAAATTCCATCAAAGACCTATACTCGTTTGTCGACATCCTTGACAAGCACTCTGGCACGTTTGAGATCGTTGCCAATGACTATGTCGTGGATGCCAGATCACTGATGAGTATGCTAAGCCTCGATCTTTCGAAGCCTTTAGAGCTTTCGTTTGATTCTGATGAGGCTTCTGTTATACTGTCTCAGCTTCAGCCATTTATTTTACATGAATGATCTCTGTAGAATCAATGGCTTCTTTCATTAAATCATCAATCACATCTTCCAGATGTTCTTCTGATTTCTTAATTCTCTTTAAATTACCCTTTGTAACTGGATGTTTTGCAACAAAGATCGTACAGCAGTCTTCAAATGGCTGAATGGATGTCTCAAATGTTCCGATCTTCTCTGCAATATCTACGATTTCCTGTTTATCCATACCGATACATGGTCTGAATACTGGCATATTACATACTTCATTTGTGATTGCAAGGTTATGGATCGTCTGGCTTGCTACCTGTCCGATACTTTCACCAGTGATCAGTGCAAGGCTTCCACCTTCATTTGCAAAATGTTCTGCGATCTTCATCATATATCTTCTCATGATGATCGTTAATTCTTCATGAGGGCATTTCTCATAGATCGCTAACTGAATGTCTGTAAAGTTTACAACATGTAAATTGATCGGTCCTGCATATTTTGCAACGATCTTCGCAAGATCTATAACCTTCTGTTTTGCTCTCTCGCTTGTGTATGGTGGTGCATGGAAATATGTTGCATCGATGTGTACTCCACGTTTTGCGATCATATATCCTGCAACTGGACTGTCGATTCCTCCGGATAATAAAAGCATCGCTTTTCCATTGGTTCCGACTGGCATTCCACCTGGTCCTTTGATTTCCTGAGAATAGATATAGATATATTTTCTCACTTCGATATTCACCATTACCTGTGGATGGTGCACATCTACTTTGATCCCTTCAAATGCATCTAGTAACTGCCCACCGATTTCCATATTGATCGCCATGGAATCAAGAGGGAACTGTTTATCTCCTCTTCTTGCATGAACCTTGAATGTAAAATCCTTGACTGGATACTGTTCATCAATAAATTTGATAACTGTCTCTGTCAAATGTTCCATATCTTTGTTTTCTTCGATGACCATTGGACAGATTCCAACGATTCCAAAGACTCTCTGCAGTGCTTCCACAGCTTCATCATAATCGAACTCATCCTGTGCTTCGACAAACATACGTCCAGATTCTTTTCTTACTTTAAAATCCCCAACGGGTGCCATTGCATGGCGGATCTGTTTCATTAATGCGTCTTCAAACATATAACGGTTCTTACCTTTGATGGCAATCTCACCGTATTTGATCAAAAATGCGGTTACTTTCATAGTATTCTCCTTTATTTTCTTACTGTTTCTTTTCTTGTGGTCTTTATTTTCTTACAAATCTTCGAAGCATTGGTACTAATTCTTTTAATGCTTTGATCGTTTCATCAACTTCTTCTTTTGTATTCTCAATTGAGAAACTGAAACGAAGTGTTCCATCTTTAAATTCATCACTTAATGCGATCGCATTTAATGTTCCACTAACTGCCTGTTTTTTGTTCGATGAACATGCGGATCCTGAAGATACATAGATTTCTCTGTCTTCCAAGGCATGTAACAGTACTTCACTTCTTAACTTCTTAAAGCTGATACTTGCCACGTGTGGTGCTTTTCCAGAATTGTCTTTGATATCCTCAATCTCTTTAATCCTTTCCTGAAAATATTCTTTGACTTCACGGATCTTCTCAGCATTTTCATAGTTTTTACCGATCATCTTTTCACATGCGACAGCTAATCCTACGATTCCTGGTACATTTTCCGTTCCAGAACGCATTCCTTTCTGCTGTCCGCCTCCGAAAATGATCGGAGAGATTTTCGTTCCTTCCTTGATATATAAAAATCCGATCCCTTTTGGTCCATGGATCTTATGACCACTTGTGGATAATAAGTCAATTCCCATATTCTTTGGAACGATCGGAAGTTTTCCATATGCCTGAATCGCATCGACATGGAAAATCGTATTCGGATTCTTTGCTTTGATGATCTTTGCGATCTCTTCAATTGGTTCAATGGCTCCAATCTCGTTATTTACCATCATGCAGGATACAAGGATCGTATCTTCTCGGATACTTTCTTCTAACTGATCAAGATCTACGATTCCTTCTGAATCTACATCAAGATATGTCACTTCATATCCTTCTTCTTCCAGATGATACATTGGTTCATATACAGAAGCATGTTCTACCTTTGTCGTAATAATGTGCTTTCCTTTGCGGCGATTTGCCATTGCTGTTCCAATGATCGCTGTATTGTTTGATTCTGTTCCCCCAGATGTAAATAAGATTTCTTTGGGTTTTGCTCTTAATGTCTTCGCAATTAATTCTTGTGCAGCTTTTACTTTATTCTCTGCTTCAATACCTTTCATATGTTTTGCAGATGGATTCCCATATGTGACCTGCATTGCATCCTGCATTGCTTCTACAACTTCTGGAAATACGCAGGTTGTCGCTGCATTATCAAAATAAATCATGTCACTTTCTCCCGTTACTGAAAACTTATAAAAAGTTATAAACCTTTATGTTTCATTCCTACTTCAACGAGTATGCTTTTGTAACGAATCAATTCATGTACTACTCACAAGTTCCTATACTCTCCATAGGCGTTAATTCCTGACTAACGTATCAGTACATATCTGTAATCACCTGAATATATTATGCTACAGATCGTTTCAGAACATCCTCTCCATATTTTTTAAGATTCAAAGCTGCCTGAAGATCTCTGTCAACTACATTTCCACATTCACATTTGTAAATACGTTCTGATAACTTCAGATCTTTTTTGATCTTTCCACAACAACTGCATAATTTAGAACTTGGAAAAAATCTATCTGCAATGATCACCTGAATATTGTTCCACTTAGATTTATATTCCATCTGCCGCCTAAATTCATAAAATCCCTGTTGTTGAACTGCTTTGGATAAATGTCTGTTTTTCATCATTCCCTTTACATTTAGATCTTCGATACAGATAAAACTTGGTTCTCGTTTTACGATCTCTGATGTTATATGATGTAAATGATCATGACGGATATTTGTTAGTCTATGATTTAATATTAATAAAAGTTTTTCCTTTTTGATCACATTCTTCGTTTTACAGTATTCCTTTCCTTGTTTATTGTTCTCGTATGAACGAGAGATGCTACGCTGTAATCTGCGTTTTTGTTTCTCTAGTTTCTTAACTTTTTTCGTTTTATTGATGTTCTTATATTTATTGCCATCAGAACATATCGCTAAATCTTTAATCCCTAAATCAATCCCTATCCCATCATTGGAGGAAACGGTAACAGAGTCTTCGTATTCAATGCCTACTGTGATCCACCAGTTGATCCCATCATATCTAATACGGGGATTACTATAGTTACAATCCGTAGGTATCCGATTCTTTTCCGCAAGTCTGATCCAGTTTATCTTTTGCTTATTCTTCTTTTTGGAAGCAGCAAAACCCTCAATTTTTACATGCGTATCTGAAAATTGGATCTTTACATTATCCTGATAAAAAGATGGTATAGAAAATTTTCGGCTTTTGAATTTCGGAAACTTTGAACATCCTTTGAAAAATCTCTTATATGCATGACAAGCATCTTTGATCGCCTGTTTTGTTACATTATTTGAAAGATCACTATCCGATAGGAACTTACCACCATTTTTATAGTTTTCTTTTTCTCTTCCTAACGCCCAGTTATAAGCGAATCTGGCAGTATTGGCATATCGAAAAAGTTTTGTATTCTGTTTATTATTTGGGATCAGCATGACTCGAATTGTTTTTATCATCTTCTTCACCACCATCATCTATCAGTTCTTTTACAAGTTTTCTTGCTTTATTGGCACGTTTGCCTTGTAATTTACAACTAAATACAGTTATTATCTGAACTAAATCTTCAACAAGTGTTTGCCCTGTGCAGTAAGATACAATTTCATATTCTCTATTTGTCGTTCCAGATCATCTTTTTGTTTATTACTTGAAACTCTGCAATAACCTATTACAATTCTATCTAAATTAGGTTTTACATTCATAACTTGATTTAATTGCTCATGCGAATAATATCTATATCCATTACTGGAAGTGTGATGTGAATGAAGTTTACCCTTTTTATCCCAATTCCTTAATGTTTGAGCCGATACACCTAATATTTTTGAAAATTTATTGATAGAATAATATTTACTCATAAACAAATCCTCCATATAATATTTATAATTTATTCTACCAATAAAAATTATAAAATCCAACATATATTTATAATTTTTTATAAGATTATTTTAACAGTTAAACACCTCTATTCTTCTATCGTAAACATCAAAATAGATAAAACTGTCATTCCTGCTGTCTCAGTTCTTAAGATACGTTTTCCAAGGCTCATTGTCTGACCACCGGCTGCCTTAAGCTGTTCGATCTCTTCCTTTTCAAAACCGCCTTCTGGTCCGATGATGATCCCGATCGATTTCTTCCCTTTTGCCTGACTGATCAGTTCTTTGGATGCCTGCATTCCTTTTGCCTCTTCATATGGAACAAGCATGAATTCTATATCTTGTACTTCTTCTAAAATATCTTTGAAATTTCTCACTTCGCGAACTTCTGGAATGATCCCTCGTTTTGCCTGTTTTGCTGCGCTTAATGCGATCGTATTCCAACGACTTACCTTCTTTGCTGCCTTCTTCGCATCAAGTTTCACAACACAACGTTTCATGGCAACTGGAACGATCTCTGCCACCCCAAGTTCCACCGCTTTTTGAACGATCATCTCCATCTTATCGCCTTTTGGCAGTCCCTGATACAGCGTGATATTTACTGGGAGTTCTGTTTCCATGCCATGAACATCTTCGATCTTCGCAAGGATCGTATCGTCCGTCCATTCCAAAAGGCTGCATTCATATTCTAAATCTGATCCGTTACTTAAATAAACTTTATCTCCTGTTTTCATGCGGAGAACGTTCTTAATATGATTGACATCACTTCCACAAATCTCGATCATTCCGTCATGAATCTGTTCTTCTTTTATAAAAAAACGGTACATCTCTTACCTCATCTTCGCTGTCATAGAAACCCAGTCTTTCATTCTTCTTGTCTCAATGACATCAAATCCATATGCATTTAATTTGTCTGCGATTTCTTTTTCTTTTGTATCAATGATACCAGAGATTACAAAAACACCATCTTCTGCCAAAAACTGATCTACGATCTCGATCAGTGGTGAGATAACATCTGCTAAAATATTAGCAACAACAACCGGATAACATTTTGATCCTAAGGATGCTGCAAACTCTTTATCATCTAAAACATTTCCCTGATATACTTCAAACTGATCTTTGCTGATATGGTTTACTTCAAAGTTCTCCTCAGAAGCTGAGATTGCATGTGGATCGATATCTGTAAGAACCGCATGACCTGCCCCAAGTTTCAGTCCGATGATCGACAAAATTCCACTTCCGCATCCAACATCCAAAATCTTTGTATCTTCCTTAATATATGGTTTCATTCCTTCAATACAAAGTTTTGTTGTCTCATGAGAACCTGTTCCAAATGCTGTTCCCGGATCGATCTCTACAACGATCATATCTTCTGTCTGGTCTTCTAATGTCTCCCATGTTGGTTTGATCACGATCTGTTCATCCAGACGAATCGGTTTAAAGAATTTCTTCCAGTTATTGACCCAGTCTTCTTCTTTCGTCTTATCAAATGAAATTGTTCCAGCACCGATATCCATAAATCCACGAAGTCTTTCAAGCATTGCCTGAATCTGCATTGTAATGTGCTCTAAATTTTCATTCTCATCAAAATAACAGCTGATCTTTGCTTTTCCATCGTCTGGTGCGATATCATCTGGCAATAGATCCACATACATGACTTTCATCTCTTCTTCTGTCAATGATACATGGTCTTCAACTTCCACACCAGTTGCACCAAGTTCTGTAAGTTCATAACTGATCATGTCTTCTGCTGATGTCAATGTATCAATTGTAATTTTATTCCATCCCATGACACTGTATTTCCTTTCTCTTTCTATCTTATATTTTTATTTCGTATTCATAACATATCAATTAATTAGTGTATCATACAAAAAGCTGGAATACAAGAAAAAAGAGAATCCCGTCATCTTTCGGAACTCTCTTTTATGATCCATCTATGCTTCTAAGATCTTTCCATCAATGGAAATTGTGTGAACCTGCCATGGAAGGAATTTGCCGGAATCCTGAATCGCTTTCTTCGCCGCATTTTCCAGCCCGCCGCAGCAAGGGACTTCCATTCTCACGATCGTTACACTCTTAATATCATTGTTTGCAATGATCTGTGTCAGTTTCTCACTGTAATCTCCTTCATCAAGTTTTGGACAGCCGATCAATGTCACTTTATTTTTGATAAATTCCTGGTGAAAATTCCCATAAGCATAAGCTGTACAATCTGCCGCGATCAATAGATTCGCATCCTTAAAATATGGGGCATTAACAGGTACTAATTTAATCTGCACCGGCCACTGAGACAGCTGAGAAGATACAGTTGCTGTCTGCTCTGTCGCTACCTCTTCTGCCTTATGATCCATGATCTTCATTCTTGTTCCAGGACACCCGTGGAATACCGGCTTTTCTTCTATTTTATCTTTTGCTGTCATTTCAGCTTTCTTCTTCATGTTTGCTTCTACCGCTTCTCTGTCATACGCAGCTGCCTCACGCTCTACGAAACTGATTGCTCCTGTTGGACAATTTGGCAGACAGTCTCCTAAGCCGTCACAATAATCATCTCTTAATAATTTTGCCTTTCCATCAACTATCCCGATCGCATCTTCGTGACATGCATCTGCACACAGTCCACATCCATTACATTTATCTTCATCAATTTCAATAATTCTACGAATCATATCTATTCTCCTTTTCTTGATCTCATATTCTTTACTGTATCGTTAGTATAATAGATATGATTTGGGAAATCCGTTGTTTTTACAACATTTTTAAAATTTTTTTAAAAATTGAAAAAGCAGAAGGCACTCCATAAACCTTCTGCTCTTTCGGTTGTTTATTATTCGAATATGCCAACAAAGACATGTTCTTCCTGACTATCCGACGAAACAACACTCCATATTCTCTTCGTAAAATCTGTTATACATCTGTCGCATCAAAGGAATCAGTTTATAAAGTGGTTCCGTCTTACGATGGTTAACTTCATCTTTGATCATCTCTTTGATGATCGCTTCTTTCACCTCTCTTAGAGTACCATATACTCCAACTTTTTCCAATACTTTTTTGCAATTTTCTTTATTCTTTGCTCGTTTTAGTAATACAAAATCTCCATAATATTTTTTTATATAATAATTTTCTTTCATTCTCATCATTTTAAAGTTCTCCTTTTCACATACTGTGTTTAAAATCATTGAACGATTTCAAAAAACCTTCTTGAACTGATTATTGGCATTATACTCCTTTTGTATACAGTATATGTTGCAAAAGAATTACTTTTTATTTAAGTTTTTCTTAATTTCTAATATATAGATTTTTATTCTATCTTTATAAATATTTTCGAACTTGTATGTTGTATACACTCCTCGTCCATTTTTGACACTTTACAACCTACTTTCTTTCTAGTTATAATATATTCATTGACGAACCAAACAACAAAAACGGATTAAAACATACAGAAAGGATACAATTTATGAAATACAAACTAATCGCCGTTGACTTAGATGGAACTCTTTATAACGACCAACTCAAGATTACTTCTGATACTTTAAATGCCATGATCGAAGCTCAGGAAATGGGAATCCGCATTGCTCTTGCTTCTGGTCGTCCTCTCCCTGGTCTTTTTCATGCCAGAGATTTATTGAAACTAAATGAACATCATGGAATGCTCGTTGCTTACAATGGCGGAAAGGTTGTAGATACTACTACAAATGAAGTTTTATATGATAAGTACATCCCAGATGATCTCGCAATAGAGCTTTTAGAACATTTGAAAGATTATCCTGTAAATCCGATCATTGATGATGGAAAAGTTCTTTATGTCACAGACAAAAATGGATATCGCGTCAAAGAAGAGGCATTGAATGATTCTATGGAGTATGTTGAGGTTCCTTCCTTGACAGAGCATCTTGATTTCCATTTAAATAAGATTCTTACTGCTGTCGATCCGCAAAAAACTTATGATGTTTTAGAAACGATCGGAATGCCATTTAGAGATCAGGTCACTTTTGTCCGTACTGCTCCTTATTATATTGAAGCAATTCCTGTGGGTACCAGCAAAGCTTCTGGTCTTTCCAATGTATGCAAAGGTCTTGGCATTGATCCATCTGAGGTCATTGCTTTTGGTGATGCAGAAAATGATCTGGAAATGATCCAGTTTGCAGGTCATGGAGTCGCTATGGGAAATGCATGCGACGCTCTAAAAGACGTTGCTGATGAAGTGACACTTACAAATAATGAAGATGGTATCGCACATACTTTAAATCATTTACTGGGCTGCCGTTAACGACAGCCCTCTCCAGCACCTGTTTGTCCAGGTACGTGCATTGTGCATTTACGATTCATCAATTATTTACTTCATTTTTAATACAAACATCCAATTTCTGATATGGTATCTCGATTCCTTCCTCATCAAATCGAATCTTAATCTCTTCATTTAACGCCCATTTAGTTGCTACATAATCAGATGTTGAAACCCAGCATCTGATCCCCATCATGACAGAACTGTCTGCCAAACTGCTCACAAAAATCTTAACTCCATCCTGATCAAGAATTCTTTTTTCATTTTTTGCTATGTCTGTAAGAATTCTTTTTACTTCTTTGATATCTGCATCATAAGAGATCCCAACTTCAATATCGATCAGTCTTCGTTCCTGTTTTGTGTTGTTGATCAGATTTGAATTGCTTAATGTTCCGTTAGGAATGACGATCACTCGGTTATCAATTGTCTTAAGCTTTGTATAAAAAATATCCATCGCTGCAACTTCTCCTTCGCAGTCGGTTCCTGTTAATACGATGTAATCTCCTACCTGAAATGGTTTCAGGATTAATAGTAAAACTCCACCTGCTACATTAGAAAGTGTTCCTTGTAATGCTAAACCTACTGCTACACCTGCAGATCCTAATAATGCGATAAAAGAACTTACCTCTACCCCCATATGTGCAACTGCCATAAAGATTACAATACAACGCAATCCAATCCTTATGAATGAGCAGGAAAATGAGATAACTCCATAATCGATCTCTGCCTTCTCAAGGGTTGTTTTTAACAATTTAATTAAGATCTTGATCAATTTAAATCCAATTGCAATGATCAAAAATGATACTATGACTTTTCCTATGATACTCATTGCAATCTCCAGATATTTTTCTAAAAACTGATTCCAGTTAATCTTGCCCAAGTCCACTACTGCGAACATCGCTTGTATTTGTGCTAACATAAACTCTCCTCTTTTTCTCTTGTGTTTCTTTTGATATTCATTTTACACATATGCTTAACATAAAAGAAACACGTATTTCTACGTGTTTCTTATCATAGCAAGTTTATCTATTCATTACAATACTTATTTTTTTGTAATATATCCTTTTGCCTTTAATGTCTCAGCACATAAAACAGCTCCACCTGCTGCTCCACGAACTGTGTTATGAGAAAGTCCTACAAATTTATAATCGTATACAGTATCTTCTCTTAAACGTCCAACAGAGATTCCCATTCCATTTTCGTAATCAACATCTTCTCTTACCTGTGGGCGGTTATCTTCTTCTAAGTACTGGATCATCTGTTTTGGAGCACTTGGAAGTTCTAATTCCTGTGGAAGTCCGCTGAAGTTTACTAATTTCTCGATCAACTGTTCTTTTGTTGGTTTCTTCTTGAATTTAACGAAGACTGCTGCTGTATGTCCGTTTAATACTGGTACACGGATACACTGTGTTGTGATCACTGGTGTTTCAGCTTTCACGATCACACCGTCTTCAATATGTCCCCATAAACGAAGAGGCTCCTGTTCGCTCTTTTCTTCTTCTCCACCGATGTATGGAATGATGTTTCCTTCCATCTCTGGCCAATCTTTGAAAGTTTTTCCTGCTCCAGAAATTGCCTGATATGTTGTAGCAACAACTTCATATGGTTCAAATTCTTTCCATGCTGTTAAAACTGGTGCATAACTCTGGATAGAGCAGTTAGGTTTTACTGCTATGAAACCTTTTGTTGTTCCTAAACGTTTCTTCTGGCTTTCGATCACTTCGAAGTGTTCTGGGTTGATCTCCGGTACTACCATTGGTACATCTGGTGTCCAGCGATGAGCACTGTTGTTAGATACAACTGGTGTTTCTGTTTTTGCATAGTCTTCTTCGATCTTTTTGATCTCGTCTTTAGACATATCTACTGCACTAAATACAAAATCTACGTGAGAAGCAACTTCTTCTACTTCATTGACGTTTTTTACGATCATAGATTTTACTGCTTCTGGCATTGGAGTATCCATTTTCCAACGTCCACCAACTGCTTCTTCATATGTCTTTCCAGCAGAACGAGGGCTTGCTGCTAATGTTGTAACTTCAAACCATGGATGATTCTCAAGTAATGAAATAAAACGCTGTCCAACCATTCCAGTTGCACCTAAAATACCAACTCTTAATTTTTCACTCATTTTTTCTCTCCTATAGTACACGAACACGAACGACTCCGTCGATCTGTTCCATTTTCTTGATTGTCTCTTCTGTTGGTGCTTTCTTTTCCATGTCAAACATAGAATAAGCCCATTCACCTTTGGATTTATTTAACATATTGGAAATGTTATGTCCATCTGCTGCCAAGATCGCTGTTAACTGACCGATCATATTTGGAAGATTCTTATGATGTACTGTAATACGAGCTGCTCCACTTGCTTCTCCAAGATCACAGTTTGGATAGTTTACTGAATTGACAATATTACCATTCTCTAAATAATTCATCAACTGATCCACTGCCATCTCTGCACAGTTTTCTTCTGATTCCTCTGTAGATGCTCCTAAGTGTGGAATTGTGATCACTTTATCTACTCCAGCGATTTCTGCACTTGGGAAATCTGTTACATAATGTTTTACTTTTCCTGATGCTAATCCTTCGATCACTGCCTTATTATCAACAAGTTCTCCTCTGGCGAAGTTTAATAATGTAACTCCGTCTTTCATCTTATCGATAGCTTCTTTGTTGATCATTCCTTTTGTAGAATCCATGTATGGAACGTGAATTGTAATATAATCACATGTCTCAAATAATTCGTCAATGGAAGCGATATGTTTTACCATTCTTGATAAGCTCCATGCAGAACGTACGGATACATATGGATCATATCCATAAACTTTCATTCCAAGACGATTGCAGATATTTGCTACTAAAACACCGATTGCTCCAAGTCCGATAACTCCGATACTTTTTCCTTTTAATTCGTTACCTGCATACTGTTTTTTCTGTTTCTCAACAAGTTTTGCAAGGTTCTCTTCGGATGCATTTTCCTTAACCCAGTTATATCCACCGATGATATCACGAGATGCAAGTAAAAGTCCTGCAACAACAAGTTCTTTTACACCATTAGCATTCGCTCCTGGTGTGTTGAATGCTACGATTCCCTTCTTTGCATATTCATCTAATGGAATATTGTTAACTCCTGCTCCAGCTCTTGCAACTGCAAGAAGGCTTTCTGGAACTGTAAGATCGTGCATAGCTGCACTTCTTACTAAAACTGCATCTGCTTTATCTAAGTCATCGATCACTTTAAAATCTTCTGTAAATAAATCTAGTCCTTTACTTGCGATCGGGTTTAAGCATTTTACTGTATACATGGCTCCTCCTTATTTGTTCTCTTCTTCAAACTTCTTCATAAATGCTACTAATTTCTCAACACCTTCTTTTGGCATTGCGTTATAAATACTTGCACGCATTCCACCAACTGTACGATGTCCTTTTAGGTTCTCAAATCCTGCTTCTTTTGCTTCAGCTACGAATTTGGCATCCAGATCTTTGTCTCCTGTTACAAATGGAACGTTCATTAAAGAGCGGTCTTCTTTCACAACTGTTCCTTTAAACATTTCACTCTGGTCTAAGAAATCATATAAGATCTTTGCTTTTTCTTCGTTACGTTTCTTCATTGCAGTAAGTCCACCCTGGTCCTTTAACCATTTGAAGACTTTTCCACAGATATAGATTCCGTAGCATGGAGGTGTGTTATACAGTGAATCTGCATCTGCCTGTGTTTTCCATTTTAACATGGTTGGTGTTCCTTCTAACACATCCTCTGTGATCAGATCTTCACGTACGATACAAACTACAACTCCTGCTGGTCCAACGTTTTTCTGTACTCCAAAATAGATCACTCCAAAGTCTTCTACATTAACTGGCTCAGATAAAATGCAGGAAGACATATCTGCAACAAGGATTTTACCTTTTGTATTTGGAATCTGCTGATATTTTGTTCCATAGATCGTGTTGTTATAGCATACATATACATAATCTGCATCTTCTGATACAGGAAGGTCAGAACAATCTGGAATATATGTATATGTTTTATCTTCTGATGAAGCTAAAATGTTTGCTTTTCCATATCTGGAAGCTTCCTGGTATGCTTTCTTTGCCCACTGTCCTGTGATGATGAAGTCTGCAACTTTGTTCTTCATCAGATTCATAGGGATCGCTGAAAACTGCTGGGATGCTCCACCCTGAAGGAATAATACTTTGTAATTATCAGGGATGTTCATTAATTCTCTTAAGTCTGCTTCTGCAGTTTTGATGATATCATCAAACATCTTGGATCTGTGGCTCATCTCCATAACGGACATTCCACATCCTCTGTAATCAAGCATTTCCTCTGCTGCTTCTTTTAACACTTCTTCCGGAAGTACTGCCGGTCCAGCTGAAAAGTTGTATACTCTTGCCATTTCTTTTTTCTCCTTTATATGAAAATAAATTAAAAATTACCTTGCCTGCGCCTCAAGATCCGATTTATCAAATGCATCTTCAATAGAACCTCCTGGATTAACCATCGGCCATACTTTGTCATCTAAGTCAATATGACAATCGAGAACTACTGGTTCTCCTGCATTTAAAGCTTCTTTGAATGCATCTTTGAATTGTTCGATATCCGTGATCTTCTTAGCTTGCACCCCAAGTCCTTCTGCAACTTTCACAAAGTCTACTTTGTCCTGAAGTGTTGTATACGAATATCTTTCTTCATAAAACAGATCTTGCCACTGTCTTACCATTCCTAACACGCTGTTATTGATAATAACTTCGATCACTGGAATGTTGTATCGCGAGGCTGTCGCAAGCTCATTTAAATTCATACGGAAACATCCATCTCCTGCAATGTTTACTACGATCTTATCTGGATTACCAACTTTGGCTCCAAGGCTGGCTCCAAGGCCGTATCCCATTGTTCCAAGACCACCAGATGTCAAGAATTTACGTGGTTTATCATATTTATAAAACTGAGCGGCCCACATCTGATGCTGTCCAACTTCCGTTGTAATGACTGCCTCACCTTTTGTAATATCATAAATCGCTTCCATGATCTCAGGACATGTTAATCGTCCTTTATCATAAGTTAATGGATACTTTTCTTTATATTCTTTGACCGTATCAAGCCACTCTTTGTGTTCCTGGGCTTCTAAACGGCGATTGATCACTGTTAATACTGCTTTTACATCTCCGATGATAGAAGCTGATACACAAATATTCTTGTTGATCTCGACTGGGTCAACATCAATCTGTAAAATCTTTGCATTTTTTGCAAATGTTTTTGGATTTCCTAAAACTCGGTCACTAAATCTTGTTCCGACTGCGATCAGAAGGTCACAGTGAGATACTCCAAGATTTGATGCTTTTGTTCCGTGCATTCCAAGCATTCCACTATAGCGTTCATCCGTACCATTAAATGCTCCTTTTCCCATGAGGGTATCGCATACTGGTGCATCTACTTTCTCTGCAAATTCTTTTAATTCATCTGCTGCATCAGAGATCACAGCTCCACCACCAACTAAGATATATGGTCGTTTTGCTTCTCTGATCATGCTGATCGCATTCTGGATATCTACTTCTTTGATATATTCACTGGAACGTATGATCTTCGCTGGTTTGTATTTTTCATATAGGGTCGTTGCTGCTGTCACATCTTTTGGAATATCGATCAAAACAGGCCCTGGTCTTCCTGTCTTTGCAATTCTAAACGCTCTTCGGATCGTGTCTGCAAGTTCTTCTATATTCTTTACAATAAAGTTATGCTTTGTGATCGGAATTGTGACTCCGGAAATATCAACTTCCTGGAAGCTGTCCTTTCCAAGAAGGCTGACTCCTACGTTACATGTGATCGCAACAACTGGCACTGAATCCATATTCGCTGTTGCAAGTCCTGTAACGATATTTGTCGCTCCCGGTCCACTGGTTGCAAAGCACACTCCGACTTTTCCTGTAGATCTTGCATATCCATCTGCTGCATGAGAAGCTCCCTGCTCATGAGATGTCAGGATATGTGTAAAATCCTTTTTCTGTTTATATAATTCATCATAAATGTTTAAGATCGCTCCGCCTGGATACCCAAAAACGGTATCCACGCCTTGCTCTTTCAAACATTCTAAAACAATCTGAGCACCTGTCAATTGTTTCATCATTTGATCCTCTTTTCTTACTTAATTACTGTTTGATTTCTAAAACTGCTCCGCGGTTTCCAGATGTAACTAACGATGCATATCTTGCAAGATAACCTGTTGTAACCTTAGGTGTTCTAGGCTTCCAGTTTTCTTTTCTCTTTGCTAATTCTTCGTCAGAAACTTTTACATTTAATGTATTGGCATCGATATCAATTGCAATAATATCTCCTTCTTCTACTAATGCAATCGGTCCTCCAACTGCTGCTTCTGGAGAAACATGTCCGATACAAGCTCCTCTGGAAGCTCCGGAGAATCTTCCATCTGTGATCAGGGCTACGCTTGATCCAAGTCCCATACCCATGATCGCTGATGTAGGATTTAACATCTCTCTCATACCTGGTCCACCTTTTGGTCCTTCATAGCGGATCACTACGACATCCCCTGGTTTAATATCTCCACCTTTGATCGCCTTGATTGCATCTTCTTCACAATCAAAGACTCTGGCTGGTCCTTCCATCTTAAGCATCTCAGGAGCAACTGCAGAACGTTTTACAACACCTGAATCTGGTGCTAAATTTCCTTTTAATACAGCAATTCCACCAGTCTGGCTGTATGGATCGTCAATCGGACGAATAACTTCTGGATTCTTGTTTACGCATCCTTCAATGTTCTCTGCTACTGTCTTACCTGTTGCAGTGATAAGATCTGTATGAAGAAGATTCTTCTTATTTAATTCATTCATAACAGCATAAACTCCACCAGCTTCATTTAACTCTTCAATATATGTATGTCCTGCTGGTGCAAGATGACATAAGTTTGGAGTTCTCTTACTGATCTCATTTGCCTTCTCAAGATTCAGATCAACACCTGCTTCATGTGCGATTGCTGGTAAATGAAGCATACTGTTTGTACTGCATCCAAGTGCCATATCAACTGTTAAGGCATTCTCAAACGCTTTCTCTGTTAAGATATCTCTTGGGCGGATATTCTTCTCTAATAATTCCATAACCTTCATACCTGCATGTTTTGCAAGACGGATTCTTTCAGAATATACAGCTGGAATTGTTCCATTTCCCTGTAATCCCATACCAAGAACTTCTGTTAAACAGTTCATAGAGTTTGCTGTGTACATACCGGAACATGATCCACATGTAGGACATGTTTTGTTTTCAAATTCATCTAATTCTTCTTTTGTAATCTTACCTGCTGCATAAGATCCAACAGCCTCAAACATGCTTGATAAGCTTGTTTTACATCCTTTTACACGTCCGGCAAGCATTGGTCCGCCACTGACGAACACTGTGGGTACATTAACACGTGCAGCGGCCATTAATAGTCCTGGTACATTCTTATCGCAATTTGGAACCATAACTAAAGCATCAAACTGATGTGCTAATGCCATACATTCTGTAGAATCAGCGATCAGATCTCTTGTTACCAGTGAATATTTCATTCCAACATGTCCCATGGCAATTCCATCACATACTGCGATCGCTGGGAATACAACTGGTGTTCCACCTGCCATAGCAACTCCAAGTTTTACTGCATCTACGATCTTGTCAATATTCATATGCCCTGGCACGATCTCATTATACGAACTTACGATTCCGACCAATGGCTTTCTCATCTCTTCTTTTGTGAAACCTAATGCGTTAAATAACGATCTTTGAGGTGCAAATGCTTCTCCCTCTGTAAATGTATTACTCATAAAACTAACCTCCTAGTATAATATATCTCATTCTATCTATGGTGAGCATCGAATTCTTATTTGATCTGATCAATGATCAGCTGTCCCATTTCTTTACATCCGACTTTCTTCATTCCATCTGACATAATGTCAACTGTTCTGTATCCATCTGCTAAAACTGCTTTGACTGCTTTTTCAATCTCATCTGCTTCTTTATCTAAATCAAATGAATAACGAAGCATCATAGCTGCGGAAAGAATTGTTGCGATTGGGTTTGCAATATCCTGTCCTGCGATATCTGGAGCTGATCCGTGGCTTGGCTCATATAATCCAAACTTACCTTCTGCAAGACTTGCGGATGATAACATTCCAATAGAACCTGTGATCATACTTGCTTCATCTGATAAAATATCTCCAAACATATTCTCTGTTAAGATCACATCAAACTGACGTGGATTATTGACTAACTGCATTGCACAGTTATCAACTAACATATGTTCATATGTAACATCTTCGTAGTCCTTGGCTACTTCTTCTACAACTACTCTCCATAATCTGGAAGAATCAAGTACATTTGCCTTATCAACACTGATCACATGTTTTTTACGTTTTCTTGCAATGTCAAATGCTTTGATCGCAATTCTTCTGATTTCATTTTCATTGTAAGATAATGTATCAACGGCTGTTCTTACACCATCAATTTCTTCTGTATGTCTTTCTCCAAAGTAAAGACCACCTGTTAATTCTCTCATGATGACCATATCAAATCCATCACCGATCACCTCATCACGAAGTGGACATGCTTTCTTTAATTCATCATATAAGTATGCTGGTCTGATGTTAGCAAATAATCCAAGGGATTTACGAAGTTTTAATAAGCCTGCCTCGGGTCTTAACTGTGCTGGAAGTTTATACCATGGAGATGTACTTGTATTTCCACCGATTGAACCCATTAATACTGCATCACTCTTCTTAGCAATCTCTAAAGCTTCCTCTGTTAATGGTTCTCCGTGAACATCAATGGATGCTCCACCCATCAGTATCTGTGTATAAGAAAATGTATGTCCATACTTTTCTCCTACAGCATCTAAAACTCTCATTGCTTCTGTGACAATCTCTGGCCCGATCCCGTCACCTTTAATGACTGCTAAATTACAATTCATATCTTCTTCCTCATTTCTTCTTGATATTACTTATGTCTGTCAATGAATTGGCAGATTAATTTACCCTAAAACCACTAATGCGATAAACGCTCCGATACAGCTTGCACATGCAACTGTAACAATATTTTTTTTATTATATGCAAAAATCATCGCAATTGCAAATCCAATTGTTGATGCGATCAAATTTCCTGTCGCATAAAACACTGCTGGCATGATCATTGCTGCCAGTACTGCATATGGAACATAGTATAAAAATGATCGAAAAAATCTATTCTCTATCTTCTTCTGTATTGCAACCAATGGGATGACTCGTATTAGATATGTAGAAACTGCTGTGACTGCAATATAAACTAATAATCTGCTAAGATTCATGAGTCTCCTCCTCTTCTACTGGGAATAAAATTGCTCCAAATGTTGCTGCGATCAAGGTACAAATGATGATCACGAACCCACTGGATATAAAAGATAACGCTTTGATATATTTAAATAATAAACTAACGATCATGGAAAGAATGATCACGATAGTTATATGCTTATCTTGTCTGGCTGGTGGGATGATAATCCCGATCAACATTCCATAAATTGCAAGTCCAAGTGCATTCCTTAAGATCAATGGTAATAATGTATTGGCCGTCGCTCCTAAAAGAGTTCCAATGGTCCAGCTGATCCATGGAATTGACATCAAAGCATAAAAATATCTGGGCGTAATCTCATGTCTCCCCGCACAGGATACTGCAAAAATCTCATCCGTTACCATAAATGCCATTGAGATCCGATTCCACAATGTCGACTTCTCACTTAATTTCTGTCCGATCGCAATTGACATGATCGAATATCTTAAATTAATAATGATCTGTGATAAAACTAATTCCACCAAAGATCCTCCTGCCGTCATTGTTATGATCGCTGCAAACTGTCCTGCAGAAGTTACACAGGTTGCTGAGATCAAAGTAAGTGCCCATACAGGTATTCCCTTAGACGCTCCTGAAATTCCAAATGCAAACGAAACAGCCACATATGCTAGTCCGATTGGAATTCCATCAATTAATCCTCTTCGAAATTCATTGTCTGATTTCATTATCTGCTCCTATAGTTCAAAATAATTCGATTCCTGTAAAAATATAGAAAATTTCCCCAAAAAATCGAACTTATATATTAGAATACCACATTCTTAGACAGATTGGAAACTATTTTTCATTTTATAAAAGAATTCCTTTCAACTTTTCAGAAATTTCACAACATACTAACCTAATCTCGCAGAAAATATGTTCTCGTTGAAAAACTACACAAAACATATTATAATGGCACTAACGATCGACAATGAATATGAGGGGTATTATATATGAACAAAAAACAAATTTTATGTACTGGATTATCTCTTGCACTTCTTCTATCAAGTGTAGTAACTACACCAGCTTCTATAGCTGCAGGGAAATATTTTAAGATTCAGTACACACATTCTAAGAAAAAAGTCAAAAAGAAAGCCATCAATGCCAGATATAATAATAAGGTTATAAGTACAAAAATTCCAGGATATATTGAAGGTTCTACTTCTATGTATTCTGCATACTGGATCTTCGGTCGCTGTTCTTCTCTTGGAACAAAATATTCATATTCAAGTTCCAAAAAAAGAGTTACATTACAACGAAATTCTCAGAAACTTGTGATGACTTTAAACAGCAGAACAGCTACCTTGAATGGGAAGAAATTCACCCTTCCATCTGCACCTCGAAAAATCCGTTATATCGCAAAAAAGAAAAATTATATCATGGTTCCCGGAGATATCGTTGCAAAAAAACTAGGATTAAATTATTCATGGAACAATCGTCTATTATCAGGAGTGATCTCAAAGGGCAGTACTGATAAACCTGCTCCTTCCAATCCATCAAATACAAAACCTCAGACTTCCAATCCTTCTGGAAGTACAACAAAGATCACAGCATCTGAATCTGATTATTCTATCCGGATCAAAAAACCTGATGGTCTTTCATCGTCTTCTATAAGTTCCAACGATGATTACTGGAATAACCAGTTACAGATCATCATTGACGGAGATTACCGCAACTTTTTTAACACAGCTTCTAACCGCACGATCAAGGATTCTTTAACTTATAAAGTTTCTTATCTAAATGGAAAAACTTATATCAATCTGATAACATCAGCGATCAAAGGATTCTCTGTTACTCAGACAGATTCTTATATCTATGTCAAGTATGCGGCACCAAAGGATATGTTCTACAGAGTCATTGTTATTGATGCCGGACATGGTGGAAAAGACAGCGGCGCAACTGGAAACGGTTATATCGAAAAGAACATGACCTTAAAGATCGTTCAGAATATCAAGACAAACTTTGACTCTGATCCGCTGTATAAGGTTTATTACACCAGACTCTCTGATTGGTATCCTACTCTTACCGAACGTTATGATCTGGCTAACACCGTCAATGCTGACCGTTTTTTAAGTGTACATATCAATTCTGCAGACTCTGCCAGTGCAAAAGGAACTGAAACATTATATAAGGATTACAAAACATATGCCAGTGTCATTCATTCCTCTTCGCTAAGTGGAATGGGGTATACAAAAGGGTCTTCTTATGACCGAAGCCTTGTATACCGTCCTGGACTTGCAGTACTTCGAGGAACAAAAATGATGAGTGCCCTTGCCGAAATGGGATTCATCTCTAACAGCACGGAATCTGCAAGAATTGACGCTAGATCTGAGGCGATCGGATCTGCTCTTTACCAGTCACTCTGTAATTCTTTTAATTAATTTTATCTAATAATATCAGACTGTATCTCAGGAAATCCAAAGAGATACAGTCTTTTTATTGCATTAATATTACAAATATGTTACGATTTAATCTATGAGAAAGGGAGATAAACAATGAGATTACAAAAGTTATTTATTACAACACTATTATCAGTTTCAGTCATTGGTATGGCAATACCTGCAAATGTATCTGCCGCATCCTATGCAACGACAAAACGCACATACACTTTAAAAGTTGCTGGTAAAAAGCAGAAAAAGAAAGCTCGCGGTGCAATCTATAATGGTAAGACGATCAAAACAAAAGCACCTGGCTTCTTACGTGGTGATACAACCATGTATTCCGCAAGCTATGTATTCCAGAAGGGATTAGGCGTTTCTTATTCTTACTCTTCTAAAACATGGAAGATCACTTTAAAAAAAGGTTCTACGACGATCACCATGAAACGTGGCAGCAAATATGCTTATGTCAATGGAAAGAAAAAGAAACTTCCAACACCTGCACGCCGTGTATATTCCTATAAACAGAAAAAAAATTACATCTATGTTCCTGGTGAATTCTGTGCAAAACATCTTGGATATTCTTATTCATGGAGCAGTAGTTCTTATGCTGGTACTTTCTCAACAAGTAACAGTAATAAGGCATCTTCTTCCGTTACAACACTTCCAGCAACAAACGGAGAACATTATGTACAACTTGATAAACCAGAGGGCTTATCCGAAAGCAACATCTCAACAACTGACGATTACAATAACTATCGTCTGATCGTAAACATTAAAGGAAATTATTCTTCTTATTATTCCGATGCGTCACATCGCAGTGTTGTTGGTGATTCAAGCTTCTATTCTTATTCTGTAGCTTACAGCAATGGCTATACAAAGATATATATCAAGCCTCGAAAAGCTACGATCAAAGGATTCGAAGTAACACAGACAGATTCTTATATCAAGGTTCGCTATGATTCACCAAAGGCAATGTACAAACAGATCGTTGTACTTGATGCAGGACATGGTGGTTCAGACTCTGGAGCAGTTGCCAATGGATATAAAGAAAAAAACATGACATTAAAGATCGTTCAGGCTGCAAAATCATACTTTGATAAAGATCCAGATATCAAAGTTTACTATACAAGATTATCTGACACATACCCAAGCCTTACTGAACGTTCTGATCTTGCCAATGAAGTTGGTGCAGACAGATTCTACAGTGTTCATATCAACTCTGCCGGATCTTCTGCTACAGGAACTGAAACCTTATATAATTCCAAAGGATATAAATCTTCTACAGGACTGACAAGCTATAGTTGGTCAGCAACCATTCATCCTTATATCCGTTCTGCTACAGGATTTACAAACCGAGGTCTTGTAAACCGTACAGGATTAGCTGTTCTTCGTCATACAAAGACATCTTCTACCTTAACTGAGATTGGATTCATCTCTAACAAATCTGAAGCAAAGAAAATGAACTCTAATCTTACAAACTATGGAAAAGCTGTCTATAACAGCACAAAAGCATCTTTTAGCAAAAACCCAACTGGGCGATAATAATATTGTATTAAAGTATTTATATTCACAACTGGCAGTCATACATCGACTGTATGACTGCCAGTTGCTTATTTATAATATGGAATCACCAGATACATGTCTTCCGTGATCTTTCCATCGTATATATGATTTGTCTGACATACCTCTTCAATATAATCGTCAACAGACGAATATTCATTCCCCATATATTTCTTTGCGATCTTCCATAATGTATCACCTTTCTGCACCTGAATGCTGGTAAACTGCTTGTCTTTTGTTCCCTGGGCCTCGATCAGGTTGTTACTTAAAAGGAAAGCACTCATTAGAAAAACAAAAACTATTGCTATGATAATTCCGATCACTCTTCTCTTACTTCTCATAATATCATCCTCCGCAAACTATAATCGAACATTTGTTTCGTTTATGTCTGTATTATAGTTCTCGAACATTTGTTTGTCAAGCTTTTCCCGAAACTTTGTTCGAGAACACTTGTTTCCATTTCGGATCTATGTTATGATAAGAATAGTTTATAAACAGACACGGAGGATATGATACATGGCCAAAGAACAATTAAGTGACAAACAACAACAGATCCTTGAATTCATCAAGCGACGCATTCTGGATAAAGGTTATCCACCTGCCGTACGCGAGATCTGCGAGGCAGTGAATCTTCGTTCTACTTCCTCTGTCCATTCCCATCTGGAGACTTTGGAGAGAAAAGGATACATTCATAGAGATCCTACCAAGCCTCGTGCGATCGAGATTACCGATGATGATTTTAATCTGGCTCGCCGCGAGATCATCAATATCCCTGTCGTAGGTACCGTCACTGCCGGTGAACCGATCTTAGCGGTAGAGAATATTGAAGAATATTTTCCAATGCTTCCAAATCATATCAGCAATAAGAATACTTTCATGCTCCATGTCCGTGGAGAAAGTATGATCAATGCCGGAATTTTTGACGGTGATATGGTTATTGTCGAACAACAGCCAACTGCTGATAATGGTGATATTGTCGTTGCAATGATCGAAGATTCTGCAACTGTTAAGAGATTTTATAAAGAAGATGGATATTACAGACTCCAGCCAGAGAATGATACTATGGATCCAATCATCGTATCAGAAGTATCTATTATTGGTAAAGTCGTTGGACTTTATCGTTCAATGAAATAAAAAGAAGTCAGCTGCGAGATGCTTTCAAAGCATTCCCATAGCTGACTTTTTTTCATATGATTCTTTTTAATTTAATTCTTCGATCGATACTTCTTTTCCGTCTTTCCAGATTCTTTCAAGATCATAGAATAAACGGTTTTCTTTATCAAAGATATGGATGATGATATCACCAAAGTCAAGTAAGATCCAGTTTCCTTCTCTATACCCTTCCATCTGTTTCATCTCATATCCAGCTTTAAAAAGTTCTTCCTGTACATTATCTACCATTGCCTGTACCTGGTTTTTGTTATTACCATCTGCAATGATAAAGTAATCTGCAAGAACAGAAATGCTTCGAATATCAATGATCTTGATATCTTCTGCTAACTTGTCATCTAACGCATCATATGCGATCTTTACCATATTTAATGACTGATCCATCTTAATTCTCCTTTTTGTCTCTATAATACTTATAAGTCTCTACTGTCCGCTCATCAATTTCCTGTCCACATTCTGTCAGGTATTCTATCGTATTCTTAAGAATTGTTTTTGTACATTTATCAAGATCCTCAAATGCCAGCTTACGGACTTTTGAAAGTCCTGGAATCATCTTTCGATTTGGTTCCATATAGTCAGCAATAAAAACTATCTGTTCAAGCGGTGTCATACCGATCTTCCCTGTCGTATGACATGCGATTGCTGACAAAACTTCCGAATCCTGTTCCTTATATTCATCGCTTGCAAGAAATGGAGCGATCTCTTGATGCATCAGCTGCGGACTTTTGGTTAAAGTTCCCTCCAGACTGATATTATATCGTTTGCATAACGCTCTTTGCTCCTCCATTGAAAAGCCTTTGGCACAATCATGCAAAAGACCTGCGCGATATGCTTTATGAACATCCACTCCAAACACCATTGCCATACAAGAAGCTGTATAAGCTACTCCTAGTGTATGCCGGTATCTGGATGGTTTTAACGCTGTTTTAAGCTTTTCTTCTATCTGCTGTACTTCCATATAAATCATTTCTTTCTATATAATCAATCACATCTTCTGGAAGGAAGAAATGAATACTTAATCCATTGCTACATCTTTTTCTGATATCATTGGATGAAATCTCAATGCTTGGACTGCTTAAATGATAAATCTTGCCATCGTATTTCTCTTCCAGATAATCAATCTGAGCATCCAGAGCACTTCTTGAGTCATTTCTTGTAGCTACTAATATATCTGCCATGGTAAAAATCTGTCCTGGATCTTTCCATGTCTCGATCTGATAAAGCGAATCTGCTCCCATGATGAAGTAATATCTGCAATCTGTATCCTGTTTTGTAAGTTCTCTTAACGTATCAACTGTGTACGTTGTTCCTTCACGTTTTAATTCGATATCACTAAATTTGAAATACGGAAAATCCCTGATCGCCAGCTTGATCATATCGACTCTGTTTTTCTCACTGACACCGCCACTGATCTTTTTATATGCCGGATTCTTTGTTGGCATAACCAAAATCTCATCCAATCCAAACTCTTCTTTCGCTGCCTGTCCAAGAATCAGATGTCCATGATGGATCGGATTGAATGTCCCGCCAAGAATTCCTATCTTCTTCATGGCTGTCCTCCGATATTATTTCCCTGCTTTTGGCAGTTCAATTCTCTTATGATTCTTTGATTCCTTATATAATACGATCTTCTTACCAATAACCTGTACAACCTGGGATCTTGTTCTCTCTGCAAGAACATTTGCCAGTTCTTTTGGATCGTCCATACAGTTTTGAAGAACACCGATCTTGACCAATTCCCTTGCTTCTAAAGCATCTCTGACACCCTGTACAAGTTCTGGTGAAATACTTCCTTTTCCAATGTTATAGATCGGATCGATCTTCATTGCAAGGCTCTTTAAATAAGCTCTCTGTTTGCTTGTCATGTTATCCTCCATTCAATTATATCTATCTATAGTAGTCAAACTCCAGATTATACAAACGTACGGTGTCTCCTTCTTCGATTCCCATTTCTGTTAAACGTTCAATGACACCGTTTTCTTTCATGAATTTCTGGAAGAAGTCAAATCCACGCTCAGATTCCAGATTAGTATATCCAAGCATTCTCTCTACTTTCGGTCCTTCGACGGTATATAATCCTTCTTCTGGATGACCGATAAAGATTCCACCTTCTTCTTCTCCGAAGTTTAATTCGTATTCCTGTTCAAATTCTGTTGCACCTTCTGGTAATTCATCTAATAATCCCTGTACATGCCATAATAATTCTTTAACACCTTCCCCGCTTACCGCAGAAATAGGGAATACTTTGATTCCTTCTGGTTCAAACTCTTCTTTTAATAAATCGATCACAGTCTCTCTGTCTGTCTCAGACATAGCATCCATCTTGTTCGCTGCGATCACCTGTGGTTTCTCTAGAATCTCTTTGTTGTATTTCTTAAGTTCATCTGTGATAGCATGGATATCAACGATCGGATCTCTTCCTTCTACTGAAGCTCCATCTACCATATGGATCATAACTTTTGTACGTTCGATATGACGTAAAAATTCAAATCCAAGACCAACACCTTCAGACGCCCCCTCAATGATTCCTGGGATATCTGCAATGACAAATCCTTTGCTTCCATCCATATCCACAACTCCAAGATTTGGATTTAATGTTGTGAAATGATAGTTTGCGATCTTTGGATTTGCGTTTGTTACTCTTGATAAAAATGTAGATTTTCCTACATTTGGGAATCCAACCAAACCTACATCAGCAATAACTTTTAACTCAAGCATAACTTCGAGTTCCTGCGCTTTCCCACCTGGCTGGGCATATTTTGGTGCCTGCATGGTTGGAGTTGCATAATGCTGGTTTCCTTTACCACCACGACCGCCTTTTAATAGTACAACTGGTTCCTTCTTATTAGACATATCAAGGATAACTTTCCCTGATTCCTTGTCTTTTACAACGGTTCCTGCCGGAACTTTCAGGATGATGTCTTCTCCATCAGCACCGTGGCATTTTCTTCTGCCACCTTCCTGACCATCTCCTGCCTTGAATTTTCTTCTGTGACGGTAATCAGATAAAGTATTGATTCCTTCATCTACAACAAAGATCACATCACCGCCACGGCCGCCGTCTCCACCATCTGGTCCACCGTTTGGTACATAAAGTTCCCTCCGGAAACTTACGTGGCCATCTCCACCTTTTCCGGATCTGATTATAATATTAGCTCTATCTGCAAACATTGTCTTTTCCTTTCTGTGTCAAAAAAACAACTTCCAGTCACAAAAATATTTCATTATCTTATAATGAAAAACGGCCTCAAATATGTATTTGAAGCCGTAATTACTGAATCTCAAATGATCTGTTCCTGTATGCAATTAAATTATGCTACTGGATGTACAGAACACTGTTTCTTATCTTTACCTTTTCTTTCGAAGCGAACAATACCATCAACTAATGCGAATAATGTATCGTCACCACCGCGTCCTACGTTAACGCCTGGATGAATCTTTGTTCCTCTCTGTCTGTAAAGAATATTTCCAGCTTTTACAAACTGTCCGTCAGCTCTTTTCGCACCTAATCTCTTAGATTCGGAATCTCTACCGTTCTTTGTAGAACCCATTCCTTTTTTATGAGCGAAAAATTGAAGGTTCATTTTCATCATTTTTGTTACACCTCCTTAAAGATTACATCTAAATACTGTCCATGTTCTTCTTCTACTGAAGTCAGACCAAGGATCAGTGATCTTAATAACAAGCTTCCCTCTTCGGAAAGCTCTTCCGTAAATACTACGTCAATTTCTGCGTCTTCCTGGTTCACATCAATCTGATAGTGATCATCTGTCAGTTCATCCAGAGAATTCACAAAATTAATTACCAGAGCAGACACTGCGGCACAGACAATATCTTGTCCTTCCGCACTGTAACCTGCATGGTCCTGTGAGTGGAAACCTTGAAAGGTTCCATCGACTCTCTGATAGAATGTTATCTTTGTCATAACTCTATCCTCAGGATATTATCCAACGATACTATCGATCTTAACCTGTGTAAATAACTGTCTATGACCGTTTTTCTTATGGTATCCAGTTTTTCTCTTGTATTTGTAAACGATGACTTTCTTACCTTTTCCTTCGCTTACTACAGAAGCTTCAACTTTCGCACCATCAACGGTAGGTGTTCCAACTTTAACAGTATCTCCACCAACTAAAAGTACATTATCAAATGTTACTTTAGCTCCTACTTCAGCGTCAAGTTTCTCAACTTTGATCACGTCGCCTTCGCTTACTTTATACTGTTTTCCACCTGTTGCGATAATTGCGTACATCACGGCACCTCCTATTATCAAATCTCGCCAGCTTTGGTGATTCTCGCATTCTTTAACCTCGCTGTGCGGCATACTCATATATAATAACAGCACTATTTCAATATGTCAATACTTATTTGTCGAAAAATTGGATTTTTTTCTTTTTTTCTTGTGATCTCCATAATTCCGAGCTTTGTAATATCTACAGCAACTGCTTTCTTAGAATCCCCATTTAGATAATTCTGCATTACCTGTAATAATTCTTTCTCATCATCTTTGGACTTCATATCAATAAAATCAATCATGATGATCCCTGATAAATTTCTTAAGCGGATCTGCCTTGCTGCTTCTTTGGCTGCTTCTAAGTTTATTTTCTTAATATGTGCTTCCTGGTTCTTCTTTCCAATGGATTTCCCCGTATTCACATCAATGACTGCCATTGCCTCTGTCTGTTCGATATACAGAAATCCTCCAGACTTCATAAATATTTTACGTTTAAATACCTCTGAAAGATAATGACGAAACCGATATCTTCGTTCAATGTCTCCTGCCATATAAGAACATAAGAATACTTCATAACCTTTTTCTTTCAGCTGTTCCCCTACTTCTTCCTGATCTGTCACAATACGATCGATCGATCCTGGTTTGATATCATGAACCAGCACTTCCAATGCATCGTAATTTGTATCAACAAGATGAGGAGCTTTGCGGTATTGCCTTTTAGATACGATCTCATGATATTTCGCAGACAACTGATCTGCTTCCATAAGAACATCTTCTTTGTTGGCTTTTGCAGCTTCTGTACGGAGAATAAAGCCATATTCCTGTGTCACAAGAGGCTCTGCCATTTCTTTTAATTCCTGTTTTTTTTCTTTCTGATGAATCTTATTGGAAATTCCTACAGACAGCTTATCTGAAGTCAGCACAAGATATTTCCCTGTTAATTCTATCTGATCTGATAGCATCGGACGTTTTTCTTCTGTCGCTTCTTTCTTTATCTGTACCAACACTTCATCACCCGCTTTATATTGCCTATGTCTCATGGAAAGGAAGCCTATTTCGTCTTGATCGAACTCAACAAAAGCCCCATTGATATTCTTGACAACATTTTTTACGACTCCTATGTAAATATTCCCAATATCAACTTTATTCTTCTCACTTACACATTGAAATTCTACCGGATGACCATCTTTTAATAACATACTGACCAGATGATCGCCAAACCTTGTGATCACAATCTCTGTATATGCCATTATTCTTTGATGCTTGGAATTTCTACAACAGGATCTGTTTCTGCTTCGTAGTCGATTCCTTCCTCTTTAAATCCAAACATATGGTAAAAATCTTCCCAATAACCATCAACATCTGCAAGTTCTGAAACATTATCTGTATTGATCTCTTCCCAACGTTTCTTCACTTCATCCTGAATATCATCGCGAAGTTCCAGATCATCCATACGAACCCATCCGTGTTCATCCGTGATCGTATCGGCTAATAATCTCTTTTCTTTAAACAGACGTTCAATCTGTTCAATACATCCTTCATGGACATTATTTTCCTTCATGACTTTATATAATACAGACATATACAATGGAACAATAGGAATCGCAGCACTTGCCTGTGTTACCAATCCTTTGTTAACAGAGATCAGCGCTTTTACTCCAACTTCTTTCGTAATCTCATCTGCTGTCTGATGCAGATGTTTCTTTGCCGCACCGATCGTTCCTTCAAAATAGATTGGATACGTAAGTTCAGATCCGATATAAGAATATGCGACAGTACTTGCATCTTCTGATAACACATCTGCATCTTTTAATGCCTGCATCCATAACTTCCAGTCTTCTCCACCCATAACTTTGACTGTAGCCTCTACTTCCTCTTCTGTAGCTGCAGGAATGCTCTTCATACCAATACTGTTATCCTTAAGGTTCAGATTCTTATTTGTAAACTCCTCCCCTGTTGTCTTTAATACAGAACGATATGTCACTCCATCTGGTGTTGTTCTTCGTGGTGCTGCAAGGCTGTATACAACCAGATCCACTTTCCCAAGATCTTTCTTGATCGTTTCGATCGTAAGATTTTTGATTTCTTTTGAGAACGCGTCTCCATTGATCGTCTTGGCATAAACTCCTTCTTCGTTTGCAAACTGTTCAAATGAAGCTGTATTATACCATCCAGGACTTGCTGTCTTTCTTCCATTAGATGGACGTTCAAACATGATTCCAAGGGTATCTGCATGACATCCAAAAGCTGCCACGATTCTTGATGCCAGTCCATATCCTGTAGAACATCCGATCACTAACACTTTCTTCGCATCTCCAGGAATCTCTCCTTGAGCTTTTACATAGGCGATCTGATCTTCCACATTCTTTTTACATCCTTCTGGATGTGCTGTTAAGCATAAATAATCTTTGACTCTCGGTTTAATGATCATAAATTTTTCTCCTTTAAAAATATCTGCATCCTATACAGGTATATTGTTTATTATCAACTTATTCCCTCAAATTATAATATGTATCGGTTTTATCTGTCAAATTTTTATAATACACTTTTTCAAATTTTGTTGGTTATCTTGGGAAGTTTTCAAAACTTTATTCTCAGCATCAAAAGAAGAAGGTATTTCTTTTTCTAAAAAATACCTTCTTCTTATCCTCTTTATTTAACGATTCTTCGTACTGTTACGATTCTTCTGTATCTTGCATTGTTTGAAATCTTAATTCCACCTCTTGGATATGGTGCTGAATTACTTGCATGTACGATCTTGTTGTTTCCCATATAGATTGCAACATGTCCGCTATAGCAGATTAAATCTCCTGCCTTAGCATTCTTGATCCCACCTTTTACTTTCTTACCATATCTTCTCTGTGCACTTGAGGAATGTGGAAGACGTTTTCCAAACTTCTTGTAAACTCCTCTCGTGAATCCTGAACAATCTGTTCCTTTTGTAAGACTTGATCCACCGTATCTGTATCTATTCCCTACAAAGTTTTTTGCATATTTAACAACTGCATCTCCTTTTTCTGATGCTTTTACTTCTTTTGAACTTGTATGTACACTCATTGTAACTGCGGCCGATGCCATTGCTACTAACATCATCACTCTTAAAATAACTCGTTTCATATTAACTCCTGATATATTACAATTTTAAATTTATTTCAAATATTTCTTTCAACAGTTGATATTGTACGATAAAGAGCAACAATTGTCAATAGTTTTTTAAGATTATTTCAGTTTATTTAATATTTTTGTAACATTTTTGTTTTTTCTCTTTAATAACTCAAGATGTCGTTTTACAAGATTTAGTTCATGTCTGGTAATATCTTTGTTACTGTACCTTGCTTTCTCTATGATCTCTGATGTCATGGAATTGCTGTTATTCCTTGATTTTACGCCATTTTCAGCATATTTTTCTAACTGTTTTTCATAAAAAAGTACTTTTTCTTTGTTTGTCATTTGATTCCATTTTCTTTTCTTTTGTAACAATTTTATGAACGCAAAAATCACTGCTAATATTATGACGATTGGAATCATTTGAAACATTTTCTTTACATTTGTTACGAATTGTTTTTTATTTGGTACAATCGCATTTCGTTGTTTTTCTTCCTGTTCCACATGTTTATATACACTTTCTCCAGTATCTCTTCCCGTTACTTCTACCGGAATCCATCCGATATGTTCAATATAAATTTCTGTCCATGCATGTGCCTCATAATCTGTCACCTGTGCTTTTCCAAGTCTCCACTGATCTGCACGGATCTTATATCCTTCTACATATCTGGCCGGAATTCCTGCTTCCCTGAACAGAAAAACTGCCGCTGATGCAAACTGGGTACAAAACCCTCTTTTTCTCTCCGTTAAAAATTCATTTACCGGATCCTTATCCTGCCCTGTTAAACCTGGTCGATAAGTATATTGATAATTATTTTTTAAAAATTTTTGAATTTCTTCTATATTATATAAGATACTATTTTCTTTATTTACATGGCAACTCAGCTGCTTTATTGTCTTCTTTATCTCTTCTGGAATCTCCAGATAATTCTGCTGTACATAAGTTCCATACTCCTGCATAGAACGAACATAATTCTTTTCAAGCTCTCCCGCATTTTTCAACACAGACATCACGTCAAATCTCTGACTGATATCTAACAGGTTCTTGTTATTCTTGATCTGATAATAAGAAGTTGTATACTCCGTATCTGCTGTATTACGTTCTATCACACTGTCTCCAGCTACATTTCCATTAATTCTGCTCGCATCTGAAAAATATGGTATTAATAAGAAACTCTCCTGCATCTTCTGATAATGAATCTTTATTTCTCTCTTTTCAGAAAATGCAATATCTTTTGGTGTCTGAATATATCCTTTCTGATAAACAGCAAAATCCTGCATAGAGAGATCTGGAAATAAATATGGCAGTTCCTGTGCCATTTCTCCACCGTAGACCAGGGTATTTTTCTTTTCCTTTGTCCATTCTCCATCTTTATATCTGCCACTAACAAATCCCTTCAGATACAGATCTGCATTTTCCGGGGCATACACCAGAAATAATTTTTCTCCTTTTGGAGAAACTTCTCCTACACTTCGAAGCTTTCCATTCCCAATTCCTCCGACTGCAAGATAGCCTTTTCCCTGTGTCCATTCCCTGATTTGTATCAGAATATTTCGTTTTATCATCGTATCTGTAGGTACATTCGTCTGATCATAAAAAAACAAAGGTACTGCGGCAGCCAGAAACATAATATACAATCCTGCCGCAAATCCTTTTTTTCCTTTTCGTATACTAAAATAAACAATCCATGAACCTAAAAACAAGAAAAACGCTGCTGAAATTCCATATGGCGCGATCATTAAAACGGCCATTTCCATAAGACCGGTTGTAAGAAACAAAGTCAATGGACGACATCTTAATATTCCAAGCACAATTCCTGCCACCAACACAAAAAACAAAACTGCCAGTACGCTGTCCCTTCGACTATGTTCTAACGTCACCGAAATGTAATAATAAAATCCAAGATCCATACTCTGATTCAATGCTTCTGCCATCTTATTATTGATGATCTGAAATCCATTGATCAGCTGTCTGTGTGCAAGCATGCAGTATATGATACATATCACAACCATGACTACAATATTTCTCTTATTCTGATCAAGCAATCTACACATTCCGAGAAACCAAATGACACTTCCCATCACAAAAAGCCACTGAAACCTTGAAATCCGAAATCCAGCAAATATACTCCATACAACAGATGCAAAAGCCACTGCCATCATGATATATTCAATTTTTATTTTTTTATATCCACACATTATAACTCCATATCATATAAAAATTTCTGCAGATCTTGTCCCTTTTCACAAAGTGGAATCTTATAAAGATGCTCCATCGGATCCGATGACAATTCATATTTTCCACAAAAAATATCCGTAAACAATTCTTCATATTGTTCTATATGGCAAAGCAGATATTTATGCTCCCCATAATAGATTTCCTGTATAACTCCCTGCGATTTCAAAAAGAAAGAAATAGAATAAAAAGCTGCCATATAATCAGAAATACGGTCTTTTTCTATATCATCCAACGATAATCCGATTTTCACGCGTTCTTCTTCCTCTTCTTCATTTTTTCTCACCCAAAGTCCACCTGTCGCAGCATAGAGGTTCCAATGAACTCTTGAAATCCGGTCTCCTTCCTGATATTTCCTGACTCCATCGTATTCAAAACCTTGTTCCATAAGATCTCTTCTTGCGATCTTTTCCTGCATAAATCCCATTTCATATCGTTTTGGCATAACAAGAAAAAATATTTGTTTGTTAAATTCTTTTTTTACTTTATACATTCCTGTAAGATCTTCCCACGAAACTGAACAAATCTGAATATGATAACTGTCACATTCCGTGATCATTTCAGACAGTGTGATCGAATCTCCTTCTTGTGGATTCCATACGATATTTTTCTTCTTTCGCATTCTTTGTTTTCGAAACTTGGATGTCATTTCATATTCCAATCGGAATGTATAGCTGTTTATCTTTGATGTAATTCCATGAATCCTCAATCGTATCTCTGCTTCATCGCCTTCTGTAAGTACTAATGAATCCATTTCTATGGTTAATATCATCTGTTTTTGTTCTGACTGACACCTGCAGACAGAATAAGCCAGCACAACAAATAAGGATGCCATAAGGCACCCTCCAATGAAATTTCCATAAATGATCCAATATATAAGCGCAAATATTATGACAAAAAAATACATCTTTATCCTTTCTGATTTCCTTTTGGAAGTGGTATCTTATAAAGAATCGCTTTTAAAATCTCTTCTTTCGTTTTCCTCTGAACCTTCGCTTCCTTGCTTCTGATCACCCTATGCTCGATAGTTTCAAAGAAAACAGCTTTCACATCCTGTGGTATTACATAATCACGTCCCTCAAGATATGCATTTGCTTTTGCCATCGATAAAAGTGCGATCGTTCCTCTTGGACTGATTCCAAGTTCTAAGTCTCTGGATCTTCTTGTCTCATTCGCAATCTCGACAATATATCTTAAAATATCTTCATGCACAAATAATCGTGCAGCTTCTTCTCTTGCTTTTCGCAATTCTTCCACCGAGATCTGTTCTTCGATCCCAGAAGTCGTCATATCCACACTTCCTTGTGCTAACATCTTGATCTCACTCTCCATATCCGGATATCCAAGAGATGTCCGGATCATAAATCGGTCTAACTGTGATTCTGGAAGCGAGTGTGTTCCAATAGAACCAAAAGGATTCTGCGTTGCAATAACGATATACGGATCTGGAAGATCTCTCGTAATACCATCTACCGTGATCTGTCCTTCTTCCATTGCTTCTAGAAGTGCCGACTGTGTCTTCGGTGAGGTTCGGTTAATCTCATCCGCCAGCAAAAGATTCGTCATCGCTGCTCCTTCTTTGAATTCAAATTCTTCACTACCCTGATGATAGATAGAAAATCCTGCAATATCCGTTGGCATGATATCCGGAGTAAACTGAATCCTTTGATAATCCAGTCCCAATACCTTTGAAAAGGCTAATGCAAGTGTTGTCTTTCCTACACCTGGAATATCCTCGATCAAGATATGTCCTCCTGCAAGAATCGCTGTCATGATCTGATGCACCGTATGACCTTTTCCTTCCATAACACGGTTGATCTCATCCATTGCTCTGACTGCTTTTTTGTACATAAAGAAATTATCCATCTTATCTTCCTCGTTTTGCAGTTATAACAATGATCATCATAGCAAGTGCAAGGCTTATTGCTGCTCCTGCAAGTCCAATATATCCATTTCCTGTAATTCCTGACAAAATATATCCAACACTTGCACAAAGTGCCACTGTTAATGCATATGGCATCTGTGTTGCCACGTGGTCTATGTGCCTACACTGCGCTCCCGCAGACGAAAGAATCGTTGTATCAGAAATCGGTGAAATATGATCTCCACAAACAGCTCCTGCAAGAATCGCTCCTACACAAACTGACATCATCATATAATTAGCACTTAAGATCGTAACAGAAATTGGGATCAAAATTCCAAATGTTCCCCATGATGTTCCTGTTGCAAATGCAAGTCCTAATGAAATCAGAAAGAAGATAACCGGCATCACTGCGATCGCCATTGTACTTCCACCAACAGCTGCTTTAACAAATCCCTGAATATTTAAATACTCTGCTCCACAAACACCTGATAATGTCCATGCAAGACAAAGGATCATGATCGCTGATGTCATTGCTTTAAATCCCTGTGCAAAGCTTCCACAGAAATCTACAAATTCAAGAACTTTTCTTGGAATATACAAAATAAATGTAAAGATCAGTGTTAAAAATGATCCTAATACCAAACTTCTCGCACTGGAGCAATTAGCAAAGGCCTCTGCAAGCGGAACCCCTTTGAAAAAGCCTCCTGTGTACAACATAAATCCAATACAAGAAGCGATCAAAAATAAAATCGGCAAGATCAGATCTTTTACCTTTCCATGTCCAACGATCGGTACTTCTTCTTCATCTTCAACGATCTCTTCTAAATGTGCATTTAATTCATATTGTTTCATCTTTGAATAATCAATATTCGCAATGATCAAAAATGCTAAAAATACAAGTGTGAGCAATGCATAATAGTTAAATGGAATCGCTCTCAAAAATAAGGTAAATCCATCAATATTGCATCCTGCTGGAAGAGATGATCCTACAGCTGCTGCCCAGCTTGAGATTGGCGCAATAATACATACGGGAGCTGCAGTTGCATCGATCACATAAGCCAATTTTGCTCTTGTAATATTATGTTTATCTGTCACAGGGCGCATAACCGTTCCAACTGTCAGACAGTTAAAATAATCATCAACAAAGATCACAACTCCAAGACAGATCGTTGCAAAAAGTGCCTGTCTCTTTGTGCGGATCGCTTTTGCTGCCCATTTTCCATAGGCTCTGGAAGCACCTGATTTGGTGATCAGTGCTACCAGAATTCCTAATAATACTAAAAATATCAAAATATCACAATTAGCTCCAATTTTCTCTCCCATGATCGCAAAAATGGTATCCATTGCTTTGATCAGATGAAAATTATGATACATCAGAGCCCCCGATGCAATTCCGATCATCAGCGATAAATATACCTCCTTGGTTATTAATGCTAAAACAATTGCAATCACTGGCGGAAGAATCGCCCAAAATGTACCTGTCATGTATATTTACTCCTTAATCTTTAATCTCTGTAATAATTGATGAGGCATCCTTTTAAAATGATTTCTCTCTCATCATCTGTTAATTCACCTAGTGTTAAGGTGATCTCTTTCATTCCTTCATTTACCACATATGCTGGAATCTTTGTAAGCTTGTCTTCCACTGCTTTGCGGACATCTGGAACAAAAATGTAATCTTTGTTCTTAAATGGAAGTTCTCCTTTATCAATCGTAAATGGAAGCATTCCCCAGTTGATCAGGTTTGAACGGTATCTCTTTGTCGCATATTCGTTTGCGATATTTGCCCATCCACCTAATACTTTCTGGCAAGAAGCCGCCTGTTCACGTGCAGAACCATCTCCTGGTTTCACTGCAAAGATCGTGCTTCCGATTCCTAAATTATCCTGAGTTACATCCGCGTAAGATTCTTTGACTGTCTCCAGGATATCTTTAACTTCTGGGAATGCTTCCGCTGCATCTTCTCCAGCTTCGATCGCTTTCTGTGCTTTCTGTACTTCTTTTGCAAGTCCTACATATGCAGGGTCTTTTCTTGATAACGCAAATTCTGCAAGTCCTAATGGATTAGAACGATAAGATGAAGTTTCTCCAGATGGGATCAATTCATCTGTTGTTGTAACAGGATCATGAATCTCTGATACAACTTTTAATAACATGTTCTGTGGAAGTGCAGACATCTCTGGCCAATCTTTGATGTTGGGTCCAAACTGAATCTCTACTGATGGATCTGCAACACCTTTGCTGTCAAATACACGATTATCATAGATTGTCTTGTCAAAGTGATATTTTGGAATAAAATCACTTGCTTCTACATCCGTTGCCGGTGTTAAATATCCTTTATTCGCTGCTGTTGCTGCGATAGAACGTGCATCCATTAATGCAACGGAAGAAATCTGGCCATTCTGAAGTTTAGAACCTTCACGGTTCGGGAAGTTTCTTGTTGAATGGCGAATACTAAACGCATTATTTGCAGGTGTATCTCCAGCACCAAAACATGGTCCACAGAATGCTGTCTTAACGATCGCACCTGTCTGCATCAGATCTGCAACTGCTCCATTCTTCACAAGTTCCATATAAATTGGTGTACTTGCAGGATATACGCTTAATGTAAATTCATCAGAACCAATACTTGCTCCTTTTAAGATATTAGCCGCTGCACAGATATTTTCATATCCACCACCTGCACATCCTGCAATGATTCCCTGATCTACATAAAGTTTTCCATCGTGGACTTTATCTCTTAAAGAATAGTCAACTGCACCATCTAAACTTACTAATGCACGTTTTTCTACATCTGCAAGAATATCGTCAAGGTTTGCATTCACCTCTTCGATCGTGTATGTATTACTTGGATGGAATGGCATAGCGATCATTGGTTTGATCTTATCTAAATCTACTTCCACGATTCCATCATAATATGCTACTTTTCCAGGATTCAATTCCTTAAAGTCTTCAGACCTTCCATGAATCTCGTAAAATTCCTTGATCTTATCATCTGTTCTCCAGATAGAAGACAGGCAAGTTGTCTCTGTTGTCATAACATCGACACCGATTCTGAAATCTGCACTTAAATTAGATACACCAGGTCCAACAAATTCCATAACTTTATTGTTTACATAGCCTTTTTCAAAGACTGCTCCGATGATCGCCAGTGCAACATCCTGTGGTCCGACACCTTTGACTGGTTTTCCTTTTAAATAAATTCCGATCACACCTGGCATATTGATATCATAAGTTCTGTTAAGAAGCTGTTTTACAAGCTCTGGTCCACCTTCTCCCATTGCCATGGTTCCAAGTGCTCCATAACGTGTATGGCTGTCTGATCCAAGGATCATCTTTCCACCGCCAGCTAACATTTCTCTTGCGAACTGATGGATCACTGCCTGATGAGGTGGTACATAAACTCCACCATATTTCTTTGCAGCTGTTAAACCAAACATATGATCATCTTCGTTGATGGTTCCCCCAACAGCACACAGACTATTATGACAGTTTGTCAATACATATGGTACCGGGAATTTCTCGATTCCTGATGCTCTTGCTGTCTGAATAATTCCAACAAACGTAATATCATGAGATGTTAATTTATCGAATTTAATCTGAAGTTTCTCCATGTTACCAGATGTATTGTGGTCTCTTAAAATACCATATGCTATGGTGTTCTTAGAAGCTTCTTCCTTAGATACCACTTCACCTGTAAGCTGCTTTAATGCTTCGGCTTCAGATTCTTTTACCAAAGTTGTTCCGTCTACCAGATATGCACCTTCTGAAAATAATTGAATCATGTATCTGTCCTCCTGCAATGCATTTTTCTAGTTATTATAACATACTTCTACACTTTATGGAAGTAAAACGTTAAAAAGGTGCAGACACCAAGGCTCTGCACCCTATATATTTTATTTTTATTTATTCTAAATAAGGATCATATATACTGTTGCAATTGAAATAATGATCTGAATGATCGCAAATCTGAAAACAGTCTGTGTATTAGACCAACCGATTTTCTTACGAACGTGATCATGTAACGGCATCGTTGTATTCGCAAAAATATGTATCTTTAAGAATCTAAGTAATGCTACTTTCACAAGTCCTAATCCACCATCCAGGATCAGAATCAATGCAACTAATAAGAACAAGAAAGGACTTCCTGTCTTAAGCACTGCCAAACTGATAAAAATTCCCATGGCACGGCTTCCTGCATCTCCCATCATCAAACGGCTTGGTGTTGCATTGTACCATAAATATCCAAGAATACATACAACAAACAATAAAATAATATATGGAAACTGTGTTTCATTTCCACGGATCTGATCGATCACATAAATCGTTACCAGTGTAATGATCGTTAATGTTCCAGATAGTCCGTCGACTCCATCAGAGCAGTTTGTTACATTGATCGCTGCCCATACAAGAATGATCGTAAGAATAAAGAACAACACTGGTGGAATATAGAATTTCACGCCGATCGTTGCAAGCTCTACATAAGTAGAATTAAAATGAATATAGTTAAGTGCTGCAACTGCTGCTACCAAAAAGTCAAGAATTCCTTTTTTGTATTCTCCCCATGGCTCATCTGCTGCATCATCCATAAATCCTGTTAACATTTCAACAAAAACAAGAACAAGATAAATAAACATCTCCACAGACATCTCTCCAAACAACAATGCTGCGATACAAAATACAGAAATAAAAATGATCCCTGCACCTCTTGGTTTTCCTGCGGATAACTTTCCATTATGTGCAAATTCTCTTCCCATATCTCTTGGCAGCCAATCATTTAAAAAGGATGTCAGGATACAGGTTGCAGCAAATGCAAAAAATACTCCGATAAATGCCGTGATCGGTAAAACACTTCCGGCAATCATATTTAACATTGGTATTCCTCCTAATTATCTTTTTAGTATACTCTTTTTTATCACACAATTATCTAGTATATCACGGATTTAAAATATTGCAATTCTTATTTTTATAAACTCCGTGTGTTTTGTTCTATTTCTGCTTCATCTCCTCTACGAGGCTTCTCAGCTGTTTTGTATCTTTTTTAATGTCCTTTGCAGCAAAGATCGCTGAAACAACTGCCACTCCATCAACATCCGTTCCTTCTAGTGTCTTGATATTTTCTTTTTTGATCCCGCCGATCGCTACCACTGGAATCTCTACTGTATGACAGATTTTTTTAATTTCTTCCTTAGAGACAACATTGGCATCTTTCTTGGTTGATGTTGCACAAACTGCACCAACTCCCAAATAATCTGCACCGCCTTTTTGTGCTTTTATTGCTTCCTCTACATTGTGCGCAGAAACCCCAATAATCTTATCTTCTCCTAATAATTTTCTTGCCTCTTCTACTGACATGTCATCTTGCCCGATATGAACTCCATCAGCATCAACTGCCAAAGCCACTTCTATATTATCATTGATCACAAATGGCACCTTGTATTCCTTGGACAGTTCTTTCATTTCTCTTGCTTCTTTTATAAATTCTTCTTTGGAAAGATGTTTTTCACGAAGCTGTAAAAAGGTAATTCCACCCTCCAAAGCTTCCTTCACCTGATTCATCAAGGTAGTGTCTTCTACCCATGTCCTGTCTGTTACTGCATATAAAGTCATTGCATCAGCATTTACTCTCAATTTGACTGCTCCTTTCCATCCATTCTGCATTCATATTACTCATCGCATCCATCAGATGCACTTTCAATGTACCTGTTCCTTCTGCTTTCTCCTTTGCATATTCTCCACAGATTCCCATCGCACTAACTGCTGTCGTCACTGCTTCTAAGATCTGATCTGGATTAGCTCCGATAAATCCTGCGATCACGCCATCCAACATACATCCGGTTCCCGTGATCCTTGACATATCCAAAACACCGTTATCGATCAAATAGATCTGCTGTCCATCCGTCACCAGATCTGTCTTTCCTGTGATCACGATCACTGCTTTGGTCTTCTTCGCCATATTCTTTGCCATTTGAATCACATATTCCAAATTGTCTTCTGTCACAGCATCATCTTTCTTCGCATCAACACCATAACCATCATCACTGCCCTCATATAAGGTTTTGATCTCTGATATATTTCCACGGATCACGTTAAAGTGGATCTGCTTAAGCAATTTCGCCGCTGTTTCTTTTCTGAATCTGGAAGCACCGACTCCCACAGGATCAAACACGACCAGATGACCCCGTTGATTCGCTTCTTTTCCCGCAAGAAGCATGGATCTCACTGTATTTTGTTTTAAAGTTCCCATATTGATCACGAGACTGTCACACATTGCTGTGATCTCTCTAACTTCCATCCAGTCATCTGCCATGATCGGTGAAGCCCCGATCGCAAGGATCATATTCGCAACATCATTGATCGTTACATAGTTTGTAATACAATGGACCATTGTCTGATCTCTTCTGATATTATCAAAAATTCTCTCAAAATCTATTCTCTTCATCTGATTCCTTCTTTTCTCCTGTCTCTTGCATTCATTGCAGATTATACCACAAATATTAAAAAAGGTATACTGGCGAATTTTCTCACACTTTATAATTCCCAGAATACTATAAACTGTAAATAAATCTTTTGGAGGTTTTAACATGAGTGATTTAGCTGCAACTGGCTGTGGAGGATCTTGTGGTTCATCTTGCTTTGGAGGAAATAACAGCTGTCTGCTTCTTTTAATCTTACTTTGCTGCTGTGGAGGCGGAAATAATGATGGTTGCGGATGCGGAAACGGATGTGACAGCCTGATCTGGATCATCTTAATCCTCTGCTGCTGTGGTAACGGCAGCTTTGGATGTGGCAACAACAATGGCTGCGGATGTGGATGCTGAATTTAATGATTTCTGATAAAAGAGGATGCCTTTTAATCCGGCATCCTCTTTTTTATTGGCAGATCACCAGTAACAGCAAACAGATGATCCACATATTGTTCTGATTCCTTTTTTCTGGTCTCTTCTGCATCCGATAGTTATCATTCTCTTGTTTTTCCTGTTTCCTCTTTTCTTCCAGTTGTCTTTGTTCTTCTTTGTGCCTTAAGCACTCAGGATCCAGTTCATAAACTGTATTTTCTTCTTCTACCAAAATTTCATTCATAATTTTTTTCACCTCCTAATACTATAGGATATGAGAAAAAATCTGAAGGTTGTGACAATCATGGAACAAAATCAAACTTCCTGGGAAAATTTTTTCCGTAATGACTCTTCTAATATGTTAGAAGATGCCCTTCCATATCTCCCACCAAACTTAAAAAAGGTTGCTGCCATTTATATCAAATTAACCGAACTTTCCAAAATCTCTTCTGAATTTGACAACGAACAGACTCTTTCTGCCTGTGGTTTTGATCAAGATCCTGCTTCTATGGAATTATTACTAAATGCTCTGAAACTTCGCGCCCCGAAGGAAACCGCTATGCAGATCGAACAAATTCTTCAGATGATGCAAATGTTTGAAGTCTATCAAAATTATCAGCGTTTTGTCGATACGACTAACCATTCATCTCCCTCATCTTCTGACAGCCAAAACAATGATCTATTTTCAAAACTAATGCCTATGATGATGGCAAAAGACAGTCCTTGTACTAATACAGCAAAACCAAATTCTGACTTTATGAACCAGTTAAACCAGATTCTTAAAAAATAAAGGAGTTTTTTATGTCTGACGATCCTATTTCATTCGATCATTTATCTTCTCTTGACCCAAAAAAGCTGGAAATCATAAAATTTGTGATCTCCAGCTGCCACGGAAAACCTCTTGAATTAATTCTCCCAGACCTTATGGCGGCTTCAAGCCGTCTTTCAGAACAAGGTCTTTCTTTTACAAACGAAGAAATTTCCATGATCATTGATGGTCTGAAAGAATCCATGTCTCCAGAAGAACAGCAGCGGATCGATATGATCCGTCCACTGATCATGTAATTTAGGTTTAAGAAAGCATTTCTTTTGCTTTCTTTAAATAACCGCGGATCACATCACAGGAATGCGCAAATTGGCTTTTCTCCTCTTCTGTAAGATCCATTTCTACAATTTCTTCTATTCCGTCTGCTCCGATCACGGCCGGAACTCCTGCTGCCACGTCTTTCTGTCCATACTCCCCATCCAGATGGACAGAAAGCGGCCAAATCCTTTTCTCATCGTATACGATTGATTTGACGATCTCACTTAACGCGATCCCAATTCCAAATTCTGTACTTTTCTTACCGATAATCACTGTCATGCCCGCCTGTCGAACCTCGTCCTGTAGATCTTCGATCGTAATCTTGCCTAACGTATCAGGATACTCCTTTTGAAGTTTTGCAAATGGTTTCCCTCCGACAGACACACGGGATAATGGAACAATCTGAGAATCCCCATGTTCACCCATGCAGAATACCTCTATGGAATTTCTGTGATATCCTGTTTTCTCTTCTAAAATTCTCTTGATCCTTAAGCTGTCAAGACTCGTTCCTGTGCTAAAGCAACGGAATCTCTCGATACCTAACGCTTTCCTCAAACATTCTCCTACTACATCCGCAGGATTTGTAATACTGATCAGAATTCCTCGAAACTTTGTATCTTGAATTTTTGGAATGATATCTTTCAATCGTTCCATAGAATCTCCGAACATGTCAAGTCTTGTCTCTCCCTCCTTGCGGCTTCGTCCGATCGCATTGACAAGAATATCCGCATCGTCAAGATCTTCATAACTGCCTGAACGAATCACAACTTTCGCAGGAAAACACGCTCCCATATCATCAAGATCTAATGCCTGGCTTTTTGCTTTTTCTTCATCTGTGTCGATTAAAACAATTTCATTTGCAAGACTACGAAACATCAATGACAATGCACAGTGTGTTCCGACATGTCCCGCTCCTAAAATTACGATCTTCGTCTGTTTCATCTGATTTTCCTTCCATCTAATATCTATCTACATTCAATCACTGCATATGGTTTTTGTTTTTCATCACACAATGCTACCAGTGTCCTTTGTTCTTCCCTTGCATATCTTGGATATAGAATATCTCCTTCATACGCCTGTTTTTTATATTCGACCCTCAGCTGTCTGATCTCCAAATCTTGTGGCAGCTGTTCAAATGCTGTTTTGACATACCAGCTGTTATTGACATGATCATTGCTGTCAATCCAGCTTCTTTGTACTTTCACTGGTTCTTTTTCTTCCCATTTTCTGGAAAGTTTGATCTTTCTTGGTTCATATTCCATCTCTAATGGGGCTTCTAATTTGTAGACATCAATTTCTTCTTTGGTTGGTCTGACTGGCATTCCTGTTTCTGTGTTTATATATACCCAGATAGAATTGGCATAAGCTAATCGTTCCCCCTGTGTTGTCTTCATGATAAAATTTCTCGTTGCATGAAACTTGTCAAATCCAGATCCCCATGTTCCAACTGTGATCTTTTCACATTCCTCTGGTCTTCTTTCCAAAACGATTTGCCATGAATTCAGGATCCATGTACGTTTCTTATTGGCAAGATATTCTACTCCAACACCCAGTTCTTCAGACTGAAATGCACTGCAGTCCTGGAAATAATCAACCACTGCCGGAATCGATAATCTTCCACTTCTGTCTATTTCACTGTATCGGATTCTGCTGTCAAATGTATACATGTTTTAGCCTTTCTGATCTTCATATATCCTTACTGATCTTGAGAAAAAAACGACGCAGACACTGTTATCGTTATCTGCGCCATTTTATTATTCTATTTCTGAACGATATTTACAATTCTTCCTGGTACATAAATTTCTTTCACGATATTACCGTTTAATTTATCTCCAAGAACTTCCTTAGCTTTCGCAAGAACAGAATCTTTGTCTTCTTCTGCACCGATGACAAGTTTTCCTTTTACTTTACCATTGATCTGAACAACGATCTCTACTTCATCCTCTTTCATAGCTTCTTCATCATATGTTGGCCATGTCTGAGCAAATACGCTGTCCTCATGTCCCATTGCTTCCCATAATTCTTCTGCAATATGTGGTGCAAATGGTGCGAGTAATACAATTGCTGTCTCTAAAGTTTCTTTGTCAACTCCAGATTTCTTAGCCATTGCCGTTAATGTATTGGTGTATTCCATAAATCCACTCACAACTGTATTCAAGCTGAAGTTATTTAAACGTGTTGTGATATCGTAAATCAGTTTATGACGTACTTTTAATAATTCTTTATCAGCTTCTACACCTTTGTCTTTCTGATCCATGACAAGTTTGTAGAATCTTGTTAAGAATCTATGCACTCCATCGATACCGCTTTCATCCCATTCAGCATCTAATTCTGGTGGTCCAACGAACAATTCGTACATTCTTAAGGAGTCACATCCATAATCTCTTACAAGATCATCTGGAGATACGACATTTCCTTTGGACTTACTCATCTTGATACCGTTCTTACCTGTGATCATTCCCTGATTGAACAATTTGTGGAATGGTTCGTCAAAGTCGATCACTCCGATGTCACATAAGAATTTTGTGTAGAATCTTGAATATAACAGATGCAATACAGCATGTTCTACTCCACCGATATACATATCTACTGGTAAGTATTTGTCTGCTTTCTCTCTGGATACTAATTCTTCATTATTCTTGTTATCGATGTATCTTAAGAAATACCATGAAGATCCTGCCCACTGAGGCATTGTGTTTGTCTCACGTTTCGCATCCTTACCACATACAGGACACTTACAGTTTACCCAGTCTTCGATGTCTGCTAATGGAGATTCTCCTGTTCCTGTTGGTTCGTATTTCTCAACTTCTGGTAATGTCAATGGTAATTCTTCTTCTGGTACTGGAACTGCTCCACAGTCTGGGCAATGAACGATAGGAATTGGTTCACCCCAGTAACGCTGACGACTGAATACCCAGTCACGTAACTTATAGTTTGTTGTCTTCTTACCGATTCCCATCTCTTCGATGATCTTTGGTGCTTCTTCTTTTAATTCAGAAGATTCTTTTCCATTCCAGTCTCCGGAATTGATCATGATACCAGATGCTTCTGTGTAAGCTTCTTCCATGTTCTCAATCTCTTTACCATCTTTAGCGATAACCTGAATGATCGGAATGTCAAACTTCTTAGCGAATTCAAAGTCACGGTCATCATGCGCTGGTACACACATGATCGCCCCTGTACCGTAATCTGCAAGTACATAATCAGATAACCAGATTGGTACTTTTGCTCCATTGATCGGGTTGATCGCATAGCTTCCTGTAAATACACCTGTCTTTTCTTTATCCTGCATACGGTCTACAGATGATTTTAGGGATGCCTGATAGATATATTCTTCTACTGCTTCTCTTGTCTCATCTGTTGCAAGATCTTTCGCTAATTCATGTTCTGGAGCTAATACCATAAATGTTGCTCCGTGTAATGTATCTGGACGAGTTGTATAAACTGTGATCTCATCATCTCTTCCATCAACTTTGAAGTTAACTTCTGCACCGTGGCTCTTACCGATCCACTCTGCCTGCATCTTCTTAACTTTCTCTGGCCAGTCAAGTTTGTCAAGATCAGCTAACAGACGATCTGCATATGCTGTGATCTTTAACATCCACTGTCTTAAGTTCTTCTTGGTTACGTCTGCACCGCAGCGTTCACACTTACCATTTACTACTTCTTCGTTCGCAAGTCCTGTCTTACATGATGGACACCAGTTGATTGGCATCTGTTTCTCGTATGCAAGGCCTTTCTTGAACATCTTTACGAAAATCCACTGTGTCCATTTGTAGAATTCTGGGTCTGTTGTGTTAACTTCCATATCCCAGTCATAGATTGCGGAAATCTCATTGATCTGGCGTTTGATATTCTTAATATTGGCTTCTGTAGAAATACGAGGATGTGTTCCCATCTTGATCGCATAGTTTTCTGCTGGAAGTCCAAATGCATCCCATCCCATTGGATGAATGACATAGTATCCATTTAATAATTTGTAACGGCTCCATACATCACTGATCACATATCCTCTCCAATGTCCTACATGAAGACCACTTCCTGATGGATATGGAAACATATCTAAACAGTAATATTTAGGTTTCTTACCGTCATTTACATTGACAGGATGTTCCTGCCAGTGTTTTCTCCACTTTTGTTCGATTGCCTTATGGTTATAAGGTGTTGCCATATTTTATTCCTCCTAGCCGTATCTATCTCTGACCGTCTTCTTTCTATGCTTTGTGAAAACAGCTGATAAATTCTTTAATCTTATTTATTTTATCATACTGAAATGCCGTGTCAACTCTCCCGTCAAAAAACTTCGAAAAAAAGAAGAATGTATCGTTAAAATACATCCTTCTTTTTAAGATTCCTTACTGCTGTGGCTGTACTGTTGACTCTGTTGATGTTGTTGCCTGTTCAAACTGAACTTTGATCTGTTTTGTCACTGTCACTCCATTCTTACCTTTGTAAGAAACATTCGCTGCTGTGACTGTTCCTGCCTGATCTTTGACTAGAACAACTGTAACTGTTGTATTCGTTCCTGCCACAACCGTTCCATTATCATTGATCGTTACAACTGCACGAACTGCATCGATCACTGTCTGATCTGTACTTGCTGCTGGTACTGTTACAGTTTCAGCAGATGTATTGATCTGGGCATTTACATTTCCTGTTACTGTGATCGTAATCTTCTTTGTTGCTGCTCTATATGGTTTGTTTGTATTCTTCACACTGTACTGTACCGCATATTGTCCAGGTTTACTAAACTTATATGCTTTGGCTTTTGCATATGTATAAGTTGTGTAAGCAGATGCTCCAGGTGCTTTGATCTTCACTGTCATTGCACTTGTTCTGTTAGCTCCACTTCTCATCTTCGCTGTTACACCTGTTACCGCGTTTGCTGTATTAACTTTCACTGTACGGTTCTTTGCTGTGATCACTGGTGCTAATGTATCAACAACTCTTACAACGATCGTCTTTGTTGTTTTAACTCCTAAAGAAGATTTCACTGTATACTTAATACGATACGTTCCTAAAGATTTTGTTGAAAATTTTGCTTTTCTGTATTTGCCTTTTATATATTTTGTTGTTGTATATGTAATATTCTTTGTTAAGCTCTTCTTTGTGATCTTGTCTTTGGCTGTAACTCCAGATTTTACATTATAAGAAGTTCTATATTCTGCTGTTTTAGCTTTCTTCTTAGCTACTGTCAATGTAGCTTTCTGTTTACGATATGGATTCTTCTTGCTTGGGTCTGTTGGATCCCAATACTGTCTTCTTGCTGTAGATACCTTGATCCCTTTTGGTTTTCCTAAAGGTCCAGGATTACTGCTGCTATATACAGTAACTTTCGTTCCTAATGCACAATTATCATAGATCCACTTTGCATCTCCTACTGATAAACGGATACATCCATGAGATGCAGTCTGTCCAAGTTTATTAAACTGAACCGTAGACTGTGTTGAAGGATTCTTTTCATAATACCACACGGAATGGAATAAGACTCCTCCATGGACTCTTGTACAGTACTGCCCATAACTTGGTCCCATTAGTGTCTGCCAACGGTACTTGGCTGGTGTATAAAATGTACCTGCTGGTGTATTGGCACCTCCACAAGATACCAGGAATGCTTTGATTGGTTTGTATCTTCCATTCTTTAACTGGTATACGGTTGCTACATTGGCCTGTTTGTTGACTTTGATCCAATACTTTGTATTGGCCGCTTGTGCAGTCTTTGGTGTTGCAAATGAGAATCCAAATGCTGTCACGATCATTAATACCACTGCACAAAGTTTTTTACATCTTAATCGAAATGTTTTCATGTTGCTCCTTCCTTTTCGTTCATTCTTCTTATTATTATATCTTTGCATTTTGTTCTTGTAAACACGTAAATTTGTTGTTATTATAATTTTAAAAAAAACTTAAGAATTGTAAGAAAGGATGTACATATGTTTCAATTTAATCACTTTAATTTTAACGTTTTAAATCTTGAGAAAAGTTTGAAGTTTTATAAAGAAGCTCTCGGACTTGATGTAGTTCGTGAAAAGGATGCTTCCGACGGAAGTTTTAAAATCGTTTATCTTGGGGATGGATCTTCTGATTTCTTATTAGAGCTTACTTGGATGCGTGACCAGAAAGAACCTTATAATCTTGGAGATGAAGAATTTCATCTGGCTTTGACTGCAGATGATTTTGACAAAGCACACGCACTTCATGAGAAAATGGGATGTATTTGTTTTGAGAATCATGATATGGGGATTTATTTTATTAATGATCCAGATGGATATTGGATTGAGATCATCCCTGCGAAATAGTATATTGAAAGATATTCTATGTTTTAGGTATTTTTATAAAAAGAAGCAAATCCAAGCGTTTGGCCGGGGATTCAATTCCCCGATCACTACTTGAATCTGCTTCTTTTATTATGATACTATATTTTCCTGCAATTTTTCAAATCTTATCTGCAGTTTTTCAAAAATGCTTCATATCCTTTTTCCACTTCATAGATATCGGATTTGCTTGTGATCTCCCATGGTGCATGCATGCTTAACACTGCAACTCCGCAGTCGATGACGTTCATGCTGTAGGCAGCAGGAATGTAGGCGATCGTTCCTCCGCCTCCTTCGTCAACTTTTCCAAGTTCAGCTGTCTGGAAGGCTACTTTTGCTTCATCAAAGATCTTTCTTAACTGAGCGATATATTCTGGGTTTGCATCATTTGACCCTGATTTTCCTCTGGCTCCAGTGTATTTGTTTAATACTAATCCTTTTCCGAAATATGCACAGTTTTTCTTCTCCATTACACTTGGATAGTTTGGATCGAAAGCTGCACTTACATCAGATGATAACATGTAAGAATTCTGCAGCGTTCTTCTAAGCCTCAGATCATTATAATCTCCTGTTAAAGCTAAGATTTCTGCAACTGTATTTTCAAAGAATCTGGAGTGCATTCCTGTTGCTCCAACACTTCCTATTTCTTCTTTGTCTACTAAGATGCAGCAAGATGTTCTCTTTGGTGCTTCTACATTTAACATAGCTGCTAAGGATGTATATGCACAGACTCTGTCATCTTGTCCATAAGACATGATCATACTGCGGTCTAATCCAAAGTCTCTTGCTTTTCCAGCTGGTACGACTTCGATCTCTGCGGATAAGAAATCTTCTTCCTCGATTCCATATTCTTCATCGAATAACTGTAACAACTGTTTCTTGACTGCTTCTTTTTCTTCGCCTTTTAATGGTTTGCTTCCGATCAGGACGTTAAGATCTTCTCCTTCTACGATCACATTTCCTTTCTTCTGCATCTGTTTTCCTGATAAATGAATTAAAAGGTCTGTGATCCCCACTACTGGATCTTCATCTTTTTCACCGATACAGATATTGACTTTTGTTCCGTCTTTCTTCACAACAACACCGTGTAATGCCATTGGAAGTGTGACCCATTGATATTTCTTAACTCCACCGTAATAGTGGGTGTCTAATAATGCCATTTCTGTGTCTTCGTATAATGGATTCTGTTTAAGATCCAGTCTTGGTGAGTCGATGTGTGCTCCTAAGATATTTAATCCATCTTCAATCGCATCTTCTCCGATCTGGAATAATGCGATCGTTTTTTCCATCCATGTGCGGTATACTTTGTTACCCGCTTTTAATGGTGTCTGGTTTTTGATCAGTTCTTCTAAATCCTGATATCCAGCTTTCTTTGCTAATTCGATCGACTGTGCTACACATTCACGTTCTGTCTTTCCATTGGATAAGAAATCTTTGTATTCCTTGCAAAGTCCTTCTAATGCCTTGATATCTGCTTCTTCATATGTTGTCCATGCATTTTCTCGATTCATGCTAATGTCTCCTTCCATAGTGCTTCTTTAAACCCGATCAACACAAAATCATCTCCTACAACCAGTGGGCGTTTTACTAACATTCCGTCGGTTGCAAGCAGTTCGTATTGTTCTTCTTCTGACATCTCTGGCAATTTATCTTTTAACCCTAACTCACGATATTTCATACCGCTTGTGTTAAAAAATCGCTTCAGTGGCAATCCGCTTCTTTCGTGCCAGTCTTTTAACTCTTCGACCGTTGGGTTGTCTTCAATGATATGACGGTCTTCGTAAGATATACCTTGTTCATCCAACCATTTCTTTGCCTTCTTGCAGGTACTGCATTTTGGATATTCTAAAAACAGCATTGTTTCGCCTCCCTTGTTTTCTTATCTGTTTTATCATAGCACATTAAGCTATCAGCGTAAATCTTTGAATTATTTTCTCAAAATAATACCAGTAGTCTTTTTGTTTTACGCTTTGCTTTGCGTAGATTGGAACGCTCTTTTGACTTTTTCCATTGATAAGATATTTGATCTCCCCGACTTTCTGTCCTTCTTTCACGGGTGCATCAATGAAAGAGGGTAAGATACTCTCAATCTTTATCTTATCTGTCTTCTTTACCAGAAATGCTGCCTTGAGATTTCCTGTTTTCAGCAAGACTTTTTCTTTAAGACCATTCTTTATACTTATTTCTTTGATCTTGCTTGTATCTGCAATGATCTCTCGTCTCTCGTAATGATCTGTGGCGTATTGAACCAGTTTCCTTACATCCTTCCATTTATAGGTCTTGTGCGGCGGCCACCCACTGGCAAGAACAGAAAATGTCATCGTCATATTCTTCTGCTTTACAGCCCCCACATAGCAATATCCTGCTTTTGAAGTGTATCCTGTCTTCCCAGAAATCACTCCTTGCATGCTGGATAACAAGGCATTGTGATTATTGCAGATAAATCTTCTCTTTCTGCTGCCATCTGTAAAGGTATATTGTTTTGTCTGCGTGATTTCAAGAAATTGCTGATTCTTAATACATCGCGCCATGATCTTTGCCAGATCCTGTGCTGTCGTTTCATGCCTTCCTTTCTTATCTATACCATCCAGACCATTTGGTGTTACAAAATGGGTATTCAAAGTACCTAGATTTTCTGCCATCTGATTCATTCTTTTTTCAAATTTTTCCACACTTCCTTCTGCATGTTCTGCTAATACAACTGCACAATCATTATAGGACTCTAACATTAATCCGTAGAGCAGATCTTTGACTTTATACTTTTCCCCTTCTCTCACCCCTAATCTTACTTTCGGCTGCATCGCTGCATTCTTTGAAACTTCTGCCATCTGATCAAGATCACAGTGCTTTAAAATATATAAACATGTTAAAATCTTTGTTGTACTGGCATTCGGCATTTTTTGATCTTTGGATTTCTCATAGAGGATTTTCCCACTTTCAGCATCCATGATCACAGCTGCCTTTGCATTTAAGTTTATTTCTTCTGCCGACACTGCATATATCTGTATACTGCATATTATCATATATAAAAAAACAGAAACAATGGTTTTCATATCCTGTACCCTTCTTTTTTGCTTACTTTAAGGTTCAATTTAATACAAGTATATGGAATCCATTGTCTCTTTATTATAATTTTATGATAAATACCGGCATTGGCGGATTGTTTTTCTTATTGGGGAAGTCCTGTCTTGCAATAAAATACTTACGGTCATCTAACTGGCTTAGGTATTCTAGCACCCCATCACGTTCTTCAAAACCACTATCACCGCCACTGTAAATACAGATGCTCATAATCCCACCTGTCTTTAGCATCCCAAGTCCTGCTTCAACTGCCTGAATCGTCGTGTTGGTCTTTGTTGCAAGATGATGGTCCCCGCCTGGAAGATACCCGAGATTGAACATAATACAAGATACTGCCATTTCTTTGACATATTCTTTCATATGCTCATGGCCATCTAAAATCAGTTCTGCATTCATTTTATGTTTATCCAGTTTTTCTCTGGTCTGTCTTAATGCATCTGCCTGCACATCAAAGGCGTAGACTTTTCCGCTTTCTCCTGTTTTGCTGCACAAATAATAGGTGTCTCCACCTTTTCCCATCGTTGCATCAATACAGCAGTCTCCTTCTTTGATATATTCATCTAGCACTCGATGAATCCAGTCTGTCATAGTAATTCTCATTTCTTTGGTTCCTTTTTAATAATATGTTACAACCGGGTCTCCCTGACTTACAAGTTTGTATAATGTAGCCGCAGCATATGTTGGAAGATTGACACATCCATGAGATCCATTGGATATATATTCGCTTCCTCCAAAAGAACCTCTCCATGGTGCAGAATGAAAACCTACATTTCCGATGAATGGCATCCAGTATTTAACATCAGAACTGTATCCCTGTCCACTTAATGTTGCACTTGGCTGTTTATAAAGGATATATGCAACACACTCCGGTGTCTTGCGGTCTGCTGTCATCTTCCCTGTAACACAGGATGTTGCGAATTTAAGTTTTCCTTTTTTGAAATAGTAAACCGTCTGTGCTCCCATATCTACTTCTACATAAGTATCTCCGATATCACCATTGACACCATCGTAGACTTTTCCTTTTTCTCTCCAGTATGGCTCTCGTGTCTCTGTTGTTCCATTTGCTAACATCTTCTTCACAGAAGTCATTTCTTTGTCCTTGCTGATACGCCATCCATAAGGTCCACCGTAGATCTTCTTTGTACGTCCATCATGTGTCTTAAACTTATGCCATCCATACTGTGTATTATATTTGTACATGAATTTCAATACCCAGTTTTCCATGGCATTTTTATCTACTGTATATCCTGAATAGTCTTTCTTGATCTTCAACCAGCTGCTATATGTATTCTTATCAAGAACTACCACTTGTTTTCCAAATTTATATGTAATACTTCCTTTTAATTTTTTGTTCATATCTTTTGCCAGATTGATCAGTTTATCATTGTCAGAAGTATACTCTGGATTATCATAGCAGTTTTCTTTATCCAGTGAGATAGTAGAAAGACCATCTTTCACTGCTTCTCCAATCTTCTTAGCTGCTACATCTTTTTTAAGTTCTGTTCCTTCTTCTTCTTTCTGAATCTCGAATTTGCCATCTTTGTATACTGGTTTTGCATTTGCGATCTTGATCATCTTCTTGTTGTTAAATGCATCCAGTTTCTTATAGGCTTTTGTGAAAGACTTTGTATCATATGAATACATTGTCACATTATCATAATGTTCTGAACCAAATAAGCCCTTGATCCATCCAAAAGATCCCTGATCTTCCTTAATCTGTTTAATCTCATCAGCACCTTCAAACTTTGTTCTGAGCTGATCACTTGTTAATGTCTCTGTCTTGTCTTTTCTTTCCTTGATCGTTAATGAATAGTCATCTGCTTTCTTATCAAACATCTCAATCACTTGATCCGCGGTCTTACCAGCAACATTCATTCCATTGATCTTAGTTCCCCAGAAGAATTTATTGCTGAAACTAAAACCAATCACTAAATAAATTACCAATACCGCAACAACTGCGATTCCAAGGTAATGTTTCCACGTCAGTTTTTTATTTTCCATTTGTTTTATCCCTCCTAAATACAATTTCATATTATAGTACAATCTTTGTAAAATAACTACACTTTTTTTGTACTTTTATAAAATCAATTTTTCATCAAATATTTAAACTGCTTTGATAATTTTTTAACGTTTTCTCTTGTACTTACTGATACAAAATGTTAGAATATAACTAGTGTGTTAACAATGAAACTATCGTTTCATGGAATTTATTTTTAGGAGGACTTATTATGTCATTCACGCAAGAATATCAAAAAAAATTAACAACTGCTGATGAAGCTGTCAAAGTCGTAAAATCCGGAGATCGTCTGGAATATGGATGGTGTGTTACTACTCCAGTTGCTTTAGACGAAGCTTTAGCAAAACGTATGCCTGATCTTGAAAATATTCAGATTCATGGTGGTATCGTTATGCGTCCATTAGCAATCACTCAGATTGAAAACCCAGCAGATCATTTTACATGGAATTCATGGCATATGGGTGGTTTAGAAAGAAAATGGATCAACGAAGGATTCTCTTTCTACGCTCCGATCCGTTATTCTGAATTACCAAGCTATTACCGTGATTGTCTTCCAGGAACAGACGTTGTTATGATGCAGGTTGCACCTATGGATGCTCATGGATATTTTAACTTTGGTCCAAGTGCTTCTCATACAGCAGCTATGCTTGAAAAAGCAAAATGCGTTATCGTCGAAGTTAATGAAAATATGCCTCGTTGCCTTGGTGGTTTCGAAGAAGGTATCCATATTTCCAAAGTTGACATGATCGTTGAAGGAAACAATCCTGCTATTGACGAATTAGGTGGTGGCGGAGCTGCTACAGAAGTGGATCAGGCAGTTGCAAGACTGATCGTTGATCAGATTCCTGATGGAGCCTGCTTACAGCTTGGAATCGGTGGTATGCCTAATGCTGTAGGATCTTTGATCGCAGAATCCGATTTAAAAGACCTTGGTGTTCATACAGAAATGTATGTTGATGCTTTCGTTGATATTGCAAAAGCTGGTAAGATCACAGGTGCTCACAAGAACATCGATCGTTACCGTCAGACTTATGCTTTCGCAGCAGGTACGAAAAAATTATATGATTATTTAAATGATAACCCAGAGTGCATGAGCGCTCCTGTTGATTATACAAACAGCATCGCTACAATTTCATCTATCGATAACTTTATCTCTATCAACAATGCGGTAGATGTTGACTTATATGGACAGATCAGTGCTGAGTCTTCAGGAATCCGTCAGATCAGTGGTGCCGGTGGACAGCTTGATTTCGTTATGGGCGCTTACTTATCTAATGGTGGAAAGAGTTTTGTATGCTTATCTTCTACTTTCACAAACAAGAAAGGGGAAACATTCTCAAGAATCCTTCCTACATTACATAATGGATCTGCCGTTACAGATACTCGTTCAAATGCTCATTATATCGTTACAGAATATGGTATGGCAAACTTAAAAGGTAAGTCTACATGGGAACGTGCAGAAGCATTAATCAATATCGCTCATCCAGATTTCAGAGATCAGCTGATCAAAGATGCAGAAACTGCTCATATCTGGAGAAGATCCAACAAATAAACTAACAATCAATTATTTTAATAATTGTTTTTTAAATTTTCCAAACCAAATAAAAATCCCGGACCTTTTACGGATCCGGGATTTTTATTTGATTATTTAATTTTTACATTTTCTATATTCTTAATGATGATCGTACTGCCTCCGCCTGGCTCTTCAATGATCTCAACATTATCTTTGGTATTATATTCTTCCATCGGAATCTTAATCTCAATTCCTGTATCCGTCTCTAACATCTGATATTCCAGTTTCTTTACTGTATTTTCTTTTGCTACTGTAAATGTATCATATTGCATATCATATCGTTCAATCTTCTCATCAAATTCCTGCTTCTTACCTTGATGATTTCCAAATAGTTTATCCCCAATCTCATTTACTTTAAATGCTTGATTCTCTGTAAATTCTTCTCTTAATCGGCTTTTCATATCCAAACGTTTTACAATTCCATCTTCTGGATAATGGTTGTTTATATCATTAATAACTTTATTTAGAATCTGAAATTTCTTCTTTGGTGCCAGATCTGCATAGCATTGTAAGAATCTCTCAGAAAGATAGTTGATCTTATCCCCGTTCAACATCTCATACTTTTTCTCTACAAGACGTACTTTGTATTCTGTCAGATCGATGATCACTGCTTCTGTAAGCTTTGCCGAATCCGTTGGCATAACTCTTTGTTTCACGATATCATTTGCTTCTGCATCTTCCTCTTCTCGATGTACATAAGTCACTTTGTAATTCATCTTAAGCAGTGCGATATGAATTACACTTTGTACCTGAAAAGTCACACAAAGAAGATCCGCTGCAGGAATCGTTACACTATCACACATGATATCAAACAGATTTTCTCCTAAAACTCTTGTCGCCTCTATAAAGCTCTCATCATCTGATTCTTCCATGCTCTCTAACAAACTTAATACTGGCGAAACACTTCCATTGAACTGACATCTTTTTGCATCATCACTTTCCATGATCTTAAAAATATGTCCTCTGACAAATTCCATTAAATCTGGTCCCATCTCCAAAAGCTGACTGGATAAGCCAAGATATCCTGTGTGGCTGTCCAAAATATGTAAAATTCCTTTTCTGATAATAATATCATCTTTCTGTATATGTTCCATGATTGGTTGTCTCCTTTTTGTTTTATCCATTGTGTATCATTTTATCATATCAATCATTTTTACGCAAAAAGAAAGAATCCTGCTATACAGAATTCTTCTACGAAAATAAAAAGTCATGGTTCCCTACACCATGACTTCTTCTAATATGAAAAATCCCCATGTATTCCCACCAATGAAGAATCGGCAACCCCTTGCCGGTGATCTTACTGTGAACCCCTTCACAAATAAAATCTGTGGAAAACATAAAATTTCATATTCTAATAGGACCAACTTCTGATATTCTCCTCGGTATGGCAGATTCTATTATCTGGCTCCCTACTTCCTGACAACAAAAAACCGTTCATAGAATTATCTCTTCTATAACGGCTGCCTCTATCTGGATTAAATACCCATATCACATTCCCTTAATGCTAAATGTGGCAACCGGCTGTCATAGTCCAATAAGACCTTAGACCCTTCTGGCTTTGCGTCCCTGTCTTTCAACAGGTTTGCCCTATGAATAAATATGAATTTTTAACTATGCATATAGAATATCACACTTTCCATAATGTGTCAATTATTTTTAACAATACATAAAGTCCGCGGAAGTATTGATCCGCGGACTCTTTAAAAATTAAATTCTCAAAAAATGATTATTTAACAACTGCTCTTAATTTTTCTGTTAAAGCTGGTACGATCTTGTTTAAGTCTCCAACGATTCCGTAATCAGCTACATCAAAGATAGGAGCTGTCTCATCTTTGTTGATTGCAATGATGATATCAGATTCTTCCATACCTGCAACGTGCTGGATTGCTCCAGAAATACCGATTGCGAAGTATACGTTAGGACGTACAGTTTTTCCTGTCTGTCCAACCTGAATATCTCTTGACTGCCATCCGTTATCTACAACGGCACGAGAACAGCTTACTTCTCCTCCAAGAACATCTGCTAATTCTCTTAACATTCCGAATCCTTCTTCTCCAACTCCACGTCCACCAGATACTAAGATCTTAGCGTCCATGATATCTACTGTATCTGTAACAGATTTAACGATATCAACGATTTCAACGTATTTGTTGTCTGGAGTAAATCCAGGATTGTATTCGATAACTTCAGCTTTTGCTCCTTCGATAGGATCGATCTTCTGCATAACACCAGGACGAACTGTTGCCATCTGAGGTCTGTTGTCTGGGCAAGCGATTGTTGCGATTGTGTTTCCACCGAATGCTGGACGAGTCATTAATAACTGATTATGTTTCTGTTCTTTTCCTGGGATTGCTCTTAATGGGAAATCACCGATTTCAAGAACTGTACAGTCAGCTGTTAAACCTGTCTGAACACGTGCAGATACACGAGGTCCAAGGTCACGACCAATTGCTGTCGCACCAACTAACATAATTTCTGGTTTGTATTCATTGATTACAGATGCTAATGCATGTGTATATGGTTCTGTTCTGTATTCTTTTAATTCTGGATCGTCAACTACGATAACTTTATCAGCACCGTATTTTGCAAGATCATCTACTAATCCTTTAACGTCAGAACCTACAAGAACAGCAGTTACGTCTGTATCTAAGTCTTTTGCTAAGTCTTTTGCTTTTCCAAGTAATTCGAATGCGATTCCGCTTAATTCGTTATCTACCTGCTGTGCAAAGACGTATACGCCTCTATATTCTTCTAAACCCATTTTATTCACCACTTTTCCTTTTCACTAAATTACATGTTTTTCAGCTAATTTATCCATGATATAATCTACTGCTTCTTCTGGATCAAGTGTAACTTTTTCTCCAGCACCTTTTCTTACTTTGTCAGATGCTTTTGCGATCTTAGTTGGAGATCCAGCAAGACCAAGGTTAGAATCATCTACATCTTTAAGGTCTTTTCTTCCCCAAACAGTTACTTCTGCATCATATGCATCAAAGATTCCACCTGGAGTCATATATCTTGGCTCGTTTAATTCAGCTAATGCTGTAACTAAGCAAGGCATTTTAGCTTTTAAGATGTGGTATCTATCTTCATACTGACGCTGAACAACTACGCTGTCACCGTCAATTTTAATGTCTTCTGCATAAGAGATAACTGGAATATCAAGATGTTCAGAAATCTGTGGTCCAACCTGAGCTGTATCACCATCGATAGCCTGACGTCCTGTGATGATCAGGTCATAATCAAGATTTCTTAATGCTCCAGCTAATGTAGTAGAAGTTGCCCATGTGTCAGCTCCTCCTAATACTCTGTCAGTTACAAGGATACCTTTGTCAGCACCCATTGCCATAGCTTCACGAAGAACTTCGTCAGCTTTTGGAAGTCCCATTGTAAGAACTGTAACTTCAGCTCCATATTCATCTTTAATTCTAAGTGCTGCTTCTAATCCAGCTTTGTCATCTGGGTTCATGATAGTAAGCATAGCACCTCTGTCTAATGTACCATCTGGGTTGAATTTAACTCCACCTTTTGTATCTGGTACCTGTTTTACACAAACAACTATCTTCACGGTAAGTACCTCCCTATTTCAATAAGTTTCCAGAAATAACCATACGCTGAACTTCAGATGTTCCTTCGTAGATTTCTGTGATCTTAGCATCGCGCATCATACGTTCTACATCGTATTCTCTGATGTATCCGTAACCACCATGTAACTGAACAGCTTTTGTTGTTACTTCCATAGCAACTTCTGCTGCATATAATTTAGCCATAGCAGCTTCAACACTGTATACTTTCTGAGTAGCTTTAGCCATAGCAGCTTTGTATACTAACTGTTTTGCAGCTTCTACTTTTGTTGCCATATCAGCTAACTGGAACTGTGTATTCTGGAACTGTCCGATAGAACGTCCGAACTGTTTTCTTTCTTTTACATATTCGATTGTTCTTTCTAAAGCACCTTCTGCAAGTCCAAGAGCCTGAGAAGCGATACCAATACGTCCTCCATCAAGAGTATGCATTGCGATACCGAAACCTTTACCCTGTTTTCCTAACAGATTTTCTTTTGGAATACGGCAGTCTTCAAAAATTAATTCATATGTAGCTGATCCGCGGATACCCATTTTCTTTTCTTTTGTTCCGAATGTGAAACCTGGAGTTCCTTTTTCTACGATGAATGCAGAAATTTCTTTCATCTTTCTTCCGCGTTTTTCAACAACACCTGTTACTGCGATTACGATATAAACGTCTGCGTAGCTACCATTTGTAATGAAGCACTTAGATCCGTTTAATACCCATTCGTCTCCGTCTAATACGGCTTTTGTCTGCTGTCCCTGTGCATCTGTACCAGCACCTGGTTCTGTCAGACCAAAAGCTCCTAATTTCTTACCAGATGCTAAATCTGGGATATATTTTTTCTTCTGTTCTTCTGTACCAAAAGTCTGGATTGGATCGATACAAAGAGATGTATGTGCAGAAACGATAACACCTGTTGTACCACAAACTTTTGATAATTCTTCAACACACATAACGTATGTTAATGGATCGCATCCCTGTCCACCATATTCTTTAGGAACTGGAATACCTAAGAATCCTGCTTTAGCCATTTTTGCTACAGTTTCAACTGGAAACTGTTCATTTTCATCCACGTCCTGTGCAAGAGGCTTTACTTCTTTTTCAGCAAACTCTTTGAAAAGAGTTCTTGCCATTTCATGTTTCTTACTTAATGTGAAATCCATTCTTTATTCCTCCATCATGATTTCTATAAAGTTAACTTTTGCATCCGGAGTTCACCATCTCCGGATGCAAAAGAAAAGCTCTTTTTCTTACTTGCTGTAATCGTAGAATCCTTTACCAGTTTTACATCCTAATAATCCTCCACGAACCATCTTTCTTAATAATGGATGTGGACGATATTTTGTATCACCAAATTCATTGTAAAGTACTTCCATGATTGCAAGGCAAACGTCTAATCCAATTAAATCACCTAAAGCTAAAGGTCCCATTGGATGGTTTGCTCCTAATTTCATAGCTGTATCAATACCTTCTACAGAAGCTACTCCATCAGCATAAATTCCGATTGCTTCGTTGATCATAGGGATTAAGATTCTGTTAACTACGAATCCAGCACCTTCTTCAACCTGTACAGGTGTTTTACCGATTTCTTCAGCGATTGCTTTGATCTTATCAACAACTTCTTTTGGTGTGTTGATACCAGCGATAACTTCAACCAGTTTCATAACAGGAGCTGGGTTAAAGAAATGCATACCGATCATTGGACGATCAAGTCCTGCACCAATTTCTGTGATTGATAAAGAAGATGTATTTGTAGCAAAGATAGCATCTTTTTTACAGATATCCTGTAATTCTTTGAATGTCTGTTTTTTGATTTCCATGTTTTCAATAGCTGCTTCTACGATTAAATCGCAGTCTGTACAGATATCTTTTACACCTGTTGTGATCTTTGCTAAGATAGCATCTACAGCTGCCTGTTCCATTTTTCCTCTTGCAACACGTTTTTCTAAACCTTTTGCGATTTTAGCTTTTCCGTTTGCTGCAAATTCTTCATTAATATCACATAAGCATACTTCATATCCTTCTGTCTGTGCAAATGCCTGTGCGATTCCGCTACCCATTGTTCCAGCGCCGATTACTCCAACTTTCATTATAATTCCTCCTGTAAAATTATTTTACTATATAATTTTCCGGTCTGCGGCTGATACCGCAGACTGGAAATATATTAAGCTTCATTATTATTTGTTCTGGAAAGGAACAACTTTTAATTTCTTAGATTTATCTTTCTCTAAAAAGTTACCCATTCCTGCTTTCTGGTCTTCTGTTTCAAAACAGCTTCCAAAAGCTTTTTCTTCAACAACGATTGCCTGATCCATATCTACCTGAAGACCTTCGTTGATTGCTTTCTTACATGCACGTACTGCGATTGGTGCATTAGATGCAATCTTGTTAGCTAATTTCTTAGCTGCTGCTAATAATTCCTCCTGTGGATATACTGCATTCACAAGTCCGATTCTGTAAGCTTCTTCAGCTTTGATGTTAAATGCTGTATAGATCATTTCTTTGGCTTTTCCAACTCCGACGATACGAGCAAGTCTCTGTGTACCACCGAATCCTGGTGTGATTCCAAGACCAACTTCAGGCTGTCCAAAGATTGCGTTTTCAGAACAGATTCTGATATCACAACTCATGGAAATCTCACATCCACCACCTAAAGCGAATCCATTGACTGCTGCGATAACTGGAATAGGGAATGTTTCGATCTTGCGGAATACATCGTTTCCTGTCTTACCGAAAGCTTCTCCTTCTGCTTTTGTTAATGTACTCATCTCTCCGATGTCAGCACCGGCAACGAAAGATTTATCTCCAGCACCTGTTAATACAACGGCTCTTGTTGCATCTAAGTCAATCGCATCAAAAGTTGCTTCGATCTCTTTTAATACTTCACTGTTTAATGCGTTTAATGCTTTTGGACGATTGATTGTTACAACACCTACAAAACCGTCCTGTTCATATGTAACGAATTCCATTCTAAGAATTCTCCTTTCCTAATTATCTATAATTAATTAGTCTCTTTCAACGATAGTTGTGCAACCCATTCCACCACCGATGCAAAGTGTTGCAAGACCTTTCTTAGCGTCTCTCTTCTGCATTTCATGAAGCAGTGTAACGAAGATACGGCATCCTGAAGCTCCTACTGGATGTCCAAGAGCGATTGCTCCACCGTTTACGTTTACTTTGCTCATATCGAATTTCAGATCTCTTGCTACTGCTACAGACTGTGCTGCGAAAGCTTCGTTTGCTTCGATTAAGTCCATATCGTCAATTGTTAAGTCTGCTTTTGCTAAAGCTTTCTTTGTAGAAGCTACTGGTCCAACACCCATGATAGATGGATCTACACCACCAAGAGCTCCTGTTACATATGTAGCCATTGGTGTAACACCTAATTCTTTAGCTTTTTCTTCGCTCATTACTACGACTGCTGCTGCACCATCGTTGATTCCTGATGCGTTACCAGCTGTAACCATTCCACCTTCTTTTCCTGAACAGCATCTTAATCCTGCTAAAGATTCAGCTGTTGTTCCAGGTCTTGGTCCTTCGTCTGTATCTACGATAACTGTTTTCTTTCTCTGTTTTACTTCTACAGGAACGATCTCATCTTTGAATCTTCCTGATTCCTGAGCTGCGACTGCTTTCTGCTGAGAAGCTGCTGCAAACTCATCTAATTCTTCACGAGTTAATCCCCACTGTTCTGCTACGTTTTCAGCTGTGATCATCATGTGATAGTGATTGAATGCATCTGTTAATGCATCGTTAACCATTGTATCTACCAGTGTTCCGTTATTCATACGATATCCGAAACGTGCTTTTGGTAATGCAAATGGAGCCATTGACATGCTTTCCATACCACCGGCAACAACGATATCAGCGTCTCCTGCCTGAATCATCTGTGCCGCCATGTTTACACAGTTTAATCCTGATCCACATACTACGTTAACTGTAACTGCTGGTGTTTCGATTGGAAGTCCTGCGTTTAAGGAAGCCTGACGAGCAACGTTCTGTCCTAATCCTGCCTGGATAACGCATCCCATGTATACATGGTCTACCTGATCAGCTGGAACTCCTGCTCTCTTTAATGCTTCTTTGATTACGATTGATCCCATGTCTACTGCTGGTACTGTGCTGAGTACTCCACCCATTTTACCAATCGCTGTACGGCATGCTCCTGCGATAACTACTTTCTTTGCCATATCAATTTTCCTCCATATTCTTGATTATTATACTTTGGCGATCTTCTCTCTCGCCGATATGTTAATACTATCACAATCTTTTCTCATTTTCAATTGCTATTTTTTAAAAAGATTTTCAATAAATTGTGCAAAGTGCCAAAAACCGCATAAATACGTGTTTTTTCGATGTATACAATGTCCTTGTCGGATTGTATTTTTTTTAACACAATCCGACATAACTTATAACACTTTCTCACCGAATTGATAACTTTCTTGTATTTTCTATGAAATAATCCTGATTTTTTCGTGAAAAAAATAACAATTTTTACAATATAAATATATTTACACTCTTTATAAATTGATTTTTTGTTAAATTTACTTCACTTTCAACATGTCTAACTTAACACATCCCTGTATTTTTTCATTGAAAGAAAAAACTTTTTATTCCTATGAAAAATCCCCATATTTTTTAAAAACTTATTTCTGTACACGCAAAAAGAGAGCTTGGTGTGTGCGTTAAAACACCAAACTCTCTTTTCTCTTCTATATATATTCTCTTCTGATCATTAACGATCCTGCATGCTGATACAATCAATCGCTACCGGACCACCTCTGACTACTTCAATATTTGTATAACGTTCTTTAAACACCTTTAAAATAGAATCATTCTTTGTCTCTGTACGAATTGCTTCTATTAATAAGCTGTCTTTTCCCATATCCTTGATCAGGAAACGGAACACTTCTGCCATCTGGAAGATCTCTGCCATCTGCTTCTCTGTAAGACTTTTCACTTTGATAAACATGATTTCCTTTGTTCGGATCGATGTATCTGTATAGTCAATAACTTTAATAACTTCCACGCTTCGATTTAACTGTTTCTTGACCTGTTCAAATGTCTTTTCATCTGCATCAATACAGATCGTCATACGAGACATTGTTGGATCTTCTGTTTCTCCAACTGTAAGACTGTGTATATTGTAGGCTTTTCCAGAGAATAGTCCGGAAATTCTTGCAAGAACTCCAGCACGGTTTTCTACGAACAAGGAAAGCCATCTTCTTTCCATCTGATTATCCATTTTCATTCCTCCTATTCTTCTCCACGTTCCATGATCAGATCTGTGATAGATCCATTTGGTTTCACCATTGGCATAACAAGTTCTTCATTCTCAATGATAAATTCAATGATCGTTGGCCCATCTATTTTCGCTTTTGCTTTCTCAAATGCTGGGATAATTTCTTCTTTCTTAAAGACTCTGATCCCCTGTGCTCCATAACTTTCAGCAAGTTTTACAAAATCTGGTGTATATGGCGGACATTTTGAAAAATCTCCATCACAATGATGTTCACAACTCTTTCTTCTTCTTAAACATGTACCTGCATATGCTTTATCATAGAAGAGATCCTGCCACTGTCTCACCATTCCAAGATACCCATTATTTAAAATACAGATTGTAATAGGAAGTTCCTGAATCACAGCTGTCGCGATCTCCTGGGAATTCATCTGAAATCCACCATCTCCAGATACACAAACAACTTCTCTTCCTGGATTACCAATTGCTGCACCAATTGCTGCTGGAAGCCCATAACCCATCGTTCCGAGTCCACCAGATGTCAGCATCTGTCGTCTGCCATATAATTGTAAGAACTGTGTCGTCCACATCTGATTCTGTCCAACGTCTGTTGTAACAATTGGTTCATCAAAGTACTCATTGATCGCATCAATAACCTGTTTTGGAACTAATTTTTCTTTTTCTTCCATTACTAATGGCTTTTGTTCATGCCATTCATTCATTCTTGACAGCCATTCATCTACTTTACATGGTTCTTCATTTTCTGCAATAGACAACATTAATGCGATGGCTTCTTTTGCATCTCCTACCAATGGCACATCAACTGTAACGTTCTTAGAGATCGCCGCTGTATCAATATCAATATGAATGATCTTGGCATTCGATGCAAATGTTCCAAGTTTTCCTGTAATTCGGTCATTAAATCTTGTTCCAATGGAAATCAACAGGTCACAATCATTTACTGCCTGATTTGCAGCATAATTTCCATGCATTCCAATATTTCCATAATATAATTCATGATTTGTTGGTACGATCCCTCGTCCCATGATCGTTGTAACAACTGGAACCTTTAATGTTTCCATTAATTTGCACATCTCTTCTTGTGCCCCTGCGATCTTCGCACCTCCACCAATTAAGAATAATGGACGTTTCGCATCATAGATCATATTCATTGCACGAAGAATCTGTCCATGATGTGGTTTCGTGTTTGGTTTATATCCACGGATATTGACTTCCTCTGGATATTCATCACTTCCTAATTCTGCCATCACATCTTTTGGAAGATCTAATAAGACTGGTCCCGGTTTCCCTGTTCTTGCAATATAAAATGCCTCTTTGATCAGGCGATTCAAATCCTCTCTTTTACGGACAACTATAACAAATTTCGCGATATTTCTTGTAACTCCGACAATATCGATCTCCTGAAATGTATCATTACCGATCAGATTTGTGGCAACCTGTCCTGTAAAACACACCAATGGCACACTGTCATAATTCGCTGTTGCTATTCCTGTAACAAGGTTTGTGGCACCTGGTCCACTTGTTGCCAGACAGACACCAACTTTTCCTGTAGCTCTTGCATATCCATCTGCCGCATGGATCAACCCCTGCTCATGTCTTGGAAGAATCAGTTCTACTTGATCCTGCTTATAGATTTCATCAAAAATATCAATGACACACGCACCCGGGTATCCAAAGATCTTCTCTACGCCTTCTTCCTGTAATGCCTTTACCAGAAATTCATTTCCTGTCATTTTACCCATACTACATCTCCTCCATCTCTTCTTCCAAATTAGTCTCATCTAGTGTATATTTCACTTCTTCCTGAGCCTGTATTTTAAAATCTTCCACCTGTTCTTCTCCAACAACTGGAAGATCATCTGTTGATTTTACTCCAAAACATCTCAAAAATTCTTCTGTCGTACGAAACAAGATCGGACGCCCGATCGCATCCAGCCGTCCAGCCTCTTTGATCAGCCGGTATTCTAACAGCTTGTTGATCGGATGATCGCATTTCACACCTCGGATCGCTTCAATCTCTTGTTTCGTTACTGGCTGCTTATAAGCAATGATCGATAAAGTCTCAAGCATTACATCCGTAAGCCTTGGTTTCTTTGGATGATTCACAATTCTTATCAATGATCCATAATATTCTGTTTTGGTACAAAGCTGATAAGCATCATCCAGTTCCAATAACCGGATTCCTCTCTCTTCTTTGTCATATTCTGTCTGTAACAGTCTGATCAACTCATCAAACTGTTCATCATCTATCTCAAGTGCCTCCATCAGCTGCCGCCTTGTCACACTTGTTCCCATCGAAAATAAAATTCCTTCGATCGCTGCAAGTTTATTCTTCATAAATTCATTACTCCAGTGCCCGTATGAAAATATCATCTTCGATATTTTCCTGTTGAACGTAAATCTTTCCTGTCTTCATCAATTCAAGAACCGCCAGAAATGTGACGATCACTGCTTCTTTTGTCTCCTGTTCGTTTAGAAGGTCATAAAAGTTCACTTCTTTATATTGTATAATATAATTATACACTTCCGTGATCTTATCTTCTAATTTGATCTCTTCCTGCTTGATCTCCCCAAATTCGCTTCGAATCGGATCTAACTTATCCTGTCGTTTTCTCATCACAAACTGAAAAACTTCAGAAATCCTCTGTAAAGTTACCTCTGATAACATCTGCACAGGATCGATCTCTTCTCTGTATGCAAGTACTTGCGGTGGAATATCTGGTGATCTAAAAAAACTCTTCTCTGCCGTCATCTCTCGTTCTTTCAACTGTAAAGAGGCATATTTATAAATCTTATATTCAATCAGTCTTCTTACAAGTTCTTCTCTCGGATCTCCTTCTTCTTCCTCTTCTTCATTCACTGGAAGCAACATCTTCGCCTTGATCTTTAATAATGTGGCTGCCATAACGAGAAAGTCACTCAGCACATCAAGATCTTCCTCTTCCATAGAGCGGATATAATCAAGATACTGGCTTGTGATCTCAGAGATTGGAATATCATAAATATCCACTTTATTCTTCTCGATCAGATGCAACAGAAGATCTAATGGTCCTTCAAATGCATTTACCTTAATATCTATTCCCATAAATCAGTCTCTCTTCTTTAATTCAATGCATGAAATCTCTGGTTTATTAAACAATCTTAATTTGATGGAATGGTTTCCAAGTCCACGGCTTAAGATCATCGTTGTCTCTCCCTCATGAAACTCTCCTGCATCGTACTTTGGAAAAATCTGAAATTGCGGTGAGATCACACCTCCAAATTTCGGAATTCTTACCATTCCTCCATGGAAATGACCAGCTAAGACAAGATCACTGCCCCAATCTGCATATGTTTTTAAATAGTTTGGGTTATGTGCTAATAAAATATGAAAAATGTTTCCTGGAGAACTTCCTACCACAGATTCCATATGAGAAAGCGGCATGCGCGGTACATGAAATCTCTGATAATATTTCTTCTCAAGATCAAACGCAGTTAAAGAAATAAATCCAGTCTCTGACTGAATTACGATCGTTTCATTCGAAATGTGATGTATGTTATACTCTTTCAGACTATGAACATAATCTTTATAACGCACACCAAAGATTTCTTCATTCCTTGCAAGTTTCAATTCGTGGTTTCCATCCGCATAATAGATTGGATACTTTGCAGATAACTCTTTCATCAATGCAAGCGGCACTTCCTCATTCGAAGATTCGCGGCTTATTACCATATCTCCTCCAACCAGGATCATATCCGGTCTGCATTCATCAATTCGTTCGATCAATTCCTGATTATTCTCTCCAAACTGTGCACAATGCAGATCTGTTAAAAACACGATCCGATATCCATCAAATGCTTCTGGAATCTTTTCTGACTCTATTTCGTAATATTCAACTGTCAATCTCTTATTTTCATAACTGCTTAAAAGCACTGCCACGGCAATCCCCACAACCAACAGCACTGCTATGATCCATATCCATAAAGGAATCATAAACACTCCTTCTCTCTGTTTCCCAATCCATCTTATGATTCGTAAATGTCTTTTTCCTATTTTACTAGATATAGCAAAAAAAAACAACCCATAGCACAACATCTTTAGGAATATTGTACAAAAAAAGAGAATGCCCAGATTCTGACATCCTCTTTTTCTCATTATAATATTACTGTCTGGAAAGCAGCCTTATTTTACGATTGCGATCGTGCTTCCGATATCAAGTGCTGGAAGCTCGGCCTTTTCCATGCAGATAGTTCCTGGAAGACACTCAGCGTCTTCTCCACCGAAGTTATATGTAACATGTCCTAAATTCTTCAGATTCTCGTTGGCAACTTCTCCAACTTTTACAATCTTGAATTCTTTACCGTCAATTACAAGTTTACATCCAGGAGTTACTTCTCCATCTACTGGATTTACATCGATGGAATAGCAGAAATCTTTCAGAGTATCTGGTGCGTTATCACCAAATGTAACGAAGATCCCTTCTTCTCTAAATGCGTCTACCATAGCTCCTTTTCCTTTAATCGTTACCTGATACATAATACTACTTTCCTTTCTCGCTAATAATTATTTTTATTTTGCTGCATATAATCCAAAGCTTGCTAAGTAACCAACGATAACTCGAGGTACACCAGTGATAAATCTTGAGTACAGTACAGCTGGTACACCAACTTCTACTGTTTCAGGATCTGCTTCTGCAAGTCCAAGTCCTACTGGAACGAAGTCACAAGCACACTGTGTATTGATTGCAAATAATGCTGGAAGTGCAAGGCTTGGTTCAATGTTTCCTTTACCAATTTCTACACCGATCAATGTTCCGACGATCTGAGCAATTACAGCTCCAGGTCCAAGCAGACAGCTTAAGAATGGAATAGAACAAATAAATCCTAAGATTACAAGTCCAATGATATTTCCACATAATGGCTGTAATAATTTAGCAAACCAGTTACCGAATCCAGATCCCTGAATGATACCGATCAGCAATGATACGAATCCCATGAATGGAATGATCGTATGAAGTACTGTGTTTGTAGATTCTTTCGCTGCACTATTGAAAGTAGCAACGACTTTACCAGCTCCCATACCAATTCTCTGGATCAAGCTTGATTTTGATGAGCTTCCCATTGTTTCAGATACTTTCTTATCTGCGCTGTATTTGAAGTCTTTTTCTTCTTTTGCAGGTGCTGCTTCTGAAATAGGTGCTGCAGATCCATCTGCCAATGCAATGTTATCATTTTTAACACCAGATACATAAATATCTTCTGTGATATATTTTGCCATTGGTCCAGATTTTCCAACTGGGTTGATATTGATCGTTGGAATTCTCTTCTGTGGATAAATTCCACAACGAAGTGTTCCACCACAGTCAATGATCACAAGGAAGATCTCTTCTTCTGGAACAGATGTCTTAAATCCGTTAACTGGGCGGCATCCTGTTAATTCTACGATTTTAGGTAAGATATCAGGTTCTGCTCCACCACCTGTGATATATAATAATACATCTTTTCCTTCTTTAGGTTCTACTGTTAATGGACCACCAAATCCACCGCTTCCCTGTGTGATCGTAATCGCTCTATATTCTGACATAGTTTTTCCTCCTAATTATACTCGTAAATCCATCTTATTTCAATTCGTTACTTAATTCGATTCCCTGCTGTTTCATAACTATCTTTGTTGTAAAGTCTGTTACCCATCCTGAGAAGAAGTTCATAACAAGACCAACTAACATATAACGAAGACCTAATTCTGTCATATCAAATCCAGCTTTCTGAACACCCTGTGCAATTCCAAGGTAGATAAAGATTTCACCTGGGTTAATATGAGAGAAAATTCCACTGTTTGTATGGCAATGATAAGAAGCTGATGCATAATAGCTTGGTTTCATTCTTTCTGGAAGGAATTTACCCATTGATAATGCCATTGGGTTTCCTAACATAAATGCTGAAATAAATGGTAATACTCCATATGCAAGGATTACGTTTCCTGAACATAATTTAGCAAATTTATTAACTCTTTCCTGTCCAATCAGGGCGATGATCGTATTCATTAAGATTAACAGTAATAATACCTTTGGTACGATTCCTGACACCCAGCTTACAAATGTTTCTGCACCTGTATCAAATAATCCCATGAATCCTGATGCACCTTTAATAATGATATTCATATAATTCTCCTTTCATTTCAGGCTTTTTTCTTATTGACACCGTAAATCTTGTCTCCAATTCTTGTAAACAGACTCGGCTTTTCTAAGACTTCGCCTCCACTCATAATCGTGTTGTAATTTGAGGAAGCATTAAGCACTGCTCTTCTTAAGGATACACCGATCGTTGCACAATCATCTTTTTTAATCGTTCCAACATCAATTCCATTAAAGAAATCCCAGTTTTTAAATCGTGCAAGCATTGTAAATCCTCTCATAAAGCAACCATCTATGATCACTCCATCCTGATCGATCGCAAACATAACGATCGCACCTGCATGAAAACCGCCTTTTGCCTTTCCTATGGCAACCCGGCCTTTTTTTCGAAGTTTTGTATAAAATTTATTAAAACTTTTCATCTGCACCATCTGAAATAAAAACTGCAGACAAAATGCTGCAAGCATCGCCACAGCTATGACCATAAATGACATCGTCTTCCTCCTTTTCGTTTACTCAAATATATTATTTTCTTCTGCAATATAGAGAAGAAATTCTCTGTAGCTTTCCATTTTCTGGATCTTAGGAATGACATCCGGTTTCTTGCCAATCGACAAAATATCATCATATAATCGGACAAGTACTGTGTCATCTTCCATTGATTCAGGAATTCCCAGTAAAATAATGATCCGGATATTTCCGTATTTATCATCTTTTAACATATCTGGAAACACACCCATTGCCAATGTTAATTTTGACAGCATATTCTTTGTATGTGGAAACGCAATATTCTGGTCAAGAACCATGGTTGAATATTTTTCACGTTCTCTCACTCTCTGGGCAAATCCTGCATCAAGTTCTCCCTGATTGGTAAGTGCCCTTGCCATCCGATCAACGTTCTCATCATATGAACTTTCTTGATCCAGAACAAAAAATCTCGTTTCATCTAATAAATTCATAAACAAAGAATCTATTCCTTTTCGGATCGTTCGTCCTGCTTCAGAAAGATATCTCATATTTTCAAATTTACGTTGAATATATTCTCTATCGAATACTTCATCCATAAAAACAACCGGGGTTTTCGTATCCATGTGTAATTCTGTCGTCGTAACAATATAATCAAAATCATCTTTGCGATTTTCATCGAAGATACCATAGAAAAATTCAAATTCCGGTTCTACATCAAAGACTTTCTTTAACTGATTCTCGATCAGACGTCCGATGATCTTTCCAGATCCGCAAACGATCGCGATCTTGCATCGTTTCTCTTCTGGTTCCTGCTCTAATAAAAACACTCCAAAATAAGCAGCCAGAAATCCCATCTCATCTTCTGTCATTTCGATTCCTATGCGTTCTTCCAAAACACCTTTTGCAATCTCCGCCATCTTATAGGCTACACTGTATTTGTTCTTGAAATCATCAACCATCGGATTATAAATATGGAAGCCATATTTTAGCCGGTTGATCATAAAAAATACGTGATAGACAAAATCATCAAATAATTCATTTGCTACAACTGTTACATTAAGTTCTGCTTTGATCCGATCTAAAATTTCAATGATAAGATCTGCAACACCTTCCGAAATACTGATCTTTTGCTCGATCTCTGCTGTATTTGCCGGTGTTCTCATTCCTGCTACAGATATGCTTAAAAACAATCGCTCTTCTTTGGATATCTTATATCCTTTGACCTGTTCAATTTCATTAAGGAACTCATCCACGATCATATATGCTGAACTTTCGTATAGTTCTTCATATTTCGGCTTCAGCTTTTTGATCGTATGACCGCTTTCCATTCTCTGGATCATCACAACAAAAAATCTGTAAAAGAAACCAAACCCTAGGGCATCCATCGATAATCTTTCCTGAAAATCATATAGTTTTTCACGAATTGTCTGTCCAAGTGGGAAATTTAAATACAGTTGTTCATAAATATTTTCTAAGATAAATAGGCGAATGTTAAACTCATCACCACAAAGAGCCAGTCCTGTATTTGCTTTTCCTTTGATCTTCAGGTCGTATTTCTCGATTGCCTTTCTTAATCGGTTCAGATCACCGATCGTTGTTGTTCTGGCAACTTTCATCTCCTCAGAAAGATCATCGGTAAGATACGGTTCCTCGGCATGCATCAGCTGCCAGAACATATATGCCATTCTTGTATGACTTGAATTAAAAAGGTCTTCCTGCTTGTAAATCTTATTGCGGATTTCTGTAAAACCTTTCGGTGCAAACACGATCAGTTTACATGTTCCTTTGTTATTGCTGATACATGCGTATCCTCCAAGCAGGCAATTCAATTCCTTAATGTCATTGCGGATCGTTTTTTGCGACACATCAAGCTTTGCCGCGAGGCTTTCTACACTGCAAACAGATTGCATTTCGATATTCTTTAAAATAACTGCGATTCTGTTTTCATTGTTAAAAAGCTGTTTCATATTGATCCTCTTTTCTATTGATACAGGTTAATTGTTTTTAACCTCTTGTTTTTCCTCCTGCTACGTTCACTGTAACTCCATGAACATAAGAAGCTCTCTGACTTGCAAGATATACACACAGATCTGCAACTTCTGATAATTTACCAGATCTTCCTAGTGGAATTGTAGATGTTTTAGAATATCCAGCTCTTAAGTCATCTACTGTGATTCCTCTTGTATATGCTAATGCTGATTCATAAGCAATTGTACGAAGTCCTGTAGCTTCCATGATTCCAGGTGCTACTCCGACAACTCTGACTCCCTGTTTTCCAAGTTCTTTTGCCCAAGATCTTGTTAAAGAGTTTACAGCGTTCTTTGTTGCTGCGTAAACGCTCTGTCCTTCAGATCCTTCCAGACCACTTTCAGAAGACATGTTAATGATAACTCCTTCACCTTTTTCAACAAGCACACGTCCAACGGCCTGCGCACAGAAGAATACACCTTTTAAGTTTACGTTACAAACTTTATCCCATACTGCTTCATCTAATTCATACTGTCCTTTTGGATCTTTTGGATCTACTAACAAACGAGGGATGTTGATTCCGGCATTGTTTACTAATACGTCGATCGTTCCGAATGTTTCTTTGGCTTTTTCTACCATTGCTTCAACATCTGCTACTTTTGTAACATCTGTTTTCACATACAGTAATTTTCCTGCTGCTTCGTCCATCTCTGGTGCTTCAGGTGCCATATCAGAAATGACTACGTTAGATCCTGCATTTAAGAATCCCTGTGCAACTGCTTTTCCGATTCCAGATGCTCCACCAGTTACGATGACTGTTTTTCCTTCAAGATTTAACCAAGATTCGCTCATTATAATCCTCCTTTGAATCTGTGTTTCTTTGCTTCATGAGTTCATTATATAGAGCGTCAAGGAAAAATTTAATTCTTTCATTTTCCATCGTGAAGAAATTTTGTGGACTTATTACAAAAAATGGCTTAAAATCAAGAAATATTGAGTGGAAATTTTTTTAATCTGTGTCAAAAAATCTGCTTTATTTATTGTTTCTTGTGCCAGGATCTTTTCTTTATGGATCATAATATTACCTTTGCTATATTGAATCTCACCAATCTTCTGTCCTTTCTTCACTGGTGCTTTCACAGAATCTATCTTGATCTTTTTCACGATCTTTCCCTTCTGTGTTTTAATATCGATCAGATCAGCAGTCACCTTTTCCTGGCAAGATACTTCTGATCTCTGACCCTTTTGTACTGGAATCCTTCCGATTTCTTTTCTTGTAGTTTCGCTGTGTATCCGCTGGCAATTTGAAAATCCATAGTCCAAAAGAGTTCTTGCATCTTTGATCCTTGCTTTAGAGCTTTCACACCCCATCACTACCGCAATCATATGAATCTTATTTCTTGTTGCAGTTGCACTTAGACAAAATCCTGCTTTCCCTGTACTTCCAGTCTTCATTCCTGTACATCCATTATAGTGGCGGATCAGTTTGTTTGTGTTACTTAAACCAAATTCTTTCTCACCTTTTTTCGTTTTATGTATGATCGTATCCATCCAGATCTTTGTATATTTAAAAACTTCTGGATATCTTTGTGCAAGTTCTCTCGTCATCAACGCAATATCATATGCACTTGTCACATGTCCTTTTGCATCAAGCCCGCAGGCATTTTGAAATATCGTATGTTTCATCCCAAGCTCTCTGGCTTTTTTGTTCATCCTTGATACGAACGCCTCCTCACTTCCGCAGACATGCTCTGCCAATGCAACAACTGCATCATTCGCACTTGAGATCACAACACATTTGATCAATGTTTGTACCTGCTGCTTCTCTCCTGTTTCTAAAAACACCTGAGAGCCGCCCATAGATGCTGCATGTTCACTGACTGTAACCGTATCTGTAAGTTTGATCTTACCTTGCTTTAAGTCTTCAAAAATAAGCAGCAAGGACATTATTTTCGTTACACTAGCTGGTGCAAGTTCTTTATCCTTATCTTTCGCAAATAAGATTTCCTTGCTTTCCTGTTCCATAACTACTGCTGATTTTGCTGAAAGATCAAGTACTGGTGCTGCTGTTTCTAAAAATCTTGCCTCTCTTGCCATGACTGGACAATAAAAGCTTTGAACGAGTATTGCTGCAACGAGCAGTATCACTTTCCATTTCTGCATGCATCCACCTCAAACCTGTTTGTTATAGTTTAGTGGCAGATACTTAGATTTATACATAATTTCTTGGCAGTATATGTTTTTTTAAAAAAGAAAACCAGAAATATCTTCTGATCATATCTCTGATTTTCCTTCATTTATCTTGTTTTCTTACCCCAACGATTCGCAGATCTCAACTTTTTATATTCATCATATGCTTGTTTTAAGATCTCTTTCTCATTAGGAAATTTCAATAAGTGGTAAGCCTCGTGAAATTTGTAATACCCTGAGTCTACAAAAAACTCTTCCTTCTGAGGTTTTGAGTGATAGTTCTCGGATTCCATCAAGTACCAGTGTACACTCTTTATGATCTGTTCATGAAATGAATAGAAAGAATATTCACTTTTCCCTACATACTTGATAATTGATGCGTCCGCGTCTGTCTCTTCCTTTACCTCACGAAGTGCTGTCTGCTCGTGAGTCTCTCCTTGCTCAACAGTACCTTTCGGAAGTACCCAGCCATCATATCGGTTCTTATAACTTTTGTATAACAGCAAAATCTTTCCTCTAAATATTACGACACCACCACAGCTCGTTGCTTTTGTCACCAGTTACAACCTCCTGTCTCTTAAACAATCTTATTCGCCTAAGTATGTGTGTCTTTCTCTGACAAATATTATACATGGATTGTGAACTGATTTCAACTGCTATCTGTTTTACTCTTTTGAAAACATCAATCTAAAAATGCATGAAATACTTTATCTGCGATCGGTGCCGCAACTCGTCCTCCAGAGTCTCCACCCTCTACAAGAACACTGACTACGATCTTCTTCCCGCCTCTTTCGGCACATCCGATAAACCATGCGTGGGAATCTTTCGCGCTGTTATATTCTGCTGATCCTGTCTTTCCATATACATTATAGTGTGAAGAATAAGCTCTTGTTCCAGTTCCCTTTGTGACAACTTTTCTCAACATTTTCTTTAATGTCTCACATTCCGATGCCTCTAAAGGTTCTGATAGTTTTGATGCTTTTGTTTCCTTGATCACTCCACCGTCGATATTTTTGACATTCTCTACCAGATATGGCTGCATCACAACTCCATCATTGGCGATCGCAGACATGACCATCGCATTTTCAAGCGGTGTGATCAAAGTCTGACCTTGTCCGATCGAAGTGTGTGCCATCTCATTAGTTCCTGATTTCTTATCAAGAACAAAACGACTGCTGTTTGCAAGAAGATTGATCGGAACTTTCGAATTATACATCAGATCTCCTGCAAGACTTGCGAGTTTTCCTTTGTTAATCTCTTCTGACATATGCACAAACGCACAGTTACAGGATTTCTCGATTGCCTGTTCAAGATTCACCGTTCCATGTGCTTCTCCTCCATAACAATGAATCTTTAAAGTTCCAACCGTTGTATATCCAGTACAATGGTATTTGAAATTCTTATATGTGTTTTTATGTTCTCTCATATATTCTAATGCCGTCACAACTTTAAATGTTGATCCTGGCGGATATAATCCTTGCGTTGCACGGTTTAACAACAAAGAATTCTGGCTTGTATTTAATTCTGTCCAGTTTTCTTTGACGTAAGCTGGTCTGTAATCCGGTTTGGATACCATTGCGTAGATCTTTCCTGTCTCTGGATCCATCGCAACAACCGCTCCCTTTTGTCCCTGCAAGGCATAATATGCTGCTTTCTGAACTTTGGTATTTAATGTTGTGTATACATTATCCCCTATACTTTTCTCACCTTTTAAGCTGCTTGTGATCTGTGTCATCAAGTTCGCATCCGATTTTAACAGATCAAAGTTACATACAGATTCCAGTCCTGACTTTCCTTTATCGTTATATCCTACAACATGTGCAAACATTCTGCTATAAGGATAATCTCTGATCTCTGATCCATTTTCAGTAAGTGTCTGTGCCAGCACTTTTCCATCACTACTGATGATCTTTCCTCGTACTACTTTCTCTGCCATAGACTGTAATCTCCGGTTATGCGCATTCGTGATCACATTTTTACTATCTACCGCAACAAAATGTGCAATATAAGCGATCAATGCCAAAAATGATACAACAAATATATAAGTAATCTGCAGAATCTGGCGATTTGCTCTTTTTTTCTTTTTCTTCTTTATCTTACTGATTCTTTCGGTTGTTTTGTCTTGTATATTGTTTTTCTGATTCTTGTGCCTTAATATGCTCATATTCTTCTTCCTCGCTATCTGCTAACATATGTAATCCTTGTATGATATTAAAAATGATCAAAGTACTGATCACAGAGGTTCCTCCATAACTTACGAGTGGAATCGTAACTCCAGTGGATGGAATGAATTTTGTCACACCACCGATACTTAAGAATACCTGGAATAAGAAACAAACTCCGAATCCAAGGCATAACAATTTGTTAAACAATTTTCTGCTTCTTGTGGAAATATCCATAAAGAGGATAAAACTGCTCATTAAAACGAAGATCAGGCAGATTCCAAAGATCACACCAAATTCTTCACAGATCACAGAAAAGACAAAGTCTGATTCCCTGACCGGAATATCAAACGGCCGTCCGTTTCCAAGCCCCATTCCAAACCAGCTTCCAGTTCCAATAGCAAATAAGGATTGACAGACCTGAAGTCCTCTTCCTTCGATCATGGAAAACGGATCTTTCCATACCGCTACACGGATCTGTACATGAGTAAAGATCTTATCTGCGATAATAGCAGCCACAGATCCTGCTGCCAAACCGCCAAATAAGTAACTTGCTTTTGCGGTTGCAACATAAAGCATCATCAGATAGATCACAAAATAAAGCAACGCTCCGCCTAAGTCCTTCTCAACAACAAGCACTAATACATAAAGTGCTGCGATCACTGTGATCTTTACCAGATCTTTAAATTCCTTTGCCTTAGAAAGTAGTGCTGCAACAAAGAACACAAAGATGATCTTTACAAATTCAGAAGGCTGAAATTTAAGTCCCGCAATGCTGACCCAGTTATACGCCCCATACTTGTTGATACCAAACACGAATACTGTAGACAATAGTAAAAATCCTGCCACTGCATAAAGCCATCCAAATTTATTCCAGATCGTGATCTTATGCATCATCAATGGAATAAAACTTGTCACGATCACACTTCCTGCCGCGATCGCAAACTGTTTCATTGCCAAATCAAATGATAATCTTGTTAAGATCACAAACCCAACTCCTAACAAAAAACAGGTGTTATTGATCAGCGGTCTTGAACATCTTTTATAGATTCTCGGAAATACGATCATCAAAATCTCGAAAAAGATCACTTGTGCCGCAAAAAAGATCAAGATCTTTAATTCAAATTCCTGCAAAAACAGTACCGTGTAACATAAGAATAAAAATACAAACATATAGATGACCTGATTGTCTAACAGGTCTTCCTTTCTATCTCTATTCTTTGGACGAAATACTGTATAACATGACAGTGTATAGATCAGACACATAATAATGATCAGATATTTTGCTATCGTAGTAATAATGTCTATCATATGGTTTTATAAAACTTCCCTCTTTAAATGCCCTGTCGTATATTCTGTGGCAAGAGAAGCTCTTTCCCCTTTCTGTATAGATTTCGCTGCATTTAAAATCTCCTTAACCTGCACCTCATTTTCTCTTGTAATATGAAAACGGATCACGGATGGATGAAGATCATTAAGAATTCCTGCTTCATTTCCAACCCACAATGGTTTTCCATTATAAATCTCATTGATGCAGTCACAACAACTTGTGTGAACGAAGAAATTTGCATTGTAACGATCCTTTAATGTCAGCCAAGATGTAGTCTTATCACATCCTCGAAGATTATTCTTCACGCATTGTGCAGACACCATCAATGGCTGATAACCATAGAGGAATAGGTCCGCATTCAGAAGTTCTAACTGTTCCATCTCTTTTTTATTTAATTCCGATGGATACGTCATTCGAATTTGAATACCTGATAATCTTTGGTATTCTTTGACAGCCTCTTTGTTATATCCATAAAACATGTAATCCGCGATCATTTCCTTTTGGTATCCTTCTTCGATCAACCATGAAAATTCTTCTAAATTGCGTACGAGCAGCCCATCAATTTCATTTGTAAATATAAGATCTTTCTTTGCCTTTAATTCTTCCATCTGACGTTTTCTTGCAATCTGTGGAAGCATCAGATAACACTGTTTTCCTGCAGTCTTTATTTTATTCAGGATAGATTGTGGATCCTCCTGCTGTTTGAGTTCCATCCATGAAAGATAGATCTTCATTACTTCCCTGTCTTCTGTTACAATATCCAGATACTCAAGGTTCTCCATAGAAACTGCAATCTGTATCTTGCTGTCTTCCTGTTCCTGACTGCTTGCTACATCATTTTCTTTGACTGGATCTTCGTAAGTTCTTCTGTATTTTAAAATCTTTGTCTGATCCATCTGTGCAAATGCTTCTTTTCTTAGTTTCTTGAGCACAGAACCTGGTACGAACAAGTTCTCTCCAAGATCAACTTCTAATTCTTCAAATGTATAGTGGGTCTGTCCTGTTTTCTTAAGAAGCTTCTCAATATCTGCTGGCATGGCACCATTTTTCTGTGCTTCTTCGATTACTGGACCAATTACTTCTACGTGATCTTCTCCGTCTTTGAGAATGAGTTTAGCACACTGATCTTTCTGAATTATGATTTTTCCCTTAAGATTTTCTTTCTTTTTCTGCTTTAATCCTTCATCAATCCGTTCGATCATTGGATGATTCAAGGTTCTTTTGATTTCCATGCCTTCATGAAGTTTCTTCATTTTCTGTCCATTTAAAACAACCTTGCTGCCTGCTTTAAATTCAGAGGGACTGGTAAGTTCTACTTTTTCTTCTGAATTGATACGGATCTGCAAAGCATCTCCTTTGTGGATATCTTCTTGGGCCGTAAAAGAAATCTTACCTTTCATAAGTTTGCTGATCTTTCCAACATATAACCCCTGATGATCTGGCCGTTTCATACTCATCATATCTTTTCCATGATATTCTTTATAATATCCGCCAGTAAATCCCCCTCGGTTAAATACTTCCATCAAAATCTTCAGATCCTCGGATTCTACTTTATATGGTTTTTCTGAAAGATAAAGATCTACGTATTTGCGGTAGATTCTTGTGACTTCCCCGACATATCTTGGACCTTTCATGCGTCCTTCGATCTTTAAGGAATCCACTCCATGATCTAAAATCTCTGGTAAATGTTCAATGGTACATAAATCTTTCAAACTTAATGGATATGCGTTCTTTGTATTCTTTGTCCCGTCAAGATAAAATGGCAGACGGCATGTTCCTGCACATCGCCCACGATTTCCACTTCTTCCACCTAACATACTACTCATAAAACACTGTCCTGAATAGCAGTAGCATAATGCTCCGTGAACAAAACATTCCATGTCAAGTCCTGTATCATCCTTAATCTCCTGAATCTCTTCCAAAGATAATTCCCTTGCTGGAACAACTCGTTTTGCACCCATTTTCTTTGCGATCCTTGCTCCATGAACCCCTGTGATCGTCATCTGGGTGCTCGCATGAATCTCAAGTTTCGGAAAGTGTTTTCGGATCACGGATACAGCTCCCAAATCCTGTACAATCACCGCATCCAGTCCTTGCTCATAAAAAGGTTTTAAAAATCCCGGCAGTAATGGAAGTTCTTCTTCTTTCATCAGAGTATTGACTGTAAGAAATAATTTTTTACCATACAAATGTACGTAATCGATTGCTTCTAATAGTTCTTCCTTATTAAAATTCCCGGCATAAGCTCTGGCTCCAAACATCTCTCCACCTAAATAGACGGCATCCGCTCCATTTAGAATTGCTGCTTTTAGGCATTCCATGGAACCAGCTGGAGCTAATACTTCAATTGGTCTGTTCTTTGTTCTCATCTGTTATCTATCCTCTGGTATTGGTAAATGAAAATGCTCATATGCACTTCTTGTTACAACTCTTCCTCTTGGTGTTCTCTGAATCAATCCGTTCTGGATCAGATATGGCTCATACACATCTTCGATCGTTCCTGAATCTTCTCCGATCGCTGCTGCTAATGTATCAAGTCCGACTGGTCTTCCTTCAAATGTCTCCATCATCGTCTTTAATAAATTTCTATCTGTCTGATCCAGCCCGATCGTATCAACTTCTAAATGATTCAGTGCATCTCTTGCAATCTCTAATGTGATCTGTCCATCGTATTTTACCTGTGCAAAATCTCGCACACGTTTCAATAAACGATTGGCAAGTCTTGGTGTCCCTCTGGATCTTCTTGCAATCTCTAATGCACCCTCTGGATCGATCCCAATCTCTAAGACTTCTGCAGACCGTTCAATGATCGTCTGTAGCTCTTCACTGTTATAGAAATTCAAGCGGTTTACAACTCCAAATCGATCTCTTAACGGTGCTGTTAACATTCCAGCTCTTGTCGTTGCCCCGACTAATGTAAATCTTGGCAGTTCCAGCCGGATTGATCTCGCAGCCTGTCCTTTTCCTACTAATATATCAATGGCATAGTCTTCCATTGCTGGATACAGAACTTCTTCTACCTGTCGATTTAAACGGTGAATCTCATCAATAAATAAGACATCTCCTTCCTGCAGATTATTAAGAATTGCCGCGATTTCTCCTGGTTTCTCGATCGCTGGTCCACTTGTTACTTTCAAATGTACACCCATTTCATTTGCTACGATCCCTGCAAGTGTTGTCTTTCCTAATCCCGGGGGACCGTAAAACAGTACATGATCTAAAGATTCTCCTCGACTTTTGGCTGCCTCAATAAAGATTTTTAAATTCTCTTTGACTTTTTCCTGTCCAATGTAATCACTTAACATTTGTGGGCGCAGATGATTTTCAATTTTGATATCTTCTTCCACAAGTTCTGTGGAAATCATTCTGTTTTGCATAATTACCCTCTATCTATATCATAATATTCTTCAATGCTTTTTTAAGAAGTTCTTCTGGGGTGAGATCTTTCGCATCTTCTACCTTGTTAACTGCGATCGCTGCTTCACTTTTTGAATATCCAAGACTTACTAATCCTTCGATCGTGATCATCACAGAATCACTGCTGTCTGCAGATGTATCAAAGATCTCTGCTCCCACACCATCTTCTTCTAATTCCTCAAAGCTTAACTTATCTTTTAATTCTAAGATCAATTTCTTTGCTCCCTTAGGTCCAAGTCCCGGGGTCTTAGAAATTGTCTTGACGTCTTCACTGATCACTGCCATCTTAAGTTCATAAACGGACAGCGTTGATAATACAGACAATCCTACCTTCGGTCCGATCCCATTGACTCCGATCAGAAGTTCAAATGCTTCTTTCTCTTCTTTTGATAAAAAGCCAAATAAACTGACATCATCTTCTCTTACATGCATATGGGTATAGATCTTGATTTCTTGTCCGATCTTAGGAAAAGATTCTCCTCTCATCGGAACCATCATCTGGTACCCAATCCCATGATTATCCACAACCACCATCCCTGGTGACATATCTTCTAGTATTCCTTTTATATATGAAATCAATTTGGTTTCTCCTTATTCTGTCTTTTTCCATTCGTTTCGTATTATACCTTATCATGTCTTAACAGTCCAGTCTATTGGATCAGAATTCACAAATAATCCGTACATATGTTCTTATCTTAAATGATCATATGATGGAGTGTCATACTCTGGTTTTCCATTCATTGCAAATCCGATCAAAAGCCGATATAATAAATCTGTGGATATGATTCTTGTTCACAGAAAGGATTTTTATGGAACATAACATACAACAATCTTTATTTTTTGATATAGAAACAACTGGATTGAGTGCTGATATCTCAGCGATCACTGTGATCGGATGCTGTGATATGGATGGAAATGTAACACAATGGTTTAATGAAGACGGACTATCTCAGAAACAGATCTTAACTGATTTTCTTGCATTTATCCAACCTTATAATACACTGATTACATTTAATGGCAAAACCTTTGATCTTCCTTTTTTAACATCAAAGATCAAAGAGTTTAAGATCAATGCATCATTTGACCAGTATGAACATCTTGATCTTTATCAAATTTTAAAACCTTATAAAAATCTGTGGGGATTAAAGAATTTCCGACAGAAGAATCTGGAAGAATATTTAGGAATTCAACGAATCGATAAACTTTCTGGGAAAAAACTCATCAAAACTTATCAGGCTTATCTTGAGAATGGAGAGATCAAGAATAAAGAATCGCTACTTTTACATAACCACGAAGATCTTATCGGTCTATATAAAATTTATTCATTGATGTCTTATCCCGCATTGCTTGATAAAGAATTTACTTTATCATCCTATTTTATTGAAAATGATCATTTTGTTGCTCATTTGAATCTTGATATACAGATTCCTGTCAGCTGCAATTACGAAAAGTCTGGCATATCTCTGACTCTTGATCATTCAAATGCTATACTTACATGTCCTTTGGAAAATGGTCATCTAAAACATTACCTCAAAGATTATAAAAATTATTATTACCTCCCTATGGAAGATCTTGTGATCCATAAAAGTATGAAGTCATTTGTGGATACTACGAGTATCATTCGTGCCGATAAAAACAATTGTTATTCAAAATTTACTCCAGGAGATAGCTTCTTATCTGCAAAAACTGATGTTACCAATTATTGTGCTGACATTATTTATTACATTTTATCTGAAAAATAAAGTAAAAAAACATCCATCTGAACTTTAATTCTCGATGGATGTTTTTTATTTTTAATCTCTTCCGATCTTTCGGATTTCACGATGTTGTAAAATTTCTTGTTTTAACACATCTACAGAACGATTCACTACCAGTTCTTCTGGGAAATTCATCTCTTCTAATAAGACTTCCACATGATCAAACACACCAACTGCGCTTGAAAAATGTGCATCTGTCCCTGCGACTACCGGCACTTTCTTCTCTTCACACATCTGAAGCATGATCTGCAGATTCTGCCATGCTCCAACTCTTGATGACAAAGAATCCAAGGAACTGTTATTTATCTCTAACAGTGTATGATTTTCTTTTGCCGCATCTACGATCGTTTCATAATCAATCGGTATTCTGCTGTCATCTGGATGACTGATAATATCGATCATTGGATTCTCGATCGCTTTTACATAGGCATTCGTATTTTGCGTGACGGTTCCAACTTCATAACATGGAAGATGGATTCCCGCAATCCGGATATCCAATGTCTTCTCAATAATTTTCTCTTCCATACTTAAAGTTCCATCATGATCGATAATGTTGATCTCAGAGCCAAACATCAGATCGATTCCGTACATCTTCCTTGGAATAATACGCATATTATGGAAATAAATCTCATCGCATGTTCCAGGAATTCCTTGTGCATGTTCTGTGATTCCTAGAAGTTTCAATCCTTTATCTGCCGCTGCTTTTGCCATCTCCTGTACTGTTGAATACGCATGTCCACTGGCTACTGTATGTGTGTGTAAATCTAATGTAAATTCCATTTTTCAAAACCTCGTTTTATCATCCACTTCTGATCTTTATGAAATTCTTGCGATCTGTTCTTTGACCTGTTCTAACATCTGCTGATATTTGGCAAGTTTGTCTTTTTCTTCCTGAACTTTCGCTTCAGGTGCTTTGCTTACAAATCTTTCATTTCCAAGCATTCCTTCGCAACGTTTGATCTCGCCATTTAAACGTTTTTCTTCTTTTGCAAGACGTTCTTTCTCTTTTGCAATGTCAACTAATTCTGCAAATGGCATGTAGATCACAGCTCCTGCGATCACACTTGATACTGCATCGTCTCCGATTCCGTCTTTGTTATCCTGAATGATAACTTCACTTGCATATCCAAGTGTAGCAAAGAAAACTTTTCCTTGTTCAAAAATATCTCTGATCTCCGCATCTTCAGATACCACGTAAACCTGTGCTTTCTTCTTTGGTGATACGTTCATCTCTGCACGAACATTACGGATTCCTCTGACTGCTTCTTTGATCGTCTCTACAGCCTTCTCATCAGCCTTGAAGTTCCATTCTTCTTTGAACTCTGGCCATTTTGCTAACATAATAGATTCTTCATCTGTTAAATTACAATAAATCTCTTCTGTGATAAATGGCATATATGGATGTAACAGTTTTAATGCTTCTGTTAAAACTGTATTTAATGTCCAAAGTGCTGCTGCCTTTGTCTGGTCTTCATCATTGTACAGACGAGGTTTTACCATCTCAATATACCAGTCACAGAATTCTTCCCATAAGAAGTCGTTTAGTTTCTGAACTGCGATACCAAGTTCGTATTTCTCCATGTTGTCTGTAACATCTTTGGCAAGTGTATTTAACTTAGATAAGATCCATTTGTCTGCACTTGTAAGATCTTCTAATGTAACATCGGAGAAATCAGCCTGCTCTAAGTTCATCATAATGAAACGAGATGCATTCCAGATCTTGTTTGCAAAGTTACGGCTTGCAATGACACGTTTTTCTGTGTAACGCATATCATTTCCAGGGGCATTTCCTGTGATCAGTGTAAATCTTAAGGCATCTGCACCATACTGTGCAATGACATCCAATGGATTGATACCATTTCCAAGGGATTTACTCATCTTACGTCCCTGTTCATCACGAACTAATCCATGGATCAGTACTGTGTCAAATGGACTCTTTCCTGTCTGTTCGTATCCTGAGAATACCATTCTGACTACCCAGAAGAAGATGATATCATATCCTGTTACCAGTGTATTTGTAGGATAGAAATAATCTAATTCTTTTGTCTTCTCTGGCCATCCGAGTGTTGAGAAAGGCCACAATGCAGAACTGAACCATGTATCCAATGTATCTTCATCCTGTGTGAAATGCTTGCATCCACACTTAGGACATACTTCCGGTGTTTCTCTTGCTACGACAACTTCTCCACATTCATCACAGTAATATGCTGGAATTCTGTGTCCCCACCATAACTGTCTGGAAATACACCAGTCACGGATGTTCTCTAACCAATGAAGATATGTCTTTGTATAACGTTCTGGTACGAATTTCAGATCTCCGTTCTTCACAGCTTCGATCGCTGGTTTTGCGAGTTCTTCCATCTTCACAAACCACTGTGGCTTGATCATAGGCTCAACTGTTGTTCCGCAGCGGTCATGTGTTCCTACGTTATGTTCATGTTCTTTGATCTTAACTAAATATCCCTGTTCTTCCAAGTCAGCAACAATGGCCTTCCTTGCTTCATAGCGATCCATACCTTCGTATTTACCACCATTCTTGTTGATCGTTGCATCGTCATTTAAGATATTGATCTCTGGCAGATCGTGGCGTTTCCCAACTTCAAAGTCATTTGGATCATGTGCTGGTGTGATCTTAACGGCACCTGTTCCAAACTCACGGTCTACATATTCATCTGCTACAACTGGAATCTGACGATTGCATAATGGCAATTCTAACATCTTACCAACTAAATGTGTATATCTTTCATCATCTGGATGAACTGCAACTGCAGAGTCTCCTAATAATGTCTCTGGACGTGTTGTTGCGATTTCTACATATTCACCTTCGCTTCCAACAACTGGGTATTTAATATGCCAGAAATGCCCTGCCTGATCTTCGTATTCTACTTCCGCATCAGAGATAGATGTCTGGCAGACCGGACACCAGTTGATGATTCTTGATCCACGGTAAATATAACCTTTTTCATATAATTTAATGAAAACTTCTTTGACTGCTTCAGAACATCCTTCATCCATCGTGAATCTCTCACGATCCCAGTCACAGGAAGATCCAAGTTTCTTCATCTGTTCGATGATCGTTCCACCATATTCTTCTTTCCAATCCCAGGCACGTTCTAAGAACTTCTCTCTTCCAAGATCTTCCTTCTCGATTCCTTCTTCTTTCAGTGCATTGATGATCTTTACTTCTGTCGCAATACTTGCATGGTCTGTTCCTGGTATCCATAATGCATTATATCCCTGCATCTTCTTAAAACGGATCAGAATATCCTGAAGTGTCTCATCTAACGCATGTCCCATATGAAGCTTTCCTGTGATATTTGGAGGTGGGATCACGATCGTATATGGTTGTTTTGTCTCATCTACTTCTGCATGGAAATACTTGTTATCCAGCCATTTCTGATACAGGCGTTCTTCAATCGCACCTGGATCATACGTTGTTTCTAATTCTTTCTTCATCTCTAAACTCCTTACTCTATAGTTTCAGAATCTGCTTGTTCACCGATTCCTTCTAAAATCTGCTCATGCCGGATCAATTCCTGATTGCATATATCTTTTCTATCATTCAATGTATTCAGGTAATCCTTTCGTTTGATCAGATCATATAAAACCTTTGGATGATACATCCAGATTCCTGGATTATCCCACTGCTTCTTTTCTAATAATCGTTCCAGATCATTGGATGCCTCAAGGATCGCATCGCTAAATCTTAATCTGGCTGACACTTTACCACAAAAATCAAATAATTTCCACTGTTCCGGTGAAATATATGAAAATACTTTTTCAAATTTCTCATAATAAAACTTAAGATCATTGCCAATCTCTCTTTTATCATCTTCTAACCGCTTTCCAGTATGACTCTTGTGTGTGACCATCATCTCTAATAATTTCAGCTGATCACCAGCTTTCCTCTGTGACTGAAATAAAATCACAAGAAGCAATAATATGATCACTGCTCCTGCACTCAACTGCCACAGATAATCTTTGGCATTCATCTCAAAATGATATAAATATCCAGCACTCACTCCGCATACCGCTGCTGCCATGCAAAGAAATGAAATAAACAGTGCCTTTTTATTTCTTCTCTTCTCCTGTGCTGCCTTGATCTTCCCATTCATCATGGTCTCATCTTCATTCGCATGCACAAGTTCCTTCTCTAACTGTTTTTGTTCTCCTTCCAGAGAATTGATCGAATTGAGTCCTGCCTTTAATTCTTCTTCGCGTTCCCAAAGATCAAAAAACTCTTCATCACTGACTCTTCCTTCACAAACATCATAAAATTCTCTTGCAAATGTCCGATAATAAAGTCTTGCTTTGTCCTCTACCTCTGGTTTCACATCAAAATCTTTCTGATCAAGTTTCTTAAGATCATGGATCTGTTTCTCAATGCTTTCTAACTCTTCTTTATAAAGTTTTACAAATCGTTTTTCACTTAAGATCTCACTATCATTCGACAGGTCATCAGATAGTCTGCGCTTTGTATTCATCTTTCCACTTCCCTAAAGTTGTCTTAATCAGGCGGCGGGTTATATTTTCGTCTGCCTTCTTTCTATGATAATCTATTTTACCAAGTTTATCAAACTCTTCTTTTTGAAAAACTTCTTTTTCTCTTTCTTTTATGTTCTGATAGATCATCTTACATTGATCTTCATCAAAAGAAATCTTTCTTCCTGCTTCCAAAAATGCTTCCTCATCTCCTGCCAGATATGCTGCTGTAAAATACGCTTCCTGTATCTGTTTATCTTCTTTGATCCTTAATGCCATTGCAAAAGATTCTTTTGCCTCTTCAAAACAAAACATCCGGCTTTGGCATAATCCCATATGATATAGTACCTGCATCTGTTCCGCAGCATTTAATTTTCCTGAAACTGTTTCAAGTTTCTGGTAAGCGATCAATGCTCTTACATACAATTGATGCTTTAAATACATATCTGCCAGAAGTTTTTGCTTCTTTGCAGCAGAATAAAGATAAGTTGTGCGTAATTTTTGCTGAAACTGGATTTTCTCATCCGAAGTAAAGTAATTATAGTAATTTATCACTTCCTTGACTTGCTGTACCGCATCATCACTCTTGATCACAATATCCAGCTGCTCTTTTAAATAATTTTTTAATGGGTATTCAAAACCTTCTGTCAAGAAAAATATCAAGTAATGTTCTAACAGCCAGCAAAATTCCTCATAACTTTGAAAGCTTCTCCCAATCTTTGCGATCTTATATGGAACTTTCGCTGGTTTTGTCTCACACAAAACGATCTTACTCATGATAATCACCTCTTTCCAACTGTATGACCTGCTGCCACGTCTGATAGCTTGCCTGGCGAATCTGTCCAAATCCAAGATCTGTGATCTTGATCTTACACTGATCTGCTTTGATGTATTCTCCCTGAATTCTTAATTTATATACAAGATTTGGATCTTTCTTCATTCCGTCTAATGACATACAGATCGAAGCTTTCTTGATTCCAGAACGATTTCTGACTTCAAAGATCAATCCATTCACTCCTGATACAAAAATTTCAATCTCTCCACGGCTTTCTTTCCATGGCTTTCCATCCATGATCAAAGGACAGAACATATCTCTTCCATGGTGATGCACGACCAGCCCGATCTGACTGATCGTAACATTTTGTGCAAACACAACCTCATCTCTGGAAACATGTTTATCATTTTCACATAAATACACTGCTCCACATGCAAACAAATGTTTGCTCATAAATACTCTTCTTCCAAGGCACAATGCTTTCGTAGACTGTTTAAACCAGTTTCCTTCAAAGCCCTCTCCACAAAGATAAACTGTAGCCGTCACACCTCTTACCAGGGCCTGTTTGATGATCTGTAAGAATGCGATATCTTTCTCTTCATTCGCCACCGCATCCTTGATCTGTTCCGTATAATCCCTGCTGTCAACTAAAACACGATCTTTTGTCTTGCGGATCTCATAGCAGATAAATCGTTTCTTGGTATAATCAAAAATCACTGAATTTCCACGCAACAGATTATCTCCACGGAATCCAACAACTCCCAACGCTGCTTCTTCTTTGGTAAAAAATCTTACCCTTTCTTTTGTGATTCCTGCACGGATACACTGTTCTTCTGCTTGTTGTACGATCTGCGGCGCTGCTTCATCAAGAACAACTCCGATCGTTCCTTCCTTTTGTGCCTGTGCTGTCGAAATGACAAATTCCACTCTGGATCTGCCATAAGTGACAGGTTCTTCTTCCTTAATCTCTCCTTGATCTGACACACAAATATATGCCAGATCTCCTTCAAAATGTATTGCCGTCTGCATATCTTATTCCTCTGTCATTGGTTTTATAAATTGCACCATCATTGTCTTTGCTGCATATTCCTCCATCATCATCTGGAGTTTTCCATCCTGCTGATGCCGGATCAGTTCATTTAGTTCATAAAAGCGGCTTCCCTTGCAGTACTTCAAATGATCTGTCACGACCACCTGGTCACGATATCTTCTTTCTTCTCCTTCTATGGTTACATAATGGTCATTTAATTCATGATCAAATATAGAAGCTGAGAATACATAATATCCAGGAAGCAGCTCTTTCATCACTTCCTCTTTCCATGCTGCACTTGTCCCATCCATAAAATGGAATATCACTGTCTGCCCACTCTTTGCACGAAATTCTATAAATGTTCTGGCACAAAGATACTTTGGAAGTTTTATCACATCCAGATATTGGAACAACACTGGAAGAACATGATCCGTCTGAACCACCTGATAATCTTTGATCTTCTCGATGCGTCCTTTACATCTGTCACTTAAATTCTCTTTTTTATCTTTATAATAATCAAGATAGAGCTGCTGATACATCCAGTCCATCTTTCCGATATCGATCTTCTTTCCGATCAGTTCATAAAATTCCTCTGGAAGTATCTGATCTTGTTCATATGCAAAATTCACATATTCTACTAACATCGCATCAATCAATGCCGTATCTGTCTGTACCTGCTGAATATAAGTAGAAAATACCTTAAATTCTGTTCCATCCACACCATCTGCGATACAGGCTTTTAACACACTTTCCACAAAAATGCGGTCATACATACCACCTTTGTTTCCTGCTTCAAATATTGCCAGCATCTCTTCCTTGGTTCCGTGGAAATATCTTTGCAGATATGCAACGATCTCACTGTTTTCCTCTCCCCTGGAGAATGCATATTCACACATCTCAACCAACAGTTCTGAGCGTCTGGTACTTAATGTTGTCAGTGCATATAAGCAGATCGTACACAATTGCTGCTTATCCAAAAACTGATATCCGTATTGTTCGATTCCTTTCAAAGCCTCATTATACAATTCCCCTGCTATGAAATAGCGGATCATATGAATTCTGTTTTCGTCTTTTAAGTTCTTCCATTCCACATAAGAAAGTGCACGTTTCAATTCTTCAGACATCTCATGTTCCCAGTAATAATCCAACACTTTTTCAAATAACTGCTGTTCATAGTCTTCATCCAGTGCTCTACTCTTTAATGCAGATAACACAACTGGGAAGTCTTCGTCTTCTAATTGTTGTTTTCTTTCAAAAGCTGCACCTTTATATAGGACAAAATGCTCATTCGTTCCGTCTGCTGCCTCACAATATGCCTGGATCTGCTCCTTCGTCCAGATTGGTTTTAACTGATAAGCCACTGATCCAATGTATCTGTTTTCCTCACTGTCAAAAAACACAAATGATGCATGTTCGTCAAAAATCTCTACATAGATCTTTTCTTCTCTTAAGTAACAAACATCCAGATTCTTCTTCCATCTCTGACTAATCTCCGCTTTCTGGATAAATTCATTGTCACAGATCAACTGTCTGACAAAAATAATATTACCTAAATCCTGCCTTGATCTCTCATCTTCCAGCAATTCTTCAAAATAATACCGGTATAATAAGATCAGATCTTCATTGATCTGACCTCTTCTTAATTCTTCTCTTAAAAAAGCTCTGATCAATTCTTCATAATTTGCAAACACCTTATGGTATTTTCTTCTGTTCTGTACAACATTTGCAAACAGACGGCTTTGATCTTCTTTTCCAAGACTCTTACTATACGTAAAATATCTTAAGATCTCTTCTGGAAGCAATGGATATTGTCCCTTCGGGATCGTTCTTAAAAAAGCTTCCTGCAAGCCAATGAGCTGTACTCCTCTTTGAAGTGCTTCCTCATAATAAGGATGACAGTCCTCGTCCATACAATTGCCCTGGATCATCAGTGCACAAATTCCCTGCAGCACATCACTCTGACGGTATTCTTTATAAATACAAAGGAACAACCAAAGGACTTCTTCGGAAAACACCTTGTTTCTTGAAATCAAAAAACAAATCCTTCCAATGAGTTTGGAATTCAGAATCTTCTCCTCTGCACCAAATTCAAGCACCCATAATTCATAAGAATCTATCTCATCCAACAGCTGCTCATCTTCGCCTAAAATACAGCATCCTTCAAATTGCAAGAGTGGATTTTGACATCCTTCCTGATATAATTCTTTGATCAGTTCCATTCGAAGTTTAGCATCCTTCATCAATTCTTCGCTTAGATTCATATAAAGCCAGAACAGATATCCTTTGATCTTTCCATCTTCGCATTGATCATAGAGTTCTTTGATCTCATCTCTTGATCTTATGATCGTTTCTTCTTCCTTATCATAAAATGCCTGAAGATACCAAACATAGCCCTGCGCGATCAAAAGCGGCTCTTTTGATGCATCTTCTGGAATCTTTTCTTCTAAGTCTCCTTTTCCTTCAAGAATAGAAAGATGCAGTTTCATCAGATCATAAATACGATTCTTAACCGGATCATCCGGCATCTTATCAAGAACCATATTTCCTCTCTCATAAAGCTGACTTGTTGTAATCCTTTCTGTACAGAAATCCACATATAATTCGATCAATTTCTTTTGACGGAATTCTTCTTCTTTTTTTCTTTCACTTTTCTGTTCTTTATAGACAACCTCGATCTGCAGAGTCTGATAAACAGTCTGAATGATCAGATGGTCGATATCTCCATCCTTCGGAATTGTTTTCATATCTGCATAGATCGTCAGAGTGCCATCTTCAAAATCCTCTGCCTGAAATGTATTCTTGTGAAGAGACAGGAAAGTTCCGTCACTTTTTATTCTCCCTACCAGATACCCCCATCCTTCTCTCTTGACTTTTATCTCCAATGGTTCATCAAGATTCATGATCGTTGCCTGATAGATCGTCTTTGCTGCACTCAAGAGAACCGGCTTTTTCTGTCCTGAACTCAACAAAAATTCCTCCAAGATCTGATTCCTGTTTCTCCCCAGCAAAAGCTGATGATAAAGCTCTTTTTCTTCTCTTCGATCTTTTAGATATTCTTCTTTAAACGCTTCAGAAAAAAAGAGTGTTTTTGCCTCTTTTATATCTTCTTTCACGATATTTGTAAAATTTTCCAATGATTCTGACATAATCTTATTCTGCTCCTTGCCAACCAAAAGATTTTGTGGGTATAATTATGATGTAAATATCAAAAATACAAATTCAAGTACACCCATGCGTACTTATCGCATAATATGTATTATACCAAATTTCGACACAATAGAAAAGGAAAAGAGGAATTACCATGTCAGAAAAAAAACAAGAATTTCACGGAAGTGATCTTGAGAAAGTAGAAGCTTATTATGGAATCAAAAAAGAAGATATCATTCCCTTTGCCGGAAATGTCAATCCGCTCGGAATTTCTCCTTTGTTAAAGAAAAGTATGGCTTCTCATATTGAATCGATCAGCGAATATCCTGACCGTGATTATAAAGAGCTTCGTTCCACCCTTGCACTTTACTGCAATGTCCCAATGGAACATATCATTGTTGGAAATGGTGCGACTGAGATGATCAGTCTGACCATGCAGCTGTTACGTCCAAAACATGCCTTACTGCTTTCTCCAACTTATTCTGAGTATACAAGAGAGATCGATCTGGTTGGCGGACATGTAGAAGAATATTTTTTAAGAGAAGATCTTGATTTTAAACTAGATCTTAATGACCTGATTTCAAAGCTTACCGATGATATTGATCTTCTTGCGATCTGTAACCCAAACAACCCGACGTCCAGCGCTTTGAATACCGAAGAGATCACAAAGATCCTAACTCATTGTAAATTACATGATATCTTCGTTATGATCGATGAAACTTATGTAGAATTTGCACCTGATATTGATACAATCTCTGCAGTATCCCTAACAACAAAATTCGATAATTTCATGATACTTCGTGGAACTTCCAAATTCTTCTGCGCTCCAGGACTGCGACTTGGATATGGAATCTGTGGAAATCTTGCTTTCCTTGAACGTATGAACAGTATCAAAAATCCTTGGACGATCAATACACTTGCTGCTCTTGCAGGAGAAGCTATGTTTATGGATACAGATTATATTCAAACAACAAAGGATTATATACAATCTGAACGTACACGCTGCATTGATATTTTATCCAAACGCGATAACCTAAAGATTTATCCAGCTTATGCAAACTTTATCCTTGTAAAATTATTAGATGGCACAACTTCTTTTGAAATGTTTGAACGTTGCATTAAGTCTGGCCTGATGATCCGTGACTGTGCAAGTTTCCATGGACTAGACGGTGAATTTATCCGATTCTGTATTCAGAAGAAAGAAGATAACGATCGTTTGCTGAATTTATTGACACTCTGATCATAAATATTTTTATAAAAACAAGAAATCCCTGAGAATGAATCTTTTACAACTCATTCTCAGGGATTTCTATAACTCATCTATTTATTTTACTGCGATAACTTCAATCTCGATCAGTGCTCCTTTTGGTAGAGCTCCTGCCTGTACACAAGATCTTGCTGGTTTGTTATCTCCAAATGCTTCTTCGTAGATTTCATTGATTTCTGCAAAATCGTTGATATCTGCTAAGAACACTGTTGTTTTGATAACATTATCTAATGTAAGATCTGATGCTTTTAATACAGCACCTAAGTTCGCTAATACCTGTTTGGTCTGTGCTGCAACACCTTCTTTTAATTCCTGTGTCTGTGGATCTAATCCGATCTGTCCGGATGTAAATACGAAATCTCCTGCTTCTACTGCATGACAATATGGTCCTACTGCTGCTGGAGCATTCTCTGCATTGATGATCTTTGTATCCATCTTATCTTCCTGCCTTTCTCTTTGGTCATTTACTTGATCACTTTAATCGATGGGTAATACCTGAACCATGCTTTTCCTAAGACTTCATCTCTGGAAACATAATGGGTCTCCCACTCTCTGGCATCATTTGAATTATTTCTGTTATCTCCCATCACAAAATACCCGTTCTTTGGTACTTTATATGGTCCAAAATCTTCTACTGGCTCTTCTTTGATATATGGCTCACTGAGTGCTTTCTTACTTCCATTAATATATACTTTACCGTCTTTTACCAACACAGTCTCTCCTGGAAGTGCTATCACACGCTTAATAAACCATTCTGTCTCATCATCCGGATATTTGAAGATAATGATATCTCCACGTTTCGGATCGTTAAACCAATAGGATGTTCGAAGAGCGATCAGTTTATCATTCGTCATGATCGTATTCTCCATCGAACCACTTGGAATATTCGCATTGATAATTACAAAATTCAAGATAAATTCTGTCAGAAGAATCGTTACAACAATACATGTGATCCAGCTAAATGCCTCACGCTTGAAACTTCTCTTCTGTTCTTTATCTGCATTTTCTTTGCTCATATTGATCTGTCCTTAATAATTAATCCTCAAAACCACGTCTGATGATATCATGTCTTTCTGGTCCGTTAGATATCAAAGTGATCGGATATCCAATCTTCTCTTCTACGAACTCGATGTACTTACGGCAGTTTTCTGGAAGATCTTCGTAGTTTTTGATTCCACGGATATCAGATTTCCATCCTGGAAGTACTTCTAATACTGGTTTCGCTTTCTCAAGTTTTCCTGTTGTTGGGAAATCTGTTGTTACTTCTCCATCAATTTCGTATCCAACACATACAGGAATCTCATCTAAGTATCCAAGTACGTCTAATACTGTAAATGCAACATCTGTTGTTCCCTGCATACGGCATCCGTATTTGGTTGCTACAACGTCAAACCATCCCATTCTTCTTGGACGTCCTGTAGTTGCTCCAAATTCTCCTCCATCTCCACCGCGGCGGCGAAGTTCATCTGCTTCATCTCCAAAGATCTCACTTACGAAAGCTCCAGCTCCTACAGCACTTGAATATGCCTTTACAACTGTAACGACTTTCTTGATCTCATATGGAGGGATTCCGGCTCCGATCGCACCATATCCTGCTAATGTAGAAGATGATGTAACCATTGGATAGATTCCGTGATCAGGGTCTTTTAATGATCCTAACTGTCCTTCTAATAAGATATTCTTTCCTTCTTTGATCGCTTCATGCAAGAACAGGGATGTATCACATACATATGGTGCTACCATCTCTTTGTATTCCATTAATGTATTGTATAATTCATCTGGATCAAGAAGTGGTTTATGGTATAAATGCTCTAATAAAACATTCTTCTTTTCACATACTGCTTTGATCTTTTCTTTTAAAGAATCATCATCAAATAATTCGCTGACCTGGAAACCGATCTTTGCATATTTGTCTGAATAAAATGGTGCGATACCAGATTTTGTTGATCCAAAAGAATTCTTTCCTAAACGTTCTTCTTCATACTGATCAAATAAAATATGATATGGCATGACCATCTGTGCACGATCTGATACTAAGATCTTTGGCTGTGGAACACCCTGACTTACGATTCCTTCGATCTCTTTGAATAATACAGGGATATTTAATGCCACACCATTACCGATCACACTAGTTGTATGGTTGTAGAATACCCCAGATGGTAATGTATGCAATGCAAACTTACCATAGTCATTAATGATCGTATGACCTGCATTTGCTCCTCCCTGAAAACGAACGATAATATCGGATGTTTCACCCAACATGTCTGTAATCTTACCTTTTCCTTCGTCTCCCCAATTGGCTCCAACGACTGCTTTTACCATATGTGTATCCTCCTAATAAAATCAATTACTTTGACTTTTTCTTATATTATTTATAATGCTGTTATATTTAACAACATGACAACACGTTTCATTCTATATCGTTTTGGGCACTCTGTCAAGGCAGAGTGTCCAAAGCTTTGATTTATTTTCCATCTTTTACACTAAACAGGTCTGTACTTACATGTTTCTTATCCATCAGACTGTTATACTGTAGATACTGATACTGTGTGATCAGTTTTGTATATTCATTATTCTCAGACAACTCATGGTTCTTTCCATCTTTATCAACATATCCATTGGCATTTAATGCTGGGACTTCATTTCTCATATTTAATAAGAACTCATTGTATCTTGACATCTTTAAGTTTGTCTGCTGTAACATCAGGCTTGATAAATAGTTTGCACTGACATTTTCCACATCGCTCTTTGCATCAATATCATAATTTGCCCAGATGATAAATGGAACTGTATATTTCTTCTGCAGTTCTTTTAAACTTAAGCTGTTTAGAGATTTTCCATATAACAACTCATAGAAAGAATCCTCAAGTTTTGGCTGATGATCTCCAAACATTACAACGATCGTTGGCTCTTTCTGATTCTTAAAGTAGTTGATGATCTTCTCGAATGCTCGATCTGATTCATGAATCAGTGATAAATAACGGTTTGCTGTATCTGTTGCCTTCTCATCTTTGATCTTGATCTCTTCCTTAAAGTTCTTGTCTGCGATCAGATATCCACCATGGTTTTGGATCGTTACATTGAATAAGAATAATGGCTGTCCCGCTTTTTTCTTATTAAAGATATCTATGATCTTATTGTAATCTTCTGCATCACTATACCATCCTCTGAATTTCTCTCCATTTGGATTCATAGATGTCTCATCTAAGAAATTATCAAATCCAATTAGCGGATATACCGTATCTCGGTTCCATCCGTGTGCTTTGTATGGATGGAATGCCAGTGTATCATATCCCTGCTGTTTTAACTGAGATGCCAAACTTGGCACCTTATGTTTTACAAACTGTGTATATGCATTTCCGTTTAACGGAAGAGATGATACAGAGTTTCCTGTTAAGAACTCATACTCTGAATTACTGGTTCCTCCACCAAAAACAGATACCAGCATATGTCCTTTGATCGTATTTTCACTTAAACTATTGATAAATGGCATAACCTCTTTGTTTGTCTTGATCTTATTTACTACATTCAGATCTGAGAATGTTTCATTCATGATCACGACAACATTTGGTTTCTGTTTTAATTTCTTATTGGTTCCCTGTGTTACCTGATACTTATCTGCGATCTTATCTACCGCTTCTGGACTATATCCATCTGGCTGGGAAACGATCGTATACTGAATATTCATTAAAAAGCTTAAAATATATCCATTTTTTAAGTATCCTTTCTTCTGTTGCCAGAAGTTTACAGCAACACCTTTCTTTGACAAAAAGTCTACTCTTGTCAAGAAGAAAGAACTTCCTACTGTTACGATTGCTGTGATCAGTAATGCAACTAGACGTTTCTTCCAATGGAAGATCTTATATGTATCGAGTTTACATGCAAACACACATAATCCCAATAATACAACCGTCGCAACGATTGCTGGTTTATCATAACTTAATACATAATGATCTGCAACGTCCATTGCTGTTCCAAGTGCATAAATATCTGCCGGCGTGATCGGTGTTCCACGGAATGCTAATACAAAATAGTTTCCGATCGCAGCTGCATATAAAAATACATCTCCAACGAGCAACGCCCATTTCACACGGTTAAAGATCAGTAATAAAATGAAGAACAATATATAGTACCATAGGATGTTCATTCCAAATGCCAATTTATTCATCACACTGATCGGATTATAGAATACTTTTTCTACCATATAAAATGCGACCCATGGATTGACGATAAATAATGCCCATGTGAATCTCTTATTCCATTTTTCTGGAATCTTTAATGGTATAAGAATTAAAATGATCAAAGCAAGTGTGATCGCTACTGTTAAAACAACTGCTGATACATCAATCTGTGTCGTCCACACTCTGGTTCTAACATGAAAATTCTTCTGTGTTACACCATTTAATTTAGCTGACTGATAGATTTTTCCCATATTGCTTGATGTATACAGATATAATGGGCGTTCGGCCTTAATACCCTTTCCTGTTATCTCGATCGTATAAGTTTCCCCTTTATTCAACTTCTGATTCACGACTACTTTGTACCATTTATTTTCATTACGCAAAGTACGACGCATCGTTGCTTTCATATCTGTCAGTCCGTCAACCTCTAACAGTGTTGGAGTAATGTGGAAAATAGATTTTCCTTTACTGTCTTTTACATTCAGATCAATACTTCCAGCTCTTCCTGTCTGTTCGTTTCGGTCGATCATGATATCCAACCGTTCCATCGTATGTGAAACTGCTTTAAATTTCTGAACAACCTTATCACCATCTGTCACTTCAATCTTCGTCAGCTTATGTTCTGGTGTTCCTTTTGCAACTTTTTCGGAAAACTGGTCTTTGTTCATCAAAACCAATACGATAAATGCGATCAATGCTAAAACAATTCCATATTTCAGAACTTTTTGCATGACGCTGTGAAATTTTTGTAATTTCGTTTCACCATTTGTCTGTGTCATTTTACCTTACCTTCCATTCGTTTGTATTTCCCCAGTTATTTTTCCTTTTTCTCTCTTTTTCATTCTCTCTTAAAAATTCCCTAAGATTCTGAAATCTTTGGTTTCTTCTTTAATTCCTGCAAGGGAATTACGGATCGCAGGATCATCCAGATTCCCGATCACATCCACATAAAATCCGTATTCCCACTTTCTTCCTGGAAGTGGTCTGGATTCAATGTTACTCATACTGACATTGTTAAACATGAAATGCGTCAGAATATTGTATAAAGATCCTGATTCATGTGGCACGCTAAAACTGATGCTGACTTTGCCCGCATCTTTTCTGTACTGTTTCTTCTTTGACATGATCACAAATCTTGTTGTATTATTTCCTTCATCATTCACCTCACGTTTCAAAATCTCAAGTCCATACATCTTTGCAGCACGTTCACTGCAGATTGCAGCTTTCACAGGCTTATTATCATCTGCTACTTTCTTTGCGCTGATCGCTGTATTTGCAACTTTTACCTGATCCCAGTCTGGATGTTCATCCAAGAATCCTTTACACTGCATCAATCCTTGTGGATGAGAATATACTTTTTCAATCTTATCTAAGCTCGTTCCAGGAATTGCAGCCAATACATGCTTTACATCTACAGATTCTTCTCCCACGACGCAAATGTCATAGTCAAGGATCATATCATAAATTCCACTGACTGTTCCTGCTGAAGTATTCTCTATTGGCAATACTCCATAATCAGCTTCTCCTCGATCTAGAGTCTTTACAACATCTTTAAATTCTGGTACAGAAAAATTCTTGACATTCTCTCCAAAATACTGTACCATTGCCTGTTCCTGATATGCCCCTGGAATTCCCTGATATACAACTTTGGTATCTTCATTGATATCCAGTGCTTCCACTTCTTCAAATGTCTGATCAATATAAGCATCTTCTTGTGATAACAGACTATACTGATATCTTCGGCTGATACTCATCATCTGAAGAAACATCTCTTCGACAGACTTTTTAATGATAAGTTCATCTTCGTCTTTTGTCAAGGCATCAATTTTCTGTCTTTCACGAACAGGATCATAAATTGCCTTTCCTGTTCCTCTTTTATACTCTGCAACTTCTGCAGAACATCCCATTCTTTCTTTAAATAATGCAAGCATTTTCTGATCGATCTGATCGATCTGCTGCCTTATCTCCGTCAAATCTCTCATAAGTTACTGTTCCTCTTTTATCTTTTCTTTTAATTGCGTGATCGTCTGTCCAAGAAGCGGATGCATCAGATATGGGGCGATTTCTTCTAATGGTTCTAATACAAATAATCTCTTGTGCATCTCTTTATGTGGAATCGTCAGTCTTCTCTCATTCATCACCAGATCATCATACATCAGGATATCAAGATCTAATGTTCTTGGTCCCCAATGAATTGTTCTGACTCTTCCCGCCTGTGCTTCAACATCCATCAGAAAGTCCAACAGTTCTTCTGGCTCTTTTAATGTGTCAATAGCAATACATCCATTCAAAAAATCATCCTGTACCACACCGCCATATGGCTTGGTCTCGATCAGACTGGAAACATGAACAACTCTTGTATCATCCTGTGCCTCGATCGCATTGATTGCCTGATTAATGTATTCCATACGATCTCCCATATTTGATCCTACTCCAAGATACGCTCTGTGCCATCCTCTTTTAATCTTTACTGAAACATAGTCGAGTGGCAATCCGATCGGCGCCCATGGTTTTTTTACTTCAATCTCTAGTTTTCTGATCAATGAAAACTCAAGTAATAATTTCTTCGCCACTGTTTCAGCCACACATTCGATCAGGTTAAAGTCATTTTCTGTAAGGATCTCTTTGATCCTATGACATACTTTACCATAATCAACGGAATAATCCATCTGATCACTGACACCTGCAAGTTTCGTATCAAGCGATAAAATTGCAGATACCAGAAATTTTTGCCCAAGTGCTTTCTCTTCTTTATACAAACCATGATTTGCATAAACTTCCAAATCTTTGATTGTAATCTGATCCATCATTTGTTCTCCCTATTTTGCACAAATTGCTTCTATCATCTTCATCGCACGCATATTTTCTTTAACATCGTGAACCCTGAAAAATCTGCATCCTTTCATATATCCACTGACCGTTGTTGCCACAGTTCCTTCTACTCTCTGATCTGATGGAAGATCCAACGTTAAACCGATCATGGATTTTCTAGATGTTCCAAGAAGAACTGGTACATCCCACTGATTTAATAACTCCAGATGGTTCATAAGCTCTAAATTCTGATCAAGATTCTTGGCAAATCCAATTCCTGGATCCAGCATGATCGTTTCTTTCTTGATTCCAGCTTCCTTTGCCATCTTCATCGTCTCATCTAAATCTGCTACCACATCATTTAAATAATCCTTATAATCTGTATCCTTACGGTTATGCATCAAGCAAGAAGCAACTCCTGTTTCTGCTAAAACTGCAGCCATAGTTCCATCCCACTTAAGCCCCCAGATGTCATTGATCAGATCTGCTCCAGCCTCGATTCCCGCTTTTGCAACTCCTGATTTATAAGTATCTAGGGATACTGGCACATCAAATTCCTTTTTTAATGCTTCGATCACAGGTGTGACTCTTGCAATCTCTTCTTCATCAGAGATCAACGTGTATCCAGGTCTTGTAGATTCTCCTCCAACATCAATGATCGCTGCTCCATCTCTGACCATCTCATCAGCATGCTTTAGTGCCGCATCTAAATGATCATATTTTCCTCCATCTGAAAATGAATCTGGTGTCACATTCAAAATTCCCATGATGTATCCATGATGTTTCGTATCAAATGTCTTATTTCCAATAATCATAGCATCTCTCCTAGTATATATACTTGTTGTTTTTCTTTTCTTCCGGCCAATAACATTCCTGTCTTGCTTTGCAGTGGATGCAATCTCTTGAAAGTTTATCTGCACGATAAAAGATTGATGCAAAACTTTCGCTTTCTTCTTTCATATCTCTATGCCTTAAGATCGTATCTGTCATAAACTTTCTCTCTTCTCTGGTATATCCACAGTCCGTTAAGATCTCCTCGGCAAGAATCGCTCCCACTTCCTCGTGAGAAATTCCCTTTTCATACTGATCAGCTCTCCCAAGATCATGAAGCAATGCAGTCGCATAAATGATATCTTTGGACACAGGAAGTCTTTTTTCAAGGATCATCAAATAACTGATTCTTGCCACCGACAAAAAATGTTCTATATCATGACCGCAAAACTTTCGATCTATTTCTAATTGTTGTAGTCTCTCGTATGTCTCCTTGTATTTCTCATGCCATACGATCTTTTGGAATCTTTCCACTGTTTCTATCCTCTATTTTAATTCATTCTGAAATGATAATGTACCACAGATTATGATCACGTCTTCTTTATCTGCTTGTTGTTTTACCTCTTCAAGACACTCTTTCAGTCTCTGTCTTTCTTCTACATCATGATGATATTTTCTTACACATTCTGCAAGATCTTTGCTTGATAAGGCCCTCGCATTATCTGGTGCTACCGTATAAACTTTTGCTGCCATCGGCGTAAGGATCTGTATCATCTGTTCATAGTCTTTGTCTGATAACACTCCCATTATATAGATTAATCGTCTATTTGTAAAATTATTTTGTAAAAAATTTAACAGACTTTTCGCTCCATCCGGATTATGTGCTCCGTCACAAATGACCAGTGGGTCCTTTTCTAAGATCTCGATCCTGCCTCTCCAGATTGTTTTGCGTAATCCATCTTCTGTCTGAAATTCACTGATACAATAATAATTTCTTATCGTATTCAATGCTTCTAATGCCAAGGCAGCATTATTGATCTGATGTCTTCCAAGAAGCGGGATTTCTATCTTTTCATACCATCTTCCATCAGATGAGCGATAAGAAAAGCTCTCCCCATTTAAAGATTCACTTAACACACGAATCCCTTCCGAATTTACAAAAGTAACCTTGCAGTGCATCTCTTTTGCTTTTTCCTTAATCACTTCGTTTACGGATTCTTGATTGTTATATGAAATAACTGGACATCCTTCTTTTATGATTCCTGCTTTTTCTGCTGCGATCTTTTCTATCGTGTCTCCAAGAAACTGCATATGGTCCATTCCAATCGATGCAATGATCACCGCAATTGGTTTCTTAACTACGTTCGTTGCATCAAGTCTGCCACCCATTCCTGTTTCCAATAACACAACATCCACTTTTTTATCGAGAAAATAAAGAAAACTGAGTGCCGTTTCAATCTCAAACATTGTCGGATGTGACATCCCGTCTCTCACCATCTCTTCTGAAATTTTCTTTATTTTTTCCATATAAAAGCACAGATCTTCTTTCGAAATGTTCTCTTCATTGATGCGAAATCTCTCTTCGTAGCAAAAAGATGCCGGGGAGACATACCTCCCCGCACGATATCCACTTTCTCTGAAGATTCCTGCAAGAAATGCAAGTGTTGATCCTTTTCCATTGGTTCCGGCAATATGAACCACTTTAAGCTGATCCTGTGGATTTCCAAGTCTTTCTAATAATTCTTTGATATTATCAAGTCCTAAAACACTTCCAAATTTACTCGTATTTTGTATAAAATTCATTGCTTCTTCGTAATTCATCACTGCCTCCAGTTTCTATTTCCTTCGATCTAATGTACAAATGCTTCTTTGATCACCTGTGTCATAGTTTTTACATAGACGATCTCAAGTCCTTCGACAACTTCCTCTTCAAACTCTTTGACATCTTTTTCATTTGATTTTGGAACAAGTACTTTTGTAATTCCAAGCCGTTTTGCTGCGAGAAGCTTTTCTTTTAATCCACCGATCATAAGAACATCTCCGCGGATCGTAACTTCCCCTGTCATTGCCAGATTTCCACAGACTTTATTACCTGTGATTGCTGACAAAACGGCTGTTGTCATCGTAATTCCAGCAGATGGTCCGTCTTTTGGCACGGCTCCTTCTGGAATATGAATATGTATATCATGTTTTTCAAAGAAATCCTGTTTGATCTTATATTTTCTACTCTGGCTTCTGATATAACTGATCGCCGCCTGTGCAGACTCTTTCATGACATTTCCAAGGGATCCTGTCACCTGAACCGCTCCTTTTCCCGGCATAACATTTACTTCAATCTTTAATGTCACCCCACCAACAGCTGTCCAAGCCAGTCCATGAACAATTCCGACATGATCTCTTAGTGTGTCTTTTTCCCATTCATAAACAGGTCTTCCAAGATAATCTTTGATCACTTTCTTTGTGATCGTTACTTTTCTGTGTTTCTTCTGGTAGATGTCTCTTGTCACCTTTCTCGAAACTTGTCCAATTCTTCTCTCTAAATTTCTGACCCCTGCTTCTCTTGTGTAATCTGTGATCAGAAATCTCAGGGCATCTTCCTTCCAGTGAATCTGTGTATCATTTAATCCATTTGCTTCCATCTGTTTCTTTACCAGATAGTCATTCGCAATGTGATACTTCTCATTCTCTGTATAACTTGATACCTCGATGATCTCCATACGGTCAAGCAGTGGTCTTGGAATCGTAGAAAGGTCATTGGCCGTTGCAACAAATAAGACATCACTTAAATTCAATGCAACTTCCAGATAATGATCTGTAAAATGTTCATTCTGTTCCGGGTCTAATACTTCAAGCAGTGCAGACGCGGTATCTCCTCTCTGGTCTTTCCCTGTCTTATCGATCTCATCCAATAACATTAACGGATTTCTAACTTTTACCTTCTTTAATGCTTCAACAATACGTCCTGGCATCGCTCCAACATAAGTTTTCCTATGTCCACGGATCTCTGATTCATCCCTGACGCCGCCAAGAGATAAACGAATATATTTTTTGTTCGTTGCTTTCGCAATTGATCTGGCAATAGATGTCTTTCCTGTTCCTGGAGGTCCTACAAGACAAAGGATGGCTGCATCTTTCTTTCCACTCATAGCACGTGCTGCTAAATATTCCAAAACACGTTCCTTGACTTTTTCCATTCCATAATGATCTCGATCGAGTATCTGTTGTGCATGATCTAAGTCTGTGGAATCTTCGCTCATCTCTTCCCATGGAACTTCAAACATTGTCTCGATATAAGTTCTTAACACAGAGCTTTCTGGTGTCTGATTTCCCATTGTTTGAAAACGCGATATCTCTTTTTTGAGCTTCTCTTTGACTTCATCGGATGCTTTTAGATTCTTAAGTTTCTCCATAAATTCATCCGCTTCATCTTCTACATTCGTCTCTCCAAGTTCCTCACGGATCACTTTGATCTGCTCTCGCAGCACATATTCTTTCTGATTTTTGTCAATATTCACTTTAACTTTCTGTTGGATCTTCTGCTTCAATTTCAGAACATCTAGTTCTTCCTGCAGCATGACAAGCATTAATTCACAGCGCTCTTTTAGATCCATTTCTTCCAAAAGTTTCTGTTTCTCTGGATAAGAAAATGGAATATGTGTTGCAAGTTCGTCCACCAGAATCTCCACATCTGTCAATAATAAAATATAATTTACTATATTCTGATCCAAATGTGGCCAGGCTTTCGCATAACCTTCAAATGCTTCTTTGATCATTCGAAGAAATGCTTCTCTTTCAAATTCCTCAAATGACTGTTGTTCTACATGATCATATAAAACCTCTACTTTATAGAATGGTTCGTACTCAACAGTTTCAGAAAACTCTGCACGAAATAATCCTTCTGCAAAAACTCTCAAAATATTCTTTGGAAGCTTTACAACCTGTTTGATCCTTGCCAGTGTTCCTACACGATATAAATCTTCAATTCCTGGATCTTCTGCCGTCGGATCGATCTGATTATTTAAAAAGATCATCTGATCATGTTCCATAGCTTCTTCAATTGCTTTTACAGAACGGCTTCGTGATACATCAAAATGAATGACTGTATTCGGAAATATATACTTGCCTCTCAGTGGAAGCATTGGTAGTGTTTTTTTCATTCAAGTCTTCCTTTCATTTCTGAATTATTTGTCTGTAAATTTCATCAGACATGAAGAAAAACTGCTTTGACACAAGAATCTCTTGCATGAAAGCAGTTTTTATTTCGGCTAATCTATCTATGCAATCTCACCATGATTGCTTGTCTTTACCCGTTTCTTTGGCACTGCGGCTTTCACCTTCACTCCAGAATGTTCGATCATTGGTTTTTCTTTACCTTCTACGACATCTTTTGTGATCAGGCACTCTGATACATCTGTCTGTGATGGGATTTCGTACATTAAATCCATGATCACACCTTCCATGATCGCACGAAGTCCTCTGGCACCTGTCTTACGTTCTAATGCTTTCTTGGCAATTGCAATTAATGCATCATCATCAAACGTAAGTTTCACACCATCCATCTCGAACAATCTCTGGTACTGTTTCACAAGAGCACTCTTTGGTTCTTTCAAAATGCGCACTAAGGCTTCTTCATCCAATGGATTTAAAGATACATTCACTGGAACTCGTCCAATGAACTCTGGAATCAGACCAAACTTCACAAAATCTTCTGGCAATACCTGTCTTAACAGCTCACCGAGATCTGTTTCCTTCTGCCCAAATACATCTGCTCCAAATCCAATAGATTTCTTGCCAATTCTTGATTCGATGATCTTCTCTAATCCGTCAAAGGCTCCTCCACAGATAAACAGGATATTGGATGTATCAATCTGAATAAATTCCTGATGAGGATGTTTTCTTCCTCCCTGTGGCGGCACAGACGCTACAGTACCTTCAATGATCTTTAATAATGCCTGCTGCACACCCTCTCCAGAGACATCTCTTGTGATCGATGTATTCTCAGACTTTCTTGTGATCTTATCAATCTCATCAATATAGATGATTCCACACTGTGCACGGTCAATATCATAATCTGCTGCCTGAATGATCTTAAGAAGAATATTCTCAACATCTTCACCAACATATCCTGCTTCTGTAAGAGCAGTCGCATCTGCGATCGCAAATGGTACATTTAACATCTTTGCTAATGTCTGGGCTAATAATGTTTTTCCTGAACCTGTTGGTCCAAGCATTAAAATATTACTCTTCTGCAATTCCACATCAGAGTCTCCACCCATTAAAATTCTTTTGTAATGATTATATACAGCTACGGAAAGTACTTTCTTTGCTTCATCCTGTCCAATAACATACTGGTCTAGAAATTCTTTGATCTCTTTTGGCTTACGTAAATTGATCTCTCCGTCATTCTCTGCATACTGTTCAAATTCTTCTTCAATAATCTCAGAACAAATGTCAATACATTCATCACAAATATAAACATTCTTACCCTTTGGTCCCGCGATCAGTTTGCGGACTTGGTCCTGTGTCTTATTGCAAAAAGAACATCTTAATACTTTTTTTTCGTCATTATAACCTGCCACCAGATCACCCCACTATTCTATCACTATCTATTTTCCATAACCTTATCGATCAGGCCGTATTCCAGTGCTTCCTGTGCAGTGAGCCAGTTATCACGTTCTGTATCCTTGACGATTGTCTCGTATGGCTGTCCTGTATTCTCGCTTAAGATCGTGTTTAATTTCTTCTTTGTTCTAAGAATATGTTCTGCTGCGATCTCAATCTCTGTTGCCTGTCCCTGTGCTCCTCCAGATGGCTGATGGATCATGATCTCAGCATTCGGTAAAGCCAGACGTTTTCCTTTTGTTCCACCAGATAACAGGAACGCTCCCATGCTGGCAGCCATTCCCATACACATTGTGGATACGTCACACTTCACATACTGCATCGTATCATAGATCGCCATTCCGGCGGTTACAGAACCGCCAGGGCTATTGATATATAAATTGATGTCTTTATCTGGATCTTCTGATTCTAAGAATAATAACTGAGAAACCACAAGTCCTGCTGTGACATCATTCACTTCTTCTCCTAAGAAAATGATTCTTTCTTTCAGCAGTCTGGAGTAAATATCATAAGATCTTTCTCCTCTGCTTGTTTGTTCAATGACATAAGGTACTAAACTCATCCTTGCATCCTCCTAATGATAGTTAAGGCAGTTTATTTATGTCTGTCAAATAGAACATAAAGTTATAAAATGCCTTGCTTATTTTGCTTCACCTACAAGGAAATCTACAGCTTTCTGTACTGCGATGTCATCCATCATCTGGTCTTTCTGAGCTCCCTGAATGATCTTTTCAAGCTGCTCTGTTTCCATCTGATACATTCCTGCCATCTTTTCCAGTTCTGCTTTGAAGTCTTCCTCGCTTGCTGTGATATCTTCTGCTTTCGCGATTGCTTCTAATACCAGACGTGTTTCGATTCTCTTAACTGCCTGTGGTTTTAAGTCATCTGCGAATTTCTGTGCATCCATTCCAGAGAACATTAAATACTGTTCCATAGAAAGTCCCTGATAGCTTAATCTCTGAGCAAATTCATCTGTCATCTGCTGAACCTGTTCTTCGATCATAGCTTCTGGAATATCCATTGTAGCTGCTTCTACAGCTGCATCTACGATCTTGTTTTCTCTTTCAGTATTAGCTGCTTCTTTCTTTCTATCGCGGATCTTTTCTTTAATATCTGCTTTGTAATCTTCTAATGTTTCAAATTCAGATACTTCTGCTGCGAATTCGTCATCTAATTCTGGAAGTTCTTTTTCTTTGATTGCTTTTACTGTTACTGTAAATACAGCATCTTTTCCTGCAAGATCAGGTGCATGATATTCTTCTGGGAATGTCACGTTGATATCTGCTGTTTCGTTTAAATTCTTTCCTACTAACTGTTCTTCAAATCCTGGGATGAATGCTCCAGATCCGATAACTAATGTCTGATCTTCAGCTGTTCCACCTTCGAATTTCACTCCGTCAACAGATCCAGAGTAATCAATTGTTAAGATATCACCGTCTTTTACTGCACGATCTTCAATTGTGATCTCTCTTGCGTTCTGTTCCTGAACTTTCTTTAATTCTTCTTCGATTTCGTCTTTTTTCACTGTAACTCTTGTTTTAGGTACTTCAATTCCTTTGTAGTCTCCTAAAGTTACTTCTGGTTTTAATGCAAATGTTGCTGTGAAGATAAAGTCTTTACCTTTCTCTAACTGAGTAACATCGATTTCTGGTCTTGAAACGATCTCTAAATCTGTATCTTTCATAGCTTCTGCATAAGCGTCTGGAATTAAGATGTTTGCTGCATCTTCATAGAAGATTTCAACTCCGTATTCTTTTGCGATCAACTGGAAAGGTACTTTTCCTTTACGGAATCCAGGTACATTAAACTGTCCTTTTTTCTTGTTGAAAGCCTGTTTGATAGCGTCATCTAATTTCGCTGCTTCAACTTCAATTGTTACCTTTGCCATATTATGTTCTAAGTTTTCCACTTGCAAACTCATCTGTATAGATCCTCCTAAAAATTATTATCTTTTTTGTAATTTCACAAACATTCACCTATTATAGCATAAGATTTGCGCGTTATACAAGCATCTTTGCGTTATTTTTCACTTTTTTCTTGATAAACATACTCATTTGAACTGCTTAGTACCCTTAGAGCCTTACTGACGATACTCACTTTAAACGTATCCCCGTCTTTGAGATCTTTCTTCGATACCTCCAAAAGATGTTCATTATGGTAGGTTGTATTGATCTTTACATCGCCATTAAATACCTGACAGAAATTCGTAAAATTGTTTCCTACAATAAAGATGCTGTCCTTTGTCTCATATACCTTTGTCACCGTAAGCGGCCGGATTCCAAATTGAAGATCCGTTGCCTTAAATGGATTCTCCTGATTCCATACATACTGTTTTCCGTACAACATATCATACTGAAGCTCTTTCATGTCTTTCTGATAATTTTTTGTACCTTTTCTTGTCTGGTGAAAACTGTTCATTAGTCCTGTATGGATATTACACTTATTCAGAACTTCTGATCCAAGATCATACGCCTCGATCGTTCCGTCCTTCTTCTTCAATCCAATATTATCCCACATAAAATAACTTGTCTGATATTTATTTCCATATGTCAGATCTTCATCTTCGATCTCCAAACTTGGAAGATGATCTCCATACATACAAAGAATCGTTGGTTCTCCACGCTGTTGTAATGCTTTGACCAGTTTCCCGACAAATTGATCCATCTGATAAACCTGATTGACATAATAAGTATATTTATTCTTCAGTGCTTCATCCTCAATTCCTTCAACCGTGATCTCCGGATTCTCGATGATCTGTGTTGTTGGATAATCTCCATGTCCCTGTACAGAAATACAATAAACATAATCCTGTCCCTTCGTAGAATCCAGACTATCCATAATACACCCGGTCAGGATCTGATCTTTTGCCCATCCATTTTCTGTCCATTTCTTGATGTTCATACTTTCTTTTGTTGTAAATGTATCAAAACCAAGCTGTGAGAATACCAGATCTCGATCATAAAATGCCGCACTGTTATCATGGATCGCGTGTGCCTTATATCCGTAATTCTTCAATACCGTCGCCATGCTCTCTGTCGTTGTATTCTGAAGCACTGTTTTATATGGATATTCTGCTGCTCCAAAATGGTCCAGATTCATTCCTGTGATCAGTTCAAACTCAGAGTTTGCTGTTCCTGCCCCATAAGACGGCATAGAAAGCTGTCCAGAGGAATATCCTTTCATATACTTATGGAAATTTGGTAATGGATCTTTGTTAAACTTAACTCCTTTGACCTGCGTAATATCAAAATGTGATTCCAACTGTACAAAGATGATATTTGGTTTCTTTACCTTTTCTTTCTTCATCTTTGCAACCTTCTTCTGTGTTCGTTTCTCAATCTTTTTGATCTTCTTTTCTGAATAATCTGATGGTTTATCAATTCCATTCTTCAAGGCTGTAATACTGAAACAATACGGTGTTCCATAATCACTGAATGCAATTCGGATATTATGGATCTGATCTACCAGCATTCCACTCTTAAATCCATAAGAAGTAACTCCCGAAAATACTGCTATGATCACTATAACTTTTATAAATCCGCTCTTGCGGTTTAAGTGTTCTTCTATTGGAAGATACATATAAGCCACTACTAACAATACCAATGCGATCAGTAACAATGCTCCCATTGCTCCAATCTCAAGTGGCGAGAAGTAATTATTCATAACTGGCAATACAGACTTCATCAACGTAATATCTACATACGTAAATGGAGTATTTCTTGAACTGAGCATCATAAAATTTACGATTCCAACGATACTCCATAGCAGTGTTACTATTATATAGGAAAATAGTCGTCTCTTAGTAATCAGTGTCACAGAGTATGTTACGAAAATAATAAAGATACTATATAAAAACATCTTACTTCTCTGATCCACAAATCCCACAGCACTAAGATCAAATGTCTGACGTCCCAAAACTTCCAATACAAACGCCAGCACAACTGACAATACAAAATTACATATCAATGGATGTTTTCGAAGCTTCTTTACGATCGTATTTCCGATATTCTTAAAAAAAGTTTTCATGCTTTTCTCCTTTGCTCTTTTTCGCTATCATAGTATTATATCATTCAAAACAGAAAGTATCTAGTTATAACTTCTTAAATCTTTATTAAAAAGTAACACTTTCGCCCAAAACTTATTAAGTTTTTATAAAATACCACGTTCTTATTTGACTTCATAGATATTCCGTGTTAAAATCACTAACGTTAAAAACTTTGGGTTTTGAGTTTTTGACAAAATATGTTCGAAGGGAGTTTTACAGAATTTAAGCGCCATGCACCTTCCTGATACGGAAACAGACCGATGAGGTTCTGATAGGAAGGTTAACGAGGAGGAAAGTGATCGAAAGATTCGGCGGATGCTTTCCCGCAGCTCCAGACTACGTGATATACTGAGTAAACCCATGAGTGATCATGAAACAGAGGCAGTATAATCTGGACAAAACCGCATATGATTTAGAAAAAGAAAACAAAAGATTTATTTGGAAGTTTTTTACATATCTATACTTCCTTTTATTTTCTTTGCGCAATTTTAAGGAGATTTATATTATGTGTGGAATTATTGGATTTACTGGAAATTTACAGGCACCTGGAATTTTAGTTGATGGATTACAGCAGTTAGAATACAGAGGATATGACAGTGCCGGAATCGCAGTAAATAATGGATCAGAAACTAAGATCGTAAAAACAACTGGAAAAGTTGCAACACTTCGTGAGAAAGTTGAAGCTACTGCTGACCTTGCTGGAACATGCGGTATCGGACATACTCGCTGGGCAACTCATGGTGGTGTTACAGAAGTTAACGCACATCCTCATGTATCTGGAAATGTAACTCTGATCCATAACGGAATCATTGAAAACTACAAAGAATTAGCTGCTTCCTTAAAAACAAAAGGATTTACTGCTATTTCCGAAACTGATACAGAAGTAGCTGCTATGTTGATCGATTCTTTATATGATGGAGATCCATTTGCAGCATTAAAAGAAGCAGATCAAATGCTAGAAGGAGCTTATGGTTTCTGTGTTATGTTTAAAGATCATCCAGGCGAGATCTACTGCATGAGAAACGCCAGTCCTTTAGTTGCTTCCCATACAGAAGACGGATCTTTTATCGCTTCTGACATGGTTGCATTATTAAAATACACAAAAGATTATTTTGTTGTACCAGAAGAACATATCGTTGTCATGAAAGCTGACAGCATTACATTATATACAATGGACGGTGGGGTTGAAGAACCTAAGATGCTTCATGTTGACTGGGATACAACAGCTGCCCAGAAAGGCGGATATGATTTCTTTATGCAGAAAGAGATCTATGATCAGCCAGAGGCTCTTCATAATACAATCATGCCTCGTATCCATAATGGTCACGCTGACTTTAGTGCAGATAACATCTCTGATGATATCTTTAAAGGTGTAAACCGTGTGATCGTAACAGCTTGTGGTACTGCATGGCATGCAGGATTAGTTGGAAGACATCTGATCGAAGCTATGATCCGTATTCCTGTAACTGTTGAATTAGCTTCTGAATTCCGTTACATGAATCCGATCTTAGATGAACATACTTTAGTTGTTGTCATCACACAGTCTGGTGAAACAGCTGATTCCCTTGCTGCACTTCGTCTTGCAAATGAACGTGGAGCAAAAACGATCTCTATCGTTAACGTAAAAGGATCAAGTATCGCTCGTGAAAGTGATTATGTATTATATACACATGCAGGTCCAGAGATCGCTGTTGCAAGTACAAAAGCGTTCTCTGTACAGTGTGCAGGTATGTATCTGATCGCATTAAAACTTGCAGAAGTTAACAACTTAATGACAGATGAACAGATGAAAGATTTCTGTGATAAATTTGAACAGGCGATCGGAACTGTTGAAGAAGTCTTAAAGATGGATGATTATATCAAAGGAATCTCAGAAAAGATCAAAGATACATTCTCTGCTTTCTATCTTGGAAGAGGATTAGATTACGGTATTGCTTGTGAAGCCTGCTTAAAATTAAAAGAAATCTCTTATGTAAATGCAGAAGCATACTGTGCCGGAGAATTGAAACATGGAACAATTTCTCTGATTACAGAAGGTGTACCTATTATTGCGATCGCTACACAGGAAAATGTCTTACCAAAATTAATGGCAAACGTTGAAGAAGTAAAAGCTCGTGGTGCTCATGTGATCGTAGTAACAGATAAAGATATGAGTAATTACGAAGGAATCTATGATGATTTGATTCAGGTTCCTGCAACAGACGACCTGTTTGCAACATTTGCTTCTACCGTTGCATTACAGTTACTTGCTTATCATGTCACAGTATTTAGAGGATATGATGTAGACCAGCCAAGAAACCTGGCTAAATCTGTAACTGTAGAGTAGGCATTGAGTTGACGTGTTCAACACGCCACAACCTAGATTCACAGAACAAAGAAACTTATATAAAAAGAAGTGATAGAGTTTAAGGCTTCCGCACCAAATTCTATCACTTCTTTTTATTCATATATCATTTAATTTTGATTCAAAAAAACATCTTCTATTATAATTCTACTCTTCCGTATAATATCTGCCCAAAGCATCCGCACCCATGATCGCAGCATACAGATCTTCTGGTTCCACATCAAATGGCATATTCCCCATTGTATCATCTGGTGCGCATGCAAGACGTGCCACTTCCATGATCTGCTCTGGTTTCACTTCCTCGATTCCTAATCCTTTTAATGTTACAGGAAGTCCAATTTCACTGCAGAAATCAATCACTTCCATGATCTCATCTTCTCCCGCATCTTCTAATACCAGCTGAACCAGTGTTCCGAATGCCACCTTCTCTCCATGATACATCTTATGTGTTTCTGGAATCGCTGTAAATCCGTTGTGGATCGCATGAGCCCCTGCTAATCCTCCACTCTCAAATCCGATTCCTGATAAATAAGTATTAGCTTCAATAACATTCTCCACAGCTTTTGTACAAATTCCTTCTTTAGCTGCTATCATTGCCTGTACTCCATTTTCCATTAATGTATCATAGCATAATTGAGCAAGATTCATTGCTGCCAATGTACATTTACCTCCAACACAGTTACTTGCATCAGATCTTTTACATGCTCTCGCTTCAAAATATGTCGCTAAAGCATCTCCCATTCCTGAGATCAACAGTCTTACTGGTGCTTTACAGACGATATCGGTATCTACCATGACCATATCTGGGCTTGATGGCAAGAACAGATATTTTTCAAAAACACCTTCATCTGTATAGATAACAGATAATGCACTGCATGGTGCATCCGTAGATGCGATCGTTGGCACGATGATCACTGGTTTCTTTGTATAATAGGCAACCGCTTTTGATGTATCATGAATCTTACCACCGCCAATTCCAATGATCACATCACTTCCTGCTTCTTCCACGATCTTTATAATTCGGTTGATCTCCGTCATACAGCATTCTCCATTGAACACATCATAAACAAGATTGCTGTCTTTATTTCCTTCATTGATCGCCGGTTCTACTCTTTTTCTTCCAGATGCACTCGTCAGAATAAAGAGATTCTTTCCAAATTTATCTGCATAAGAACAAAGATTCTTCATCTCTCCTTTACCTTGAATGTAGCGTGTTGGACTTCCAATAATTGCTGCCATAATATTTCCCTCCATATCAACTCTATTTCTCATCATGATACCATGGTCAAAATACCATTTGATATCAACATCTCGTTATTATTATAACACTATTTTTGTTATATTTAAACATAAATATATTTACATTCATTCTTTTTTTATCTATTTTTACCCGCAAGTTTATTATTTTTTTATTTCTCACGTTAATATATTGTCAAATTTTCGTTTAGATTTTTTCTATTTTCTTGCCTTTTTTATCATTTTTCCATATACTTATACATACTGAATACAAAATCCGACAAAAGGAGACATTTACAAATGATGATCAAAACTTTATTTTTGCTAAGCTTTCTCTTCTTTATCTACTCATTTATCGGCTGGATCTTAGAAGTGATACAATCAGCATTTCATCAGAAACGTTTGGTAAACCGTGGTTTTATCAACTCACCGCTTTGTATTTCCTATGGAATCGGAGCTATCGTTATTACGATCAATACGCATCAGATGACCGGCCTATGGATCTTTGCTGCCGCCATGATCGATGCCACAGTCATTGAATGGTTTGGCGGACATTTTATTGAACATTTTTACCATGAACGCTGGTGGGATTATTCCAAAAACAAATGGAATCTTGATGGCTACATCTGCCTGTCCCATTCGGTTTTCTGGGGACTTTTAGGATATATCGGGGTAAAGTTTGTCAATCCACTGCTCTTTAAATTTTATCATCTGATCCCGCCATTTATCCGGCATCTTATCATTTTTATCCTTCTTGCAGTCCTGATCATTGATATTTTAGCAACCACGATCGTTGTCTTTGGAAAAAATATCGATAAACGACGTTGGGAATCTGCGGATGCTTATCTTACAAAGATCAGCGTGAAATTGAGTTCGTTGATAACATCTTATGTGGATCGTCGTGTTGAACGTGCTTATCCACAGCGTAAATTAAAACTGCCAACGATCCCAAAGACTGGTGTATTTGCCCAGGGATGCGGTTTTTATAAGGTGTTTTTGTTATTTTCCATCGGTTCTTTGCTTGGAGATATCATTGAAACGATCTTCTGTCGTTTGAAGATGGGCGTCTGGATGAGCAGGAGCAGCCTTGTATGGGGTCCTTTTAGCATTGTGTGGGGATTTGCCTTTGCTAGTGTTACATTGCTTCTATACCGCTATAAAGACCGTTCAGACAGCTTTCTATTTTCAACTGGTACTTTTCTTGGCGGCGCCTATGAATATCTCTGCAGCGTTTTAAGTGAAATCGTCTTTGGAAAGGTTTTCTGGGATTACAGTAAAATGCCTTTTAACTTGAATGGAAGAATCAATCTTCTTTATTGTTTCTTCTGGGGAATTGCAACCGTTGTCTGGTTTAAGAGGATTTATCCTTTCTTATCCAATCTGATCGAGAAACTTCCGATTGCATTTGGAACTGTATTTACATGGATCATTGTCGTTTTCATGGTATTAAATATGTTCATGTCACTATCTGCCTTGATCCGTTATGATCAGCGTGACAAAAAAATACCTGCTTCTAATTTCTTTGAACGATATCTGGATACCCATTATAACGACCAGAAAATGAAACTCATCTATCCTAAAGCAAAGAAAGTGCATTGATCGAGGTACTTTTACAAAAACTTCTGATGCAGAAAAAGGGAATGAAACTAACATTTTGTTGTTTCATTCCCTTTTCTTTAAAATATGATCCTATCCGATCACATCACTCATATCATACATACCTGCTTCTTTTCCTGCAAGATAAAGAGCTGCACTGACTGCTCCCTTTCCAAAAATAGCTCTGCTGTATGCAGTATGTTTTAACTCAATAACTTCATCCTGTCCTGCAAAAATGATCTCATGTTCTCCAACGATCGTTCCACCACGGACTGCTGAGATTCCAATCTCTTTCTTTGGACGCTGTTCTCTTCTCTGGCTTCTGTCATATACGAATTCATATTCGTTATTCAACGGCTCATTGACAGCTTCTGCAAGCGCGATTGCTGTTCCAGATGGTGCATCTAACTTTCTTCTGTGATGTTTCTCCACGATATCAATATCAAATCCTGCATCTGCTAATAACTTTGTCATAGATTTTAATACTTTGAATAATGTGTTAACTCCTAATGACATATTCGCAGAACGAAGAACTGCTGTCTTCTTACTTGCTTCATGAACTCTTTCTAACTGTTCATCGCTTAATCCTGTTGTACATAACACAACTGGAATCTGTCTCTCTACTGCAAAATCCAGTAAGCCATCAACGGCTGGTGCTGCGGAAAAGTCGATGATCGCATCAACTTCTACATCACACGCATTGATATCTGTAAATACAGGATAATCGTTGTGCCCATCATCCACACGGTCAACACCGCATGCCATAACAGCTCCTTCTGTCTCTTCTACGATCTTGCTGATCACCTGTCCCATGACTCCATTGCAGCCATGCATCATAATCTTAACCATCTTTTGTAACTCCTTAAAGAATTCCTGCTTCTTTCATTGACTGAATTAATACCTGTGCGTGATCCTCTTCCATCTCTGTTAATGGACGGCGAACGATATTTTTACAATATCCCATCTCTGCTACTGCACGTTTTGCAGGAATTGGGTTTACTTCGCTAAATAAGTTATGAATCACATCCATGTATTTTAACTGGATATCTAAACTTCCTTTGACGTCCCCTTCTAAGAACTTCATTACCATATCATGAGTTTCTCTTGGTGCTACATTGGATAATACAGAGATGACACCTTTTCCACCTAATGCTAAAAGAGGTACAACCTGATCATCATTTCCTGAATAAATATCTAAGCATCCGTCTGCTAATGCTGCAAGAGTTGCTACCTGACCGATATCTCCGCTTGCTTCTTTGATCGCTACAATATTATCAACACTCTTCGCGATTTTCACTGCTGTAGCTGGCTGGATGTTTGTTCCTGTTCTTCCTGGCACATTGTACATGATGATTGGAATGTCTACAGAATTACCAACTGTTGTATAATATTCTTCCAAACCTTTCTGTGTTGCTTTGTTATAGTATGGTGTTACGACTAACAGTCCGTCTGCTCCTGCTTTCTCTGATCTCTTGGCAAGGTTCAGTGCTTCATCTGTGCAGTTCGCTCCTGCTCCTGCGATAACTGGAACTCTTCCATTGACATGAGAAACACATGCACTGACTACTTCAATCTGCTCGTCATGAGACATTGTAGAAGCCTCTCCTGAAGTTCCACAGATAACGATACTGTCTGTTCCGTTATCGATCTGGAAATCAATAAATTTCTCTAACTGATCATAATCCACCGATAAATCTTCTTTGAATGGTGTCACTAATGCAACACCTGCACCTGTAAAAATTGACATTTTTCTTTCCTCCTATCATCCTATGTAGCATCAACATTAAGATTCTTTGATCGTACTGATCTCATATACTGCATCCGCATATGGAATCAATGCTTCTGGAATCTGCCGTCCTGTCATGATGATCGTCTGGTCATCACTACGATTTTCTAACATCTCCACCAGTTCTTCGGTCTTTAATAGTCCAAGGTCCAAAAGTCCAAGCACTTCATCTAAAACGACCATGTCGCACTGTCTTGTATCTATGACTTTATGTGCATATTTTAATCCATTATAAATAAAATGATCTTGTTCTTTCTTCTCTTCTTCATTCAGATCCTCATACAATCTCTCGTACTTTTCAAAACGAAACAACTGTACTTCTGGTTCTAAACGTTTGAAAAAGCTTAATTCTTCGGTCTCCTTTCCTTTCAGGAACTGAACCATAATGATCTGCTTTTCCTGCCCGGCTGCTTTCACACACTGGCCGATCGCACAGGATGTCTTCCCTCTGCCCTGGCCACAGTATATTTCCACTCGTCCTTCCATCTTTTCACCTCAAAGAATCTTCCTTTTGTAGTAATATATTTGGTTTAGGATATTATATCATTTCTGATACTATAAATACAACTATTCTTCATCCTTTTCATGAAACTCCAGTTTGTTTACTGATACCTCATATGCAACTCGTCTGATCAGTTCATTTTCTGAAACTCTTTTCTGATATTCTCTGCTTTGAATTCTTCCGATCAGCTGAATTCTTGAACCGATTTCAAGATTCCCTGCAAATCTCGCATTCCTTCCCCAGCAGATGCATGGTATGTAGTCGGATTTGCCATAGGAACGGTTCACTGCAAGCAAGATGTCACAAATCTCTCTTCCCAGCGGTGTCATCCGATATACTGGCTGCTTACAGATAAATCCATCTAAAATGATCTGATTCGGTCTGACTCCATCCATACTTTCTATAAATTCCAGATCTCTGACGAATACAGATAAGATCAAATGATTACGATTCTCCTCATGCTTGTTGAAGGAACGAAATTGACCGCAAGCTCTTACAAGCATTCCTTTGTAATCTTTTGTCACATCAACGAGCCGCTCTGATATTAATAATGGTATCTCGTCTGTTGCTTCACTTAATCTGTTTACTAAAAGTTTGACTGTATAAAATCCTTCTCCGAAAATCTCATGGCTGTATTCAAACGCTGAATTGATACGTCCGCAAACCTCCACTTGATTATGATTGATTCCCTGCTCTGTCATACTCTTTCTCCCTTCTTGTGTTCTATTAGTATACTTTAAATCGTATTCCAATTTTGACACAATTAGAAGAAAAATCCTTCGACAAAGTTAGTCACACTTTTTCGACATGTTTTAAACGGCTTTCATACCGTGCATGATCTTATGAGAATTTTGCACGTTTTCTCATTGTTGGATCTAAGATCTTCTTGCGGATACGGATATTCTCTGGAGTGATCTCAAGTAATTCATCCGTATCGATAAACTCTAATGCCTGCTCTAAGCTTAAGATCTTTGGAGGAGATAATTTTAATGCATCATCTGATCCTGAAGCACGTGTATTTGTAAGCTTCTTGCTGCGGCATACGTTGATCTCGATATCTTCTGTTTTACCAGTCTGTCCGATGACCATTCCACCGTATACTTTCTCACCAGGTCCTACAAATAAAGTACCTCTCTCCTGTGCATTAAACAGACCATATGTGATCGTTTCTCCTGCTTCATATGCGATCAATGATCCCTGTTTACGATACTGGATATCCCCTTTGTATGGTCCATATCCATCAAACAGTGTATTTAAGATACCATTTCCTTTTGTATCTGTCATAAATTCTCCACGATACCCGATCAGTCCTCTGGATGGGATAGAGAATTCAAGTCTTGCATAACCTCCATTGGCTGCTGTCATATTCTGAAGTTCACCTTTTCTCTGGCTCAACTTCTCAATAACTGCCCCTGTAAATTCTTCTGGAACATCAATGACGGCAATCTCCATTGGCTCTAATTTCTTACCATTCTCGTCATAATGATATAATACTTCTGCTTTACTGACTGCAAATTCATATCCTTCACGACGCATATTCTCAATCAATACAGATAAATGTAATTCTCCACGTCCAGATACTTTATAGCTGTCCTGATTCTCACTTTCTTCCACACGAAGGCTGACATCCGTATTCAATTCTCTGAACAATCTGTCTCTGATATGTCTTGATGTAACATATTTACCTTCCTGACCTGCAAGAGGGCTGTCATTTACCATAAACTGCATAGAGATCGTTGGCTCTGAGATCTTCTGGAATGGAATTGCTTCTGCTCCATCCACATCACAGATCGTATCTCCAATTGACAGATCTGAGATTCCTGAGATCGCTACAATAGATCCTATCTGTGCATTCTTTACATCTACTTTATCAAGTCCTTCAAATTCATATAATTTTGTGATGCGGACTTTTTCTTTACGTTCTGGGTCATGAGCATTCACTACGATGCATTCTTTGTTGACCGCGATCTCACCATTATCTACTTTACCGATTCCGATACGTCCAACATATTCATTGTAGTCGATCGTACTGATCAATACCTGTAATGGTTTCTCTGGATCACCTTCTGGTGCTTCGATATGTTCAATGATCGTCTCAAATAATGGTTTCATATCTTTCTTCTCACCATCAAGATCTAATGTTGCGAATCCTTCTTTGGCTGATGCAAATACAAATGGACAGTCAAGCTGTTTATCCCCTGCATCTAATTCCATTAATAGTTCTAATGTCTCATCGACAACTTCATCTGGTCTTGCTTCTGGACGGTCTACTTTATTGACACATACGATCACAGACAGATCAAGCTCTAATGCTTTCTTTAATACAAACTTTGTCTGTGGCATTGGTCCTTCAAATGCATCAACAACTAATACAACACCATTTACCATCTTCAGTACACGTTCTACTTCTCCACCAAAGTCAGCATGCCCCGGTGTATCAATGATATTGATCTTGATTCCATTATACATAACTCCTGTATTCTTAGACAGAATCGTGATTCCTCTTTCTTTCTCGATGTCATTTGAGTCCATGACTCTCTCTGCGACTTCCTGATTGTCACGGAAGATTCCGCTCTGTTTTAACATCTCGTCTACTAATGTTGTCTTACCATGATCGACATGGGCAATGATTGCAATATTTCTCACATCTTCGCGCTTCATTTATATCCTTCTTTCTAGTATCTTTCTGTATCAGTTTCCATGGCATTTATAAAGCATGCCAAGATTAACTTTCTTATTCTATCACAATCAATGAAAAGTTGCAATTTTATTATTTAGTACCAAAGATACGATCTCCTGCATCTCCAAGTCCAGGCAAAATATATCCGTTTTCATTCAGCTGACGGTCAATGCTTCCACAGTAAATCTGAATATCTGGATGTTTCTCTGTTAACATCTTGATTCCCTCTGGGGCTGCGATAATGGATGCAAATTTGATCTGTTTTGCTCCCTGTTTCTTTACAAACTCAATCGCTGCGTCTGCGGAACCTCCAGTTGCAAGCATTGGATCTACGATCAACACCAATCTCTGGTCGATATCTTCTGGCAATTTGCAGTAATATTCTTTTGGCTGTAAAGTCTCCTCATCACGATACATTCCAACATGTCCAACTTTCGCTGTTGGAACTAAAGAAAGAATTCCATCTACCATTCCAAGACCTGCACGAAGAATTGGAACAACTGCTAATTTCTTTCCTTTGATCATTGGCACCATTGCCTTTTCCATTGGTGTCTCAATCTCTACTAATTCTGTTTCAAGATCTCTTAAGATCTCATAACCCATTAATGTTGCAATTTCTCCAATAACAGTACGAAATTCCCTTGTCCCACAATTCTTATCGCGGATCAATGAGATCTTGTGCATGATTAATGGATGTGTAAATTCTGTAACATTTCCCTGCATGTTTGCTTCCTCCTGAAATTTAAAACATTTTCCTTTATTCTATCATATTTCTTTGGTTTTTTCTTCTATTATATGTTATATTTCTTATAGACCAGAAAAGGAGTTGGACATTATGAATTTACACGAACTAATTGATCGTTTGCATAAAGAGCATACATTGACAAAAGAAGAATTTATCACACTTATTAAAGAACGGAACGAAGAAAGCGCATCTTATCTTGCCTCTCTTGCCAGAGAAGAAGCTGTAAATATCTATGGAAATGGTGTTTTCCCACGTGGATTGGTAGAATTTACGAATTACTGCAAAAATAACTGCTATTACTGCGGAATTCAAGGCAGCAATCCGAATGCAAATCGTTACCGTCTGTCAAAAGAGGAAATCCTTTCTGCCTGTGAGAATGGTTACCAGCTTGGATATCGAAGCTTTGTTCTTCAAGGCGGTGAGGATCCTCATTATACAGATGAAGTTATGGTTCCTATCGTGGCAGAGATCAGAAAGCGCTACCCTGATTGTGCCATCACACTTTCTCTTGGGGAACGCTCCAAAGAAAGTTATCAAAAATTATATGATGCAGGGGCTGATCGTTATCTGCTTCGACATGAAGCTGCTGACCCAGAGCTTTACCAGAAACTCCACCCAGAAAGTCTTTCTTTAGAAAACCGGATCCAGTGTCTGTGGAATCTAAAAGAAATCGGCTATGCTGTAGGAACTGGATTTATGGTTGGATCCCCTTATCAGACGGTTGAGAATCTTGCAGACGACCTGCTATTTATCAAAGAACTTGACCCACAGATGGTCGGAATCGGTCCTTTTGTTCCACATCACGATACAAGATTTAAGGAATTCCCTTCTGGAAGTGTGGAACTTACCACATACCTTGTGAGTATTCTTCGTCTGATGAATCCTCATCTTTTGCTTCCTTCCACAACAGCACTTGGTACGATTGATCCTCGTGGAAGGGAAAAAGGAATTCTTGCAGGTGCAAATGTTGTTATGCCGAATCTTTCTCCTGTTGCAGTAAGAAAAGATTATTCTTTATATGACAATAAGATCTGCACTGGAGAGGAAGCTGCTGAATGTGCTGGCTGTCTTGGAAGACGTCTTGCCAGTATTGATTATCAGCTTGTATTCAGCCGTGGAGATTATATCGAATAACCTGCTTATCAGCAGTTAAGAAAAAATCCTTGCATAGGGAATTCCATCGGAATTTCCTATGACATGAAAAAGCGTGTAGAATCTTTGAAATCCTACACGCTTTTATTCTGTCTTTTATCTGTTAAGAAATTATCTTCTTCTGCTCTTTAATAAGAACTCTGGTATGTTGATCTTAGAGCTTTCCTGTTCGATCTCTTTCATCTCAGGTTCAGAAACATAGCTTGTTGTCTGTACTGGCTGTTCTTCCTCCATGACCTTTCCATTATGTAATGGCTGCCCAGAAAATTCCGGAGCCTGCTGTGTCTGCTGTACTGGCTTCTTCGCTGCAGCAAATCCAGTTCTTGCATTTCCTGTAATATCTGCGGATTTGATTCCTGTTGCGATGATCGTTGCACTGATCTGATCTCCAAAATCTGCATTGACTGTACCGAAGATGACATTGACATCGTCTCCTGCTTCGTCTTTTAAGTATTCCACAGCCTGCTGTGCTTCTAACATTCCAACCGCTCCTGCGAAATTGACGATCACATCTGTAGCTCCTGCAACAGTTGTCTCAAGCAATGGACTTTCCATCGCTGTCTTGATTGCTTCAAGTTCTTCGTCTGCAACACCCATACCGATATGTGCAATACCTTTATCTCTCATAACTGTCTGAATATCAGCAAAATCGACATTGATCAATCCTGGGTTGTAGATCATATCTGTAATTCCCTGTACACCCTGCTGCAGTACTTCATCTGCTTTCTTCAGTGCATCTGGAATCGTTGTTCTCTTATCACAGATCTGTAACAACTTGTCATTCGGAATGACGATCATTGTATCCACCTGATCCTGAAGGCGTGCAATTCCTGACATTGCATTGTTCATACGAGGCTTTCCTTCAAATGTAAATGGTTTTGTCACAACTCCAACTGTTAAGATTCCAAGTCCTTTGGAAATCTCTGCAATGATCGGTGCTGCACCTGTACCGGTACCTCCACCCATTCCACATGTTACAAATACCATATCTGATCCCTGAACCAATTCTGTGATCTCTTCACGATTCTCTTCAACCGCTGCTTCCCCGATCTCAGGTTTTGCTCCTGCTCCAAGTCCCTTTGTCAGTTTCTCCCCGATCTGAATCTTTGTTCCTGCTTTACATAAAGATAAAGCCTGTCTATCTGTATTCACACCCACGAGTTCAACACCCTGGACATTCTCATCTACCATTCGGTTTACCGCATTGTTTCCTGCTCCACCGACTCCTATTACTAAAATCCTTGCTTGTGTGTTCTCAACACTAGGCATAATCTCAACCACGTTGTTCCTCCTTCACGCCATCTATGTTAAAATGACTCCCTTAAATTCTGTACACTAACTTAATGATACCTTCTTTACTAAGTTTTTTCAACTCTTTTTTGGTTGAAAAACAGCAATTTTGTGGTCCTCGCTAAAGTACTTCATGTCAATAGTTCCACTTTTCCCTTTTACTTTCTTAAGCATCCCTGCTAATTCAGAAATCTTGATATCAATATCCTTTTTATTATAAAGATCAACCGTTATCTTATCGCTGATCAATAAGGCATTTCCATCTTCTTTGATATAAATCTGATCGATTGAAAGATTATATTTATCAATTGCAGTCGTAAGTTCTAAAAGATAAGAAAAAACTTTCTCTTTCTTGACTGGAATCTTCTCCTGCATGACCAATTCATCATATTTAAGTCCAGTAACCAATGGAACATCGTCATATTTCTTTTCATAGCTTTCCAATGCATAACCATTTTTATCAAAATAGACGTATTTTCCATTATATAGAAGGCATCCAGCCCTCTTTTTTTCTTTTACCTCGACCGTGATCGTATCTGGCCGGTTGATCTTTACATGAATCGAATCTATAAACGGCAGAAGATCTGGTGACGCAATCTTACATTTTAAGAAATATGCAACCGAGTTATCAATATATCCATTCTCTACAACTGCCTTTTTAACTTCTGCTTCTGTATAATAACTTAATCCAGAAATTTTGATCTGTTTTGTTTTACACGTCCCTGCAATGATCGCAACCGTAAGGATCAAAACTGCAACGATACCAAGCAGTATTTTCTTCCCTGATAGTTTATGTACTTTATTCTTGTTTTTATGCTCATCCATACGGATGACTTTTTTTTCTTTCATCACACTCACCCTTATCTTATGTGAATTTTCTTAGAAATTGATAATACGATTCCCATTTCGATCATGACAACAAGGATCGATGTACCTCCATAACTGATAAATGGAAGTGGAATTCCTGTCGGTGGGATCGTGTTTGTTACAACGGCGATATTGATGAATACCTGAATTGCGATATGTGTCATAAAACCGATCACAACCAGTGATCCAAATAAGTCTTCTGTATTCAGTGCGATCAAGAGCATCCGAAAGATCAGTGTCACAAACACAAGGATCAGACAAACTGCCCCGAACAATCCTAATTCTTCACAAATGATCGAAAAGATCATATCATTGTGTGATTCTGGAATAAATCCCATCTTCTGCATACTCTGCCCAAGTCCTTTTCCAAAAATCCCACCGGAACCGATCGCATATAATGCCTGCATCGTCTGAAATCCCTTTTTGTGACTTTCTGGATGCAGCCAAATCTGTACACGCTCGTTTCGATAACTATTTGCCGTCAACAGATACACGAACAAAAGTATTATTCCACCGCCTGCTGTTAACATAAGTTCTTTCATCTTCGGACTTACCACAAACAGCATGACACCGATCATCGAACACACGACAAGTGCTGTACTTAAGTTCTGTGTAACGATCAGAGCAATGATCGGGACCGTTGGAAGAACGATCACGATACTATCTTTGAATGTTCGGATCTTATGAGCATTTGCTGATAATCTGTTCGCGAGATAGATCACAACCAGGATCTTAGATACTTCTGATGGCTGAAACTGAAATCCTGCGATGCTGATCCAGCGGACTGCACCCTTCTTTGCTGCACCTATGATCAACACAAGAACTAACAGTACGATACTAGCCCAATAACAGCCATTTCCAAACTTCTCACTTTTTATGATGCGGTAATCTAGTTTACAGCATACAACCATTGCAACCGCACCTAACACTATCGCAACTGCCTGCCTTAACAGCCAGTGATAGGAATTTCCATATGTGACAGTACTCTTATATGAACTTGTACTATAGATCATAACCAGACCAAAACATATCAGAAATATTACCAGAAACAACATCGGATAATCAAAGTATCTTTTGCCGGCCATATATTTTTCTTTGATGCGATTTGCCACTTTTTAGTTCTCCTTTAATTTTCTGACACAATCTTTGAAGATATCTCCCCTGACTTCATAATTCGGGAACATTCCCCAGCTTGCACATGCAGGTGATAATAAAACTGCTTCTCCATCTTGGGCTTTCCCTGCAATGTATGAAACTGCTTCTTCCATAGAATCAACAAACTTGATCTTATCAAATCCATGTGTTTTTGCACAATCAGCGATCTTTGGTGCTGTTACACCCATCAGGATCAGTTCTTTAACTTTTCCGTCAAATGCTTCTATCCACTCATCATATGTAGATTTCTTGTCATATCCACCACCGATCAGCCATGTTGGGCGGTTCATTGCTTTGATTCCTTTGATCGCTGCATCTGGATTCGTTCCTTTAGAATCGTTATAGTATGCAACACCTTTCACTGTATCCACATATTCAATACGATGTTCTACACCTTTAAACCTCTTGATTCCTTCTTTGATATATGAAACTGGAACTCCCATAGAATAAGTCACTGCGATCGCTGCTAAAATATTTTCATAATTATGGTCTCCTAACAGATTCACATCATCTAATGTACATACGATCTGTTTCTTTCCATTTTCTTCGATGATAAATGCATCACCTTCCATGGAAACCCCTTCTTTTATTTTATGATGCAAACTGAAAAACAGAACTGTTCCATTCGCTCTGTCTGCCATAGCTCTTGTTGTATCATCTTCATAATTTAATACCATTACCTGGTCTTTTGTCTGGTTTTTTCCAATGGATTCTTTTGTCTGTGCATAAACTTCTACTGTACCATGACGATCCAAATGATCTGGTGTGATATTAAGAACTGCACATACATCCGGTTTAAAATCAACGATCGTTTCTAACTGGAAACTGCTGATCTCTGCAGTTGTTACACTGTCCTCTTTTGTATCAAGCGCAACACTTGTATAAGGAATTCCGATATTTCCAACAACAAAACTGCTTTCATAATATCCTTTCATGATCTCTCCAGTCAGCGCTGTTGTCGTTGTCTTTCCGTTGGTTCCTGTGATCGCTGCGATTCTTCCTTTGGATGCCTGATATGCTAATTCAATCTCACTCCATACTGGCTTTTCCTGATCACGAAACATCTGTGCGATCGGTGCATTTACTGAAATCCCTGGACTTAACACTAATAGATCGAACTTACTTACATCTTCTTTTGTGATATTTCCTAAGATCAATGGAATCTCTTTCTTTTCATATAATTTCTCATAAAGTGCCTCTTTCTCAAGGTCTTCCTTTCCATCATACAGACTGACATCTGCACCTGTTTTTAAAAGCAGATTGACAGAACCAATTCCACTTTTTCCTGCTCCTGCTACTAAAAATTTCTTGCTTGTATCTATCATTTCTTTCTCCTTACTAAATCGCTACCAGTCCGATCAGGCAACAAACTGCCGTGGTGATCGCAAAGATTGCTACAACCTTTGTTTCTGGCCATCCTGACAATTCAAAATGATGATGGATCGGTGCCATTTTAAATAATCTTTTTCCTTTTGTCATTTTAAAATATAATACCTGTGCCATAACAGATAATACCTCGATCATATAGATCAATGCAACAATTGGGATAAATAAAGACAGGCGAAGCATCAATGCTGTTGCTGCCACAAATCCCCCAAGTGCAAGCGAGCCTGTATCTCCCATAAACACTCTCGCCGGATATACATTAAATACTAAAAAGCCAAGAAGTGAGCCAACCGTCGCACAAGATACCGGCCAGATTCCAGCTGCCAGATCATTATGCCCCATTCCAATGGCTGCCACTGTAAAAAATGTTGCGATCAATACCGTAACACTTGATGCAAGTCCATCCAATCCATCCGTAAAATTAGCTCCATTCACAGTTCCTAACAAAATGATAAAAACCGCTGGGATAAAAAATACTCCAAGGTTTAAATATTTACCATGTGTAAAAGGAATCAGCATCGAAGTTCCTGTCTGCGTGTAATTTATCAAATAATACGCAAAGATTCCTGTGACTATGATCTGCCCAAACATCTTCTGCCAGGCCCGCAGTCCCAGGTTCCTTTTCATAACTACCTTGATGTAATCATCGATAAATCCGATAAATCCAAATCCCAGCGTCACAAACAGCACTGGGATGATCATCGGATATCTTCTAACATAAAATAACGATGCGATTACGATTCCAAGTAATATGATCAGTCCTCCCATCGTCGGAGTCCCTGATTTCTTCAGATGTGATTCGGGTCCTTCTCCTCGGATAAACTGACCGAATTTTAATTTGTGTAAATACCTGATCATCATCGGGCTAAGAAGTACGCTGATAAAAAAGGCAATTAAAACTGGTTTTACAATACCATAATTCATGTCGCCACCTCATTTGTTCTTGTTTCGTCTACGGTTCTTTTTTATCTGGCGTATATTCTTTATAAATCCCCATGTATGGAAGTGCAGTTTGAAACACACTTCTCATCACAGGGGCTGCGATCGTTCCTCCATAGTAAGTTCCATGTGGTTCATCGATCAACACGATCCCAATGATCGCAGGATTGTCTGCTTTCGCAAATCCTAAAAAAGAAGAAATATATTTTCCATTTCCTCTTGGAAGTTTCTCACTGGTTGCCGTCTTTCCCCCAATGGAAAAACCATCCATCCGGCAGTTTCTTCCTGATCCATCGGAAACAACTGCTTCTAACAATTCTTTCATCGTCTCCGATGTCTGTTTTTTTATGACACCTTCTTTCACTGAATAAAAAAAAGCTTTTAATCTTGTTCCATCCTGCTTCTGAACATATCTTCCAAAATGCGGTGTGATCAGCTTCCCGCCGTTGATCACCGCACTGACTGCTCTTAACAGCTGTAACGGTGTGATCTGTATGGACTGTCCAAAAGACATCGTTGCAAGTTCAACTGCACCGACATTCTTCTTTTGATGCATGATCGAAGATGCTTCTCCAGGAAGGTCGATCCCTGTTTTCTCAAACAGTCCAAGCTGGCGGAATGTCTGATACATTCCATCCACACCAACTTTGGCACCGACATCCATAAATACTGGATTACAGGAATTCATAACACCTTCTTTAAATGTCTCACTTCCATGTCCTCCGACTTTGTGACACCGGATCTTGCGATCCTCCACAATCCGAAATCCTGGACAATTAAAATGATCATTCACGCTGACTTTCGATGATTCCAGTCCTGCAGTCGCCGTTACGATCTTAAAGACCGATCCCGGTTCATAAGTATCATTTAAACAGGAATTCCGCCACTTCTTATTGAGATATTCCTGTTGTTTCTTACTATTTGCCTTTCTTTTCTTTGCTGACAAAGAAAAAGGATCATTCAGATCATATTCTGGAACATTGACCATTGCATAGATTTCTCCATTCTGTGGATTCATCAAGATCATGGATACCTGTTTTGCCTTCTTCTCTTTCTTCACCTTCTTACATGCCTGCACGGCATAATTTTGCAGATTCACATCAAGCGAAATATAAAGATCCTCTCCGGCAACTGGTTCTTCCCTCTCTTCATATGCTCCATCGATTTCTATGCCGCTTCCATCTGTCAGTGTCCGGATCCTTCCGGACTTTCCTTTAAGATATCGATCATAAAAAACCTCCAGTCCAATGATTCCCTGGTTATCTCCTCCTGTAAATCCAAGAACTTTCGATGCCAGGTTATTATATGGATATACTCTTTTGTAATCTTCATCCACCTTGACCCCGTCAAGTTTAAACTTACGGATACGGTCTGCGATGTCTTTTTCTACATTACTTTTAATTTTTTCCCTTACTGAATTTTTATATACTTTTTTTCGGATCAAAGATTCTTTGATCTTAAGATTCTCAGATAAGACCTTTATTACTTTTTCCCTGTCGGTCACCTGAGAATATATCACAGAGATCGAATAGACTGCTTTGTTCGAAGCGATCTTTACGCCATTTCTGTCGTAAATACTGCCTCTTGGCGCTTTAATCTCCCGGTCTCTTTGATGCAGGTTTCTGGCTAAACTTAAATATTTATCCGCCTGAGCGATCATCACATAAGAAAGTTTTATCGTCACAACCAAAAACCCTGTGAAAAATGCAGCCGTGACAAGCAACAGTTTTTTCTTTGCTTTCGTCCTCATTTTATCTCCATGATCCCTGTCTTAATATAAAGATTATGAAAATAAAATGATGATATTACTTTTTGCTGCTTTTCGCAACATTTAATTCCTTGAGTGATCCTTCTAACACCTTCTTTGCGATCTCAACTGCAAGTCCTGTATTCGTCTGAGAATCCCTCTGAATCTCATCGATCACAACATAAACTAGCACCTGTGGATTCTCCACTGGAGCAAATCCACAAAAAGATACGATATAAGTTCCTGCACTTCTTGGAATCTTCTGTGCAGTACCAGTCTTACCACCAGCTGTATAATCTTTCATCTTTGCCTTTGTTCCAGTTCCTGAATCAACAGTTTCTTTCATGTATTTTCTTAATTTATCCGATGTCTCTTTTGAAATCGTCTGTTTCACTAACGTCGGCTCTATATTGCTGACAACTTCTCCATTACTGCTTCGAAGTTGTTTGACCACATGCGGTTTGTAATAATTTCCTCCATTGATCAGAGAACAAAATGCACTTCCCATCTGGATCATAGAGCAGTTAAATGACTGTCCAAAAGAACTTGTGGCAAGATCTGCGGCTGTCATATCTTTTGCATCATGAAGAAGCGATGCTGTCTGTGCTTCTCCAGGAAGATCGATCCCTGTCTTATTCCCAAAATTGAAATTCTTCTGATATCTTGCGAATACATTCTTGCCTTCTTTGGCTGCAATCTGCATCAATGCATCATTGCACGATAATGAAATACTCTGAGACAACGTGATCAATCCATGTCCGCTTCTATGAGAACAGTGAATAGTATGCGGTCCAACCTTCTGGTATCCATCACAATAATAAGTTTCATTGCCCTTTAAGATTCCTTCTTCAAGACCAGCTGCTACCGTAAATGGCTTATATGTTGAACCTGGTTCAAATGCATTTGATACAATTGGATTCTTCCAGATCTCATTAAATGCTTTTGTCTTTTCTTTCTCACTCATCTTATTAACTTGACTTTGTGAGTATTTCTTTAAGAGATTCTTATCATCTCTTGGGCTTTCCAGATTATAGGAAGTAGAATTTGCCATTGCATAGATCTCTCCATTATTGGGATTCATCACAAGAATGCTGCTTCCCTTACTTCCATATTTCTTTTCAAACTTAGAAAGCTGATCTTCTGCCAGTTTCTGAATATTGGAGTCAATCGTTGTGACAACTGTTTTCCCATTCTCTGGCTCCACAATGGAGCTATCCTGTTCTAATTCTTCGTTTAAATATTTATATTTTCTTCCATCAACGCCTGATAAAGTACTGTTATAATACTGCTCGATCCCTCCAGTTCCGATCGTACCGTCTGATACAAATCCAATGACCTGGCTTGCCAGTGACTGATTCGGATAACGACGTTTGTATTTTTCATTAAATACGATCCCTGAGACATTCTCTGCTTTGTCTGAAGCGATAAAATCTTTCAGATCTGCGATCTGACTATAAGAAAGTTCTTCTCGATATACAGAATAGTAAGAATCTTTATGTCTTTTTATAAATTTTAACAGCTTATCTTCATCTAACTTCATATATTTATGAAGTGCATCAATGGTTGCTTTCTGTACCTCTTCAGATCTTAAAATATTCTTTGGTTCTAAAACCAATGTATACATCTTCTGGCTGGTTGCTAATGTATTTCCATCACGATCTAAGATATCTCCCCTTTTATACGGAAGCGTTTCACTAGAATAATTCTGCTGTGATAATACCTGTCTTTTGTAAATTCCGTTCTTAAATATACTAAAATAGATCAATCTTCCAATCAGTAGAACAAAAAGAAGTGCTATGATTCCGCACGCGATCATCGTACGTCGTTTCATAGCATCATTTAATCGTTTGATAGGTTTTCTTCTTTTCTTCAAGTTTGCCACCTCTTAGTCTGCTTTTGGTATCTTCCCGTACTGGCGTATGTATTCTGCATCCTGGCTCTCATAACGAAGAGTATGTTTGGAATCTGGTTTCACCATTCCATATTTCTTTGCCGCAGTTTCTACAGTATCAAAACGAATACTCTGTTCAATCTCAAGATTCAGATCTTCATTCTCTACCTGCAGCGTGTTCAACTGTGTCTTTGCATCCGTAAGAGCCGCTTTTTGATTCAAAACTTTCGTACGCTCTGACAGATAAAAGAAACTTGCAACTGCGATCACACAAAGTCCCGCAACTAATACCTTGATAAAGGCCAGATCGATCGACATTGCTCTCTTCTGATTCTGTCTTGTTGACTCCTTTACCTGATGTTCTCTTCTTGGTCTTGCCTTTCTTGTCTTCCTTGGCTGTCTGCGCACTGGCTCTGCAGCAAGATCTTCTATCTTCCTTGCTGTGTTGCCATAGATCATGTTATATCGTTCTTGTCTCGTCTTGTCCATTGATACTCTCCCTTATTCTGCCCTTTCAAATACTCGAAGCTTGGAACTTTTTGCTCTCTTATTGTACTCTAGTTCTTCTTCCCCTGGAATGATTGGTTTTCTTGTTAACTGTTTTCCTTTCGATACGTTGCCACATACACATACTGGGAAGTTTGGCGGGCATGTACAAGGATTCTCATTCTTCTTAAAAGCTCGTTTGACGATACGGTCTTCTAAAGAATGGAAGGTAATGATACATAATCTTCCACCTGGATTTAAAAGATCGATCATCGCATCAATGCTGTCTTTCAATACGTCTAATTCTCTGTTACATTCGATACGGATCGCCTGAAATGTCTTCTTCGCCGGATGTCCTCCAACGGCTCTGACTTTCATCGGAATCGCACCTTTGATGACTTCTATTAACTGTCCGGTCGTTTCGATCGGACTTTCTTTTCTCTTATTCACGATATGTTTTGCAATGTTCTTTGCAAATTTCTCTTCGCCGTAGTCTCTGATTATATGGAATAGTTCCATCTCGGAATATTCATTGACAATATCTCTTGCAGTCAGTGACTGTCTTTGATCCATTCTCATATCAAGCGGAACATCTTCTCTGTAAGTAAATCCACGTTCCTTCTCATCTAACTGAAAGGATGATACCCCAAGATCTAACAAGATTCCATCGACATGTTCGATTCCAAGATCATGTAACACTTTCGGCATGTTTACATAATTATCACGCACGATCGTTACTTTGTCCTTAAACGATTCTAACCGCTTCGTGCTTGCAGCAATCGCATCCGCATCCTGGTCGATCCCGATGTATCTTCCTTTCTCTGATAGTTTCTGGCATACATGATATGCATGTCCGCCTCCGCCCAGAGTCCCATCCACATAGATTCCGTCTGGTTTAATATGTAGTTCTTCGATCGTTTCGTCTAATAAAACGGAAATGTGTTTAAATTCCATAATCCACCTAACTTATATGCTTAATCCTAATTCCTGCATGCTGGCTGCGATATCATCCATATCCTCATAAGAATTGTTCTCAATCCACTTCTCCTTACTCCAGATCTCGATGCGGTCAGCCATTCCTGTTAATACAACTTCTTTCTTCATCTGGGCAAATTCCCGAAGTGTCGCTGGGATCAAGGTCCTTCCCTGCTTGTCCATCTCACATGGAGCTGCCCCTGCCATGAAAAATCTCGAAAACTTTCTGGCATCTTTATTAATAAGTGGCAAAGTTTTTAGCTTCCCTTGAAAACTTTCCCATTCGTTTTGTGGGAACACAAACAGGCATCCATCCAATCCCTTTGTCATCACAAATTCCTGACCTAATTCTTCCCGGAATCGTGAAGGAATGATCAGCCTGCCTTTTGCATCAATCGTGTGATTAAATTCCCCCATAAACATGGACATCACCACTTTCCACCACTTCTTACCACTTATAAATTTCATTTTATACGATAGACTTATAAATTGCAAGGAATAATCCACAATCAAATCTTAGTTTTTTCTTAGAAATCCTTGTTTTTTTGCACAAAAAAGAAGGGATTCCCTAAAAGTGGTTTTATTTCCCTTCTTTTTGTGTCTTATTTCGTTATTTTCTTCCTTTTATATATGATAAATGCCGTTCCAAATACTGCAAGGATCAGTGCTAAGATCTGGGATACCCTGATTCCTGTAGATCCGATCATCAGGGAATCGGTCCTTAATCCTTCAATCAAAAATCTTCCGATTCCATAACCAATACAATAAATGGCGATCAATTCTCCATCAAATTTCTTTCTCTTCGTAAAAAAGAAAATGATCAACAGTAGTAAAACAAGATTCCACATAGATTCATATAAGAATGTCGGATGTACCTGAATAAAGGTTGCTGCTTCATTTCCAGATACAACATAAGTTGCCTTATCATACAATCCATTGGATACGATCTCATCAATCCTTCCGTGTTCAATAAAGAAATTTGTCGGAATCTGCATTGCAAATAAACTGTTGGTATATGATCCAAACGCTTCTCTGTTAAAGAAATTGCCCCATCGTCCAAGAATCTGACCGACAAGCAGCCCTTTTACCGCCACATCTCCAAACTGAAGCATAGATAAATGTTTCTTCTTGCAGAAGATATATAATGTGATTGCACCTGCGATCACACCTCCATAAATTGCAAGTCCTCCATTTCTGATCTGTATGATCTCTGACAAATGATTCTTATAATAATCCCATGAAAAGATCACATAATAGAGTCTTGCTCCTACGATCGCCGGAATGATCATCGTGATCAGATAGTCAAAGACTAATTCCGGATCAAATTTATTTTCATGTTTTGCTGCGTAATAGGAAACGATCAATCCAAGCAAGAATCCTGTTGCAATGATCATTCCATAATATTTGATCTCAAACCCTCCAATATTGATTCCATCACCGACATTTTTCAGTACAATCCCTAAATGTGGGAATCTGATTTGATGTTCCATCACTTTTCTTCCTTTCTAAAGCCTCGTTTTGTCTCTTCTTTGTTTTGTTACTCAAATCAAAGATATCTTATCCCATTTCTCTTTTCTTTTCAAGTCGCTTATGGTAAACTATCTACAGTATGACCTTGGATATTTTTTCAAGGTCTGTTTTAAGAAATACCCATGAGAAAGGAAATTAATAGATTATGAAATTAGGAATCGTTGGATTACCAAACGTCGGAAAGAGTACATTATTTAACTCTTTAACAAAAGCCGGTGCTGAATCCGCTAACTATCCATTCTGTACGATCGACCCTAATGTGGGAATCGTAACAGTTCCAGATGCTCGTGTTGATTATCTGGCTGAGAAATACCATTCAAAGAAAGTGATCCCTGCAGCGATCGAATTCGTTGATATCGCAGGTCTTGTAAAAGGAGCTTCCAAAGGTGAAGGTCTCGGAAACCAGTTCCTTGCAAATATCCGTGAAGTCGATGCGATCGTTCACGTTGTTCGTTGTTTTGATGATGGAAATATCGTTCACGTTGATGGTTCTGTAAACCCACTTCGTGATATCGAAACGATCAACTTCGAGCTGATCTTCTCTGATATCGAAGTGTTAGACCGTCGTATCGCAAAATCAACAAAAGGATCAAGAAATGACAAATCTCTTGCTCACGAAGTTGAATTCTTATCTAAAGTGAAAGCTCATCTGGAAGATGGAAAGCTTGCTAAGACATTTGAAGTCGATGATGAAGAAGATCAGGAAATCTTAAATTCCTGCAACCTGTTAACGATCAAACCAGTCATCTTTGCTGCGAACGTTAACGAAGATGAACTTGCTGGAGAAGATAACGATTATGTAAAAGCTGTCCGTGAGTATGCTGCAGACGTTGATGCGAAAGTATTCGTTGTATGTGCTCAGATTGAACAGGAAATCTCTGAATTAGATGATGATGAGAAGAAAGAATTCTTAGAAGATCTTGGATTAGAAGAATCTGGTCTTGAAAAACTGATCTCTGCCAGCTACTCTCTTCTTGGACTGATCAGTTTCTTAACTTCCGGAGAAGACGAGACACGTGCTTGGACAATCAAAGAAGGTACAAAGGCTCCTCAGGCTGCTGGTAAGATCCATACAGACTTTGAGCGTGGATTTATCTGTGCTGAGGTTGTTTCTTTTGAAGATCTTAAGGAGTATGGTACAATGCAGGCTTGTAAGGAGAAAGGGCTTGTACGTCAGGAAGGAAAAGAATATGTTGTGAAAGATGGGGATATTATTGTATTCCGCTTTAATGTTTAATTTATAGTTTCTTTACCATAGACTTTGAGTATATAAGATATCATAACAATCAAATAGTTCCCGTCCACAACACGCGTTTTATTCATCGTTGTGGACGGGAACTATTTGATTGTTATGATATCTTACATACTTGAAGTTTATTGGAAAGAACTATTGAATAATAAAATGTGTTGGTTATATCACAACTGTTTCCCTAAAACTAATACTGTCCTCTTTAATGTATTATTTTATAAATCACATTTTTTACTATTTTAAATATAGCTGTATATAGTACCACTCCAATAACTACTGTGATAAGTTGTATAATTAGATCTGGTATTAACATTTCTTTCCCCTCTATTTCGCTTCTTCTGCTTCCCAGATAATGATGTTTTTCTCATCTTTACCGTAGTGTTCTTTTTTTAGTTCTCTGACCTGTTGTTTTGTCACTTTTCCTTTGGCTTTGTCTTTGATCGTTACGCCTTGGTATTTGTTTGTTGTGACTGTGTCTTCTTTCTGCTTGGCGGAGTTGGTTTTGTTTTGTCCGTAAGTTGTGCCTGCGCTGTATAGTGCAGCTGTTAGGCATACCCCTGCAAGTAGTATTGATAATTTCTTTTTCATGTGTTATTCTCCTTAATGTTTTATTTTGTGTATATGTCAGTATCTTATATTTTTTGCGAAATATCAATACTCTTATATTACAATTTTATACTATATAATCATCCATAAATACATTCCAATTCACAAAAATCTGTGATATAAATTAATAAAAGTTTATTTTACTTTCTTATCTATATTATATTTCAAATATTTACTCGGAATTGAAAATATAATATTTACTTCTTTTAATTTTGTATTTGTTATTTTTCGGTATTCTATCTGTTTTCTTTTATGTCTATAAAATTTCACTCTATATTCTCTCGTATTTGTACCTTTTGTTGTTGGTCCTGTATATTTTGTACTCTTTGTATATTTCGCGGTCATGCTTGATGCTAATCCTTGTGTAATAGACCCTACTTCAAGTGCTACCCCACTTTCTATTTTGTATTTAGAACTTTTCGTAATTTCTTTTGTCAATACTACCGTTTCACCTTTTGCAACACTAAGTACGAATTTATCCCCAGATTTTGGACTATATTCTTTTCCATATTTTTGAGCACTTCCATTTTCATCTATATTTGTCTGCCCAAAAACTGATAATCCACTTGTAACCTTCGCATATCCATTTTTATTGACTCATACATATTCAACACGCTTAAAAAAGCCAAATAAAAAATCCGACCCAAGGAAGTCTGGTCAGATTTTCTAGCTTTGTTATGTTTTGTTTTTGTTTTATGTTAGTTAGTCTTAACTAACTACTATTATAATATCCTATCCTGGATGTTTTGTCTACCTTTATTTTTGAGAAACTTTATCAATACCAAGGATCTTTTCTGCCTTTGCTACAGCTTCTTCGCTTGGTGGATTTACGCCTTCTAATGGGTATTTTATCCCTAATTTTTCCCATTTAAAGAGTCCAAGTGTATGGTATGGCAAGATTTCTACTCTCTTAACTGTTTTTAGTCCATCGATAAAATGTTTTAAGTCTGCTAGTCCTTCTTCATCGTCTGTTAAGTTTGGGACAAGCACGTGACGAATCCACAGATTTATTCCGAGGTCTGAGATTTCCTGTGCCATTGCTAAAATATTACTGTTTGGACAGCCTGTCAATTTCTTATGTTTTTCCTCGTCCATTTCTTTTAAGTCTAGAATGACAAGGTCAGTGTATTTCATTAATTCTAACCATTTGCTGTGAAATGGTTCTTCTTTTGTATATGGATTAGCAGAGGTATCAAGTGCAGTATGGATTCCTTCTTGTTTTGCCAATTTAAAAAATTCGATCAAGAACTCGATCTGTAGAAGGGGTTCTCCACCGCTAACTGTAATTCCTCCATCACTTCCCCAGTACATGCGGTAACGCAAAGCCCTCTTTAAGAGGGCTTCTGCCTGCCAGTCTTCACCACAGTTTTCCTGCCAAGTCTCCGGATTGTGACAATATTTGCATCTCATCCGGCAGCCTTGCATGAAAGCGATAAACCGCACACCGGGACCATCCACGAGACCAAAAGTCTCGATGGAATGGATTTTTCCGGTTATTTTTTCATTCATAGTTCTATTCCACTAATTTAAATTACATTGTTGCATGGCATGTTCTGGAAATAACGTCCATCTGCTGTTCTCTTGTTAAGTCGATGAATTTTACTGCATATCCAGATACACGGATCGTAAAGTTTGCATATTCTTCTTTTTCAGGATGTTCCATCGCATCGATCAGTTTTTCTTTACCAAATACGTTTACATTTAAGTGGTGAGCTCCCTGATCAAAGTATCCGTCCATAACATTTACAAGATTGTTGATCCTTTCGCCTTCTTCATGTCCTAATGCATCTGGGTTGATCGTCTGTGTATTAGAAATACCATCTAATGCCCATTCATATGGAAGTTTAGCTACAGAGTTTAAGGATGCTAATAATCCGTTCTGTTCTGCTCCATAACTTGGGTTAGCTCCTGGTGCTAATGGTTCTCCAGCTTTTCTACCATCTGGCATTGTTCCTGTTGCTTTTCCGTATACAACATTAGAAGTAATTGTAAGGATAGATGTTGTAGGCTCAGAGTTTCGATATGTGTGATGTTTTTTGATCTTAGCTAAGAATGTTCTTAACAGCCATACTGCGATATCATCAGCTCTGTCATCATCGTTTCCATATTTAGGGAAGTCTCCTTCGATCTCATAGTCTACAACTAATCCATCTTCATCACGGATTGCTTTTACTTTTGCATATTTGATCGCACTTAAAGAATCAACTGCATGAGAGAATCCTGCGATTCCTGTTGCGAATGTTCTTTCAAGTTCTGTATCCATTAATGCTAATTCCGCTGCTTCATAGTAATATTTGTCATGCATATACTGGATCAAGTTTAATGTGTTCACATAAAGATCTACTAACCAGTCCATCATAACATCATATTTCTCCATAACTTCGTCATAGTCTAAATATTCAGACATGATTGGTTTGTAAGAAGGTCCTACCTGCTGTTTTGATTTGCAGTCCACACCACCGTTGATCGCATATAATAAGCATTTTGCAAGGTTTGCTCTTGCACCAAAGAACTGCATTTCCTTACCAGTCTTAGTTGCAGATACACAGCAACAGATTGCATAATCATCTCCCCATACTGGTTTCATAACATCATCATTTTCGTACTGGATAGAACTTGTACGAATAGAGATATCAGCTGCATATTTCTTGAAGTTTTCTGGAAGATCAGAAGAATATAATACCGTGATGTTTGGTTCTGGAGATGGTCCCATGTTCTCTAATGTATGCAAGAAACGGAAGTCAGTCTTTGTAACCATGGAACGTCCATCAACTCCTATACCAGCAAGGTCAAGTGTTGCCCATACTGGATCTCCTGAGAATAACTGGTTGTAAGAAGGAATTCTTGCGAATTTTACCATTCTGAATTTCATTGTTAAATGATCGATCATTTTCTGAGCTTCTTCTTCTGTGATGATTCCTTTGTCAAGGTCACGCTGGATATAGATATCAAGGAATGTAGCGACACGTCCGATACTCATGGCAGCTCCATTCTGAGTTTTGATTGCTGCTAAGTATCCAAAGTACATCCACTGGATTGCTTCTTTTGCATTTTTTGCTGGTCTTGAAATATCAAATCCATAGATCTGAGCCATTTCTTTCATACCTTTTAATGCTTTTTTCTGTTCTGCGATCTCTTCACGAAGACGGATCACATCATCTGTCATAACACCGCATCCACAGTTTGCAAAATCATTTTCTTTTTCTTCTAATAAGTAGTCAATTCCGTATAAAGCAACACGACGATAATCACCTACAATACGACCACGTCCATAAGTATCTGGAAGACCTGTGATGATCTTGTTATGTCTTGCTTTTTTCATTTCTGGTGTGTAAGCATCGAAAACAGCTGTGTTATGAGTCTTTGAATATTTTGTAAAGATTTCATGTAATCTTTCGCTTGGCTCATAACCATAGTTACGACAAGATTCTTCTGCCATTTTGATACCACCATATGGCATAAATGCACGTTTTAATGGTTTGTCTGTCTGAAGACCAACGATCTGCTCCAAATCTTTTGTTTCTTCACTGATATAACCAGGTCCATGAGAAGTTAAAGAAGATACGATATCTGTATCCATGTCAAGAACTCCACCTTTTTTTCGTTCTTCTTTCTGAAGTCCCTGTAAGATACCCCATAGCTTATCTGTTGCTTCTGTAGATCCTGCAAGGAAGCTTTCGTCTCCATCATAAGGTGTGTAGTTTTCCTGGATGAAATCTCTTGTATTGATTTCTTCCTTCCAGATTCTACCTTTAAATCCTTCCCATTCTTCAAACTGTTTCATTTTGAAAACTCCTCCATTTCTTTTGGATTAAAATTATTATAAAAACTCCTTTGGTTAGTTCTATCTAACTCAATTACATTATAACAAAAATAAAATTGAATACAATATACTTAACCGATAAACTTTCTCGTTAAATAAATAACAACTCCTGTTTTTCATATTTTTTTGCATACAAAAACAGTATATGGTCCAAAAAATTATACTTCAGACCATATACTGTTTTTCATGTTCAATGACTATATAAAGAAACTTTTTTGACTATATAAAGAAACTTTTTAGTGATGGAATAATCTGATTCCTGTAAATGCCATTGCCATGTTGTACTTATTACAGCAGTCAATAACAGCAGCATCTCTTACAGATCCACCTGGCTGTGCGATGTATTTTACACCACTCTTATGTGCTCTCTCAATGTTATCAAAGAATGGGAAGAATGCATCAGATCCCAATGTAACATCTGTTAATTTATCTAACCATTCTCTCTTTTCTTCCTTTGTAAAGACCTCTGGCTTCTCAGTGAAGATGTTTTCCCATGCTCCGTCTGCTAAAACATCCATGTATTCATCTCCAATGTAAAGATCGATCGCATTATCTCTGTCTGCACGGCGGATTTTTTCTTTAAATGGCAGGTTCATAACTTTTGGACACTGTCTTAACCACCAGTTGTCTGCTTTCTGTCCTGCAAGTCTTGTACAATGCACACGTGACTGCTGCCCTGCCCCGATTCCGATTGCCTGTCCGTCTTTTACGAAACATACAGAGTTAGACTGTGTGTATTTTAATACGATCAAAGAAATCTTCATATCGATCAATGCTTCTTCTGGAATCTCTTTGTTCTCAGTCACGATATTAGATAATAATTCATCATCGATCGGAAGTTCCTGTCTTCCCTGTTCAAATGTAACACCAAATACCTGTTTATGCTCTAATGGTGCTGGTGTATAGTTCTCATCGATCTTGATGATGTTATAGTTTCCGTTTTTCTTTGCTTTTAAGATTTCCAGTGCTTCATCTGTGTATCCTGGTGCGATCACTCCGTCAGATACTTCTCTCTTGATCAGACGTGCTGTATCTGCATCACATACATCAGATAAAGAAATAAAGTCACCAAATGAAGACATACGGTCTGCACCTCTTGCTCTGGCATATGCACATGCTAATGGAGATAAATCTCCCATATCATCTACCCAGTAGATCTTCTTTAAGGTATCAGACATTGGACGTCCTACAGATGCTCCCGCAGGTGATACGTGTTTGAAAGAAGTTGCAGCAGGAAGTCCTGTTGCTTTCTTTAATTCTCTTACCAGCTGCCATCCATTAAATGCATCCAAAAAGTTGATGTACCCTGGTCTTCCGTTTAATACTTCAATTGGAAGTTCACTTCCGTCTGCCATGTAGATTCTTGATGGTTTCTGGTTTGGATTACATCCGTACTTTAATTCTAATTCCTTCATTTTTCTTCTCCTTTGATCTGCTGATTGACTGATTATTTGTTCTTATTTACGATTCTTGTCTCATATTCTCCTGTTGCAATATCAATATAACGTACAAACAGAGATACTTTGTTGTCATCGTTTAAGCTGTTCCAAAGTGTATTTGTGAAGTCATCGATATCTTCTTCGATCGCTACTAATTTAGGTTCTCCTTCAAAACTTGGAAGTGGATTCCCATCATGCATATATGTGTGGATAAAACGTCCTTCTGCTGCGATTGGATTTTCATATGTATATGTAAATCGATTGCAACTTTCTGGATTTCCATTGTTGCTCTTTAAAATAGACATTGCATAGTGAAATGTCCCATCTTTAATCTTCATCAGACCAGAAATTCTTGGTGTATAGTTTGGTCCGTCTGGTTCAAACTCACGACTTCTTAAAGATTCTTCAAAGGTAAGTCCCTTTTCTCTTCCTTCATATACTGTGTCTGTCTGATCCCCGTTCGTAACGATCGTCTCGTCTCCAAGAACACGAACTGGTGCATAAATGATCAGGCTTGGATCTTCTAGTTTAGCAGGATCAAATGCCTGTGTGCGAATTCCTTCCCCTTCTTCTACAAAGACACGATTACGGCTATTCTCACTGCGTCCCATGATAAAGTATGCAGTGACCGCTTTCTTCCCATCTTTGGATCTTCCGATGACGATTCCTCGTCCTGGGTAAGCATTTTCCTTTAATTCCTGAGCAAGAGCTAACTTCTTCATTGGTCTTAAATCTCCTTCTTTTGAAAATCTTGTTTTTTTATTTCTTCTATTGTATATAAAAAATGGATTGAATACAAGAAAAAACTAACAATTATAAAATAAAGGGCAGGTTTCCTATATATTTTTGTAACACTGTCCTTTATTTCTATCATTTTTTACATAGTTATGCTTTTTTATTTTACAATCCTTCTTATAGCAAGCAACTCCATAAGGTAGAAATTCCGCATAATTTATTATTTTAACATACAAAAAAGAATGGAACATCAATCCCTGACATTCCATCCTTTTTCTTATTTTATATTCAAAAATTACATTCTCTTGATTCGTTCAATAGCTTCGACTGTATTCTCATAGTTACCGAACGCTGTAAGTCGGAAGTATCCTTCTCCGCTTGGTCCGAATCCTGATCCTGGTGTTCCAACGACGTTGGCATCTTCTAACAGATGATCGAAGAATTCCCAAGATGTCATGTTGTCTGGTGTCTTTAACCAGATGTATGGTGCATTGACACCACCAGATACTGTGTATCCTGCATCCTGTAATCCGTTAAAGATTACTTTTGCATTGTTCATGTAGTATCCAACCTGTTCTTTTAACTGAGCTTTTCCGGCTTCAGAGTAAACTGCTTCTCCAGCTCTCTGTACGATGTATGGAGCTCCGTTATATTTTGTTCCGTGACGTCTTGCCCATAACGCATGTAACTGTGTATCTCCACATTTTAAATCTTTAGGGATAACAGTATATCCTAAACGAACTCCTGTAAATCCTGCGTTCTTAGAGAAACTCTTTAATTCGATCGCACATGTTCTTGCACCTTCACATTCATAAATTGTATGTGCAACGTTATCTTCTGAGATATATGCTTCGTATGCTGCATCATAAATGATCACGCATCCGTTTTTGTTTGCATAGTCTACCCATCCCTGTAACTGGTCTTTTGTGATTGTTGATCCAGTTGGATTGTTAGGGAAGCAAAGGTAAATGATATCTGGCACTTCGCTTGGGAAATCTGGTGCGAAGTTATTCTCTGCTGTACATGGCATGTAGATAACATCGCTCCATGTTTCTGTTGCTTTATCATATGTTCCGGCTCTTCCTGCCATAACGTTTGTATCTACATATACTGGGTATACAGGGTCACATACGGCAATCTTGTTATCCTGTGCAAAGATTTCCTGAATATTTCCAGAATCACATTTTGCTCCATCACTTACAAAGATTTCATCTGCTTTGATATCTGCTCCACGATCCTGATAATCATTCTTTGCGATTGCATTTCTTAAAAATTCATATCCAAGGTCTGGTGCGTATCCGTGAAATGTTTCTGCATGTCCCATTTCATCTACTGCTTTGTGTAAAGAGTCAATGATCGCTGGTGCCAGAGGCTGTGTTACGTCTCCAATTCCTAAACGAATAATATTTTTGTCAGGGTTTGCCTCGGAATATGCATTTACTTTTTTCGCAATTGTAGAAAATAAATAACTTCCAGGCAGTTTCAAGTAATTGTCGTTAATTTTAAACATAAATTCCTCCTAGTTTTGATATGTTAATGATTCTTTAATCATCTTTGCCATTTCGATAAGACCCACTCCACTGTTCATGCTTCTTTGTTGTATATATGCGTGGGCTTCACTCTCTGTAATCTGATTATTCTGCATCAGTAATTCTTTGACTTCTTCCAGAAGACGGACTTCTTCTCTCGTACGTTGTTTTGGACGTTGTTTTCTTCGTCTTTGCTTCTCAGAAATTTCGGTAACGATCTCTCTCGTTTTCTCGACTAATTCATACCCTTTTAACGGCATCGAAAGTCCTATGACATTCGGATACACGCAGTCATCTAAATATTGGCGAGAAGCGATCAGCAACATCTTGACCTCTTCAGAAAGATATTCTCTTAATTCACTGTAGATCATATCGGAACATTTGTATCCGCAGACGACTAGTCCTTCTTCAACACCTTCCATACGCTGGACTACCTGTGCACCCGTTGCACATACAGCGGTCACTTCAAAACCACTTCTTACCAGAAGATTCCTAATGCTTCTGGCGACTTCTTGTTTCGGGAATAAAACGATGACGTTTACCAAGCTTCTCACCTCCCGTATCATGTATATATCAATCATTAGATCTTGTATAAATAACGATCGACTTCCCATTGTGATACGAACTTCTGATAAGACTCCCATTCAGCACTCTTAGCTTCAACATACTTGTTAAAAATATGATCTCCTAAAAGTTCTTTCATATAAGTGCTTTGTTTGAAAATCTCAAGAGCTTCTTTCATGTCTCTTGGCAGTGTATTAATCCCTGCTTCTTGTTTTTCTCCCTCAGCCATCTCATACTGATTCTTCATGGAACCTTTTCCTGGTGTTAATTTGCGCTTGATCCCATCTAATCCTGCTGCAAGGCTGACTGCCAGTGCAAGGTAAGGATTCGCAGCAGAATCAGGGCTTCTAAATTCAAGCCTTGTTCCGCTTCCACGGGCTGCTGGTACTCTGATAAGTGGACTTCTGTTCGATGGTGACCACGAAACATCCACAGGTGCCTCATATCCTGGCACGATTCTCTTATAAGAGTTTACCAGTGGATTTGTAATCAGGCACATCTCATTTGCATGTTCCATAACTCCAGCCATGAAGTGAAAAGCCTCCTCACTGATTCCAAGATTATTCTTAGAATCAGCAAAAATATTCTTTCCATTCTTCCATAAAGACATGTTAAGATGCATTCCTGAACCGTCCACTCCAGTGATCGGTTTTGGCATAAAACTTGCATAAAGTCCATGTCTTTTAGCAATATATTTTACGATGAATTTAAATGTGAGGATGTTATCGGCCGTTCTTAAGGCATTGTCATACTTAAAGTCGATCTCATGCTGTGCTGGTGCAACTTCATGATGAGATGCCTCGATCTCAAATCCCATATCTTCAAGATTTAAGATCATATCTCTTCTGGCACTTTCTCCTAAATCTAACGGAGCTACATCAAAATATCCGGCTTTCTCATGAGAAACCGTCGTTGGGCGGCCTTCTTCATCTGTGTGGAATAAGAAAAATTCACATTCCGGACCGACGTTAAATTTATAACCCATTTTCTGGCACTCAACCATCACTCGTTTTAATACATTTCTTGGATCTCCAGCAAATGGAAGTCCATCTTGTCCGTATACATCACAGATCAATCTTGCCACGCGGTTTCCTCCCGCATTCCACGGGAAGATTGCAAAGCTGTCAAGATCTGGATATAAATACATATCTGATTCTTCAATACGGACAAATCCATCTACACTAGATCCATCAAATGTACACTTATTATCCAACGCTTTCTCAAGCTGTCTTGCGGTGATCGCGACGTTCTTCATTGTTCCGAACAAGTCAGAAAATTGTAGTCTGATAAATTCGACATCATTTTCTCTGACGAGGTCTATCACATCCTGTTTTGTGTATCGACCCATAACATCACTCCTTCTTACTTCTTAATTAAATCTGTGCGATATCAACTACGCTGAGCTGATCTCTGTTTCCTGTTTCCAAACTAGTCAGTAGAGCATCTGCCGTATCAAGACTTGTAAGGCATGTTACTCCTGTTTCAATCGCGTAACGGCGGATCAGGAATCCATCTCTGCTTCGACCTACACCCTGAGATGGTGTATCAATGACTAAGTCAATTTTATCATCTAAAATAAGATCTAGCAAGTTTGGAGATTCTTCTTCTAATTTATTAATCTGTTTTGCATGAACTCCAGCTTCATTTAAGACTCTGCAAGTGCTCTTTGTTGAGAAAATCTCATATCCTAATGCTTCAAATCTGCGTCCAATATCAATCGCATCAATCTTATCGGAGTCTTTCACTGTTAAGATCATCTTCTTGTATTTTGGAAGATTTACTCCAGCTCCTAAGAATGCTTTGTATAACGCTTCATGGAAGTTCTTAGAAATTCCAAGACATTCACCTGTGGATTTCATTTCAGGCCCAAGGCTGATCTCTGCTCCTCTTAATTTTTCAAAAGAGAATACTGGTTTCTTCACTGCATAGTATTCAGATTCTTTCTGAAGTCCTGGTTCATATCCAAGATCTCTGATCTTAGCTCCAGTGATCACTTTCGCTGCTAACGCTACGATTGGAATACCTGTAACTTTACTGATGTAAGGCACTGTACGGCTGGATCTTGGGTTTACTTCGATAACATATACTTCATCATCTGCTACGATAAACTGAATGTTGATCAGTCCGATAACATGTAATGATTTTGCAAGTTTTCTTGTATATTCTGCGATGATTCGTTTAATCCTGTCTGTTAAATTAATAGATGGATATACGGAAATGCTGTCTCCTGAATGGATTCCGGCACGTTCCACATGTTCCATGATTCCTGGGATCAGAATATCTGTTCCATCACAAACAGCATCAACTTCGACTTCTTTACCAACCAGATATTTATCGATCAAGATTGGATGTTCCTGCTCGTAACGGTTGATAACTTCCATAAATGCTGTAATATCTTCATCAGATACCGCAATCTGCATTCCCTGTCCACCAAGTACATAAGAAGGTCTTACAAGCACTGGATATCCAAGTTCATGTGCAACTTTGATTGCTTCTTCGCATGTAAAGACTGTTGTTCCTTTTGGTCTTGGGATACAGCATTCTTCTAAGATCTCGTCAAATAATTCTCTATCTTCAGCTGCATCTACATTTTCAGCACTTGTTCCAAGGATTGGTACTCCCATCTTCATCAGTGCTTCTGTTAATTTGATCGCTGTCTGTCCACCGAACTGTACGACTGCACCGTCTGGTTTCTCAAGATCTACGATACTTTCTACATCTTCTGCTGTTAATGGTTCAAAATAAAGTTTATCAGCAACATCAAAGTCTGTAGAAACTGTTTCAGGGTTGTTGTTTACGATGATTGTTTCGTATCCTTCTTTGCTTAATGCCCATACACTGTGTACAGAACAGAAGTCGAATTCGATACCCTGTCCGATACGGATTGGTCCAGAACCAAGTACCATGACTTTTTTCTTTCCTGATGTTTCTTCGACTTCATTTTCTCCGTCATAGCAAGAATAGTAGTAAGGTGTTGCTGCATCAAACTCAGCTGCACATGTATCTACCATCTTGTAAGATGCATGAATATTATATTCATTTCTTAATTCTTTGATCTCACGTTCTGTCTTACCTGTTAAGCTTCCGATCACTTTATCTGGGAATTCTAAACGTTTTGCTTCCTGTAATAAAGCTTTATCTAATGTATCGGCTTGTGCTAATTTCTTTTCCATCTCAACTAAGACTGCGATCTTATCTAAGAACCAGCGGTCAATCTTTGTGATGTTAAAGATCGTATCATAGTCAAATCCACGACGAATTGCTTCTGCGATCACATAGATACGAAGGTCGTCGATCTTTTCAAGTTCTTTTAATAATTCATCATCTGTTAATTTATCGTAATCACCGAAAATTAAGCTGTCTACATGCTGCTCTAAGGAACGGATGGCTTTCATTAACGCCCCTTCAAAGTTTGTTCCGATACTCATAACTTCTCCAGTTGCTTTCATCTGAGTTGTCAGAGTACGTTTTGCATGAATAAACTTATCGAATGGAAGTCTAGGCATTTTAACAACACAGTAGTCAAGCATTGGCTCAAAACTTGCATATGTTTTCTTCGTTACTGCATTTTCAATCTCATCTAATGTATATCCGATTGCGATCTTTGCTGTTACTTTCGCAATTGGGTATCCTGTTGCTTTGGAAGCTAAGGCTGAAGAACGGCTGACACGAGGGTTTACCTCAATAACGCAGTATTCAAAGCTGTCTGGATTTAATGCATACTGTACGTTACATCCACCATGAACATCTAATTCTGTGATGATGTTTAATGCAGATGTACGAAGCATCTGGTATTCTTTATCTCCTAAAGTCTGAGATGGAGCTACTACGATACTGTCTCCTGTATGAACACCAACTGGGTCGATGTTTTCCATGTTACAGATTGTAATACATGTTCCATTTTCATCACGCATTACTTCGTATTCGATTTCCTTCCATCCACCGATGTAACGTTCTACTAATACTTCACCTACACGGCTTAGACGAAGACCATTCTCAAGGATCGTCTCTAATTCTTCCTGGTTATGGGCGATTCCTCCACCACTTCCTCCAAGTGTATATGCTGGACGAAGTACTGCTGGATATCCGATCACTTTAGCGAATTCCACACCATCTTCTACTGTTTTAACAACCTGTCCTGCGGCGATCGGTTCCCCGATCTTTTCCATTGTCTGCTGGAATTCTAAACGGTCTTCTGCTTTTTTGATCGTAGATGGAGATGTACCGATCAATTTCACTCCGGATTTTTCAAGGTATCCGCTCTCTACTAATTCCATGGCCAGATTTAAGGCTGCCTGTCCACCAAGTGTTGGAAGGATGCTGTCTGGTTTTTCTTTTTCAATGATCTTTTCGATGACAGAAGCTGTTAATGGCTCGATATATACTTTATCTGCAATGTCTTTATCTGTCATGATCGTTGCAGGGTTTGAGTTTACTAAGACTACTTCCACTCCCTCTTCCTGAAGTGCTCTACAAGCCTGTGTTCCTGCATAGTCAAATTCTGCTGCCTGTCCAATAACGATCGGTCCTGATCCGATTACAAGTACTTTCTTTATATCTTCTCTCTTAGGCATTTTTTGCTCCTTTCATTCTATCCATAAATTCATCAAATAAGTAAGCTGTATCCTGTGGTCCAGGGCATGCTTCTGGATGGAACTGAACTGTTCGAATGTTTTTATTTTTATAGTCTAATCCTTCGATTGTTTTATCATTTACATTAATAAAGGAAACTTCTGCAACATCTGGATCAATTGTTTCTTCCTTGATCACATATCCGTGGTTCTGAGAAGAAATATAAACTCTTCCGCTCTTTAAGTCTTTCACCGGATGATTTCCTCCACGATGTCCCCAACGCATTTTTTCTGTGTCTGCACCTGTTGCAAGTGCCATCAACTGATGTCCTAAACAGATTGCAAAGATAGGTACCTCGCTGTCATATAATTTCTTGATCTCTTTGATGATCTGTACACATTCTTTTGGATCTCCAGGTCCGTTTGATAACATGATACCGTCTGGCTGATCTCCTAAGATTTCTTCTGCTGTTGTATCTGCTGGATAAACTGTTACATCACATCCACGTTTTTCTAAAGAACGAATAATGTTATTCTTTGTTCCAAGGTCTAATAATGCAACTTTAAATCCATCTCCATTGAAATGTTCTTTTTCTGTTCTGGAAACAGTTTTTACTGCATCTGTTACTGTATATTCTTTTAATTTTGGAAGGATTTCATCTAAATTGAAATCAGGATTTGTGGTGATCATTCCACCCATGCATCCATGTTCTCTTAAGATCTTTGTGATAGCTCTTGTGTCAACACCACAAATACCTGGAATGTCATGTTCTTTCAGATAATCTTCTAAGTCTTCTTCTCTTCTGAAGTTGCTTGAAGTTCTTGAGATTTCTCTTACGATAAAGGCTGAGTGCCAAGGTTTTTCAGATTCGATGTCCTCTAGACATACTCCATAATTTCCAATCAGTGGGTAAGTCATTACGACTCCCTGTCCCTGATAGGAAGGGTCTGTTAATACTTCTAAATAACCTGTCATGGAAGTATTAAATACGACTTCACAGATCACTTCTTTTTGGGCTCCAAAACTTTTTCCCTCAAATACGTGTCCGTCTTCCAATATCAAAAATGCGTTCATGTAATTTTTCCTCCTAAAAAGTCTCTTTCATAGGGTTGTATTTTGTCAGGAAGAACTAACTTCCTATTTATAAAATAAGAGTTTTGCCAAAACCCTTGATTTTATATAAAAAAAAGAAATACCCTAAAATAAAAATTACAAAGCTAAGTATTGGAAATTCAGCGATCTTGCCCTTCCAATACCCAAGTTATTTTTTATTTCAGAAATATTTCTCTACAAATTGTAAAAATTTTATCATATATTTTTTGTCGTTGCAAGTACTTTTTTGTATTTTTATATGTTTTTTTCTTTATGCATCCGCTCTTCGCTCTCTCTTTTAGAAAAAACACATCCGCAGAAATTCTGACGATACAAATTATATTCTTTCGATAATTGAATAGATCTCTGATAACCACCTTTCTTTTTAAAATCAGATGGAAGGAATCTGACTCCTGCTAATTCTCCTGCTTTTTGTCCAAGTTCATTCAGCCATGCAGCATTTTTTAATGGACTGATCGTAAGGGTTGTTGTGAAATAATCATATCCACCTTCTTGAGCAAGTTTTGCCGCCTGATCCAACCTTAGTTTGTAACAACGATAACATCTCTTGCCACCTTCTGGTTCCTGTTCATAGCCTTTTGCCATATCAAAAAAAGTCTGCGGGTCATATCCAGCATCGATTATTTTAATAGGAAGATTCATTTCACTGACCAGACGCTGTTGTTCGTGAACTCTTTTTTCATACTCTTCTTTGGAGTCGATATTTGGATTGTAGTAGTCAATGGTGATATCAAAATATTGGGAGAGATATTCCAGGACATAGCTGCTGCATGGAGCACAGCAGCTGTGGAGTAATAGGGTTGGTTTGGTTTCTCCTAAGTTTTCGATTACTTTATCTAATTGTTTTTGATAGTTCATTTTGTTCATTGGTTGTCTCTTTCTGATTTTGTTTTTTGCTGTTTTCTTTCTATTATACTGGTATTTATGTAAAAAGAAAACACCGGCAGTTAATTATTAGCACTCTTTTTCTCTGAGTGCTAATTTTCACTTGACTTTTATCAACTTTGGTTCTACAATACTCTTTGTAAAAGTTCTATTTGACATAGAACACTTGATTAAGATCATAATATTTTTAGATAAAGGAGTGTACAAATTATGGCAGAAAAAAAGGGAACTCTTTCCATTAACAGCGATAATATTTTCCCAATCATTAAGAAATGGCTTTATTCCGATCACGATATTTTCTTCCGTGAATTAATCTCTAACGGATGTGATGCCATCACAAAATTAAAGAAATTAGATATGATGGGAGAATACAATTTCCCAGAAGGACATAAAAACAAAGTTGAAGTTATCCTTGATCCTGAGAAGAAAACTTTAAAATTCATCGATACTGGTCTTGGTATGACTGCTGATGAAGTTGAAAAATATATCACTCAGATCGCTTTTTCTGGTGCAACTCAGTTCTTAGAGCAGTATAAAGATAAAACAGAAGGTGACCAGATCATCGGACATTTCGGTCTTGGTTTCTATTCTGCATTTATGGTAGCGGACGAAGTTACGATTGACACTCTTTCTTATAAAGAAGGAGCTGAACCTGTTCACTGGACTTGTGATGGTGGTACAGAATACACAATGGCAACAGGTACAAAAGAAACTGTCGGTACAGAGATTACTTTATTCTTAAATGAAGAAAGCACAGAATTCGCAAATGAATACCGTGCAAGAGAGATCATCGAGAAATACTGCTCTTTCATGCCAACACAGATTTTCTTATCTGTAGAAGGGGCTGAACAGGAATTTGAAACGATTCCTGAAGATCAGTTAAAAAATGATGATGTCGTTGTAGAACACATCCATGAAGATGCAAAAACTGAAGAAAAAGAAAACGAAGACGGTACAAAAGAAACTATAGAAGTTTCCCCTGCAAAAGATCTTGTTAAGATCAATAAACGACCTGTTTCTTTAAGTGATACACATCCTCTTTGGAATAAACGTCCAAATGAATGTACTGATGAAGAATACAAAGAATTCTACCACAAAGTCTTCCATGACTTCAAAGAACCATTATTCTGGATCCATCTGAACATGGATTATCCATTTAACTTAAAAGGTATCCTTTACTTCCCTCAGATCAATACAGAATATGATTCTATCGAAGGAACGATTAAATTATATAACAATCAGGTATTTATCGCCGATAACATCAAAGAAGTCATTCCTGAATTCTTAATGTTATTAAAAGGTGTGATCGATTGTCCTGACCTTCCACTGAACGTATCAAGAAGTGCTCTTCAAAATGATGGATTCGTGAAGAAAATTTCTGATTACATCACAAAGAAAGTTGCTGATAAGTTAACTGGTATGTGCAAGACAGACCGTGAATCTTATGAAAAATACTGGGATGATATCAGTCCATTTATCAAATTTGGATTCATCCGTGACCAGAAATTCGCAGATAAGATCAAAGATTACATCTTATTTAAGAATATGGAACATAAATATGTAACATTAAGCGACCTTGTTCCAGCTCCTGCAAACGATGATGATGTGACAACTTTATACTACATCACAGATGAAATTCAACAAAGCCAGTATATCAATATGTTCAAAGAACAGGATATGGATGCTGTCATTTTAAATCATAACATTGATTCTGCATTTATCACACAGATCGAACAGCAGAATCAGCATATCAAATTTAAACGTATCGATGCGGATGTCGAAGATGCCCTTAAAGAAGATGTAGATGAAAAAGAATTAGATGAAATCAAGACTTCTTTAACTGACCTGTTTAGAAAGACTTTAAACAAAGAAAATCTTGAAGTTCACGTCGAAAAATTAAAAGATGCAAAGATTTCTTCTATCATCACTTTATCTGAAGAAAGCAGACGTATGCAGGATATGATGAAGATGTATGCAATGCCTGGTATGGACCCTAATATGTTTGGTGCTCCTGCACAGGTTCTGACTCTAAATGCAAATAATACACTTGTGAAATATCTGTTTGAGCATGGAGATGCCCAAAATGCAAAGATCATTTGCGAACAGCTGTATGATCTTGCCATGTTAAGTCATACAACATTAGCTCCTGAAGAAATGACAAAATTTGTTCAGAGAAGTAATGAGATCATGGAAATGATCGCACGATAGTAGAGACGGTGTAGGTGATAAAAATTAAATAAAAAAGGAGCAGATCAACACGAATTCCATAACGGCTTTTTTCTCGTTGATCTGCTCCTTTTTATTTAACATACACGAAGTCTACTATCTAACCATAGGATACTTGTTGATGAGTATTGGATTCCAATTTTGTTTAAATATGAGATATTTTTATGCTGTACATTTTATAAGTTCTTTTTTCTCGATCATTCCAAGATATATGATCGCTATTATGGCTGTTATTATTTCACTGATCAGAAAACTCCACCATATTCCATTGATTCCAACTTTTTCTCCTAGAATTGTTGCTAGTGGCAATAAAATGATGACTTGTCTTAATGCGGATATCACAAGGCTTGAGATTCCTCTTGAAAATCCTTGTAATGCATAGCTGGTCATAACGGAAATTCCTCCAAATACAAAACTAAGTCCTAGAATGCGGAGTGCTATCACTCCAAGTGAGAACATTTCTTTTGATGGTGCAAATGCTGATATTAGTTGGATTGGAAATATTTCCATAAGGATTAATCCTACGAATCCGATCAATCCAGAATATAGGCCACAAAGTCTGATTACTTTCTTGATGCGATCTGCATGTTTTGCACCAATATTAAATGCAACGATTGGGATTAAAGCATTGTTTAGTCCGAAAATTGCCATATATACAAATGTCTGCAATTTAAAATACGCACCAAATACTGCTGTCGCAGTTGTTGAAAAATCAAGGAGCAGTTTGTTTATCCCAAAGCACATGACTCCCGACATAGATTGCATAATGATCGTTGGAATTCCAACCGTACAGATTCCTTTTATATAATGACTTTCTAATTTCATAGATTGAAGATTCAACTGGACTTCTTTATTTTTTACAAGATTAAAATATAATCCCATCAACATCGCAATTATCTGTCCGATCACAGTGGCCATCGCTGCACCTTTTGTACCCATTGCTGGCAGATCAAAATATCCAAATATCAAAATTGGATCTAATATAATATTAATCAAAGCTCCAACAATCTGCATCATCATCGTATAAAAAGTACGACCTGTTGACTGCAGAATTTTTTCAAATACTAGCTCAAACATCTGTCCAAATCCAAACAGACATATCACTGTCAGATAATCAATCCCCATTGTGACAATTTCTGTATTCTCTGTCTGAACCATATAAAAGCTTTTTACCCCAAGAATGCCAAACAATAATATAAATACATAAAAAATAACTCCAAGAAGAATGCCATGCATTGCCGTCTGATTTACTTCCTTTTGTTTCTTTTCACCTAAATAACGAGATAACAATGCATTAATCCCAACGCCAATTCCTGTACCGGTTGCTATAATGATGCTCTGTATTGGAAACGCCAGAGATACAGCCGACAATGCATTCTCTCCATAACGACTGACAAAAAGACTATCCACTATATTATACATTGCACCAATCAACATAGACAAAATCATCGGAGCTGCCATCGTGATCAATAACTTATTCACTGGCATAACTTCCATCTTATTTTCTTTCATGATCTTCTCCTAATGAAAATAATCTAATAATTGTGCAAATTTTTGTAGTCTGATATCTGATTTATTATAGTTAGTTGCATCTCCAATCGCGATCGCTGTCATTTTCCCTGCCTTTGCTGCATCAATTCCTGCATATGCATCCTCCACGACTGCACATTCTTCTGGTTCTAACCCTAAAAAATCGGCTGCTTTTAAAAATACTTCTGGATCTGGTTTGGACCTTACAATATTTGTCCCATCGGATATCTCATCAAATGCATCTGTTAATCCAACTTGGTTAAGAATCATTTTTGCATTCTGACTTGATGAACCAATTGCAATCTTATAACCTCGTTTACGAAGTTCTTCTAAGGTCTCCCTGACTTCATCTGACACATCTTCTGGTGTCATTGTCTTTAAAAGGTTTCTATAATATGTATTTTTTTGTTCTGCTAATTTTTCTTTTTCTTCCAGCGATAATTCCTCTCCATCATATTTTTTCAAAATAATAGAAAGACTTTCCATCCTGCTGACACCACGGAGTCTGTTGTTAATTTCTTCATCAAAATAGATTCCCATTTCATCTGCCATTTTCTTCCATGCCTGATAATGAAATTGATCTGTAAATACGATCACCCCGTCTAAATCAAAAATTAATCCTTTTATTTTTTTCATTTATAATGTCCCTACCGTTATCTGCATTTTATTATATGAGTTATCTTCTGCAATATCGATCATCGCCTGTGCAAGATCATCATATGAAACGATACTTTCTCCTTTTTCATTATAAATAAGGTGACCTTCTGTCCCAACCTGATAATTCCCTGTATGTGCTCCATCTGGATCAAAGAATGATGATGGGCATACTACTGTCCAATTGACATTCGTTGTTTTCTTTAACTCATCAATTCCAAGTTTAATATTTTTAGAAATATCTCTTAGAAAATCTGGATGTTCTGGTGTTTCATAACAATATGTCACATGTGTTTCATCTGTAAATAAGCTTCCTGCTCCACCAATCGTGATCAAATGTCGCTCTATTCCTTCATTTAATTCAATATATTTTAAGAATGCCTGATGGTTTAACTCAGGATCTGCCTGAAATCCACTTCCATATGCACTGATCATTACATCACAGTCTTCTAAATCTTCTCTTGTAATATCAAAAAGACTTTTCTGTATGATCATTGCTCTCTCATCTGGTGTTTCACCCGCATAGATAAAACCTTTTACTTCAAAGCCACGATCTAATGCCTGCTTTGTTACTCTGCTACCTAAATTTCCATTTGCTCCTATCACTGCAACTTTCATATTAATATTCCTTTCTCCTGTAATAACAAGATGATTCTTATAACTTTAGTTCATAGTATCCACATGTTGTATCCACTAGATTAATTCCTGTAAATTCACTTCTTCCAAGTAACTTATCAATCACAGCCTCCACGTTATATTCATTGGTCGTATATGCATTTATATATGTTTTAATTTCTGGAATATCTCTTAAATGGTATGGATTCGCAAATGATATTGCGATTGTTGGAATATCATTTACAAACCATGGGGCATCATTTGCTAATGGCAGATTCCATGTTAATCGAACCGTCGTCTGATTGCTTGAAGTTCCCTCACTTAACACATAAATTGCTGCATCATATTGATCTAAAAATTCTTTTGTTGTAGCATCTGCACTTGGAAAATGTACGGAATAATCAAACAGGTCAATATGAAATCCTTCTTTCTCCATTGCTGTTTTGAATAAATCTCCTACTTTTTTATTTCCATAAAAATCTTCTCGATCCCCCATCACGTATAACATGATATTTTTATGTTTCTCTACAGATAACGGAAGATTTTTTTCTTCATCTTTGACTAGTGTCACTGCTTGATCCGCACATTGTTTTGCAAGGATCTGTGATTTTTTAATTCCAAGGATCTGCAATGCTCCAACATCTGGAACAAGTGTATTTTCTTTTTGTTTTTCAAACAATCCCATGGAAACTTTTAATGCTAATGTTCTTGTTACTGCCTCATCCACACGTTCCATCGTAAGAATTCCACTTTCAATTCCTTGTTTCATGAATTCATAATCTTCTTCAATCCCAAAATTAAATAAGAAAATATCACAACCATTTGCAATTGCTGTTGGGACAGCAAGTTTTCTGCTCATATGTGCATAAAATCCATTCATACTTGTTGAATCTGTAATGATCACTCCATTAAATCCCATTCTCTCCCGCAGTAATCCTGTTACAATCTCTTTCGACAAAGATCCCGGACTTAAAATTTCTTTTTTTGTAGCATTAGGATTAATGTTTTTTACATACTCTGGAAGTCCAATATGACCAACCATCACTGTTGGTGCGCCATTTTCAATGAATTTACGGAAATTTTTTCCGTAACTGCTCTCCCATTCTTCAACGGATAATGTATTATATGTTGTATGTAAATGCTGATCTCTGTTATCCACACCATCTCCTGGAAAATGTTTAATAGAATAGCACATATCTTTTCCATCTTCCATCAATCCTTCAATATATGCTTCTGCCATGTTATAGACTAATTCTGGATCGTTTCCAAATGTTCTTGTATTTGTGATCGGATTTAATGTATTGTTATCAATATCTACCACTGGTGCAAAAGCATAATTGACACCAACCGCACGACCTTCCGCTCCTGCAATCTTTCCTAGTTCATACGCATACTTTGGATTTCCCGTTGCTGCAACCTGCAAAGGATTTCCAAACGCAGTTCCTTCATTTGCGATCCCATTTCCACCAGATTCAATATTCGCTGGAATAAACATTGGAATTTTTGATTCTTCTTGCATTATACGATGTTTCTTCTGATTTTGTATTGCAGATGCAGGTCTGTTCATCAATCCTGCTGGTTGAAATTTTTTCACAAATGCTCTTAACTCTTGTTCATCTTCAATGTAATTGATCGGAAGAAATAACTGACCAATTTTCTCATCCAGTGTCATCTCACTCAATGTTTGTTTTACAAAATCAATCTGTTCTTCCTTTAAAAAGAATGGTTTCTGTTTTAATTTTTCTATTTCCATATGCCTTACCTTCTGTCTATTCTTCAATTCTTTCTATTTTAAAAACCACTGGTCGAAGTCCATCTGTACAACAAGCAATATGTACATCATCATGTCCCAACACTTTTCCGCCACCGATCAGTACGTTGACTGGCATAAATAATGCCTGCCATGCCATGTGACAAAATTCTTCTGGAATATCATTTCCAAAAATCCCTGTTGTTACAAATTCCTGTCCTTCTTTTAAAATAGGACATGGCGTTAAATCTTCAATTCCTTGCATTTTCGCAAGTTCAGGATAAACTTCCTTGTGTAATACTGTAATTTTACATTTCACCATATCAATATCTCCTACAATTCTTCCCCATTTGTCTTGATCACTCTCTGATACCATGCAAAGGATTTTTTCTTTAATCTTTGTAATGTTCCATTTCCTTCATCGTCCATATCAACATAAACAAGCCCATATCTTTTTTTCATTTCCCCTGTTCCAGCAGATACCAAATCAATGCATCCCCACGCGGTGTATCCAAGAAGTTCAACTCCATCAATTTCAATTGCATCTTTCATTGCTTTGATATGTCTTTTCATATAATCAATTCTGTAGTCATCTTCGATCTTTCCATTTTCATCTATCTGATCAACCGCACCAAATCCATTCTCAACTACCATCATCGGCAAATGGTACATATCATAAATTTCATTTAAACTGATTCTTAACCCCATTGGATCGATCGCCCATCCCCATTCTGAAGATGGAAGAAATGGGTTTTTAAATGTATGGATCTGATTCCCTGCTGTCTTTTTTGCATCTTTTTGAGCTGTTGAAACACCTGACATATAATAACTAAACCCAATATAATCAACCGTTCCCGCTTTGATCTCATCAAAATCTTTTGGTTCTGCTTTAATCTGAATTCCTTTTCTTTCATATTCTTTCTTCTTAAAAGAGGAATATTCTCCTCGGCATTGTACATCCATATAAAATGTCATTTTATGGCGGAATTTTATTGCCTCAAAACTATCTTTTGGATCACATGTTTTTGGATATGTTGGAATATATGCAACCATCATTCCAATCTTAAAATCTGGATTGATCTTATGTCCTTCCAAAACTGCTCTTGCACTTGCAACAAAGAGATGATGCTGTGCCTGAGCGATCGTTGCTTCGTCATAAGAGTGAATTCCAATCTGTTCCCAATGATTTAAAAAATTAATTTCATTAAACGTCATAAAATACGTCACTTTATCTTTGTATCTTTCAAATATTGTCTTACAAAAATGCACATAAAATTCGATAACTTCTCGACTTTCCCAGCCGTTATAATAATCAGCTAAATACATTGGAATATCAAAATGATTGAGTGTTATGATTGGCTCTATATTATACTTTTTACATTCGTTAATTACCTGATCATAGAACTTAAGCCCTTCTTCATTTAGATCATATCTTCCTGTTGGAAAGATTCTGCTCCATGAAAATGAAAATCGATAACACCGAAATCCCATTTCTGCCATTAACGCAATATCTTCTTTGAAATGATGATAAAAATCTACTGCTTGATGTGCTGGATAATACTTATTTTTATCAATATAACCTTTTGCATTCTCTGGAATTGGAAATTTTACACTTTGAAATTTTATGTTACCATCTGGCAATTCCATCGAAATCTGTCTCGGCTGATCTTTTGTCCCTGCGGTTACAGCGTCCATTGCACTGTAACCGCGACCACCTTCTAATACTCCTCCTTCAAATTGATTCGCAGCTGTTGCTCCTCCCCATAAAAAATTTTGTGGAAATCCCATGTTTACATCTCCTTTATCTGTTTACTTTTAAAATAGATTCTCCTCTTTTGATCTCATTTCTACATGTAACTGAAATTTCTTTATAATCCCCTGAATTTGTAACAATAATTGGTGTTTCTAATACGTAACCTGCTTCTTTGATTGCTTTTTGATCAAATTCAATTAATTTCTGACCTTTCTTTATTTTTTCTCCTTTCTCCACAAATGCTGTAAAATATTTTCCATCTAATTCCACTGTATTTAAACCAATATGAATCATTAGTTCTATTCCTTCATCTGTCGTGATTCCAATGGCATGCAGTGTTGGAAATAGTGCAGATACTGTACCATCTGCTGGTGCTGTCACAATTCCTTCTGTTGGATCGATCGCAACTCCTTTTCCAAGTACTCCTTCTGCAAAAATGCTATCCTTTACATTTTCTAAGTCAATCTTTTTCCCTTTTAACGGAGATACGATCTCGATTATTTTTGCTGTAGTTTGAATTTCTTCCAGTGCTTCTTCCTTTTTTTCATCTTTAAATAAAACTAACGTTACAACGAATGGAATCAGAATTCCAAATGCTAATGCAATACTCATGTGAATACAGTCATGAGTTCCCTGTGCTACGTAAATAGGAAGTGAAAATACTCCAAATCCACCCTGGATTTTCTGTGTGATTCCCATCAATCCTACATAAGCTCCTCCAATCGCACCACCAAGACAGGAAATAATGAAAAATTTTCTTCTTGGAAGCAAAACACCAAAGATGGCTGGTTCACTAATTCCACAAAGTCCTGATAAAAAGGCCGGTAATGTCACAGATTTTAAATCTTTATCTTTTGTTCTGATCCACATTGCAAGTAATACTGCACAAGTTGAATACCCTACAATTGACCACATAGATGTTAAAGGTGTTTCTCCACTTGTTGTAAAGGAAATAAATGCTAGTGCTCCAAGTCCATTATGTACTCCAAAGATGATCAATACCTGCCATAATCCACCGACAATAAATCCAGCGATCAAACCGTTAAAGTGATAAATTGCCATAATTCCATCTGCCAGAGCCTGCGAGATCCAGTTTGCAGCTTGTCCAATGAACAAAAATCCTATTAAAACTGAGATTAGATATACTAATGTTGGTGTCATAAAGCCTTTTAAATCTCTTGGCATGATCTTGTTGATCTGTTTTTCTAATACAGATGCTAATAATACTGTTAAAATAACTGGAATTACCGTTGATGTATAAGAAACATTTACGACTTTTCCAAATAAGTGAAGATCCGTTGCCTGGATCGTAGGATACATCATCGCTGCTCCGATCAACATACCAAGCCATGTATCCATTTTTAGTTTCCTTGCTGTCGATGCACCAAGCAATACTGGGAAGAAATAAAATGCTGCATTTCCCATTGCATAAAGGATCTTATAAAGACCGCCTTCTCCATTCATCCATCCAAGATAAACAAACAAAGAAGAAAATCCTTGGATCATACCTGCCGCACAAAGCAGAGAAATACATGGTCCAAATACTGCTGGTAGAAAATCATAAATCGTTGCGGCTAAACTCTTTTTCTTTTCTTCCGTCTTTTTTATACTTTTTGGAATTTCTCCCAACTGTTCCATGACCTCATCATAAACATCCCCAACATGATTCCCGATCACAACCTGATATTGTCCAGATCCTTTTGCAACTGTTACAACTCCTTTCATGTTTTTTAAGACCTCATCATTTGCCTTGCTCTCATCCTTAAGATCAAATCTCAGTCTTGTGATACAGTGTTTTAATCCACTGATGTTTTCTTTACCTCCGACATTTTGAATGATATCTTTGGCTAGTGTGGTATACTCTTTCATATCGTCACTCCTTTTCTTTTATTTGCCCTTAGTATATTATTATTTCCTTTGATAATCCATGAGATTCCTTTACTATGAATCCGATGTTTTTTTACTTGTTACTTATTTTTTGTAATGTTAAAATAGAAATATATGATTTGCTTTGCACTGAGTAAGAAAGAAAGGGGAAAATTATGAAACCAATTTCATATGTTACAAATGAACAAATCGAAAACTATGCTCATGATTTTTATATAGACACTGGTAAAAAACTAACATTTCGTACAATCACTTCCAAATTATTTAAGGAAGGATATGAACGTTATGACATTCCATCTTTACCATATGAAATATCTTGGGATTCTTTAACTGATACACAATTTTTTTCACTTTTGAAAACTCTCCCAATCCAAAATCTTTTTGCAAACTATCATTCCTCTTGCGATGATTATATTCCGGCTTCTCCGATCATACCTCTTGGTTTAGACGTATATGCGATCTACTATATTCAAAACATTAAAGATCGACGACATGCTCATGATTTTTTTGAGATCAATTATGTATTTTCTGGAAAATGTCATATGTTATTTGAAAATGAAACACTGACTCTTTCTCCCGGAGAATTATGTATCATCTCTCCTGGATCCATGCATGATATTTATACCTCCGATGATTCCATTGCAGTATCGATCATGATTCGAAGAGATACATTTGAAAATACTTTTTTCCGCTTATTATCACAAAAAAATCTTCTTGCTGACTTTTTCCGTACCATTCTTTATTCCGAAACAGAAAAAGCAAACTATCTTTTCTTTACTACAAATAATTCTCCGATCGTCCACGATTCAATCAAGACGATTTTTATGGACTGTTATGTTTTGGATAGTTATTCCAACACTTGTGCCATCAGTAGAATCCATATATTTTTTAGTGTTCTTTTGCGACACTTTTCGCATACGATTCAGATTTATAATGAATCTAGTACGGTTGCCAACCAGACAAATTTTCTTCTGATCCTGCAATATATTCAAAATCATTATCAGACAGTTTCTCTTGATACGCTTTGTGATAAATTTCATTACAATAAATCTTATTTAAGCCGTCTGATCCGCAAAAATACTGGGCGTAGTTTTATAGATATTGTGACAGATTTAAAACTTTCTCAAGCTATTGATCTACTTACAAACACAACGTTAAGTATTGCTGATATCTCCGAATTGGTTGGTTATCACAATGTGGACCATTTTTCTAAGCATTTCAAAAAAAAATATTCTTGTCCACCTAGTATTTACCGATTAGTTTCTTTACAAGCACTTACAAAGGATATATAATATTTTGGAAATATTTTTAAGAAAGCTGGTTTTTTCATGTGTAGTAGGGATATGGATCGTTGGATCCATTTTAATATGGCAATCGTTGGTGGATTTCTTGGTGGTTTTGCGATTCTTAATCATCATGAACTCTTTGGTTCTGCGCAGACTTCGAATCTGATCTCTGTATTTGCAGATCTTGCTGGACACCCAGATGCGAATTTCTTTGTGCGACTTCTTGGTGTTTTTATTTATATGTTTGCATTATCACTGACGGTGATCTTACCGAAGTTTACAAGGCTGCATCTTCCTTATGTCAGTCTTTTTATAGATGCAATGGCAGCCTTGATCGTTGCTTTTCTTCCATCAGATCTGAATGATTTCATTGCCCTCTATCCGTTGTATTTTGCAATGGCAATTCAGTGGTGTTCCTTTAAGGGTGGGGATGGATTTACCTGCTCTACAATTTTTTCTACGAATAACCTGCGTCAGTTTACAACATCTATGACAGAATATCTTTGCAGTAAAGATCCCGACGCCTTAAGAAAATGGAAATTTTTCGCTTCTGTTTTGCTTTGTTTCCATTTTGGTGTTATCGTTTCTTATCTATCTTGCAAAAACTTTGGACATGCTGGTTCTCTTGTATGTTTTCTGCCTGTTTTCAGCGGTTTTTGTCTTGTGTGGACGAGAAAACATTTTGTTGCAGTGAAACATTTTGTCTATCACTATCTGATCACACCAAAAAAAAGTTCAGCTTATACTACAGAAAGTGAGTAATTATGGAAAATTTAATCTTTAGCTTAAACGCTACAGTTCCTGTCTTTTTGATGATGATCTTAGGACTTGTCTTTAAAAAGATTGGATGGATTGATGACGTTTTTGCTTCGAAAATGAATAAGTTTGTTTTTATGGTCCCTTTGCCTGTCTTGGTATTTGAGGATCTTGCAACGGTTGATTTTTCAAAAGTCTGGGATGTTAAGTTTGTCCTGTTTTGTTTTATCGTTACCCTGATCAGTATTACGATTTCTTTTCTGATTTCTTGTCTGCTAGGTGATAAAACGATCCGTGGAGAATTTATTCAGGCAGCTTACCGAAGCAGTGCTGCTCTTCTTGGAATCGCATTTATCCAAAACATTTATGGAAATGCCGGAATGGCTCCTTTGATGATCATTGGAAGTGTACCATTATATAATATGATGGCTGTTGTTGTCTTATCTGTATTTAAACCTGGACAGAGTGGGCTTGACCATACTGTTGTGAAAAAAACGGTCAAAGGAATCGTGACAAACCCAATCCTTATCGGAATCGTTGCTGGACTTGTCTGGTCTGCATTAAAAATTCCAATGCCTGCAATCCCTAAAAAGGTTATTTCAAGCATTGGAAATGTCGCCACTCCAATGGGACTCATGGCGATGGGCGCTACCTTCGATATCAAAAAAGCTTTTGGAAAGATCAAACCATCTGCCATTGCTGCTTTTATGAAACTTATTGGTCTTTGTGCCATTTTCCTGCCAATTGCAGTGAAACTTGGATTCCGTACCGATAAGTTGGTTGCCATCCTTATCATGCTTGGTTCCGCAACAACAGTAAGTAGTTTTGTTATGGCGAAGAATATGGGACATGAGGGAACTCTTTCTTCCAGTGTTGTCATGTTAACAACGATGTTTAGTGCATTTACAGTTACGGGATGGCTATATATTTTAAGACATTTTATGTTAATCTAGCTAACTTAGATCCAATGTGATCTGGTATTTTTCCAGCCAGTAATTGACTTGCAGAAGGTAAGCGATCATCTGAGGACCTGCCATCAGCTGTCCATACCATGGTTTACCATAGTCTTTTGGACTGTCTAAGAATCTGCTTAGTTTATATGCATCGATCAGTTCTTTGATCGGTGCTCCTTTTTTTGCCATAACTTTCAGAAGTTCTTTGGATAAGATTTTTTCATAGTTTGGATCATAAGTCTTTGGATATGGACTTTTTCTTCGATACAATACCTCATCTGGCAGGATTCCTTTCCCTGCTGCTCTTAGCAATCCTTTTACCACACCATTTAAACATTTTAACTCCCACGGAACATTATAAAGATATTCCACGATCCTATGATCAGCAAACGGCACTCGTGCTTCTAACCCACAATGCATGCTCGTGCGATCCATGCGATCCATTAAGGTTACCATAAACCATCTTAGATTCAGATAAGAAATCTGCCTTCTTCTAGCTTCGATCTGATCTTCTCCATAAAGTTTTGGCGTCTCATTGATCGTCTTTTGATAAGCTGTTCTTGCATAAGATTCTAAATCCACTTTCTGTATGATATCATCATTTAACAGCATTTTTCTTGGCTGCATATCCATAGACCATGGGAAAATCTCTGCCTTGAAGCATTCCTCTTTATGAAACCATGGATAACCGCCAAAAATTTCATCTGCACACTCCCCTGTTAATGTTACTTTGTTATATTTTACAACTTTCGAACAAAAATATAGCATCGAAGACTCCACATCTGCCATACATGGAAGATCTCTGGCATCAACTGCTTTGTATAGATTTTCGATCATGTTTTCATTGTCGCATTCCAAATATCTGTGATCTGTCTTTGCATGATCAACCATCTTATCAACCCATGGGCGGTCTTCGCTTGGCTGGAAAGCGTTTGATTTAAAATATTTATGATTATTTACAAAATCAAAGGAAAATGTGTTTAAATTTTTTCCTTCTTTTTGAAGCTTTTTCGCACAGATTGCTGTGACAAGACTACTGTCAACTCCACCGGATAAAAATGTACTGATTGGAATATCGGATAACATCTGCATTTCCACGGCATCTTTTACTAGCCACCTTGTATGCTCTATCGTATCTTTTTCGCTGTCTGTGTGTTCTTTCGCTTTCAATTCCCAATATGCACGATCTTTCAGCCCTTCACGATCGTATTCCAGGAAATGCCCTGGAAGGACTTCATAAATATCTTTGAACACTCCTTTTCCATATGACTTTGCAGGTCCCAACCCAAAGATTTCACAAAGTCCTTCTCTGTTGATCACTGGTTTGACTCCTGGATAGGCAAACAAGCCTTTGATCTCAGATGCAAAGATTAATGTATCTCCCCGTTTTGTATAGAATAATGGCTTCACACCAACACGATCTCTGATCAAATATAATTTCTTCCGTTTTCCATCCCATAGAGCAATAGAAAAAATCCCATTCAACTCTTCAATATAAGAAATCCCATACCTGATATACCCGGTTAATACAACTTCCGTGTCACTCGTTGTCGAAAACATTTCTCCTTCTTTGATCAGTTGCTCTTTTAACGTTTTCATGTTATAAATCTCGCCATTTAAGATGATTGCGTAGGTATTTCCTTCTTTCTTTTTACACATTGGCTGATGTCCCCTGTAAAGGTCAAGGATTGACAATCGTACATGCCCTAATGCACAGCCATTTTCCAAAAATATCCCTTCATCATCTGGACCTCGATGTCTTTGAACTTCATTCATTTTCTTTAAGATCTGATATATTTCTTTCTCTGTTTTTTTATCATTATTTCTAGGATTTAGAAATCCTGCAATTCCACACATACACGCTACCTCTTTTTATTTTTTATGATCAATGAGAACCGGCTGGTATTGTCTGCCTTTTAATGCCTGCAAAATTGTCGGAATGAGCAGTCTTGTATCCGCGATCATGGAGTTTGGCTTCTTTACCGGATCATCCTGTCCGAATGGTACAAAATAAATATGCTTATGATTTAAAAGATTCCCGATATTCTTAAGATTCATACCTAAGGCATCATTGCTCGCCATAGAGATAACGACTGGTTTTTCATTCCGCAGCTGCGCTTTAGCTGCCATTAAAACCGGGGTATCTGTAATTCCATTGGCAAGTTTCGCCATGGTATTTCCTGTACATGGCATTAAAATCAGGATATCCAGACACCCTGTCGGACCGATGATTTCTGCTTCTTCAATCGTTTTCATCGGTTCATTTCCTGTCATATCGTGTGCTCTTTTTACAAATTCCTCACCTTTTCCAAACCTGCATTTGATATGCTGGGATATGTCAGAAAAGATCGTCTGCAGGATCGCACCTTCTTCTAGTAAGCGATCGATCTGTTCAAAGGCTTTTGTGTAAGTGCAAAAGGAACCTGTCATTGCTACTCCGATTCTTTTATTTTTCAATACCATGTTTGATCTCTCCACTGATTTCTAAAACTTTTTTTGCAAGCATGATCCCAGAAGATTTCGGGGAATAAATGCCTGGAAGACTTGGGCATAGTTTTGCACAGATTCCTAGTTTTTCCGCCATTTGATGGTTTGTTCCACCAGGATAGGAAGCAATATCTATGATACAGGATTCTTTGGAGATCTTCCTGAGGATATCTTCTTTTAGGATCTGTTTTGGAACGGTATTAAAAATATGATCATACTGACAGATCCGCCGTTTTAGTTCCGTAAAATCCATAACCTCAAGTCCAAAAGATTTTGCAAGACTTCTTGCTGTTTTATTTCTGGCACAGACTGTTACCTGAGCATCCATTCCTTTTAGTTTCGCTGCAAGAACTTTTGCACATCTTCCATAGCCAAGGACCAGACAACGACTTTTGTGAAGATTAATCGGCTGCATCTTGATCGCTTCCATGATAGCACCTTCTGCAGTTGCGATCGCATTGTAGATAGCGACATCATCCATTTTCATGAAGTCAAATGCTTTGATTTCTTTTTGTTCACATTCATGTCGAATTTCTTCATTGATACATCCCCCAAATAAAATCTGTTCTTTCGTCATTTCTTGAAACAGTGTTTCTACTGACATTTTTTTGTTACTAGAACTTCCTGTGATTTCCCCGTTTTTTGAAAAAACGACGGGTCCAATCATGCACTTTGCTTCTCTTATGACATTTTCAAAAGATTTACCTTCCTTGCATTCTGAGCCTTCTTTTTTGGTTGCATATGTGATAACCTGATATCTTTGATTTTTTAGATAGTTGGCTAAATATACCTGTCTCATATCACCGCCGATAACGGCAAAATCATAAATCACAGTCTTTTTTCCTTTCTTTTTTCTTCTATTTAATATATGTGATTTTTATTCATTTTGTTCTTTTAAAAATACATCAATTTTACCCCTTTAAAAATTAAAAAGTAGTGATATAATAAACTCAAGTGCATAGAAACACCTACGATACAGCAAGAGCTTCCACTACACTGGGAGCTCTTTTTGTGTATTTATATATTTTATACACAAAGTACTTCCGGTGTTATACCATAACATGCATAATATCTTAATGTTTTTTCAAGGAGGAACTTTTTATGAACACATTAACTGCAGAAAAAAGAGATTTGAAAACAAAGGCTAAAAAATTAAGAAAAGAAGGTTATGTTATCGGAAATCTGTTTGGCAGAGATATCGAAAATTCCATTCCATTGAAAGTTGATTCCCGTGAAGCCGCTAAATTCTTAAAGGATAACAAAAAAGGAGCTCATATTACTTTACTTGTTGACGGAGAAAATGTAGACGCCATCGTAAAAGAAATCGACTACAATGCCATGAAAAACGAAACAATGTTTATTAACTTCCAGGCATTAGTTGCTGACGAAAAGATCCACACAACTGCTGCGATCGAATTATTAAACGAAGATGCTGTACAGAATGGAATCGTTGAACAGTCCTTATCTGAAATCGAATACAAAGCATTCCCAGCTGATATCGTTGAAAAGGTTGAGCTTGATTTAACACAGTACAATGTTGGTGATATGATCCATGTCAAAGACTTGCCATTAGCTGCTAACAGCAAGATCTCTCTTGTTACACCAGAAGATACTCTGATCGTTAACATCGCAGAACCTGAAGCTGTTCCTGAAGATGAAGACGAAGAAGCGGCTGAAGAATAAATAAATCAGTGAAAGAAAAGACTCGATTTTCATAATTAAAAATCGAGTCTTTTTATTTTGCCTTTTCTTTGATATCCTTTAAAAAATCCAGCATTTTTTCTCGGATGCTTTTCTCTGCATTCTGAGATCATCAACTGAATCTTAAATTTAAAATCTTCAGATTCCAAGATCGTAAATGGATGTTCTTCTGTTACACAAACCGATAAATGTTCGCTCTCATATTGTGGATAAGTTCCTGTAAATCCTTGTTCTTTCAGTTTTTTATCAACCTGTTCCCTGTATCGTTGAATCTTCTGATCGATTCTTTCTCCATAATTCCTTGCTGGATATGGATCAGAAGCATTGCAGACTTTCTCGCAGATCAATTCATATAAATCTTGTCTCTTTGGATCTTGCAGTTTCTTTGTAAGCGTCATCTCCATTCGTTTGGTTGGGTGCTTCTCATATTTATCGATCCATTTTAAATAATCTTTATCACCTGCCTGCATAGCAAGATTTCTCATACATTCTAATCCTTCTTCGGTTTTGTCATACCATTCTTCTGGATCTTCATTGATCGGAAAATAGTAATAAAATGGTGCAAATTCGATCAGTGACATGATCTCCATCTCTTGATCATTACACACTTCTTCCCCTAAAAAGCGATATTTCTCACGGATCGTTCCAATCATATAGACTAGCTGGCGCCACTGCTCAGCTCCATCTCTCCAGAAATGTCCGATCTCATGATACCGGTAACAGTTCGTATGTTCCATGATCGCATCAAACCACATCGTAAAGACACTTTCTTCTCCCTGATGAACAATTAACCCATAACGACCTTCTCGTTCTTCTAGTTGTGCCCACATCTCTCCTTCATAGTCTTTGTCATATTTTCCAGAGATACGAAGTCCATGAAAACTTAGATAACACTCAATTGCATCGTTCATCATATATGGAACATATCCTGTTTGATTTCCATCTTTTTCTTCAACTTGAAGTTCAAACACCTGATATTCAAAAATCTGTGCAAGCAACTGTGTTGATCTTGATATTTCTTCTAAATTTGTTTCAAAATAGTTCATACGGAATTCCTTTTTCCTATTATCTATGTATTTTATTTATATTTCTGAATTTCATTTAAAAAACGTTCGCCATATTTCTGAAGCTTATGTTCTCCGACTCCATTGACTTCTAACATTTCCTCATCATTAGAAGGTTTCATCGTACTCATATGTACTAGTGTCTTATCGGAAAATACCATATATGGCGGGATTTTCTGTTCGGATGCGATCATTCTTCGAAGTACACGTAATGCTTCGAACAATTCTGTATCTTCCTCAGCAAGTGCTGCCACAGCCCCTGCTTTCTTACGTTTCTTCGTCTGAATCTTGCGTTCTTCTTTCTCTTTTTCGACTTCTTTTGGAATCTTGATCTCAAAGTTCCAATTATCATCAATCTTAGTAATATCTGCAACGCTTAAAACCGGATATTCATCATCTGTCATTTCCAGATATCCATAGACTAACATTTCATTGATGATCTGTCGTATCCTTGCAATGCTTTCTGATGCCAATGCTCCATATTGTGAATTCTCATCTAAATGACGGCTTAATACTTTCTGGCTCTTTGAACCTTTTAAAATATCCACGATCGTTGATAGTCCGAAATCTCGATAACAATCTCTAATACATTGGATGATAGCTTTCGCTTCCATTGTTGCATCAACCGTTTCAAACTCGGTCAGACAGTTTAAGCAGTTTCCACAGTATCCGCTTGTCTGTTCTCCAAAATAATTTAAAATATAATGACGTAAACATTCCTTCGTATAGCAGTAAAATGTCATCTGACGAAGTCTTTCCCAATCTCTTTCCATCACGATCTGCTTTGTGATCGCATCTAATTCCTCATTCTCCTCTCCATTTTCGATCAGAAAACGATTGGTTCGGTTATCAATCGGCGCATAATATAAGATACATTCCGCAGGTTCTCCATCACGTCCTGCTCTTCCTGCTTCCTGATAATAACTTTCCATGTTCTTCGGCATATTATAATGAACAACAAAACGGACATCCGGCTTGTCGATTCCCATTCCAAAGGCATTTGTCGCTACCATGATCTGCTTTCTGTCATAAATAAAATCTTCCTGATTTTCCTTTCGTTCTTCATCCGATAATCCTGCATGGTATCTTGTCACGGAGAATCCATCTTCTCTTAACTGATAGCAGACTTCCTCAACATTTTTCCTAGATAAACAGTAAATAATCCCGCTGCTTCCTGGCATCTTTTCTTCTTTTTCTTTTAAATAACTTAGTAATTCTCTATACTTATCCCTTGGACGTTTTACTGCATAGTAAAGATTCTCCCGGTCAAACCCTGTCGTTAATACAAATGGATCTCTCAAGTTCAAAATATCCATAATATCATCTCTGACTTCTGCTGTCGCTGTTGCTGTATATGCAGTCAGTACAGGACGATACGGAAGTTTCTTTAAAAATTCCAGAATTTTTAGATAACTTGGTCTGAAATCCTGCCCCCACTGAGACACACAATGTGCCTCATCAACTGCCAACATTGATATCTTCACTCCACTATTTAGCGCAAAATTGATAAAACCTTCTGTTTCCAAGCGTTCTGGTGCCACATAGATAATCTTGTATCTTCCTTGCATCGCATATTTTAATGCGGTATGATACTGTCCCTGTGTCAGAGAACTATTTAAAAATGCCGCATGAATTCCGGCTTGATTCAGTGTCCCAACCTGATCTTTCATCAGCGAGATCAGTGGAGAGATCACAAGTGTAATTCCATCCATCATCAATGCTGGAATCTGAAAACAAAGAGACTTTCCTGCTCCTGTCGGCATGATCCCTAAGACATCCTGCCCATTTAATGCTGCCTCGATCAATTGTTCCTGACCTTGGCGGAATTCATCGTATCCAAAGTATTGTTTTAATAGTTTCTTCGCTTCTTGTATCTTACTCAAATCTATCACTTCCTATTGTTTTATTTATACTTTTACCACTCTCATCGTTTATATTCCCATTTTTTTATTTCATAGGGGATTTCATCGAAATTTCCTATGAAATGAAAAAGCTTCCAATCACATTTAGCACACCCGCAAACAGCATGACAATGATCGGATCTTTTTTCTTTCTCAATAAAAGGTACATACAAATGATAAAAATACCACCCTGTATCCAGTTGATCTGTTGAAGATCTATATGACTTTCCTGAAAAAATGCCTGCGTAAGGATCGTAATTCCAGAAGTTAAGATCAGTGCGATCACCGCAGGGCGTAAGGTATTTAACACCATTTGTAGTCCTTCCATATGACGATATTTTACATAAAAATAAGCAATCATTGTAACGATCACACACGCCGGGAATACGCATCCCATCGTTGCACATAATGCTCCTTGCCATCCAACTACCCTTATACCAACAAAAGTCGCCGCATTAATTGCGATTGGTCCCGGTGTCATCTGTGAAATCGTCACGAGATCTCCAAATTCAGACACAGACAGCCAATGATATGCATCTACCACCTGCTGCTGTATCATTGGCATTGCTGCATATCCGCCTCCGAAACTAAATGCTCCGATCTTTAAGAAGCTTAAAAATAATTGCAAATAGATCATTTTCTGCCTCCTATCTTCTTTCTTGAAATACCATATTGTACGATTCCAACTCCAATACATGCAAGAATAATGTAGATCACACTAATATCAAAGACATAACTTGCCATAAATGCCACAACCATAATGATTGCAAGTTCTATTCTGTTTTCCTTCTTACTTTGCCCTTTTGCCATCTCGTACACAACACTGATGATCACCGCACCAACACCCGTCTGCATACCAGAAAGCATCGATGCAACAATCCTGTTATCCCGAAATATTTCATAAAAAACAGAGACTACAGATATGATCAAAAATGGCGGTAGAACAGCTCCGAATACACTTACGATCACACCACTGATACCTGCTAATTTATAGCCAACAACGATTGCTCCATTCACTGCGATTGCTCCTGGGGCTGATTGTGCGATCGCCACCAGATCAAGCATCTCGTCTTCTTCGATCCAATGATATTCATTCACAAACTTCTTCTTCATCAAAGATACGATCATATAGCCGCCACCAAAGGTAAATGCACTTAAATAAAATGTTTCTATAAACAACCTCAATAATTTTTTCTTTTTTTTCATTCCTTTTTCTTCCATATGACATCTCCAGTCAAAAATCTTAACATTTATACTGGTGCAAACTGGCTGTTATATAATCTGGCATACGCACCATTTTTCGCTAAAAGTTCTTCATGTGTTCCCTGCTCCAAAATATGTCCATTTTCCATAACAAGTATCACATCCGCATTCTGAATCGTTGAAAGTCGGTGGGCTACAATAAAACTTGTTCTTCCTTTCATCATCGTTTCAAATGCTTTCTGAATTCGGATCTCTGTCATCGTATCAATTGATGATGTCGCTTCATCTAAGATCAGCATTGGAGGAAGACTTAACATGATCCTTGCAATACAAAGGAGCTGTTTCTGTCCTTGAGAGAGATTTCCGCCACCTTCTGTAATGATCGTATCATAACCATCTGGCATTCGCTCGATAAATCCATGTGCATTGGCTTCTTTTGCTGCCATGATCATCTCTTCCTCAGTTGCATCTGGTTTTCCATAGCAGATATTTTCACGAATCGTTCCTGCTTTTAACCATGTCTCCTGAAGTACCATTCCATAACTGGATCGTAAACTTTCTCTCGTGACATCCCGGATATCATTTCCTTCCACCTTGATCATTCCTACATTCACATCATAAAAACGCATTAACAGATTGATCAACGTTGTTTTCCCACATCCTGTCGGTCCAACGATTGCAATCCGCTGTCCTGGTTCCACTTTCAGATTAAAATCCTGGATCAAAGGTACTTCTTTCACATAAGAAAAGTCCACATGCTCTAATTCTACATTTCCTTTCACATCCTGTAACGCCTTCGCATCTTTGGCATCAGGAATCATCGGCTCCTCATCTAATAATTCAAAAACTCTTGCCGCAGAAGCTAAAGAATTCTGAAATTCTGTGATAACCCCTGTGATCTCATTAAACGGCTTTGTATACTGGTTTGTATAACTTAAAAAACTTGATAACTGACCAACACTGATACTTCCGCGAATAACACTCATACATCCTGCGATCGCAACCCCTGCATAGATTCCTGAATACATAAATCTGGTTGCCGGATTTGTGATAGATGAGAAAAATGTCGCTCTTAAGGAGTAATATGCAAGATCATCATTGATCTGATCAAACTCTTCCTGTGCTTTTTCTCCATGATCAAACACTTTGACTACTTTAATATTTCCAAGCATTTCATTGACAAATCCTGTCATATTTCCTCTAGTCTGTGATTGTTTCCGGAACATATTAAAACTTCGCTTTGAGATAAAACTTGCGATAAAAAACGAAAACGGACTTAAAATAACAACGACTAATGTGATCCATGGATTGATTCCTAACATAAAACAAATGGTTCCAATGATCGTGATCACACCAGTAAATAACTGTGTAAATCCAAGCAGCAATCCATCCGTAAACTGATCAATATCCGTTACGATACGGCTGATCAAGTCTCCTGAGGAGTGTGCATCTACATAAGATAATGGCAGTTTCTGCAAATGCTCAAATGCCTGAATCCTTAAATCTTTTCCAATCTTATATGTAATCTGGTTATTGACATGATTCATCAGCCACTGCGCTGCTGCCGTCAATACGATACAGATCATGATCGTTTTTATAATACTTATCAATCTTGCAAAATCAACATTTCCTTTTGATATAATGCAATCCACACCTTGTCCTGTCAGAATCGGAACATAAAGTGTCAGTGCCACACTGATCACCGCCAACACTAAAGACGCAAAGATCAAAAATCGATAAGGCTTCATATATTCCATGATCCTTTGTAATGTCTTTTGTTTTTTGTCTTTCTTCATGATCTTATGCCTCCTCTCCTACCATCTGTGATGCGCAGATTTCTTTATATACCTGATTCTCTTTTAATAGCTGTAGATGAGTCCCGATTCCTGCAATCTTTCCATCATCCAACACTAAGATATGGTCAGCATTACGAATCGTTGATACTCTCTGGGATACAAGAAATACTGTCATATTATCTGTATTTTCTTTGATCGCTTTTCGAAGTCTTGCATCTGTTGCAAAGTCAAGTGCGGATGCACTATCGTCAAGAATTAAGGTCTCAGGTTTACGTACTAATGCTCTTGCGATCGTTAGTCTCTGTTTTTGTCCGCCAGATAAGTTTCCTCCATTTTGTTCAATTCTAAAGTCTAATCCCTGTTCCTTCTGATCAACAAATTCTCTTGCCTGTGCGATATCCAATGCCTGATAGATTTCTTCATCTGTGGCATCTTCTTTACCCCATTTCATATTATCTCTTAGGCTTCCTTCAAACAAAGATGCTTTCTGCGGAACAAATCCGATCTTTCCTCGGATAAATTCTGGTTTTAATTCTTTCTCATCAACTCCACGGTATAGAATTCTTCCTGATGTCACATCATATAATCTTGCGATCAAAGATACAAAAGTACTCTTTCCTGACCCTGTACCTCCGATCACCCCGATCGTTTCGCCTTCTTTCACCGCAAAATCAAATGGATGGATCGTCTCTTTTCTTGCACCATGATAGACAAATGATGTATCTTTAAACTCAAGAATAGGTGTATCTTTCTTCTCTTCTATATCTGTTTTTCCAGTTTCCTTCATGGATGGCTCTAATGCAAAAATCTGATCCACACGGTCAAGACTTGCAAACGCTCTAGATAAAATGATCAAAAGATTCGCAAGTTTTACAAGTTCTACAAGGATCTGTGACATATAATTGATCAAGGCAATGATCTGTCCTTGTGTTAAATAACCCAGATCAACCTGTTTTCCACCAGACCATAGGATTGCAATGATTCCCAAATTAATGATCATGTAAGTCAGAGGATTTAGTAACGCTGAAATCTTTCCAACGTGGATCTGTTTGTTATAAAGCTGTCCACTTTGTAATCTGAAATTCTCTTCCTCACTTCTTTGTCTGTTAAATGCACGGATCACACGAATTCCAAGAAGATTTTCCCTTGTACTTTTTAATACTCCATCGACCTGTTTTTGTACTTTCTTATACATTGGCATCGTGATCCATAAGATCAGTCCAACAACCACTGCCAATGCTGTGATCGTAAATACAAAGGAAATCGCTGCCTTATGATCCACCGTAAATGCCATGAACATCGCACCAAATACAACAAATGGTGACCTTAAAAACAAACGCAGGAACATGTTAACTCCATTTTGCACCTGATTGATATCATTACTCATGCGGTTGATCAACGTTGATGTCCCAACCTGATCGATCTCCTGATAAGAAAATTGATTCATATGTGCAAACAAATCACTTCTCATTGACTTTCCTGTATACACAGCCGATCTTGCCGCAAAATACTGTGCTGTGATAGAAAATGAAAATCCAATGATTCCAAGTAAGATCAATAATCCTCCCATCTTCCACAAATATCCAATATCGTGATGTCCGATTCCTACATCGATCATGCTGGCAACGACCAATGGTACAAATAGTTCAAAACTAGCTTCCAGCATCTTAAATAATGGTGCAAGGATCGTAACACAAAGATGCTCCTTTAAATATCCTAGTAACCGTTTCATCGATTCGTACTCCTTCTTTTATCTTACTATTTTCTTTAGTATACACCATTTTATTTTTTATTTGAACATAGTACCAGATATTTTACGAAAACAAAAAAGTACCGCTTAGAGCCAGGTAACATGCTCTAAACGGTACGGGGATGATTTATGGTTCAAAAAGAGTTATTTGTCTTCCTTTTGAACAGAACAATATCCTTGTGGGTGACTGCTGTGCCATTTCCATGCGGATGCAATGATTTCTTCAAGATCTGCATGTTCTGGCTTCCAGCCAAGGATATTCTTCGCTTTTTCACTGGAAGCGATCAAGACAGCCGGATCTCCAGCTCTTCTTCCTTCTTCCACAGCCTTGATCGGCTTTCCTGTCACTTTTCTGGCTGTTTCGATGACTTCTTTTACAGTAAATCCAACACCATTTCCAAGATTGAAGATGTTGCTTTCATTACCTTCCATTAAGTATTTCACTGCCAGAATATGTGCTTGTGCAAGATCTGTTACATGAATATAGTCTCTTACACAAGTTCCATCTTTTGTATCATAATCAGTTCCAAAGATACTGATTGCTTCTCTTTTGCCATTTGGCACCTGTAAGATCAATGGGATCAAATGTGTTTCTGGATTATGATCTTCTCCGATCTGTCCACTTACATGTGCTCCGCAGGCGTTAAAGTATCTTAAAGATACATAACGAAGTCCGTGAGCGCGCCCAACCCATTTAAACATTTTTTCCATAGAAAGTTTTGTCTCTCCATAAGTGTTGGTAGGTTCTGTGCGGTCTGTCTCTACGATCGGTACCTTTTCTGGTTCTCCATAAGTTGCTGCTGTTGAGGAAAATACAATCTTATCGATACCATGTTCTACTAAAGACTGTACCATTGTTTTTGTTCCACAAAGGTTGTTATCGTAATATTTTAATGGATCGACCATACTTTCTCCAACTAAGGAATTTGCTGCGAAATGAATGACTGCATCAATATCTTTTTCCTGATTTAGTACACTGTCTACAAAGTCTTTATCTCTTAAATCTCCTTTATAAAACTTCGCCTGTGGATGAACTGCCTCGATATGTCCTGTTTCCAGATTATCGATGATCACGACTTCTTCTCCAGCATCGATCAGTTCGTATACTGTATGAGAACCTATGTATCCAGCTCCGCCTAATACTAATATTTTCATTGTCTTGCTTTCCTTTCTATGACCTTGTCATTATAAAACTGCAATAAATCGGTCGAATGCTTTTCTTCCTTCTTCATTATATTTATAAACTCCGGCGTCTTCAAGAACTTTAACAAATACCTGTCCGATCTCTTCTTTTAAGATATCCATGACATTTCCTTTATTGATATCTGTATATTTTCCTTTGATTTCTTCAACCCATGCTGCATGCTTCTTTAAATCTTCCTTAGAAACAATATCTTCTCCTTTGATCAGACACTGGCTTAAATGTTCCATCTCTGCCTTTAATCTAGATGGCAGAACAGCAAGTCCCATAACCTCGATCAGCCCGATATTTTCTTTCTTGATATGATGATACTCATTGTGTGGATGGTAAAGTCCTAATGGGCACTCTTCAGTTGTGATATTATTACGAAGTGTCAGATCCAGCTCATACATATCACCTTTTTTACGTGCGATCGGTGTGATCGTATTATGTGGTTCTCCTTCTGTCTCAGCAAAAATATATGCTTCTTCATCCGTGTATCCACGCCATTTTTTCAAAATATGATCAGCAAGATCAATGAGGCGTTTTTCATCTTTACTCTGAATACGAATCACAGATAATGGCCAGTGAACGATTCCTGCTTTGACATCTTCATATCCTGGGATTGTAAATTCTTTTTCAATCTCTGCTCGTTCCATAGCAAATTCATAATGACCGCCTTGGAAATGATCGTGTGTTAAGATAGAACCTCCAACGATCGGAAGATCGGCATTCGATCCAAGGAAATAATGAGGAAACTGTTTTACAAAATCAAATAGTTTTGTAAATGCTGCCCGATTGATCTTCATTGGTACATGCTGTCCATTAAATACGATACAATGCTCATTGTAGTATACATATGGAGAATACTGAAATCCCCATTTTCTGTCATTGATCGTAAGCGGTATAATCCTGTGATTCTGTCTTGCAGGGTGATTCATTCTTCCTGCATATCCTTCATTTTCCATGCAAAGCTGACACTTTGGATAAGAACTTTGCTTTGCATTTTTCGCTGCTGCGATTGCTTTCGGATCTTTCTCTGGTTTGGAGAGATTGATCGTGATATCAATATCTCCATATGGACTATTTACTTTCCATTTCATATCTTTTTTGACGCGGTCTCTTCGGATATAGTTGGTATCCTGGCTGAATTCATAGAAAAACTCTGTTGCTTTCTTTGGACTCTCTTCGTAATAGGTACGGAATTCTTTGATGACCTGGCTTGGTTTTGGTGTCAGGATTCCCATTAATTTTGTGTCAAATAAATCTCTTGTCACGATATCATCACTTTTGATGATATAGCGGTCATAAGCTGTATCTGTCAGACGATCTAAAATCTCTGGCAGGATGATTTCTTCTCCTTCAATATCAGGATCTTCATATTCATCTAATCGAAACACTTCCAGATATTGATTGATCGTATAGATTTCATCTTCTGGCATGATCAGTTTTTTATCAAGTCCATATGTTACAAGTTTTTTGATATCTTTTTGTAAATCCATCTTATTCCACCTCAAATCGATATGTTGTTACTGCTTCGTATTCTTCGCCTTTTCTTAAAATTACCTTTGGTTCTTTTTCTATATGTATGGAGTTTGGTAAGAACTGGGCTTCTAAGGCAACACCATCTCTGTTTTCGTATGGTTTCCCACCTTTTCCATTACATCCGCCAGACAGGAAGTTTCCTGTGTATACCTGAATGCATGGAAGTGTTGTTGTCATCGTCATTTTTCTTCCAGTTTCTTTGTCATATAGAACTAACTGGTCATCTTCATCTTTTACCATGAAAGAATGATCATAACCTCCGGCAAGTTTTAACTGTTCATGATCATTGTTGATCCGCTCTCCGATCTCATGAAATTCTTTAAAGTCAAATGGTGTGTTTTCTATCTTTAAAAATGTTCCATTGGCAAGACAGTTTTCATCAACACATGCAATCTCATCCGCTTTTACCTTTAACTGATGATGATAAATTTTATCTTTTCCAGCAGATAAATTAAAGTAAGAATGATTTGTGATATTGATCAGTGTATCCTGATCGGATACTGCTTCATATTCCATTTTTAATGTATTATCGCATAAACGATACACAACTTTCAGGTAAAGACTTCCCGGATATCCTTCTTCCATATCTGGTGAGAGATAGATAAAACGGATTCCATCTTCCAGCAATTCATATTTAAATATCTTTTGATTAAATCCTTTGATTCCTCCATGGAGAGAATTCTTTCCATTGTTTGCTGCCAATTCATATGTCTTTCCATTTAATTCAAACTTTGCATCTCCGATACGATTTGCAACACGTCCGACGATCGCTCCCATGTAACTTCCATCTCCATGCCAGCAATCTTCCACATTCTCAAATCCAAGAACAACATCCCCAAAGTTTCCTTCTCTGTCTTTTGTAAATACAGATAACACATGACATCCAAGATTACTTGTGATCACCTTGATCTCATCATTTTTTAATTCGAATAAGCAGACTCCGTTATCTCTTTGTTCTATCATTCTTACTTTCATCATCTTATAATACCTTCATTCCTCCGTATGGGCGTACTTTTAAGACATGACATGCTCCTTCACCAAATACATGTTCCATGTTCTTTTTGTACATACTAACAATATCATTTGGTACAAATGCCTGAATCGTTCCTGCAAATCCTCCACCATGAACTCGGCTGACTCCTTTATCTCCTAAGGAAATATCACTGATCGCCAATCCGATCGATACACTCTGATTTGTCAGGTCATGGCTTGAATATACATTTTGTAAATATTTAAAGGATGAATCACCAGATTCTTTGATCAATTTCTTAAATGTATCAAAATCTCCTTCTTCTAAAGCTTTTACCTGCTGATCTACACGTTTATTTTCCTCAAATAAATGCATTGCACGAAGAACTGCTCTATCTCCTAAGATTTCTCTGATTTTTGGAAGATTTAAGTAAAAATCATCTTTATCAACTTCTCTTAATGCTTCCTGATTAAAGTAATTGGCAACTTTCTTCATTTCGTATGGAATTGCTGCATAATCATCTGTTAAATCTGCATGAGATCCTTTTGTATCCACAATGCATAAGCTGTGTCCATATTCTTCAAAATCCACTTCAACCTTTTTGATCTTTGGACTTTGAGGATCTTCAAAATCAATATTGATCAGACCTCCAATGGAAGATGCCATCTGATCCATCAATCCACATGGTTTTCCAAAGTATACATTCTCTGCATACTGTCCGGCCTGCGCCAAAAATACAGGATCGATCTTCATATCGTTATATAACCCAGATAAAATATTTCCGATCAATACTTCAAATGCAGCAGAAGATGACATTCCAGCCCCATTTAATACATCACTTGTTACATAAGCTTCAAATCCACCGATTTTATATCCTTCTTCTTTTAATTTAGAAGCAACTCCCTGAATCAGTGCCTGTGATGTTCCTTTTTCTGCTTTGGCTGGGTCAAAAGAACTAAGACTAACTATGATTCTTTCATATCCCTCTGATTTCAGATCGATCACATCGTCATCTCTTTTTGCAACGATTGCGATCGCATCCAAGTTAATGGAAGTTGCAAGAACTTTTCCAAACTGATGATCTGTATGGTTTCCTCCAACTTCACTTCTTCCTGGAGCACTATAGATTTCTACTTCTTTTTCTCCATAAATCTTTTCAAAGGATTCTAAGGCTTTGATGTAGCGTTCCTGCTGATATTCAATCACTGCTTCATCTACATAAATATCTTTTAATAGTTCATTATGTTTTCCTTGTTTAAATTCCTCAATCAATGTCTGAATGTTTGTTGCCATGTCCTTTTTATTTCCTTTCTTTCACTGTTTTATCATCAACTTCTTTTGTCCGATTACTTTTGATAAATTTATAGTAACACCTTTTAGTAAAATTTACAATAGTTTTTTACTAAAATATTTACCAAATTTTCTTTCTTATTTTTAGTAAATTTTTATTATGCGTTTATCTTTTGTTTTTACTTTATATTTGTTATAATGAGAAAATAATGATATAATTGTCAAAATAAATTTAGTAGAAAGGATATCTGTCATGGCTACGATCAAAGATATTGCCGAGAAAGCAAAGGTTTCTTCTGCGACTGTTTCAAGAATCCTGAATCAAGATGAATCCTTGAGTGTAACTGAACAAACAAGAGAACGTGTATTAAAAATCGCAAAGGAACTTCATTATATAAAGAAAAAAAGTACATCCAATAGCACTGGTAAAAATACATCATCCGATACTGTCATCGGAATTTTTCAATGGTATTCTATGTTTGAAGAACTCGAAGACCCTTATTATCAGTCCATCCGTGTTGGAATTGAAAAATATTGTGCAAATCATCAGATTCGTGTAATCCGTTGTTTTCACAGTGACTCTGATTATAAAGATTTACTAAAAGATGTCGCTGCACTGATCTGTATCGGAAAATTCAATGAACATCAAATGAAATCCTTTACATCCATTACACCAAATGTGATCTTTCTTGATATGAAAACTGCAAGGATTCAGTCCACGACCATCTGTCTTGATTTTAAACAGGCTGTAATTGATGCTCTTGATTATCTGTCAAAAAGACTTGGACATACGCAGATTGCATATCTTGGCGGTAAAGAATATCTTCAAGATAATACGATTTATTTTGAAGAACGTAAAGAAACATTTATTCAATATTGTGAGAAGAATAGGATTACTTACGAACCATATCTTAAAGAACGTGAGTTTTCTGCAGAATCTGGTTATGTAATGATGAATGAATTGATCAAAGAAGGAAATCTTCCAACCGCTGTATTTGCAGCCAGCGATCCAATTGCAATTGGAGCAATTCGTTCTTTATATGAACATGGATTAAAAGTTCCTAGTGATGTTTCTGTGATGGGATTTGATGATATCAGTGTTGCCAGCTTTTCGACTCCGCCGCTAACTACGATTCATGCGCCTGCAGAATTTATGGGAGAGTATGCGGCACATTTTATTTGTACAATGGCTAAGGGAGAATTTCTGGAATATCAGGTACCAGTAAGACTTACTTTGCCTTGCGAATTAAAAATCCGTAAGTCCTGTACTTATCCTAAATCATAAGAGTATCTCATCAAAATTTCCCATAATTCAAAGACAGCCAGATTTCATCCATCTGGCTGTCTTTTCGTGTTCATATGTAGTTTTCGTTGTTTTTTATATTCTTTATGTTGTTAAAATACAATTTCCATAATTTCTGTTTCCAGATCAATTGGTCCTTCTTTTAACAAGTTAATTTTGATTTTATCTTTTTGGGTTGGGATTACTACTGGAGTCTTGACATTGCATTCATCATAAATTAATGTTTTCAGATCAAAATGTCCGATCACATCTCCTGCCTGAACATAGTCTCCAACTTTTTTCTCCAGATGGAAATAATCTTTCTCATAATTTACTGTATCCATACCGATATGAACCAGCACTTCTACTCCATCTTCAGAGATAAATCCCACTGCATGTCCTGTATCTACCATTGCACCAATTTTTCCTGTAACTGGAGCATAAATTTTATCGTCTGTTGGTATGATCACACATCCATCTCCTAATATTTTTTTTGAGAAGATTGCATCCTTCCCGTAAGATAATTTTCTAACAACACCATCAACAGGTGCATAGATTTTTATTTTCTTCATTTCTCTACCTCATTTAACTTCATACTAATTGCCATATTTTATAATCAATTTCTCCATACATTGAACTCGAAATACTTCAATCAATGGTCCCATACAAAAAGCTGTAATAACTGTTGCAACTCCTACAATACTTCCAAATAAAAATCCAATTGCCACACAAATTACATCGGTCAAAACTCTGGCTACTTTAAAAGGTATTTTTCTATTACTTATTTTTTCAATGATCACACCAAATGCATCATATGGTGCAATTCCCATATCTGCTTCCATGTACATCGCTGCTGCAAAAGAACACATAGTGACTGCAAAGATCATCAATAGAATCCTGATCTGCATAGATAGCATCTCTGGCTGCCCGAGACATTTTGTCAAAACAAACACTCCAAAATCTGCGATATATCCAATTCCAGCCATATTCACAATAGTCCCAGCCCCAATGCAGCCTCTTCCTTTCCATAAAACAAATATAAAAAGTATAATATTAACAAGCAGCTGATATGTTCCAAAACTGATATTCAAAAATCCGCTTACTCCAAGATTCATGCATGTAAATGGATCTGTTCCAAATCTTGACATTCGAAGGATTGCCACAGCAATCCCCAGCAATAAATTTCCCAGAAGCATCATTATAATTTTCATAGTCTTTGTATTCATTATTTTTCACCATGAAGTAAATAAATCTTAGACCAGAAATCTGTACATGTCTCTCCACCATCTAAAACTTGTCCAGCGGATGGATCTGAAGTGATCATTCCAGCTTTCATAAGTTCACGTCCTGAATATACTCCATCAACACCTTCTATTGTATATTCCATTTTTTCATCCAATCCATGAAGGCATAATCGACGATATGGGCAGTTAACATCATTTAAAATCTTATAATATCCCATGATCACATCTTTTTTATCTTCTGATACGACTATCCATGCCGCAATATTTCCTTCAAACGGACTTAACAAACGATAAAATGTTCCCTTCTGAATCAAGCCTCGATACTGTTTTACAAATTCTACCTGCTTTTTAATTTCTTCTTGTTCTTCTTCTGATAATTTTGCAATATTTAATTCGTATCCAAACGCTCCAAAATATGCAACATTCGCTCTTGTAGATAATGGTGTATTTCTAAACAGCTGATGATTTGGTGTTACCGATACATGAGCACCCATACTACTTAATGGATATACCATACTTGTTCCATATTGAATCTTAATACGCTCAATTGCATCACTATCATCACTTGTCCATGTTTGTGGTGCATAATAAAGCATTCCTGGATCAAAACGTCCTCCTCCACTTGCACAAGATTCAAATAAAATTTCTGGAAAACGTTTGGTCAGACGCTCATAAAGGTCATACACACCAAGAATATAACGATGGAAAATCTCTCCTTGCTTATTCGCTGCCCATCCTTTACTGAAACATTCTGTGATACTTCGATTCATATCCCATTTTATATAAGATACTTTTGAATCTGCTAATAATTTTTCCATCTGATCATAAATGCAATCAACAACTTCTTTTCTTGAAAAATCTAACACAAATTCATTTCTTCCATGAGAACATTTTCTTCCTGGAGTTTCGATTCGATAATCTGGGTGTTTTCGAAATAGATCACTGTTTTCGTTTACCATTTCTGGTTCAAACCATAATCCAAACTTCATACCACATTCTTCTTCAATTCGCTTGGATAATCCAGAAATACCATGCTCTAATTTATTTAAATTAGCAAACCAATCTCCCAGTCCTTGCTTATCATCATTTCTTGTTCCAAACCATCCATCATCCAAAACAAACATTTCAATTCCAGCTTTTTTTGCTGATTTTGCAATCTCTACGATCGTATCTTCATTAAAGTCAAAATACGTTGCTTCCCAGTTATTGATCAAAATCGGACGTTCCTTATCTCTCCAGTATCCTCTGGCCAATCTTGTACGGAATAATTTATGGAATGTCTGACTCATTCCATTTAGCCCATCTTCTGAAAATGTGATGATCGCTTCTGGTGTCTGGAAAGATTCTCCTGGCTCTAAATGCCATTGAAATCCCATTGGATGAATTCCCATAAGTATTCTTGTCACATCATAGGTATCGACTTCTGCCTGCATTAAGAAATTACCACTGTATACAAGACTCATACCAATGACATCTCCCTGAAATTCATCCGCAGATTGTCTTTTTAATGCAATAAACGGATTATGGTTATGACTTGAATTTCCTCGAAGACTTCCTACAGATTGTATTCCCTGTTCTAATTTTCTTGTCTTAATCTCTCGTTCTCTTGCCCAGGCTCCTGATAATTGTATCCACTCATAGTCTTTATCCGGAAGATCTAAGCACGCACTCATCGCTCTTGTCAGATCAAAAGACTGATCTCCATCATTTTCAAGGTTCATACTTCTTGTGATCACTGGAAAATCTCTCATGATCGTATAGTATAATGTCATTTTTGCCCCAGTAAGCGAATCTCTTAAAATGATCTCTAATGTCTGTGCTTCTTCTTTTTCTTCTACATAAACAGCTGGTAATCCTTGAAGTTCTGGTTTTCCATCATAAATCTTATGGCTTTCATATACAAAATCCGAAATACGACTTCCATTTTCCTGCAAGATCTCAAAAGCAGGTTCGCGGTAATCTGTTGTTCCATATGATGGATATTCCTGTTTTAAATGTTCGAGGGAATATGTAAGATTTCCCTCAAACAAATAAGATGACATTGGACGATGCATTGTTTCTATATAATATCCAAAATCTTCTTTATCCGGAATCGCACTTCCATAATAAAGCTGTCCGATCTGTCCATTTTCCAGTACTTTCATAATATAGCTGACAGATTCATTTTTCAGATGAAATTCCTGTGATGTCTCGTGATAAAAAATACTCATAAAAGTTCTCCTACTCGTTTTAATTTTTAGGCCTCATGAACTACATTTAATTCTTTGACCATGTTATTTAAATAATCACCTTTTAATTTATATGCTTTTGCATAAATCAGATAACTGATCACTGCAAATACCATCGGAATGACGATCATAATGATTCTAATTCCATTTAATGTTGCTGCTGACTGCTGTGGTAATGATGCATTATAGCCTACCATTGCAAGTCCTACACCTGTTAACAGACCAGATACTGCCTGAGATGCTTTCATTAAAAATGTCTGTGTAGAACAAATAATACTTTCATTTCTTGTTCCAAATAATAATTCGTTGTAATCAATAACATCTGCGATGCAAACTGTTACAACTCCAAGTTCAAATCCTGAACCAAGTTTTAAGATTCCAGCTCCTAAGATTACGAATAATGGGTTTGTTGGTGCCACAAAGCCTGCGACTGCAATAATGATCAGACCAATGATTGGAAATGTACAAGCCATTGCAAACATTTTTTCTCTGCCTAATTTTTTTACGATTTTAGGGAATACAACAAGTCCTCCCATTTCTGCTAAAATACATACACTAAAGATAGAGAATAATCCTTCTTTTCCTGCAACATATTTGAAATAATATATGATGATTCCATTTACAATCTGCATGCAAAGATTATAAGCTAATAATAATCCAATATATGCAATTAACTGTTTATTCTTAAATAAAATATTGATGATCTGTTTAAAACTTGTATGTTCTGCTGCTTTTTCAGTTACTTTTTCTTTTACATTAACGATTGTTACACTGATCGTAAATACAAATAAAATAGAAATTACTAATGCTACCATACGGAAACCAGCGGTTCTATCGCCATTTCCAAAAATCTTATCCATTCCATTGATCATACTTAAGCCAAAAACACCAATAGAAAATCCTGCTAAACTTGCGAAAAATCTTGGAATAACTGATACTGATTCTCTTTCATGTGGATCATTTGTTAAGTTTGGAAGCCATGACCAGTATGGAACATCCATGATCGTATATGTCATTCCATAAAGAATATATGCAATTGATACATAAATATACAGTGCTTTTCCATGAAGTCCGAATGTATTAAACATTGCAAAAAATACAACTGCATTTAAAAGTGTTCCAACCAATAACCACGTTCTAAATTTGCCAAATCGATTATGAGTGTTATCAACAACCAGTCCCATCATCGGGTCATTGATCGCATCCCATATTCTTGCTACAAAAAATAATGTTCCTACAAAAGCTGGTGCCAAAAACAAAACATCTGTAAAATAGAACATTAGAAAATTACCTACAAAACAACAGATAGCGTCCTTTCCAAGCGCTCCAAAGCCAAATGAAAATTTTTCTTTTTTTGTTAAATTCATCGTTTTTCTCCTTTTTGAATGCAGGGCCCTTATTTTTTCCTTCTCTCATGACGTACTTAAAGTATAGCATCAATATGACATTATAGTTATGAAGTTTTGTTTTATATTTTTGTCAAAATGTTGATTAACTTTGATAAATATTTTATAATAGTCAAAGAAATGGAGGTAATTTATGGAACAAGCACAAGTATTAACATTTTTAAATAACAAAGATCGTGATCTTCTATTACAATTTTGTGGCTACTCTACAACCGAACCTCTTCATAGTTTTGGACCTGCAGTACGTCCACATTATATAATTCATTTTATATTAAATGGAAAAGGTATTTTTCAAATTCGCGAAAAAACATATCATTTAGAAACCGGACAAGGATTTTTGATCGAGCCAGATGAACTTACTTTTTATCAATCCGATGCACAAGAGCCTTGGGAGTATCTATGGATTGGATTTAATGGAAAAATGATTCCTGAATTTTTAAAGCAGATCGGTCTTTCATCGGCGCATCCAATTTTTCATTGTGACAAAAAAAAGGAATTATATTGGTTAGTAAACGATATGTTAGTCCATTCAAAATCTAATTTTTCCTCTGATCTTCGCAGAACTGGATTATTATATGAATTTCTTTCTATTCTTGCCTTAAATCCTTTGGAATCCGATCAACAAGTTGATTCTGAATATATGTATATCAATCAGGCAATTGAATATATAAAAAATAATTACTGGGACGGAATCCATATTTATGATATTGCAAAATATCTTTGTATTGACCGTAGTTATCTTTATTTATTATTTCATAAATACTTAAAACAAAGCCCTCAAGACTATCTTGCTACATTTCGATTGACGAAAGCTTCTGAATTATTATCCACAACGACTCTTTCTATTGAAAGCATCAGTAATTCCTGCGGTTATGGTGATCCTGCTACATTTTCCAAAGCATTTAAGCGTTGGAAATCTATGTCTCCTTCGAAATATCGAAAGCAGAAGAGAGCTTCTGGAACTGTTCTTAGTAATTAATTTCATAACTAATCTCAATAAATCTTCCATATATCAGAAAAAAACTGCATGCTAACCGCATGCAGTTTTTCCCAAGAAGGAGTAAAAAGTTAATAGGTAAAATTTATTTATGAAAATGGATTCTCAGTCTTATAAAGCATATTCTTTGGCTGATTAAATCCAATCTCATCGACATCAACACCAATGTATTTGAATACTTCATATAAAGTTTTTCCAAAATGACCAAAAGCAACAGCTCCATGGTGTGGGAAATTCTTTTCGATCAGTACATGGCGGTAAAATCTTCCCATTTCTGGGATAGCAAATACACCAATAGATCCGAAAGATCTTGTTGCTACTGGAAGGATTTCTCCTTGTGCAACGTACGCTCTTAATTTTGTATCTGCTGTACTTTGTAAACGGAAGAATGTAATATCTCCTGGTGCGATATCACCTTCTAATGTTCCCTGTGTCACTTCTTCCGGTAATGTTCTTGCCATGATCTTCTGATATTTCATCTCACAGAAAGATAATTTAGATTTTGCTGTGTTTCCACAATGGAATCCCATAAATGTATCTTTTTGTGTATAGTCATAGTTATCTTTAATTTCTTCATTATACATATCTGCTGGTACGGAGTTGTTGATATCTAATAATGTCACAGCATCCTGACTTACAACCGTTCCAATAAATTCGCTTAATGCACCATAGATATCTACTTCACAGGATACTGGAATTTCCTGTGCTGCCAAACGACTGTTTACATAACATGGTACAAATCCAAACTGAGTCTGGAATGCTGGCCAGCATTTTCCGGCAATTGTTACATATTTTCTGTAACCTTTATGATCCCTGATCCAGTCTTTTAATGTCAGTTCATACTGTGCAAGCTTGGAAAGAATCTCTGGTTTTTTATTTCCTGCACCCAGTTCTTCTTCCATTTCTTTTATGATTGCAGGAATTCTTTCATCCCCTTCATGCTGATTAAATGCTTCAAATAAATCTAATTCTGAGTTTTCTTCAATTTCGATTCCAAGATCATATAATGGTTTGATCGGTGCATTACATGCAAGGAAGTTCAGTGGTCTTGGTCCAAAACTTATGATCTTCAATTCACTTAATGCTTTTACTGTTCTTGCGATTGGCAAAAATTCATGGATCATATCTGCACATTCTTCTGCTGTTCCTACTGGATATTCAGGAATATATGCTTTTATATTTCTTAATTTCAGATTATAACTTGCATTTAACATTCCACAATATGCATCTCCTCTTCCATCTAAGAGGTTATCACCACTTTCCTCAGCTGCTGCCACAAACATCTTTGGTCCATCAAAGTGTTTTGCAAGAAGTGTTTCTGAGATTTCTGGTCCAAAGTTTCCAAGATAAACAACTAATGCATCACATCCTGCTTTTTTAATATCTTCTAATGCCTGTACCATGTGAATCTCACTCTCCACGATACAGACTGGACATTCATAAATGTCCTCAGGATCATATTTTTCTTTATATGCTTTTATCAATGCTTCTCTTCTTGTAACTGATAAACTTTCTGGGAAGCAGTCACGACTGACTGCTACGATCCCGATCTTTGTTTTTGGCATATTATTCATATTGTTTTCCTCCTTTAATACATCAACCAAATATAACTATCTACTTTTCATTACCTTGTGCAAGACGCTTCTCACGAATTGATTTAAATACACTCTGTAAGATTACGAAGAAGCAAAGAAGTAATGCGATCACGATTCTTGTCCACCAGGATGATAATGTTCCCTGGAATGTAATGATCGTTTCAATGATACCCTTGATCAGTGATCCAAATAGTGATCCTACGACAGTTCCAACACCTCCTGTTAAAAGTGTTCCACCAATAACTGCTGCTGCGATCGCATCCATCTCAAATCCTCTGGCCTGCTCTACAAATCCACCACAAGAGTTTAAGCAGAAAGCAAATCCAGCTAATGATGCTAAAAATCCATTTAACACATAAACTTTTAATTTTGTAACTTTAGGATTTAATCCCATTAATAATGCAGACTGTTCATTTCCACCTACTGCAAATACGGCACGTCCAAATTTTGTGTATCGAAGGATCACAAAGGAAATCGCTACAACCAATAATGCAATGACAACACTTAGGTAGATATAAGGATGCATTGCAACTCCTCGGTTGTTGTAATATGTAATAAATCCAAAATAAATTCGATAGTTTGCAAGACTTAAAAATGTTGGATTTTCAATACTGATCATATCGGAACTGATCAATGCTGTAAGACCTCTGGCAAAGAACATTCCTCCAAGTGTTACGATGAATGGCTGTATTTTTAAATAAGCTACTAAAAATCCTTGAACCAATCCGAAGATCACACCAAATGCTAATACCAGAATAATTGCAACGACTGCGCTCATATGCTTCACTTCCATCATCCATGCAAGCATCATACAAACAACACCGATGACGGAACCGATCGAAATATCGATTCCTCCTGTGATCAGTACAAATGTCATACCAACGGCTGCAATGATCAATCCAGCATTACTAATGAACAAGTTTAAAAACACCTGTGGGCTTGTAAAGTTTCGATCTCCGTAAAGGATCGCACCTGCAATATAGAGCACGAAGAATAATACGATCGTAACTGCAAGCAAAAATCCATTTCCTCTAAGTTTATTTTTAATTTTCTCTACCATTGCCATTATGCCACCTTCTCTCCAGCAGTTTTTGCTGCACGTTTTGCTTTGATACGATTTAAGTATTTCTTAAATTCTGGAGACTGTAATGTCACGATTATGATAACCACGATCGCTTTATAAAGTGGAAGCTGATCTCCAGTTACTTTCATTGCATATAATGTTGTAGATAATGCCTGGATCGTGATCGCTCCAATAACACTTCCTGCGACTGAGAATTTACCACCTGCAAGAGAGTTTCCTCCAAGTGCTACTGCTAAGATCGCATCTAATTCCATCAAGTTTCCTACGTTATTTGCATCAATGGATGTGATTCTTGATGTTGCGATCATTCCCGCGATTCCTGCACAAAGTCCGCAGGCTGCATATGTGATAAAGATGATCTTTGTAGAATTCAGTCCAAACAAACGACTGGCTCTTGGGTTGATACCTACACTTTCAATATACAATTTTGTTGCTGTCTTATTTAAGAATAATGTTGCTAAAATGACTACGATGATCGCTACCAAAATCGGTGTTGGAACTGGAATATGTGGCAGAAATCCTCCTAAATACTTAAAGCTGTCCACTTTGACATATAAGTTATTTCCACCTGTGATCAACTGTGCCATTCCTCGTCCTGCGGTAAATAAGATCAAGGTTGCTACCATTGGCTGGATCTTCATATTCGCAACTAAGAATCCGTTCCACATACCACATAATACAGATACCACAAGCCCGATCAGGATTGCTGCGATCCAAGGAATTGCATATGTTTCTCCACTTCCAAGAAGATAAACAGATACAGCTCCTGATAATGCCATGATCGCTCCGACAGAGATATCAGTTCCTGCACTTGATGCTACACAAAGTGTCATACCAACTGCTAAGATGATCAATTCACTGGATCGGTTGAAAATATCGACCAGATATCCATATAACACACCATTTTTAATTGAGATTTCAAAAAATGATGGGGATTTTATAAGGTTAAATAATAATACAAGTGCCAGACATACAATTGGCCAGAAGAGGCGATATGATGTCATCTTTTTTAATTTATCCATAATTATTTGTCACCTCCTGCGATTGCTTTCATTACATTTTCCTGTGATAATTCACTTTCTTCCAATTCTCCGACTTTCTCACCATCTCGTAAGATTCCCATGTGAGTCACGGTACGAAGCATTTCTTCTACTTCGGATGAAATAAATACAACAGACATTCCTTCATTTGCAAGTTTTACGACTAATTTCTGAATCTCTGTCTTTGTTCCAACATCAATACCTCTGGTTGGTTCATCAAGGATCAGGAAATCTGGTTCTGTCATCAGCCATCTTCCGAGGATTACTTTCTGCTGATTACCACCACTTAATGATTTGATCGGTGTTTCTCTGCTTGCTGTCTTAACCTGCAGCATCTTAATATACTTATCTGTCAACTCTTCCTGTTCTTTTCTGCTCATCAGTTTGAACATTCCTCGTTTTGCCTGAAGTGCCAAGATCATGTTTTCTCTTACAGAAAGATCTGCAATGATTCCTTCTACTTTACGATCTTCCGGACAATATGCCATTCCTTTATGCATTGCATCAATTGGTGCTTTGACATCTAATTTTTCTCCTTTGACATATAATTCTCCTCCATCTGGTTTATCTGCTCCATAAATCGCTCTTACAAGTTCGGAACGTCCAGATCCTAATAATCCAGATAATCCAACAACTTCTCCTTTATGGATCTTAATGTCAAATGGTTTGATCGTTCCTTTATGATAAAGACCTTTTGCTTCGATCACAACTTCGTCGCTTTGTTTCTTTGATGATGTTCCACTTCCTTTGATGTCTGCCAGATCATCAAATTCTTTTCCCATCATTGTTGCAACTAATTTAAATCTTGGAAGCTCTTCTGTCTTATATTCGCCTACAAAATGTCCATTTCTAAGTACTGTGATCCTGTCACAGACTGCATAGACCTGTTCCAAAAAGTGTGTTACGAATACGATCGCTGTTCCGCGTTTCTTTAGCATATTCATAACCTTAAATAATTTCTCAACTTCTCCTTCATCAAGACTTGATGTTGGTTCATCAAGGATCAATACTTTTGACTGAATGTCAACTGCTCTTGCGATCGCCACCATCTGCTGAATCGCTACGGAATAGTTTTCCAATTCCTGTGTGGCATCAATTTCTAATTCCAGATTATCAAGGATCTTCTGTGCCTGTGTATTCATCGTCTTCCAGTCGATCCTCCCCATTTTCATTGGTTCTCTTCCGATAAAGATATTTTCTGCTACCGTTAGATTCGGACACAGGTTTACTTCCTGATAAACGGTGCTGATTCCATTGTTTCCCGCTTCTTGAGGGGATGTGTTAATAATACTTTTTCCATCCATGATGATCTCACCTGTCTCAAATTCCTCAACTCCTGTAAGAACTTTGATCAGTGTAGATTTTCCTGCACCATTTTCTCCCATTAAGGCATGAATCTCTCCTTCTCTCAATGTAAGCTGTGCATCGGACAGTGCTTTCACTCCTGGGAATGTTTTATTAATATGTCGCATGGATAGAACTGTCTTCTTTTCATCACTCATGACAATTCTCCTTTCTTTTCATGATTTTTGAGCCGATTTTAATGAAAATGCCCTGATTTTTGGCATAAAAATTACAGGATAAGTCAGATTGTCCTGACCCAGAGCCTGCAATCTTTATTTGTAGTGCGATTGTTAATAGTTACATGTGTGTACTTAAGGGGATTTTCAACAATGTTTATTAATATGCACGTTTGTTAATAACTTCTTTTGTAGTATTATCTTTTGTAAATACCTGCTCATCTACATACTGGATCTTATCTACTTTTTCACCTTTCATGATCTTCTTAGCTAATTCAGCTACACGAGGTCCATGAAGTGGGTTACATTCAAATTCAGCATTGATCTCTCCAGACTGAACTTTCTTTAATGCTGCTTTGATCGCATCGAAAGAAATGATCGTTACGTCTTTACCAGGTGTTTTTCCTGCTGCTTTTAATGCATCGATTGCTCCGAATGCCATGTTATCATTCTGTGCTACTACAACATCAATGTCTTTGTTCTGTTTTAAGAAAGATTCCATAACTTCCTGACCTTTTGCCTGTGTAAATTCTCCTGTCTGAGAAGCAATGATCTTGAAGTTTTTCTGATCTTTGATTCCTTCTTTAAATCCTTTTGTACGTCCGATTTCTGCAGAAGAACCAATCGTTCCCTGTAATACAGCGATGTTTACGTCACCTTTTTCTTTTCCCTTTTCTTTAATTAACCATTCAGCCGCTTTCACACCTTCTTTTTTGAAGTCTGATCCAACCCATGCTGTGATCAGTGAATCATCAGAAGTTTTGATCTGACGGTCAACTGTGATAACTGGAATGTCAGCTTTCTTTGCTTCTTTTAAAACTGTTTCCCAACCTGTTTCTGTTACAGGTGCGATTGCGATCACATCAACACCCTGTGTGATAAATTCTCTGACCGCTTTTGTCTGATTTTCCTGTTTCTGCTGAGCATCTGCAAATGATAATTTAAATCCGTTCTTTGCTGTTAATTCAGATTTCATAGACTTTGTATTCGCTACACGCCAATCACTCTCAGCTCCAACCTGTGAAAATCCGATGTTGATCTCTGAAGTTTCCTTCTTTGAAGAACCACTGTCTTTCTTGTTTCCTCCACCACAACCAGTAAGCATTGTTCCGATCATCATTGTTGCAAGTAAACCTGCAGCCACCTTCTTAATACTTCTTCTCATTATGATTTCCTCCTTTTTCTTTTTTGATTTTTTCGTTTTCCTTAATTACAAGTTATATTTTACTTAAAATTGTATTTCTTTCAATGCAATTTCTTTTGCATTTGGTGGATTATTTTATGAAATTTTTATCTTGTCTGTTTAAAGTTTGATTTTTTTTGATAATGGTTTGAATTTTTTTGATTTTTGATTATTTTTTCTCTGCTTGTCTGGTCTTCGGTACAACTACGATCACCTTAGTTCCAATATCTGGTTCACTTTCAAGGATCAACCCATATTCTTCTCCATAATATAATTTAATCCGCCGATTTACATTTGCAATTCCAAACCCTGTTGTCCTGTTTACCCATATATCTTCATACATTTCTTTATTGATCTGAACTACCTGCTCAGGCTGCATACCAACTCCATTATCTTCAACGATCAGGAATATATTATTTTCATCATCTACACTGGAAATCTTTATCATTCCTTTTTCTCTTTGTTTTTTCAATCCATGATATAATGCATTTTCTACTAATGGCTGTAAAGTGATCTTTACAATATCATTTTTCTTGATCTCATCTGGGACATCAATAGAATATTCCATAATATCCCCGTATCTTAATTGTTGTATCTTTAAATAATTTTCAACATGCTCTAATTCTTCCCTAATCGTTATCTTATCTTCTCCGTGACTTAAACTTGTACGGAAAAAGCCAGACAAGGCAGCTACCATTTCTACCACTTTGTCATCCTGATGATCAATGGCAAGCCACATGATCGTGTCCAATGTATTATAAAGGAAATGTGGATTAATCTGCTCTTGTAGTAACTGCAGCTCTTTTTTTCGAAGATTTTGTTGTTCTACTTTTACATCTTCGATCAATCTCTCTACCTTTTGTGCCATATGTTCGAAATTATTTGTTAAGATCTGCAGCTCTTCTGTTGTATTTTGAGGTCCATGTACATCAAAATTTCCCTGCGCCACTTCCTTTGTCATCTCACATAACTGTCTGACTGGATAACTAATGCTTTGCGAAATCAATTTCGATAATTTCCATGTTATCAGAGACAAAAACAGTACAGCGATCAATGTGATCGTGATCGTATGCATGATTTCTTTTTCCAGTTTTACACGCATACTCTCCATATTCCCAATCTCATAGTAAATGTATTCGGATACTTTTTCTTTAATGATCTCTGTAAATACATTCACATTTAATCTTAATCTCTGATTATTTTCCATATAATCGTTTTTTAGATCTGAGTGTTCAATTTCTTCAATGGAAATCTTCAGATTATCCAACAGTTTTCCTATCTGTCTCGTTCTTAATTTACTTTCATCTGTTACAGCATTTTTATTCAGTTTCTTTACCAGCTCCTTCGCTTCCTTAATTTCCTCATATGGTTTCATCGCATCAAAACTCTCTGCACCGATAACAATACGATACATTTTATAATCCATATCTTCTGAAAATGAGAAATTAAACTTGCTAGCTACTGATACGTTTTTTACCGCCTCATTATAACTTTCATTAAAATTTATCATGATAACAAGAAGCGTGATAATCCCCACTAACGCAGGAATTATCACGACCATCCTTAACCATTTTAGTTTTTTTTCTATTGAGAACTTCCGAAATCGAGCAATAAATTCTCTCACATATTTTTTCATTACATCCTCCTTGATCTATATTCACTCGGAGTACATCCTTGCGTTTTTTTAAACAGGTAGCTAAAGTAATGTGGATCCTTATATCCCACTTCATAGCTGATCTGTGATGCCTTCATATCTGTAAAACAAAGCATTTCTTTTGCTTTATCCATTCTGACTGATGTCAAAAATTCCACAAAAGATTTCCCTGTTTCTTGTTTAAACGTTGTACTAAAATGACTGCTGCTTAATCCAACCTGATCTGCAACATCACTCAACGATAATGTTTCTTCTTGATAATTTTTCACAATAAATTCTTTTGCCTCCGTTATCAACGAAGAATGTTTCTTCCCTAATCTTTCATTTCGCATTCTGATCGCTTGTCTGATAAGTTCTTCGATATACTCCGCTGCTTTCTCTCCTGTTGAAACTGCAGCGATCTGTTGTTTGTAATCCTTAAACGTGCGATCGATATTTGCTTTCTCAACTCCCATTTTCTCAACGAATTTCATAACACCTACCTGTATATTGATCAGCATATACTGACAAAACATAAAGGAATCCATATTAGATTTTCCTAATGTCTTGGTATAATCCTCTACAAATAAATGTACAGCTTCTTCTTTTCCATTTTTCAAAAACTCTTCCAGCGATTCTGAATTTACTTTGGTAAAATCTACTTGCTGCAGATCTTCTGCTCTTTCTATCTTTTCATTATCTAATTTATCAAAAAACACCGCTTCATTCCCAGAAGACTGATACTGGTATGCAAAAGCCTTGCTTGCACTGTCGTAAGATTCCGAAAGGTTATGTAATCGTTCCACTGCATGTCCAATCCCTGCAAACCATTGTAGTTCTTTCTCTTTTTTCATACGCTTTGTCAATGCTGCAACATAATCTTTTGCCACTTGTATGGTTTCCTCTGTATTCTGTGCCTTGATCATTAAAACATAGCCCTCTGTTACACGGTGAAAAACAATCATATTTTCAAACTGGCTGCTTACTTCTTCTACGATCGCATCTTCTTTGGTACGAAGATCATATACTGCCTCTGTATCATTCTCATTCTTTGAAAATATTTTAAATAACATAAAATTGTATGCCGGTGCCATAAGATCTATTCCAAGTTCATTCCCTTGTTCCATTAATTTAGATACAGATATCTTTCCGCGGATCAGATTCCCGAAAAATTGATATCTCATATTTTTCATTTGTGTTTTTATATTTTTTTGTAATTTTTTTATATCTTCTTCCTGTCTTTTTTTCTTATCAAGCTTTTGTTTTACTTTATTTAGTGCTTCTAATAACTGCTCACCAGTTACTGGTTTGGTCAGATAATCTGTTACACCGATCTTGATCGCTTCTTTTGCATAGTCAAACTCCCCATATCCAGAAAGTATGATGATCTGTATTTTGGGCATTTTTTTCTTTAAGATATCACTTAATTCAAGTCCATCCATAAATGGCATCTTGATATCTGTGATCACGATATCTGGATGTAGTTTTTCGATCATTGGAAGAGCCATCTCACCATCTGGTGCTTCTCCCGCAAATTCAAAACCATTTTCTTCCCATTTTACGTTATTCTTTATACTCTTACGAATGATCTTTTCATCTTCTACTAAAAATACTTTGATCATATTACCTTCCTCTTTTCTAAAATATTATTATACTCTCTTATAGAATTATATTCCAGAAATAAACAAGAATATATCCATACAAATAAAAAGGGGAAGGGGATATTGTATGGATATGATTCTTATTTTTTAATTTCAATCTATATTATTCTGTTTCAAATCGGTATGTTGTCAATGCTTCATACTCTTCGCCTTTTCTTAAGATAACTCTTGGCTTTTTCTCTATATTCATAGAATTAGGCAAGAATTGTGGTTCTAATGCAACACCATCTCTGTTCTCATATGGTTTTCCAAATTTACCATCACTTCCTCCTGCCAGAAAGTTTCCTGCATATAACTGCATGCATGGAAGTGTTGTTGTGATCGTTAATTTTCGTCCACTTTCTTTATCATATAAGACTGCATGATCTTTCTCATCCTTTAACATAAAACAATGATCATAGCCTCCAACGAATCTCAACTGTTCATCATCATCATGAATCCGTTCTCCAATCTCATGAAAACTTTTAAAATCAAATGGTGTATTCTCTACATCCAAAAACTTACCTGTTGGAAGACCATTCTCATCTGCACATGCAATCTGATCTGATTTGATCATCAATTGATGATCATAGATCTTACTGTCTTTTGCTGAAAGATTAAAAAAGGAATGATTGGCTATATTGATCAGTGTGTCTTGATCTGACATTGCTTCATATTCCATCTTTAATTCATTTCCAGATAGACGATATACTATCTTTAAATAAAGACTTCCTGGAAATCCTTCTTCCATATCTGGAGAAAGATAGATAAAACGGATTCCATCTTCTAAAATCTCATAGTTAAAAATCTTCTGATTAAATCCATTTATACCTCCATGAATCGTATTCGGTCCGGAATTTACTGCAAGTTTATAGGTCTTTCCATTCAACTGAAACTCTCCATTTGCAATTCTGTTTGCAACACGTCCGATGATACATCCTAAAAATTTATCATCTTTATGACAATCTTCCACATCTTGATATCCAAGAACGACATCTCCATAATTTCCATCTCTGTCTTTTGTGAACACAGATAAAATATGACAACCAAGGTTACTCGTGATCACTTTTATCTCATCATTTTGTAATTCAAATAAGCAGACTCCATTTTGTCTTTTTTCGATCATTTTTACTTTCATCATTTTACAACACTTTCTTTTAAATTTTATCTGATATCTTTATTGATCCATTTTCATTATTTGCCTTGACCATAGTAAGCATTTGCCCCATGTTTTCTGAAGAAATGTTTATCCTGCAGATATTGTGGTGCTGGCTTTGCTTCTGGATTTAAATGCTCGCAACGGTATGCCATCTTTGCGACTTCTTCTAAGACAACGGCATTATGAACTGCCTCGGCTGCATCAGCTCCCCATGTAAATGGTCCATGATTTGTACAAAGCACTCCTGGAACATAAACTGGATTCTTATCTTTAAATGTCTCAATGATCACCAATCCTGTATTCTTCTCATAGGCTTCTTCAATTTCTTCTTTTGTGAGGCTTCTTGCACATGGAATTTCTCCATAGAAGTAATCTGCATGTGTTGTTCCATAGCATGGAATACTTCTCCCCGCCTGTGCCCATGATGTTGCCCATGGGGAATGTGTATGTACAATTCCTCCTAAATCTTTGAATGCTTTATATAATTCAATATGCGTTGGTGTATCAGAAGATGGATTTAAATCTCCTTCCACTCTGTTTCCATCAAGATCCATGACAACCATATCTTCTGGAGAAAGTTTATCATAATCCACACCACTTGGTTTAATAACAAATAAACCACTTTCTCTATCAATTCCACTGACATTTCCCCATGTATATGTGATCAGACCTCTTTTAGGAAGTTCCATATTTGCTTCATAGACTTCTTTTTTTAATTGTTCTAACATTTTTCGTCTCCTTTTTACATGACATCAATTGCAACTCGTTCAAGTGCAAGACCTTTTTGATATTGTTTGATAAATTCATCAAAGCCTTCCACATCTTTTTCATCTGGAGCGATCGTTGTACCTTCTTCCCCTGCAAATACTTTGTCAGAAAGATAGGTATCAAGCGTCTCATCTTCTGCTTTATCCAGCATATAGGCTGCAAGGATCGCCATTCCCCATGCACCACCTTCTCCAGCTGTTTTCATAACTGATACTGGTGCATTCACAGCTGCTGCCATGATCTTTTGTCCAACACCTTCTGTTTTGAATAATCCACCATGTCCCAGCATTTTATCAACTTTGACATCTTCTTCTTTCATCAAGATATCAAGCCCCGTCTTCAAAGCTCCAAGTGCTGTGTATAGATGAACTCTCATAAAGTTTGCAAGATTAAAATTACTATCTGGTTTTCTTACAAATAATGGCCTTCCTTCTTCAAATCCTGTGATATGTTCTCCTGAAAAATAGTTGTATGCAAGTAATCCACCACAATCCTTGTCACCTTCTAATGCTTTATTGTAAAGAGTTCCATAAAGCTGATCCATATCTACATCTTCCACACCAAAGTTCTGTGCAAATTCTTTAAATAAGTTGACCCATGCATTTAAATCTGATGTACAGTTATTACAATGTACCATACCCACAAGATCACCTGATGGCGTTGTGACAAGATCGATCTCATCATAAACTTTCTTTAATTCTTTCTCTAAAACGATCATTGCAAAAACACTTGTTCCTGCAGATACATTTCCTGTTTTTCTTGTCACGCTGTTTGTCGCAACCATTCCAGTTCCTGCATCTCCTTCTGGAGGACATAAAGGAATTCCAGCTTCCAGATTACCAGATGGATCTAATAATTTTGCTCCTTCTTCGCTTAAGATACCCGCTTTATCTCCAGCTATTAAAACTTTTGGTAAGATATTTTCTAATTTCCATCCAAATTTTTTATCTTTGATCAGGTCGTCAAATGTCTTGATCATCGTCTGGTTATAATCTTTTGTTTCGATATCGATTGGGAACATTCCAGACGCTTCTCCAACACCGAGCACCTTTTCACCTGTTAATTTCCAATGGACATATCCTGCCAGTGTTGTCAGATAATCAATATCTTTTACATGTTCTTCTTCTTTTAAAATTGCCTGATACAGATGTGCGATACTCCATCTTTGAGGAATGTGATAAGAAAATGCTTCCGTTAATTTCTCAGAAGCTTCTTCTGTCATTGTATTTCTCCATGTTCGGAATGGCACTAACAATTCTCCATCTTTATCAAATGCCATATATCCATGCATCATCGCACTAAATCCGATACTTCCAACCTTAGTTAGTGTAATATCATATTTTTCTTTCACGTCGTTTACCAAGTTTTGGTAACTGTCTTGTAGTCCACTCCAGATGTCTTCTAATGTATAAGTCCATATATTATTCTCCAGACGATTTTCCCAGTCATGGCTTCCGGATGCGATCGGATGATGATCTTTGTCGATCAGTACAACTTTGATCCTTGTTGATCCAAATTCGATTCCCAATGCTGTTTTTCCATCTGCGATCATTTGCTTTGTTTCCATGATACTACCTCCATTTTCTAACGATAAACTACTTCATTCCATCTTAATTCATTCTTTAATATTCTGATATCTGTATTCTCATCAATGACAACACTCTCAATTCCCATAGCCTCTGCCCATGCAACCATCTGATCTACACTAAGATCATAAGAAAATGCTGTATGATGTGCTCCACCAGCTAAGATCCATGCCTCTGCTCCTTTATAAAGATCTGGTTTTGGTGTCCAGAATGCCGTCGCTACTGGAAGCTCTGGCATTGGTTTTTCTGTCTTTTTACAATCCACTTTATTAATGATCAGACGGAAACGATGTCCAAGATCGATCAAAGAAGTGGCTATTCCTTCTCCTTCTTTTGCTGTAAATACAAGTCTTGCAGGATCTTCACGATCTCCCATAGATAATGGATTTACTTTGATTGAAACAGGACCATCCGCGATCGTTGGGCATACTTCCAACATATGAGCTTCTAAGATACCCTCTTTTCCCGGAACAAAATTGTATGTATAATCTTCCATAAATGATGTTCCTTTGGCATCTTTCTTTCCTGCTGTCATAACTTTCATCAGTCGTACCATTGCTGCTGTCTTCCAGTCACCTTCTGCACCAAATCCATAACCTTTTTCCATTAATCTCTGAATCGCAAGTCCTGGAAGCTGTTTTAATCCACCAAGATCGCCAAAGTGTGTAACAACTGCTTGATAATCATGGTCTTTTAAGAATTTTTCCAGTCCGATCTCGATTCCTGCCTGTACCTCTACATGTTTCTTAAATTCGATCGGATCTCTGCCCTCTAATAAAAGATTGTATTTTTCATAATATAACTGTGTCAGTGCATCAATATCACCTTTGCTGACTGCATTGACATAATCTACAACCTCATTGACTGGATATGCATCGATCTCCCATCCAAATTTAATCTGTGCTTCGACTTTATCACCTTCTGTAACCGCAACATTTCTCATATTATCCGCAATCCTTACCACACGGATATTTTTACTTTCCACCATTCCGATTGCACTTCTCATCCAAGATGCGATCTTTTCTTTCACTTCTTTTGATTCATAATATCCAACAACAACTTCTCTTGGGATTCCCATTCTTGTTACGATATGTCCAAATTCCCTGTCACCATGTGCTGACTGGTTTTCATTCATAAAATCCATATCAATCGTGTCATATGGGATTTCTTCATTAAACTGTGTGTGAAGATGTAATAATGGTTTCTTAAATGCCTGTAATCCTGCGATCCATGATTTTGCTGGGGAGAATGTGTGCATCCATGTGATGACACCGGCACATTCTTCATCTGCATTTGCTTCTTCAAATGTTCTTCTGATCGAAGTACTATCAATTAATGTCGGTTTCCATACAACTTCAAATGGTAAGATACCACTTTCATTGAAATTCTGCACAATGATCTGTGCATGTTTTGCCACATGGCTTAAACATTCATCTCCATATAAATCCTGTGATCCTGTTGCAAACCAAAATTTGTAATTTTTTTTAAGTTCCATTTTTTGCCTCCCAGTTTTATATCTATTCTTGATTCCTATTTTTACATGAGTTTCCGATCACCAATTTCGGTTCGATCAAATACTCTGTTTTCATGTCTTTATCTGATCCACCTTGTATCTTTTCTAGCAACAACTGTCCTGCCATCTCGCCAAGTTTTTCCTGTGGATGAGCAATAGTCGTTAAAGAAAGTGGATGCTGATGTGCAAGCATTGAATTATCATATCCTGTAATCGACAAGTCTTCTGGAATTGAAACACCAATCTGATGCAATCCTCCAATGATTGAAAATGCGATCTGGTCATTGTAACAGACAACTGCATCCATCTTTCTTTGATCCTTTATCATCTGAACAACCGATGTTACTGGTTTCGTCTGACGATCTTCTGTATGAAACCAGACAACCATATCTGGATCATATTGATATCCTGCTTCCTGAAGTGCCATCACATAACCTTTATGTCGTTCTCTTCCTTGATGATCATCTGCTTTAAAAACTCCTACGATATGTTGATGTCCCATATCGATCAGATATTTTGTAAGCAGATAACCTCCTTTACAGTCGTCCATAAGAATGTGGGGTTTGTCTTTCATCTCCTCATAGACTCCGTGAATAAAAATGTAGGGAATTTCATATTTATCAAGATTCTCATAAAGTTTTGGATGTCTGCATACAATCTCACTTTTACTTGGCTCAATGATCAATCCATCAATATCTTTTGTAAGAATATCTTCAAGACATGCTGTCTCTCCTCGTCTGCTATTTTCTGTTGTTTTAAAAATAATGCTGTATCCATCTTTGGAAAGGACACTGTTGATTCCTTGGATCAATCTAGGGAATATATAATCAGAAATATAGGTTGTAACCACTGCAATGTTCTTTGATTCCTTTTTATGAAGTGCCCGTTCTGTACAAAACGTTCCCTTTCCATGAACTGCAATGATATAACCTTCTTCTTCCAGAATTGACAGCGCCTTACGTACGGTATGGCGGCTAAGATCATATTCCTGTACTAGTTGATTCTCTGACGGCATCTTATCTCCCGGTTGATAGACACCAGATAAAATATCATTCTTCAGTGATTCCTTTAATGTGTGATATTTCATTTCTCCTTTGTTCTTTCCCATGCTTGACATCCTCCTTCCTTATGGTTCTTATTTTAAAACTTGTACGGTCCTCTTTACAAGTTGTTGTTTATGGTCGATATTAACAATATTTTCACTTTATTTCTATGCACTTTTAACAAAAACTATTTTTTCTATCATTCTGCTTTTCCTTTTCTACTATCTCATGCTATACTGACTATCAAGAAGGAGTAACATACGATTGGAGGATTTCATGAAAATTTTGTGTGTAACAAAATGCCCAACTGGAATGGTTCAAACCTATGTTGCGGCAGAGAAACTAGAACAGGCAGGTAAGAAACTTGGCGTTGACCTTTCTGTGGAAACACAGGGAGCTATGGGAATTCAAAATCAGTTTTCCCCTGAACAGATCGATGAAGCTGATTATATTGTGATTGCTGCTGATGTTGCGATCGACGAAGCTTCCCGCTTCGGTAATAAAAAGCTTTATGTCACATCTTTAGAAGATGCCATTGTTCATCCTGAGCAGATTTTAGAATCTCTGACAACCAAGTCATATTCTTATCAGGATGCAGCTGTATCGAATAAGAAGATTCTTGGTTAGAAAAAGCCATCACATTTATGATCTTAATGGTCACTAATGTGGTGGTTTTTTCAAATATATGTGATGATCAGATCAAAATACAATTTGTAAATTACGTTTATTTATGTTAAACTAGAACATATATTCGAAAGGAACTGTTTGATATGGAAATCTCATCAAAAGATTTATCTTTAAATGAAAAATTGAAGATTTTAGCTGATGCAGCAAAATACGATGTCGCCTGTACTTCCAGTGGTTCTTCCCGCCGTGGAAAGAAAGGAATGCTCGGGAATACAGAGGCTGCTGGAATCTGTCATAGTTTTTCTTCGGATGGGCGCTGTGTGTCTTTGCTTAAGATTTTACTTAGCAATGAATGTATTTATGATTGTAAGTATTGTCTAAACCGAGTAAGTAATGACAGGGTTCGTACAACATTTACTCCGGACGAGATCTGTACACTTGTTGTGGAATTTTATCGAAGAAATTATATTGAAGGGTTATTTTTAAGCTCTGGAATCGTAAAGAGTCCGACTTATACGATGGAATTGATGTATCAGGCGATTTATCTGCTTCGTACAAAGTACCATTTTAATGGATATATCCATGTGAAAGCGATTCCTGGCACTTCGGATGAATTGATCACGAATATGGGATATCTTGTCGATCGTATGAGTGTGAATCTGGAACTTCCTACGATTGACGGGCTTAAGAAACTGGCTCCTCATAAGAATCCGAAGAAACTTGTTGCTCCAATTCGTCAGATTCAGAATGGAATCGTGGATCATCGGTTGATGATCGGAAAAGATGCCTCTATGGAACGTTCTCAAAGTAATAAGTATTTGAAGCATACGATCTTTCAAGAGAATCCTTATCAGCGGATTCAGACTGGTTCTTCCCCATTGACACTTGCAGATCCTTCTCTTAAGAATACTTTACGTTTGCAAAATAATGGGAAACCAGCTTCTTTTGTTCCTGCCGGTCAAAGTACACAGATGATCATTGGCGCAACTGGGGAGAGTGATCTGCAGCTTTTGTCGACAACGCAGAAATTATATCAGCAGTATGACTTGAAACGTGTGTTTTATTCTGCTTATGTTCCTTTGAATGAGGATTCTAATCTGCCAGCTCTTGGAACCGCACCGCCGCTTCTTCGGGAACACCGTCTGTATCAGGCAGACTGGCTGCTACGGTTTTACGGATTTAAGGCAGATGAATTACTTTCTGTAGACCGGCCGAATTTTAATACGATGCTTGATCCAAAGTGTGACTGGGCGTTACGTCACCTTGATATTTATCCAGTTGAGATCAATCGTGCTTCTTATGATATGTTGCTTCGTGTTCCTGGAATTGGGACAAAGTCTGCATTTCGTATTGTGAAGGCACGCAAACATGGAACTCTTAATTTTGAGCATTTGAAGAAGATGGGGATTGTATTAAAACGTGCGAAGTATTTTATTACCTGCAGCGGGAAGATGATGTATCGGATACCGATTGAAGAAGATTTTATTACCAGGCAGCTGATTGGTGAGGATGGAAAGCAAAATTGGGAGATCGATCATCCACAGACCTATCGACAGCTTTCTTTATTTGATGATTTTAATTTTCAATCTGAAGTCACTGTAGAAGATTCTTCGAAAACTTTGTTTGGACAGATGTAATTTTCGTTATTTTTTTATTCTGGAGGCTATTATGACTGTTTTTACCTGTGAAGATAATTTTGATGCGATGATGACTTGTGTTTATGAGGCCTGGGCATCAAGACTTGGTCATTCCAATATTAAATTGAAAACAGAACCGATTGGGAATCTGGAATTATTCTGTGATTATCGGCATGTGGATGCTGATCCGGAGAAAACTGCCAGTGTCGTTCGTTCTATCAAGAGTAAGATTTCTTATCAGGCTTATATTATGATCTATGAAGCTACAATGTCTGATGCCGAGGATAAATTAGATACGGTTTATCGTTTTATGGTTGCTGGATTCCATTATGGTGCTCATGTTGTGGATTTTCTTCAGGAACCTGTGGTTATGCGGATGTTTGAATTGAAACGTAAAGTTGGAAATGAAGCTCATTTTCATGTGGAATTTATCCGATTTGCGAATATGCCTGGGGATGTGTTGGTAAGTCATATTGAGCCAAAGAGTAATGTATTGACTCTGGTTGCACCACATTTTTCTGATCGTCTGCCTTCTGAAAACTGGATGATCATTGATGATAAACGCTTCATCGCTGTCGTTCATCCTGCAGATCAAGATTATTATTTAACAATACTTTCAAAAGAAGAAATGGACCGGCTGTCCATTCAGACAGACGATCCGTTTATTGATCTATGGAAAGACTTTTTCAATACGATCGGGATTAAAGAACGAGAAAATCATCAGTGTCAGAGGAATCTGATGCCATTGTGGTATCGGAAACATATGACAGAATTTCAGTGATTTTCAAATTTCTCTTATAAATTTTTCGCTAATTCTTTCACTTTCTCAAGCTCTGGACATTCTTTCATCGTACCTTTCTCTACCATGTTCGGAGCTGTGATGATTCCTTTGTCTTCCCATTTTAAGTAAGATGTCATCGCCTTATACTGAGCGATCGCTGCATCAAAAACATGATCTGCTCCTGCGTTTAATAATAATGCTGTTTTATTGAAATGGAATCCTGTACTTCCACATGCATATAATCGGTCAATAACAGTTTTTAGCTGGGCTGTGATGTCAAACCAGTAGATTGGAGATGCAAAGACTACCATATCTGCATCTTTTAATGTTTGTAAGACTTTTGACATATCATCTTTCTGCACACATTCTCCCTGATGCGCATAGCAATATTTACACCCTAGACATCCTTCGATGTTCATTGGTGCGATATTTAAGATTTCTACTTCATGTTTATCTGCTGCTTTGGCAAATGTTTCTGCCATGATTTCTGTATTTCCGCCTTTTCTTGGGCTTCCATTTAATATTACGACCTTCATATTTTTGTTTCTCCTTTTTATAGTTCTTCTTGTTTTAGATATTCCAAAAATGCTTTGCATCCTTCCACTACATCTCTGTATGTATCATCAAAATTCCCTGTATACCACGGATCTGCGATGTCTCTTGGATGTTTGGAATAGTCTAATAATAGATGAATTTTTCCATCTGGGTCACCGCCTGTGATACGATTCATATTTCTTAGATTCCATGCATCCATGCCAATGATATAATCATATTCTTCGTAATCTTGTTTTGTCATCTGGATGGCTCGGTGTTTTAGGACTGGGATTCCTTCCTGTCTTAGTTTATTGACTGTTCCATGATGTGGCGGATTGCCAATTTCTTCTCTGCTCGTTGCGGCAGAGTCGATGTAAAATTTGTCTTTTAGACCTTGATCATTTACCATATCTTGGAAAACGAATTGGGCCATAGTGCTTCGGCAGATATTGCCGTGGCAGATGAATAACACTTTTATCTTGCTCATTTTATCTCCTTATATCTTCTCAAAGCCTTGTAAATACTGGCTTTCCAGCATTCATACACGTCTCTTTGAAATCATATTCTACCTCCAAGGGGACGCAACATGATATTGTTAGTATATCACGTTGTCTCCACCTCGAACATCTCCTTTTTTTATTTTTTCATCTTTGTCTTTTTATATTGAACTAAGTGTATCTACAAATCGTTCAAATCTTTCTTGATCTGCACACGGTTTCCGTTCCACAACAGATATTCTGCATTGGAACTATCTCTCAGAGGCTAAAATACAGTGAGCAAATGCAAAAAAACAGCTATAAGACTCCATTTTTGAAATCTTATAGCTTTGCTATACATGATATTAAGTTGTTATTCAATATTTGGATTTCCAACGGATTAGCAGTTTGTTGTTAAATTTCTTACATCTTTCCACCATAAACAGGGAAAATTCCACTGTCACCATAGCTCTTAATTTTTTTAAAATTCTTTAACAGTTCCATGTCTTCAGCACTAATTTGAAAATCTAATTGGGCATTACTCTTCATATGTTCAGGATTACCTGTTTTTGGCAAAGAAATTGCACCAAGCTGAAGCGTATATCTAATGCAGAGCTGTGGAACAGTCACACCATACTTCTTTGCAATCGTAGTTATCTCTGGTTGATTCAATATTTCACCATGCGCAATTGGTGAGTATGCTTCCACAGCAATACTATTCTTCTGGCAATATTCTACTAACTCCATCGGCGTATTACTAATGTGGAGAAGAATCTGATTTACCATTGGCCTAATCTTTGCTGTTTCAAGAAGACTTGCAATATCTTCAATCAGAAAATTGGAAACTCCAATTGCCTTAAGTTTTCCTGCCATATAAGCATCCTCAAGAGCTTTCCATGCTGCTCGATTTCCCTCTACATATCTGTCTTCACACTGATTAACCTTTGCCCACGGCTGCGGACTGTGAATAATCATCATATCAAGATAATCCAGTCCCATCTTTTCAAGTGTTTCATTGATTCCTGCCATCGCTTCCTCATAGGTTTTATGCTCTGCGGCAACCTTTGATACAACAAACAACTCATTACGCGGAATACCACAAGTTCTTACTCCTTCACCAACGCCACGCTCATTTCCATATGCCTGTGCAGTATCAATATGTCTATATCCAATCTCTACTGCTGCTTTTACAGCGTCTGCAGCCTTATCATCATCAATAAACCAGGTTCCAAGACCAAGCTGTGGAATTTTCACTCCATTATTCAATACAATACTTCTATCAAACATTTCATTCACCTATTGTAATTTCCCATATTCTTCATCACTTACCGGTTCAAGCCATTCATTAGAACCATTTTCGCTCGGAACCTCTATTGCCAGATGAGAAAACCATTCATCCGGTGCAGCACCATGCCAGTGTTTAACACCTGTAGGAATATTAATGCAGTCACCTGGCTTCATTTCTATAGCTTCGTTGCCTTCCTCCTGATAATATCCTCTTCCGGCAACGCATACCAGAATTTGTCCCCCGCCACTTTTCGCATGATGAATATGCCAGTTATTTCTGCATCCAGGTTCGAATGTCACATTGAAAATTCCAACCTGAGAAGTGGAGATCGGTGCAAGAAAACTTCTGCCAGAAAAATACTGTGCAAACCCATCATTTGGTGCGCCGATTGGAAATACCATCTCTTTTGCATGCGCACGCATTGCATCCTCTTTGTATGGTAAATCTCCTTCGCCTGCCTCCCACACTTCCTTTGCAAGATTGAAAACAGCCCATGCTTTTGGCCAACCTGCATAGAATGCGGCATGTGTGATCACGGCAGCAATCTCTTTTTGTGTCACACCATGATTTTTTGCATTTTGAAGATGATATTTTAAAGAAGAATCCGTAATTCCAGAAGCCATCAGCGCAACCACTGTGATAATACTTCTTGTTTTTACGTCGATATCCTGGTTATTCCAGTTTTCGCCGAAAAGTACATCATCGTTAAAATGTGCAAACTCTGGTGCAAATTCACCAAGTGCATTTTTTCCTGCTGTCTGTACTATTTTTTCCATGTTCTGTATACCTCCATAGCACTGTTATTTATAAAAATTTTACCCACTCACTGATTTCCTGTTTTGTTCCACAATTTAACAGACTGCCTTCTGTGATCACCGCATCTGGTGCGGATATCTGCAATTCCTTTACAGTATTACCAAATCCACTTCCACCGGATGTTGCAAAAAGCACGATCTTTTTGCCGCTGAAATCATAAGTTTCCAAAAATGTATTGATGATTGTCGGAGCCACATACCACCAGATTGGGAATTAAAATGTAGCCAGTTCCCCTCATGCGTTGATTTTACTGGGTTTAACGGTATACAAAACTGTGTTTACTGTTACTATCTTTCATTCTTTTCCAAAATAGCTTTGAAGCATAGGCCACATTATTTTCATATATGACACAAAGCTCAGCTCTACTTGTGCTTCATTAAACCATCCAACCATAAAGCTATTTATCTCTTCAAATAATACTTTTGAAAGTTTCTGAATAATAATTGTGTTATCCACTTCTTCAGTATAATCTTTCGCATACATTTTACATATAGAACGCACTCCAAAATAATTATATAGCACACCTACCGTTGTTTTTAATGCTTCAATATCTCTTGGAAAATCTGTTCTATTCATCATATTCACTACTAATTGATGTCTTGAGTTTAGGTAATTCCTAACTGTACTATTACCTATTTCAACATCAACTGTAAATGAAAAATCTTGAGTTTGTATACTATCTGCTCCTAACATTATCATCAATTCAACTTGTGCTGCATGATATTCTGTATAACCAGACAAAGCCATATATCTCCAAGAATCTTGCTTTGCATACATTTCCGTATCTAAAATATGCGTAAATTCATGAAATACAATATACTTTGGTATTTCCGAACTTTTGCATATCCTCAATATATGTTCATCTGTTTTCGTATTATAGTGAGCTTGGGCGGCTGAAGCGAATCCTGCTGCATCGCTTTCCTCAACATTAATTTCAAAAAAATCTATCTTATACTGTGGTAATTTTTCAATTTCCATAAACTCAATATATTCTTTTTCATATTCTTTAATTAAATTTTTAATTTGTATTTCTGTCATATTGTTTTATACCTCATATCAAAGTTAGCATTTCACTTTTAGTATACCATAAAACAATCCCATTCTCATTCTATATATTTTATCCTCAACGATGAAAAGATGTGTCTACACACATCTCTTCCATCTCATTATTTTCAATGTTATAAGTTCTTAATAAAATTCAAATCCTGTTTCCGTAATGCCTTCTGTAACTTTTCGTTCTTTCTCTTCAGTTCCTTATTTTCTCTGGTTAGAGCTGCTACCTTCTGGTTCAGCAGTTCAATCTGTTTTTCCATCGCCATGTTCAGAATTTCTCTTCTTGGATCTATCATTCCGGCCTGTTGCTCTACTGCTTGGTTCAATGTATCTCGGACGGTTGGATTTTTATAAAAGAATCCTCTCGACAATCCGGTTTTCTTCATCAGCTTTGGAACACTGATACGTTCTTTATTTGCCAGCATATCTTGTATTGCTTGCAATGCCAGTTCAATTTTCTCTTTACTTTTTCTCTGATTTTCCTCAATCATCTTGTCGTATTTGCTCATATTCTTCACCCCATCCTGCCAGACTCATATATATGATGTCGCTCATCATCTGTCTTACTTCTCTGGTTTCGTCTGCCATTCTTTGATTGCTCATTTTCCGGTAATGCTGTACATTATTCAGTCTTTTATGCCCCAATAGTCTCGCTATCGTCCAGTCATCCAGATGCATTTCTGTAAGTTTGACGCCATAGTAGTGCCGGAACATGTGCGTTCCAAACCCGAATAATTCGCCATGATCATCTTTCAACTGCTTTTCCTGTATCATGGACATGACTTTTGTTTTTATAGCCATATACTGCATCGGGCGGTCAGGTTTTTTTTCATTAACAAATATGTATTCTGTATCACCGAATTTTTCCTGTGTATATTCAATAGAACTCTGTAACAGTTTTGCAAGTTCTTTACTGATCGGTTTTTTATATCTTTTAGTTTTAACTTGATATATTTCAATCATATCTTGGCCATTTTCTCTCGTCAGACAATCTGGTCTCAGTGTAAGGGTATCTGATATCCTAGTTCCAAGCATCTGATGTATCAGAAGACATCTTGCAATCTGTACATCCATCTGTGTAATTTCCGCATTCAGTCGTTTCATTTCATCATCAGAATACACTCTAAATTCTGCATTTACTTCCGGTGGAATATCCGTATTAATAAATAAATGCTCCAATCTTTCATAGCTGTAAATTTTTCCGATTGTCTCTAACTGTCGTCTTAATGAAATTACATAAGAACTATTCGCACTATGGGAAGTATCTTTTGTTGACAGATGTATCAAAAATTCTTCCAGCACTTCTCTGTCTATTTCACTGCAACTTTTTATTTTGGAATACTCTTTTTGGAGATATTCTGAGAATATCCTCATTATTGTCAGTTCTCCCTGTACAGTTCCTATTGCTTCATACTGTAGATTCATATAAACAGCTTTCTTACATTCTTCCCGGATATCTTGCTGATATATTTTTCTGAAATCCAGTGTTTTTACATTATAAATTGGATTGGATCTGATTTTAATATCCAGATTTTTTAGTTCCCAAACATCTTTTTCTATCTCATCCCGTAAATCTTCTGGCTCTAAAAATTTCAGTACGTTTCTGAAATATAATATCGTCACTGCTTCGCCATAGCTTACTGTACCATACACACTCTTCTTTTCTTTTACAATAGTTATTCCCTGTTCTAACATCCAGCCTTTTAAAAGTGATATCCATTTTTCTGGATTTCTATCTCCAAGGCTTTTGATTCTCCGATTTATTCTGCTGTTCAAAAACTTTGCAATATGATTATAAGCTGTTCGATCCTGAATCAATGCTCTAAACGTTCCGTTTTTGCAGCGATACATAATATAACCTCGAAACTCTTCCTTTAATTCTTGCGTTGGAAGCAACGTTAAATCAAATTTTCCATTATCCTTACGTGTCCCTGTTTCTTGTAAATTGGGGAAATCGCTGAAGTATATAATATCATTTTCCATCTTTTTCCTCTTTCTTTAGCCATGATGCTAAACTACTTCCTTGCATTTCAAAGAACTCATCATTTGCTTTTGCAATCCTTTGTGGCATATAATCAATATACTGTCTTGTCATCTCTTCATAAGTATGTCCAAGATAATCCCTGATACTTTGCAGTGATACATGACTGTCATAAAACATAGTTGCTACTGTATGTCGATAATCGTGTGATTGAAATAAATATTCTCCATTTGCAATCTTATTTTCCCGGCACGCTTCTATCATCTGAGTTCGAAATGTGCCATATAGACAAGCACCACCTCTGTTGTTTTTAAAAATGAATTCTTCAGGCTGAATTTCATGTTTTTTCAAGTATACTTTCATAATCTGATAAAGTGCCTGTGGGATTGGAATCCTTTTATAATTCTTCATTTTGACCTGATACACCTGAATCCAATAATCCTCGCCCTGCTGATAATAAGCATTTCCTTTCAATGTACACACTTCACTCGCCCGTAATCCTAGACACCACAGATGTAGGAACATACATCGTAATCGCTCTGGAAAAAGATATAATTTTTTCAAAATTTCCATATATACTGTTTCCTCAACGCTACGATCATGATGTACTACTACTTCTTTTTGTTGGAAATATTCAATTCGGAATGGCATTCTTGTAATATACTGTTTAACTTCCATGAATTTATAAAAATGACCGATACCGAAAATTCTTTCATTAAATCCCTTTGCCTGTATTCCCCGTTCTCGCAAGCTGTCTGCATACTTTTTTACTTCTGCGACAGTTGCATGAATCGCCAGTATCTTTTCTTGTTCCAGCAGTTCAATAAAATTTCTAATACATACAAATCTTCGTACAATCGTGCTGACTGCCTGTCCAGTAATTCCCAGTTCATATTTCATGTATGTCTGTAAAATTTCTCGATTCTGTATTTCCTTGACTTCCATAAAAGAAATGCTAATTAAGGATTTACTTTCGTCTATCCGATGTTTTCCAAGATGTAATCGTTCCAGATACCATACATTTGCTTCCCATTGGATCTGTTCCTGCTGCATAAACGCATCTCTTCTGCATTCACCTAAAATACTTCGTTGACTCGTTTCGGGAAAATTCTTTAAAATAGTTTCCACTTGTTCCATTTCCAGCAATCCAATATCCGTAATATTTAACTGAACACAAGAATCATAAAGAAGTTTTAAGGATTTTAACCTGACATTTCTATAAGCCTTAGACATTGAAGTATTTGCAATGATACGACTCAACGTATAAAAAATTTGTTTCTTTAAAACTTCTGAACAATTTTGTGTAAAATCCCACACCAATAGGTTTGTTTTATAAGAAGTTTCAAAGGTCTCAGCTATTTCCTTTTCCGGATAATACTTCAGAAAATAAATTTTATTTTGATATTTCCATTCATATATCCGCTTTCCATTTAGCGTCTGCATCTGTTGATAGATATGTTGTTGTTTTACCGTATCATATATTTTCAAATAGAAAGATACAATTTGTGATCGTATCTGTCCTCTTAAATATTGTTCATACGAATTTCGCAAAGGATAATCCATTTCTTCCAGATGCCAGATTTTTCTATCTGCCAAGAACTTTTTCAATTTGTTAATTCTTGAATCGCTTTTTATTCCAAGTGCATCAATTTCTGAATATAGTTCCTGCTTTTTCTTCTCAATATCTACTTCAGATTCTGTTATGTGTTCTGCCTGTTGCAATAAATATATAGGTATTTCTCACACCTCCCTACTCCAGCAGACGTTCCGCCCCATAAATAGCAGTGTGTTGTGCATAAAACTCATTACTTGCTTCTATCAGTTCATCATCCAGCCAGTCCAGATACTTTATAGTCGTATCCAAATGTTTATGCCCCAATGCCTGACTGATCATTTCCAGTTCCCATCCTGCCTGCTTTCGCATATTTGCAAAATAGTGACGTAACATGTGGGGTGTGATTTTAACTCCGGTTTTCTTTTCCATTCGGTCCAACATATCATATACACTGTCCACTCTTAATGGCTTTCCAATGTTCTCACCCATGATATTCACAAACAGGTAATCCTGATGTTGCAGGATTTTCCGATATTTTGCCAGATAATCCATGAGAAATTCAAACGTATCATTACTTATCTTGGCACTTCTGTATTCCGCATTTTTGGCTCTCGCTTCATTTTCATTATCTTCCCGGAAGCATACCCTTATCATGTGATTCCTATAATCAATATCTTTGACATATTTTACTCCCAGTAGTTCCCCAATTCTGTATCCGGTTTCTGCTAACATAAGTAACAGAAGCTGATCTCTTCGGTTCGTACAGGCCTGTAAAATTGTAATAATCTGATTTTCTTTTGCTGTTCTCCCACGATGTTCCTCTTCCTTCAGATAGGCTTTAAAAGAATGATTCCGCAGTACCTTTTTTACTCCCACCTGATTAACCGCTATAATCTGGTTATACGATAAGGTTTTGAGACTTCCGTACTGTTCATATTCTGCCTCTATAAATAAATAGAACCTGAACACATCTTTTAAGTATGCGTTGCAGGTTCCTTCATTCGGACACTTCTTTTCTCCAGCCATTTGCTCTGTATGGTTTCCGGCTTTAAGCCAGTATAAAAATTCCACAAAGTGTTCTGTCTGTTTTTCATAATCTAACTGATAGACTTCTGTGAGTTCCATTTCTTTCTCTGCCATATATTTCATATAATAGCAGATTGAAAATGCTGTGCGTTTCACTGTATTTGGTGAACGTTTACATTTAATCTTATGCATTAGATATTTACTTGGCAGTTCTTCAATACTCATTGTTTCCAGATTTCTGATGAAAAAATATTTTTCTGTTCCATCTTTTATCGTTTCCACCTTGTATATCATAAGCTGCCTCCTTTCCTCTAACGCTATACACAGTATACCCACTTCATGCCGAAATAGCTATTCACCAATACCAACAATCCCACCGAAAACGCCCTTGAAATACCACCAAACTTTTCGTGCAAAATCTGCTTTTTCTGTAGCAGAACCACGAACGGTTACAGGTAATATTCCACGCCTTTCCGGTTTCGGATAAAGTGCTGGACATCTTTGATATCTTTTGCCATCTTGCAGCTCGGAAGCGCACACATCACTTCTTCGTGATACCTGCCGCCTTCTCCTGCACGTTCATCTAAAATGGACACGACACAAGTATCTGTCTCGGTGCGGAGTGCCCTCCCGAATCCCTGTCTTAGTTTTTTCTGCATGTCTGGAACAATCACTGCCTGAATATAATCTTTTAGGCTGGCATATTCCTTCTTCTGTGCTTCGCTGATAGGATCTGGAACAGCAAAGGGCAATCTTACAATGATTAGCGAAGATACCATATCTCCGGGGAAGTCTACTCCTTCCCAGCAGGAGCCGGCTGCAAAAAGGACAGCATTGTCCATCTGTTTAAATCTTGTGATTTCTTCCGGTGAATGTCTCCATACCTCTATCATCGGGAACGGAATTTTATCCCTTAACATCTGGTAAACGTTTCCCATCAAATGATAAGACGTGAACAGTACCAGCGTATGACCGTAAGTCGAACAGATCAGTGAATGGACATGACCTGCTATCATCTCTGCCTCTTCCTGACTTCCCCTTCTACATTTTTTCAAATTCTTTGGCAAATATAACAGACAGTTCTTCTGATATTCAAACGGGGAGTCTGCCACATATTCCCGGACTCTTCGTACTCCCTGTAGTCCTGCTATTTTCCGAATATGGGAAAATCCCTGTCCGGTTTTTAAAGTTCCACTTGTAAGAATTGCTCCCATTCCTCTGCTCCATAACATCTGGTCCAGATACTGTGGAATCCGTCTGTTGGATGCACACAATATAATCCTGTGATCCCGATCCTGTTTCAGATGCAGTACATACTTCTTATCCTGATGGAAAAAGCATTCCAACACACTTCTGGTTTCTTCCAGCTTGTTTCTAATCCACTTCGGAATCTTCTTTTCTAGTTTTTCTATGATCATATTCATGGTCTGTATCCCCTCATATAAATACATTGCACACTCTTCTGTCATGTGGAATTCTTCTTTTATCCCATATCTGGTTCTGTGGTTTTCTCCTATGATGTCCAACACCATACGAATTGTTCCAGACAGTTTCCTTATCTCTGGGCCTTGGTACTCTTTCCCAAGATAAAAGCAGATTTCCCGGATATCATCATAACACAGGCTCTTGCCGAACATCTGCTTTGCTGCATCCGGCAGCTTGTGTGCTTCATCAACAATCAATGCCCGGTAGTCTTTTAATAACGGGCGATAATCCTGCAGCCTGTGATAACCATCAGCCAGCAGATAATTGTGATTGCAAATCTGAATGAACATTTCATTATCTCTGGAACGCTCCAGATACTGCTGATACCTGCATGAGCTTCTTTTCGGGCAGTCTCCCGAACAGAACTTTGGTACATTCACCATTCTTCGGTCAAACCCACTTAAATTAGACACTTCGTCCATATCATAATGTTCTTTTAACGACAGCAAAGCTTCTTTCTGCAACGCATTTTTGTTTTTCCCTTCGATTGCAACGATTCGTTGCATCAACCTCTCATCGCAGACAAAATGCTCTTTTCCTTTTCGTATCACTGCTTTGATAGGAGTCTGAATCTTCCCGTTCTCTTGAAGAATCCGGGAGAGAAAAGGGATATATTCTGTAAGAATTGCTTTCTGGAGTGCAATGCTGGAAGTGGATATCACGACCGGACGCTGCTCATAAGGGGAACATCCTTCTGCAAGGAGAGAATATTTTCTCATCAGAACACAGGCCACCAGATAGGCATACGTCTTGCCGATACCGACACCCGCGTCACACAGTGCTATGTTTCTTCCCAGCAGGTTATCCAGCATTTCGTGGCATAACATAATCTGTTCTTCCCTTACTGCCATTCCATGCTCCGGGAACAGTACCAGAAAAATCGTATCAATTTCACGATGCGCTCTTTTTAAATATTCTTTTGTGTAATACATAATTTGTTACCCGATATGCGTGCTGATACCACATCAATACGGCTGTAAAGGATTTCTCCTTACAGCCGCATGTATCTGATATCAACGACACATTCTTCCTTGATTTCTTATACTTTTGTTTTTCGGCGTTGTATTTGTCCTCGACTCCCCCATTGCCTTACGGGAACATTACAGGCGGATGCTTGGCATTGCACCGCTCATGGATTTTCTAAAGGTCTTGCTGATTACAACCCAAAGTCCATCCTCTGCTCACTGGCAGTTCCTATGTATCATTATCCCCTCGTAAGTGATCCTCGCAAAAGACCGCCACGGTCCTTGTTTCAGTTAAAGATGATTCGCTCGAAACAAAAACGCCACAAAAGAACTCTGCCTCTCACTTTCTGGTCTGATTTCTTCCATGCCCTTTTCATCTGTCCTCGCGTCTTCCTGCCACGCTTCTACTTACGGGAACGTACCTGTAATGCTGGTATGAGGTTGTCAAAGTACACTGGCAAAATTTACCTGCCTATTAAATAGCCGACGAAAAACGCCATAATTATTCAATTTTTGATAAATTTTTTAATTTTTTTCTCAAACGGTTTCTTTTGGTATAAATCGTCTGTTCTGCCATTCCCATAATCTTAGCCACTTCTCTTCCAGAATATCCCCATGTACTGAGTAAGAGGATTTCCAGTGTCTGATGCTCCGTTTCTTTCAATAGTTCATAGATTCGCTTATCACCTATGTGATCCAGAAGCTCCTTTACATCCCTTGCAAACAGCTCGCTGTCCTTTTCTTTTATGGAATCCATATCCTGCATCGTTTCATCCAGATGTTCCCGGTATCTGCGCTCTTCCAGAAAATCTTCCCGGTCCATCTGACGCAGCTTTTGGATCTTCTCTTCTTCCATTCCCAGTTCACGCAGTTTCTTTTCTTCCTGTTCTTTCCAATAATTCCACTTTCGTTCTTCACTTGTCTTGTTATAAGCCATTTATCTTTCCTCCGATCTGATTTTTCGTATAGAAATCAAATCGGAGCATGGCGGTGACCGGATATGTGGTGTCCCACAATTCTCGAAAAATGTCGAATAAAAAAGTGCTGCAACCAGTTCGATCACAACACTTTGCTTTTTATTCCCATTTTGTTGTCTTAAGCACTTTCTTTGATGCAAATATAATTCTTCTCCTTGTTATACCTTTCCTTAAAACACCACAAAGAAAAGTATATAAAAAAAGGCTGTCAAAACCGTGTTATATACCAGTCACTTAACAGTCATTTTTCGCATTATCCGACATCTTTCGACATTTCTTCTGAGTCCGTTAATATTCAAATACTTTCTCACCTTCTTTCGTCCCTTCGGAAGTATCTTGCATTCTCTGAATCATTTTCAGAGCCTTCATCTACAGGAGCTGTCACTGGCAGCTCCTTCCGAATGCATGGCGATACAGAGACCCTGCCACTGGCAGCTTCTCTTGCATACTTTGATATAAAAACTGCCAGGATTTTACCCCGGCAGTCCACTTTTTCCATATTCAGTTATTCTGTTGGAAACATCGCTGTCTCCAGCTTGTTTCTTTCGGTTTCAGACAGTTCATACGTCCCGGAATGATTCTTTTCCACTTTTACAGTTACTGTCACCGGTTCTCCATAGCTGTTCTTGTCAATGCTCTTCTGCACGCTTTCCGTTAAAACAGATGCAAATACACCCGGATCGGTTTCTTTCATTCCATGTGCAATCTTTTCCTTGCTGACTTCTGCGGAGCTCTGTTGCAATGTCTGAAATACATCGGACGGTTCCACTTTTACACTGACCGTGTAATTTCCATCCTCATCCTTTTTCTCGTCCTGTACCTTGTACTTCGCCAATTTTTTAACCTCTGCCATCTTCTCTGTGTAAGCTACAATCTCCTCTTCTATGATGTTGTCGGAAGAGGTAAATTGCTGGCGGATGCTTTCATTGAAATCTTCTTCGCCCTGTTTCTTCGCATCCTTTTCTGAGATTTCTATCAGATTCGCATAATCTGCGTACTCTCTATGATACTCTGCATCAAGAGAAGATTTGACATAGGATTGGGCATCGAAATCTGGTTGTTTAGAACATGCAAGCAAAGACATGCATAAACTAATTACTATACTCATCATTAATATGTTCTTTTTCTTCAATATCCATTTTCTCCCAGTAAACCTCTTAACCTCATATCATGATAATAATTTTATAAATTCATTAAAACTATTTGCAATCCAATACATATTATTCTCATCATCTTCCATTTTATACGCTTCCTCTGTCCACCAGACTGCACGGAACAATAATCTTCTTCGGAAGTGAATTCTTCTTCCACAGAAGTTCCATACACATCACTGTCGACTCCACGCTTTCTCTCATATATACTTCGACCGAAGAAAGCGGCGGATTGGAAAACTCCGAGAAGCTGGTGTTGTTAAATGTAATGACACCTATTTGTCCCGGAAGCAGAATCTCCCTTTCATGCAACGCCTTTACAAGTCCCGGCGCTACCGCATCACTCGATGCAAAAATCGCGTCCGGATACTCCTCCGGCGTGTGGCTGTCCAGATACTCCAGCACTTTCTGGCAGCTGCTTCTCGAATTCATCGCGCAGTCTATGACCAGACTCTCATCAAACCGATTCTGATTATTCAGTGTATTTTTATAATAGTAATAACGTGGGTCCATCGTCAGCTTCTTGTCGTCGCCAAGGGTATCCACACTTCCAAGATATGCAATCCGCTCTTTGCCTTTTGCCTCAAAGCATTGCAGTACTTCACGGATTGCCAGGTGATAATTCGGCACAATACTGTAATACTTCATATCATCCGGTGAAGAATCCAAAAATACGATGTTGTCCGTATATTGATGGAAATCCTGAATCTCCTCCGGACTGAATCTTCCGATTGCAATCAGTCCGTCAATCGGATGGTCATCATTCTTGGTAAATCTTTTCTTCTCATCCCGGTAAAGCATGACAGTCGTCCATTTCTTTTCAAAACATGCTTCATCCAAACGGTTCTTCAGCATAATATAATAGATATCTTCCATCTGCTCCTGCATCTCGAACATCTGCGCAATCCCGATTCTGCGCTCCGGAAGGTTCTGGCTTTCCGTCATCTCTTCTACCGATGCCTTTTTTCCTGTATCTCCCTGACGCTTACTGTATCTCTGACTTACCGTCTTATATCCAAGCTCACATGCCACGGTAACTATATTTTCTCTGGTCTCATCTGACACATTTAAGTTCGGATCACCATTCAGAACTCTTGAAACCGTGCTTTGAGAAACCTTTACTTTTTCAGCGATATCTTTTAATGTAGCCACATCATTTACCCCTTTGACTAAAATATTTACTTAAATTTTATATCTATTTTTAGATTATCCACATAAATACTATGTTTTCAAGTATT
>OLPX01000016.1_pt1 | contig 201992 bp, 191 predicted proteins | sample 1672491 | NCBI WGS metagenome assembly OLPX01 (sample SAMEA3136692, study PRJEB25190) | human gut metagenome | biome: human gut; feature: human-associated habitat; material: faeces | place: Austria | collected 2013
CGTAAAAATCTGCCAGCAGGTGATACCTACTGGCAGAAAAAAATTATATTTTTTTGATTGTCTACTTGACGGGAAGCAGTTCATATTGCCGGGCGGGTGCTGTTTTTGTTTTGTAGAAAGTCGAACCATAGAGTTTTTGCAGCTGTATGTCTGTTCGGAGGCGTATCGGGCATACACTTTTGGCTGTGAGTGCACAAATGAAGATAGATGTGGACCATCTGCTTGAAAAGAAATGAATCGGGATTCTTTTGGGCTGATGCAATGTTTAACAGAATGAATTTGAGGTGCAATATTCCGAAGAATGATCAAATTAGCATATGTTTTGTAATAAGTGTTAAAAAATATAGGAAATATTTGTATAAAAAGCGAATGGATGAACTTGCTTTTTCGTGTTAAACTTTTAATTAGATATCTTTTAGGATTCTATGCAAAATGTTTTTGGATATCTTTTGCATCAAAAGCGAAACCCATAGAACGGAAAGGAGATTATTATGACGAAGAAAGAACGTGTAATGTATGCAATAAAAGGGCTTGAACCAGATGCAGTTCCTGTGAGTTTTTCCATACATTTTCCGCGAGAAAAAAGGAACGGAGAAGATATGGTAAAAGAACATCTGCGTTTCTTCAGAGAGACAGATACAGATATCTTGAAGCTAATGAATGAGAATCTCGTTCCGGATATGGGGCCGATTCAGACACCAGAGGACTGGAAACAGGTACGGTGCATGACGATGGAAGATGAATTTATGCGAGATCAAATGGAACTGACAAAACGAGTTTTGGATAAAAGTGACCCAGATGCATTTCGGATAGGGACGCTCCATGGAATTTGCGCTTCTACGATTCATCCGATTGAACACAGATATGGATATACAGAGGTGCGTCAGATGCTTTGCAGCCATTTGCGCCAGAACAAAGCACCAGTGTTGGATGCAATGAAAAAAGTTGCTGAAGTACAGTGTAATCTTGCAAGAGCTTATGTGGAGGCAGGGATGGACGGTGTTTACTATGCGTCTCTCGGCGGAGAAAAGAGATTTTTTACGGATGAAGAATTCGCGGAGTACATAGAGCCTTTCGACAAACAGATCATGACAGAGATCAGAGCGGCCGGTGGAATTGTGATTCTCCATATATGTAAGGATGGGTTGAACATGAAACGCTATGAATCCTATGGGCCATATGCAGATGTAGTGAACTGGGGTGTATATGAGGGACCGTATTCATTGGAGAAGGGAAAAGCATTATTTAAAAATTGTGCAGTTTTAGGTGGACTGGCTCATGACAGGAACAGTGTGGTTTATAAAGGAACACAGGAAGAAATATGGAAGGCGGTGAAAAAACTGATAGAAGAAAATGGGAAAAAGAAGTTTCTGATTGGAGCTGACTGCACGATGCCAGGAGACATTTCTTACGAAAAGCTTCGCATGGTTGCGGAAGCAGCGAGAGATGTGAGCGGAAATTGACGTTCTCTTGCCCGCCCCTGCATAAATCCCCCCGCATCTGCCTATAATAGCATATAGAATTCTAGGGAAAATGGAGGCAGGGATGAAATTCTGGGAGAAAACATCCGGGCTTTATAAGCGGGAAATTTATTATTATGACACAAGACCGGAGTTTGAATCAGAAAAATTTGCCGGCCGCCTGCTTCTTTTGATGATGGAGGAGATGAAGGCGCGCGGGAAATCGGAGGTCGTTTTTTTATGCATCGGGACAGACCGTTCCACAGGCGACAGCCTTGGGCCGTTGATCGGATATAAGCTAAGGGAGCGCAGGGTGAAGAATGCGATGGTTCTCGGCACACTGGACAACCCGGTTCATGCAATGAATCTCGAGGAATGTATCGTGGGACTTAAGAAAAAATTCCCTCACGCGCTGGTGGTGGCTGTCGATGCCTCCGTCGGGAACGCAGAGCATGTGGGTTGCGTGACGCTTGGGCGCGGGCCATTAAAGCCGGGGCTCGGTGTGAAAAAGGAGCTGGAGGCCGTGGGGGATATTTTTATCACCGGGATTGTCGGCAGCTCCAGAAGCGGAGACCCGCTGATGCTTCAGAGTATCCGTCTGTCAGTTGTCATGCGGCTGGCGGACTGCATCAGCCGCAGCATCTGTTTGGGGATGAACCTGATCGGAGGCCGTGTCGAAACATTTTCCTGAAAGCTGTCCCTGTTTTGACAGGTTTTGCAGGAGCACCGTGCTATACTGCTTGCTGAATGAAAGGCGAAGAAATATAGCGAGGTGAAAGCATGGGAGAATTGTATAATCCTTTTCCAAAACTGCCAAAAAATGTACGCCAGATTGGAGAAGGCGACACGGTGGTCAGGCTGTATCTGGAGGACTATGTCAACACATATCTGAAGCGGCTTTATCCGGTTGGAAAACAGACGCTGCGGGTGGGGCTTCTTTTAGGCAGTACGGAACAGCATGATGGGACGCCGTATATTTTCGTGGACGGCGCCATAGAGATGGAAGATGTGGAAACAGACGGAGAGAAGCTGATTTTTTCGGAAAGCTCCTGGAAAAAGGCGTATCAGGGGATAGAAGAGTCGTTTCCGAAGCGAACCATCCAGGGGTGGTTCCTCTGCGCCGGACCGGGAAGCCAGTTAAGCCCTTTGAACTACTGGAAACAGCACAATCAGTATTTTGCAGGCAAAAACCAGGTCATGTACCTGAATCAGGGGCTGGATGGAGACGAATCCATTTACATAACTTCGGAAGACGGCTTTTACCGGCTGCGCGGCCATTACATTTATTATGAAAGAAACCAGATGATGCAGGATTATATGATTACCCGGAAGGACGTTAGGAGAATCGAGACGGGAAGTCATGAACAGGTCATCCGGGATTTCAGGCAGAGAATGGTAAGCCGCAAGGAACAGGCAAATCTCAATAAAGGGACAGCGAACGCCCTGGGCATGCTGTGCGGTGTCCTTTCCGTCGCCGTGCTGGCCGGCGGCGTTGTGCTGCTCAACAATTACCACAAAATGCAGCAGATGGAGAGTGTGCTGGCATCGGTGCTGCCGGCCGGCGTGGCAGACTGGGACGAGTACCAGAAACAGCAGGCGGAGGAACCGGATTTTATCATAGAAGAAATGCCGGGAGACGTGTATCCGACGGAGACCATGTCAGGCGAGACCGGCGAATTTTTTGAGGCCGGCTCGGGGAATGCATCGGATGAAACAGAAAGCACAGACGGGACTGCCGCAGCAGAGACAGAAACGGCCGGACAGGAGGCGGAATCGGCAAATGCCGGCGGTGAACATGCGGTGCCAGAGACGGAAACGGGCGGCCAGGGTGACGCTGCCGAAGAGGTGGAGGAAGCCGTTCCTATGACGGGAAGCGGCAGTGCGGGCACGTCTGAAATCATGGAACAGCAGCGGCTCGTAGGTATGGGAAAGACTGGCGGGGAAGGCGACGAGGGCCTTGAAGAAGACGCAGCCCTGCCCATCGACTACGAGGCGGCAGAAGCAAACGGATACGAGATTTATGAAATTGGGGAAGGCGAAACGCTTTATGGAATCTGCTGGAAGGTCTATGGGGATCTGAGCCGCCTGTCAGAAATTTGCAGGCTGAACCATCTGACCGATGAAAACCGGATTTTAGCCGGACAGAAGCTGATTCTTCCATAAAAAAACAGTCATACCGCAGACGGCAGCAAAAAAGAAAAATAATATAATGCGAATCTCCCGGAAATGGTGTATAATTAAACATATATCGGCCTTTTCCGGGAGATTTTGTTTATGAGTGATATGCGCTATATGGACAGAGAAAACAAAAAAAGACAGCTGCGGAACAATATCGTCCAGCTTCCAAAGCCGGAACAGAACTGGCAGGAGAACGACGAGGACAGCGAGGAGATTGTTCGGCAGGTACATAATAAAAGAAGAAACCGCAGGTTTTTAATTTTTGCAGTGACAGCGCTGTTTCTTGCTGCCTTGGGCTATTGCTGGTACCGGTACCAGCAGGAGTACCAATATACGGAGTACACGGTGAACTGGGAGAAGTCCATGCGGTATGCCGACGGGGCCGGCACGTCTGGTGAAGACGGGGAAACGGCTGTCAGCGAAAGCAGCTTTGTAAATTTTGAGCTGTTCGGCGACAACATGATAAAATATACGAAAGACGGCGCGTCCTATATTGACGCCAGCGGGAAAACCGTATGGACCCAGGGCTATGAAATGAAGACGCCGATTATCAGCATCAACGGAAGCTGCGCGGCCATCGCCGACCAGCAGGGGAACGATATCTACATCTTTAATAAAGAAGGAACCACCGGAATTGCAAAGACGCAGCTTCCAATCTCCAAAGTGGCGGTCTCCGGCCATGGGGTGACGGCTGCAATCGTCGAGGACAGCACGGCGGCTTACGTCATGTACTACAAAAAAGACGGCTCCGACCTTCAGATCAGCATAAAAATGCTGCTCCAGGGCGACGGCTATCCGGTCGATCTGGCGCTGTCTCCCGATGGAAGGCAGATTGTCATGTCCGTCATGTATCTGGAAAACGGCGTCATGAAAAACAAAGTCGTGTTTTATGACTTCTCGGAAATCGGGAAAAACGTGGACAACCGTTTTATCGGAGGCTTCGAGGATGAATTTGAGGATAAAATGGCAGCCCGGGTGCGCTATCTCAACGACGAAACGGTCTGCGTGTTTACGGATAAGGGGATTTCGTTTATTTCAGTAAAAAATGTGATCCCGGATCCTGAAATTGTCACGGTAAACGTGGAAGAGGAAATCGAAAGCATCTGCTATTCCGACCGCTATGCCGGCGTGATCGTGGACAGCACCTCAGGGAACCCGTACCGTCTGGATATTTACAGAACGGACGGCACAAAAGCAGGGAGTGCGGAATTTGATTACTCTTACAGCGGCGTAAAAATTGACGGCGACCTGGTTATCCTGTATAATGATGAATCATGCATGGCATTTAATGTTTCCGGGGACAAAAAGTTCGAGGGACAGTTTGACTTCCCGGTGGCCTGCGTGAGAAAAGGGAAAAATCGCATGACCTCCCTGATTGTGGCCGGGAGTGAAGTGATGAAGGAAATAAAACTAAAGTAACACAACCGACGAAGAGACAAAAAGAAAAGGGAGGCGCTAGTATGAAACCTATTGACACACTGTCCATCAACTCCATACGAATTCTGTCTGCGGACGCTATCCAGAAGGCAAATTCGGGGCATCCGGGACTTCCGCTGGGCTGCGCGCCGATGGCGTATGAGCTTTGGAGCCATCACATGAACCACAACCCGGCAAATCCGGACTGGGCGAACCGCGACCGGTTTATTTTATCCGGCGGACACGGCTCCATGCTGCTGTATTCGCTGCTCCACCTGTTTGGCTACGGCCTGACAAAGGAAGACCTGATGAATTTCCGTCAGGTTGGTTCCCTGACGCCGGGTCATCCGGAGTATGGCCACACCGTAGGCGTGGAGGCGACGACAGGGCCGCTCGGCGCCGGCATGGCAATGGCAGTCGGCATGGCGATGGCAGAAAAGCATCTGGCGTCTGTGTTTAACAGGGAAAATTACCCTGTTGTCGATCATTATACTTATGTGCTCGGCGGCGACGGCTGCATGATGGAGGGAATCTCTTCCGAGGCCTTTTCCCTTGCGGGAACCCTTGGCCTTGGGAAGCTGATTGTGCTTTATGATTCCAACCGTATTTCGATTGAGGGCAGCACTGACATTGCATTCCGCGAGAATGTGGAAGAGCGCATGAAAGCGTTCGGCTTCCAGACGATCACCGTGGAAGACGGAACAAACATTGACGCCATCGGAATGGCAATCCAGGCGGCGAAGATGGATACGGCACGTCCGTCCTTTATCACCATCAAGACGGAAATCGGCTATGGCTGTCCGGCAAAACAGGGCAAGGCAAGTGCCCACGGCGAGCCCCTGGGCGCAGAAAATGTGAAGGCCATGAGAGAAAACCTCGGCTGGCCGTATGAGGAGCCGTTTTTTGTGCCGGAGGAGGTGTACAGCCATTTTGCCGCCATGGCAGAGGAAAAGGCTGAGACGGAAGCCGCATGGAATGTGATGTTTACCGCATACTGCGGGGAATATCCGGAGATGGAGGCGCTCTGGGATACCTACCATAAAGAAATTGACGCGGAGTCTGTGATCGGAAACGAGGCTTTCTGGCTTCCGAAGGAAAAAGCAGAGGCGACACGTTCCCTGTCCGGAAAGATGATTAACCTGTTTAAAGATGAATTCCCGAACATGGTCGGCGGTTCCGCAGACCTGGCGCCTTCCAATAAGACGGAAATGAAAGGCGCAGGCGACTTTTCGGCCGAGAACCCGGCAGGCAGAAACCTGCATTTCGGAGTCCGGGAGCTGGCGATGGCCGCCATCGGAAACGGCATTATGCTTCATGGCGGACTGCGCGCTTATGTTGCGACCTTCTTCGTGTTCAGCGATTATGTGAAGCCGATGGCCAGACTGTCGGCGCTGATGGGCGTGCCGCTCACCTATGTCCTGACCCATGACAGCATTGGTGTCGGCGAGGATGGGCCGACCCACGAGCCGATTGAACAGCTTGCCATGCTGCGGGCAATGCCTAACTTCCATGTATTCCGGCCCTGTGATGCCGTGGAGACATCGGCAGCATGGATCAGCGCAGTTACTTCCAAAAAGACGCCGACGGCGCTGGTACTTTCCCGTCAGAACCTGGAGCCGGTTGCCGGAAGCAGCAGAGAGGCATTAAAAGGCGGCTATATTCTTGATGACTGTGAAGGCACGCCGGAGGCAATCCTGATTGCCAGCGGTTCCGAAGTGGAGCTGGCGGTTAAGGCAAAGGCCGTGCTTGCAGAGGAGGGCAGAAAAATCCGCGTGGTTTCCATGCCTTCTATGGATGTCTTTGAAGAACAGAGCGCAGAATATAAAGAATCCGTGCTTCCGCGCCAGGTCAGAAAGAGAGTGGCCATCGAGGCGCTTTCTGATTTCGGATGGAGCAGATATGTGGGACTCGACGGAGCCTGTGTGACGATGAAGGGCTTCGGTGCCAGCGGCCCGGCGGCAAAATTATTTGAGAAATTTGGATTTACCGTGGAGAACGTGGTAAATACTGTAAAAGCGCTGTAAGCGGAAAACAGAGAAGAGGAAATGGAAATGAGCCGAAAATGCATCGGAATTGATATTGGCGGAACTTCCGTGAAAATGGGAATTTTCGAGACAGACGGGACACTTCTGGAAAAGTGGGAGATTCCCACACGGAAAGAGGAGAACGGCGCTCACATCCTGGAGGATGTGGCTGCTTCCATAAAGAAAAAGGCAGCAGGAATGAGAATTTCCATGGAGGACTTTGCCGGAGCAGGCCTGGGACTTCCCGGCCCTGTCCTGGCAGACGGCCATGTGGAGTTCTGTGTGAATCTTGGATGGAAAAAAGCTTCTAATCCGCAGAAAATTCTTAGCGGCCTTTTGGGCGGCTTACCAGTAAAAAGCGGAAATGACGCCAATGTGGCAGCCCTTGGGGAAATGTGGCAGGGCGGCGGCAGAGGTTACAGGAATCTTGTCATGATTACACTGGGAACCGGTGTCGGCGGCGGCATTATCCTGGATGGAAAAATCCTTACGGGAACCCAGGGCGTCGGCGGTGAAATTGGCCATATCCATGTCCGGGACGGAGAACCGGAGGCGTGCAACTGCGGCGGCCATGGCTGCCTGGAACAGGTGGCTTCGGCTACGGGAATCGCCAGGGAAGCCGGACGGATCTTAACAAAGAGCGATAAACCATCTGTCCTTCGGAAAAAAACAGGGCGCCTGACGGCGAAAGATGTGCTGGATGCAGCAAAAGCAGGGGACGAGTTGGCGCTGGAGGCCGTGGATACGGCCTGCCATTATCTGAGCCTTGTGCTTGGACAGCTTACCATGATCCTGGATCCGCAGATTTACGTGGTCGGCGGAGGTGTTTCCAGGGCAGGAACCTTCCTGACGGAAAAGCTTCAGAAGTATCATGACGAGCTGACGCCGTTTGCGCGGAAGAAGGCGAAAATTGTCCTGGCAGAGCTTGGGAACGATGCCGGGATTTATGGGGCGGCCAGAATGATTCTGGAATAAAAAGGGGGACTGTGCCGGGATATGAAATTCCGGCACGGTCCTTTGTGGCGTAAAGCAGATGGACAGATGCCGGAAAAGCCCTGTAACATGAGGAGACCCCAGTCATTACAACTGGGGTAATTATGAAAAAATCTATGTGCAATTTGTCCAATTAGGAAACGGTACAAATGGTTTTTCTGTAAAAATAGTATAAAAAACCTTTGTGAATAAAATATGAATAATATGTAAACAAAGCATGAAAGATTGAGAAAAAATAAACAAAGAGAGGAGATGTCTATGATCAATCAGGAGAAGCAGAATACGCTGGTTATCGGCCACAGGAATCCGGATACCGATTCCATTTGTTCTGCAATCTGTTACTCGAGATTAAAGCACCAGCTTACGGGAAGGGGATATGAACCGTGCCGTGCCGGAAATGTGAACTCGGAAACGCAGTTTGTGCTGGATTATTTTAAGGCACCGGCGCCGAGGCTGGTGGAGAGCGTCAAAACGCAGGTAAAGGATATCGAAATCCGCCATACCAAGGGAGTGAACCGGGGAATTTCTCTCAAATGTGCGTGGAGCCTGATGCAGGAGGACAACGTGGTGACGCTTCCATGCGTGACGGAGGACGGTGTCCTGGAAGGCGTCATTACCATCGGGGACATCACCATGTCCTACATGAATCTTTATGACAGCAGCATCATCTCCAAGGCTCACACAAAGTATGCCAACATCCTTGACACCCTGGAAGGCACAATGGTGATCGGTGACCCGGAAGAGTATTTCTCCCAGGGAAAGGTCCTGATTGCGGCGGCTAACCCGGATCTGATGGAGAACTATATTGAAAAGCATGATCTGGTGATCCTTGGGAACCGGTATGAGTCGCAGCTCTGCGCCATCGAGATGGAGGCCGGCTGTATTATCGTCTGCGAGGGCGCCGGCGTTTCGCTCACGATCCGGAAGCTGGCGCAGGAACGGGGATGCACCGTGATTACGACGCCGTACGACACCTACACGACGGCGCGTCTGATTAACCAGTCCATGCCCATCAGCTATTTCATGAAAACGGAAAATATCATTGCGTTTTCCGATGAAGATTATCTGGACGATATCCGGGACATTATGGCAAGCAAGAGGCACCGGGATTTCCCGATTCTCGATGGGGACGGAAAATATATCGGCATGATATCCAGACGGAATCTTCTCGGCGCCAAGGGAAAGCGGCTCATTCTCGTGGATCACAATGAGAAAACACAGGCCGTAGAGGGCATGGAAAATGCGGATATCCAGGAAATTATCGACCATCACCGTCTGGGAACGGTAGAAACCATGTCGCCGGTCTTCTTCAGGAACCAGCCTCTTGGCTGTACGGCAACGATTATTTACCAGATTTACCAGGAGAATGGGATCGAGATTGATACCCAGACGGCAGGGCTTTTGTGCAGCGCCATCATCTCCGATACGCTGCTGTTCCGTTCGCCGACCTGCACGTCCGTGGATAAAAGGGCAGCTCTGGAGCTGGCGGAAATTGCAGGCATTGACGCTGAGGAATATGCGAAAAAAATGTTTGCCGCCGGAAGCAACCTGAAGGGAAAATCCGACGAAGATATTTTCTATCAGGACTTTAAGCGGTTTACCGTCGGCAGTGCAGTGTTCGGAATCGGCCAGATCACGTCCCTCAACGCAGAGGAGTTGGAGGAACTGAAGCCGCGGATGTTAAGATACGCGGAAAAAGCGAGAGAACATCACAATGTGGATATGATGTTTTTCATGCTTACCAATATTCTGACAGAATCCACGGATCTGATCTGCATCGGCCAGGGGGCGGAACAGCTTGTCTCCGGCGCTTTCCACATTCATGACGAGGATGGGGAAATGGAGATTCTGGACGGCATCGTCAATCTGCCGGGCGTGGTTTCCAGAAAGAAACAGCTTGCTCCGGTGATTATGATGGCCTTGCAGCAGTAGACGGCAGGCGAAACAGAGAGAAGGAAGGTGGCGTGTATCGGAAACGAGAATGCAAAGAGCCGGACGGTTCATAAAAAGACAGCGTTTAAGCCGGGAAATATGCTGTATCCGGTTCCGGCGGTCATGGTGACTGTGGCTGACCGTGAGGGAAATTCCAATATTCTGACGATTGCCTGGGCTGGAACCATTTGTTCCAGTCCTCCGATGGTATCCATCAGCGTAAGGCCGGAACGGTATTCCTATGAAATGATAAAGGAAACCGGAGAGTTCGTCATCAACCTGACGACAGAAAAGCTGGCCTGGGCAACGGATTTCTGCGGAGTCCGTTCCGGGAGGGATACGGATAAATGGAAGGAGACGGGTTTGACGCCGGAGAAAGCGCAGGCCGTTTCCGTTCCGCTCATCAAGGAGAGCCCCGTAAACCTGGAATGCCGGGTGATAAAAGCAGAGCAGCTCGGGAGCCATGACATGTTTCTGGCAGAGGTGGTGGCAGTGGATGTGGACGAGGCGTATATGAATGAGGCGGGTACCTTCCTGCTTTCGTCTGCAAAACCGCTGGCCTACTCCCACGGGAGGTATTATGGCCTTGGAGAATGCCTCGGCACCTTTGGATACAGTGTTCGGAAAAAGAAGGAAACCGGAGGCAGAAAAAGGAGAGCAGGACAAAAACGGAAATAGAGGGCACAGACATGGACAGCAGAAAAACAAACATTGTTTTGATCGGCATGCCGAGCGCCGGAAAGAGTACGGTAGGGGTTCTTCTGGCGAAACGGCTTGGGTATTCTTTTGTGGATGTGGATCTCGTAATTCAAGAGCAGGAGGGAAAGCTTTTGAAGGAGATCATAGCAGAGCGGGGAATGGAAGGGTTCCTTCAGATTGAAGATCAGGTAAATGCAGGGCTCGACAGAGAAAAGACGGTAATTGCTCCAGGCGGGAGCGTTATTTATGGAAAAAACGCCATGAACCATTTAAAATCTATCGGAACTGTGATATACTTAAAGCTAGGATACGAAGAGATAGAAAAACGTCTGGGCAATTTGACGGACAGAGGTGTTGCCCTCAGAGATGGAATGACGTTAAGGGACCTTTATGAGGAACGTACCCCTTATTATGAGAGGTATGCGGACATTACACTGGATGGCTCCGGAAAAGATTTCGGAGAAGTTGTTGACGAACTGCGTTCTTACTTTGAAGGGAGATGAAGAACAATGGGAAGAATTTGCGGCAATGCAGAAGAATTGATCGGCAATACTCCTCTTGTGGAACTGAAAGGAATGGAAGACCAGCATGAAATCAATGCACGGCTGTTTGCCAAGCTGGAGTATCTAAATCCGTTTGGAAGCTCCAAGGACCGTGTAGCGAAAAAAATGCTGGATACGGCAGAAGAGCAGGGGATGGTTAAGCGCGGTGTTACTACGATAATCGAGCCTACCAGCGGAAACACAGGGGTTGCCCTTGCTGCACTTGGAGAGCACCGCGGTTACAGGACGATGCTCGTTATGCCGGAAGATGTCAGCGAGGAGCGCCGGCTGCTTCTCAGAGCCCGTGGAGCAGAGATTGTTCTGACCGAAGCGGAAAAAGGAATAAAAGGTGCTGCTGAAAAGGCTCAGGAGCTGGCAAAGGAAGAAGGAAACACATGGATGCCCGGCGAGTTTACAAATCCGGCAGGCGTACAGGCTCATTATGAGACGACTGGCCCTGAAATCTGGGAGGCCATGGACGGCAAAGTGGACATTTTTGTATGTGCTGTCGGCACCGGCGGGATGATTACCGGAGTTGGCCGGTATCTGAAAGAGAAAAATCCCAATATCCGGGTTGTCGCGGTAGAGCCCAGCAAGAGTGCGGTACTGTCCGGCGGTGAACCTGGAAAGCATGAAATCCAGGGCATCGGGCCGGGGTTCGTTCCTGAAATTTTGGACCGCTCCGTATATGATGAAGTGCTTACGGTTGCTGCTGAAGAATGCTATATGATGTGCCATGATCTTGCCGGAAGGGAAGGTATTTTGGCTGGAATTTCTTCCGGAGCCGTTTTGGAGGCGGCAGTTACCGTTGCGGAGAGGCCGGAATCCCAGGGCAAGAATATCGTAGTGGTTCTTCCGGACGGAGGGGACTGGTATCTGACGACGCCGCTGTTCGCCTAGGAATACCATACAACAATATTTAAAGCAGAACCTGGGCTGCGGGCAAGAAGCAACAGCTTTGGTTTGGTGACCGGCTCCGGAAACGGATCTCTCAGGATGAGAATCTGATATTGGAACCGGTTGTGGAAAAGGTATTGACAGAGAGGAAGGCTGCCTGCTGGAAAACAGCCTTCAGACAAAAGAACGGATGAGATAAGGGGAAGCGAACAGGCTTCCGGCGAAGGGATGAAAATATTCGCCGGAAGCCTGTTCTGCGTTCCGGAAATGGTCAGACGCACACTTTATTTGCAGTAATCCAGCGTGATACTTCCATCTTCATTATAAATGACAGCATCCTTATCCATGCATAACTTATCAATAGCGGCAAGGAATTCCTCCTTGGAGCCAAAGCGGGGATGCGCTTCTGCGATAACTTTTTTGGCGGCAGCAGCATCGTCGCGCAGAAGGAGATCTGCCGCGACAGCCAGGCACTGAGCCGGTACGAGGCATGCCAGTTTTTTATCAGCGATATAGTAATCGCAGCCGTGGCCGGTTCCGATGGTGCCGCTTGCATGCGGATGAATGGCTGGCATGATTGCAGACACATCTCCCATATCAGTGCTTCCGCAGCCCCAATGGTCGTTTACGGCAACGCTTCCGGGGCCGGACACAGCCTCCATGGCTTCCGCAAAGATGGCGGTCAGGTTTTCGTCATTGTTGAGCGGGAAGTAGCCGGGGTGGTCATCCAGCTCTACGTTGCAGCCGATACATGCGGCGGCACCTGCCAGAGCGCGGTTTACTTTTTTATTGTATTCATAAATGCTGTCGAAGGAAGCGCCGCGGACGTAGCTTTCGATCACAGCCGTTTCCGGGATGGCGTTGACGGCCATGCCGGCCTGGGTAATGATTGGATGGAAACGAATGTGCTCGTTGTCGAGGAACGTCTCACGAAGGGCGTTTACGGCGTTCAGGCCGCAGGTGGCAGCATAGAGTGCATTTTTTCCCTTGTCCGGAGAACCGCCGGCATGAGAGGAAACTCCTTTATAGATGATATTCTTTGTAAGGCAGCCGTTGCTTCCTTTTCCGATGGATAAAGTCTGGCCTTCAGGCAGCTTGCCGGAGTGGATCATCATGGCCATATCGACTCCGTCGAAATATCCTCTTGCAATAAACTCGGTTTTTCCGCCGAAATAACGGATAATTCCTTTTTTCCGAAGACTTTCGCGGTATGCGAGCTCAATCAGTTCCTCGGCAGGAACGGAAATGAAGCGGATGGAGCCGCACATACCGTCCAGGGCACCCGGTTCTTTAAATGCGGCGGCAACGCCGATCAGATTGGCGCACTGTGCATTATGGCCGCAGGCATGAACCGCAGACGTTTTCGGATCTGCGTCCGGGTGGTTTCCTACGATCAGGGAGTCAAGCTCCCCGAGGATTGCGATTTTAGGGCCAGGTCTTCCAGTATCCAGATCTGTATAGAAACCAGGGATATTGCCGGCCTTTACCAGGGTATAGCCAAGTTTTTCAAACTGCTGTTCCATATAAGCGGAAGTGTTCCACTCGCGGTAGCCGGTCTCCGGATGTTTCCAGATATAGTCGGCGGTCTCGTAAATAAGGTCTTCGTGCTTTGCCGTCATTGCGATCAGTTGTTCTGCTCTTGTCATTCCATGTAACCCCTTTCATGAAATAAATAATTATGTAGCGGTAAGCGGACAGCAATTTCTGCCTGTCCTGCGGCGTCTATATCATGTCAGCTTTCCGGATATGAGCCTTCCGCGGATTTCAGTGCGGTTTCCGCGGTATTATGAGGAAAACGGAATGTGCCATGACATGATAATCACGCTGCGATGATTATATCATAAAACATTTCCGAAAAAAAGATATTGCAGAAAATATTGCGGATAATCACAGAAAATATTTCTAAATTTTTCTGGTTTTAGCGGATAGTAAAGATAAGTTGTCGAGTTTAAAAGAATTGCAAGATTCGTATGAGCCAAGTGTAGCATAAAAAAAAGAGAAAGTCAAGAACATATGTTCTAAAAATGTTCTTGACTTTCCGAATGAGATGCTCTATAATAAAACCACAAAAGAACACACGTTCTAAAAAAACTTAGATTAGTTTCATCTTCCTGCCAGCCTTAAAAATAGTCCGTCCCATAGGCATTTCTTTCAGTTCCTCTTCACTGACGACCCGCAGCCTTAAAATCAGCAGCCCGTAAATACAGACGGCTCCTAAGACAGCCGCCGCAACACAGACCGTATTGGAGGCGATTGCCAGATGAATTCCATAATATATGAGGGCGGCGAATACCGCCATCACGGCAGAACATAAAATAGGAAGCAGAAAAGTTGTTTTTACCTCCTGCCTGTAATTCAGATACCGTCCGATTGCACGCCAGTTCAGGATGCAGACAACGAGGGCGAAGGTGACATTTCCGATTACAAGGCCATATACGCCCCATTCCAGCAGGCTGAGCATGAGCCAGACAAGAACGGCATGGAGCAGGAGCGATATGGCGGAATGCGTCACGGATTTCCGCATCAGGTCAATACCCTGAAGGACCGAGTTCGTTACGGTGGAAAGCGAAAAGAAGATGACAGAGCTGGATCCCAGCATCAGGAGCTCTTTTGTCAGTTCTCTTCCGTCTCCGAAGACAAGGCGCATAATAGGAGAAGCCAGCGCAAACATGCCGAAAGCGCAGGGGATTGCTAAAAGCATATTGAATTTTATAGTAATGTAAATTTTATGCTTGACCTCTTCTTTGCGGCCGGCGCCCCGGGAGACAACGATGCTTGGAATCATGGAAGCGCCCAGGGAAGATGCAATGGCAACGGGGACATTTGTCAGGAGCCTGTATTTGCCGCCGTATATACCGAGAAGGGACAGCCGCTCTTTCTCTGTAAAGCCTTTTCCGTCCATGATAACACCGAACAGGGCGTTGTCCACAGTACCGCTGAGCTGATACACAAACTGGCTTAAAATAATGGGAGTAAAGGTCAGAAGCAGGAGCTTCATGATCTGAGCGTCAGTGGAAACCTCCTCCTGGCTGCGGGAAAGGGCGTGGCCATCCGTCTGCCGTTTTTGACGGAGCATCATAACAGACAGAACGAAGAAGGCGGCCAGGGCGCCGACCAGGGTGCCGAGAGTACCGCCGGCGGCCCCGTAAGATACCGGATTGTCCCGGTCTGCGAACCGCCTTAAAAAATCATAGGAAGCCCAGATGCTTATGAGCGCGTGGACAACCTGCTCAATAATCTGAGAGATTGAAGTTGGAACCATATTGCCGTGTCCCTGGAAAAAACCGCGGAACACGCCCATGACGGCAAAAACAAGGATCGTCGGCGCCATGACGCGAAGCGGCAGGGCACTGCCGGAGCTTTTAAAAATCACGGAAGCGATGAAGTCGGAACCGCAGAGGAGCAGGACGGTCATCAGGCCGCCTGTGAATACGCCAAGGGCAATTCCGCAGCGGAAAACCTTCCTGGAGTCTTCATACCGCTTTTTCACCTGTTTCTGGGCAATCAGCTTGGAAACAGCGAGCGGAAGGCTGTACGAGGAGAGGATCAGGCCGATATTATAGATCTCATAGGCCGTATTGTAATAACCGATCCCCTCATCGCCGAGAATGCGTGTCATGGGTATTTTATAAAGGAGTCCGATCAGGCGGACAATGATGCCGGCGGCCGCCAGGATCGTCCCCTGCATCAGGAAATTGGATTCATAAGCTTTCTTCTTCTGTGGCATGGCAAGATCCCTCCGATCATCTGCCTGTCCAAACAGGCAGAAACTAGCTCTATTTTACTATATATTTCAGCATTGGTATATATTTATTTTTCATTCTGGGAAAATCTGCCGGAAGGAAAAGGGAAAGCAGAGAAGATTTTATAGAAATATTATAAAAAAACACTTTGCCAATTTAAATTGACGTTGTAAAATGGGAACAGAAACAAAACAGACGGCGGAAAGAGCCGCCAATCAGGAAGAGAGGAAAAGTCTAATGGGAAAACAGGAGATTCAGGCGATTGCAGACAAGTGGGAAGAGAAGCTGAAGGAGATCCGGCATTATCTTCATGAAAATCCGGAACTGTCCTTTGAAGAATACAAAACGGCGGAGTATATCCGGGAACACCTGAAAAAATCCGGAGTCAAAATTTTAGAGGGATTTGAAGGGACAAGCACAGTCGCTGTCTTAGAGGGAAGCGAGCCGGGGCCGTGCATCGCTTTCCGTGCAGATATTGATGCGCTTCCGGTGACAGAGGAAAATGATTTGCCGTACCGCTCCAAAGTGCCGGGCGTCATGCATGCCTGCGGACATGACACGCACACGGCATGCCTTCTCTGTCTTGCAGATATTTTTGCGGAACATCCGGAGTTTATAAAAGGAAAGATCAAATTTATTTTCCAGGCAGCGGAGGAAAAGCTTCCGGGCGGTGCCATTGGGCTCTGTGAGGCGGGAGTTATGGATGACGTTGATATGATATTCGGTTTCCACTGTACGTCGGCGGCGCCTGTGGGGACGGTGACGGTTTCGCCGGGCGCAGATTCCGCGGCCATTGGCATTTATGAAGTAAAGGTAAAGGGCTATGGCGGACATGGAAGTGCGCCGCATAAAGCGAAAAATCCGGTTCCGGCAGCCTGTATGGTAGCTTCGGCGCTGAATCAGATTCTGGCAGAGAAAAAGGATCCGACGGCGTGCGGTGTCTTTACCGTATCCTATATTAACGGAGGAAAGTATCCGAATATTATCCCGGAAGAGGTGACTTTGGGGGGCAATATCAGGACCCTTGACAATGAGCTGATCCTGAAAATTTTTGACCATGTGAAATCTATCAGCAAGGGAATCTGCGAGGGGATGGAATGTACCTGTGAGGTGTCCACCAGTGTGGGCTATCAGGCTACGATCAATGTGCCGGAATACGTGGACATTGTGAAAGAGGCCATTGGGGAAATGGGATATAAGCATGAGGAGAAGCCAGTCAGCCTTGGCGGAGAGGATTTCAGCTATTACCTGCTTAAGAAGCCAGGTGCATATTTCCATGTGGGAATGGCGGATCCCGAGAATCCTGTGACGTTTTCGCCTCATCACAATGGCTGTTTCCTGTTGGATGAGCGCGGGTTGAGGATTGGGCTGGAACTGGAGCTTGCCGTTTACCAGAAGGCGGTTGAGCGGTTTGCGCATGCTGACAAATAAGCTCAGATGTGACAGCATCCATAATTTTTTCTTCCGCAAAGATGATTTTTCATGTATAATAGAAAAAAATCTTTGCGGAAGGAAGGAAACGGAGATTACATGGCCAGGAAATATTCTTTGACCAGAAAGCAAAAGTTCGGACTTTTGTGTTTAATACCGGTATATTTTATCATTGCAGGGCTTTGCCTTCAGCCGATCCGGGAAATCGGGCCGGGCCTTATGGCGATCATAAGGGAACCAGACTTTTTGATTACAGACTACATGATTATTGGAGGGATCGGGGCGGCTCTCGTAAACGCAGGTCTTTTAGGACTTGTGGCACTGGGGATTCCCTACTTCCTGGATATGGAAATGGACGGACATACGATCACATCTTTCTGTCTGATGTTCGGGTTTTCATTGTTCGGAAAAAATCTTTTAAATATCTGGACGATCCTGTTTGGTATTTTTCTTTATGCCAAATACCATAAAATGCCGTTATCCAAATATGTCTACATAGGACTTTATGGAACCAGTCTGTCTCCGATCATTACGCAGATCATGTACATTGCAGATCTGAATTTTTTCAGCCGGCTGATATTAAGCTGTTTTACGGGAATGGCAATCGGATTTGTGCTCCCGCCGCTTTCGACGCATGTTCACTATGCCCATAAGGGATATTCTCTTTACAATGTGGGGTTTGCTTCGGGAATTATTGCGACGGTTATCGTTTCACTTCTGAAATCCTTTGGTGTCACGACGGAGTCACGTCTGATCTGGTCGACCGGAAACAATATCCTGTTTTCCCGTCTTCTCTGCGGGTTGTTTGCTGCGATGGCAGTCGGCGCGTTCCTGTGGGGAGGCAAAGATGTGCTGGCCGCATATAAGCGGATTCTGAAGACGGATGGAATCTCCGGTACGGATTATCTGCGTGACGAGGGCGGTGCAGCCACGGTTCTCAACATGGCAGTAAACGGGATTTTTGCGACGGTTTTCGTTTTTGCGGTTGGCGGCGACATCAATGGGCCGACTATCGGCGGCATTTTTACGATAGTAGGGTTCAGCTCTACGGGAAAACATATCAGGAATATTGCACCGATTATGCTCGGCGTCTGCCTTGGAAGTTTGACAAAGGACTGGAATATCTATGAGCCGTCGCCGATGCTGGCTCTGTTATTTTCCACGACGCTGGCTCCTGTGGCCGGAAAATTCGGTGTCCTGGTAGGCTTGCTGGCAGGATACCTGCATTCTTCAGTGGCACTGAATGTAGGGCTTTTGTACGGCGGAATGAATCTTTACAACAATGGTTTTGCCGGCGGTATTGTGGCAATCTTCATGGTGCCGGTGATCCAGTCTGTCATGGACAGGAGAGCGAGAGCGAGAGGCGAGCTGTCCCTGTAAGGGACAGGGCGGCGTCCGCTTCGGAGGGCAGAGCCTGCCTGGCGTCCGCTGGCGTTCTTGCATGGAACCTGATGCCTCCTGCCTGCCCGGAGCCTACTCGCTCCGTTTGTCCGGCGTTTGCCTGGCCTGTCGGCCCGTCGGTTCTCTTGCTTGAAGCCTGCGGCACACTTCTGTCCTGTTGGCCCAGCGCCTGCTCGTCCCATCTGTACCCGGCGCTTCCGTCTCGCCATAGGTACACCGCCCGGCTGGTATCAAACGGCTGTCAGCGGTTTGGCTGCGGTTGTTAATTATCCGCAAAGAAAATGAAAAACTGTTGACAAATCGAAAATAGTGACTAGAATATGTTATTAAATTAACATTCAAATGTGATGAACAGGACAGGACTTCCCGACAGGGAGCACTTTCAGAGAGCCGCCGTTTGGTGTGAGGCGGCAGTGCGGGAGGGAAGCCATCCCCTGCCAGCAGTCCGTGCGAAAGGAATTTTGAGTAGTGCGGGCCGGAGGCCCACCGTTACAGGGGCGCGCATTCATCTCCATATCCGGGGAGATGCGGCAGAGGGGCCGGAGCAATCCGGCAAGAGGAGTGGCAACGCGGAGAAATATCTTTCGTCTTCTCGCAGATAGTTCTGCATGGGGACGGAGGATTTTTATTTTTGCGAAAAACTTTTCTCTGATAAAACATAAATGCTTTGCCGCATCAGCAGAATGATAGTTTCCCGATGAGGGCCAGCTTCTTTTGGTGCCAGGAGTTTCTCAGCTCTGGCCGGAATGGAAAGAACGCGGCTTTTACCGGCAGGGAATATCGCCTGGTTCGCTGCATTTGAGGAAAGTAAAGGAGCAAAAAAGTATGAACACTCTTGTTATCGTTTTAATCGCGGCCGTGTGCCTGTTTGCAGGCTATACGTTTTATGGCCGCTGGCTTGCAAATAAGTGGGGAATTGACCCGAAGGCCAAAACGCCTGCCCAGATGAAAGAGGACGGCCAGGATTATGTGCCGACAGAGGGCTGGATTGTGTTTTCTCACCAGTTTTCTTCCATCGCAGGCGCCGGCCCTGTGACGGGCGCCATCCAGGCGGCTGCTTTCGGCTGGCTGCCGGTCTTCCTTTGGATTCTTGTCGGCGGCATTTTCTTTGGAGCCGTCACGGATTTCGGCGCGCTCTATGCCAGCGTGAAAAACGAGGGAAAATCCATGGGGCTTTTGATCGAGAAATACATAGGAAAGACCGGACGGAAGCTGTTTCTCCTGTTCTGTTGGCTGTTTACGCTTCTTGTAATCGCGGCATTCGCAGACATGGTTGCAGGTACCTTTAACGCTTATACGGTTGTGGACGGCGCCAGCGTGCTTGCCGATGCGGCAAAAGTCAACGGCGCTGCCGGTACGATTTCCGTACTCTTTATTGTCCTGGCGATGGTGTTTGGGCTGATTCAGAAAAAATTTGGCCTGACAGGCTGGAAAGAGGCCGCGGCCGGCCTTGCCTGCACCTTTGCGGCGCTGGCTGCCGGCATGGCGTACCCGCTGATCGGCGGAAAAGACGCGTGGATTTTCTTCACGTTCGGCTACATTTTCCTTGCCTCCGTCCTTCCGATGTGGCTTTTAAAGCAGCCGCGTGACTATATGACGACGTTTATGTTTGCAGGAATGATCGTTGGGGCGGTTGTCGGCATTGTGGTGGCCCATCCGGCCATGAATCTTCCGGCGTTTACCGGCTTCCACAACGATGGGCTTGGAGATCTGTTCCCGATCCTGTTCGTGACGGTGGCCTGCGGAGCTGTTTCCGGTTTCCACAGCCTGGTTTCCTCCGGAACCTCATCTAAGACGGTTTCCAATGAAAAAGATATGCTGAAGGTCGGCTACGGCGCCATGGTACTGGAGAGCCTGCTGGCAGTCCTTGCACTCTGCATCGCGGGTGCAGCCGCCGCTTCTGACGGCACTGCCGCAGTGGGAACGCCGTTCCAGATTTTCTCCACCGGCGTAGCAGGGCTTTTAGAGATGTTCGGAATCCCGGTCTATGTGGCCCAGTGTTTCATGACCATGTGCGTATCGGCTCTGGCGCTCACGAGCCTGGACGCCGTTGCAAGAATCGGCCGCATGTCCTTCCAGGAGCTGTTCAGTGTGGATGACATGGAGAGCGCCGAGGGCTGGAGAAAAGTCTTCTGCAACAAGTATTTTGCAACTATCATTACCCTGGCCGTCGGATATATTCTCACGAGAATCGGATATTCCAATATCTGGCCGCTGTTTGGAAGTGCGAACCAGCTTTTAAGCGCCCTCGTCCTGATTACGCTCTGCGTATTCCTTAAGGTGACGGGACGTGAGAACAGGACGCTGTTCCCGCCGCTTGCCATCATGCTTTGCGTTACGTTTACAGCCCTTGTCCAGAGAACCATCGGACTTGTAAAGGCCTTTGGAGCCGGCACTGCCGTGTTTATGGCGGAAGGGCTTCAGCTCATCATCGCCATTCTCCTGATGGTGCTTGGAGTGATTATTGTGGTAAATTCCGGCAGGAGGCTGGTTAAGAATAAAGCCGGCGCAGAAGGGAAATCCCATCCGGTGCATGCATAAGAATTCAGGAATCCCGCAGTTCGGATCCCGCCTTTTCCCGGCCGGAGAGACAGGCATCGCCGCCGTGTTTCCCCGGCCTTTTTCTGCCCCTTTATTCTTACGGAATTATGAATATTTTTTGAAGGAAATGCTACCAGTTTTCGACGTTTTATGATACAATCGACCTATCAGTATTTATACGAATCAGGGGGAAAACTTATGGCAAAAGAAATGGTAGCAATGCTTCTTGCCGGCGGTCAGGGCTCGCGTCTGTATGCGCTGACCCAAAGCCTGGCGAAGCCCGCAGTTCCTTTTGGCGGAAAGTACAGGATCATCGACTTTCCGCTGTCAAACTGTGTTAATTCCGGCATTGATACGGTGGGGATCCTGACGCAGTATCAGCCTTTGGTGCTGAATGAATACATCGGCAACGGCCAGCCGTGGGATCTGGACCGGCTGCACGGCGGCGTACATATCCTGCCTCCGTACCAGCAGGCCAGCGGCTCCGACTGGTATAAGGGGACGGCAAACGCAATTTATCAGAATATTTCATTCATTGAGCGGTACAGCCCGCAGTATGTCATCATTCTTTCGGGTGATCAGATCTGCAAGCAGGATTACAGCGACTTCCTGAAGTTCCATAAGGAAAAGGGTGCGGAGTTCAGCGTCGCTGTCATGGAGGTGCCGTGGGAGGAGGCGTCCCGGTTTGGCCTCATGGTGGCTGACGGAGATGACAGGATCACGGAATTCCAGGAGAAGCCGAAGAATCCGAAGTCGAACCTGGCTTCCATGGGTATTTACATTTTCAACTGGGATATCCTCAGACAGTACCTGATTGAGGACGAGGCAGACCCGAATTCGGAGAATGATTTCGGAAACAACATCATTCCGAACCTTTTAAGAGACGGAAGAAAGATGTATGCATACCATTTCAACGGCTACTGGAAGGATGTGGGAACGATTTCGTCCCTCTGGGAGGCCAATATGGAGGTTCTGGATCCGGAGCACAGCGGGATCAACCTGTTTGATGAGAACTGGAAGATTTACAGCCGGAACAGCTACATGACCGGTCATAAAATCAGCAGCACGGCGACGGTGGAGAACTCCATGATTACCGATGGATGCCGCGTGGATGGCAGCGTGAAGCATTCCATCCTGTTTGCAGGCGTGAAGGTTGAGCCGGGCGCCAAGGTCGAGGACGCCGTCGTTATGGGCGGTACGGTGATTAAGGCGGGTGCAGTCGTGAAGCACTGCATCGTGGCTGAAAACGTGGTAATCGGTGAAAAGGCAGTTGTCGGCGCCATGCCGGCGAAGGGCGAGCAGGGAGTTGCGACAGTCGGCTCCGGCGTGGTGATCGGAAAGAACGCGAAGATCGGCCCCAATGCCATGGTAAGAGAAAATGTAAAGGACGGTGAAGAACAATGGTAAATTCCAACGCAGATGCACTGGGCATCATTTTCCCAAACAGCTATGACAGCCTGGTTCCCGAGCTGGTAGGCGAGCGGCTCATGGCATCCATCCCGTTTGCCAGCCGTTACCGCATGGTAGACTTCATTCTGTCCAGCATGGCGAACTGCGGCATCGACAATATTTCCCTCATTGTCCGCAAGAATTATCATTCCCTGATGGATCATCTCGGATCCGGCCGTGAATGGGATCTTGTCCGCAAAAACGGCGGCCTGAACATTGTCCCGCCTTTTGCAGAGAAAACCGTCAAGCTTTACACCGGCCGCGTGGAAGCGCTTGCCAGCATCCTGCCGTTCCTTCGTTCCCAGAAGGAGAAGTACGTGGTGATGTCGGATCCCAACATTGCAGTCAATTTTGACTTCAATGCCCTGATTGATGCACACGTGGAGAGCGGCGCCGATGTGACCATCGTGTATGCGGAAGAAGAACTTCCGAAGAGTCTGACGGAGTCCAACATCGTGAGCGAGGATCTTTACTATACGCTGAAGGTGGAAGACGGCCGCGTAAAGAAGATCTACATGAATTCCAAGGAAGAGGGTATCCAGAACTTCTCCATGAATATCTATATTCTGGAGAGAGAGCTTTTAATCGACCTGATTAACACGGCTTATGTCCGCGGATATCTGTATTTTGAGCGGGATATCCTGGCGCCGCAGCTCGATAAGCTGAATGTGCAGGCGTACCGGTACGACGGATACAAGGCGCGCATCAGCGACATCCGCAGCTATTTTGAGGAGAACATGAAGCTTCTTGAAGATGAGAACCTGGATGCACTGTTTTCCGGAAGCTCGATTTACACCAAGATCCGTGACGATAACCCCACCAGATACATTAAAGGCGCGAAGGTGAAAAACATTATGGCTGCCGATGGCTGTGTCCTGGAAGGGCAGGTCGAGGACAGCGTCCTGTTCCGCGGCGTCAAGGTTGCAAAGGGCGCCAAGGTGAAGAACTGCGTGCTGATGCAGGGAACGGTTATCGAAGAAGGCGCCAGAGTGGAAAATGTCATCACGGATAAAAACGTGACGATTACGGTCGGGAAAGAAGTAAAGGGAACGGACACCTTCCCGGTCTACGTGGCAAAAAATCAGACGGTGTAATTGAGACAGATTTTTGCCGCACATATGGGGCAGGCGATAGCCAGACAACCGAATAGAAACAGCAAAATCCCCGGACATGATGCTCGGGGATTTTTTGCATGCCTGAAAGTGTCAGCCCGTCATGCCTCAGGGCTCAGGAGACGGAAAATTTCTTCATAGTAGGGGCCGAATACGCTTCCTTTCCGCCATAAAAACGTAAAATCATGGGTCAGAGAACAGTCGGACAGAGGGATTTCCCGGAGCGTCCCGGCGGCCAGTTCTGCCTGAACCACAGGTTCGTAAAAAAAGGAAATCCCCAATCCGGCCAGGACAAGGGCTTTGATGGCATTCAGGCTTCCGAGTTCCGTAATAGCCATAAAATCGCTGACGGCCAGGTTCCGCTCCTCCAGGGCCCGCTCGAGAACCTCCCTCGTTCCGGAGCCGGGTTCACGGATGAGGAGTCGCTCGCCTAACAGGTCTTCCAGGACGGAAACCGGCTGGCGGAAGGAATAGTTTCCGGCGCAGACCGGGAGGTACCGCTCGCGGCGGTAAATGCGGCTTTCGTAGGCCTGTTTGGAGAAAAAGCCCTCGACAATGGCAAAGTCAATTTCCCCGGCATCCAGAAGGCGCAGGAGCTCGGCCGTGTTGGCCGCCTGCATCCGGATCTGCGCCTCGGGCTCTTTCCTTAGAAGCTTCGTGAGCGGTTTTGGCATGATGTATTCGCCAACCGTGAGGGTGGTACCGAAATCCAGGCGCCGGCTGGACTTCAGACGTCTGATGCTGTCGTAAAGGTGCACGGCGTCGTGGCGCATGGTGACGGCGCTCTGAAAAAACAGGCGGCCGGCCTCGGTGAGGGAAAGCTGTTTGCCCTCGTACCGGAAGAGCTTTGCCCCGCACTGATGCTCGAGGGCATGGATATGCTGGGAGACAGCCGGCTGCGTAATATGGAGAAGTTCTGCGGCTTTTGTATAGTTCATGGTCTGGCATACGGCCAGGAAGGTTTCCACACGGAAATCCAGCATCGGAATCACCTCGCTTGGCTTGGATACTAAGTATCATAACATAATTTTATCATAAAATAAAGAATGATAATTTTACACAATGGAATGGCGGGGGTATAATGGCAGTAACGGAAAATTCTGCATAAGATGCGAGGAGGAGCTTTGAATATGGAAAAAGCGAAGAAACTGGCGCCGGGCGTCCTGTTATGTCTGGCGATTGCGGTGCCATGCTGGTTTTTGGGAAAGGCATTCCCGATTATCGGCGGGCCGGTTTTTGCGATTCTGGCCGGCATGGTCATTACGCTGTTTTACCAGGAAAAAGGAGCGGCGAAAGCCGGGATCACTTACACATCGAAAAAAATTCTTCAGTATGCCGTGATTCTTCTCGGCTTTGGACTGAACCTTTCGGAGATTGCCAGGGTGGGTACGACCTCCCTTCCGATCATTGTGTCGACGATCTCCACGTCGCTCATCGTATCGTTTGTCCTGCACCGGCTCATGCACATGCCGGGAAATATTTCGACGTTAGTTGGCGTCGGTTCCTCCATCTGCGGCGGCTCGGCCATCGCGGCCACGGCGCCGGTCATCGGGGCGGACGACGAAGAAATTGCCCAGGCGATTTCTGTTATCTTCCTGTTTAATGTGATTGCAGCCCTGATTTTCCCGACGCTTGGCGGCATTCTTGGGCTTTCCAACGAGGGCTTCGGCCTGTTTGCAGGAACGGCGGTCAACGATACGTCGTCCGTGACGGCCACGGCGGCCGCCTGGGACGGCATGCATCCGGGCGCCAATACGCTGGACGCCGCGACCATCGTCAAGCTGACCCGCACGCTGGCGATCATCCCGATTACGCTGGCACTGGCTTTCTGGCGGACGGCTCAGGCGAAAAAGGCGGGCGGGAGCCAGAAAAATGAATTCAGCTTAAAGAAGGTGTTCCCGTTTTTCATTGTGTTTTTCGTCCTGGCATCGGTGATTACGACGGCGGCCACGACGGCCGGAGCCAGCTCGGCTGTTTTCGCGCCGTTTAAGGATCTGTCGAAATTTTTTATCATCATGGCGATGGCGGCCATCGGCCTCAACACCAACCTGGTGCAGCTTGTGAAGACTGGCGGGAAGCCGATTTTCATGGGACTCTGCTGCTGGGTGTCCATCGCAGCCGTGAGCCTTCTGATGCAGCAGGTCATGGGAATTTTATAGAGCTTGAACTTTCGGCGCCGGCATGCTAAAATACGGGCATTGAAGTTTCTTATGGAAATGAGGTGGATCCCGATGGAACATGGCAGAAAGCAGTTCCTTGTGTGGCTTCCGGCGCTTTTAATCGCCTGTCTGATTTTTTATTTTTCGGCGCAGCCGGCGGATATTTCCACGGAAATGAGCGATGGCGTCAGCCGTCTGCTTCTTTCCATCGGCCGCCTGTTCGGCTTTTTTGAGGGGCCGGAAGAGAATTATTATGAAATCATCGAGCGCATGAGCTTCCCGGTGAGGAAAGGGGCTCATGTGACCGAATACCTTTGCCTGTATTTTGCGGTTCTATTTGCGCTGCACCGATGGGATGTGCGGGGAAAGCGGCTTTTCTGGACGGCGTTTGCCATGACAATGGCGTATGCCTGCACCGATGAGTTCCATCAGCTTTTCGTGCCGGGGCGTTCCGGCCAGTTCACCGATGTGCTGGTGGACAGCAGCGGGGCCTTTGTCATGTCGGTTTTCGCTTCCTGGCGGCAGCGGGCGAAAAAAATTGCCGGCGTCTGAATTCAGACGGCCGGCTTTTTCTTTTGGCCAAACCCGGGAAACGGCGTTTTGACGGGTACGGGACGGATCAGCCGCCAAGCAGCTCCTTTAAGTCTGCTTCCGGTGTCGTAACCGGTGCGATCCCGTAAGTCTCAGCCAGAAGCTTTAATACATTCGGCGACAGGAACGCCGGGAGCGTCGGGCCAAGGCGGATGTTTTTGATGCCGAGGGAGAGCAGCGTCAAAAGGATGCAGACGGCTTTCTGTTCATACCAGGAGAGCACCATGGAAAGCGGGAGTTCATTTACGCCGCAGCCGAAGGCGTCAGCCAGAGCCTGGGCGATGCGGATGGCACTGTAAGCGTCGTTGCACTGGCCTATGTCCATGAGCCGCGGGAGACCGCCTATGGTTCCTAGATCCAGGTCGTTGAAACGGTATTTTCCGCAGGCCAGAGTCAGGATTACGGTGTCCTTCGGCGCCTGCTTAACAAATTCCGTAAAATAATTGCGTCCCGGCCTGGCGCCGTCGCAGCCGCCCACCAGGAAGAAATGGCGGATGGCGCCGGACTTTACGGCGTCGATGACCTTGTCAGAGACACGGAGGACGGCGTCATGGCCGAAGCCGGTCATGACAGTTTTGCCGCCGTTGATACCGGAAAAGTCCTGATTTTCGCCGTAGCCGCCCAGCTCCAGGGCCTTTTCGATGACTGGCGTGAAATCTTTTTCCGGGCCGATGTGCGGCGTTTCCGGGAAAGAGACCATGTTTGTGGTGAAGACCCGGTCGGCATAGCCCGGTTTTGGCGGCATCAGGCAGTTGGTGGTAAAGAGGACAGGCGCCGGGAGACCGTCGAACTCCTTTTGCTGGTTCTGCCATGCGGTGCCGAAATTGCCCTTTAGGTGGCTGTATTTTTTGAGCTCCGGATAGGCATGGGCCGGCAGCATTTCGCCGTGGGTGTAGATATGGATGCCTTTTCCTTCGGTCTGCTTAAGAAGGAGCTTTAAATCATGGAGATCATGGCCGGTGACGACGATGAAGGGGCCTTTTTCCATGGCAAGGGAAACGGCGGTGGGCTCGGGCGAGCCGTAGGTTTCCGTGTTGGCGCGGTCTAAAAGCTCCATGCATGCAAGGTTATACCTGCCGGTTTCCATGACGATGGGAAGAAGCTCGTCCATGCCCCAGTCCTCGCCCAGGGCGAAGAGTGCCTTGCAGAAGAAGCGGCCAAGCTCCGGATCCGTATAACCCAAAACCATGGCATGCCATGCGTAGGCGGCCATGCCGCGGATGCCGAAGAGGATCAGGGATTTTAAGGAACGGATGTCTTCCGGGGCATTCCAGAGCTGTTCCATGTCGTAATCGGCATTGTGGCCGCAGGGGCTTGCGCAGAACTGGCAGTCGGGAACCAGCCTGTTTTTCTCGTCATGCACCCGGCTGATCAGCCCGCGAAGCCGGTCATCGTCGAAGCTTACGTTGGTGACGGCCGCAAAAAGGCTTTCTAAAATCAGGCTGTCCATGGAAGGCGTGTAGTCAGGATTCTGGTCGGCGGCACGGGCCAGGCCGATCAGGGCGCCGGTCAGCTCATCCTGGAGCTTTGCGGTGCCGGCAGTTTTCCCGCAGACACCGGCCTTTCCGACGCAGCCGGTGCACCCGGCCGTCTGTTCACACTGGAAGCAGAACATTTCATGATTCATATCGGCTTATTCCCTTTCTATTCTAAGATTCTCCCGTCAGTGGAAATGGTGACGACCTGCCACGGGATCATTTTTTTGCTGTTTTGCAGGGCTGTTTTTACGGCATGCTCTAAGCCGCCGCAGCATGGCACCTCCATGCGGACGATGAGGACGCTTTTGATGTCGTTGGCTTTTAAAATTTCCGTCAGTTTTTCCGAATAGTCGACGGTGTCGAGTTTTGGACAGCCTACCAGGGTGATGCGCCCTTTGATGAAATCTTCGTGGAAGGCGGCGTAGGCGTAGGCCGTGCAGTCGGCGGCCACCAGAAGCTTTGCGCCGTCAAAGTACGGGGCATGGATCGGCGCCAGCTTGATCTGCACCGGCCACTGGGAAAGACGGCTTATTACGTTATCGGCCGTACCGGACGGGGCATTTGGGGTCTGGGCGCTCCCGGCGGCAGGTTCCCTGCGGACAATGGATCTCGACTGGGAGCCGGGGCAGCCGCAGGCAAGGGGTGCCTTTTTCGCCTGGACAGCCTGTTCGTCGTAGGGAGCGGCCTCCCGCTCTAAGATGGAAATGGCGCCGGTGGGACATGCCGGCAGACAGTCGCCGAGGCCGTCGCAGTAATCGTCGCGGATCAGGTAAGCTTTCCCGTCCCGCATTTCGATGGCGCCTTCATGGCAGGCGTCTGCACATGCGCCGCAGCCGTTGCATTTTTCTTCGTCGATGGACACAATTTTCCGTTTCATCAGAATCAACCTCTCTCTTGTTTTTCTGAGGAGATTGTACTATGATAAATTCGATATGTCTGTTGAAAATTCAACGAATGGAGAGAAGAGATGAAAGATTTTATCCATACAGCGCGCGGGTCGCTGCTGTTTTTGGGCATTGCGGAGACGGAAATCCGGGAAATGCTCGGCTGTCTCGACGCGAAGGTGAGGGAATTTCGCCGGGAGGAGTTTATTTTCCGGGAGGGAGACGCGACGGAGTCGATGGGGCTCCTGCTTTCCGGGAAGGCGTTTGTGATCCAGGAGGACTTCTGGGGGAACCGGAACATTGTATCCACGGTCACGGAGGGACAGACGTTTGCGGAGACGTTCGCCTGCGCACCGGGGGCGGTTATGACAGTGAGCGTCATGGCGGAGGAGGACTGTACCGTGCTGTTTTTGAATGTGAAACGGATTCTCACCACATGTTCTTCGGCCTGCGCCCACCACAGCCGGATCATCCGGAACCTTCTCTCAGATCTGGCTGCAAAGAATCTGGCTTATAATGAAAAACTGACGCATATCACGCAGCGGACGACAAGGGCCAAGCTGCTTTCCTATTTTTCCGCCGCCGCCAGGAAGAGCGGGAGCGTGGAATTTGACATCCCTTTTTCCCGCCAGCAGATGGCCGACTACCTTTCCGTGGAGCGAAGCGGGCTTTCGCTGGAGCTTTCCAGGATGCGGAAAGAGGGGCTGATTGACTTCCATAAAAACCATTTTGTGCTGAAGAGAGACAGGATGTGAGGCCATTTTCAAATAGCTCTTGCTATTTGAGAATGAAGATGCTATACTGAGACGGTTAAAACGCCGCCGGAGCGGGGACGTCAATGGGAAACGGCGTCCAGCCTGGCCGCGGTAAAAACAAAAATAAGGTCAGAAATCTCCTGTAAATGCAGGGAATTTCGCATCTATGACCGGTGTGTTCGAGACCTTCCACACCTAAAACAAAACTAAAGGAGACAACGAAACATGAAAACCAACAAGTCAGACAGAAACCCACTGTACCTGATGGTATATGGTGCTGCCATTGCAGCCATTTATATCATCCTGTTTATGCTCTTTGAGCCAATCGGCTCCGGCGTCATCCAGTTTCGGATTTCCGAGCTGCTCTGCGTCATGCCGTACTTCACGCCGGCGGCGATTCCGGGCCTGTTTATCGGATGCCTGATCTCTAACCTGCTTGGCGGCGGCGTTCCGATGGATATCATTGGAGGAAGCCTTGCGACGTTAATCGGTGCCGTCGGTTCGTATCTGTTAAGGAAGAACCGCTATCTCGTATCGGTGCCGCCGATTGTGTCCAACATGCTGATTATTCCGTGGGTGTTAAAATACGGCTACGGAAGCGATGCGATGATCTGGTTTTCCACGATCACCATCGGAATCGGGGAATTCCTTGCTATCGGCGTTCTGGGGCAGATTCTTCTCGGTGTCCTTGAAAAATATAAGGGCGTTCTTTTCGACAGCCGGGTGCTGGCAAGATAAAACATATATGCGGACGGGAAACCTGCAAAAAAGCGGGTGCCCGTTCGTTTTTTATGTGTTTGAGTCTGTTCCCGGAAAAAATATTCCGGGATAGACAAATATTATATTCCATCAGAAATTTCTTCCCTCACACACCTTCTTCTATTATAATAGAAAGGACTGGGAGGAAGAAAAGTGAATCTTGAAAGCTATAAATATTTCATTGCAGCAGCGGAAGAATTAAATTTTACGAAAGCCGCGAAACGTCTTTACATGACGCAGCAGGCCTTAAGCAAACAGATCGACAAATTGGAGAAATGTTACAATGCCCGTCTGTTTAACCGGGAGCCACCCATGAGTCTGACTCCAGCGGGAGAGTGCCTATACCGTCACATGTGCCGGATTTTGGATGATGAAAGGCAGATGCGGAGCGAACTAGACAGTATCTTAAAAATCAGCCGCCTTCGGCTTATCATTGGCGTTTCCTACTACCGAAGCAGCGTTCTGCTCCCAGAACTTTTGGCGGAATATCATCAACAGTGGCCGGAGGTAATGGTGGAGATCCGGGAGAATAGCCTATCAAAAACTGTGGAGGCATTAAAGCTTGGAAAAGTGGATCTGATGTTTGGCTATGAAGAGCCAGAGGATCCGACGCTTGTATCGATACCGGTTCTAAAAGAGTCGGTGGTGTTTGTGCTGCCGAAGGTTCTGGCGTCCCAGTACTTTTCCGGAAATGAGCTGGATGAAATGAAGAATCGTGAATCTGTATCTTTAAAACAGTTTGCAAAATGTCCATTTGTGCGGCTGGTTTCTAATTCCTGGCTTGGAATGCTGTTTGATAAATGCTGTGAAGAGGAGGGCATTGCGCCCCACATCGTTCTGGATTCCAGCAGTATTTTTACAATGCTTTCCTGTTGTGTCCAGGGCATCGGCGCTGCGCTTGTACCGAGGCTATATTTAAAAAATTTGACGGAGGAACAGAGAAAGAGCGTCCATGTATTCCGTTGGGATTATCCGGCTGCCAGCAGCAGTGGGGCTATTTTATATTTAAAGAGCAGCTATCTTTCAGATGCGGCCAGGGAATTCGTCGAGACAGCCAGAAAAGCATGTCAGACTATGAGCCGGCCGGCAGAGGATTGCGGAAAAAAGAATATTGTATAAAATGCATGAAAAAACGGTTGTACGGTGCGATAAAAATGTTGTTTGTGCCTGTAAAAGATTGCATGTATAGTTATATAGGAAGATTTCATGGCAGTTCTGACCGGACGGCCATGAAATACAGAATACGCCCCGGCAGTCGGGAATGGGCGTTCCTTTGCCGGAGGCAAGCAGTCTAAAGGAGAAAAGAAATGAAGGAAGAAACAGCAAAAAAGAAAAAAGCACCGATGAGCATGTGGAAAATTATTCTTATTGTCATCGCTGCCGTCTACATCATGTCGTTTTTGATCCCCTCCGGTTCCTATGAACGTGATGGAACTATGGCGATTCCCGGTACTTACCAGCAGACAGACAAAATATACTTAAACCCGGCCGAAGTCATCCTGGCTGTCGGAGATTTGACCTACACCACTTTTGGCAAGTTATTTGTAACTCTCATCATCATGGGAGGCATGATGGGAATTGTAAATTCCACGGGTGTTCTTGATCGTGCCCTTGGGAATATGATTCATCGACTGCGGGATAAAGCTCTCGTTATTATTCCGATTTACATTTTTGCAACGGCGCTCTTGGGCTGTGTCGGTTCTATGATTTCGACGGTTGTTTTGTTTGTGCCTTTAGGAATCACCATTGCAAGGCAGTTAAAAGCCGACCGTATTTTTGCCGTCGGGCTTGTCATTCTGGGTTCTTTTACTGGTTTCATGACGTCACCGATTAACCCGTTAACAGGCGTCCTTGGTCAGGAAATCGCAGGCCTCGCGCCATATTCAGGAGCAGGTCTCCGCACGATTGTAACCATTGTAAATCTTGCCGTTGTCTCCGCATACCTGATCTTCTGGGTAAAGCGCTGCCAGAAAAATCCTGATGTTTATGAGAAGAACTTCGGAGACGGCAGCGATGCAGCAGAGGAAGCCGCTGTTCCAGGCGCAGAAAACTACCGTCCTATGACGGCCCGTGAGATTGCCATCCTTGTAATTTTCTTTGGTGCCTTCATCTTTTTCGCGGCAGGCGGCCCGACTCTGGGACTCGGAATGACCGAGCTTGGCTCCATCATGCTGCCAGTAGCATTCATCGAGGGAATCCTGGCCCATTATGATATCGACGAAACCATGAAACGGTTCGTCCGTGGAACGCAGGACATGTGCGGCGTGATGGTATTCATGGTATTAGCGTGTGTGATGAGTGTCATTCTGAATAATTCCGGGATTCTTGACACGATTGTTTACTATATTTCCATACCGCTGGGCCATTTAAGCAGCTCCTTTGCGGCAGTCGGCATGTTTATTGCCAATGCGCTCATTAACTTTTTCATCAACTCCGGTTCCGGTCAAACGGCGGTCATGATGCCGATCATGGCTCCACTGTCCGATGTTATCGGTGTAACACGTCAGATGGCAGTACTGACACTTCAGTATGGCGACGGATTTACAAACCTGTTTGCGCCGACGAGCGTAAACCTGATGGCCTGCCTTGCCATGGCAAAGGTAGACTTAAAGAGTTGGTACAAATTCCTCACGCCTTGTTATGCAATTTTGTTCGTTATCATGGTGATTTCAATTTTTGCCGGTACGGCAATCGGATTCCACTAGGAGGTAATGACTATGAACATTTCACAAAAGGTCCGGCTTCTGTCGGACGAGCTGGAGCAGCACACCTTGTCGCTCCGGCACGAGATCCACGAAAACCCGGAGCTCTCTTTCCACGAGTTCAAAACGAGTGCCCTCGTGAAGCGAGAGCTGGAGCGCATCGGCGTTCCCTATGAGGAAAGCCCCGTAAAGCCCGGGATCATTGCAACCATTGACAGCGGAAAGCCCGGGAAATTCCTGCTTCTCCGTGCGGACATGGACGCTCTGCCGATTCAGGAGAACACAGGCCTTTCTTTTGAATCGAAAGTTCCAAACGTCATGCATGCCTGCGGCCATGACATCCACACGTCCAATCTGCTGGCTGTGGCGGAGATTTTAAACCGCACGAAGGACGAATGGAGCGGTAAGGTGCGCCTCGTCTTCCAGCCGGCGGAAGAAAACGGCGGAGGCGGCCGCGAAATGATAAAGGCCGGGCTCATGGACGAGCTGCCGGACGCCTGCTTTGCGCTTCATGTGGAAAACGGCGCAGCCGGAAAACTCATGGTGGGAAAGCGTTATCTGACGGCGTATTCCGATGGCTATACCATCACCGTACATGGAAAAGCGGCCCATTCCTCGACACCGGAGGAAGGCGTGGATGCCGTGTACATTGCGGCATCTATCGTGACAGCGCTCCATGGGCTTGTTTCCCGGAACTTGTCCCCGATGGCGCGGGCAACCTTAAACATCGGCGTCATTCACGGCGGGACAGCCCCCAATATCATCGCGGACGAGGTGACACTTAAACTTATGATGCGGAACCTTTCCAAGGAGTCCAGGGAGGCCATGATTGAAAAGATCGAGAAAATTTCCGTGGGAACCGCAGAAGCCCTGGGCGGAAGCTGCGACCTGGAGTTCCATGCCGGCTATTCGGCTGTCTATAATGACGAGAATTTTTCGGATTTCGTGGCCGATACCTTCCGGAAATATTCCGATGGCATTTACGAGGAGCTTGGCGGCGGCCGTCCGGAGGACTGGCTCGTGACAGGCGAGAACCCGCTTCTCGGGGCCGAGGACTTCGGATTTTATTCGGAGAAAGCGCCGTCCTGTTTAATCTGGGTCGGTGTGGGCGGAGACGCGCCGAAGCACAGCCCATGTTTCCATGTGGATGAGCGGTACATCAAGCTTTGCACGCGCGCCATGGCCACAGTGGCATTGGAATACCTGACAAGATAGGGAACGCCCCAAAAGCAGAGAATCTATGGATTTTCTGCTTTTTTTGTGTTATCATTAACAGGAAATCCAAAGGCATTTTGACTGCTTGCAGGCGGGAAACGAAGGTTTTCTGCCCCTATGAGAGGAGAACAGTATGTATCATATAGATTTTAATAAGCCGTGCCGCGTTCATTTTATCGGTATCGGCGGCATCAGTATGAGCGGGCTTGCGGAAGTCCTGCTGGAGCGGGGATTTTCTGTCAGCGGTTCGGACGCGAAGGCGTCGGAGCTTACGGAAATGTTAAAGGAGCACGGGGCAGAAATTTTCATCGGACAGCGGGCGGAAAACATTGGAAGCGGTATCGACGCTGTTGTCTACACGGCCGCCGTCCATGCCGACAACCCGGAGTTTGCCGAGGCAGAGCGTCAGGGGCTCCCGATTTTAACGCGGGCAGAGCTTCTCGGCCAGATCATGAAAAATTACAGGACGGCCATCGCAGTTTCCGGAACCCACGGAAAGACGACGACCACGTCCATGCTGACGGAAATCCTCCTGGATGCCGGAATGGATCCGACGATTTCCGTGGGCGGGATTTTAGACTCCATCGGCGGCAACATCCGCGTGGGCGGCCAGGAGCTTTTCGTGACGGAGGCCTGCGAGTACACAAACAGCTTTCTTTCGTTTTACCCGACCATGGGGATTATTTTAAACGTGGAGGCCGACCATCTCGATTTCTTTAAGGACATCGACGACATCCGGCACTCGTTTTGCCGTTTTGCCGGCCTGCTCCCGGAAGACGGAACGCTAATCATAAACAGCGACATCAAAGACTATGAAAAGCTCTGCGAAGGCCTGTCCTGCAAGGTGATTACCGTGGGCCAGGATCCGGAAAAGAGCCGGTACAGCGCAGACGAAATCACCTTCGACGAACATGCCTGCGTCTCCTACCGTCTTTTAGAAAACGGCGTTCCCCAGGGTGAAGTGGCGCTTGGCGTCCCCGGCATGCATAATGTGTACAATTCCCTGGCGGCCATCGCCGCCGCAAGGGAGCTTGGCGTTTCCATGGAAGCCATAAAGCGCGGCCTTCTTAAATTTTCCGGCCCCCACAGGCGGTTCGAGAAAAAGGGCGAGATCGGCGGCGTGACGGTTATCGACGACTATGCCCACCATCCGCAGGAAATCTCAGCCACGCTTTCTGCGGCCGGGCATTACCCCCACCGGGAGCTGTGGTGCGTGTTCCAGCCCCACACTTACACGAGGACGAAGGCGCTCATGGATGAATTTGTGCAGGCGCTCTCTGCGGCCGACCATGTGGTTCTGGCGGAGATTTATGCGGCCAGGGAGACGGACACTCTGGGAATCAGCTCCGAAAATCTGGCGGAAAAGCTGCGCGCCATGGGAACGGATGCCCATTGCTTCCCGACTTTTGACGATATCGAAACATTTCTTTTAAAAAATTGTGTCAACGGCGATTTGTTGATAACTATGGGTGCCGGAGACATAGTAAAAGTGGGCGAAAGACTGCTTGGACAATAAGTTATCCACATTATCCACATAGTTTTCAACAATCTGTCGCGGAAAGCTATGTGGATTTTTTGATTTACATAACAGAAACCGGCATGTATGCCAAAACGCTGGAAAAATAAGGGTTTCGACATAATTTGCGTTTTTTCCCGCTGTTATGTCACATAGTTATCCACATTATCCACCATGTCCACAATCGAAATTGTGGATTATTCCGGCTATTTCCTTTTCGCGGAACCTGTGTTATGATGGAAGCGGAAGGAAATACAGAGGGTGAAACAGAGATGGGCTTAGGGCTTAAAAACGGCCTTGCCGTACATGTGACGGCGGTGCCGGATGAATTTATAGATGAATATATGGCGGCGGCAAACGGGGAGTATGTGAAGGTGTATCTGTATCTTCTGCGCCATGGTGCGGAAGAACTTGAGATCTCCCGGATTGCAGATGCCTTGAACCACACGGAAGCCGATGTGAGGCGGGCCCTGGCTTACTGGCAGCGGGCCGGTGTTTTGGCGGCGGATGACGGCGGCGGAAAGAGAAACGCGGAAGCCGAAAACGGGCTTCCGGCAAAGGACAGGGCATCGGAAGATGTCCGGTGGGCCGGCAGCGCGGATAAGGCAGATGCGGCAGCGGCGGAGAGCGCGGCGGCGGACTTTGGCGCACCGCTTTCCGATATGCCCCAGATCCCGGCTGTGCCGGCAGACCAGGCCAAGCGGCTGGAGCGGCTTTCCGGGGATGAAGAGTTTTCCACGCTTTTATACGTGGCGCAGCAGTATCTCGGGAAAATGTTTACACCGGTGGAATGTGAGAAGTTTGCATATTTTTATGATATATTAAAGCTTCCTGCCGAACTTCTGGAATATCTGGCGGAATACTGTGCCCAGAACGGCCATACCAGCATCCGCTATATTGAGAAAGTGGCCTTAAACTGGTACCAGACCGGCATCCGCACCAGGCAGGCGGCCGAGGACTACACCACGCGGTTTTCCAGGGACATCTCCTCAGTCATGAAGGCGTTCGGCTTAAGCAGCAGGAACCCGGGCACAATGGAAAAGGATATCATGAAAAAATGGTTTTACACCTACGGCTTCGACCGGCCGCTTGTGCTTGAGGCCTGCAACCGCACCATCAAGGCGACCCAGACGCCGAGCTTCCAGTACGCGGACAAGATACTCACCGGCTGGAAGGAGAATGGCGTCAGAACCATGGGCGACGTGGAAGAGCTTGACAAAAAGCGTCAGCTTTCCAGGACAGCGGACAGGGAAAAGGCCGCCGGGAAGGCATCCGGCGCGAGGACACAGACGGCGCGTCCGGCGTCCGGCAACCGGTTCCACAATTTTGAGGGGCGCAATTATAATTACGATGAAGCAATCTGGGCCGATATAAGAAAGCGGCATAAGAAAGGAGAGCCGGGCGATGGCACTGAGTAATTCGCAGTACAATGCAGTCATGAGAATTTATAACCAGCGCCAGTTCTTAAACAAGCGGGAACAGGACGCCAGGCTTTCGGAGGTTTACGGGAAAATCCCGCAGATCGAGGCCCTGACCGATGAGATTGCTGCGGATATGGCGGAGGCCGGGCGCTGCCTGATAAAGGGCGACCGGGCCGGCGCAGAGCGGCTTAAAAATGAGGCTGCGAGGTTAAAAGAGCAGAAGCTTCTCTATCTGAGGCGAAACGGCTACCCGGACGACTACCTGGACATGCACTACCGCTGCCCGGACTGCCGGGATACCGGCTACGCTGACGGGAAAAAGTGCCATTGTTTCCGCAAAATGGAAATTGACATTCTCTACGACCAGTCCAATATCCGGGAGGTTTTGGAGCGTGAGAATTTTGATACTCTGACCATGGAATACTATGACAGGGAGCGGATTGACGAAAAGACGGGCATGACAGTCTACGATTACATGTCCGAGGTGATCCGGGAGTGCAGGGAGTATGTGGAGCGGTTTTCCGAAGAAAAAGGCAGCATCCTGTTTACCGGGGATACGGGCTGCGGGAAGACTTTTTTAAGCAACTGCATTGCCAGGGAGCTGATTCTGCGGTGTTTTTCCGTTGTCTACCTGACTGCCACGGATCTTTTCGATATTCTTTCGGAAAGCCGGTTTTCCAGGCGGGAGGAGCAGGAAAGCTCTGACCGGGCCGCATACATCCTGGAATGTGACCTGCTTATTATTGACGATTTGGGGACAGAGCTGATCAATACGTTCACGTCGTCCCAGTTATTTTACTGTATCAATGAAAGGCTGAACCGGAAAAAGGGGACGATTATTTCCACAAATCTGACGCCGGGCCGCCTCCAGGATGAATTTACGGAGCGTGTGGCGTCGAGAATTTTAAACCAGTATAAGATCCTGCCTCTTCTGGGGGATGATGTGAGAGCCTTGCGCCGCGGATATCGTTTAGGTTGACATATTCCGGCGTTGGTGATATAAATATTCCTGCCGCAAGGGGCGAAGGCGCCTCGGGGGGAATGGCAGGGCGGCGGCGCTGTCCTGTATGTAGCGAATGTGTGACACAAGATGGAGGAAACAAGGATGCTGTACGAAGAAAAACAGATCGAGACGATCCCGGTGGGGCCTTTGGGGCTGATCCCATTAAAGAGCTGTGAATCGCTGGGAAAGAAAGTGGACGCCTATCTGGCGGAATGGAGGAAGGAGCGGGAAAGCGAGCATAAAGCAACCATCGCTTTTGCCGGCTACCAGAGAGATTCTTACATCATCGGAGTGAAAACCCCGCGGTTTGGTTCCGGCGAGGCAAAGGGAGAGCTTTTGGAGTCTGTCCGCGGCGATGACCTTTATCTGATGGTGGATGTGTGCAATTACAGCCTGACCTATTCCCTCTGCGGGATGCAGAACCACATGTCCCCCGACGACCATTTCCAGGATTTAAAGAGAGTGATTGCGGCTGCGGGCGGCAAGGCGAAGAGAATTAACGTCATCATGCCGTTCTTATATGAGAGCCGCCAGCATAAGAGAACCGGCCGTGAGTCCCTGGACTGTGCATGGGCGCTCCGCGAGCTGGTGGACATGGGAGTTGAAAACATCATCACCTTTGATGCCCATGACCCGCGTGTGCAGAACGCGATTCCGTTAAAAGGCTTTGAGACCGTACAGCCGATTTATCAGTTTATCAAACATCTTTTAAAGCATGAGAAGGAACTTCAGATTGACAGCGAGCACATGATGGTAATCAGCCCCGATGAAGGCGGCATGAACCGTGCCGTGTTCTTTGCCAACGTCCTGGGGCTTGACCTGGGCATGTTCTATAAGCGCCGTGACTACACGAAAATCGTCAATGGCCGCAACCCGATTGTGGCCCATGAATTTTTGGGAACGAGCGTTGAGGGGAAGGATGTCATCATCGTGGACGACATGATTTCCTCCGGCGAGAGCCTTCTGGATGTGGCGAAGGAGTTAAAGAGAAGAAAGGCGAGAAAGGTCTTCGCATGTGCGACCTTCGGCCTGTTTACGAACGGGCTGGATAAGTTCGATGAGTATTATGAAAACGGCCTGATCGACCGCGTCCTGACCACCAACCTGGTGTACCAGACGCCGGAGCTTCTCTCCCGTCCGTACTACATCGACGTGGACATGAGCAAGTACATCGCCCTGATTATCGACAACCTGAATCATGATTCTTCCTTAAGTGAGCTTTTAAACCCGACCAAGAGGATCAACCGCCTGCTGGATCGGTATCGCGCAGGGGAGAGGTAGGAAATAGAAGAATGTTTGTAAGAAAAGGCGCCATGGCAGTGTTTTAGCTGCCGGGGCGCCTTTTTATGAAGCTTGTTTACACCTAGCTGAATTTTTCCCTGTATTCAAGAATCAGTTCCTCGGCAAGATATGCATCGCTCATACAATGCATATCGGCTACCCCTTCACGGATCAAAACATATACTTCAGACCGGTAGAAGAAGTCAAGTGCTGCGGATAGGGACAAATGTTGTTTTTCTGCAAACAATTCGATAATTCGAGTATATTTTTTCTGCAAAAGGATCGGATTGGCAGTCATAGCTGTTCACTCCCCTCGTAACGAAGATAGCGTTCCAAAGCGATTGGCGTTCGAAAACAGATTTGTAAATTTGGTTTTTCATAACGCAGACGATGGATGGCTTCTGATTTATCAATTAGATTATCGAAGTAAAGCTCAACCGTATTAAAAACTTTATCGTTAGCGACGCCGCCAATTACAATATCATAATCGGTGGTATCGTTGTTTCTCCTGCAATTCAGAATAAAATCAAGCCATTCTTCCGAGTAGGAAGCGAGATTGAGAATTTTCAGCTCCTGGTATGCCCTCTCATCAAACTCATACCGGGAAATAATGGCATCTTTACCGCGGCGTTTGAACTTTTGACACCACTTTTTTGCCTGTTCATAAAGTGGAGTCGTATAGAAGCCGCGTCCGAAATCCACATTTGCGCGGGAATGCAGAAGATCAGGCTTTGGAATTTCCTGATAGGAGCCGTGATAAACGATCATAATTCAACCCCTCTCTCCGTCATTAGGTCAAGAATGTCTTCAACAATATAGTCTTTACTCTGTGTATGAAGTGTTTCATATTCTGGAATGATGTAGCCGTTTAAAATATCACTTTGTTCGGTGAGCGCCTTGTAGACCTGTTCGGCGTTCTTACCGAGTTTGATTGCCACATTCTCAATACAGAAAACGGCAAATTCCAATTCATCCTTGTTTCTAATGTTTTCAGTAACCAATAGAGACACCTCCAGTTCCCTGTAAAAAGGAATGATCCGATCAAATTTCTTTTATTTTAACGCCGTGACGCAGCACTGTCAAATACAGAGAGAATGAAATGATATTTGGACGTTTTCCTACCGCGCAATCCTCACCGCCGTCTCTTCCGCCAGGAATCCGGGAATCTGGTAGAGGACGAGTGCATCCGTGATGGCCTGCTCTTCCATGAAATCGCTGATTTTTCCATTGTAATAGCGCAGGTCGACCATGTAAACCTCCTCGAAATGCAGGGAGGCAAAGGGCGCAAAGGAATGGGCATAGGAATCCTTGATGATAAGGAGCCGCCTGCCCTCGGGCGCCGTGCGGTTCACGATTTTTGTCAGGCCGTGGTTGCCGTCAAGGAAGACGCGGTATTTGTCCTTGGTTTTTAAGGCTTCCGGGGAGTAAAGGCTGTGGGACGGCTCTGTGCTGCCGTCGTAAAAGACCTCATATTCCTGCGCATTCTTTGGGAGATAAAGCTCAATGGAGTCCGGCGAGGCGGCCAGGTTAAGCCGGGAGTGGATAGTTCCGAAAAAATCCGTGTCCACGGTCTGAACCTCAAAATCCTCCGGACGGTACGGTAAAAGCCCCATGGAAGCGGCCCATGCCTGATAAGCCGTGTAAGCACCATAGGACGTCCAATGATGATCGGTTTTATAGTAGAGCTCTTTCCCGCTTTTTTCGGAATAGGCCTGTATGAAGGCGTCTTTGACAGGAACCAGAAGAGTCACGTCCGGAAGGCGGGATAACAAATCGTCAGTGATGGTGCTCTCGCCAAAGGGCGCTGCGGAGGACGGAAGGCGGTCGGTAAAGATCTGGCTGGCAGAGGGTGCGAGAAGAATCCGCACATGCTCTTCTCCGAGAGATCCGCTGGCCGCTTTAGCGAATGCAGACAGAGCGTCAAGATTTTTCTCTAAGAGCGTCCGGTTGATGTCCTCGGGATAGAGGGCGTTCATGAGAAAACCGTCTTTTCCCACGAAGACGCCGCCGATTTCCCTCTTAAACTGAGCAAGCTCCGCCGCAGTCTTCATGCGGATCCAGCCGTCCCGGAAGGGGAACTGGTCACTTAAATACTCCTCATACTGCCTTCCGAAGCGCCCGTCCGTCAGGGTATCCAGGCGGAAGTCCGGCTTCTGCGCCAGGTAACGGTTTTCCGTATCGGAAAAGACGGTTTTTGGCAGAAGCAGGGAGAGAAGGAAAAAGACCCCGATCATGGCGCAGAACGCCGCAGTAATCAGAATGGAAGAAATATTATCATTTTTCATAGCGCTCATCTCCTGTCAGAACCGGAAGTACAGAAACGGGTTATAGGTGGCGTCTACCAGGTAAGCCGTCGCTAACAGGAACAGGACGGCCAGAAAGAGAAGTTCCAGGACGGCAGGAAGCAGCCGCAGCGCGCCGGAGACACCGCCGGCGCAGGCGGAAACCGTCTGTTGGCCGGCGGTTTTCGCGCATTCCGGAGAAGACGTGTCTCCAGCAAGCTTCCGAAACAGCCTGGAGGCCGCGGCTGCCGGAAGCGGCGTCGAGCCGATCAGGCAGGCGGCCAGAAGGACAGCGTTTCCCTTAAAAAGAAATACTGTCCGGGAATTGGAGAGGGAAAGCCCTGCCTGCCCGGTCATTTGAGCCAGATAGGCCGCGCCCTCGCCCATGTCTTCAAAGACGAATAAAACCCATCCGAACAGCACCAGAAGGAAGGTGACGGCCTGACGGAATGTCCTGGGAAGCCGTTTGGTGAAGCTGTCGGGCAGAAATTTCTCGATTAAAAGTAAGAAGCCAAAGTACATGCCCCAGAAGAGGAAATTTAAGCTGGCGCCGTGCCAGATTCCCGTCAGGAGCCAGACAATCAGGATATTCCGCACAGAAGCGGCGCGGCCTCTCCGGCTTCCGCCGAGAGGAATGTAAACATACTCCTTAAACCAGGTGCCGAGGGAAATATGCCAGCGGCGCCAGAATTCCGTGATGCTTTTGGAAATATAAGGGTAGTTAAAATTTTCCGGAAAGGAAAAGCCGAGCATGTGTCCCATGCCGACGGCCATGTCGGAATAGCCGGAAAAATCAAAATAAATCTGGAAGGCAAAGGCCAAAATCCCCATCCATGCCATTCCCACGCTCCGCTCGTCTGGCAAAATGCCGCAGATTTCCGTCCAGAGGGCGCCGGCCTGGTTGGCGAGAAGGACTTTTTTGGAAAGCCCGATGAGAAAGCGGCGCACGCCGAGGGCAAAACGATCTATGGTTTCCGTCCGGCAGGTCAGCTCCGCCGCAATGGTCTGGTAGCGGACGATAGGCCCGGCGATGAGCTGCGGGAACATGGACACATAGGCGCCGAAGGCGATCAAATCCTTCTGAACCGGCGCCTGGCCGCGGTACACGTCGATGGTGTAGGACATGGTCTGAAACGTGTAAAAGGAAATCCCGATGGGCAGGGCAAGGCCAAGAAGGGGAAGTTCACTTCCCATGAGGCCGCCCAAGGTACGGATAAAAAAGTCCGTGTACTTAAACAGGGTCAAAAGCCCCAGATTTATGACAGCAGAAGAAACCACGGCGCATTTCGCGGCGCGGTTTCTGCCTTCCTCTTTAAAACGTCCGACAAGCCGCCCGTGGAAAAAGTCCACGAGGGTGGAAAATAAAAGAAGCGAGATATAGACCGGTTCGCCCCACCCGTAAAAAATCAGGCTTGCGAAAAACAGAACCGCGTTGCGGTACCGTTTCGGCGCCAAAAAATAGGCGGCCAGAAAGAGCGGGAGGAACCGGAATAAAAATAACAGGCTGCTGAAAACCATGGCTATTCAAAGTTGGCGTTGATGATGTCGATGGCGATCTGGTTGTTTTCCACTGCGGATTCCAGGGCTGCCTCGTCGCCTTCCTCAAGGGATGCGTCGTCAGGGGCACCGAGCATGACAAAGAACACAAAGTTGTCGTGGCGGACGACCTGGGAAGCCTGGATTTTCGGCAGGTTCATCGGATACTGGAGGGAATTTTCCAAAAGCCCGTCGCGGTAAGCGTTTAAAGCCGTCTCCACGTCGTCGGCCGCGCCGTCTGCGGCCTCGATGCCGATGAAGGTTTCCACAAAGGTGCTGATTAAGGGCATTTCGGCCGCATAGCCTAGATACTGGTCAGGCGTGATGCCGGTGATGTCTTTAAGCATCTGAGGATCCAGCTCCATGTTCGGCATATAGGTTTCGCCGTAGGCTTCCTTGATTTCGCCTAAAATCGTGTCAATGGTTTCCGAGGAGACGGCGCTTTCTGTTTCAGAGGCAGGCTCCGATTCCTGGGAGCTGCTTTCCTCCATGCTTTCTGTTTCCGGCACCGTGGCTTCCTGCGTGGTTTGGCTTTCAGCGACCGTGGTTTCTTTATTTTCAGCGGAACAGCCGGATACCGAGGAGGTGATCAGGGCCGCTGTTAATCCGAGTGCAATAAGATTTCTTTTCATCATGATGTCATTCTCCTTGTCTTAAACTATTGAAGTCTCGATGTTTCTATATTATAATGGACAGCAGTGCGAAAAGCAATTTACGAAACCTTAATGATAATTTACGATTTTGGAGGAACACCATGGCATTTGAGTTCAAGAGCCTTCTGCCGAGCCCGGAGGAAATCAAGGCAGAATTTCCGCTGGCGCCGGAGGCAGTCAGACTGAAGGCTGAGAAAGATAAAGAGATTGCAAAGGTATTTACCGGCGAAAGCGATAAGTTTCTCGTCATCATCGGGCCGTGTTCGGCAGACAGGGAGGACGCTGTCTGTGAGTATGTGACGCGTCTCGCAAAAGTACAGGAGAAGGTAAAGGACCGCCTGATTTTAATTCCGCGCGTCTACACCAATAAGCCGAGGACGACGGGCGGCGGCTACAAGGGCATGCTGCATCAGCCGGATCCGGAGAAGAAGCCCAACATGTACGAGGGACTTGTGGCAATCCGGCGCCTTCATATGAAGGTGATTCAGGAGACAGGCTTTACAACGGCTGATGAAATGCTGTACCCGGAGAACCTCAGCTATCTGTCCGATGTGCTGTCTTACATTGCCATCGGCGCCCGTTCGGTGGAGAATCAGCAGCACCGTCTGGCCTCCAGCGGCGTCGATGTGCCGGTCGGCATGAAAAACCCGACCAGCGGCGCGTTGAACGTCATGCTGAATGCGGTTTATGCGGCGCAGCATGGCCATGATTTCATTTTCCGTACCTGGGAAGTACAGACGACAGGAAACCCGCTGACCCACTGTATCCTGCGGGGCGCCGTCAACAAGCATGACCAGTGCATCCCGAATTACCACTATGAGGATCTGGAGCTGCTATTCCGGCTGTATTCCGAGCGGGATCTGAAGAATCCGGCTTGCATCGTGGATGCCAACCACTCCAACTCCAACAAGCGGTATGAGGAACAGGTGCGGATTGTGAAAGAAGTGCTTCACAGCCGCCGCCACTCCGCGGATATCCGGAATTTTGTCAAGGGCGTCATGGTGGAGAGCTATCTGGAGCCGGGAAGCCAGAAGATTGGCGAGCACATTTATGGGAAGTCGATCACGGATCCGTGTCTTGGATGGGACGAGTCAGAGCAGTTAATTTATGATATTGCGGAAAGTGTAATATAGAAGCGTTGGAGCGATACAGGGGAACGGCAGAAATGCGGCTGTTCCCCTGTTTGCGGCCGCAGATTTTTATGGTTTAAAATAATGGATACGGCTCTCGTCGAAGCGGTCGGCGGGCGTCTTTTCCTCGGCCGGATAGCCGCAGGCGATGACCGCAAAGGCCCGCAGGGAGTCCGGAAGCTTTAAAATCGTTCCGACGCGCTCCATGCGGCCGGCTTCCGGCGCGATCCCGAGCCATACGGCGCCAAGCCCTAAGGCAGAGGCCTCAAGAAGCAGATTTTCCACGGCGGCGCTCATATCGATGTCGGCATAGGCAGGCGCCGGAAGCTCGCGCCTGGCGCAGGGAATGATGGCGAGAGGCGCATGCTTTACACAGCCGGCATATGGGCTGCACTCGGAAAGCTTTGCCAAAGTTTCTTTGTCGTCTGCAATGAAAAACTCCCAGGGCTGCTGGTTGCAGGCGGAGGGAGCCGCCATGGCGGCCTGTAACAGCAGACGGATTTTTTCCGGCTCCACGGGCCGGGCTTCGTAGGAGCGGATGCTGGTGCGAAGGAAAATGGGATTCATGGTCAGGTCTCCTTTCTTATGATTCGATCACTTCATACGGCCAGATATTTTCTGCCAGAAAGGCGCAGAATTCTTTGATATCTCCCGACATCAGGTCAGATTTCTGGAGCAGGGCGGCGCTTCCGCTGTAAACGAGAAGAAGCAGGTCGGCAGTCTCCACAGCGCACTCGAAACGGTCATAAGGTACGCAGTCACCGTCGGTACCGCCGGAAGAGATTGTCATTCCGGCCTCGGAAAAGGTCACGGTGATCGGCGAATCGGCCGGCATGGAATCTTTGCCCTTTAAAAGCAGGCCTGCGGATTTTTCAAAGCGTTTTGACGCCAGTCTGCTGGTTCGGTAAAGGCCGCCGATGCCAGATACGGCAGAGACGGCGCCGATGATCATGGAAATGGACGGTTCGCCGGAAGAAGAGAGTCCTGAAACCACGAGAAAAGCGCCAAGCGCCAGCAGGGCAATGCTCGTGACCCTGGTGCGGAGCGTGCTCTGCGTCTTTCCTCCCGATGCGGCGCGGCAGGCGTCCGTAACCCTCCATAAGCCGGGAAGGCGCTTTCTGGAAACGAGCTCCGTCCGTTTTTCAAGCGCCCTTCCGGCCTGGGGAATCAGTGCATTTATGTCATAGGAATGAAGTTCAAACAGGTAATCCTTGCCGTTCATTGGTACACCTCCGTTGTCTGATTGTTCTATCATACAATATTTGGAGGCGGGGTGCAAGAGATGCCTGTTTTCAGATCTTGACAACCTCTCCCCCCTCTGCTATGATAAATCCCGGACAGACCAAGAAAAATACGGAGGTATGGAATGATTATTACAATTTCTTGCTAACAAAAACCAGGCATGTTGATGGAAGCGGCGGGGGAATCCCCGGTTCTTTTGACGTGCCGGCCAGCAGGAAATTGTGTCATCTTTGCCCATGCCAGAATAAGATACCGCCGCGTGCCGGTGCCGTACCGCGCCGCATGCATGACGGGCGTATCGAGAGGCCGCAGGAGAACGCATTCCTGCGGCCTTTTAGTATGAAAAAGATACCCTGTCAAAGGAGGTATGAGCATGTCTTTTATCAATGTTGCAGATCTTACATTTGCCTATGAAGGCAGCTATGACAATATTTTTGAGCATGTGTCGTTCCGGCTGGATACGGACTGGCGGCTCGGCTTTACCGGGCGGAATGGGCGCGGGAAAACCACGTTCCTGCGGCTTCTCATGGATTTGAACCGGAAGGAACGGCAGTACGAATACACCGGGAGCATCACGGCGCCGGTGGAATTTGAATATTTTCCCTATGAAGCGGCGGATCCCTCGGCCATGGGGATTGAAAACGCGGAAAAGATTCTTCCGGGCTGTACGGAGCCGGGGGAAATCTGGCGGCTTTTTAAGGAGCTTTCCCTCATGGACATGGAGCCGGAAATTTTGTACCGGCCCTTTGAGACCTTAAGCCAGGGGGAACAGACGAAGCTTTTGCTGGCCCTTTTGTTCCTGAGGGAAAACAGCTTTCTCTTAATCGACGAGCCCACGAACCACCTGGATGCCGAGGCCAGGGAGCTTCTTGGGCAGTATTTGAAAAAGAAGTCCGGCTTTCTTTTAGTCTCCCATGACCGGCATCTTCTCGATCTTTGTACCGATCATACGCTTGCCATAAACAGGACGGGAATCGACATCCAGAAGGGGAATTTTTCTTCCTGGTGGGAAAATAAAAGACGGCAGGATATGCATGAAACGGCAGAAAATGAGAGGCTGAAAAAGGATATTTCAAGGCTTAAGGCCGCGGCGGGACAGACGAAGGCCTGGGCCGATACGGTGGAGGCCGGGAAAATCGGCCACCGACGCGAGGTGAAAGAGGCCACCATAAAGGATGTGGCAAACCGGGATTACATCGGGGAGAAGTCGAGGCGGATGCAGATGAGGCGAAAGAACCTGGAACGGCGTCAGGAGCGTGCCATTGAGGAAAAATCCGGACTCCTTAAAAACATCGAGGAGGCAGAGGAACTGAAGCTCTATCCGATGGAGTACCGCGCGGAGCGGCTTCTGGCCTTTGACCGTGTCTCGGCAGCCTACGGCGGGAAGACCGTGTTTGAAAACCTGAGCTTTGAGCTTTGCCGCGGCGACCGGGCAGCCCTTTCAGGGAAAAACGGCAGCGGAAAGAGCAGTGTGATCCGGCTCATCCTTGGGGAAGAGGAAATTTCCCACACAGGGACGATTCACATGGGAAGCGGTCTGGTGATTTCCCATGTGCCCCAGAGTGCAGACTTCCTCTCCGGCAGTCTTTCCGATTACGCCAGGGAGCGGGGGCTGGATGCAGGGCTTCTTATGACGCTTTTGAGAAAACTGGATTTTTCCAGGACACAGCTTGAAAAGCCGATGGAGGATTACAGCGAGGGGCAGAAAAAGAAGGTGCTTTTGGCGGCAAGCCTGATTACAAAGGCCCATCTCTATATCTGGGATGAGCCCTTAAACTACATTGACGTGTTTTCCAGGATGCAGATCGAAGACCTGATCTTAAAATACCGTCCGGCGCTTCTGTTTGTCGAGCATGACCGGGCGTTTGCAGAGCGGATTGCCACGAAGACTATCGCCCTTTAATCCGGCTGGCTTACGGCCTTCGGCAGCGTGAAGATGAATTCCGAACCGACACCTACGGTGCTGACAACGTCGATGTTTTCGCCGTGGGCCTGGATGATTTCCTTTACGATGGCGAGGCCGAGGCCCGTCCCCTTTTTGTCCTTTCCGCGGGAGGTGTCGGATTTATAGAAACGATCCCAGATTTTTTTGATATTGGCTTTCGGGATGCCGACGCCGGTGTCCTTGACGGAGACGAAGACCTTTTCATAGCGGGAGAGAGTCTGGATGTAGATGACCGAGTCCTCATGGCTGAATTTGATGGCGTTGTCGATCAGGTTGTAGAGCACCTGCTGGATTTTCCCGAGATCGGCGTAAACCATCTGGCTGTCGTCGGTGAAGGTCAGATCGAGAACGATGTCTTTGGCGTTGCAGATGCCCTCGAAGGCAGCGGCCGTGTCCTTGATAACCCGGTTGATGTCGAAGTTGCTCCTGTTTAGAAAGCCCTTGCTGTCCAGGGAGTTTAAGGTCAGCATGCCCTGGGTCAGCTTGTTGAGCCGCTCCGTCTCGGAAATGACGATGTTGAAGTATTTTTCGTGGAGTTCCGGCGGGATCGTGCCGTCTAAGATGGCTTCCAGGTACCCTTTTATGGAGGTTAAGGGCGAGCGGAAGTCATGGGAGACGTTGGCGATGAAGGATTTCTGGTATTCCTCCATTTTGTTAAGCTCGCTGGACATGTAATTTAACGTGTTGGCAAGGTAGCCCATCTCGTCGGTGGTGTCCACTTTGATGGCATGGGTCAGGTTCCCGGCGGCGTACTCGTTGGCGCCGGCCGTGATTTTTTTCAGAGGAAAGTAGACGGTTTTGGTGAAGACGAGAAGAATAATCAGCGAGAGCAGAAAAATGAATGCAGCCGTCACGTAGACGATGTTTAAAAACTGGTTTTTTCCCTGTTCGGCCAGGCGGATGGGCATGTGGATTGCCACGTAGCCGTAGGTGTTGAAATTGCCGGTAATGGGCGCGATGACCGACAGCATGTTTTCGTCAAAGGTACCGAAAAAGTCTCCGATCACATAGGAGTGGTTGCCGGCGGCCGTGGGGTCAAAGCCTTCGATGGAGCTTCCCACATGGGAGGCCGGCGAGGTTTCCGCCACGACGGCGCCTGTGCGGTCGAGAACGAAAACCTGGGCGCGCAGAAACGTGGCCACCGCCTCAAGCTGAGGGTTGGCCGTGGAGAGGTCGATATTTTTTCCCTGATAGATATCGCTGTATGCATCGGCCAGGAGGTTGGCTTCATCGTACAGGGCGTCGGCCTTTTCGCCCACAAGGTACCGGTAGGTGAGCTGTGAGGAAAAGGTGGCGATGAGGATGAAGCCAAGGAGGCCGAACAGGAGATAGCCCAGGATAAATTTGGTGTAAAGGGAATGGGTCATCGTTTTACCTCAAACTTATAGCCGATGCCCCACACAGTTGTGAGGGCCCAGTTCTCGTGATCTTTGATTTTTTCGCGCAGCCGCTTGATGTGGACGTCCACGGTTCTCGTGTCGCCCACATATTCATAGCCCCAGATGTGATCCAAAAGCTGTTCCCTTGTAAACACCTGGTTGGGAGAGGACGCCAGGAAGTAGAGGAGTTCCAGCTCCTTCGGCGGCATCTCCACCGAATGTCCCTTATAGAGGACGGAATAATTCGTCAGGTTCACAACGAGATCAGGATATTCCACATATTCGCCCTGCTGCTTTTCGGCGGCAGCCGCAGCGGCTGCGGCGGGGCCGGCCTGATAGCGGCGGAGAACTGCTTTCACGCGGGCCACCAGCTCTTTGGAATCGAAGGGCTTTATGATATAGTCGTCGGCGCCCAGCTCCAGCCCAAGGACTTTGTCGAAGATTTCGCCCTTTGCGGACAGCATGATGATGGGCACCTGGGAGCTGGTCCGAAGCTCCCGGCAGACCTGGTAGCCGTCCATGCCGGGAAGCATCAGGTCGAGAAGGATCAGGTTGGGTTTAAAAGAATGAAATTCCCTGAGAGCCGCCTCTCCGTCCCCTACGATTTTTGTGTCATAGCATTCTTTCATCAGGTACAGAGAGATCAGTTCAGCAATATTCGCATCGTCGTCTACAATTAAGATTCTCTGTTTGTCAGCCATGGATAAACCTCCTGTCTTTGCCGGCTGTTATTTGAAGGTTACGATTGTTACACCAGTGTCGCCTTCGCCGAAGTCGCCGAGGCGGAATTCCTGGACATATTTGAGTTTCTTTAAATGCCTGTGGACGCCGGCCTTTAAGGCGCCGGTGCCGCGGCCGTGGACAACACGGACTTTGGGCAGGTGCGCCAGGTAGGCGTCGTCCAGGTACTTGTCGAGAACCGGGATGGCCTCGTCCACGGTCATGCCGATCAGGTTGATTTCCGGCGATACGGAGAAGGACTTGGACATCTTGATTTTTCCGCTTCCCGTGTTCTTCTTGGCGGAATCCAGGCCCGGGCCGGAAACAGACGGCTCGTCCAAAAGCTCCAGATCCTTGATATTTACGAGGGAGCGCAGGATTCCCATCTGTACATAGAGATCGCCCTTGGCGTTGGGAAGTGTGCTGACCGTTCCCTTTAAGTTCATGGAGAGCACTTTCACGCCGTCCCCGATTTTGATCTTTTTCGGGGAAATCATTTTTTTCGGGCCTTTTTCGTTTTTGATGCTTAAATTTTTGTCGACTTTATCAAGCTTTTCCCGAAGCTTGCTGCGTTCTGCCTCCAGTTCTTTTCCGACACCGGAGGACTGTGCTAACTTGTTGATGTTCCGGATGGTCTGGTCGGCCGTTTCCTTCGCTTCCCGGAGAATGCGCTGTGCTTCCTCGTTGGCGTTTCTTAAGAGCTTTTCCTTCCGCTCATCCAGCCGCTCTTCTTTCTGTTCCAGCCGCTTTTTTAAGCCGTTGATCTCTGCTTTATACCGCTCGATTTCCGCCCGCTCGTTTTCAATGGTGACGCGGCTCTGTTCCAGGTTGGCCAAGAGATCCTCGAAGGCCTCATCGTTGGTCTCCAGATGGGTTCTGGCGTCGTCGATGATGTAGTCGGGAAGGCCGAGCTTTTTGGAAATGGCAAAGGCGTTGCTCTTTCCCGGGATGCCGATCAAAAGCCGGTAGGTGGGGCGGAGCGTCTCCACGCTGAACTCACAGCAGGCGTTTTCCACGCCTTCCGTCGTCAGGGCAAAGACCTTTAATTCGCTGTAATGGGTCGTCGCCATGGTACGGCATTTCATGTTGTGCAAAAACGACAGGATGGCGATGGCAAGGGCCGCGCCTTCCGTCGGGTCCGTGCCGGCGCCCAGCTCGTCGAAGAGGCAGAGGGAGCGGCTGTCAGCCTTTTCCAGGATGGAGACGATGTTCGTCATGTGGGCGGAAAAGGTACTGAGGCTCTGCTCGATGCTCTGTTCGTCACCGATGTCGGCAAAAACCTCTTCAAAAACGGCTAACTCCGACCCGTCAAAGGCCGGGATATGGAGGCCGGACTGCCCCATGAGGGTAAACAGGCCGACAGTCTTTAAGGACACGGTCTTTCCGCCGGTGTTGGGGCCGGTGACGATTAGAAGGTCAAAATCCTTTCCAAGGTAGATGTTAATGGGCACCACGGTTTTCGGGTCAAGAAGCGGATGGCGCCCGTCCTTGATGTTGATATAGCCGCGGTTGTTGAACTTCGGGGCGGTGCAGTTATAATGCCTCGAAAGGGCAGCCTTGGCGAAAATAAAGTCTAATTTTGTCAGGACTTCCTGGTTCGTTGCCAGCGGTTCGATATACGGCACCAGCTCCATGCTTAAAGCAGCTAACACCATCTCGATTTCCTTCTGTTCACGGATTTCCAGTTCCCGCAGTTCGTTGTTCAGTTTCACCACGGCCATGGGCTCGATGAACAGCGTGGAGCCGGTGGAGGACTGGTCGTGAACCATGCCGGGGAACTGCCCTTTGTGCTCAGACTTTACCGGCAGGCAGTAGCGGCCGTCGCGCATGGTGATGACGGCGTCCTGAAGGAGCGTGCGGCTGGAATTTAAAATGGCGTTTAACTGGCTGTGGACGCGGTCGGCCGTCAGCTTCATCTGGCGTCTCACATGGCGAAGACCGGGGCTTGCGTCGTCGGCCACCTCGTCCTCGGAGAGGATGCAGCGGGTGATTTCCGCGTTGACGTTTGTGAGGGGCTCTAACATCCGGAACATGCCGTCTAAGGAGTCATCCGGCAGCTCCGATTCGGGATGGCGGCCGTAGTTTTTGGCCCTGGCCGCGCAGGTCAAAAGGCCGCTTACGGAAAGCAGCTCATGGATACTGAGGGAGCTTCCGACCTCCAGCCGTTTTAAGGAATCGCGGATGTCGCGGACACCGGCGAAGGAGAGGCTGCCCTTCTGGCGGACGCGGGTCGCGGCGTCGGAGGTTTCCTGGAGGTTTTCCCGGATCTCGTGCAGGTCGCAGGACGGTACAAGTTCGCGGCACATCTGCTTTCCCGGCTCCGAATGGGCGTATTCCGTAAGTTTCTCAATAATTTTATAAAATTCAAGTGTTTTCAGCACTTTCTGATTCATGCAAATATCCTTTCTGAAAATCCAAAAGTTCCGGCATGCTTGAAGTATAACACATTCCGCAGGAATATCATAGCCATATTTTTGTTGCATAATAGCGGTGGAAACTTTATAATAAAGGATAGTTACCGGCTCCGCCGGTAACTATCCGCTACGCAAACGAAGCGAAGCGGAGTTCGCGGTTCCCGTGGCGTAGCAAACGAAGCGAAGCGGAGTTCGCGTTTCCCGTGGCGCAGCAAACGGAGCGGTGAGGGGTTCGCGTTTCCCGTGGCGGAGCAAACGGAGCGGGAGCGGAGTCCGCCGTTTACGCGGCCGGCCGTGCAGGAAGCCTGCACCGGAAACGCCGTACAGAAAACGAGTGATATGTCCCTGCAAAGGAGAAGCAGTATGACGGATTCACCCAATGAAAAGAAATTTATGAGGGAAAAAATCGTAAAGCCGCCGACGAATTGGCGCAGGATCGCAAGACGGATTCTGGGCCTGGTTCTCATTGCCGCTATTTTCGGCGCAGTGGCGGCGGCGAGTTTTGTGTTTTCCAGGCCCTTTGCGGAGAAGTTTCTCGGAAAAGAGCCGCAGGAAACGAGTATCCCGATTACCATAGAAAAAGACAACGAACCAACGGCCCCGCCTCCCACGGAGACCATGGAGGTCACGACGGAGGCGCCCTCCCAGTCCGCAGCAGAGCGGGAGGAGGTCGAGGAGATTGTTGAGAATGCCATGGCGAAGTTTGCATGGACGCCGGAGAATATCGGAAGACTGAACCAGGCGCTCCGGGAGATCGGCCAGAATGCCGACAAATGCATTGTCACAGTGTCGCCGGTGAAAACACAGGTGGACTGGTTCGACAATCCCGTGGAGACGGCCGGTCAGTATGCCGGCGTCATTTTAGCAGTGAATCCCGGCGAGATTACGATTTTAACCGGGACGGCCGCCCTTGACGAAGCAGATTCCATCCGGGTTATTTTCGGGGACGGAAATGTGGCTGACGGGCAGGTAAAGCAGAGGGACACGGTGGCTGACATGGCGACCATAAGCGTCGCTGCGTCGGGGCTTTCGGAATCCACGAAAAACTGGATCTGCGCCGTGGAACTTGGAAATTCCTATTCGGTCAAGACCGGGGACATGGTGATTGCCGTCGGCTGTCCGGCCGGGCGCGTCCATTCGGTGAAGTACGGTTTCGTTTCTTATGTGGCGAAGGGCGTCCAGGTGGCTGACGGCCTGACGAGGATTCTCTGCGCGGATATTGACTGCAACGCCGGGCAGGGGACATTCCTTTTGAATCTTTCCGGCCAGCTGATCGGATGGGCAACCGAGGAATTTGAGAGCGATGAGAGCCCGGGAACTGCCATGATTGTGCCGATTTCCGAATACAAGGGGACGCTCCAGAAGTTAAGCAACGGGATTTCCATGCCGTATTTTGGAATCATGGGCCAGGATGTCAATGAAACCATGCAGGAAGAGGGACTTCCCGAGGGAATTTACATTACCGAATCCATCGCAGAGGGGCCGGCGTACCGGGCCGGGATCCAGAACGGCGATATCCTTACGAAAATACAGGGAGAAGAGATCGGCTCCATGCAGGCGTTCCAGACATGTTTGGAAGGTCTGGAGAGCGGTGAGACGGTCTCGGTTGTGATCCAGAGAAAAGGGATCGAAGAATATAAAGAAATTGAATATCAGGTTGTCATTGGGGCCAGGTAGCATGCCTGGCTCGGGCCTTGAAGGGAGAATAGTATGAAATTTATTGAAACACTCCGCGAGGGGATGCATGTGTCCGGCGTCTATCTCTGCAAAACAAGACAGATTGCGCTGACGAAGACGGGAAAGGAATACGGTTCCCTGACGCTTCAGGATAAAACGGGAACGGCGGATGCAAAGATATGGGAGCTTGGTTCTCCGGGAATCAGCGATTTTAACGCCATGGACTACGTGTTTGTGGATGCCGACGTTACCGTGTTTCAGGGAAATATCCAGCTCAATGTAAAGCGGATCCGCAGGGCCGACGAGGGGGAATATGTCCCGGCCGATTATCTGCCGGTGACAGGCAAGGACATTAAGCAGATGTACCATGAGCTTAACCAGTACATTACGACGATCCGGAATGAACATCTTAGAAAGCTGGCGGCCGGATTTTTTGTCCAGGACGCGGCGTTTGCCAAGGTGTTTGCCAGCCATTCGGCAGCCAAAAGTGTCCATCACAGCTTTGTGGGCGGGCTTTTGGAGCATACTTTAAGCGTGGTGAAGCTCTGTGACTTTTTCTGTAAGCAGTATCCGCTTTTAAACCGTGATCTGCTTCTTGTGGCGGCCATGTTTCATGACATTGGAAAGACGAAGGAGCTGTCGGTATTTCCGGAAAACGACTATACGGACGAGGGACAGCTCATCGGACATATCATCATCGGCGCCCAGATGGTGCAGGAGAAAATAAACGCCATGCCCGGCTTCCCGAAAAAGCTGGAAAATGAGCTGATCCACTGCATCCTGGCCCATCACGGGGAGCTGGAATACGGCTCGCCGAAGAAGCCGGCCCTCATCGAGGCGCTGGCACTCAATCTGGCGGACAATGCAGACGCGAAGATGGAGACTATGACGGAAATTTTGAAAGGCGCCGGGGACAACGGCGGCTGGCTCGGGTATAACCGGTTTATGGAGAGCAATGTGAGGAAAACCGGGGAATAGAAGCTGAAATAAGGATACGGCAGTTCTTTTTTGGAGAGCGTCGTGTCCTTAAATTTTAGGGAGCGTTTTTTGCGACGGGAAAGTGATGGGAGAACCGGAGAAAAGGGGGATGAAGGATGGAGAAAAAGGAGAAGAGCACATATATCAAGGGCGCCGGTGCATGCATCGTTACAAAATCCATTCTTGACGGGACTTCAAGGCTAAAGTGGATGTTCCGGGAAGACAATGGCATCGGGAACGGCTGGTGTGCCCTCGGTGATTCGGATTCGCAGGCGTATGTGGATGACGCAAAAAATCTTGCGGTTGTGGATTTCAATACGCTTGCCGGGATTGAGCCGGTCGTTTGGGATATCTATTTTATGCCGTATGGAGCCGATCTGGAATTCCGTTCGGATGCGGGCGGCAAATATTTTGTCGATGTGAAGACCGGGGCGGAAATCCGGGAGCCGGTGAAGCATCCGATGGAAGCGGCGTTTGAGAAGAATCTGAAGTTCCTCAATCAAAAGGAGTATCCGCCGGAGTTTTTTACGGGACTGTTCCGGGAAAACGGACGGCTCAGGACGGTGGCCGCGGGTGAGGCTGATTTCCCGTCGGGAACGGTGGTTCTTGCGGATCCGTTGGCGTATCTGGGGACGAAATACCAGACGGTGCTGAAGCGCCGGATCCCTGCCGGAAGTTATCCGGTGGTTCTTTCTGTGATGGAGTCGGAAATTGCAGGCTCCCGGGTGGCCGCAGCGAAGTTTAGGATCAGCGGCAGGGATGTGAAGGCATATGAGATTGCCGAGGCGGAAGGTGTGCCTGGAAAAGCCGCATATACATTTTTCGGCGTAGATACCGGGACGGCCTGCTTTGCGGATGAGGCGGCGTCAGAGGAATTTTGCCGCTTTCTTGAGAAATGGCGTGGGGAAAATCCGGGAAAGAACCTTTATGCGGATTATTTTGAGGAACGGTTCCGGGAGAGACGAGAGGACAAGCCGGGGGATGCGCTAAGAAGATGGGATTTGCTGTGCTGGGCGATCCCGGAAAGCGGGAGACGGCTCGTGATGTTTTCCAGCGGCGTTGGCGATGGCATTTACAGCGGATACTGGGGTTTAGACGCTGATGGGGAACCGGCGGAGCTGATTGTGCCGTTTTTGAATCCGGAGTATTTTTAGCAGGCGGGATGGCATGGAAGAGGGAAGCCGGTGCGTTTGACTTGGCGGCGGCGGACTGTTATACTGGTAAAAAATCGGGCCTGGCCCGGAACATGGAGATTGGTATGGAAATCAGGAAAAACGATAGATTTACGCTGGAAATTGAAGACATGAGCGAGGACGGCGCGGGAATAGGAAAGCTTGACGGGTATATCTGGTTTGTGAAGGACGCGCTGATCGGCGATGTGATCGAGGCATCGGCGATGAAAATGAAGAAAAACTATGGATTTGCCAGGCTTATTAAGGTTTTGAAGGCGGCGCCGGGGCGTGTTCCGGCGCGCTGTGCCGTGGCGAGGCAGTGCGGCGGCTGTCAGCTTCAGGAGCTTTCTTATGAAGAACAGCTTAAATTTAAGGAGCGGAAGGTGTACAACCATTTAAAGCGGATTGGCGGGCTGTCTAATCTGTTTCTGCCGGAAGAGGCGGAAGCGGCAAAAGACGTGCCGGGGGCCGTTTTGATGGAGCCGATCATCGGCATGGAAAATCCGTGGAGATACCGGAATAAAGCCCAGTATCCCATCGGCTATGACAAAAACGGCGAGCTTACGGCAGGATTTTATGCGGGCCGGACGCATACGCTGATTCCCGTGCCGGACTGTGACTGCCTGTTGGGATGCGAGGAAAACCAGGGGCTTTTGCGGGCGATTCTGGATTTCATGAAGGAATATGGGATTTTGGCGTATGATGAGACGTCCCACAGCGGGTTGGTGCGCCATGTGCTTTTGAGAAAGGGCTTTGCCAGCGGGGAGCTGATGGTCTGCATCGTCATCAACGGGGAGCGGCTGCCCCATGCCGAGGCGCTTGTAAAGTGGCTTTCTGCCATGGGCGTGCAGAGTATCTCCTGCTCGGTGAACCGGGAGAAGACGAATGTTATCATGGGAACGCGGATTCTTAACCTGTACGGGCCGGGCTATATTACGGATTCCATCGGGAACGTGAGTTATCGGATCTCGCCGCTTTCTTTTTATCAGGTGAATCCCGTGCAGACGGAGCGGCTTTACGGGACGGCGTTGGAGTTTGCGGGGCTTACGGGCGAGGAGACGGTCTGGGATCTTTACTGCGGCATCGGGACGATTTCATCGTTCCTGGCGCAGAAGGCAAAGAAGGTTTACGGGGTGGAGATCATTCCGCAGGCCATCGAGGACGCCAGGGAGAACGCGAAGCGGAACGGGCTTTCCAATGTGGAATTTTTTGTGGGAAAGGCCGAGGAGGTTCTGCCGGAGCAGTATGAGAAGAACCATATTTACGCCGATGTGATCGTGGTGGATCCGCCGAGAAAGGGCTGCGATTCTGTCTGCCTGGATACGATTGTGAAAATGGCGCCGAAGCGGGTGGTGTATGTGAGCTGCGACTCGGCGACGTTGGCGCGGGATTTGAAGTATTTGGGGGAGAGAGGGTATGAGGTGAGGAGAGTTCGGGCGGTGGATATGTTTCCGGGGACCGGGCATTGCGAGGCCTGTGTCGAAATTCACCGAGCTTAGGAAATGAAAGACAGGGAGCCGGGCAAACTGCGAATGCGTCTGCAAAAAGGGGACAAAAGATGGAATACAGGTATTCACAACTGGACAATGATAACAAAAAATGGTTTCAATCTGATTATTCGGCCAGAAGCTTAGTCGAAATTTACCTGCAAAGCGGCAGTCTGAGAGGGTTATATCCTTTTCAGATAGAATTTGAATATCCTATTTCAGCGATCCTGGGGAAAAATGGGTCAGGGAAATCAACGCTGCTGGCGATGGCATGCTGTGCATATCATAATGGAAAAAACGGCTATACGCCCAGTGACAGGAACAAAAATTATTATACATTCAGTGATTTCTTCATACAGACGGCAGACGAAGTAAAAGTCGAGGGGCTTAATATCTATTACAAAATCTGTCATGAAAGATGGAGAGATCCAGAAAAGAAAACTTTATATGCTGGTATGGGATACCAGCGGAGGTATAAAAACAAAGGAGGGAAGTGGAATAAATATGAAAAAAGAGTTTCGAGAAATGTCGTATTTCTCGGAATCCAGAGAATTGTGCCGCCAAGTGAAAGAAAAACGGAAAAGAACTATTCGGGGAGATTTCAATCTGTAAATTTTCCGCAGGAGACAAAAGAAAAAATTTTGAAAATTGCAAGTACAATTTTGGGAAAAACTTATACCTCCCTGGATATTAGAACCGTGGACAAAAGAAGGCTGTTCGTCGTAGACAGGAAAAATAAGCATTACTCAGGATTTAACATGGGCGCAGGCGAAAATGCGATTTTTTCTTTGCTGATTGAACTATTTGCAGCCGGGAAAAACGCCCTCATTGTCGTTGATGAAATTGAACTGGGTCTGCATGAAGAAGCGCAGAGAAAATTTATATTGGAGCTAAAGAAGCTGTGCAAAGAACTGCACTGCCAGATTATTTGTTCTACACATTCTGGAGCAATATTGGATTTGGTTCCCCCGGAAGGAAGATTTTATATCGAAACGCATGATGAAAAAACAGAGATATATAAAGGGATCTCGACCGGCTTTGCAATGAACCGATTAAGCGGTGGTATGCGGAAAGAGGCGACGGTTTATACGGAAGACCCTGTGGGTCAGGCGGTGCTTGAAGGATGCCTGCCGCAGTCGCTCAGGGAAAGGATCAGCATTCTTCCAATCGGCTCGGATCAAGCTGTTTTAAAGCAGTTAAGCGCGCAGTATCGGGAAAAGAACCATAAATGCATTGCATTTCTTGACGGCGACAAGCGAGTCCTGGATGCTCAGGCGAAGAAACAGGTAATCAATCATTTGGAAGCGAGGGTTGGTTCCGACTTTGATGAGTGGATCAGCAAGAGGCTTTGCTATCTACCGGGAAAGGTCTGGCCGGAAAAGTATTTGTTAGAACTGGCGCTCAATAACACCACTGCCGAGCTGCAAAAGATATGGAAGCTTGGCGATGAATCAGAAGTTGTCGAACAGATTGAACGTGCGCTGCTGGCGGGAAAGCATGAAGAGTTTTTCAGCTTATCAACAGGAATCTCACAAGATATTAACGCCGTGAGACTGGATATCATACGATGTCTGGCTGATAAATGTGAGAATATTTTTCAGTATATCTCTGACAGCATATCGCAGATATTGGATCCATAGGAAGATTGAAATAAAAAGGAGGGGCATCTTTTATTCCATAGCCGCTCGATTTAGGGGAAATAAAAAGGCAGCGGGAACGGCGTTTCACCCCAGAAAACCTACCGCATCAAGCGCATCGACAGCGACTATTTTTCTGAAAATTAAAACGGTATTGCTTGGTATTCCAATTTCATAGGTGCTAAAATAAAGGCGGAAACCGAAATAAAAGCAGATTGTCTCATAGGAATTCTCTCCGTTCTCCTTCAAAAGGAAAAGGTAACGGCGCCGTAGCAGGCAGAGAGATTTGAAGTTATTATGAAGGCGGTGTGAGAGAAGTAGTTCCTAGCAAATTGAAAGAGCTTACAATCCCTTATCAAAAAATAGATGTAGATGATATTGGCATACTAAAAATGGCTGTTTTATGAAAAAGCGCCCACAGAAACGGCTGTGCAAAATAGTCAAGCGATCAAGCAGAGCCTTTCTGAAGGAGAAATTCACGAATTTGCATGTATTCGTGTAAAACCGGCGAAACGAAGGGGAATATAACCCGGAAACATTTCGACTAATCGAAACTAGAGGAAAAACTTCAAAGCCAAAGGAGGCCCATATGAAAGGAATACCCATCACAAACTTTGAAAACCTAAAAATAGGAAGCACAGAAAACACCAAGGCGGGAACGGGCTGCACGGTATTTATCTTTGAAAAAGGAGCGGCCGTGGGTCTTGACGTGAGAGGGGGTGGCCCGGCGTCAGTGGAAAGCGAGCTTTTAAAGCCCATGGCGGCGGCTGAGAAGATTCATGCAATTCTTCTCTCAGGAGGAAGCGCCTTCGGCCTTGAAGCGTCCTGCGGCGTCAGAGAGTACCTGGAAGAAAGGGGCATAGGCTTTGACGTAGGGGTCACAAAGGTTCCCCTTGTGTGCCAGTCCTGTCTGTTTGACCTTGCCGTGGGGGAGATCGGTACGCGCCCTGATAAGGCCATGGGCTATGAGGCATGTAAAAATGCGGAAACAGGCAACTATAAGGACGGCAGCTACGGGGCGGGCACAGGAGCTACCGTAGGGAAAGTGAAAGGAATGGATTTCTGCATGAAATCAGGCATAGGAAGCTATGCCGTAAAGACAGGCGAACTGATGGTGGGAGCCGTGGTTGCGGTAAACGCCCTGGGAGATATCTTCGATTGGAAGACAGGAAAGAAGGCGGCAGGGCTCTTAGGAGAGGACAGAAAGACCTTCTTAGATTCCGAGGAGGAGATGCTTAAGATAAACCAGGTGATTGAGAATAAGTTTGCAGGAAACACAACCATCGGGGCAGTCTTTACAAATGCAGAGTTTAACAAGACAAAGCTCTGCAAGATTGCGGGCATGGCCCATGACGGATACGCCCGCTCCATACGCCCCGTTCACACCAGCGCCGATGGGGATAGTATTTACGCGGTATCCCTGGGAGATGTAAAAGCCGATCAGGATATGGTGGGAACTTTGGCGGCAAGAGTAGTTTCTCAGGCGATCTTAAGAGCGGTGGAGCATGCGGAAAGTGCTTATGGCTTTCCGGCGGCAAAGGAATTAAAAAAGGCCCTGGACGAAAAGCAGGCATGAACCCAAAACAGCATGGGGCCGTCCTGAAAACGGAATATACACAGTATGCTTTTCCGGGAACAGTGATCCGTTGAACCAATGGCGAGGGCATGCCAGGGATAGGGCTGGAGCTGCTATCGAATTTTCAAATCTTAGTGTACGGTCTTTTAGAGCCATTTATGTGTGCCGCCAACTAAAAGGCGGCAGAATGGAGATTAACATGAGCTTACCAAAATACTACGAACTATACATTCCGTTTTTATCTGCCATAAGCGACGGAAAAACTTATTCCCTAAAGGAAATAAAGGAATCCATCACCAGTCAGCTTAAACTCGGGGAAACGGAGCTTTTAGAGCGGCTTCCAAGCGGAAACCAGACAGTTTACGATAACCGAATCGGATGGGCGAGGACGTATTTGAAGAAAGCAGGGTTGATTCAGGCGCCGTCGCGGGCTCATTTTCAGATTACGGAGGAAGGGAAAAAGCTGTTTGAAAGCGGCGCCGTCATCACGGACAAGCTTCTGGCAGAGAAATACCCATCCTTTGCAGAATTCAGGGGAAACAAAAAGACAGCGGGATCGGTTTCTGACGATACAGAACAGGATACGGCCGAAACGCCGCAGGAGACCTTTGAGCGGGTGTATCAAAGCATTAACGGGCAGCTGGCCGATGAACTGCTGACAGAAATCATGGGTCAGTCTCCTGTATTTTTTGAAAATCTCGTGGTAGATTTGATGAAGTCCATGGGATACGGGGACGGATTTGTGACAAAAGCCAGCGGGGACGGCGGCATCGACGGCGTTATCCACGAGGATAAGCTTGGGTTTAACCTGATTTACATACAGGCAAAGCGATGGGATCCCAGCACAACGGTTGGAAAACCGGATATCCAAAAGTTTGCAGGGGCGATGATGGGGCCGCCAAGAGTAGAGAAAGGCCTGTTCATCACAACCGCAAAATATTCCCAGGGAGCGAAAGACTTTGCAGATGCCCAGCATATCATCCTCGTCGACGGCCAGAAGCTTACGGAGCTTATGATCGAATATGGGATCGGTGTATCGACTCAGAAAACCTATCGCATCAAGCGCATCGACAGTGACTATTTTTCCGAAAATTAAAGCCGCATTTCCTGGCCTTCCAACTTCACCTATGCTAAAATAAACATGACACACTGCTGTCATGTTTATTTTGTTATGATAAAGGCGGAAACCGAAATGAAAACAGACCGACTGATAGGAATTCTCTCCGTTCTTCTTCAGAAGGAGAAGATAACGGCGCCGGAGCTGGCGGAGAGATTTGAAGTATCGCGCAGAACCATAAACCGGGACATTGACGCGCTTTGCAGGGCGGGGATCCCAATCTGCACGGCACAGGGTGCAGGAGGCGGAATCCGTATCATGGAGGGCTACCGGATGGATCGGACGCTTCTCACTTCAAAGGAGATGCAGATGATTCTGGCAGGCCTCCGCAGCCTCGACAGCGTAAACGGGAGCCGGTACTGCGAACGGCTGATGGAAAAACTGAAGCCGGGGGCGTCGGAATTAGTATGCGGCAGGGACTCGATCCTGATCGACCTGTCTTCCTGGTATAAGGAGTCTCTGGCGCCCAAGATCGCCCTGATTCAGGAAGCCGTAGAAGAACGGAAACATCTGTCCTTTCACTATTATGCCCCGGGCGGCGACAGCGTGCGGAACATAGAGCCGTATTATCTGGTGTTCAAGTGGTCGAGCTGGTACGTGTGGGGCTGGTGCCTTAAGAGGGAGGACTTCCGCCTGTTTAAGCTGAACCGGATGGACATGCCAAAGAAAGAGGAGAGCGGTTTTGAACCGAGGCAGGTTCCCATGCCGGATCTCTCCAACGAACGGATTTTTCCGGCCAATATCCGTGTGAAGGCGCTGTTTGAGCCGGAGATGAAGTGGCGGCTTATGGAGGAGTTTGGCCCGGGCTGCTTTGAAGTGCAGAAGGACGGGCGTCTTTTGTTCCGGATGGACTATGCAGACGAAGACGCGCTGACGGGGTGGCTTCTAACCTTCGGAGACAGGGCAGAGGTTTTGGAGCCGGTTTCCGTGAAGAAACGGCTTCTGGAAACGGCAAAACGGCTGGTTTCGGTTTACTCGGAATAAAGGAAGGGAGGAATCTATATGGCCCAGAAGGAATTGGCAAAGTATGTGGCAGAGCAGTTGGCACCGTTAGGGGATATCCGGTACATCCCTATGATGGGCGGCTGGCTGTTTTATTATCAGGACAAGCTGATCGGCGGAATATATGGAGACGGCTTTGCCGTGAAAGATACGGCTGCATCCAGGCGGTTCATGCCGGACTGCCGGGAAGAGGTGTGGGAACATACGCCGCCTGCGCTGCTGCCATGTACGATTTTGGAGGACAGGGAGAAACTCTGCGAGATGGTGGCGGCCATGTATCCGGAGCTTCCGGAGCAAAAGAAAAAGAGGAGAAAAAAAGATGGCATTTGATTACAAAAAGGAATACAAGGAGTTTTATCTTCCGGAGAAGACGCCGCAGCTTGTACGAATTCCGAAGATGAATTTTATTGCCGTGAGGGGAGATGGCGATCCCAACGAGGCGGACGGCGACTATAAAAAGGCCATCGGGCTTTTATACGGCATTGCTTTTACCATTAAAATGAGCAGGAAGTCCGGACGTGAAATCCAGGGCTTTTTTGATTATGTGGTTCCTCCGTTAGAGGGTTTTTGGAGCAATATGAATACAGCCCTTATACGAAAGGAAGATTTTCGCTGGATTTCCGTGATCCGGCTTCCGGATTTTGTGGAAAAAGAAGACTTTGAATGGGCGGTTTTAGAGGCATCCAGGAAGAAAAAACAGGATTTTTCCGGGGTGGAATTTCTGACGATAGAAGAGGGGCTTTGTGTCCAGTGCATGCATATCGGGCCCTTTGATATGGAGCCGGAAACGATAGAACGGATGAATCAGTTTATACGGGAACATGGATATGAACCGGATTTTTCAGAAGAACGGATGCACCATGAGATTTACCTCTCGGATGTCAGGCGCGTGCCAAAAGAACGGTGGCGGACGGTGATACGGCATCCGGTAAAAGAAGCAGGAAAAAGATAAAAGAACGCCTCCGGCGCCAGCACATGCCGCATCACACACCCTTTTGTCCATAAAATTCCCGAAAAAAATCCTTGCATCTTCGCTAAGACAGTGCTAAAATCCTAACTGTTTTTATAAAAATTTTATAAACTAAGTATCCCGCATACGGAATTTTCCACGTGGAAGCATACTGCGCAGGCAGCCTTTTTTGCCGCACAAGCCCGGCAAGCGGCACCATGCCTGCATGAAGTGCCAGTTTCCGCCGCAGTGCAATTCTGTCCTGAGGGATTACAGGTTCATAGAACGCTCTTACTTTAACGCGTTAATTCGCCGAGCGCTTTTCTATGGAATTAAGAAATTTATGAGGAACAGGAGGGATCCGCATGGATCAGGCGAGGAACCGCAGCGAACTTTTGGAACGCCTGTTAAAAGGCTACGAGACGTATTTCGACACGGAACGGTTCCCGGCCAGGGAAGACGGCCTGCCGCTTGCGGCGCGGTGCAGCTTCCATGTGCATTCCGAAAAATATGTGCTGGTGAAAAAAGCGCAGCTCTGGGCCGCGGACAGCAATGAATACGTCTTCATTTTTTCCGTGCCGGTCTTAACGGAGGAGATCTTCTCCCGGTGCCTGGACTTTGCTGTCCGGGAGGGCATGAAGGAGATCCACCCGGGCCCGGGCCATATGTACAGCTGCATCAGCCCTGTGTTCCTTTGTGACTCCTCGGAAAAAGAGGGGGAAAAGGCACTGAAACGGTGCCGGATCTACAAAAGCTTTCGTTTTTCGTGGTATGGATGGATGAATGTCCATACGGCCGCCCTGATCCGGGAAGGGAACAGGGTCATTACCAACCGAATGGGCCGCGGCAGCGCGAAGTTTATGAAAGATATATTAAAGTCATAACTCTCAAAGGAGGACATAAGAAAATGAATGCAGTCGTAATTCTTGTAGTTGGAATCGCTGTGCTGGCGCTTGGCTACATTTTCTACGGAAAATGGCTTTCCGAGCAGTGGGGCGTCGATCCGAAGCGGACGACACCGGCTCACGAGCTGGAGGACGGCAACGATTATGTGCCGGCCAAAGCCCCGGTGCTCATGGGACACCATTTTTCATCCATCGCAGGCGCAGGCCCCATCAACGGCCCGATCCAGGCAGCCGTATTCGGATGGGTTCCGGTCATGCTCTGGGTTTTAATTGGAGGAATCTTCTTCGGTGCCGTCCATGACTACGGCGCCCTGTTTGCTTCCATCCGCAACAAAGGCCAGTCCATCGGCGAAGTTATTGCCGAGAGTATCGGCTCCCGGGCAAAGAAGCTGTTTTTAACCTTTTCCTACCTGACCCTGATCCTGGTTGTGGCAGCCTTTGCTTCCATCGTAGCCAACACCTTTAAGGCAACCTACGACGCAAACGGCGCCGTTGATCTGGCAGCCAGCTCTGCCAATGCCACCACGGCCATGATTTCCATCCTGTTTATCGTGATCGCCATCATCTTCGGCATCATGGTTTACCGCAGGAACGCCTCTCTGGTGGTTTCCACCGTCCTGGGCGTTGCAGCCATCATCCTCTGCATGGTGATCGGCTACAACTGGCACCCGCTGTATCTAGACGGAACCGTATGGATGATTATCGTGGGCATTTATATTGCGGTGGCTTCCGTAACACCGGTCTGGATCCTGCTCCAGCCGAGGGATTATTTGAGCTCCTTCCTGCTTTACGGCATGATGATCGTAGCCGTCGTCGGTATTCTGGGCGCACATCCGACCCTGGAAATCCCGGCCTTCACGTCCTTTGTGGACACGGCTGAGTACGGCTCCGGCGTATCCCTCGGAAGCATGTTCCCGGCCCTGTTCGTCACCATCGCCTGCGGTGCAATCTCCGGCTTCCACTCCCTGGTGGGCTCCGGTACGACGGCGAAGCAGCTTGACAAAGAGGCAGACGCCCGCCCCATCGCATACGGCGGCATGCTGATCGAGTGTGTGCTGGCGTTAATTTCCCTCTGCGCCGTCGGATACATCTGGAGCGATTACGTTCCCACAGGAATCAACACGCCTACGGCCGTGTTCGCAACGGGAATTTCCCGCATGTGTGCGACGATCCCGTTCTTAGCCGGTGCAGAAAACGTCATTTACTCCATGTTAATTCTGGCAGTATCCGCCTTTTGCCTGACATCCCTGGATACGGCGACCCGTCTGGCCCGCTACATGTTCCAGGAGTTCTGGCTGGAGCCGGGACAGACCTATAAGGACGCATCCGGCTTCAAAGCCGTACTGACAAACCCCTATGTCTCCACTGGCATTACAGTGGTTCTCGGAATCGCCCTGGGCATGACCGGATACGCAAAAATCTGGGCTTTGTTCGGCGCTGCAAACCAGCTTCTGGCCGCCCTGGGCCTTTTGGCTGTCGCCGCATGGCTCGGCTGCATGGGAAAGAACAACAAAATGTTCCTGTTCCCCATGGCGTTCATGCTGGTTGTCACCATCGTGTCCCTGTGCCAGACCATCATGACAAACTTCGGTGCCATCACCTCCGGCACCATGACCGACGCGGCCATCTGGTACTGGATCCGCTCCGGCCTTGGCCTGCTTCTGGTGATCCTTTCCATCGTGCTTGCGGTGGAGGGCGTCCGCACCATCATGGGACAGAAAAAGACCGCAAAATAAAAAAGAATGGCAAAAACACTGCCGCCGCCGGAACCCGGGCATATCCCGGAAGCCGGCGGCGGCATTTTATATTCTATATGGCATGCAGATAATACCACGGCAGGAACAGCCGGCCGATCCATCCCGCCTCCGGAAAGAACCTCGCCGCATCGGCAAAGACCGGACAGAACAGGAGACTGCCCATCAGGAAAAACGGAAGCAGAGAACCGATCAGGCCAGGCCGTCTGAAAATCAGGCAGAGGAGCCAGGAAAAAAGAAGGACGGCAGCCGCGTAAAACGCCATGGAGAAAATCTCCTCTGCCGGATTCTCCAACTCCCCGCCGGCTGCCAAGGAAAAAAGCCCGGAAAGCGCCGCGAGAACCACAGGCGCCGCCATGGAAGCAATCCGGCATGCCGCGCGGTTCTGCCAGGGAACCGGGACAAAAAGGCCGCGCTTTTGATCGGAAGCCCCGACGGCGGCCGCGTAAATCCCCGTGACATAGACAAAAACGGCCGCCAGCCCTCGGACAGGGAACACGCCGGAACCGGCGTCTGGCGTGACGACCTCGGCATCCACCGTTTCATAGGAAAACCGGAAGGTGCTGCCGTTTTCTGCCCACCTGTCATAAAGCCCGGCCGCTTCTTTGGCCAGCGCCTTCCGTTCCTCACTTCCCGGCTCTCCGGCGAAGTCATAGGCGCTCCCGGATTCCACGTACTGCGAAAAAAGCTCCGGGTCATAGAGGGAGATCAGTTCGGCAAACACCACCTCCTGCGAAAGCTCGGCCGTCACGGTCGTGGGGGCTGAAAACACCCGGATGGCACGCTTATAATCTTTTTTCTCCATTCGCTCCCCCAGGTCAGCCGCGATGACATAGCCGCATTCCGCCCGTCTGGAGGCCACGTCTTCTTTCACCTGCTTTGCGTCCTCACAGGCATAAAACGAAAACATGCCTTCCGCGTCCGTGAGCGCCGCAAGAAGCCGGAAGGAGAGCGCTGTCTGCGCGGATCCGGCCGGCTCCGTGCAGACGGCAATCCGGATCCGATTATCGCCGCTTTTGTCTGCAAGATTTAAGAGAAAAGCCGCCGCCGGAAGAGCCAGAAGAACCGCCAGAAAAGAAAGCCGCTTTAAGTACCTGCGGCAGGAAAGAAAAAACCAGGACACAGCCTGTCTCATCGGTTCCTCACCTCCATCAGCCGGCATCCGCCAAAAAGGATCACCCCAAGGAAAAAGAGCCTGACTAAGACACCCCAGTCCCAGGCGCCCGTTAGAAACACCTTCCCCGCGTCCATCCAGACGGCAGACGGCATATATGGCGCCGCCTTCCGCAGGGCCTCCGGGAGAAAAATCACAGGAAGGAATCCGCCCGCCAGAATATGCTGGCCGATTCCCGCCAGAAAAAGGAGCATGACGCCGCCTAAAAGCGTCCCGGCAAATTCAAATAAAAACACGGCAAATGCCGCCGCCGTCCAGCAGAAGAGCAGGAACAGAAGGAGCGCGGCCGCCGCCGAAAAAAACGTACTGCCGCCAAAATCCGAAAGTGCGGCAAACGGCCCCGCCTGCATGCCGCCTGCCGCGCGGCCAAAATCTCCAAAGTCCGCCGGGAACGGCCGCCCCGCCCACAGGAAGTACGCAGCCCACGAAAGACCGACGACGGCCATATAAAGGCTCCCAAGCCCCAAAATTCTTCCGGCGCAGCGGGCAGACGGCCCGATGCCCGTCCGGGAGAGCTGCTGCTTCATGGCCCGCCCCCATGGAAGCAGGAAGTCGGCCGCCGGAATCGCCAGAAGAAGAAGCGCCAGCACGAACATGCTGATCCCGTAATAAGCGGCAAGCCCCACCTCCCCGGTGGCCGTCACCTCCTGGGAAAAGAAATAGTCCTCCCGCGGCAGGCTGTAAGACAAAAAGATCTCGTTCAGATCCCGCTCCAGCGCCGAAACGGCCTCACGGCGGGCTTCCTCAGAGATCCCGACCGCCTCTCCGGCCGTCCGTATCAGCTCATCCCCCGCGTAAATCCCAGCCTGGGCGGCCCCCAGGGTTTTTGCTCCGGCATCGGTCAGTTCCTTAAAAATCAGGCTTTCCGTCCCGGAATTTTCCGGAAAAATCACCCGGACGGGGATGTTGCTGCCGTCCATGATGCCTTCCACCATCCCCTCAGGGATTTCCATGACGGCAAACAAATTCCCTGCCTCCAGCTCGTTTATGGCATCCTCCCGCTCCATGTAGTGAAAGTCGCAGAGGCTTTTTACGTTGTCGAGGGAAGTAATCATGGAGAGTACCTGTTTGGCAAACGCGTCCCCCTCCGGCATGACGGCGCCGATTTGGATCCGCCTGCTGACAGCGTCCCCATAGAGAAGCTTTCCGAAAAGAAAACCGGCCGTGCCCGCCAGAAAAAGAAGCAGGAGGGCGCCGAAAAGAAGGCGCCCGGCCCGCTTCCAGGCCCGTTTGATTTCCAGAATCCAGAATGTCCCGCAGGGTTTCATGTCTGTCTCAGTCCTTTGCTGTTAAGATAAGTCCGCAGTGCCCACGATCAGGGAGATGAACTTGAAGTAAAGGGATACGAGCAGATTGTTCCAGTCGTCCTCGGTGGCCGCCAGCACATCCATCGTCTCGCCTGCCGGTGCCGTGACTTCCGAAGTGAGCGGGCCGTATGCGAAGTCGCCGCTCACGGTGACGCTCTCTTCCCCGGCGTTCAGAGTCAGCTCGTCAAAGACGCATGTGATCGAAGTCCCTTTTTCGAGCTCTGTGACAATGCCCTTTCCGGCGATGGAAACGGGTGCATCTTCGGGGGATTCCAGCGCAAAATTCAGGTCAAAGTCCCCGGAAGAAGAATCATAGGAGCCGCTCCATACAATCTGAAGGGCGGCGGTGCCTGCCTCCTCAACCTTTAAGACGGATTCGGAAGCCGCCAGAGAGCCGTCATAGCTTCCTGTTTTTTGGAACGTGATGGCCACAGACTCGCCAGCCTGGGAAATCAAAAGCTCCCCGTTCCAGTTTTCCATTAGATAGCTTCCGCCTTCTGCTGTCACACGGAAGGAAAGGTCAGAATTTGCCTCTCCGGACTCCGGCTCCGGAAGAATTGTCGTGGTGCCTTCAAACTGTGCAAGGCGTCCTTTGGAGTCCACATAAACGGTCATATCCACATCCGTGAGCTGGCTGTCGAAAAGCGCGATGAGCTCGTCAACCTCAGCCCTGACGTCGCCGTAATCCTCTTCCAAAAGTTCCTCAGCCGTGAGCACTTCCCCAAGGCTTGAGTCAAGCGTTTCTTCCATTAAAAGGGCGCTCAGCCGGAGCTGTTCCAGATACTGACTGCGGAATTCCTCGTCGTTTAAGAAAAAGTCGGCGGAAGTCCGAAGAAATTCGATCATGGAATCCTTGCTCACATGTACCTGGTAGCCGTCGCAGGACACCTCCTGCCCATCCAGGGTAAACGTGCCTTTTTCGCCCCGTTCCACGGTCAGAGCTGCTTTAAAGCTCTCCTGGGCCTTGCAGCCCGCCTGATACCGCTCGATCAGAGCAGCAAAATCCAACGGGTTCTGGGACACCTGTTCCGCCTGGTCGAAAAATTGATCCACCTGTGCGGCAACTTCTTCGGCATCCTGCCCCTGTTCCGCAAGCATCGGCCCGATGGTCGGGGACGCCGCCAGGCGGTCAGCCAGCCCCTCGCCCAGATCCAGATAAAGCACCGGATCTATTAACTCCGGCGACGCAAACATCAGCTCCCGGCCGCCGAAGTAAAGATTCATGCCAAGAAAATCCATGCCGCCGTAAACGGCCGTCAGATCCATGCCAAGCTTCTGGTTTTCCAAATCAGACTTTGTCTCCAGCCGGAGGGCAGCGCCATTGATGGCGGATGTGTCGATGCCGGTGGAGCCGTCCATCCGGAGCGTCATGCTGGTCTCCGAGTTTTTTGTGCCAAGCTCATTGGCAAACTGGCGGAAACCAAAAATTTTCTCCGACGGGCTTTCCTCACCGGCGTTCATCCACTGGGAAAAGGCCGCAATCACCGTCTCTTTCGGATCCTTTCTGGACGATATCACGGCCGCAGCCGCGCAGACGGCGATGACAGCGACGGCAATCATCGCCAAAAGGATGGTTTTCTTCTTTTTGCCGCCGCCGTCCTGTTCGGGCGTCTCCGGCTCTTTCACCGTCACAGACAGCCCGCAGTTTGGACAAGTCCGTTCCTGATCGTTAAATTCTGTTCCGCATCTCTCACATTTCATCCGCAATTCCTCCCTTTCGTCTCAGATTTTGCTTTTGTAAGCCAATAGAACCGTTCTCTAAAAACAGGAAATCAGCCGTTCCTCCGAAATCCCGGGGTCTTCCCGGTTCAGGATCCCGTCTCTCAGAATAAATAACTTCGTACAGAGTGCCAGCTCTTCCATATCATGAGAGGTCAGGATCACCGTGCCGCCGCCCGCCAGATAGTGCTTTAAATACGCGCGGATATCGGCGCGGCACTTCAAATCCAGGGCGGCCCCCGGCTCGTCGAGAATCAAAACGGGCGCCTGGTTGGAGAGGGCACAGGCGATGCTCAGGCGCTTTTTCATGCCGCCGGAAAGCTTTCCCGCCTGCTTTTTTGCCATGGCATCGACGCCAAGCATGACGGCCGCATCGGACTTCATGGCCGCCTTTAGGCTCCCATGGCCGCCGCGGTACCAGAGGCGAAAATTGTCGCGCACCGTCAGCTCCTCGATGAGCGGATTTTCCTGAGGCACATAGGCCGCACTGTCCGCAAAGACCTTCGGATGGCCGACGGCCTCTTTTCCGTCAAAGCGGATGCTGCCGCCGTCTGCCCTCAAAGCACCGGCCAACACCGATAAAAGCGTGGTTTTCCCGCAGCCGTTCCCGCCGGCAATGCCCACGCATTCGCCGGGTTCGGCCGTAAACGAAATATCCTTTAAAATCCTGGCCCGTCCATAGGATTTTTTGATGCCCTGTACCTCCAGCATACGCACGTCCTCCTGCGTTCCGTTTCCTGTTCCTAACCCTACTATACCGTTTTTATGGAGCGGACGCAAGCGCAGGAGACAAAAAAGTGCGTTTCCCTGCGCGGAGCGGATTTCCGTCTCGGACAGCCTGAAAGGCAATAAAAAAGACGGCCTTCTTTAAGAAGAAAGCCGCCTGCTTTTCAGGGCCCGCTCAAACACGCCGCAGAGCAGTCCGCCGAGGACGATTCCGGCGCAGGACTGAGCCGTCAGGGTGAACAGTTCTCCGAAGGCCACAGCCGTTCCATAGAGCGGGATTTTCACGAGCGTGTACCCGGCCACGTGAAGAATGCCGCCGCATACGGCCCCGACAAGCCAGCCGTATTTATATTTTGGAAGAAGCCGGTACATGATAACGCCCATGACGAGGGCCCAGAGGCCTTTTAATACCATGGTCGGCAGAACCCAGACGGCGTATCCGCCGAGGAAATCCGCGATTCCGGCGCCGAGGCTTCCGGCAAGGACGCCGCGTTTTGTGCCGAAGAGGCAGACCGTCAGGATAATCATGCAGTCGCCCAGGTGGGTGTACCCGAAAGGCGACGGGATTTTGAAGCAATACGTTCCGATGAACACGAGAGCGGCCATGACCCCTGTGTAGGCCAGCTCAGAAGCAGAGTATTTCATGCTGTTTTCTATCCTTTCTATAATAAATTAAAGCCCCATAAAGGCCGCCGCATTCTTATAGAAAATCCGCTCCAGCCCTTCTTCATCGACGCCGCAGGCCAAAATTTTCTGGATTTCGACAGTCGGATGGTGGAACGGCGAGTCAATGCCGAACATGACGCGGTCATGCCCAACAGTCTCGTAGGCATTTTTGATCTGGCAGCTCATGGAGGTGCCGGAGGTCTCTAACCAGATATTCTCATACTTTTTCGCCATGGTGATGGCCGCGTCCACGTAGACGCCGTGGGCATGTCCCATGTGGATCATGACGATAGGAAGGTGCGGATGGCGCTCGGCGAGAAGGCCAATCTGCCACGGGAGCGAAAACGGCGGGTGCCCCGAGTGGATGAACAGGGGCTTTCCGTACTGCTCGCAGAGCTCGGCCGCCGGATCCACACAGGGCGCGTCGGCCGTGTAGCCGTCAAACAAAGACTGGAGCTTGGCGCCGGCAAAGCCCTCGTCCCTGAGATAATGCTCCAGCGCGTCGTAGGCCGGCTGTCCCTCAGCGCAGTTAATCCACATGAGCGGGATGATTTTATCGGGATGCGCGCGGTAGGCGGCAGCCACGTCCTCGTTTTCGTGACAGCCGGACGGGCAGAGAATCGTCTTTTCAATATGGTAGGTTTCCATCTGTTCCAGAAGCCGTTTTGTGTCAAAATGGATGTTGAACGGGCTTCCGAAGGCGCCGATATGGGTGTGGGCGTCGATTTTTTTATGAGCCGTGAAAATTTCCGGCACGATTTCGCCGGACGGGAAAGCCTGACAGTTTTCCGCACAGGTGAAAGAATTGTCCATAAAGCAGTCCTCCTTGTAAAATGTGAAGCTTCATCTGGCACCATCATAAGACAGATATGGCATGATTGAAATATCCAATTTTAGAATAATTGAGCAGTCCAGATGAAGAAAAACAGCCGCTGCCCGCCGTTTATCTGCCCCGTACCGCGAAATTCCCGAAAAAACGTCGAAGAAATCATACCGGAGAACGAAAAAACAGCTTGACAAAACAGCCGCCAGGAATTACCATATTCATAATTAGTTTGAATCTCAAAGTATCTAAAAATCTACACATAAGGAATGAATATGACAGCCAGAATTGCAGGAATCGGTATTTGTGTACCGGAAAACATCATTACGAACGACGATTTGGCAAAAATTGTGGATACAAACGACGAATGGATCAGGAGCCGCACGGGAATCTGTGAGCGGCGGATCTCCACCGAAGACGGAACCTCGGCGTTGGCTGCAAAAGCTGCGAAAAAAGCCCTTGAGGCCGCCGGCGTAAGCCCGGAGGAGATCGACATCCTGATTTTAGGAACGTCGTCGCCGGATTACAATTATCCAAGCGGCGCCTGCGAGGTTCAGGCCGCCATCGGCGCTGTCAATGCAGTGGCGTTCGACATTTCCGCCGCCTGTGCCGGCTTTATTTTCGCCATGGAGATTGTACAGGGCTTTTTCCAGGCCGGCATCTATAAGACGGCGTTAATCATCGGTTCGGAAACCTTAAGCAAGGTGACGGACTGGAGCGACCGCGGCACCTGCGTGCTGTTCGGCGACGGAGCCGGAGCCGCCGTTTTAAAGGCGGATGAAAAAGGCATCATCGACATGATGATGGGCTCCGACGGGACGAAAGGCCCTGTCCTGGCCTGCCAGTCCAGGACGCTTGGGAATTTCCTCACCGGCACGAAGCCGGAGATCGGCTTCATGACCATGGACGGCCAGGAGGTTTTCCGGTTTGCCGTAAAGAAGGTGCCGGAAAGCGTCGAGATCCTTTTAAAGAAGACGGGGATCCCAAAAGAGGAGATCAAATATTACGTCCTTCACCAGGCCAACGAGAGAATTATCGAGGCGGCCGCCAAGAGGCTCAAAGAGCCCATGGACAAATTTCCGATGAGCATCAGCCGGTATGGAAATACTTCTACCGCTTCGATCCCATTACTCTTGAATGAAATGGTAGAACATGGTATGCTAGAACCGGGCGACAAGATTGTCATGTCAGGCTTCGGCGCAGGCATGACCTGGGGCGCCGTTCTTCTGGAGTGGTAGAAAAGCTCCGAATGAAGATAAAAGAATAAGAAAAATAAAAAGTAAAGGAAAAGGAGAACAAAACCATGTTAGAGAGAATGAAAGAATTGATTGCAGACCAGTTAAGCGTAGACGCAGCTACCATCACAGAGGCTTCCTCTTTTAAGGATGACCTTGGAGCAGATTCCCTGGATCTTTTCGAGCTTGTTATGGCTCTTGAGGACGAGTATTCCGTAGAGATCCCGGCAGAAGACCTTCAGCAGATGGCTACGGTCGGCGACGTTATGAAGTACTTAAAGGACAAGGGCGTAGAGGACTAATCTCTGGGCCGCAAAGGGCAGAACTGTGAAAGCGCATGATGCGAAAAAAGGTGCGAGGGCGGGATTTCCGCCCTTCCTTTTAAATTGCAGTATGCATGACAGAATAGAAATCCGGAAAGGCGAGTAATAAAAGATGAAAACCAGAATCACAGAAATGTTAGGGATCGAATATCCGGTCATTCAGGGCGGCATGGCATGGGTGGCCGAGCACCATCTGGCAGCGGCCGTATCCGAGGCCGGCGGCCTTGGCTTAATCGGCGCAGCCAGCGCGCCGGGCGAGGTGGTAAGAGAAGAGATCCGTAAGGCAAAGGAACTGACAAAGAAGCCGTTCGGCGTCAACATCATGTTGATGAGCCCCCACGCAGACGATGTGGCAAAGGTTGTCGTGGAGGAAGGCGTCAAGGTCGTAACGACGGGAGCCGGAAACCCCGGCAAGTACATGAAAATGTGGAAGGATGCAGGCATCATCGTAATCCCGGTGGTAGCTTCCGTAGCCCTTGCAAAGCTCATGGAGCGCGGCGGCGCTGACGCTGTCGTGGCAGAGGGAACCGAGTCCGGCGGACACATCGGCGAGTCCACCACCATGACGCTTGTGCCGCAGGTAGTCGACGCCGTTTCCATCCCGGTCATCGCAGCCGGCGGAATCGCAGACGGAAGAGGCATCGCGGCTTCCTTCATGCTGGGCGCAGAGGCCGTCCAGATGGGCACCCGCTTCGTCGTGGCAAAGGAATCCATCGTACATGAAAACTACAAGCAGAGAATCATCAAGGCCAAAGACATCGATACCGTCGTCACGGGAAGAAGCCACGGCCATCCGGTGCGCGGCTTAAGGAACCAGATGACGAGAGAGTATATTAAGATGGAGAACGAGGGCGCAACCTTCGAGCAGCTTGAACTTCTGACCCTGGGCGGTTTGAGAAAGGCCGTCATCGAGGGAGATGTCAACGACGGAACCGTTATGGCCGGCCAGATTGCAGGCATGGTAAAGAAGGAACAGACCTGCAAGGAGATCATCGAAGAGATCATGGCAGAGGCAGAGCAGTTATTAAAGAGGTAAAATATGGGCAAGACAGCGTTTATTTTTCCGGGACAGGGCGCGCAGTATTGCGGCATGGGCCAGGACTTTTATGAAAATTCAAAGACGGCGAAGGCGGTTTTCGACAGGGCAACAGAGCTTTTAGGCTTTTCCATGCCGGAGCTCTGCTTTGAGAAGAACGACCGTCTCGACATTACGGAATACACACAGGCGGCCATGGTGACGGTGAGCGTTGCCATGATGAAGGTCATGGAAGAACAGGGCTTTCGGCCGGATGTGGCGGCAGGCTTAAGTCTCGGAGAATATCCGGCGCTGGTGGCAGCGGGCGTCATGTCCGCAGACGATGCCATCCTCACGGTCAGGAAGCGCGGGATTCTCATGCAGGAGGCAGTTCCGGCGGGAATCGGCGGCATGAGCGCCGTCCTGGGGATGACAGCAGAACAGATCAATGAAGTTGTGGATCCCATTGAAAATGTCCAGGTGGCAAACTACAACTGCCCGGGACAGATTGTAATTTCCGGCAAAAAGGAAGCCGTGGAGGAGGCGTCTGAAAAGCTTAAGGAAGCAGGCGCAAGGCGCGTCCTGCCCTTAAACGTCAGCGGGCCGTTCCATTCCCACCTTCTCGAGGACGCCGGGAAAAAGCTTGGCGAATATCTGGAAAACGTGACGATCTCGGAGCCGGTGATCCCCTATGTGGCAAACGTGACCGCCCAGTATGTGACGAGCGCGGCCGACGTAAAGCCGCTCCTAAAAAAACAGGTATCGTCCTCCGTCAGATGGCAGCAGAGCGTGGAAACCATGCTGGCCGACGGAGTCGACCGGTTCATTGAGATCGGGCCCGGAAAGACCCTTTCCGGCTTTATAAAGAAGATTGATAAGGGCGCAGCCGTCCTTAATATAGAGAAACTGGAAGATCTGGAAAAACTGAAATAAGGAGAACCCAATGAATCTGAGTGGAAAAGTCGCCCTGGTGACAGGCGCGAGCCGCGGCATCGGCCGTCAGATCGCAGTGACCCTCGCCGGATACGGCGCGGCCGTCATCGTAAACTACAACGGGTCTGAGGCAAAGGCTGCCGAGGCAGTGGAAGAAATCGCGGCAAACGGCGGAACGGCCGAGGCGATCCAGTGCAGCGTATCGGACTATGAAAAAGCAGGAGAAATGATCTCCGGCATCGTAAAAAAATACGGCCATCTCGATATCGTAGTGAACAACGCGGGCATCACCCGTGACAACCTGATTATGAAAATGTCGGAGGAAGACTTCGACGCGGTCATCGACACCAACTTAAAGGGCGCCTTTAACTGCACAAAGCACGTGGCGCGCCAGATGTTAAAGCAGAAGAGCGGCCGCATCATCAACATTTCCTCGGTTTCCGGCGTCATGGGAAACGCCGGCCAGGCAAACTACTGTGCTTCCAAGGCCGGCCTGATCGGGCTTACAAAGTCTGTGGCAAGGGAGCTTGGGAGCCGCGGGATCACGGTAAACGCCGTTGCGCCCGGCTTTATTAAGACCGAGATGACAGACGTCCTTCCCGAGGACGTGAAAAAGGCAATGGGAGAGCAGATCCCCCTTAAGAGATTCGGAGAGACGAAGGACATTGCGGAAACCGTCGCATTCCTGGCGTCTGAGGGAGCCGCCTACATCACCGGCCAGGTGATTTCCGTGGACGGCGGCATGGCGATGTAGAGAAGAAGGAGAAGAAAAAAATGAACAGAGTTGTAGTAACCGGAATGGGAGCCATCACCCCGATTGGCAACGACGTGGAATCGTTTTGGGAAGGCTTGAAAAACAAAAAAATCGGTTTCGGCCCCATCACATATTTTGATACCACAGAATATAAGGCGAAGGTTGCGGCTGAGGTCAAGGATTTTGACCCGAAGCAGTACATGGATCCGAAGGCCGCCAGACGGATGGAGCTGTTTTCCCAGTATGCGGTTGCTGCATCTGCCCAGGCCTTAAAGGATGCCGGCATTGACATGGAAAAGGAAGACCCGTACCGCGTCGGCGTCTGTGTGAGCTCCGGAATCGGAAGCCTCCAGGCCGTAGAGCGCGAATATAAAAAGCTCATGGAGAAAGGGCCGTCCCGCGTCAACCCGCTTCTCGTACCGCTTATGATCAGCAACATGGCGGCCGGGAATGTGTCCATCCAGTTCGGCTTAAAGGGAAAAAGCTTAAACGTCGTGACGGCATGCGCCACAGGCACCCACTCCATCGGTGAGGCCATGCGCTCCATCCAGCACGGCGAGGCAGACGTGATGGTGGCAGGCGGCGCTGAGGCCAGCATCACCCCCATCGGCGTCGCAGGCTTCTGCGGGCTGACGGCGCTCTCCACCTCCGAGGATCCGGCCAGGGCGTCCATCCCCTTCGATAAAGAGAGAAATGGCTTCGTCATGGGCGAGGGCGCAGGTGTCGTAATCCTGGAGTCCTTAGAGCATGCAAAGGCCAGAGGCGCAAAGATTTATGCCGAGGTCGTCGGCTACGGCGCCACCTCCGATGCGTTCCATATCACGTCCCCGGCAGAGGATGGAAGCGGCGCTGCAAGGGCCATGGAAAACGCCATGAACGAGGCAGGCATTAAACCGGAGCAGATCGACTACGTGAACGCCCACGGAACGGCCACCCATCACAACGACTTATTCGAGACGAAGGCCATCAAGCTGGCCCTCGGCGACCATGCATATAAAGTAAAAATCAACTCCACCAAGTCCATGGTGGGCCATCTTCTCGGCGCGGCAGGCGGCGTGGAATTTATCACCTGCGTGAAATCCATCGAGGAGGGCTTTGTCCATGCGACGGCAGGCCTTCTTGTGGACGACCCGGAGTGCGACTTGGACTACACCAAGGGCGACGGCGTGAACATGGACATCACCTACGCCATCAGCAACTCCCTGGGCTTCGGCGGCCACAACGCCAGCCTTTTAGTGAAGAAATTTGAGGAATAAGGAGCAGGGCTTATGGAAATTAAAGATATGATCGAGCTTATGAAGGCCGTTTCCGAAAACGCCCTCACAAGCTTTGAGTTAGAGCAGGGTGATTTAAAAATCACCATGAAAAGAGAGAAAAAAGTCGTAACGCCGACGGTTCAGGTAGTCGGCGCCCCGGCCGTACCGGCTGTACCGGCCGAGCTTTTATCCGGCCAGACGGCAGGCGTGATGCCGGCGGCCCAGACGGCAGATCCGGCAGACAGCGTATCCGGCGGGACAGAGGCAGCCGTATTCGGCGATGTGGCTTCCGATAAAGTCGTCACCAGCCCGCTTGTGGGCACCTTCTATTCCTCTCCGTCCCCGGATGCAGAGAATTTCGTGAAGGTGGGCGACACGGTGAAAAAAGGCCAGGTACTCGGCATTGTCGAGGCCATGAAGTTAATGAATGAGATCGAGAGCGAGTACGACGGAATTGTGGACGCAATCCTTGTAAAGAACGAGGAGGTCGTGGAGTACGGCCAGCCGTTATTCCGCATCCGTTAAGCCGCAGGAGGAAAAACATGTTAGGAATCAAGGAAATTCAGGAGATTATCCCCCACCGCCATCCATTCCTGCTCATTGACTGTGTGGAAGAGCTGGAGCCGGGCGTCGGCGCCGTGGGCTATAAATCCGTGACATACAACGAGCCGTTTTTTGCGGGCCACTTTCCCCAGGAGCCGGTGATGCCGGGCGTCCTGATCGTGGAAGCCCTTGCCCAGACAGGCGCTGTGGCGATTTTGAGCCTGGAGGAAAACAAGGGGAAAACCGCATATTTCGGCGGCATGAACAACGTAAAGTTTAAGAAAAAGGTGGTTCCCGGCGACAGGCTGCGCCTGGAATGCAAAATTATCAAGAGAAAAGGCCCGGTAGGAATCGGCAGCGCTGTGGCGACCGTGGACGGCAAGGTCGCGGTATCCGCAGAGCTCACGTTTATGATTGGTTAGGCTGGTGACGATATGTTTCAGAAAATTCTGATTGCGAACCGCGGCGAGATCGCGGTAAGGATTATCCGCGCGTGCCGGGAAATGGGGATCAAGACGGTGGCCGTCTACTCCGAGGCAGACAGAGAGGCGCTCCATACGCTTTTGGCCGACGAGGCCATCTGCATCGGGCCTGCGCCTTCAACGGAGAGCTACCTGGACATGGAGCGGATCCTGACGGCCTGCGTGGCCATGAAGGCAGACGCCATCCATCCGGGCTTCGGCTTCCTCTCCGAGAACGCCAGGTTTGCGGAACTCTGCGAAAAATGCAGCATCCGCTTCATCGGCCCGTCGGCGGAAATCATCAACAAGATGGGAAATAAGTCCGAGGCGAGAAAGACCATGATGGAGGCCGGCGTCCCGGTGGTTCCTGGAAGCAAGGAGCCGGTGCATACGGCTGAGGACGGGCTTAAGACGGCAAAGGAAATCGGTTTCCCGGTCATGATTAAGGCGTCCAGCGGCGGCGGCGGAAAGGGGATGCGGATCTCCCGCTCCGAGGAGGATTTCGAGTCCAACTTCCTCAATGCCCAGATGGAGTCCATTAAGGGCTTTTCCGACGACACCATGTACATCGAGCGGTACGTGGAGAACCCGCGCCACATCGAATTTCAGATCATGGCTGACAGCTATGGAAACGTGGTGCATTTAGGTGAGAGGGACTGTTCCATCCAGAGGCGCCACCAGAAGGTGCTTGAGGAGTCGCCGTCCCCGGCCATTTCCGATACGCTCAGAAAACAGATGGGCGAGACGGCTGTCCGCGCAGCGAAGGCCGTGGGCTATGAAAATGCCGGCACCATCGAGTTCCTTTTAGATAAAAATAAAAATTTCTACTTCATGGAAATGAACACCAGGATTCAGGTGGAACATCCCGTAACCGAGGCGGTGACGGATCTTGACCTGGTAAAAGAGCAGATCCGCATCGCGGCCGGCGAAAAGCTTTCGTTCTCCCAGGAGGACGTAAAGATTTCCGGCCATGCCATTGAATGCAGGATCAACGCCGAGAACCCGGAGAAAAAGTTCATGCCATGCCCGGGCCTGATTACGGACATCCACCTGCCCGGCGGACGGGGCGTCCGCGTGGATACGGCAGTGTACAACAATTACCGGATCCCGGCGAACTACGATTCCATGATTTTAAAGCTCATTGTCCATGACAAGGACAGGGAATCCGCCATCGCAAAAATGCGGAGCGCCCTCGGCGAGCTGGTGATCGAGGGGATCACGACGAACCTGGATTTCCAGTATGAAATCATCAACGACCCGGACTTCCAGGCGGGAGATGTGGATACGGATTTCATCCCGAGCCATTTTCCGGAGTATTGCAGGTAAATCCTTAGTTTCAGGGCACATGTCCATATAGGAAAGGAAGTTTTCGCATGTTAAAAGACATGTTTAAAAAGACATATACAAAAATTGATACCATTTACCACCGCGGTTCCGACGGCAGGGAAGCGGCAAAGGACGGTTCTTCCCCGGCCATTCCCGAGGGACTGTGGCGGAAATGCAACAAGTGCGGAAAGCCGATCTATACCGAAGATGTCCGAAACAATTACTATATCTGCCCGAAATGCGGCGGCTATTTCCGGGTTCATGCCTACCGCAGGATCGAAATGACCGCTGACGAGGGAAGCTTTGAGGAATGGGAGGAGACCATGCCGGTTTCCAACCCGTTAAACTTCCCGGGCTATGAAAAGAAGCTGGCGGCAGCCAGGGAGAAGACGAAGCTCAACGAGGCCATTGTGACGGGGAAGGCCATGATTGGCGGATATCCGGCAGTTCTCGGCGTCTGCGACGCCAGGTTCCTCATGAGCAGCATGGGGCACAATGTGGGCGAAAAAATTGCCCGGGCCGTGGAGCGGGCCACTGAGGAAAAGCTCCCGGTGATCCTGTTCGCATGTTCCGGCGGCGCCAGGATGCAGGAGGGGCTTGTGTCCTTGATGCAGATGGCGAAGACGGCCGCGGCCTTAAAGCGTCATCATGAGGCCGGACAGCTTTTCGTGAGCGTCCTCACCGACCCGACCACCGGCGGCGTGACGGCCAGCTTTGCCATGCTCGGCGATATTATTTTAGCGGAGCCAAACGCCTTAATCGGCTTTGCAGGCCCCCGGGTCATCGAGCAGACCATCGGCCAGAAGCTCCCGGAGGGCTTCCAGCGTTCTGAGTTCCTTTTGGAGCACGGCTTCATTGATAAGATCGTGAAGCGGGAGGAGATGAAGGAGACCCTGATCCACATCCTGCGGCTCCACAGCAGCGAGCCGGGGCCGGAGGTCTATGCGGAACAGGAGACAGAAGGAAAGGCGGCGTCCGGCGGCATTGGAGCCGGGATTCTCGGCGCGGCAGGCCGCGTCCGCAGGAAGGCCGGGAACACGGCCGAAGGGCCGAAGACGGCCTGGGATTCTGTCCTGCTTTCGAGAAAATCCGACCGTCTTGTGGCGTCTGACTATATTCATGCGCTGTTTGACGGCTTCATGGAATTCCACGGCGACCGGTATTTTAAAGACGACGGTGCCGTTATCGGCGGCATCGCAAGCTTCCACGGGATTCCCGTGACCGTCATTGGCCAGGAAAAGGGCCGCACGACGAAGGACAATATTTTGAGAAACTTCGGAATGCCGTCGCCGGAGGGCTACCGGAAGGCGCTGCGTCTGATGAAGCAGGCAGAGTGCTTCGGGCGCCCGATCATCTGCTTTGTGGATACGCCGGGCGCGTTCTGCGGCATCGAGGCCGAGGAGCGCGGGCAGGGCGAAGCCATTGCGAGGAACCTTTTTGAGATGGCGTCCTTAAAGGTGCCGGTTCTGTCGCTGGTGATCGGGGAAGGCGGAAGCGGCGGCGCGCTGGCGCTGGCCGTTGCCAACGAGGTCTGGATGATGGAGAACGCCATTTATTCCGTCCTCTCGCCGGAGGGCTTTGCGTCGATCCTTTGGAAAGACAGCAAGAAGGCGGATGAGGCAGCCAGGGTCATGAAAATCACAGCCAGGGATCTGAAAAAACTCGGGCTCATCGAACGGGTGATTCCGGAGGAGGTTCCGGCAAGCAAGGAGAGCCTGCCTGCCATTCGTGAAATCCTCGATACGGCCGTGGCAGAATTTTTGGAGACCTACGGCGCCATGGACGGCGAGGCGCTTGCAAATCAGCGGTATGACAGATTCCGGAGAATTTAGGAGAAAACAATGAAACAGAGTATTGGCGGGTTAAAACCTCTGAAAATAGGATGTCTGACGGCCAGGCGCCCGGTCATCCAGGGCGGAATGGGAGTCGGCATCAGCTTATCGTCCCTGGCCGGCGCCGTGGCGAAGGCCGGCGGCATCGGCATTATTTCCACGGCCCAGATTGGCTTTAAGGATCCGGATTTTGAGAAAAATCCCATGGCTGCCAATCTGCGGGCCATCCATACGGAGCTTAAAAAGGCCAGGGAGATCGCCCAGGGCGGCATTTTGGGCTTTAACATCATGGTGGCGACGAAGGAATATGCCCAGTATGTGAAGGAGGCCGTGAAGGCCGGGGCAGATGTGATTATTTCCGGCGCCGGGCTTCCGGTCGACATGCCGAAGTTTGTGGCGGAGGCCGAGGCGGAGCTTAAGGAAGCTGCCGGAAACGCAGCGGAGAGCGCGAAGGCGGTTCGCCGCACGATGATTGCGCCCATTGTCTCGTCCATCAAATCGGCGCTTGTGATCTGCAAAATGTGGGATCGGAAATATCAGACAGCGCCGGATTTTGTGGTGATTGAGGGGCCGTGCGCCGGCGGTCACCTGGGCTTTTCCAGGGAACAGCTCACGGAGTACGGAGCCGATACGCCCGACGTGGCGCAGACCTATGACAGAGAGAAGTACGATCAGGAGATCCGCGGGATCATCGAGACCGTAAAGACCTATGCCGAGAAATATAAAAAGGAGATCCCCGTGATTTCCGCAGGCGGCGTTTTCGACCGCGAGGACGTGATGCACCAGATGTCTTTAGGCGCTGACGGCGTCCAGGTGGCAACCAGGTTCGTGACGACCGAGGAGTGCGACGCGCCCATGGCCTATAAGCAGGCGTACATCGACGCGAAGCAGGAGGACATCGTAATCGTAAAGAGCCCGGTAGGGATGCCGGGGCGGGCCATCAAAAATGCGTTCATGGAAAAGGTGAGCCGGGAGCCGGAAAAGATTACCCACTGCTTCCGCTGCCTGGAGCACTGCGACCCGAAAAACATCCCCTACTGCATCACCAGAGCCTTAATCCGCGCCGCCGAAGGTGACGTGGACAATGCGCTGCTGTTCTGCGGAAGCAACGCGTACCGCTGCACGAAGATTGAGACCGTGCCGGAGGTTATGCGGGAGCTTTGCGGGGAGTAAGGATAAAAAGAATAGGGATTTGGAGAGGACTGCTGTACCTGCGCCTGAGGAAAAGAGGGGGCGGGTGAGGGCAGTCCTTTTTCATATATTGATAATTGGATTGACAAAAACAATCAATTGATGTATTGTATAATCATACAAAATCAGATAAAGAAAGGAGGTACATGGCGAATGCCAAACGAGAATGCTTACAGGGATTCTCGGGAGAATGTGGAGGCGCATCTGGAACGTCTGAGATGTGCATTGAACAGTGAACATTACGAATTAGATATTCTCCCGGCTAAAAAAGGAGAATCTTATACGGATCCATATTCAACATTCTACACGATGCTGGAACTGGGATTCGACACAGAGGATATCAGGGATATCCTGCTGAACCTGACGGCAGAAGATTATATAGAAAATATGATGGACAGCCGAAAGAGCGGCGGTGAAGATTTCCGTGTATTTGGAATCAGCATTGCTGGACGTGAAATTTATATTAAGGAGAAATTAAGGGCGTCAGCTCATGTTTTCTGCATTTCGTTTCATTTTGCAAAGTACAGATTAAAGGAAAGACCATACCAATAAATAAAAAAGAAAATACGGTTTCGGAAGCTTAAATGCTTCCGCAACAGAAGATAAAGCATAAAGTACAAAAAAGAAGAGAACACTTATATAAAGGATAAGGAATACATAGTGGAATCAGGAGGAGAAAAATGCCAGGAAAGGAGTTAAAAAGAATCTCATATTTCTGCCCATTTTGCGGCGAGACACATGAAATTGCAGTTGTGCGGTATATGGCAGAGACAATAATCAAAGGAGAAAAAATAGAGTTTCAGAATACGGTTTATTATTGCGAAAAAGAAGAAAGTGAATTTACTCCGTCGAAGTTATTAGATGAAAATTTATTCCGTGCACGCGAAACGTACAAAAAGAAGAAAGGACTTTTGACCTCAGAGGAGATCAAAGAAATTCGAGAGTTTTATGGACTGACGCAGAAAGAATATGCAAGACTTCTTGGCCTCGGTGATGTTACGGTTCAGCGATATGAGACAAAGTTAATCCAGGATGATACATATGATAAGATGATGCGGATGACGGGAGAAAACCCCAGTTTCTGTCTTGATTTGCTTGAAAAAAATAAGCCGTCATTTAAGCCGGAGCGGTATGAAGAGATCAAGCGGATCATGATTGAAAAGGTAAAGCAATTCAGCGAAGCCTATTTTATCAGAGAAACCATCCGTGCGAAATATGTGGAATTTGATTCGCCGAGCAGCAAAAATGGGTATTGCCGTTTGAATCTTAAGAAGCTGGAGGCCGTTATGGTTTACCTGGCGACCTACATCAAGCCTCTTTACAAGGTAAAGCTCATGAAACTGCTCTGGTATCTCGATGCGGAATATTATAAGAGATATCAAAAAGCGATGACCGGACTTGTGTATCGGCATCTTGCGTTTGGAGCGGCTCCGATTGCCGGAAATGAGCTCATGAAGCTTTCGGGAATCCGGGTGTCTGAAAAGGAGATCGGGGACAGCACGGCATATCAGATTCTGCCAAATCGTGAAGCAGGCCTTGGGGAGTTTACTTTTGAAGAGTTGGAGGTTTTGCAGAAGGTTGTAAAAAAATTTGGAGATTATAAGACAAAGGATATTGTAGATTATATGCATGAAGAATCGGCATATCAAAATACGGAAGATAACCAGATCATAGAATTTTCCGCGGAAAACAGAATCCGAGATTTTTAGCCTGAACAGGCATGTAATAAAAAACCTGCACATATGAACCCCCATCCCCTCATACATTCAAAAGAGGGGGTGGGGGTTTTTGTTAAATTATCTGTGGGCCGGCATGATGGCGGCCGGAATTTTCTGGGCGGCGCTCCACGGGAACATGGACGCGGTCACGAACGGAGCGCTGGAGTCCACGAAGGAGGCTGTCTCCCTGTGCATTACGATGCTGGGGATCATGTCCTTCTGGTGCGGAATTTTAAAAATCGGGGAAAATGCGGGGCTGATCGGCCAGCTTACGAGAAACATGCGGCCAGTCATCCGCTTCCTGTTTCCGAATCTCCCGGCGGATCACCCCGCCGCAAAACATATTTCCACCAACATGATTGCGAACATGCTGGGACTCGGCTGGGCGGCGACTCCGGCCGGCCTGCGGGCCATGGAGGAGCTGGAAAACCTGGAGAAGGAACGGCGGGAAGACGAAAAAAACCGCCCGGGCATCAAACGGGCGGCGCAGCCGGCCGGCACGGCAAGCAACGAGATGTGTACGTTCCTGATTGTCAACATCTCTTCCCTTCAGCTCATTCCCATCAACATGATCGCCTACCGCAGCCAGTACGGCAGCATGAACCCGGCGGCCATCGTGGGGCCGGCGCTCCTGGCGACGACGGTCAGCACGCTGGCGGGGATTGTGTTCTGCAAGATCATGGACAGACGCCGGTGAAAAGGAAGACAGGAAATACGGAGCAGGCCGCCAGGCATCCCGGAAACGTCCGGGAACCGGCGGCCTGTCTGTCATGCCGGCACATCGGAGAATGCTTCACGCGCTGGCCGTCCGTCCCGGCGCATTCCGGACAGTTTCGCAGCCCGGCCTGTTTTTACTGTGGCGTCCCCTTCCTCGCAAGCTGGAGGTCAATGGTGTCGTATATGGTAATCTCCCCGCCGTGGCGGTCAATGGCATGTTCGATTTCTGAGAAAAATTCGTTTCGCTTCTTTTCCTCAATGGCGAGGTGGTCGGAATACGTGCCGAGAAGGGCCGTGTATTCTTTGGCGGAGAATGTCCTGGTGCGGTGAAACAGCCCGCACTGCACGTCAGAAAAGCCATAGTCCAGGGCTTTTTTGGCCAGCCTGGCGGCGTCGGCTTCCGTAAACTCCTCCGGACTTCCTGTCTTTCCCATGTAGATGGCATAGAGCGCCTGGATTTCTTCCGTGAGCTTTGGACGTCCCTTGTCAGCCAGCGGGCGGTTTGCAAAGCGGGCGAAGGCACCGCCGTCTTTTAAGAGGGAAAAGACCTTCGGATAGCCGGTTTCCTCGGGAATCCAGTGGAAAGCTGTGGCAGAAACAATCAGATCATAAGATTCCGGCTCGAAGGACAGTTCTTCAAACTTTCCGGCAGACACGGAAAATCGGGGAAAACCTGCGAATTTTTCCCTGCAAAGCCGGATAAAATTCTGTCCGAATTCGACGGCTGTAAGTCTGCACCCGGTTTCCAGAAACGGGAGCGTGGCCTGCCCGGCGCCGATGCCGATTTCCATCACCTGAGAGGCGGCGGTGACAGGCTGGTACCGGAAGATGGCTTCGTACAGCTCCTTCGGATATCCGGGACGGAATTTCTCGTATGCGGTTACGGCAGTGTCAAAGGTCCATTCATAGCCTTTTGCAGATGATATAAAGCGGCATCTCCTTTCCGTTTTTCGTAGGGATATCTTAGCATGGAGCCGGTTTCGCCGTCAAGGACAGCAGGACAAAACCGGCAATTTGAAATTGGGAATCATTTTCATATTGACAAGAGAAAGGGAATCTTATAAGATGGAAATAGTTTTCATTTTTGGAAACAAAAGGAGATATGCCGGAGAACGAAAGAGAGGAGGGTGAAACGTGCATACAAAAAGACAAAAATTCAGGGCACTGCTGTTGTGTGCGGTCGTTTTCGCCGCCGTATTTTTTTCTGTACTTCTGATTGCCGGGAAAGCCGGCCATGACTGCAAAGGAGCGGGCTGCCATGTCTGCGCTGTCCTCCATGAGGCGGAGCAGGCTTTAGACCAGCTTGGAACCGGCGCCCCGGGGGCGGCGGTATTTCCGTCAGCCGTCATGATTTTGGCGGCGGTGACTGCCTGCGCCAGTCTTTTCGTGCCCTGCACGTCTTTAGTCAGCCGGAAGGTCAGGCTGAATAATTGAAAAACCTCTGAAAACAAGGGCCATTGATCCCTGATCCTGACAGGAACCAGAGTCTTCGCTTTTTGCGGATGCCGGTCTGTCCGGCGTGCAGGAAACCGTGCCGGCGCGCGGTTTCTGCGATATGGGGAGCTGCGTCCTTGTATTTTTGTACCCATTTTTACAAAAAACAAAGTATTTGGAGGTTTTATTCATGAAAAAATTTGGTTTCTTTTTATTGGGCGCAGCTCTTTTTGCCGCCGCCCTGTCCGGATGCAAAAACAGTACAGGAAAGAATTTTATGGAGACGTCTGCGGCTGGAACAGCAAAAACCGCAGATGAGGAGGGAAAAAAGCTTAAAATCGTAGCCACCATATTCCCGGAGTACGACTGGGCCGTGGAAATCCTGGGTGAAAATATGGAACATGCAGATCTGACGCTGCTTCTCGACGACGGTGTGGATCTCCACAGCTACCAGCCGACGGCAGAGGATCTTGCTAAGATTTCCGGCTGCGACCTGTTCCTTTATGTGGGCGGCGAATCGGACGCATGGGCTGAGGCGGCTCTGAAGGATCCGAAGAATCCGGACAGGAAGGTCATAAACCTGCTGGAAGTCCTGGGCGATTCCGTTAAAGAAGAGGAGATCGTGGAAGGCATGGAGGACGGCCACGGGCATGAGGACGGAGAAGTCCATGACCTTATCAGCGATGAAGAGGGGCCGGAGTACGACGAACATGTGTGGCTCTCTTTAAAAAATGCCCAGATATTCTGCACGGCCATCGGAGATGCGCTGGCAGAGCTGGATCCGGACAACGCCGAGGCCTACCAGGCGAACCGGGAGTCCTACAACAACATCCTGGACAGGCTGGATCAGGAGTATCAGCAGGCGGTGGACGATGCCGCGAAGAAAACGCTCCTGTTCGGCGACAGGTTCCCGTTCCGCTATCTGGCTGATGACTACGGGCTTACCTATTATGCGGCTTTCGCCGGCTGCTCTGCGGAAACCGAGGCCAGCTTCGAGACCATTGCCTATCTGGCGGGAAAAGCGGACGAGCTGGAGCTGAGCCACATCCTGACCATTGAGGGCTCGGACGGAAAGCTGGCAGAGACCATTGCGAAAAACATGAACGGCGGTGAGAAGGCCGTGACGGTTCTGACGATGGATTCCATGCAGTCCAAGACGGCAAAGGACATTTCCGACGGCGCCATGTATTATCTCATCATGGAGGACAATCTGGAAGTGTTAAAAGAGGCGTTAAATTAAGGAGGAAGACATGGCGCAGATTACTTGTCAGAATCTTTCTCTCGGCTATGACGGCCGGATTCTTTTATCCGGCCTGAGCTTTTCCGTCCGCGCCGGCGATTACTGCTGCATTGTCGGCGAAAACGGGGCGGGAAAGACGACGCTCATGAAGGCGCTTCTCGGCCTGCTTTCTCCGGCCGGAGGCAGCATCACGGCCGGGGACGGCCTGAAAAAAGAAGAGATCGGCTATATGCCGCAGCAGACCTCTTTCCAGCGGGATTTTCCGGCATCGGTGAGGGAAATTGTCCTCTCCGGCTGCCAGAGCCGCTGCGGCTTCCGGCCGTATTATGGAAGGGCCGAAAAAGCGCGGGCCGCGGATGCCATGGAAAAGATGGGCATCCGCCATCTGGCCGGGCGCTGCTACCGGGAGCTTTCCGGCGGCCAGCAGCAGCGGGTTCTTCTGGCGAGAGCCCTCTGTGCGGCCAGCCGGATGCTGCTTTTGGATGAGCCGGTGTCCGGATTAGACCCCAGGGCGGCTGGAGACATGTACCGGCTGATTGACGGGCTCAACAAAAGGGACGGCCTTACGGTTCTTATGATTTCCCATGACATCAAGACGGCTGTCACGTATGCCAGCCATATCCTGCATATCGGGCCGTCCTGCTTTTTCGGAACCATGGGAGAATACCTGAAGCATGATGCGGGAAAGCAGATGGGAGGCGGCATATGTTAAATGAAATGACAGGCCGGCTGGCTTTCTATTTTGCCTTTCCGTTTGTGCGCCATGCACTGATTGCCGGCATTTTGATTGCATTCTGCTCATCGCTTTTGGGGGTTCCTCTCGTACTCAGGCGGTTCTCCCATATCGGCGACGGCCTTTCCCATGTGGCCTTCGGAGCCATGGCGGCGGCCGCTGTCCTTCGGTTTGCCAGCCCGATGGCGGCAGCCCTGCCTGTAACGGTGTTCTGCGCCGTCCTGCTTCTTAAGGCGGGACAGGGGACAAAAATCCAGGGGGACGCGTCCCTGGCGATGGTTTCTGTCGGCTCCCTTGCCGTCGGGTATCTGCTGATGAACATTTTTTCCGCCGGCCCCAATCTGTCGGGAGACGTGTGCAGCACCCTGTTCGGTTCCACGTCTATCCTGACGTTATCAAAGGGAGAAGTCACTTTATGCCTGGCGCTGTCCGCCGCTGTGGCCGCAGTGTTCCTGCTTTTTTACAACAAGATTTTTGCCGTGACCTTCGATGAGGCCTTTGCGAAAGCTGTCGGGACGAAAACGGATTTTTACAGCACCATGACAGCCGTTATCACCGCCGTCGTCATTGTGCTGGCCATGAACCTGGTGGGCTCCCTGCTGATTTCAGCGCTGGTGGTTTTTCCGGCGCTGTCTGCCATGCGGATGTTTAAGACTTTTCGCTCTGTCACGGTCTGCGCGGCCCTGCTGTCGGTGTTCTGCGCTGCTTTTGGGATGCTGCTTTCGATTCTGGCCGGGACGCCGGTGGGGGCTACGATTGTGGCTGCGGACATTGCCGCCTTCGGCATTTCGTGCCTGATTGGGCGATTGACTCGGAGGTAGGAGTATGAAGATGGCTGCGGCAGCAATATTCCTGGCCGCCCTGGCTTTTCTGGCGGCCGGCTGCGGGAAAAAGGAGACGAAGACGGTTACGGCGGCCGTGGATTATGATCTGACGGTTATGGACAGAGATCTGGTTCCTGCGTTTATGTACCAGATGTATGAAAATCCGGAGGAGTATGAGGGAAAGACGGTACGGATGAACGGCCTTTATTATGTGGGGTACCAGAAAGAGCGGGGAGAATACCATCACTACTGCTATGTCCAGGACACTATGGGCTGCTGCGGTCAGAGTATGGAATTTATCTGGGGAGATGGGAGCCGCCGGTATCCGGACGAATACCCGGCAGTCAACGAACGGATCACCGTACAGGGGATTTTTGAGGCGTACCGGCGCGACGGGAGCCGGGATACGGAAGGGCGGTTAAGAGATGCCGTCCTGGAAATCCGGAGAGAAACAGAAGAATCCGCCGGCAAACCGCTGGTGAAGTAGGGGCGGACATGGTATAATGACCGCAAAGCAGGCATTATACCTGCGCATGCCGGTTTCCGCGCCCGCCGCGGAAATCCGGGCGCTAAAATCCGCCGGAGGCCCCATGGGCGCGGAGCGGACATGGTATAATGATCGCAAAGCAGGCATTATACCTGCGCATACCGGTTTCTGCGTGCACCGCAGAAATCCGGGCGCTAAAATCCGCCGGAGGCCCATGGCCGCGGAGCGGACATGGTATGATAGAAAGAAAACGAGGAGGACACGGTTATGTTCAAGGGAAAAACAGTTGTTGTGACCGGCGGTGCCCACGGGATTGGGAAAGTGACGGCGGAGGAATTTAAGAAGAACGGGGCCGATGTCTGCATCATCGACAAGCGGCCAAACGAATATTTCACGGGAGACCTGGCGGAGGAGGCGACGCTTTGCCGCTTTGCCGAAAAGGTCGTTGCAGAGTACGGCAAGGTGGATTACCTCATCAACAATGCGCTGCCGCTCATGAAAGGCATCGATACGTGCAGCTACGAGGAATTCGAGTACGCGCTGCGGGTCGGCGTGACGGCGCCGTTTTACTTAACGAAGCTGTTTCTCCCGCATTTCGCGCCGGGGGCGGCCATTGTAAATATTTCATCATCCCGCGACCGCATGAGCCAGCCGCAGACGGAGAGCTATACGGCGGCAAAAGGCGGGATTTCGGCGCTGACCCATGCGCTGGCAGTGAGCCTCTCCGGGAAAGTCCGGGTAAATTCCATTTCTCCGGGCTGGATCGACACGGATTTTGCCGTATATGAAGGCGCCGATGCCGTCCAGCAGCCGGCGGGCCGCGTGGGGAATCCGTTAGACGTTGCAAATATGGTACTATATCTCTGTTCGGACAAGGCCGGGTTCATCACCGGCGAGAATATCTGCATCGACGGCGGCATGACGCGGCAGATGATTTATCATGGGGACTTTGGGTGGTCGCTTAAGGTCTGATGAGAGATGGGCGGCTCTGCGGCCGGATAAGGGATGGCCGCGGAGCCGCGACAGCAGAGGAAGTTTCTCTGGCTGCCGTTCCCAGGGAAGTGAAAAATTTCAAGTTAGGTATTGCTAACTAGTCCAGATTGTGCTATACTCTTTTCGCATTGGAACGTCTCCCGCCATCGGCGCGCAGAGAGAAAGGGAGACGTCTGCCCTGCGGTTAGCCAAAACTAACAAAAGACGATACAGAATTTGGAGTAAAGATTATGAAAAATAAATACTTTGCGAAAACAGCAAAGGGCTACGGCGCACTGCTCGTGATTCTGGCGGTACTGCTGATTCTGTCCGGCATAATCGCAATCTCTTTGGGGGCGGTGGATATCCCCATGGCGGACACGATTCATGTCCTGGCAGGCAAGCTTGCGCGGAACGAAAGCCTCTATGCAGAACTGGGGAAGTCCGCCGTGGCGATTGTATGGAACATGCGGGTGCCCCGGGTGCTTTTGGGCGGCTTTGTGGGAGCAGGGCTTGCCGTCTGCGGCTGTGTGCTGCAATCCACAGTCAATAACCCGATCTCGGAGCCGTACATTCTGGGCGTGTCTGCCGGGGCTACTTTTGGAGCCACACTTTTTATCGTGCTGGGGCTTTCTTTGTTCACGGCTCTGGGAGCCTTCACCGGGGCTATGCTGGCTACGGTGATGGTGCTTGCCATCGCCTCGGCCCAGGGCAAAATGACGACCTCCCGCCTCATTTTATCCGGGACGGTGGTCAATGCCCTTTTTTCTGCCTTTTCCAACTTTATTATATCGGTGGCCGGAAATTCGGACAGCATCATGACGATCAAATTCTGGACGATGGGTTCGCTGGCAAATGCCAAATGGGACGGGCTGGCGCTGCCCGCGGCGGTGGTTTTCCTCAGCGGAATCTTCCTGATGACCCAATACCGGGTTTTTGATGCGATGATGTTAGGCGATGAGGTGGCCGTCACCCTGGGCATCAATCTGGGATTTTTCCGCAGGATCTACATGCTGGTCGTTGCCGTCATGACTGGCATCCTGGTTTCAAGCTGCGGCATCATCGGTTTTGTGGGGCTGATTATTCCTCATCTGTCCCGCTCCTTTGTGGGGCCGAACCACAGACGGCTTTTGCCGGCGGCTATGCTGATGGGAGCTATTTTCCTGATCTGGGCGGATGTGTTTGCCCGTATCCTGGTGGAGAATGCGGAACTTCCCATTGGCATTTTTACTGCGCTGGTGGGTGCGCCCTTCTTCATCTATATTGTCACGCAGCGCGGCTACGGGAAGGAGTAAAATATGGATTTGCGAAGTGAAGACGTTCGATATTCCGTTCCGGGCAGGGAGATTTTGAAGGGGATTTCCCTGCGGGTGAGCGATCATGCGTTCCATACGATATTGGGGCCAAACGGCTGTGGAAAAACCACCTTTCTTAAGACGGCTTACCGTGTTCTGACGCCGGATTCCGGAACAGTCTATCTGGATGAAAGGCCAATCCGGACGATGAAAAACCGGGAATCGGCCAAAAGCATGGCGGTGGTGGCGCAGTTCAACAACATGAACTTTGAGACGACCGTGCGGGACGTGGTCATGCTGGGAAGAACACCCCATCTGGGGTTCATGGAGCGGGAACGGGAGCAGGATTTTGAAATTGTTGATGACGCGCTCCGCCGTGTCGGCATGTATGAAAACCGGGACAGGAGCTATCTCTCCCTCAGCGGCGGCGAGAAACAGCGGGTGGTGCTGGCCCGCGCCATCGCACAGCAGCCGAAACTGCTGCTGTTGGACGAGCCGACGAACCATCTGGACATCCGCTATCAGCTTGATATCCTGCGCCTGGTGAAGTCCTTAAAGATCAATGTGCTGGCGGTGCTTCATGATACACAGCTTGCATGTAAATTCAGCGATTGGATTTACCTTCTGAAGGATGGAAAGATCCGTTATTCCGGAAAACCGGCCGATGTCATCACCGCCGAGCACATGAAGGAAATCTTCGAGGTGGACTGCGAGATCCTAACATCGGAGGACGGACAGATTATCATCCGTTATCTATAATATAAGGAAAGGAACGATCAGAATGAGAAGACTTATTGCTATTTTTTGCGTGGCGGCCCTGGCATTTAGCGCCGCCGCGTGCAGCAGACAGACAGAGGCTCCGGCGAGTTCCGCCGCTTCATCCGCAGAGGAGCCGTCAACCTCTGAACAGGCCGAACAGGAGGCGCCGGCCGAAACGGAAGCAGAGAATGGATATCCTGTCACCGTAGTTACCTGGGATGCGGACGGAAATGAAATTTCTCAGACATTTGAGTCCGCCCCGGAGAGGGTCATCGCCAACAATCTTTCCTCCGCGGAGCTGTTGATCCGCCTTGGACTGGAAGACAAAATCGTCGGAATGCTCAACCCGGATAACCAGGTGACGGGCGAGTATGCGGATCAGATTAACGCAATCACCTGGATTGGGGATAAGAAGACCGTCTCAAAAGAAGTAATCGTGGATTACGAGCCTGATATCATTGTGGGGCGAGTCGCCATGTTCACGGAAAGCGGCATGGGCACGATCTCTGATTTGAATGATGTAGAAATCAGCGTGTACGCGCAGGGCGCCAGCATCACGAGCCAGCCGCGTTCCTTAGAGGACGTTTTCAACGATATTTTAAATCTGGGCGTTATTTTTAACGTGCAGGAGGAGGCAGAGGCCTATGTGGAGGAACTGACGGCCCGTCTGGATGCCGTCCATACGGATGATTCGGAGAACGGGCTTAAAAATGCTGTCATTATCTGCAATTTTAAGGACAACAGCTTTGGATGCTATCAATCCGCCTTGCAGGAGAGCATGTTAAATGAGTTAGGCTATACCAATGTGGCCTCCGGCGGTTCCGGATTCTCTCTGGAGGATATGGTAAATATGGCTCCGGAGCTTATCATCTATGTCACGAGCGACAGGAATCAGGAAGCCGATGCCGGTGCAATCGAGGCCATGCAGGAAGAGCCGGTGCTTTCTGAGGTTCCCGCAGTCGTGAACGGCCGCATCGTTGAAATCGGATACGACGTTTTGATGGATTACGGCGCTTCGATTTTTGATGCAATGGAGATCATAAGCGAGGCGGTTCAGTGATGGAAAGCTGCACGGTTTCCGGTTATGAGGTGATCGTCTGCGAGCCTGCCGCCCAAAGTTCCCGGGTGGGCGTACTGCTCAACGATGGGGAGATTGCGGAAAAACTGTCTTCCATGTGTGAAGATGTGTGGCTGTTTGGAGTGGTTCCCCGGGACAGGCTTAATGACTATACGCCGTGGCCCGCGGCGGCCATGCGAAAGGGAGCGCCGGACTTTGGCGGCGGCTGCGAAAGCTACACCGGACATTTAACGGAAGGGGTTCTTCCGCTGCTGTCTGAGAAGTATGGCATTGGGAAATGGATCTATGGCGGCCACTCTTTGGGCGGGCTTGCGGCTGTGTACAGCCTCTACTGTACGGATGCCTTTCAGGCGGTTTTTTCCGTCTGCGGCTCTTTCTGGTACCCGGGATTCCTTGACTTCCTCAGTGAGACGCGGCCTGTGAATACGGGCGCGCAGGTTTATCTGCTCAATGGCGCGGCCGAGGGGGCGAAGCACGATAACCGACTGGCCAAGGCCCCGCTTTTCGCCGCCGGGGCACATGACCGGATCGCGTCCGCGTTTTTGCACACACAGGCTGGCTTCGATCCCTACGGGCACCATGAACATGTCACGGAAAGGCTTTTAAACGCTGTGAATTGGTGTAAATCGCAAATTTAGAAAAAGCAGGCGAGGGTTTGCCGGCGCCAAACTTCCGGTTGACCTTTCTGCCATTTTTTTCTATAATAGTTCTATGACTCGCGGCAGAAGCCGCGGAACCTGTTCCGAAGGACAGAATTTTCAGCCAGACAAAAGCAGACGAAACAAAACACGAAAAGTAAAAAATAGAATTTGCCAGGAAGGTAACGGCATGCCGCAGGCGTGCGCCTTTCTGGCATCTTTTTTGTGCCTGCGGAAAGGCCTGCGCGAAACAGAGCGGGATAGAAGAGCAGCACAGCTTGGGAAAGGGGAAGAAAAGGATGAGACAAAACAGAAAGCATACGGCCATGGCAGCCCTTTTAGCCGCCGCGCTTATGGCCGGGCTTACGGCCTGCGGTTCGGGAAATCAGGGGGGACAGAAGCCAGCCGGAACGGGAAACGCCGGAACTTCGGTACAGTCCGGAGGCAGCCAGAATACGGAGGAAACTACTGCCGGTGGAGAGAATGACTCCGTCATCGTCGTCATGGGCCCGACTTCGGAGCCGGAGGCGGGCTTTGATCCGGCTTACGGCTGGGGCGCCGGAGAGCATGTCCATGAGCCGCTAATCCAGAGCACGCTGACGGTGACGGAAGCCGACCTCACCATCGGCTATGATTTGGCGACGGATATGGCGGTCAGCGAGGACGGCCTCACCTGGACCGTCACCATCCGGGACGATGTGAAATTCACGGACGGCGAGCCCCTGACGGCAGAAGACGTGGCGTTTACCTACAACACACTCCGGGACACCAGCTCGGTCAACGACTTTACGATGTTAAACGAGGCGCGGGCCGTGGACGATGTGACCGTGGAATTTCTTTTAAACCGCCCATACTCCATCTGGCCCTATACGATGGCGATCACCGGCATCGTGCCGGAACATGCCTACGGGCCGGATTACGGGACGAATCCCATCGGCTCCGGCCGCTATATTTTAAAGCAGTGGGACAAAGGCCAGCAGGTAATTTTTGAGGCCAACCCGGATTATTACGGCGATGCGCCGAAGATGAAGCGGGTGACGGTGCTTTTCATGGAGGAGGACGCGGCGTTTGCGGCGGCCATGTCGGGGCAGGTGGATCTGGCCTACACGTCGGCGGCCTACTCGGATCAGTCCATGGACGGATACAGCCTCTTTTCCTGCAAGACCGTGGATAACCGCGGCTTCAATCTCCCGGCCGTTCCGGCAGGTGAGACGGACGAAAACGGCGTGGCTCTCGGAAATGATTTTACGGGCGATATCCTGGTGCGGCGTGCCATCAACCTGGCCATCGACCGGGAGAAAATGATTGAGAACGTCTTGAATGGATACGGTACGGCGGCGTACAGCGTCTGCGACGGCATGCCATGGTACAATGAAGCGGCAGAGACGGAATACGACCCGGAGCAGGCGGCGGCGCTTCTTGACGAGGCCGGATGGGTCATGGGAGCAGACGGAATCCGGGAAAAGGACGGCGTGAAGGCCGGTTTTACGCTCCTTTATTCGGCCGGCGACTCGGTGCGCCAGGCGCTCTCCGCGGAGACGGCCAACCAGCTCGGAGAGATGGGGATTTCCGTGGAGATCGAAGGCGTCGGCTGGGATGTGGCATATGACATGGCCCAGTCCACGCCGCTCATGTGGGGCTGGGGCGCCCATACGCCCATGGAACTTTACAACATTTACCACACAGATTCGGACGGGGATTATGCAAGGTATTCCCCGTATGCGAATGAGACCGTGGATCAGTACATGGACGAGGCGTTAGCCTGCGGAGATCTTGAGGAATCCTATGAGCTTTGGAAAAAGGCCCAGTGGGACGGGACAGCCGGCATCACCCAGGACGGTGATGTGCCGTGGGTCTGGCTCGTGAACATCGATCATCTTTACTGGGTGCGGGACGGGCTTCATGTTGCAGAGCAGAAGCTTCACCCCCACGGCCATGGCTGGTCCATCGTAAACAACGTGGATCAGTGGAGCTGGGAATAGAGGAGGCCTGATTTTGAGAAACAGGAAACAATACGGATTTGCCATGCAGGCTGTCCGCATGGCGATCATGCTGGTGCTGGTGAGCATGCTGGCGTTTGCGCTTCTTGCGGTTTCGCCCATCGACCCGCTCCAGACAAATATTGGTCAGGCGGCCCTCGGCGCCATGAGCGCGGAACAGATTGAAAAGCTTGAGGCCTACTGGGGCGTCGGCGCTCCGGCGGCTGAGCGGTATTTCTCCTGGGCCGTGGATGCGCTTCACGGCGATCTGGGAATGTCGCTCCTTTACAGGCGGCCGGTGGCGGAGGTCATCGGGGAAAAGCTCATGAATTCCCTTGGCCTTCTCTTTGCGGCATGGCTCCTTTCCGGCGTCATCGGCCTGTTTTTTGGCATCCTGGCGGGGCATAAACGAGGCGGGGCGGCTGATAAGCTGGTGACGGGTTATGCCCTCATTGCCGCCAGCACGCCGGGCTTTTGGATTGCCATGGTGCTTCTCATGGTATTTTCCGTCTGGCTCGGCCTTTTCCCCATCGGCTTAAGCGTCCCCATCGGCGCGGCGGCGGAAGAAATTACGTTAGGCGATAAAATTTATCACGCCATTCTCCCGGCGGCGGCCTTGAGCCTCACGGGAATTTCTTCCATCGCCCTGCACACGCGGGAAAAAATGATCGAAGTTATGGAAAGCGATTACGTGCTGTTTGCCAGGGCGCGGGGGGAGTCGGAGCTTTCGATTATCCTGCGCCACGGCCTGCGGAATTTAAGCCTTCCTGCCATCACGCTCCAGTTTGCCTCGGTCAGCGAAATCATCGGCGGCTCCGTCCTGGTGGAGCAGGTGTTCTCCTATCCCGGTCTCGGCCAGGCGGCGGTGACGGCAGGCCTTGGCGGCGATGCGCCGCTGCTTCTTGGCATCACGGTCGTGACGGCAGTTCTGGTTTTTGCCGGGAACCTGGCGGCAAACCTGCTTTACGGCGCCGTGGATCCGAGAATCCGAAAGGGGGCGGCAAGGCGATGAATGGAAACGTGAAACCATACGGCGGCCGCCGTGCCAGGACGCTTGCGCTCCTGTTTCTGGCAGCCGGTTTTCTCCTTTTTGTGGCTTTTGCTGGCTGGGCCTGGCGGGAGGAGGCGTCCGTGACGGATTTTTCCAGGAAAAACCTGGCGCCCTGTGCCGAATACCTTTTCGGCACGGACTGGATGGGCCGTGACATGTTCGTGCGGACGGTGACGGGGCTTTCCATGAGTATCCGCATCGGGCTTTTAACGGCATGTGCGAGCGCCGTCATCGCCTTTCTTCTGGGGCTTATGGCGGCGGTCATGGGAAAGGCCGTAGATACGGTCATCATCAGCCTCATCGACGTGGTGATGGGGATTCCCCACATGCTGCTTTTAATCTTGATTTCTTTCGCATGCGGAAAAGGGTTCTGGGGCGTCGTTATCGGCATTTCCCTGACTCACTGGACGTCTCTTGCGCGGCTCATCCGCGGCGAGGTGCTCCAGTTAAAGGAAAGCCAGTATGTGAAGGCGGCCGAAAAGCTGGGGAAAGGGCGGATGTATATCGCCTTTCATCATATGGTGCCAAATTTGGTATCCCAGTTCCTTACGGGGCTGATTTTGCAGTTCCCCCATGCGATCCTGCATGAATCCAGCATCACGTTTTTGGGCTTCGGCCTTTCGCCGGAACAGCCGGCCATCGGTATCATCCTGGCGGAGAGCATGAAATATCTCGCCATGGGAAAGTGGTGGCTCGCCCTGTTTCCGGGGCTTCTTCTTGTGGCGGTGGTGCTGGTGTTCCACTATATCGGCCAGGCGGTCTGCCGGATCATCGACCCGGGCAGCGTCCATGAATAAGGAGGAGACATGGAGAAAAACAGAAATGAGATTCTTAAGGTGGAACACCTTTCCGTCTTCTTCCGCCAGCATGACAGGGGGCTTAAGACGCGAATGGTTCACGGCGTCGAGGACTTGAACCTCACCATCCATGAAGGGGAGATTGCGGCGGTAGTCGGCTCCAGCGGCTCAGGGAAAAGCCTGCTTGCTCATGCCGTTATGGGGATTCTTCCTTACAATGCTTTTATGGATGGCACCATCCGCTATGACGGGGAAATCCTGGATAAAAAGCGGCTGAAGGCATTGCGCGGGCACGAGCTTGTGCTGGTGCCCCAGAGCGTTTCCTATCTGGATCCCCTCATGAAGGTGGGAAAACAGGTGACGAAAGGGAGCAGGAAGCTGGAAACGGTATTAAAGATGCGCCAGGTGTTTTCCCGGTACGGGCTGGAGCCGGGGACAGAAGAGAAATATCCCTTTGAGCTTTCCGGCGGCATGACGAGACGCATTTTGATTTCCACCGCCGTCATGGAGCGGCCGCGGCTTGTGCTTGCCGACGAGCCGACGCCTGGCCTTCACATGGAGGCGGCGAGGCGCGTCATGGGGCATTTTAGGGAGCTGGCTGACGAGGGCGCCGGTGTCCTCCTTATTACGCATGATCTGGAACTGGCCAGGGAGACGGCCGATAAAATCACGGTGCTCTACGGCGGCCGAACCATCGAGGAAGCGGCGGCCGAGGATTTTTATCATGAGGAACGGCTGTCCCATCCCTACGCCAGGGCGCTCTGCCGCTCCATGCCGGAGAACTGGACGCCAGACGGGGAGCGGCTTTGTGATACGGGCGATATTTTAACGCAGATGAGAGAGGAATTCGGACGATGAGGCTGGAAGCGAGAGAGCTTTCCTTCCGCTATGAAAACGGCGGCAGGCAGATTTTAAACCATGTGGATTTTTTGGCAGAATCCGGCGAGCGGGTCGGGATCATGGCGCCAAGCGGGTATGGGAAGACGACGCTCTGCAAAATCCTGGCGGGCTATGAAAAGCCGGATTCCGGAGAGGTTTTCTTAGACGGGCGGCCCATCGGGGAATATGGCGGCTACTGCCCGGTGCAGATGATCTGGCAGCACCCGGAACTGTCGGTCAATCCCAGGAGACGGCTTTACACGGTGCTTTCGGAGGGCGACTGGCCGGAAGAAGGGCCGGAATTAAGAAAGCGGATCGTGACAGGGCTTGGAATTGAAGAGGAGTGGCTTTCCAGATATCCGTCGGAGGTGTCCGGCGGTGAGCTCCAGCGTTTCTGCATCGCCAGGGCGTTGGGAAAGCGGACAGAAATTCTTTTAGCTGACGAGATTACGACGATGCTCGATCTGATTACCCAGGGGATTATCTGGGATTTCCTGTTGAAAGAGACGAAAAGACGGAACATGGGGCTTGTGGCCGTGAGCCATTCGGAAGAGCTGCTTGAAAAAATCTGCACACGGATTGTGTATTTGGAGGAAGCGGGAAAAACTCAGTAAAACTTGCGGCAAAAATGCTTGCATTTCCTGGGATTTTTTGATATGATATAAAACTGTGACAAACTGTTTTCCTTGCTCCCGTAACTGAAATGCGGGGGCCAGAGACCACAAGGAGGTTAATGAAACTTATGAACAAATACGAATTAGCAGTTGTTCTCAGCGCAAAGCTTGAGGATGACGAGAGAGCAGCCGCACTTGAGAAGGTGAAGGGCTACATCACACGTTTCGGCGGCACGGTTACGGACGTGGAAGAGTGGGGCAAGAAGAGACTTGCTTACGAGATCCAGAAGATGAAAGAGGGATTCTACTACTTCATCCATTTTGAGGGAAATTCCGAGTGCCCGAACGAGGTAGAGGCTCATATCCGCATTATGGAGCCGGTGATCCGTTATCTTTGCGTGAGACAGGACGCTGAATAAAGAAAGAGTGAGTATATGAATAAAGTTATCCTTATGGGCAGATTAACCAGAGACCCGGAGGTCCGTTATTCCCAGGGCGAGCGTTCCATGGCAATCGCCAGGTACACGCTGGCAGTCGACAGAAGAGGCCGCCGCAGCCAGGACGGGGATCAGGGCCAGACAGCAGACTTCATCAACATCGTGGCATTTGACCGGGCCGGTGAATTTGCAGAAAAGTATTTCCGCCAGGGCATGCGGGTTCTTGTCAGCGGCAGGATCCAGACAGGCAGCTATGTAAATAAGGATGGCCAGAAGGTCTACACGACCGATGTGATCGTGGACGACCAGGAGTTCGCTGACAGCAAAGGACAGGGCGGCGGAGACAGCTTCGGCGGAAGCATGGGCCGCAGCGGCGGATATCAGCAGGCGACGAGACCTGCTCCGTCCAGCGCCATCGGCGACGGTTTTATGAATATTCCGGACGGGGTCGAGGACGAAGGACTTCCGTTCAACTAAATCCGACAGGAGGTAATTTGAGATGGCATTTAACAAGGGCGACAGATCTGACTCTTCCAAGGTTAGAAGAGGCGGAATGCATAGAAGAAAAAAAGTTTGCGTGTTCTGCGGTGAGAAGAACGGCGTGATCGACTACAAGGACACCAACAAATTAAAGAGATACGTTTCTGAGAGAGGAAAAATCCTTCCGAGAAGAATCACAGGCAACTGTGCAAAGCATCAGAGAGCTCTTACCGTAGCAATCAAGAGAGCAAGACACCTTGCGCTGATGCCCTATACTTGTGAATAGGGCCTTGTAAAATAAGGGTTTTTGCGGTTTTGAGAAGAGTTTTACTCAAATTTTTACTCAAAACGGAAAAATAAAATTTGAGAGAGAGACCTCGTATGGGAGACCATATGGGGTCTTTTTTGCGTTCCAAAATGTGGGGTTGGAGCATGATTTCCGGGCGATTTGGGCGTAAAAATACCAGAAAATAAAACGTGTTTCATCATGGGGCCGGGAGGTGTGAGAGGGGTGGGGGAGAGGATGGCGGGTAGGGTGGAATAAAGTTGGAGATTGCCAAAGGGAAAGTGGATTGCAAAACTGCTTCAAACATTACTGTCCCAAATGTGGGAACAGCGTCCGGGCCACGAAAGAGGTCAGAATCCTTTGTATGGATTGCAATGAGCAGATGATAAAGGCGGAATAACTGTTTAACAGCACCAATGTTCCACGTATTCCGGGCAAGAGGTAGTTTATTGGTAAAGGATGAAAAATTCCAATAAGCCACTTGAACTTTTCCGTTACATTGAGTATAATATAAGTGAAAAAGAAAACATCCACTCCAAAAGTGGATGCCTCGAAGAATGTTTTTAGTGTCCTAATGGACACCGCCCATCCTGTTGGCCGACAGGGTGGGCATTTTATTTTTTCTTACGTTTATCCCGTTTATCGAGATATGTAAGCAGTGCAATTAACAGTCCGCTCATGGAAATTAGTAAACCTAAAATTCCAAGGACAACCATAATGGTTTCATACGGCGTCATATGCACCACCTCCTCTCATTCACCCTTATTGCTAAGGGCTACATGAACAGAGGCAAGCCACTTCCTGTCGTGGATGTTTTCCGTGAATAAATCTTATCATACCCGAAAGAGATTTCCAACATGAAATGAGGAAATTCGACAGGGCGAACCGCCAGAGTTTGCCGCTTGCCAGTTTAATTCTGAATAGAAATTTCTTTATTTTGCAAGGTTTTCCTTGCTTTTTTATTACTTTATTTTATGGCATTTAAGTAGGTACGACGGCATTTCTTCCCCGCTCTCAAGTATCCATCCATGTATAGCCGTCTCCTCTCTTCTCGTATTTTTCCATCCAGTCCAACCACATGCCCAATTGCCGGATATTCATATCCTTTTCCATCTTCCATTGACGCTTTCGCTGCCATCAGAATCTCGTCATATAATTCTTCTACATTCTCTTTCTAAAATGCAGGTCTTTTCAAGCCTTCTGTTACGTCGTGCAGCCTTCCACTGCATTTTTTCGCCAGAATCTTTGCCAGACGATTTGATAATTTTACAGAAATGCATATTTTAAGACAAGATTCCCGCAGAATCGACTGGAACTTCCCAGTGGATTCTGCTATACTATGCCATATATGCAAGGAGGTACCGAATGTCCTTTTTCGAATCCCTGAATGATAAATTTTTCAATCCCTTCTGCTGCCGCAACCGGGCGGTTTATTTTGACTGTATTTCCCAGCTTATCGAAAAATCAAAGGAAATTCCCGTCCTTTACGAGACGGATGCGCGGAATACGCTGATTCTTTACCTCCAGAACTGCGCCTATTCCCTTGAGACGGAAAATATCGGCGAAGAGATTGGAAACGGCCGCACACCCCAGGAAAATGCCTCAGCAATCCTGCGGTATTTCCGGGCCTGCGGCTGGATTACACCTCAGGAAATCGGCCGCAGCGGGGACAATATTGCCTCCGTGTCAGCCTACTGCCGGAAGCTTATTGATGCCATTCACAAGATCTTTGACGGGGATGCCAACGGCGCCATCACCAATCACATTTTTTCCATGTATGAAATTCTCCGGTCAGCCTTTGGCAAGGACAGCGCCAGAGCCATGCGGCCGTATCTGAATATCCTTGTACCATTGATTGAAAATGAATGCGACTTAAAGAATGAGCTGCTGATTCTCAAGGACAGTATCCGGGAGATCATGCGGGCGGTGATGCGGATGGCAGATGCCAACAGTTTTGGCCAGTATCTGATTAAGGATGAGCTCCTTAGCCGCTTTTTCAACGATTACTTTTTTATCAAGAAGAGCGGCCTGATTCCCTCCTATATTTCTGACATTGACCGGATGCTGCGGAAGCTGCGCCGGTCTGAGCTTTATGACCGTATGATTCAGGAATATATCCGGGTGGCGAATGTGAGTGAGGCGCAGTCCAGGGAAAAAGTGGAGCGGCAGTTTGGTGAGCTGGACAGCTTTATCAATCTGGAATATGACCAGGAAATGAACTATATTGACCGGAAAATCAACACTTATTACAACCTGTATTCTACGCGGATGATGATGGTGCTAAGCGGAAATACAAATCTGGAGCATCAGTTAAACCGCCTTCTTCTTTTCCTGAAGGATATGGACGAGGAGGACCGCGGGGAGGCGATTGGCCGGCTGTCTCAGGCCCACCGCCTGCAAAGCATAGGATACGTGGGACGAAAGTCCTTTGAACGGCGGCGGAAGCGGAATCCGAACCCGAAGAATGCGGGGCTTTTGGCCGATGACCTTACCCAGGAAGAAAAGCAGCGCCTGACCGATGAGCTTCTCACGGAAACACCTGACCGATACAGCATGGATCATGTGGAAAAGCATTTTACGTCTCTTTTGGCCGGCCGGGAGAAGATTACTGTGGAGGAGTGCGGCGTCCATACCCGGGATGATGCCACTATGATTGCCGCCAGCATCATTTATTCGGGGACAGCGGGATTTCCCTATGAGGTGGAGTTTGGAGAAGGCATGGTAGAGACTGAGGCCGCACGAATCAGCCGCGTGACCATAAAGCGAAAAGACAGGACAGAATAGGGGGGCAGGCACAATGGGAGAAATCAATCTGCATATTGCAGTAAAAGAAGAAAACAGCCATTTATTTAAACGGTGCATCCGCAAGCTTTTGGAGTCCACCTTCATCCTGCGGGACAAGGATGAGCGGTTTTATCAGTTTGTCTCCCGTGAATCAAACCGGCAGGATATTTCCGAATACCTGCGGATGATGGGCTTTGACCTGATTCTGGATGATAAGGTTGGCGTATGCATGTTGGTGGCCAGCGAGGAGGACGCGGATGTAGTGGGACTCAAACGGGCCAATGTAGTCACCTTCACCGCCCTTCAGTATCATCTTCTGCTGGTGCTGTGGAAGGTTTATCTGGAGAATCTTGGTTACAGTGAGGGAAATTATGTGACGAAGGGTGACTTAATCGACAAGATCAAATCCTACCAGGTAATCGTAACCCGAACGGAGCTGAATGCCGCCTTTCGCCTGTTCAAAAAATACAGCCTGATTGATTTTGATGATGACGAAGAGGGCGAGGACATGAAGATCCGCCTTTATCCTTCTCTGCAGTTTGGCTGGGATCTGCCCCAGTTTCAGACAGTGGCAGATGAGTACATAAAACGGGAGGCCGAGGAGGACAAGGAACTTCCTGATAAAACCGGGGAAGAGCCTCTTTATCCAGAGGATTTTGAGGAGGAGGGCGTATGATTTTACTGAAAAAAGTACGGCTGATTAACTGGTACGGCTTTTCCAACGAGACGGCGCCCATAGGCTTTTTCACCCTGATTGCCGGCAAAAACGGCAACGGAAAATCCGTGATGCTGGACGCCATCAAGTATGCCGCCTACGGGGATGTGGTGTTCAACAAATCTTCGGAAAGTAAGGGCAGCCGGACACTGTCCTCCTATACCCGCGGGCTTTTGGATGCCACGGCCGGGACCTATATGCGCCCGGCTGACCAGGTGCCCTATGTGTACAGCCACATCGCGCTGGAATACTATGACGATGTGGAAGAAAAATCCTTTATCCTTGGGGCAGTCATCGAGACAAACCCGGCAAATAACTGTCAGACCTACCGCTACGCAGCAGATCGGATGGGTCTGGATCAGATGGCACATACCTACGAAGAGGATGGCGTTGTAATGCCATTCAGCGCCTCCGGCCTCCAAAAAAAATACAAGCTGCTCATGATGAACCGGGAGCAGGGACTGCAGAAATTCCTGCAGATGACCGGCCTCAAATTGAGCCTCAGCCAGCTCTCTACCTATCTGCGAAAGCTCCGGGGAATCATGTCCTATGACCCGGATGCGAAAATTGATCAGTTTATCCGGGAAAGCGTCTTAGAGCAGAGAAACGTGGATTTCGGGAAGTTGATTCAGGCGAAGGAAAACATCAGCCAGCTCAACGAAAGTTTCCAGGTCATCGAGCAGGAGATCGGTGAACTGGACAGTATTCTTAATGAATATGATGTCTGGGAATCGGAGAAAAACCGCCTTCTGGCTGATGATATCCGCATTGTCTACAAAAGGCTTAAGGACCTTCAGCGGGAGATTGCCCGCCAGGAAAATGACCGTACTCTGGCTGCCCGGAGAAAGGACGATCTGGACAAGGAGCTGGAGATTCTCGATGGAAAGAAAAAGGAAATTGACGCCCGTCTGATTCAGGCAAAGGTAAGTCTGGAGCAGTTAGACAGCACCCGCATGATTGCTGAAGAGGAGCGCCGTTACCAGACTTTGACGGCCGAGAAAACGGAATTGACGGAAAAATGCCGGAGGCTGGAGCATTTCCAGACGGTAATCAGCGAGATGCTGGTTCAGCTTTCTGCATCAGGCGAAGACAAAAGCATCCTGGCCTCCCTCTGTCAGCAGGAATATTCCGCTGCAGAAAAAGTATCGGCGGTGGAAAGCTTCCGGCAGAAAACAGAGCAGTTTTACGAAGAGCTGGTGAAACAGATCGCGGGAATTGAGCGCCTTCTTGAGGAAAGAAACCGCGGCCTGGAAAAGCAGCACCAAATCATCGAGGAGTGCAAAAAGCATCGGAATACTTACGCCCAGATCCCCGATTATGTAGGCCTGCGGGATGAGATCAACCGTGAATTCGAAAAACGAAAGATTGCTTCCAAGGCCCAGTTTGCCTGTGAGTATGTGATCGGACTTAAGGATGAGGCCTGGCGTGATGCCCTGGAGGCCTTCCTTGGCCCGCGCCGCTACACGATCCTGGTGGAGCCTCAGTATTACGATATTGCCGATGATGTGCTGAATCGCTCCGAATACCGGTATGCTCATCTGTTTAATACCAGGCTTTTGATGCAGAGGACAGTGGATGTGGAGAAGGATTCCGCCGTATTTCTGCTGGAAATAAAAAATCCCGTAGCAAAGCAGTATTTTAACTTTCAGCTGGGCAGGATCCATGCGGTAAAGCTTGAGGAAGTGAAGCTTTATGAAAATGCCATTTCCCGGGAGGGCCGTGTGTCTGTGGCCATGGACAGCTACTTCCTGCGGTTTGACCGAATTCGTTCCTACTATCTGGGACAGAAAACCTTTGAATTAAACCGTATTCGGGCAGAGCGGGAGATTGAGCGCCTCAATGCAGAGAAAAAAGAGGCGCTCGGGCACAAAAAGGAGCTGGAAGGGCAGAAGAGCAGGCTGGCGCAGAATCGGGAATTTTTCCGTGAATACGATTATGACGCGCATAAGAAGTACCAGGAAGCAGCAAAGCAGGCCAGAGAATCCAAGACCCAACTGGAAAGTCTGAAAAAGGCCCAGAGGAATAACCTGGAATTTATAGAGCTTAACGAATTGGTCGGCCGCCTTACCGATGAGCAGGATGGTGCCCAGAAGGAATGCAGCAGCAGGGTGCAGGAGGCGGCCGCACAGGATACCATAATCCAGCGGTGCGGCGAAAAGATTGCCGCCAGATCCGGCGAGCTGACGATCCAGGAGGAGAAATTCCAGGAATACCAGGTTCAGCATTACAGTCTGGTTCAGCGCACAGTAGAAGCCTACGAAAAATATCTGGAAGCCGGCGGGAAAGGAATTGGCGGCCTTTTGATTGAGGATACGCGAAAGCGAATCAGCCGGAGCATCGAGCAGCATAAGGATGCGCTGATGCAGAAGCAGGCCGAGTACAATGTGCGCCACTCCGAAAACATGCTGCCCAGAGGAACCGAAGGCCGTGAGCAGTACGCGGCCAGGCGTGAGCGGATCTGGATGGACAACCTCCAGGAAATCCGTCAGAAGCTGGAGGAGCAGACCCGGCGCTATGAGGACATCTTTAAAAATGAATTTGTCCTCACGATCCTGAAGTCCTGCGAGCGGGCCAGAGATGACCTGCGGCAGATTAACGGTGAGCTGGCCAAGCTGAATTTTGCGTCCAAGTACCAGTTTGACGTCCATTTCGTCCGGGACGGCTCCGAGTACGCCAAGGTCATCGAGTACGCCCGGTATCTGGATGAGCGGGAGCAGCTTGGAAGCAGTCAGGATGGGCAGATGACCTTTTCCGCAATGATGTCCATATCCGATGAAAAAGGCGAGGAGCTGGAAAAGGAGATGAAGGGCATCATCAACCGGATTATCGAGAAAAACAGTGAGGAAACCATTGCCCGCTTTGCCGATTACCGGAACTATATGACCTACGAGATCCTGGTCAGCAGCCAGATTCTGGATCGGGCAAAGCTGTCACGTCAGACCGGCTATAACTCCGGTGCAGAGGTACAGATTCCTTATCTGCTGATCCTGTCCTCAGCCCTGCTTTTGATTTATAATCAGCGGGTAAATTCCACCCGCCTGGTATTTATTGACGAACCCTTTGCGAAAATGGATCCGGGAAATGTCAAGCTGATGCTGGACTTTATGCGCAGCCAGAAGCTTCAGGTGATTTTCTGCTCGCCTGATAAGACCGAATCCATCGGAAACGAATGTGAGGTCATCCTTCCCGCCCTCCGGGTTCGCATGGACTGTATGCGGCTGGGCATTGTGCAGTTTCATGAGGAAAAGGGGTATGGCAGATGACGAATTACGAAGAAAAGATGCTGGCGGCCCTGGCTGACAAATACAGAAAGAGCAAGAAGGATCAGGGCACTAATGTCATTGCAAGACGGACGAAAATCAGCCCGTCCCTGCTTTACAAGCAGTACAGCCGCAATGACGGCGATCCAGAGGAGATCCAGGCGGTCAACCAGGCGGCTGCCCGCTGCCAGGAAAAAGGCTTCCTCACCTTTGAAACCGCAGGCTTCAGCAATGAAATCGAAAGCATTTATCTGAATGACAGCAAAATCGACGAGATCGAGCGCTGTCTGGAAGAAACCGGACGCTACGAATCCAAATCCTCCAAAAGGCGGTACGTGGAGGGTCTGATTTCCACATACGGCGGCCGTTCTCCCGCAGCAGAGCGGGAATGTGAAAAGCTCCGTCAAAGCCTGGAAAAGAATCGGATTCCACAGAAATATCTCCAGACCGAGGAGCTTCTCAAAGCCCTGGTTTTCATCGAAAATAATGAAGAAAACCTTTATCTGCGGGAAGCCTCCATGCTGATCTACGGCGATTCAAAATACTTAGAGGACAATACCCTTTATCCCGTATGCAGAGTGCTCCGCGATTCCCTTGGTCGTCCCTGTGAGGAAGATGAGCTGGAGGATGAAATTCTGGAGGAGTACCACATCACAAGGGAAAAGCAGAAACTGTGCATCAAGGGAGATGTGGTGCTGCGAACCGGCGGAAAAGATCTGGATTTAAGCGTTCTTAAAGACGGCATCGAATTTTTTGCCGGGCAGCTTAAAGAGTTAGAGCGGATTCATGTCCGCGCTTCGGCGTTTATGACCGTGGAAAATTACACCTCCTGGCTTCGCCTATCCTCTGCCAATCGGGCCGTTTTTTACCTGGGCGGGTATGCCACCCGGGATCAGCGGGACTTTCTCAAAACCATTTACGCCTGTAATCCCGGCCTGACTTTTCTCCATTTCGGAGACATTGACGCCGGAGGCTTTTATATCCATGAGCACTTATGCCGTGTCACCGGTATTCCCTTTCAGATGTACCGTATGTCCCGCGCTGAGCTTCAAGACCCTCGTTTCAAGTCCTGCCTCCATCCCCTGACGAAACAGGACAGGCTGCGGCTTAGGGCGCTGGAAACGCATGCGGTGTATGGGGAAATGGCAGAGTATATGCTGGAGAGGGATGTAAAATTGGAGCAGGAGATTGTCAGTTATTATGAAGATGAAAATGCTGGAAGATGATCAAGTGTGCAGTGTTGTGGTCAAGCGTTTTTGCAACACTTGCGGCTAAAAAATTCCCAAACCCCTCTTGAACTTTAAAGGTATATTGGATATAATATAGATGTAAAGAGAAAACATCCACTCCAAAAGTGGATGCCTCATAGTTTGGATTTAGTGTCCTATCGGACACCGCCCATCCTGTTGGCAGACAGGGTGGGCATTTTATTTTTTCTTACGCGTATCTCTTTTATCGAGATAGGTAAGCAATGCAATGAACGGCCCGCTCATGGAGATTAGTAACTCTAATACTTCCAGAACAACCATAATGGTTTCATACGGCGTCATACACATCACCTCCTTTCACTGCCCCTTATTGCGAAGGGAACCATGAAATGAGGCATGCCACTCCTGTCATGGATGTTTTCTGTGAGTAAAGTCTAACATATCTGGAAGCAAATTTCAACAAAAAAGGAGAGAAACCGACAAAGTCCCATATCTGCTCCGAGGGCATTCCTCAGCTTTCAGAAGTCCCATTTTCCGCTTCCCTGAATGCCGGGATTTTCAGGATGAATTCAGCTCCGTTCCCCGGTTCACTCTGGACATCAATTCCACATTCCAACAGTTCCAGAATGTTTTTTACCATGGCAAGCCCAAGCCCGTTCCCCTTTGTGGAATGGGAGTGATCTGCCTGGTAAAATTTCTCAAAAATCCTGTCTTTTTCCTCGGCAGAAATGCCGCATCCGCTGTCCCTTACCGAAACACGGATAGAAGTTCCATCTGCCGCGGCAGAAATCCAAATGGTACCGTCTCCAGGCGTAAACTTGACGGCATTCGACAAAAGGTTGCTGAACACGATGCCAAGGAGTCCCTCATCGCTGTAAAGGAGAAGCCCCTCCTCCAGGTCTGTTTCCAGATGAAGCTTTTTCTCTGTCATGGCCTGGTCGAAGCCAAGAATGATGCGGGCCATCAGATCGCTCAAATCAAAGCTTGTCCTGCGGACAACGACCTTCCCGTTTTCCAGCCGGCTGATCTGAAGAATGTTCCCCACCAGATTGGAAAGCTGAACCGATGCAAGGCGTATTTTTTCCATGTATTCCTGACTTTCCTGTTCCGAGAGCATGCCGCTTTGCAGAATTGTGACGTAGTTGTTGATGACTGAGAGCGGTGTCTTGAATTCATGGGAGATGTTCGAAAGAAAGTCCTCGCGGAGAACGGTTTTCTTCCCGAGCCGCTCGGTCATGGAATTAAAATCATCATACAGCACTTCAAATTCATCTTTTTTCCCATCCTTTCGCTGCGGCGGGATCCGAACCGTGTAGTCGCCTGCGGAAACCTTCCGCGCCGCCTCATTCAGGATTTCCACCTTCCGAAGCATCACAAAGCGGCGCCAGAAGAGAATTACCATGGAGAGCAGCGTGCTGGCAAACAGGACATATCCGCCGATGCCCAGGGCAATGGCCATGGCTTCCGCCATGGTTTCTTCCTGTCCAAAGGCAGACATGCTGGCATGAAGAAGCGTATAGATTTCCACCAGTGCCGCGCACAGCCCGTTGCAGAAAAGGAATGTGAAGAGGTAGCTTTTGGGAGAAATACTGCTTGCGTTGATCCGGGGATCCTTTGGCCGCCTCATAACAGCACCGCCTTGTAGCCGAGCCCGCGCACGGTTTCAATCCGAAATGCCGTGCAGCCGGAAAATTTTGCCCGGAGGCTGGTGATAAATACATCCACGGAACGCGGCGTGCTCTCATTGTCCAGCCCGTTGTAGCATTCTAAGAGCTGTCCCCTGGAAAATGGGCGCTCCGGGTAGGAAAGAAGCGTAAACAGAAGGCGGAATTCCCGAAGCGTCAGCGGAACCGGCTCCCCGTCCAGCTTTGCTGTCAGCATTTCTTCGTCGAGTTCAAGATTCCCGATGCAGAGGCGTTTCTTGGACGCAATGTGCGCCCGGCGCAAAAGTGCCTCAATTCGCAGGACAAGCTCATCCAGATTGACGGGCTTTACCATATAATCATCGATGCCAAGCTGATAGCCGCGGCGCATGAATTCCATATCGTCATAAGCAGTCATGAAAAGAATCGGAATGTCCGGATCAATCTGGCGCAGATCTTTGGCGAAATCAAAGCCGGATCTTCCCGGAAGCATGATGTCGGAGATCACCAGGTCACAGCGCCTGCTCTCCATGACAAAGAAGGCGTCGTCGGCTCCGGTGCAGCCGGTGACGCTATAGCCCCTCGTTTCCAGATGCCTGCATACGGCATCATTTAAATCCCTGTCATCCTCTAAAACCAGTATATGTATCATTGCAAACCTCCTGCCAGTCTTCTTAAATACCATCTTACCATGATTTTGTTAGGTGTTCGTTAGGAAATTTCCATTTGGCAGATAAAATCTAACCATTTCCAAACAAAGGGCTAACACTCCCCTAACACCACTGCGTTATACCATAATCACGGCCGGAAAACCCGGCAGATGCAGCAAATACAAGTGAAGGAGGATCATATGAAAAAGAGACAGTTTGCAATTTTTGTTTTGGTAGTTGGCAGCCTGGCACTGACAGCGTGCAGCAACATGACAGTTGATGCATCCGTGCCGTCGGAGGAGAGCAGCTATGTGATCGAGCTGGATCCGGAGTACAATGTGCCGACGGAGAAGCTGATTGAGGCGTTTCCGATCACGTACCAGACGCCTGCGGACACGGAGATGGAGAAAAAAATTCAGAACCGCATGCTCAACGGGTTCAACCGGTGGAACATGGGATATGAAGCCTGGGAGCACTGGGGTGAGGTTCTTTACTATGAAGATTCCATTTATAATGTAAACGGCGTGCGCCTGACGCTCCCGGAATACCAGCAGGCCATGAACATTTCCCTAAAATCATCGGATATCCAGATGGGGAACTTCAACAACATGATTTTAAGCGGAGACTGGATGGCAATCCGGTATGAAACCATCAGCACGGACCGGGAGACAGGTGAGACGAGCTATGGCACGACGATGGAATTTGCACGCTTTAAGGATTTCGGAGAAAAAGGCGTGAAAGTCGACGAGGGGTGGGGCGGCGTAAAAAATGCCGGCTATTCCGGGATCATGAATTTCCAGACCGACGAGGAAAAGGCAGCTCAGGAGGCATTTATGGAGGAACTGATTCAGACAGAGCTTCCCGACACGGAAAATCTGGAGGAGAAATACCCGGTTCTCTATCCGACACCCATTGAAACAGAGATCGGAAAGAAGATGAAGGAAGCGATTCTCAATGATTTTGACTGCTGGAACAGCGGATATGATGCCTGGGAAGCATGAGCGGATAGCTTCTATACGGAGAACGCCGAGTACCATCTGGGAAGCGAAGACTATGACGCGGCAGGCCTTAAAGAAGCTGTAAAGGAGACGATTGGTTCGGAACAGCGCGTTCGCATCAACAACATCCTCGTGAGCGGAGACTGGGCCGCCGTCCATTTCTGGTCTGTGTCCACCGATGAAAACGGTAACAAGGAAGCGGCAAACCATATGCAGTTCCTTCATTTCGTAGAGGAAGGCGATCAGGTGAAGGTTGATATGGGGTGGGCGAAGTAGGCAGGCATTTATTATGAAAATTTGTAAGAGAGACCTCGCATGGGAAACCATATGGGGTCTTTTTTACGTTCGTAAATACAGAAATGATATATGATTTCTTACCATTCGTATAGAGAAATGATGGATTTGACAAATTTACAAAACCAAAAAGAGAAAAATAAAGTATTGTACATATAAAAGTTCTCATATTCCATATTATGTCATGCTTTTTAAATGACATAAACATAATATTAGACAACAAATCTTTTAAAATCTTATTTGCCATATATTTAGAATAGCACATCAGACGCAAAACCTCAATAAAAATCAGGAAAAAAATGGTAATTTTTCCAGTTCCAGGCATTTTGCCGCCGTTTTGCCATGCCGGTGCGGCACGCGGGAAAAGGACAGCATCTCATAATATGGATTATCCGGCAGTTGGGGTGAGAGGCCATGAAACAGGATTTAACAGGGCAGAGATTTGGGAGCTTGACAGTTGTAAAAAGAAGCGAAAAAGGAGACTTGAGACATCGGTACTGGGTTTGCCGCTGTGACTGCGGACAGGAGAAAGATGTAGAAGAATCCCATCTGAAAAACGGGCATACGAAGAGCTGCGGCTGTTACCGGAAGAAGGTACGGGCAGGAATTCTGGTGGATATATCCGGCATGCGGTTCGGAACGCTGACGGCGGTCGGGGCTGTACCTGGAAAAGACGGCAGAGAGGATTATTGGCTCTGCCGCTGTGACTGCGGGAACTGGATGGTGTGCCGCAGGGAACAGCTAAAGCAGGGACATCTCAAAAAGTGCGGTTTTTGCGGAGAAAAGAAGGCACCGGCGGATGCAGAAAACGGCAGGCAGCGGATTGAGGGGCGAAAGCTCTATATTAACAATACCAGCGGCCGGAAAGGCGTCTATAAAAAGGGTATGAACCGATGGCGGGCGTCCATTGGCTTCCACGGGAAAGTGTACCATCTCGGTACATTTCAGACATACGAGGAAGCTGTAACTGCAAGGCAGACAGCGGAAGCAATTTTCTGCGGCTGCGCGGCAGGAGATGAAAAAATGGGGAAATAAGAAGTGGAAATTTTTTGGCGTATAGCCAGAAGAGAGCCGCTTTTTATTTATACGGAGGGATGGCCGGAAAAACTGCCTGCGGATTTTGAGGGCTGCCGCCGTAATGCAGGGGAGAAAATCCTCTGGGATAAAATATGATCTGACGGCAGAGAAATATGGCCGTCAGGGGGGAAAGGAGAACCTATGGGTAAAAAGTATTTAGCTGCGTTTCTGGCAGCAGCCCTGATGTTAAACAATGCCATGACAGGCTTTGCGGCAGTCGGGATTGCCGGAAACGGAAAAGGAACCCTGGCGAATGCCGGGGACGCGTTTGGAAACCGTACCCAGGAAACAAAAAAGACGGATTCCGACGCGGCGCAGCCGGAATATGAAGTTACATATTCCGTTCTTCCGGAAGAACTGGAAGATATGGCAGAGGTTGACGGGCCGGATCATGTAAAGGCCGGAGAAACCTTAACCTTCAGCGTTAAGCCGGAGGCTGGAGCGGAAATTGAGAGCGTGACGGTCAATGGAGACGCACTGGAAGGAAGCAGGAGCCTTCTGGGAGGGGAAAGCCGGAAGTATAAGGTAAAAGATGTGGGAACAGACTGCGAAGTTGAAATCACCTTAAAGGAGACAGAAAAAACGCAGGCCGTTCCAAACGTGCCAGTGTCAGCCATCCAGACAAAGGCTGCGACATCGTCAGACGCCGTATGCAGGACAGAGGCAGGCGGTGAGGACACGGAATTCATGACGCTGCAGGAAGCCGTGGAGAAAGCAGACGATGGTGCGGTGATCTATGTGCTCAGGGATTTCACCATGACGAAACCGGCAAGGTTTTTTAATAAGCACCTGACGATCACAAGCGACGGGGACGAGCCGTTTACCGTTACGCGGGGCGAGGACTTTGATATGCAGTCCGATGATAATCGTAGCTGGTACAATCCGGCCATGATTGAAGCAGGCGGAGTTCCGGATTCGATGAATTCTTCCCTTACGCTTGAGAACATCATATTTGACGATGCAGGCAGACATGAGGGAAGCCTTTTCATGCAGGCACCGGTAAGCGATATTTCAAGCGATACCATCGTCCAGGATGCTATCGTTGCCACGTACAATAATACTGCAACGATCACCCTCGGTGACGGTGCCGTCTTAAAGAATTTCGGCGGCATGTCGGCAGTCCGTATTTCCGGCGGCGAGCTTATCATGGAAGACGGAAGCAAGATCATTGACGACAGCATCACGGACAGAGAGAAAGACGGATCAACGGATTTTGGCCCGGCAGGCGCTGTCTGGATGCAGGGCGGTACATTTGAAATGGAGGAAGGCGCTTACATTGGAGGCGCTTCCGAAGACGAATGGATGGTTGGCCGTGCTGTTTATATCGACGGCGGCGAGGTGACATTAAACGGAACGATTTCCCGGATTGAGGGAGACTTGGATATGTGGTATGGAATGGAAGGCGCCGCAGTCCACGTCCGCAACGGCGGAAAAGCCATTCTGGGAGAAACGGGTGTCATCGACGGCATCAGAGGTGAGCATAATACTGGCCGGGGCGCTGTCCGTACAAACGGCGGTGAGAGCGGAGACGAATATTCTTTTGAAGCAAAGGACGGCTCCGTCATGAAAAACGTGGAAGGGATATCAGCGCTTTATTCCAACTACGGAAAAGAACTTTTAAACGGTACGATAGAATTCTGTACAAATGATTACATCATCGGCGGCTTTGCCCAGAATACGACCATCGGCGAGACCGGGGTGATTCAGAACTGTACAGCAAAAGGAGGTGCTGCAAATGCCCTCGTCTATACATCGAATTCCTCCAGGGTCTACATGTACGGGACGGTGAAGGACAATACGTGCAGCCATGCCTTTTATATCATTAACCAGTCCGGCGGAGGCGCCTATCTGGAGATGCATGAACCGGCGGCTGTCACCGGTTCCGGAAGCGGGGACGGCGTTTATATCAATGCTTCAGAGAGCAAATTTGTCATGAACGGCGGAACCATTTCGAACTTTAATTATGGCGTAAACTGCCGCGGAAAGCTAGATACTAATGGCAAGCTTAACAAGCCCAGGCCGGCCACGTTCATCATGAACGGCGGAAAGCTTGTTGATAATAAGACGTATGGGCTTTATTTCCAGGGAATTTCAGCATCAGAATCTATCGTGGATATCGAAGGCGGCACCATTGAGGGAAACGGAAGCGCAGAGATCTACGCTTATGGCGGAAACTCCCGGAATGCGTATGAACGCCTGAAACTGAATGCAGAGACGTTAAAAGGGGCACGCACGGTGAAGCTGTCTCTGGGCACGCTCACCCTGGATGAGAACTATGCAGACGTCATGCTGGGCCAGGCAAGAACAGAAGCGAATGGCAAAATAAAAGAACTGCTTGCCGAACAATATCCTGGCTGGACGGCGGTTGGTTCCAATGCCCTCTGGATTCTTCCGTCCGCACAGGAATTTCACTTTACGATGGACAGATCCTCATCGGTCAGGAAAACCGGCCTCTTCATTGCCTGCATCCCTCTGAATGAAGACGGAACACCAGCGGAAAATGCAGAGCTCCGGTTGGAAGAGATTGAGAATGAGGATGTTCTTGACGTAACCATGAAAGACCTCACGCCGGGAACGCCGTATGCTATGCTATTCGTGAACAACACAGAATACACGCTTTCACCGGATGATACGACGATTTATACCGGCGGCGGCCAGAATAATGAAACGTATGATGACGGCGGATTCCCGATGCTTACGCTGAAAAACAGTCTGGATGCAATAAAAAATGTGGAAATTAACGGGGAAGCAGTGACGGAAAATCCGGAGGAAGCCCTTATCAGCCTTTTCACCGTAAACTATCTGGACGAAAACGGAACCCCCGTTGAGGACGATACGGTTGCCGGTGAATATGAGGCACATTTAATTCTGAAGGATCCGGCCACGAAGATCCGCATCAATGGCAATGATGTTTCCGGGGAAATGGAACCAGGAACGCTGATTGTCCGCCATACGCAGGACATCTCCGAGGCCCAGGATGGGTCGATTACCTATCCGAAGGTGGAGGAGGAGCCGGCGGCGCCGGTTGAACACGCGACCGTGGTGGATCTGAAATACTTAGGATTCCTCTCCTCAACATATTACGTCAACAACGATGCCGAGAGAAAAATTACCGATACCAGCGGCATCTCCCTTCTGGATGACAGCCTCCTTCTCGAGGAAGGCGACAACCGTCAGGAATTGATGGAAGAGCGGGCGGAGAAAGAACTCGGCACCCCGGCATCCGGTAACGGGTATAAGTATGAGTTCCATTATCTTGACCTTGTGGATGCCCACAACGGAAATGCATGGGTTGCTGCAAGCTACGGTTCTGTCGTTTATCTCCCATATCCGGACGGAACGGATGCAAACACAGATTTTAAGCTTGTCCATTACACAGACCTGCACAGGGAATATGGCATCAGCGGCCAGGCAGCCGTGGAGGAGGCGATCCGGAACACAGGAATCGAGATCAAGAGTGCAGAAGACGGAACGCTCCGGATGACAGAGAACGGCATCCGATTTGAGACGGAGCGCGCCGGTTTCAGCCCGTTTGCCCTTGTATGGGAGGTTCCGGCTCACAAGGTGACTGTCAATTACTTTGATGCTGACACAAAAGAGCCGATTCTAGGAATCGCGCCCTATGAGAAGAACGTGGCAGAAGGTACTGCCTACGATGTGACAGATGAGGCGCAGAAGCCGATTCCTGGCTATACCTTCAAAGAGATTGCCGGCGTTTCAGCAGGCACCATGGGCCAGGAGGACATTGCAGTTGCTTCCTACTACACAAAAAATATCACTCCTGAGCCGTATCAATACACAGTCACCGTGCGTTACCTGGACAAAGAGACCGGCGAAGAAATTCATGACCCGTATGTGACAGGCCTGCTGGAAAACGGCGCAGAGTACGACGTGACAGAATACACGGAAATCGCCGTGGAGGGCTATACGAGAAGCGACGGTGAGATCCAGGCCAAAGGCACCATAGACAATGCAAATGTTCTTATCGTGGTTTACTACGAAAAGAATGCCGAACCGTCTCCGGAGCCGGAGGTGAAGACATACACCGTAACAGTCCGGTATCTCGACCAGGAGACAGGAAAAGACATTATGGCTGCCTATGTGACCGGCCCGATCAAAGACGGAGCGGCTTATGATGTGGAAGAAGAGACGGAAGCTGCCGTCAGCGGCTACACAAGAGCCAGGGTTGAGGGACAGGCCAAAGGAACCATCGGCGGTGAAAATGTTGTTATCCGTGTTTACTACACGAAAAATGCGGAGACACCAGCCACCTACACCATTACCATAAGCTACCTGGAAAAAGGGACCGGCCACGAGCTGAAAGCACCGGTATCCCTTGAAAAACCTGCCGGCCAGCCTTACGACGTAAGCGGACAGGCAAATCAGGCAGTCGATGGGTACCGGATTGCCGGTACGGAAGGGGAGGTAAAAGGCGATTCCCTGACGGGCAATGTGGCAATCAAAGTGTATTACGAGAAGCTTGCATCCGAACCGTCCTATGATGACGGGGATGACGATGACAGCGACAGCTCCGGCCGCGTTTACACCGTCGGCTTAAACGGAAACTGGGTGCATGTGGATCCGCAGAACACGAACATCGCCATCCGCACGGCCGTTCCGGAAGGCGCTACACCAGTAACGTCGCCGGAGTACCATCAGTGGAAATTCATTCTGAATGATGGGACGGTACTGAAGAACCAGTGGGCATATGTGAAGAACCCATATGCGGTGGACGGACAGCCGAAGGAAGGCTGGTTCAGCTTTGATGCAGCCGGGATCATGCGCTATGGCTGGTACCTGGATACGGCAGCGGGAAAATGGTACTACCTGCACCGGACGTCCGACGGCATGCTGGGCACGATGATTGAGGGCTGGCACTTCGATGAGCAGGATGGAAAGTGGTACTACTTAAAGCCAGGTTCCGGCGAGATGCTGACTGGCTGGCAGTACATCGGAGGAAAGTGGTATTACCTGAATCCGACGCCGCAGGCGGAGACGTGGAGCTACAACGAAGAGACAGGCGGCTGGACGTACAACGGGACGGCTGCAAGGCCGTATGGCTCCATGTACCAGAGCGAGAAGACGCCGGACGGCTATGGCGTTGACCGTGACGGTGCCTGGGAACCATAAGGAAAAGAACGGAAAGGACGGGCTTCCAAACGGAGGCCCGCCTTTTTCATGGCAAATCTTGTATTTTCCCTTCCGTTAAGCTACAATAAAACCAGTTCATCAACAAAACCCAGGAGGAAAAGGATTATGGATCTCAATCAGGCAAAACATGAGCTGGAGGCGCTCTCCGACAGCCACAAAGAAGAATTTGAGGCCGTCTCGGCGCATATTTTTGAAAATCCGGAGCTGGCCTACCATGAAAAAGAGGCCCAGAAGACGCTTTGCGATCTTTTGGAAAACCACGGCTTTTCAGTGACCCGCGGGGCCGGTTCCCTGGACACGGCGTTTGTGGCCGAGTACGACAGCAAAAAGCCCGGCCCTGTCTTCGCGTTCATGGCAGAATACGACGCGCTCCCGGAGATCGGACATGCCTGCGGGCATAATCTGATCGGCACGAGCGCGGCCGGTGCCGGCGTGATTTTAAAGGAAATCATGGAAAAATACGGCATCGGCGGCAAATTAAAGGTACTCGGGACACCGGCCGAAGAAAACGGAAGCGGCAAGATCACGATGCTCGATGAGGGGATTTTTGAAGGCGTGGACACGGCGCTCATCATGCATCCCAGCGACATGTCCATGGCAGACGACATTTCCTTTGCGGCTGTGAACATGAAATACACGTTTAAGGGCCGGCCGGCCCACTCGGCCGCGTGCCCGTGGAAAGGCGCCGACGCTTTAAACGGCGTAATCCAGATGTTCAACGCTGTGGACAGCCAGCGGGTGCATTTTAAGGACTATACCCGCGTTCACGGGATTATTTTAGAGGGCGGCACGGTCGTCAATATCATCACAGAAAAAGCCGTCTGCATGTTCAACATCCGCGCGCTGGATTTTGACTACTTAAACGAGGTGGTGGAGGCCGTAAACCGCTGTGCAAAAGGCGCTGCGGTCTGCGCCGGCGTCGAGGTGGAGATCGAGCAGTCCGGCTATGCCATCAAGGACGTGAAAAATGACAGGCGGCTGGTGGCGTTAGTGGAAAAGAACATGGACTTCATCGGCGAGCACCATATCCCGCGTGACTTAACCCAGGGCATCGGTTCCACGGATGTGGGCAACGTGACCCATGCGCTGCCGGCAGCCCAGTTCTACATCGGCATCGGCGAGGGCCTCGGCACCCACACGGCCGAGTTTGCCTGCGCTTCCGGCGGCCCGGAGGGAAAACGGGCGCTCCATGCGGCCGTGAAGGTGCTGGCGATGACCGGCCTTGACGTGTTTGCCGGAGAAATGAAATAACAGAAACAAAAACATGCCGCGCATGCCGGAAAAATTCCTGGAATGCGCGGCATTTTGTATTTTTTAGGCTTTAAAACGCAATCCCCTCAAACGCCATCCGTCCGCCGTCCAGCAGAACGCCGCCGCAGCCGTCGTGGCGGTTGTTTCCGCAGACCTGGAAGCGGCCGTCATTTACCATGACGCCGTTTACCATGGTGGACATGGAGAAGCCGCGGCCGCAGGGCAGGAGATTGTGGCCCTTCTCGGCTAAAAGCCGCGCCGTGTCAGGCGTGATGCTGGGCTCGTATTCCAGTCCCTGCTTTTCGGTCAGGCAGTTGATGTAAGCGGCCTGGAGCGCCTCGTCCAGGTTCATGTCAAAGGCCAGCACGTTTAAGAGAAGCTGGAGCGTTCCCGTGATGATGCGGGGGCCGCCGGCTGCACCTACGGATAAAAGCGGCATGCCATCCTTAAAAACGAGTGCCGGGTTCATGCTGGAGAGCGGTGTCTTTCCGCCCTCGATGCCGTTGGCTGTGCCGTAGACAAGCCCCTGGGTTGTCAGGGTACCGGCCTTGGCGCTGAAATCGGAGACGGCGTTGTTCATGACAAAGCCGAAGCCGTCCACCATGACGCCGGAACCCCAGTAGCTTCTCACGGTCTGTGTCTGGGAGATCATGTTCCCGTCCTTGTCGATGATGGAAAAGTGCGTCGTGTTCCCCTCATACTCCTTCGCTTCGATGCCCTCGGAAGCGGAAAATTCCTGCGCTTTTGCGAGGTCGATGCGAGCGGCGCATTCCTTTGCATATTCTTTGGAGAGAATCCGTTCCACATCCACCTTCACGAAATCCGGATCACCCATGGCGACGGAGCGGTCGGCGAACATCAGCTTGATGGTCTCACAGAGAACGTGGAGGTACTCGGCGGAATTGTGCCCCATTGCACGAATATCGAAATTTTCCAGAATATTCAAGATTTGAATAATATGGGAGCCGCCGGAGCTTGGCGGAGACATGGAAACCAGGTCATAGCCCATGAAATTCCCGCGGACAACCGGCCGTTCTTTTGCCGTACAGCCGGTTAAATCTTCTTTCGTGAGGACGCCGCCGCGTTTTTTCACGCATGAAACCATGGCATCGGCCGCCTCACCGTTATAAAACCAGTCGACGCCGTTTTCAGCCACCAGTTCCATGGTGCGTGCCAGGTCAGGATTCGTCACGAGATCGCCGAAGCGGTACTTCTCCCCATTTTTCAGATAGGATTTTCGGAAATCTTCGGAATATTTCGCCGCATGAGCCGTCAGGGCATGGTTCATGGCGCCCTCGTACATGAAGTTGCAGGTGAAGCCGTCCCTTGCGAGGCGGATGGCTGGCTCAGAAAGCTCCTTTAGGGACATGGTGCCGTATTCGCTGTTTAAGCGTTCCAGGGCGCGGTAGAGCTGCGGGGCCGCCACGGCTTTCCCGTCAAACCATTCCCAGGATTCGTCCACATTGCCGTCTGCGTCCAGGTACATGTCGCGGAAGGCTTTTTTCGGCGCAGCGCCGCGGGCATCCAAAGAGAGGGTGCGCCCGGATTTTTTATCGTAGTAGAGGGTAAAACAGCCGCCGCCGATGCCGGAGTGGTAAGGCTCCGTCACACCGAGGACAAGAGAGACAGCCACGGCCGCATCGGCCGCGTTCCCGCCCTTTTGAAGGATTTCCAGACCGGCTTTCGTGGCGTAGTAGCTGTTGGTGCTGACACCGCCCTTTGTGCCCATGATGAAGGGGCGGTAAAGGCAGTGCAGAGGCCGTTCACGGTCAAAAATGAAGGTGTGATCCATAGAAATACTCCTTTCTGCTATCCGTTCTTCCACCGCAGCACCTCCTCCAGCCGCTCCTTCACCGCCTTTTCCTCCCCGCTCTCCGTCGGATGATAATACCGAGTACCCTTTAAGGACTCCGGCAGGCATTCCATGCGGGCCATTTTCTCTTCGGTGTCATGGGCGTAGACATAGCCCTTTCCGTAGTTTAAGTCCTTCATGAGCCCGGTCGGCGCATTGCGGATTACCAGGGGAACCGGCTCCGACAGCATGGTTAAGGCATCGGATTTTGCGTGCTCATATGCCGTGTACACGGCGTTGGAGCGGGGCGCCAGTGACAGATAGATGACGGCCTGGGCCAGGCTTAAATTGCACTCCGGCATGCCGAGGAAGTGGCAGGCCTGGTAAGCGGACACCGTGAGGCTTAAGGCGCGGCTGTCGGCGATGCCGATGTCCTCGCTGGCGAAGCGGATTAAGCGCCTTGCAATGTAGAGGGGATCCTCGCCGGCCTCTAACATCCTGGCGAGCCAGTAAACGGCGGCGTCCGGGTCGCTGTTTCGCATGGATTTATGGAGGGCAGAGATCAGGTTATAGTGTTCCTCGCCATTTTTGTCGTAAAGCAGGGATTTTTTGCTGATGCACTGCTCTAAAATTTCTTTCGTAACGGTCGTCTTTTCGGCGGAGATTTCCCCGTTGGTGACAGCCATTTCCAGCACGTTTAAAGCTGTCCTGGCATCCCCGTTTGCAAAGGACGCAATCATGGAAATCAGCTCGTCGGAAATATCGACGTTCAAGTAGCCGAGGCCCTTGGGGCTTTTTAAGGCATGGTTTAAAAGCTCCGTCAAATCGTCGGTTCCGAGAGCCTGGAGGACGAAGACGCGGCAGCGGGAGAGAAGAGCGGCGTTGATCTCAAAGGACGGGTTTTCCGTCGTGGCGCCGATTAAGATGATGCTGCCCTTTTCCACATAGGGAAGGAAGGCGTCCTGTTGGGCCTTGTTGAAGCGGTGGATCTCGTCCACGAACACCAGCGTCCGCACACCCATCCGGCGGCTGAGCTCGGCCTTTGCCATGACCTCTTTGATTTCCTTGATGCCGCTTGTGACGGCGCTGAAATTGATGAAATCCGCGTTGGTGCGCCTGGCGATGATGCTGGCGAGCGTCGTCTTCCCGACGCCTGGCGGGCCCCAGAAGATCATGGACGGGATGTTGTCCTGGTCGATGAGCTGGCGGAGGATTTTCCCCTTTCCGAGAAGATGCTTCTGGCCCACGAAGGTGTCCAGGGTTTCCGGCCGCAGGCGGCTGGCGAGCGGCGCCGCGGCTTCCTTATAGTCAAACATGGATAACTGTTCCATTTCCATACTGTCACCACCCGATTATATTCTGATTTCATTTTACTATATCCGTGTATTTTCGCAAGATGGAAAATCGGGCAGAATCGGATTGTAAACTAAAATAAAAAAACGTGTTGACAATTTGGGAAAATATGATAGAATAGCCGCAGAATGCGGCAAAGGAGATGCAAAGCAATGCATACAAAAACGACATTGAAAACAAGAGACATTACATATATCGGGATCATGGCGGCGCTTATGGCCGTCTGTTCCTGGATTTCCATCCCGACGGCCGTGCCGTTTACGATGCAGACCTTCGGGGTATTTTTCGCCGTGGGCGCCCTGGGCGGGAAGCGGGGGACGATTGCCATCGCAGTCTACCTTCTTCTGGGAGCCGCAGGACTTCCCGTATTTGCCGGCTTTTCCGGCGGGATCGGCGCCCTCGCGGGACAGACGGGCGGATATCTTTTGGGCTTTATCCTGTCGGCCATGATCATGTGGGCGGCAGAGCGGCTGTTTGGAAAAAGCGCGCCGGTATTTGTAGCCTCGGCCGTTGCGGGATTAGCAGCCTGCTACGCCTTCGGCACGGTCTGGTACATGTTCCTGTACATGCGGGCTTCCGGGCCAGTAGGGCTTATGACAGTCCTTGGCTGGTGCGTAATTCCCTTTATCATCCCGGATCTTATAAAGATCGGCCTGGCGCTCGCCTTAAGCCGCAGACTTTCGCGGGCGATGGAAATTTAAAGAAAATGCCCTCCGGCAGGTAAGCCGGAGGGCATACGTTTTATCTCCGATACAAAACCGAAATCTTCCCAATCTGCTCCATCTCAGACGCAATCCGGACAGCCGGTTCGCCGGTCATGGGATCTTCAATGCCTACGCCGAGAACGGCCGGCCTCTTAGAAAGCAGAGTTTCCGTCATGACCGTTTCCCCGTCCAGAAGCGCCGAAAGCGAGAGGTTCACCGGCGTCTTCCGAATCACCGTCCCGTCAGCATCCATCTCATAAAGATAGACAGGCCAGTCCCAGTAAAACGGCGCGTTCCCGCTGTTTTTCCAGGTAAGGACGACGCGGGTCTTTCCGCCGGGCGCACGTCCCATGGACATTTTGCTGATTTCCAGCCGGTAGCCCAAAGAAGCCAGAACCGCGTCAGCGCTGCTGCTTTTTTCCGTCGGGATTTTCGGCCCTAAAAAGGTCGCATGGGAGCGGGCAAGGAGCGAAAGCGTTTCTTCCAGCCGTTCGTCCAGCAGCTCCTCCATGGGGATACCGCTTGTGAATTCGCCGCCGACCGGCGCTTTCTGCCAGAAGGAATCAATGGCCGTCAGGCAGTGTTCCCCGGTCTGGGAGTAGACGCCGCCGTTTTCCAGCCAGTTAAGCCATTCCTCTGTGGCGTCGGGGTCTCCGGCCATGTCGTTGTAGACACCGGCCGTCCATTCCAGCCCTTCCAAAAAGGGGCGGCGGAGCAAAAGCCTGGCCTCCGGGAACGCGCCGGCAAAGTGCCGGATATACTCTTTCCGCGTATCCGAAAGGGGCATGGGCGGAAGACCTTCGCCCGACTTCACATGCCATTCGCCCCAGTGCCCAAGACTTCCCATCTGCACAAAGCTTACGAAGCCGTCGCCGCCGTACCGCTCCCCGAGAGCCGCGGCGGCCTTTTCATGCGCCTCTAAAAATACGGGATTGTTGTAATTCGGCGCATAGCCCTTTCCATAGGAAATATCATATTGGACGCCATCCCATCCTGTCTTTTCTGCCAGCCAGGCGGGAATGTCCAGATGCGCCTCATCCCCCGGGTCATCGCAGACAAAACGGAGTACGGCATGTTTTCCTTTTGCCCTCCATTCTGAGAGGTGCAGGCGTTCTTCAATCCCCGCCCAGTCAAACACGCCTTCTTCCGGCTCCAGCTCTGCCCAGGTGATTTTTACGAACACCATGGAGGCGGTTTCCGCCAGGGACGGATAATCGGCCATGGCCGCAAAGCCGGTCAGCGGATTTGTGATGGCTCCGGTGAGCGGTTCATAGGTGACGGTGGTTTTTCCGTGGTGCAGCACCGTGGATATGGCCGCTGCGGCCAGGGCGCCAAGACCCAAAATCGTTCCTTTCATGCCTTTCATTCGCATGGCTCCTTATCCGTGATATTCGCCGTTATACTGAATCAGGGTGACATCGGAAACGCCGTCAATGTTCCGGATCTGCTCCGCGAAAAACAGATTGCTGTCCTTACAGAACACCTCCAGCGCCATTTCTGTTTTTTCTCCGCGCATGGTTTTGGACTTGATGACGTATTTCATCTTTCCCATGGCGCGGATGACCTCGTCGCCGGTCTTGTCGCCCTCATAGCGGATGACGGCCACATAAATCCGGCCGCGCTGCTTTCTCGTGTAAAACAGCCAGAGCATGATAATCATGATGGCAGCCGCCGTCAGCGCCAGCGCGTACATGGCGGCCCCGGCCGTGATGCCCGTGGTGATGGCCCAGAACAGGTAGAGGAGATCCATGGGATCCTTGACGGCTGTCCGGTAGCGGACGATGGACAGGGCGCCCACCATACCGAGGGAAATTACGATGTTGGTGCTGATGGCTAACGTCACCATGCAGGTGAGTACGGTCATGCCCACGAGAGTCACGGCAAAGCTCCGGGAATAGATGACACCCTGATAAAATTTCCGATAAACAAGATAGATCAGACACCCCAAAAGGAGTGCTGCCGAAAGGGCGACGGCCGTTTCCGCCAGGTTGTACTGTGTAAAAGCGCCCGACTCCAAAACAGAATTCTTAATAAAATCTCTTATGTTCATAATTGTTCCCCTATTCCTCCCAGTATGCCATGCCGCTAAGATATTCGGTTTTCCTGCGGCAAAGCACGTATTTTGACAAAGCCGTAAACTCTGCGGCCCCCGGCGGGATCAGATCCCTCACGAGGCGCGGCAGAAATTCCGTGAATTTGACCTCCATAACCAGCGTCCCCGGCTTTAAAACCTCAAGGCAGGGCAGCTCGCTGTCGAAAAGATCTGTGGCCAGGACGGCCGCCCGCACATGCTGGTCGAAGGTCACGCGCACAGTTCCCTCGTCCAGAATGAAGGCGTCGCGCTCATAATCCACGATGACCTTCGGCCGCATGACATGGCACATGTGTTCCACATAGAACTCGCGGCAGAGGGGAAATTTGCTGTGAAGCAGGAATTCCCCGTCGCCCTGGATCAGCATTTCGGCCTCCTCCCGGCTTAAAGGCGCCGAATCCTTGTGGATGTAATTGCCGGCTTTCATCTTCCTTTCCAGCCGGATACGGCTGTCGCTGCAATTATACACCCGGATCCGGTACTTTTTCCGGAAGCAGACGCCCATGTCTTTTTCCTCCAGGGCACTGTCCCAGTAGTCGTCGAAATACAGGCTGCGGATCATGTAGCTGCCGCCGCGGCCGTTGGGATCGGGCTTCAGGATTTCTGAAGCCCTGAGCCGCACCGCCGCGTATTCCGGCTCACTGATCAGGTATTTCCACTCATTTCTGTAAACGGGCCTTTCCTTATTCCACATAGACATCTTCCTCGATAGTGCCGTCTTCCAGGACGTAGAAACATTTGATGCCGTAGTTCTTGGCACTTTCCGTTACATAATAATCAAAGGCATTCTGGCGGTACCCAGCATCGTTTATGGCCGTCACCTGGATGAAATACTGGCCCGGCGGCAAAAGCTCCGCTTGGAACTCGTTGAAAACGCCGCTATACTCTGCCAGAGGGTTTTCCATGGTGTAGTTGGCAGAAATTTTGGCCTCGTAGGTGATGTCCCCGCCGCCGAAGTCGTAGGCCGCTTCCCAGTTAAAATGAAGTGCGCCGTCGCGGGCTTCCGGGACATCAATATAAAACGGCATCGGCCTTTTTAAGCTTTCCTGATAGAGCTGATAGTTTATTTCGATTTCGGAGCTGAGAGAGGAGATCACCTGCTCATATTCCTCTCTCGTCAGGGGCGCGTGCTGCACATCCGGCATCTCCCAGAGATAATTTTCCACGACGCCTTCGTACCGGCGTGCCATAGAGTCAATCCGCTCCGGGGAGAGATATCCCCTCAGATCCTCGATAGCAGCGTCGAGAGCCTCCAGGAAGCGCTCTGATTTTAAGCAGCGGCGGAACATCATGTTGCCCCAGTAGTTGCTGATCCCTATCTCCCAGCTTCCATCGCGGGCTGTTCCGCCGAGCTCATGTTCTTTTTGACTCAGCATTGCATCCAGATCCCAGGAGAGAATATACCAGGTCTGGGAGTTTAAGGGGCTGTAAATATAGAAATTCCTGTTCTGCGTATCAATGTTCCCGGTCAGGATATGGAAGGCCATCCAGTAAGTGATATTTTCCATGTCCAGATACTCGTTGATCAGGTCGTCCGGCGAGATGGTATAGTCGTTGACGGCCTCCAAAAGCTCGATCAGCTTGGTATGGTTGTTATCAGCCTTGCATTCCAGGATTGCATCGAAGGCGGCCTGATTGTAATGCGGGTCGTCAACCGGAACAATCACATCCCCATAGCGGTAAAATTCGCAGAAATTGATCTTGTAAAGATGACCGTTGGAATCCAGTCCGTGAGCTTTCATGCCGCGCTTGTTTAGCTGTTCCACCTGCGTGTAAAGACCGTAGTCGTGAAATTCCTCTTCCCCGGACGTCTCATCCTTTACATAGAGATGGACAAACTGGGTTTGCAGGCTCATAAGCTCTTCCCGCCCTTTTAAAAGGTCGAAACCCAGCTTATTCCGAAACCGCAGGCCATCCTGCTGGTGCTTGTTTAAATTGATGGTCTGCTGGTCATTCCAGTAGCCCTTGTTGTCCTTGATTCGGACTTTATAGTTCTTTTGGGAATACCGGCTGGACGTCTGCCCGCGGATCTGTACCGTCGCGTTCGGCACCGTCTCCCCGTATCCGAATTCCCCGGGAAGCGGGCCGGTTTCGTCGCCCACCTGGAGAATCGCCTCCACCTGGTAGCGGTCAACGCCCCACTCCGTATAATCATAGACCGAGTAGGTGTTGATTTCCTCCCAGGAATGGTTTGTCCCCTCGGCCTCGTTGCCGCGGCGCACGGTCAGGTACATGGTGACGACGCTCTCCTCATTGTCATTGGCGTAGAGAAGTTTTTTATCCCGGAGGCCAATGTCGTTGATGGAAGGCGTCTCCGCAATGGAAATTCCGGCAGTCTCCGGAGCCTGGGAAGCTGTCTCCTCCGTTTCCGTCTCAGCCGTATCCATCCCGCCGCAGCCAGAAAGGCTTAAGGCCAAAAAGACGGCCGCAATCCCCTGAAGAAATTTGTATTTTTTCATTCCGTTTCTCTCCTTTCTCCTCCAAGAAGGCAGGAAAGCCGGGTAAAAAATCCGCGCTTTTCCACCGGCAGAACCGGCTGGAGGCTCAGAACATGATAAAAAAGGCTCTTGGTGTAATAGCGGAGCCGGAACCATCCAACCGCAAAAAACAGGGCGCTTCCGGCCAAAAACCCGATGCCGTAGTAGGCCGGGTCAAAAAAGAGGGAGATGACCGTAAAAACCGTGCTGCCGGTGCCGAAGCAAAGGGCGGCAGCCAGGGCTCCCTTATAATCGGTAAAATATAAAAGAATTAAAAGCAGCATGTTCCCGACGGCATAGAGGCCGTAGCCGACGCTTAAAAGCTGGAAATAGCCTTCCATGAGGCTGTTGAAGCCGAGCGGCAGGAGCTCGATGAGAAAAATGCCCAGGGATACCATGAATATGGTTGCATAAAGCTGCTTTCTGGCCGCATAGGAGAGCTCCCGATCCAAAACCTCCAGCATAGTCTCCTGGGCCTCCTCGATCTCCGAGACGGAGCCCTTTTCGTTCAGAAGGCCGTAAAAATTCCGGTATTCCGGATAAAAGTTGACTTCGACGGAGACGACGAAGTTGATGGTGGTTATGAGGCTCCCGACAAAAGCAAAAAGCGCCGCCACATCATGAGAGGGACAGCCGTAAAAAAGCCCCTGGATCTGTTCCCCTGCCGGCCCTGCCCAGACAATCACCAGGTGGGAAAAGAGTCCGAGATTTACAAAGAAACCGACCAGCCCAAGGCTCCCGAACTTGTCAAACCAGCGGAGAAAATAGAATGTGCCCCATTTCCCTTTTAAAGGAAAATATTCCGCAAGAAGGCCGACGTACCAGATCAGCATGATGCCGTAGCCGGCGCAGACGGCAGCCATGAACACGCCCACAGACGGCCCCCAGAGCTTTAAAAACAGGAGGGCAAAGAGGAACGCGGCCACAGCCGACACGGCGAAAGCCGCCAGGATTCCCTTATAATTTTTCACAGCGGTCAGATAATTCATCGCCATCCAGACGACAATCATCTGGCAGAAAAGCAGAAAGCTTAAAATCATAAGATGGAACGGGATCCCGGCAAAAAGCAGGAATACCCCATAAAGCAGGGCGCCGATGGGAAGCAGGAGCACACAGATCCCAAAAAAGGATGGGAGCACCTCCCCGCGTTCGCCCTCAAACAGCGCGTCGGAAATAAAGCGCGTCAGGATCATGGAACAGAGGCTTGTGACGGTCAGAGACGCCAAAAGCGCATACGTCACCATGGCGACAAGCAGGTCGCGGCTGTGCCCGTCCAGGCCGGCGCGGCCGGCCAGAATGAGAATCCCGAGAAGAAGCAGGATCCCGAGGATCATGGGGCCGGTGGTGATGAGCCCGGCATAGCCGTAGGCGCGGATCATGGCGCCGACGCCGCGCTTTCCAAACAGCTTTTTTAACTCGAACCCGATTCCTGCCACTGGCGCATCACCTCCTCGTAGACTGCCCGGTATGTACGGATCATGGTTTCCTTCCGGTAATACTGACGGACGCGTTCCTTTCCTGCGCGCCCCATTAAGAGACGCATATTGGTTTTTCTTGCCATCCGCCCCATGGCATGGGCCAGATCCTCACGCCGCATGGGCGGGACGCAGATGCCGGCCTCGCCGAGCTCGTCGCCAGGCCCGCCTTCCAAAAGCTCCCGGCAGCAGCCCACGTCCGTGGTGACGCAGGGACGCCCGGCCGCCATGGACTCCAGGACAGACAGGGGCTGGCCCTCGGACAGGCTTGTAAGTATCGTGAAATCCAGCTTTTTCATGTATTCAACCACGTCGACGCGCCCTGCAAAAATCAGGTTTTTGAGCTTTAGCTGGTCGGCGAGGCCGTAGCATTCTTCCGCATACTCTTCATCGTCGACGCCGCCTAAAATATGGAGCCTCACGTCAGGCGTGTTCTCAGGCAGGTTCTGCGTCAGCTCATAAAAGGCATAGATCATGGTTTTTATGTCCTTGATGGGCGCCAGGCGCACGACGGCGCCGATGTCGACCCAGCCGTCCGGTTCCTTTAAAGGGATGGCGGCAAACCGCTCAAAATCCACGCCGTTGGGGATGGCGAGACATTTTTCAGGGTCTGCGCCGAGCGCCGCCTGCGTCTTTACCGCATTGGTGAAAAGCCCCGTAACCCGGGAAGCTCTCGCGTAGACGGCAGCCGAAAGCATGTAAAAGAAGCGGATCCACTGGTTTTTAAAAGAGGGCACAACCCATGCGGCCCGGATGATTTCTTCCTCCCGCTCCCTCGTATAAATCCCGTGTTCCGTGAGAATCAGGGGACGGCCGTTTTGGACACTTCCCATGACGCCGAGGATCCCGCCGTAGCCGGTACAGATGGCGTGGTAGAGGTCGGCCTCCGGAATCGGCGTGTTTAAAAGGCGCAGAAGCGGCAGGAACATGGAGCGCAGGGTGTGGAACGCATCGGCAAAGGACACAAAGGGGTACTTTTCGAGACAGAACCGGCGGACAATGTCCAGAAACTCCTGGCTCATTAAAAATCCCTCCGGGCTGATGCGCCCGCTTCGGAAAAGGTCAAAAAGGAGCGGCCAGTCAGGCGCGCCGCCGAATATGAGCTCCTTTAAGGCGGCAAGCTCCTCGGAAGAAAGGGAAAGGCGCTTGTTCCGAAACCGCTTTTTCCCGTTTTCCTGTCCCGGCTCCAGGTCGAGAAAGACCTCATGAACCTCTTTCACCTGCGGCGGCAGTTCATATACAAATTTTCCCCTGTCGTCAGAGCTGGCGCTTATGACCCAGAGCACAAATTCATGTTCCTTCATCTCCTGGATATACTGGTGCATCCAGGTGGACACGCCGCCGTGCACATACGGGTAGCAGCCCTCCAGAATAAGACAGATTCTCATTGGCATCACCTGTTTCGCATAATTTCGATGTCCCGGTCCGTAACCTTTAAAAGGTACAGGCTGTCCGTAAGCTGTGTCAGTTCTCCGCCTTTGACCTCGCCGAGGCTTCCTTCGTTGACACGGATCATGAGCCAGGCCTCATCACGGACGCCCTCGGCTGTGATGTAGAGCGTTTCCTCTTCCGGAAGCTTCCAGAGCCGCAGGGCGCAGTACTGGCGGACGGCTTCCGACATCTGGCTTCCCGTCAGGCGCCGGATGGACGGTACACTGCCGTAAAGCCAGTCAAAGTAGGCTGTCATGCGGCCTTTTAAATATTCCCATCCCAGCGCGGCGCCGCGGTCTTCATCCAGAAGGTCATCGGGATGGACGAACTGGGAATTGACAAAATGCAGGTTCAGTTCGGAAAGGGCTGCAATCCGCATGTAGTCGTCGACATTGAAGCCGGAGATAATACGCGGCGTCTCTGCAATACCGTCCTGGGCAATCTCGAATTCCTGATCGTAGGCGGATTCTCCCGGAAGATAGACACTGGCAATGGAAGTGATGTTTGGGAAATCATTGCCGAGAACCTGCCGCCCTTCCGGCGAAAGGACGTTGGAGGGCGGGACGTACACATGGAATTCCTCCTCCGGATACAGTTCCTTTGAAAAGGAGAGAACCTCCGTGAGGGCGGAGACCATGGCCTCCCGGCTTTCCCAGGCGTTGTAGCCCAGGTCTTCTTCATATTGGAACGTGTCGAGGCAGAGCGGCTGATGGTTATAGCCATGGATTCCAAGCTCGCCGCCCTTTACGAGAATCATGTTGCCGAAATATCCGTAATCCGCTATGTCCTCGTTTCGCGGAAGCCCGATTCCCGTGTGATCTTCGTAGGTCTCAATAATCAGGCCTGTATAGCGGAGCCCATACTGATCCTGGATTTTTAACATATCGGGCCACCATACGCTGGAATAAAAATTCCCGATAGACATGCCGTAGTCCCTCATGACATATTCCCCGTTCCCGGAGGGGACAGGGGAGGGAAAATCATCAATATAAAAGACAGAGCCGTTGATGACAGGGTAGACGGCGATGTCCTCAAGAAGCGTGTAGGCGGAGCTGTAAAAGCCGCGGTAGGCCTTTTCGTAAAAGCCCATGTTTACCATGACAAACTTTCCGTCCCCGAAATCTGCGCTCCAGATTAACGGAAGGCCGGTTGTGCCTTCGCTCGCATATATTTTGCAGTCGTCCCGGACGCGGAGCCCCAGGGCCGACTCGTAGCCGTCGTCGATGGGATAGACGCCGTCGCCGCCGGCCATGAAGCCGTCTGCAAGGGCGATGGAGTCCACCCGGGAATATTCATAGCCCATCTCCATAATCCCGAACCGCTGGGACAGGAGATCCATGACGGGCGTCCGCTGAAGGGACATCGGGAACATGGCGCGCCCGCCGCCCTTTACCCAGCCGCTTAATTCTGTGATATGATCCCGCAGGCACTCCAAATCGCTGAGAGCGAAGACGGCTGTCTCATAAGAAGAAAGCTCCAGGGAGAGGCCGTCTGCCGCGTCTGTCTCCTGATAGCTTACCCGCATGTCGAGAAGCACCTGGCGGAACTCTTCCATAAACGTCATGCTTTCAGGCTGACTGGAATCGCAGACCACCAGGCAGGTATGTTCTTCATCCACGTCTTTTTCCGTGTACTCCCGCGGGCCGAAGGCGCCCGGCGCGCGGTTCTCCCCTGGCGTATAGAAAATGCCGCGGCGCTGGAACAAAAAGAAGATTCCGAGTCCCACAAAACAGAGGAAAATCCCGAAAAGCTGTCCGAAATGCCTGACTTTATGATCCAATTCGCTTCCCTCCATTCCAGAAATCCGCAATTTCCCTTCCGGCAGCCGAAAGCTTCATGGAAGCCTCTGCTTTTTTAAGCAAGGCCCGGACGCCGTTGCCGTCACCCTGGCGGGCACAGGACTCGATTTGCAGCATCCAGGTTTCCTCCCGGCCGGGATAGCGTTTCTCCATCGCATCAAGGACACGGTCTGCCTGTTCATATTCGCCGAGAACCATATGGTTTTTTGCCTTTTTGACATAGAGCTCATAACCGGGGGCAAAGGCCAGCTCCTTTTCCAGAAGCTTGCCGTACTGAACCCGCTGCATGGTAAGAAAGGAGCCCTGTCCGATTTTGTTGCCGAGATATTCCTCCAGACACCGGCGGTAGTCGGAGATCAGCTCATGATTGTTCTGATCGTGGGCGTAGGCCCGCTCAAACTGCTGGAGCTTTAAGTCGTATTCCTTGGAAATTTCTGCCATGGCAGTGACGGCGTAATGGACAACCTCCACATCCCGGTCCTGTCCGGCCAGACGCAGGGAATCCATGTACTCTTCCGGGTTTTCCCCGACAATCCCCATCATGACAGAGCGTGTCACCTGCGGATCGTTGATGGCAAGCGCCTCGCCGAGGGGAATGATGAAGGAGGTGTCATGGACATCCGCCTCCAGGTGCGGGCGTCCGGAACCGTCGAACCGCTGAACCTCCACCTCGCTCTGTTTTGTCCCCGTCTTTTTCCGCACGCACATGAAATGGAGCATGAGGACAGAAATTTCGCCCCAGACAGGCAGAAAAAACGCGCAAAGCACAAAAGCAGCCGGCGCCTTTAAAATACCGGGGCGCGTCAGGGCTGCCAGGATCAGACAGCACAGGATATGTAAAAGCAGGAAAAACCACAAAAATAAGTCTGTCATCGCTTTAAAAGTACCTCCCGATCCTTCCACTGAACGAGGCGGCAGTCCAGGCCAAGGCTTTCCAGCCGTTTTAAAACAATGGCGTCGCCTGCCGCATCCGACTGGGAAAGCAGAAGGAAATATTCGCCCTCGCCGCCCATGCCGAGAAGATCGGAATCGCGGATCCGGCCTTCGAGAAGGCGGCTGATTTCCTCCGGCGTCCGGCTGTCGTAAAATCTTAAAAGGCTGTAAGAGGAGACGCCCTGTTCCGTCAGCATGTGGTTAAGCTGGAGCTGCCGGAGGAAGGCTTCCTCGTTCATGATGATGGTATCCCGGATGTAGCTGTGTTCCTGGATTGCCGTCTGGTAGTCCCAGGCACGGCAGAGCCCGTCCTGGATGAGGCCGCAGAGGATGGAGAACAAGTTTACATAATATAACGTCATCTGGTTGTATGGTACCTGGTAGAGCATTATAAGCAGGATCAGCTTCCCCTCCCGGTTCCGGACGCCGGCCACATACATGGGGAAGTCGAAGGACAGCTCCCGGTTGACCCACACCTCATTTTTCTTCAGGGTCTCAAGAACCTCTCCGTATTCGTCCATACGGATGGATTTTTTTAATCTTGTATGGAGCTGCGGCGAAGATACCTCGAGCCGGGCGAATGCTGCGTCCTCTCCGCGGAGAGAATAAAACGCACAGTTTTCCGTATCCATGACGTCCTCGAGGATGGCGATGGCATGGGAGTAGATTTCCCTTGGCTCCAGGGTGTCTAAGCGGCGGACAACCTGGAAGATTTTCCCGAAGCTGTCGCGGCTGGAAATGATCTGTTTCTTATACTGATCCTTGTATTTTACGGCTTCCTGGTAGAGCTCCAGAAGGAACATGTATTTTTCCTCGAGGAGCCGCTTTTCAGCAGCCGAATTTTTTATGGTGTCCCGGTACTTCTGGCTCACATGGCCGCAGATGGCACCGGTTACGAAATACATGGTGAACGGGAGCCAGTTGATAGGCTGATAAAAGACAACCTGCCAGCTAAGGCCGGTTCTGGCGTAAGAGAGGCCGACCGCGATAGTCGCCAAAAGAGCGGCAGTAGTTCCGGCAGTCATACCGTATATGCTGCCCATGAGAACGACAAACAGCAGACGCAGATCTACCATGTTCCAGGTGGAGGTACCGTATATGGTATTCATGAGGACTTCCACGAGGATCCAGAGAACGGCCATTTCCGCCCCGATGACAAGCGGCTTTCTGGCGCCCAGAAGGCCGGCGGCCCGCTTCATAAGCGATACCTTTTTCGGGGCGTAGGCTGCCTGGAACTGGGCGAATAAGTCAGGAAGCGCTTCTGCGGGATCTTCCTTTGCAAACCAGCCATAGGTGCGCCGGACGAAATCATCGGACGGCACTTCAGGACGCGCAGTCTCTGAAAATTCCGCCTGGCTGGCGCCCGTTACGGTCTTTATCTTCCAGGCGAGAAGGCCGAAGGCGCGAAGACGCGAAGACGGCAGAGCCATGATATCCCTGCCGGCCTCCCATCGGTCAAACAGAAGGGAAAGGAAGGAGGGAATCTCGGCGGCCGATAAAAAATTCGTCTGCTCCCGGAAGGCTGCGCCCATGACCAGCGGTTTCCCGGAAACGGCCTGGGTAAAGAGCCGGTAAAAATAATCGCCCGGCAGATCGGCGCGGTATAAGTAGGGGCAGCGGATGATGCGGACGGAAAGACCGTCCTGCTCTTTATAATGAAGGAACAGGCTTTCCTGGGCGCGGACAGAAATCCCCTCGTCGGTCTTTGCCGGCCCGGCAGAGGCGGTGCTCAAAAAGACCACCTGATCCGTTTTAAACTGGACGCAAAGCTTCAGGAGTGTCTGGATCTCCTCAAGCCTGGAGTTGGCTTTCCCAAGAAAATTCAGATATTCCGACACATAGATGACCTTATCAAAATGGTAGGTTTCAAAAAGCCGCTTTAAATCCTCCAAAACGAGGTTTTCGGCCAGGATGACACGTTTTTCTTCCAGCGCCTGCGACAGCTCTTCCCGCCGCCAGAGAGCACTGTTTCCTGCAACGAACAGACTCAAGGTTCCACCTCCCGCCCGTAATAGCTATGGCTTGACGATTTAATTTGCCAGAGCCTTAAAGTTCCAAAACATTATAACAAATCCCGGGGGGGTGCAAGCGTTTCGCGCAATTAGGCAATAATCTCCATAAGCTTTGCGAAAGTGTTCTGAAAACATGTTGGACTGCGGTAGCTTGCTATATATTCTTTCGTTTTTCCCTTGACAATCCCCCTCTGCATTGATTATGATAGTCATGAATTTGTCATATATTGTCATGTACTTATTATAGAAAACACTTCGCCGGCCATCCGGATGCGGAAATGGGCCGGCTGGACGTATTTTCTGTTTTTTTGTTCCGAGAGGAGAAAAGATATATGAATCAGATCCATGAGTCGCTAAATGCCGTACTTCCGGAAATCATCGCCATGAGCGAGGACATCTACTGCCATCCGGAGCTGGGCTTCAAAGAATTTGAGACGAGAAAGAAAGTCATCGCAAAATTAGAACAGGCCGGGATTCCCTATAAGGACGCGGCCTACACCGGGCTTACGGCCTGCCTGGATTCGGGAAAGCCTGGCCCAAACATCGGCCTGATCGCCGAGTTTGACGCCGTCCCGACCCTTGGGCACCCCTACGCCAACGAGGGCGACTACGCGGCCCACACCTGCGGCCACTACGCCCAGATCGGCGTAATGTTAAGCCTGTTTTTGGCCATAAAGGAATCGGACATGTTAAAGGATCTCTGCGGCAAGGTCACGCTTCTCGTGACGCCGGGAGAGGAATTCTGCGACATGGATTACAGAAAGAGCCTGATTGCCGAGGGAAAGCTTCATTACCCGTCCGGCAAGCAGGAGATGATTGCCACAGGCGTCTTTGACGACATCGATATCATGCTGTCCTGTCACGCCATGGGCATCGACATGGAAACCTACCACGCAGAAATCGGCGCAGGCTTAAACGGCTTCATCCAGAAGCGGGCCATTTTCTACGGAAAGGCCACCCACGCCGGCGCAAATCCCGAGGGCGGCGTAAACGCCTTAAACGCGGCGAACCTCGCCATGACCGGCATCAATTTCCTGCGGGAGACCTTTAGGGCCGAGGACGCCATCCGCGTTCATTTTGTCATGCAGGAGGGCGGCCAGACCGTCAACACGGTGCCGGCCAGGACGCAGATTGAGATGTATGTGCGGGCCAAAACCGTGGACGCCATTTTCGAGACAAACGCCAAAGTGAACAGGGCCCTTCGGGCGGGCGCCTTAGCCATTGGCTGCGGCCTGGAAATCCAGGACACGCCGGGCTATTTCCCGCTCCATCAGGATGAAAACCTGACGGAATTCGTAAAGACCCACATTCTCAAATACATGGAACCGGAAAAAATTGCCCAGGGAACCCACGGCTTTGCCTCCGGCGACATGGGCGACATTTCCCTCATGTGGCCGACGGTGGAAATCGGCATCGCAGGCTTTTCCGGCACGATCCACGGAAAGGATTTTAAGACGGCCGACGAGGAACAGGCCTACCGGGTTCCGGCCCACTACTTTGCCGACACGGTAGAAGGGCTTTTAACGGACGGCGGCGCGGCGGCATGGAAGATTAAAGAAGCCTTCCGGCCGGTGATGGACAAGAAAAACTATCTGGAAAAACTGGATAGTTTGAATAAATCAACTTATTATGAAAAGGAGAATGACTGATTATGAAAAAGAGATTCTTATGCGGCGCTCTGACGATGGCCCTTGCAGCGTCCATGCTGTTTGGATGCGCGGGAAGCGACGAAGAGACAACCGCAGCAGCAAGCGCGGCTGAGACCACCGAAGCATCGGAAGACAGCAAGGCGGCAGACGGCACAGAAGCAGCCGAAGAGGCAGCAGAAGCCACCGGCGAGAAGGTAAAAGTAACCCTGATGGTAACAGGTTCCTTCGGCGACAAGGCGTTCAACGACTCCGCACAGGCCGGTATGGAGAGACTCCAGAACGAGATGAGCGACCTGGTGGAAGTAGAAATGATCGAGATGGGCAACGACAAGACAAAGTTCGAGGGTTCCCTTCTTGACGCTTCTGAGACAGATACAGACATCATCATCGTCGGAACCTGGGATATGAAGGAAGTCCTTGAGACGGTTGCTCCCGATTACCCGGACAAGAAGTACATCATCTTCGATACGGATGTGGACTATACCTTAGACGACTTAAGCAACGTATATTCCATGAGCTACAAGCAGAACGAGGCTGCCTTCTTAGCAGGCGTCCTGGCTGCAAGCGTAACGTCCTCCGATATGGAATTTGCAAATGAAGATGCCGTAATCGGCTTTGTAGGCGCAAAAGACACGGCTGCCGTTATCAACGACTCCGCTGTCGGCTATATCGAAGGCGCTCAGTTCGTAAACCCGGACATCCAGGTGAAGGTTTCCTACGTTGGTTCCTATGTGGATTCCGCGACGGCAAAAGAGCTTGCCCTGACTCAGTATTCTTCCGGCGCTGACTGCGTATTCGTAGCTGCCGGCCCGGCTTCCGTAGGCGTTATCGAGGCAGCAGCCGAGAGCCAGAAATACGTCATCGGCGTTGACTCCGACCAGGCTCTTGCATACGAGGGCGAGCCGGAAGAGAACTTCATCATCTCCTCTGCCATCAAGGGCGTAGGCGACAGCATCTTTAACTCCATCCGGAGACATATCGACGGCGAGCTGCCCTACGGTGAGTATGAGATCCTCGGCCTTACGGACGGTGCAGTCGGCCTTGCAGACAATGACATCTATCAGACCGTTGTTCCGGAGGACATCCGCCTTGCAGTCATCGACGCAGAGTCCAAGCTCCTTGCAGGCGAAGTAACGGTTGACAGTGCATACGGCATGGATGAGGCCACCCTTAAGGGAATCATTGACGGTGCCCAGTAATAAGGACATATAAAGAATCAGACTGCCGGCGCAGATCTCCTGTTCCCCTGGAGGGCAGGAGATTTGCGTGCATTTAGGAGAAAGGAAAGATGTTATGGAGCAGGGGAATATCCTGGAAGCACGGAATATCACGAAGGTGTATCCCGGCGGCGTTGTGGCGAACCACAACGTAAACCTTGAGGTCAGAAAGGGCGAAATCCATGCGCTTGTGGGGGAGAACGGCGCGGGAAAATCCACGCTGATGAAAATGCTGTTCGGCATGCTCTCGCCCACCGAGGGCCAGATCTTTGTGGACGGGAAGGAAGTACACTTTTCTTCCTCCAGCGACGCCATCGCAGCCGGCCTCGGCATGGTGCATCAGCATTTCATGCAGGTGCCGTCCATGACCGTGGCGGAGAACCTGATCCTTGGGGCGGAGACAGGCGGCCGCCTTAAGGTGGACAGAAAAGAGGCAGTCCGCATCACGACGGAGCTGTCGGAAAAATATAACCTGAAGGTAGAGGCGCAGGAAAAGGTCGAGGACATCTCCCTTGCCATGCGTCAGAAATTAGAAATTTTAAAGGCGTTATACCGCGGCGCCCACATCCTGATCTTAGACGAGCCGACGGCAGTTTTAACGCCCCAGGAGACGGAGGAGCTCTTTGAACAGTTAAAGCTTCTCCGGGAAAACGGACATACAATTATTTTCATTTCCCATAAGCTCAACGAGGTCAAGGCCCTCTGTAACCGCATGACGATTTTAAGAGACGGGCGCACCATGGGAACCTACGAGATTTCCGACCTGGACGAGCACGAGATTTCCCGCCTGATGGTGGGCCGCGACGTGAGCCTTGACATCGAAAAGGACGAAGCGGATTTCGGAAAAACCGTCTTTTCCGTAAAAGACCTGGTTTATGCCGACCAGTTTGGAAAGACAAGGCTCGACCATGTGTCCTTTTCCATCCGTGAGGGACAGATTTTAGGAATCGCCGGCATCGACGGAAACGGCCAGTCGGAGCTTGTAGAGACCATCGTCGGCACATTAAAGCAGCAGAACGGGACGATCTCCCTAAACGGAAACGACCTCTCCCATGCGCCGGTGTTAAAGCGCCAGGAGGCCGGGATTTCCCATGTGTCCGAAGACAGGATGAAGTACGGGACGGCCCCGAAGCTCTCCCTGGAGGACAATGCGATTTCCAAGGTCTACTATACGGACAAATTAAAGTCCCACGGCCTCATCGACAGCAGAAAGGTGACGGAATTCACGAAGCGGATCCTCGATGAATTCCTTGTAAAATACGATAATTCCAAGCAGTCCGTCTCCGAGCTCTCCGGCGGAAACGTCCAGAAGCTTGTGGTGGGCCGCGAGTACGATTATGATCCCGAGCTTTTAATCATGAACCAGCCGACCCGCGGCATCGACGTGGGCGCCATCGAGTTCATCAGAAAGCGGATCGTGGAGATGAGGAAGAGAAAGAAAGCGATTCTTCTGGTTTCCGCCGACTTAAGCGAGGTGCTCTCCTTAAGCGATACGATCCTCGTCATGCATGAGGGGCGGATCGTGGGCTATATCGACGACGTAAAACATACCTCCGAGAATGAGCTGGGCCTTTACATGCTTGGCGTCAAGGAGGATTCTAAAGAGAGGATCGGAGGTGCATACCATGAATAAGAAGTTTACCGTTGTCCGTCTGGCATGCGCCTTCGCCATTGCCATTGCCATCTCCGTGGCGATTATTTTCGCCATCAGCGAGGAGCCGGTGACGGCCATCTACAACCTGTTTTTAGGGCCGCTCCAGTCGAAGCGCCATTTCTTCAACGTATTCGCCAGCAGCGTGCCGCTTATTTTCACGGGACTTGCCCTGGGGCTTGTCTTTAAATCGGGAAACTTTTCCATGATTGCCGATGCCTGTCTCTATACGGGCGGCGTCGTGACGGCGGCCATGGCCATCAAGTTAAATCTCCCGGCAGGCGTCCATCCCATTGTTATCATGGTGACGGCAGCCATTGTGGGCGGCATCATCGGCAGCATCCCGGCGCTTCTCAAGGTGTTTTTCCACACCAACGAGCTGGTGACGTCCCTGATGTTAAACTATGTATTCTTTTACCTCGGTATCTACACGGTGACGAAGTACCTGGCAGACCGCGAGGCCGGCACCTTCGCCTCCTTAAAGTACCAGAGCACGGCTTCCCTCGGGACGCTCATTGAAAAGACCGACTTCCATGTGGGCTACCTGATCGCCATCGGCGTCGTGATTCTGCTGTTTATTCTCGTCTTCAAGACGAAATTCGGCTACGAAATCCGGATTTCCGGAAGCAACCCGCAGTTTGCGAAGTATTCCGGCATCAACACGGCAAAGGTCATCATCTTTACCCAGGTGATCGCCGGCGCCGTCGCAGGTCTCGGCGGTTCCGTGGAGCAGATGGCCATGTACCAGCGTTTCAACTGGCAGGATTCCCCGTCCTATGCGTGGGACGGCGTCATCATCGCAATCCTTTCCGGCAACAACCCGAAGATGGTTCCGTTTGCGGCCTTCTTCCTGGCCTACATCCGCGTGGGCGCTGACTTGATGTCCCGCCGGTCGGATGTCCAGAACGAGCTGGTTTCCATCATCCAGGCCGTGTTGATTCTGTTTGTAACCGCTGAACGCTTCATGGCAGGCTGGAAGCAGCGCCAGGAGGCCAAGAAGGCACTTGGAGGGGAGGCATAACTATGAATGTGATTCAGGATATTTTTGGTACCTTAAGTCTCCCGGAGTTCTATTTCGCCATGTTCCGAAGCGCGACTCCGGTGCTTCTTACGACACTCGGCGCCATGATCGCGTCAAGATCCGGCACCAACAACATCGCCTTAGAGGGCACGATGCTCATTTCGGCCTTTGTCGGCGTTGTTGTCAGCGCCTTCAGCCAGAGCGCATGGATTGGCTTTTTGGGGGCTGTGCTCGCTGGCTTTGTCATCAGCAACATTTTGGCGTACTTTGTTTTGAAGCTCCATTCCAACTCGGTTATTTCCGGTATCGCCCTCAACACGTTTGCGTCCGGCGGGACGATTTTTGTCCTCTACCTGATTACCGGGGAAAAGGGTGCGTCCACGTCCCTGCCGTCCTTAAAGCTTCCGAGCCTTACGATCCCGGTGGTGAAAGACATCCCGGTCATCGGCGCGGTGCTTTCCGGACACCACATCCTGACATACGCGGCGCTGATTCTGGTGGCGGTTGTCTGGTACATGTTTAAGTACACGCGGCTCGGCATGCATATCCGCGCCGTCGGCGAGTCGCCGGAGGCGGCGGAGTCCGTAGGTATCCCGGTGGGACGCGTGAAATACATCGCACTGAGCCTTAGCGGTATCCTGACGGGCATGGCAGGCGCATTCCTCTCCATGGGATATGTGGGCCTGTTCTCCTCCGGCATGACGGCCGGCCGCGGCTACATCGCCCTGGCAACCCAGGCCATCGCCGCGGGGAACGCGGTTGTCGGCATGCTGGCATCGCTCCTTTTCGGCTTCTGCCAGAGCCTTGCCAACTACCTCCAGTCCTCCAGCATCCCGCTCCAGTTTATCCAGATGATGCCGTACCTGATTATCGTCATCGCCTACACGGTTTACTGCGCCATGGTGGAGCACAATAAGAAAAAGAAACAGATGAAGGCGGCTGCCGGGAAGTAGGGCGGCCGAAGGAGGAAAAGCACTTTCACACAGCCAGGCGCGCGATTTGGCGGTGCGGAAGTGCTTTTTGGCATACGGCGGAATTGACTTTCCGAAGATATGATGATATTCTGGAGCGGAAGGTTTTGTGAAAATGATATCTTAAGAAAGGATGGAAGGCGATCTTCCCAGACGGGCTCTGATGCTGGTTCAGGAATGGGCTGAAAAAAATCAGGAAGAATTACTGAAGATATGGAATACACAAGAATTTAGGGAACTGCCGCCCTTAGAATAATGCCACAGAGAAAGAGGAGGTCATGCGATGTTTTATAAAGTGCAGAGTGTAACTCCTGAAGAAAATTTTATTTTGTCGGTAGTTTTTGCAGACGGGGTAAGAAAAAAATACGACTTGAAGCCGCTGTTTGAGAAGTGGCCGGTTTTTCGGGATCTGAGAGATATAGCCGGATTGTACAGGCAGGTAAAAGTGGATATTGGAGGTCTCGGAATCAGCTGGAACGATACGATTGACCTGGCGGCCGAAGAACTTCGTGTGAACGGCATAGAAATCACAGACCCAAAATAAACAAACGGAGGAAACGAGACAATATGAATCATTTGATAGAACTTCATTTACATTTAGACGGTTCCCTGCGGCCGGAGACGGTTTGGGAGTTATCGAAGGAGCAGGGGATCAAGCTTCCGGCAGAGAGCCTTGACGAGGTTCGTCACCAGATGCGGGTGCCGGAAAACTGCAAAACACTGGAGGAATATCTGGAGCGGTTCGACCTGCCGCTTCTTGTGCTCCAGAAGCCGGAGGCCATCGAGCGCGTGACCTTTGAGCTGACGGAAGACCTGGCAAAATCCGGTGTGGACTATGCGGAGATCCGCTTTGCGCCGCTGCTTTCCGTAAAGGAAGGCATGAGCCAGGACGAGGTGGTAGAGGCGGCCATCCGCGGCGCGAAGCGCGGGATGGAGAAATATCCGCAAATCCGTGTGGGGCTGATCCTCTGCTGTATGCGCGGGGACAAAAATCAGGAGCTTAACATGGCAACCGTGGAGACGGCGAAAAAATACCTGGGCGACGTGGTATGCGCCGTGGACATCGCCGGGGCGGAAGGCCTGTTCCCGACAGAGCTTTTTAAGCCGGTGTTTGATAAGGTAAACGAGTACGGGCTTCCGATGACGATCCACGCCGGCGAGGCGGCAGGCCCCGAGAGCATGCGGACGGCGCTGTCTTACGGGACGAAGCGCATCGGCCACGGCGTCGCGGCAGTGAATGACGAGGCGCTCATCAGGGAGCTGATTGAAAAGAACGTGACCTTAGAGGTCTGCGTTTCCAGCAACTACCACACCAAGGTGGTGCCGTCCATGGAAGAGCATCCGATCCGCCGCCTGTTCGACATGGGCGTGCACGTCACGGTAAATTCCGACAACATGACGGCGTCAGGAACAGATATCCATAAGGAAATCGGGATTTTAAAGGATGTGTTCGGGTTTACGGAAGCGGAGATCGAAAAGCTGGAAGAATATGCCTGGGAGGCCAGGTTTTTGAAGGAATAAGGGAATATAGATACGGATTGCATAGAGAGCAGGGCAGATGGGAGTGAAGAAGAATGAGCGTCGAACATGGCCTGACCCCTTATGAAACCAGGGAAATCCTCTTTTACAAGACTGATAATGGAGAGGTACGAGTGGAAATCCTGCTCTTTCAGGAAAATCTCTGGCTGACACAGGCAAAAATGGCGGAATTGTTTGAGGTACAGAAAGCGGCCATTTCCAAGCATTTGAAAAATATTTTTGAATCCGGCGAACTAAGCGAGGATTCAGTTGTTTCCAAAATGGAAACAACTGCGGCAGACGGCAAGAGATATCAAACGAACTATTATAATCTGGATGCCATAATTGCTGTGGGGTATCGTGTGAACTCAAAAAAAGCAACCATGTTCCGCATTTGGGCAAACAGGGTCTTAAAAGAGTTTATCATCAAAGGCTATGTGATGGATGACGTACGTCTGCGGGAGCCGGAGAACTTTTTTGGCAAAGATTATTTTGAAGAACAACTAGAGCGTATCCGGGATATACGGGCCAGCGAGAGAAGGTTCTATCAGAAAATCACGGACATTTATTCCCAGTGCAGTGCCGACTACGATGTGGAGAGCCCCATCACAAAGGAGTTTTTCTCCACAGTGCAGAATAAGCTCCACTATGCAGTGACCCACCATACCGCTGCTGAGATTGTATATGGCCGTGCAGACAGCACCAAGCCCAACATGGGGCTGACCACATGGAAAAACGCCCCCCAAGGGCGCATTCGCAAATCGGATGTCATCGTTGCTAAAAACTATTTGAACGAATCAGAAATGCGTAACCTAAACGAGATCGTCACTATGTATTTGGACTATGCGGAGAGGCAGGCCCGCCGGGGAAATGTTATGTATATGGCTGATTGGGTCAAACGGCTTGACGCATTTTTACAGTTCAACGAGGAAGATATTCTGCACGACAAGGGCAAAGTAACCGCAGTCATTGCCAAAGCCTTTGCCGAGAAAGAGTTTGAAAAGTTCCGGGTGTTGCAGGACAGAGCCTATCGGAGCGACTTTGACAAGCTGCTTGCAGAAACTTCGGATGACCTGATTTAATGATTCTGTGTGCGGCATCAATCTCCACAGGACAGGGAGACAAAAAGCTGGATGCCATTCGCGGTACTGAGAGGGGAATGGAGAACTATCCAGGGATCCGCGTGAGCTGATTCTCTGCTGCATGTGCGGGAACGAATATCCATAAAGAGATCGGGATTTTAAAAGAATAAACAGAATAAATGTAATTGCAGAGGGAATCCTTTCTTGGGAGAGGGAGCCCTCTGCTTTTGTTTGAGACTGATGGAGATTCTAAAAGACGAGGGCATTGACATCTTGGAGCGAGCAGTATGGCAGTTGATTCCGCGGTAAAGAAATAGTATAATGCCGATATAAATTAAGGCCAATTGGGCAGCAATTGAGTGATAAAACAGGTGTTGAATCCCAAAATCAGGCGATTGAAATGCGGGAAACAGGCGGTTGGAGAAAAAAACAGGTGATGGAACAGCGGATCAGCGCGCGGAATTTCAATCAGACAATAAAGACAAAAAGTTGATTCTGTTTTATAAAATCACGGAGCCGCTTGTATAAGCGCTTACCAAACCATCTAAAAAATAAGCTTCTGCCACAAGAACAGGGCAGTCCCAAAGTTATGAAAAAACTAGGGACTGCCCTATTTTAGCATGGATCGGCAGGAATTTCCGCCATTTTTATATGCCGTCCAGGACTCCTCTATATCATTTGAAGCTGATCTCCCGTCGGGAGAAATGCTATACTGAAACAACAGGAACGCAGTCCGGCCGCAGCTCAGATCGTTTCCGAGGAACAGAGCTCTGCCAGCGCCGAAAGATCGGTCACGTGGATTTTTCCGCGGGCGGTGGAGATCAGATTCCTCTGGCGCAGGGCGGAGAGACCCCTGGTGAGCTGGATCCGGCTTAAACCTAAAAGCTCGGCGAGTTCTTCCTGGGTCATGTCGATAACGGGCCCGGAGCCCGCCGGCTGGTTGACAGCCAGAAGATACAGGAGATTGCAGATTTTTACGAAAGACGAATTGTATTCCTGGTGCACGGTTTCAAAAAGCAGTCGGTTAATATACATGGCATGCCAGTTCACCACCTGTTCGCTGAGGGCGGTGTTGGACTCAAACATCTGCTGGAACTGGGGGAGCGTAAACTCCAGAACCTCCATGTCAGACAGGGCCACCGTGATGAGGGAAAGCTCGATTTTAAAGTCCTGATTCCGGTAGCCGGGAAAAACCGTGCCCGGCCCGTGGAAGCTGATGATTTTGCGGCGGCCGGTTTCATGGTCGGCGAAATGGACAGCAGTGCCGGAAATAATATAGTGGAGCTTTTCGTAGGGCTCTCCCGGCGCCCACAGGTAATCGCCCCGGCGGAACGTCCGCCGGACATGGGGCTGCGACAGGAAATAGTCATAAAACGGCCGGAAATCCTCAGCAAAAAAATAGCGCGGCGTCAGCACGCTGCCACCTCCAATTTGTAAATTACTGCATTTTTAGTATAGCATCAAAGACGGCATTTTTCAATCACCCGGAGAACGGGAACCAGGAGGAGAAGATCATGAAAATTGTTGTATTGACGGGAAGCCCGCATAAAAACGGGACGTCTGCCCTGCTGGCAGACAGATGGATTCAGGGAGCCAGGGAAGCGGGGCATGAGGTATTCCGCTTTGACGCGGCTTTTGAGACGGTGCACCCGTGCATCGGCTGTGATGCCTGCGGCTGCGGGACGCACCCCTGTGTATTCCAGGACGGCATGACAAAGCTTTACCCGGAGCTTGAGAAGGCAGACATGGTGGTGTTCGTCACGCCGCTTTACTATCACGCCATGTCGGCGCAGCTTAAGGCAGCCGTGGACCGTTTCCACGGAATCGACGACAAAATCCGCGGCACGGCGAAAAAAGCACAGCTCATTGTGACGGCGGCCAGCCGGGAGGAACGGATCATGAACGGTGTCGTCGGGAGCTATCGGGAGACGCTTCATTACCTGAAATGGCAGGATATGGGAACCTTGCTGGCTTATGGCTGCTATACACGGGAGGCAATCGAAAAGACTGACTATCCGGAACAGGCATATGAGATGGGAAAGGCGGTCAGATGAGAATGAGACAGGAATTTACATATCTAAACCGTCCGATTTCTGCCGGCGGGAAAACCATAAAAAACAGGATTGCAGTGCCGGCGATGGCCGATTTCGGCATGACGGAAAAGGACGGACTTGTGAATCAGCGCCATCTGGAGCGGTACGGGGCTTACGCTGAAGGCGGCGCCGGGCTGGTGATTATTGAGGCGTGTGCAGTTTCTAAGCTGGAGGAGCCGCGGAATACCATCGGCGTGTATGAGGACGGATGCATGGACGGGTTAAAACGGCTGGCAGAGGCGGCGAAAAAGAACGGTGCGGCAGCCCTTGTCCAGCTCATGAATACCGGGCTTTCCGCCATGCCTTACAGCAGCATTGCGGAGATTCCCGAGCAGGAATTTAAACAGTACCATGACGATTTTATCCAGGCGGCCATCCGATGTCAGAAAGCTGGTTTTGACGGCGCGGAGCTCCATGCGGCGCATGGCATGTATTTGAACCGGGTAATTGAAACAAGTACGAGGACTGACGGCTACGGCGGGGCGTTTGAGAACCGCATCCGTCTTCTGAGAGAGTTGATTTGTGAAATCCGTGAGACCTGCGGAAGCGGCTTTCTGCTGGCTGTGCGCTTCGGCAATCGGGATCCGGAGGAGCTGGTGCAGACGGCGCAGGTGATCCAGGAAGCAGGCGGGGACCTTTTAGACGTTTCCACAGGCATGGGCAGTTATATAAACGTCCCGCCGTCGTTTGCATTTGACGGAAAACTCTATGCGGCATCGCTTGTGAAGCAGAAAAGCGATCTTCCGGTGATCGGCGTCGGGAATATTTTTACCGGCGAACAGGCCGAACAGGCGCTGGAGGAAGGCCTTGCGGACATGATTGCCGTGGGGCGCGGGCATCTGGCAGATCCGGCATGGGCAGGAAAAGTGCTTTCCGGGGAGAATCCCGTTCCCTGCCGCCGGTGCAGGAGATGCCTGTGGTATGTGGACGGCCGGAAATGTCCGGCTGCAAGGGAAAGGAGAGAGCAATGAAACGCAAAGTAAAAATTACAGTAATCAGACGTGAATATTATCAGGAGCTGGCAGACCGCTTCCTTGTGAACCCGGGGACCGGAAAATGTTCCCTGTTTGAGGAAGGCCAGGAGTTTATTGTCACGAAGGAAAATTATGACAGGTTCCCTTATGAGAACAAATTCTGCATGGCAGCATGGGACATTATTAAAATCAAGGTGTATTCTGCCCTTCAGGGAGGGAATTTCTATTGGGAGGGCTGGATGAAAGATCCGAAGGAGCAGATTCTCTGCTGCGATGACGGGGTTCGGCCGGTTGTATTTTTGCTGGAGCGGATGGAGGAAGAATAGGCATGGAAATACTGCTCATAAACGGAAGCCCGAGAAAAGACGGGCATACGGCCGCGGCGCTGTCTGTTGTGGAGAGGCGGCTTAAGGAACATGGGTTCAGAACGAACCTTTTTCAGATCGGGAACCAGCCGGTGCGCGGCTGTATTAGCTGCGGCGGCTGCCGCGGGACGAACCGGTGTGTGTTTGAAGACGACGGCTGTGTCCGGCTGACAGAAGAAATCCTGGCTGCGGACGGGATTGTTGTGGGAAGCCCTGTGTACTTTGCCGGGCCCAACGGGGCTTTGTGCGCTCTCCTTGACCGGGTCTTTTATTCCACATGCACCAGGAGCCAGCTTTTTCATGGAAAGCCGGGCGCCGCGCTCGTCACCTGCGAATGGACGGGAGGGACGGCGGCCCTTGACCGCCTGCACCGGTACTTTGTGCCGTGCCAGATGCCTGTGATCGGAAGTCTCGACTATCCGGTAATTACAAAAAAAGCCATAGAGAATCAGGAGCCACATGCGATCCAGATTCTGGAAACTCTGGCGGACAATATGGCCGGACTCCTGAAAAAGTAAGTGTTTGTCCCCTGGGATAAGCCTGCCGTTTCTCTTTTCCCCTGGTTGCGATACAGGAATGGATGTGGTAAACTGTTAGGTGAGCAATGAGCGGAGGGGAACATGGCCGCGAACAAGCCATGACGGTGCGGAGACCGACGCACCGCCAGGGGCCGCAGTGCCGTGCCTGCCGTTCTGCAAGCCGCTAAAGACCACCGGCCGCATACCGGCCGGCTGCCTGCAAAGGAGAAAGACAGGGGAGTTGCATTGGAAATTAAGACAGGATTGTCTCTTCAGACAAAACAGATACTTTCTCAGGTGCAGATGGAGTCGCTCAATATCCTGAGTATGTCTGTAACAGAGCTTCAGGAGTTCTTACAGAATGAAGAAATTGAAAATCCGCTGATTGAATATTCGGCGGACGGCCGCCCGACAGAGATGCCGGTGGCCTACCGGGATTCTGACCGGTTTTATGGGAGCCGTTCCGGGGATGACTCCGGCGACCAGGAGCTTTACCAGATCGAGGACGGCACGGAGTCTGTGGAGGAGCTGATTTATCCCCAGCTTCGATGGAAAGAAATGGGGGATAAAGAGAGGGCCATTGTGGATTTCTGCGTCCAGTCGTTAGAAAACAGTGGATATCTTCTCGTATCCGCAGAGGAAATCGCAGAAGCGCTTTCGCTGCCGGTTTCTCTGACGGAGGAGGTACTGGGGCGCCTCAAGATGCTGGAGCCCAGGGGGATTTTTGCCTCGGGGTTAGAGGAATGCCTGCTTCTTCAGATCAAGGGCATGGAAAAGGAAGAACTCTTAAGCCGGATTATCAGCGGGCATTTAAAGGACATTGCCGAAGGCCGGATCAGCGCCATTTCCAGAGAGCTGAAGCTTACGTCCATGGAGGTGCGGAAGCTGATCCAGGTGATAAAAGGGCTGAACCCGCGGCCGTTAAACGGATACGGGCGGGAACGTGCCCAGTACATTTTCCCGGACATCCTGCTGTCCTGCCAGAACGGCCAGTGGACGATGGAGTTCAACGACAGGCGCGTCGGGAATGTGCAGATCAACGAGTTTTATGTCCGGATGATGGAAACGGCGCAGGATCAGGAGCTGAAAAACTATTTTGAAGAGAAGTTAAAGCGGGCGCGCTTTATCATGAATGCGCTTGACCAGCGCCACAAGACGCTCCAGAGCATCACCGAGGGCATCATCAACCGCCAGTCCGGCTATCTTCTCGGCCGGGAGCCATTAAAGCCCATGACATTAGAGGAAATTGCCAAAGAAAAGGACATCCATAAGTCCACCGTGAGCCGTGCCATCAAGGACAAATACATTCTGGCACCGGCCGGCTGCATCCTGATCCGCGATTTGTTTACCAGCGGCGTCCAAACCGGGGACGCAGGAGAGATGAGCCGGAACGCGGTGAAAGAGAAGCTGAGGGAGCTGGTGGAAAAGGAAGATAAGAAAAAGCCGTTCAGCGATGAGCGGCTGGCACAGCTTCTGGAGGAGGACGGGATCCTCGTCTCCAGACGAACCGTCGCCAAGTACCGGATGGAGCTGGGAATCGGCGGCGTGTTCCAGAGAAAAGCTTAGAAAGAAGAGGGAACGGGATGAAGCGCAACGAAGCAAAACTCCATGCAGGGTCAGCAGCCTGCGGTGTCTGCATGGAGTAGGAAATGCCGCAGAAACATGCTGGCTTTGCCGCCTGAAGACAGTTTGCAAGGAGGAGGCCTGCATGAAATATGTCAATGCAAAAGCAATTCTTCCCGATGCGCTGGTAAAGGAGCTCCAGGGCTATATCCAGGGTGGATACCTTTACGTCCCGGCAAAAGCCGGCCGGCAGAAGCGGTGGGGCGAGGTTTCCGGATCCAGAAAGGAGCTTGCGGCGCGCGATGCCGAAATCACGGCAGCATACCGGGCCGGCGTTTCCGTGGAGGCGCTGGCAGAGAAGTATTTTTTGTCGGTGCACGGCATCAGGAAGATTTTATATCGGAAGTGACGGGAAAGACTGGACACAGATTCAGGCAGAGAGACGGCCGTTTTAGAGCGGCAGGCCCTCTGCCTTTTGACGTTTCGGATACAAATCGTTTCGGTACCGTCTGGTAGATAGAAAAAGCGCCGCGGCTGCGCTACCATAAAAGAAAAAAGGAGGCATGATGTTATGTGCATCAGATTTTTGTATCATGGCGATGACGTGATTACCGGTTTCAACTTCGACATCGACCTTTCCGTATGGGATCATAAGGTCATCGTGGAAAAAGACAGATTTTATATCGGCATCCTGCGTCCCGACGGCATCCGCCATTCCTACCACGGCGTCAGCCGGAACGGGAATGCCGGGACGCTTCTCTATGTGCAGGGGAATCCGGCCGGTGCATACCGGAAGGACAGCCGCTGCATGACCATAGCAGACCTGACGGAACAGTTTATCAGGGAAAAAATAAGCTTTGATGACGCGCTCCAGATCGTAAGGGAAAAAGAGATTGTCTATGCGCCGGACGCCACGATGCAGGCCATGCTGTCCGACGCCCGCGGCCGCGTTTTGGTGGTTGAGCCGGGCATTGGATTTCTGGAAGAGAGCGGCCGTTTCTCCCTGATTGCCAACGACTCCCTTCTGGCGCGGAAAGGGGCAGGCGGTGCGGCTGCACTGGGCGCCGGCCCGCTTCCAGGGGATGACCGATACGAGCGGGCAGAGGCAATGCTAAAGGGATATGGGGAGACGTTTGCCGTATTTGACGGGTTTTCGGTACTCCGTGCTGTCAGCCAGGAGGGCATCTGGGCGACCCGTGTTTCCTTTGTCTATTCCGCCGCGGAACATGCCGTTTACTGCGTGGAAAACAACCAGTTCCAGTCGGTTTCCAGATATGAATTTTCGTAAGGGGGAGAGTGCATGAATCCGGAAAAGATATATCCGCGGGAGGGCGACAGGGAAACGGTTTACCTGAAAAATGTGGTGACGGATCCTGGAATCCAGGTGGGGGAGTTTACCATGTACAACGATTTTGTCCATGATCCCAGGGAATTTGAGAAGAAGAATGTGCTGTACCATTATCCAGTCAACAAAGAAAAGCTGGTGATCGGGAAATTCTGTTCCATTGCCTGCAGGGCGAAATTCCTTTTTAACAGCGCAAATCATACGCTTTCCTCGCTTTCCACATACCCGTTTCCCATCTTCTTTGACGAATGGGGGCTGGAGAAATCGGATGTGGCGGCGGCATGGGACAGGAAAGGCGACATTGTGATTGGAAATGATGTCTGGATCGGATATGAGGCGGTGATCCTGGCCGGCGTCACCATCGGGGACGGGGCGGTAATTGGCGCCCGTGCCGTTGTGACAAAAGATGTACCGCCTTATGCCATCGTGGGCGGCGTGCCGGCCCGCGTGATCCGCAGCCGGTTCCCGGAGGAGACGGTAAAGGCGCTTCTCAGGCTAAAGTGGTGGGACTGGCCGGCGGAGCGGATTCAGGAGAAATTGGCGGAGATTCGGGAGGGGGGATTTGAAGGCAGGAATTTTTCCGGAATGGCATAGAGAAACCACGATATTTTCTCTAGTTTCTGTCCCTATGTTCGCTTCGCAAGCGGCAAACCGAGGGAGAACTGGCAGGCTTCCAGGAGACGCTTTGAAACATCGAAAATTGAATTGTCCATAGCGGGAAAATGCGCTATAATTCCCGCATGGGAAACCAGAGAGCCGAAGGCGGCTTACCCTCCATTCACCGGAGGGGCAACCCTCCAGACTGATGAGGAAAGGAGGGCGAACCAATGAATGTTACATATTCTGATCTTATTCAGTTTTGTATATTTGTTGTTGCCCTTGTGGGTCTGTGTTATCAGATTTTCAAGGGAAAGAAATAGCCGCCACTATTCGCAGTAGTGACGGCTGACCTTGTAAAAGGTTAATGCGTTGCTGTCGAGGGTAGGCTGCCTCTCTGGCTTTCCCTTTTCTATTATCAATATAGCATATCTGGCGGGGAGGTTCAAGACTTTTCTTCCCGAGTTTGCCACTCCATGTTACTGCCAACAGCTTTGAAACCCTGATTCTTGCTGATATTTTTAAGATTGTTGTCATGAATTTGAAGTAGGTATATAGTATTCCGCTCTAATCCACATAAAATAGGGTTTTGTGAGTGTTAAAAAATCGAGAAATTTCATTTGGGTCATAAATGTAAGACGATCACACATTATTCATAAAATATTTAATGTGTGAAACTCCCGTGTAAGCAGAGAGAGGTCTGGATATAGGAGTAATTCTGTTTTTACACTGGTAATGGCAAATAAGGAACATTTGACATTTATGGTGGACGAGCCAGGCATTTTTTTATGGTTGTCTTATAATATCCGCTTTGCGAATCGCAGAAGACAAGCGAAGCCGCACTTGACAAAATGCGGATTTCTACTATAATGAAATTAGAAAGGGCATTGCCGATAAGCGGTTAGCCCTAGAAAGTTATAGTATCAAAAATATTTCTGAAACCGCTACTTGCCAGGGTGGCGGTTTCTGCTTTTTACTATAATCGTTACGGTAAACCGCCCGATATGTAAAGTAATTCGCATGGCCTCACCCCCCTTCGGGTGATGTGGCTAACCGCCTACCGTATTTATCGCAATGCCCTTGCCCCTTGCGGGGTAATATCCATTCTAACCAAAGCGGGAAAATTTGTCAATGAAAGCTGAATGAAACTATGTCTGCATGCCGTACACCTGTGTGCTCGTTTTCCTGCGGTGAAGCCTGCGAACGCGGTATTATTTCGGGGCATGGCTATATAATTTTTTGTAAAAAATGCAGAAAAAGAGCTTGCAATTTAAGCATAAATGTGCCAAACTATATAAAAATAAAAAGCCCTCTGGAGGAAAAACTTCGTCCGGGGGAGAAAAAAGCGTGCCTTCTCTGGATGGATACAGAGGAGGTTTTTTGTATGAAAAAACGCTTTATTACATTAGGATTGGCGTCGGCGCTGTGTCTCGCCAGTTCCATCGTTTCCATGGCCGATAAGGAAAATACGAATCCATATCTGGAAATTCTTACAAACGGTCATGAAGAAAATGGATTCTGCAATATGAAAGAGGACGGAAGCGGCGATGGATGGAGCTTTGATGCGGACTCGCAGACGCTGATTTTAGACGGGATTGATGCGCAGAATATCCAGCTTTTTAATTCTGAGGAGCCGATTACGATTGAGCTGGTCGGTGACGACAACCAGCTTTCCATGGGGATTTTCTTTAAAACAAAGGGCGACGTAACGATCTGCGGCGACGGCACCCTCAATATCGGCGGAAACTGGCTTGGAACGCTTAATATTGGAGACGAGGTTACCATCGAAAGCGGTACGATTATATCAAAAAATCGAATTTGGCTGAACGGCGGAAAGCTGCACATTGACGGCGGCACCGTATCCATCGACGTAAGTGAAAATAGTTCGTATGCCTTGATGGGAACGACGTATGAGTACGATGACGCCCTGACAATCACGGACGGCGTTTTGACACTTCACGGAGAGAAAGAAGCGCTTTCCCTGAACCACAACGCCGATCCCTACGATTCCTATGGAATTCATGAAGGCGTGGCTTTTACCGGAGAGGATGGAGAGGAACTTTACTTAAAAGTTGAGCAGCATATTATGGTGGATTATGAATATTACACGTCCACCATCAGCGACGAAGACGGAAATCCCGTTACCTATGCAGAGCTGACGGCATCCGATTCCACAACAGAGCCGATCATCATCTGGGATCCGTCCGTGGGTGAGCAGGAAAAGCCGAAGCCGGAAGAGCCGGTAACGAAGCCGGAAGAACCGGTGACAAAACCGGAAGATCCGCCGGTAGCGACAGACTCGGACGCAGATGAGAAACCGATAGCGACGGACTCCAACGCCGAGGAAAAACCGGATGACGATAAGCCGTCTTCCGGCGGCAGCTCTTCCGGAAGCAGCTCTTCCGGAAGCCGTTCCGTCCGTGCATCCACAACAGCCTCCAAGCCGGTAAATCCCGTATATTCTGCGGCCACAGCCGTCGGCGGGACATGGAAATGGGATGAAAACGGCTGGTGGTTCGCCGGAAACGACGGAAGCTATCCGAAGAATGAATGGGCGGAGCTCACATGGAACGGACAGACAGGCTGGTATTATTTCAATGCCGACGGATACATGCAGACCGGCTGGCTGAAAATCGGGGATAACTGGTACTTCTTCCATGACATCTCCGACGGAATGCAGGGACTCATGTACACCGGCTGGCATGAAATTGACGGAAAGTGGTACTACTTCAACCCGGATCCCAAGAGCCCGGTTCCGATGGGCGGCATGTTTACAGACTGCATGACGCCGGACGGCTATTATGTGGATAAAGACGGCGTTTGGATTTCGTAAGGGGAGAGAAAAATAGAGAAGACGAAAACCAGACGCTAAAAACAGAAAAATGGCGGAGAAGACATCGACGTGTCCCTCCGCCACTTTTCTACTTTTCTCTCTTTTTCTCCGCCTTCGCCGCAAACCTCTCATTGTTGATGACAAACCGCTCATGCCGGCCTTCGCCGATTTTCCCTTTCGCATCAAACGCAGCCACGTGGAAGACGAGGCGGCGTCCGTCGATTTCCAAAAGCTCGCTTTCGCAAAAGACCTTCATGCCGAGGGGCGTGGGGGCGTCGTGGGTGATCTGAAGCAGCGTCCCGACGGTTCCGTCGCCGTCCTCCAAAAACGGGGCGACGCTTTTCCAAGCCGTCATTTCCATAAGCGCCGTCATGGCCGGCGTTGCGAACACGTCAAGCGTCCCGCTGCCCATGGCCTTCGCCGTATTTTCCTCTGTCACCATGACTTCTTCGCGTCCCTTTATTCCAATCGTCAGCATTCCTTTGTACCTCCAATTTCATTTCCTGTCTCATTTTTAAAGCTGAAACGGCACCAGACCGCCGTTTTTCGATTTCAGTATAAAATACTTCCGATGGAATTGCAAGAAGAAAGCCATGTATGCTATACTTATGGTATGAGTCCGGATGCGGCAAAGCCCCGAAAAGGAAAAAACGCGTCCGAAAACGGCAAGGAGGCCCTGGGCACGATGATCTTTATCGGCGGAATCACGCAGAAAACAAAAGAACTTCTTTACCAGGCGGCCGCCATGGTATGCGGCCGGTGCGGGAGATACGGCAGGTACCAGGTTTACATGACGTACATGTGCCTGTCCCTGTTTTTCATCCCGGTTTTTAAATGGAACCGCCGCTACTACGCGAAGACCACCTGCTGCGGGACGCTCTACGCCCTGGCGGAGGACGTGGGACGGCGGATCGAGCGCGGCGAGGAGCTGGAAATCCGGCCGGAGGATCTGACCCTTTTGGAGGACGGCCACAATCCGCCTGCATGGGAGACGAGGGAGCGCCGCTGCCCTGCCTGCGGCTTTTCCACCAGGGAGGACTATGAATACTGCCCGAAATGCGGCCAGAGACTTTTGTAACAGAAAGCATGACAGGAGGTCAGAAAAGCCCATGAAAATCACATACATCCATCACAGCGCATTTCTCGCGGAGACGAGCCATGCCTGCCTGCTGTTTGACTATTTCGAGGGAACGCTGCCGGAAATCCCGGCGGAAAAGCCCCTCTATGTGTTCGCCAGCCACCGCCACCCCGACCACTTTTCCAAGGTGATTTTTGACCTGGCGGACGGCCATCCCGACTGCACGTTTGTGCTCTCCTCGGATATCTGGAGAAAGCGGGTGCCGGACGGCCTAAAGGAGAAGACCGTTTTTCTGGCGCCGGGAGAAAAGCGGGAGATCGGGGGAATTACAGTCGAAACCTTCCGTTCCACGGACGAAGGCGTCGCCTTCTGGTGTACGGCGGACGGAAAGGAAATCTACCATGCCGGTGACTTAAATCACTGGTACTGGGAAGGCGAGGAAGACGAGTGGAACCGGAACATGACAAAGGCCTACCGGGAGGAAATCGAAAAGATGGCCGGGCGGACGGCTGACGCAGCGTTTCTTCCGCTGGATCCGCGGCTGGAACAGTGGTTTTATCTGGGCATCGACGATTTCATGAAGGAGGCCGATGCGAAAGCCATTTTCCCGATGCATTTCTGGGGCCAGTTCGACGTGGCATCCAGGTTAAAGGCGCTTCCCTGTTCCGAAGGCTATCGTGATAAAATCGTGGAAATTTCCAAAGAAGGACAGCAATTTGAGCTTTAAGAAGGAGGACAATATGAATTTTCAGTTTGCGCACAACAATTTCAACGTCATGGATCTGGACAAATCTCTGAAATTTTACGAGGAGGCCCTTGGGCTTAAGGAAGTCAAACGGAAAGAAGCTGAGGACGGAAGCTTCATTATCGTCTATCTCGGCGACGGGACGACGCCTCATAAGCTGGAGCTGACCTGGCTCAGGGACTGGGAAAAGGACCATTATGACCTGGGCGACAACGAGTTCCACCTGGCTTTCATCACCGACGACTTTGAGGCGGCCCATGCAAAGCACAAGGAAATGGGCTGTATCTGCTTTGAAAACGAGAAAATGGGAATCTATTTCATCACGGATCCCGATGACTACTGGCTGGAAATCGTGCCGAAACGATAAGGAGGAAAACTTTATGATGCTGATTAAAGGCGGACGGATCGTGGATCCGAAGAACGGAATGGATCAGACGGCAGATCTTGTCATTGAGAACGGAAAAATCAAGAAAATCGGGACAGGCCTCGAGGACGGCAGCTATGAGACCGTCATCGACGCGTCCGGCTGCGTGGTTGCGCCGGGGCTTATCGACGTTCATGTCCACTTCCGCGATCCCGGACTGACTTATAAGGAAGACATCCAGACAGGCGCCGCCGCGGCGAAAAAGGGCGGCTTTACGACGGTTGTCACCATGGCGAACACGAAGCGGCCGGTGGACAGCGTGGAGACCTTAACATACGTCCTGGAAGAGGGAAAAAAGACGGGAATCAACGTGATGTCGGCCGCCTGCATTTCCGTCGGTATGAAGGGACAGGAGCTGACCGACATGAAGGCCTTAAAGGAAGCCGGGGCTGCCGGTTTTACGGACGACGGAATCCCGATCATGGACGTGAAGCTTGTGAAAACGGCCATGGAACAGGCAAAGGAGTTAAACGTGCCCTTAAGCTTCCATGAAGAAGACCCGGCGTTCATCACGGAAAACGGCATCAATGCCGGGGAAACGGCGAAAAAGCTTGGGATCACCGGCTCGCCGGCGTTAGCCGAGGACTCGCTCGTGGCCCGCGACTGCATGATTGCGCTCCACACCGGCGCCGCCGTGAACATCCAGCATATCAGCTCGAAAAACGCCGTGAAGATGGTGAAGCTTGCAAAGGAGCTGGGCGCAAACGTGACGGCCGAGGTGACGCCGCACCACTTTACGCTGGATGAGACGGCAGTTTTGGAGCACGGCGCCATGGCGAAGATGAACCCGCCGCTTCGGACGGCCGCCGACCGGGAGGCCATCATCGAGGGCATCAAGGACGGCACCATCGACATGATTGCCACCGACCATGCGCCTCACAGTTCGGAGGAAAAGGCCGCAGAGCCCATGTGGAAAGCGCCGAGCGGCATCATCGGCCTTGAGACGGCCCTTGCCCTTGCCGTGACGAATCTGGTAAAGACAGGACATCTGACGATGTCAGAGCTCATGGAAAAGATGAGCTTGAACCCGGCAAAGCTTTATCATTTTGACAAGGGCACCCTTTCGGAAGGCGCCGATGCGGACATCGTGATCTTTAACGAGGACGAAAGCTGGACGGTTACGGAGGACGAGATCGCGTCCAAATCCTGCAACACGCCGTTTTTGGGCCAGACCCTTTACGGAAGAGTCAAATACACCATCTGCGGCGGAGCCGTGGTTTACGAGGATAAGAGATGAAAACATACGAAATGATTCTATTTGATGCCGACGGGACACTTCTCGACTTTGCCAAGGCAGAGGATCGCGGAATCGAGTCCCTCCTTGCGAGATTCGGCGTGCCTGTTACGGCGGAGAACAAAGAAAAATACAGCGTGTTAAACAAAAGCTACTGGCAGCGGCTCGAGAAAGGGGAATTTACCAGGGACGAGATCTTAGGCCTGCGGTTCGAGGACTTTTTTGGAAGCTTCGGTATCACCGTGGACGGCCGCGAGGTAGATCGTCTTTACCGGGAAACCCTTGATACGTCCTCAGACCTGATTGAGGGAGCCGAGGAAATCCTTACCTATCTGAAGGAAAAATATAAGCTTTACATCGTGACAAACGGCGTCGCCACCACCCAGAACCGCCGCCTCGGCGATTCCGGCCTGAAAAAATACTTCGACGGCATCTTCATTTCAGAGGAAGCCGGAGCCCAGAAGCCCCAGGAGGAATTTTTTGAATACTGCTTCCGGCACATGGGACGGCGGGACGTGGAAAACATGCTGGTGGTCGGCGATTCCCTGACCTCGGACATCCGCGGCGCGAACCGGAGCGGCATCGACGCCTGCTGGTACAATCCGAAGGGCGAAGAGAATACGGCCGGCGTCAAGGTGGACTACGAAATTCACGATCTTTCCGAGCTTAAAAAGATTCTCTAGGAAAACGGAAATTTCGCTCCCTGGCTATTGACAAACGTCGTGAGAGTATATATAATAAGGCTTTCCCATATAGAAACTGAAAACTTGACATGTTGAGGGGTGGATATTTTATGAACAAAAATACGACAGATATTACATTGTCTGCTTATTTCAATGACATCGTGATCGGCTATTATGAGGACGAGGGGCTTGTAAAACAGTTCGGGAAACAGCTTGGCTTTGACGTGGATCATGACATGTTCATGGCAGTTTCATTCCTGTATCCGTCCGATGTCAATGTGACGGCTGAGGACAGAGAAAAACTGAACGCACCGGCGGAAAAGGTCATCGAGCTTTCCGAGATCAACAAAAAAATCCAGGGAAAACAGATTATCACGTGTGATGCCGGCGTCTGCGCGATCCTGATTACCGAGGACAAGGCGTCCATGCGCCAGGTTCTTGACAAGGTGAAAGAGATTGTCCCGGCGGAAGTGGAGAAAATCCCTACGGACAAGCGTGTCCGCGTGGGTATCGGAACCATCGAAGGCGGAATCAAGGGAATCAAGCATACCTATTATAATGCACAGGATGCCGTAAAGGCCGGCGAAATCTTCAAGAAAGACCGTACCATCCTGGAATACATGGGCATGGAGATTTACAGCAGCATCAACCAGATGGTTGTAAACTTCGGCGACCGCCTCACAAGAACCGTGCTCCAGCAGCTCGGCGATACGGAAAAGCGTGTGCTCTCCAAGTATTATAAGTGCAAGGAAGACATCGCCCTGACGGCGGAACAGCTCGGCATGAGCGAGGATGAGGTGAAGCACAGCCTGGCTCAGGTAAAGCTCAACACAGGCCTTGACGTAAACGATACGGAGGACAATTTCAAACTCCATTTCATCACAATCGCAAAGAAGGTTCTCGAGAACGACGAGAGAATCAGAAAAAGCAGATAAAAAATTCCGGCAGGCGGAATGCCGCGGCCGGGTACGGAAAGAGGCGTCTCTTCAAATTGGAGGCGCCTCTTTCTTGCATTTTCCCCCGTCATCCCTTATACTTAAACCGATACCTGCAAGAGATTTTAAGAATGCAGGCGGCGGCCAGGCCTTATGCCTGTGCCGCAGAAAGGAAACTGTCATATGAAAACCATGTTGGAGCGCGGAGCAGGGCTTCTGATGCCCATTTCCAGCCTGCCGTCGCCATACGGAATCGGAACCTTCGGGAAAAGTGCCTATGAGTTTGTGGACATGTTAAAAAAAGCCAGGCAGAAATACTGGCAGGTGCTGCCGGTGGGGCCCACAAGCTATGGGGACAGTCCGTATCAGTCCTTTTCTGCTTTCGCAGGGAACCCATATTTCATCGACCTTGATATCCTTATGGAGGAAGGGCTTTTAAAAAAGGAGGAAGTTGACGCCTGCTACTGGGGGGAAGACCCGTCCCAGGTGGCTTACGACGCCATTTTTTATTACCGCTTCCCGCTGCTTAAAAAGGCATACGCCCGCAGCGAATTTAAGGAGGAAGAGGGCTATGAAAAATTTTGCCTGGAAAACTGGTTCTGGCTCGGTGACTATGCCTTTTATATGGCGTTAAAATTCCATTTTGACAACAAAGAATGGCTGGCCTGGCCCGAGGATATCCGCTTTAGGAAGCGGGAGGCCGTGGAAAAGTACCGGGAGGAATTAAAGGACGACATCGACTTTTTCAAATTCCTCCAGTACCAGTTCTTTAAACAGTGGAAGAAGCTTCGTACATACGCCAACGAGCAGGGCATCCGGATCATCGGCGACATCCCGATCTATGTGGCTCTCGACAGCGCCGATGTCTGGACGCATCCGGAACTGTTCCTTTTGGACGAGGAGAACCTGACGCCGGTCAAGGTGGCAGGCGTGCCGCCGGATGCCTTCAGCGAGACCGGCCAGCTCTGGGGAAATCCGCTGTACCGGTGGGATGTCCAGATTAAAACGGATTTCGCATGGTGGAAGGAGCGGATGAAGGCCTCGGCCAGGCTTTACGACGTGGTGCGGATCGACCATTTCATCGGCGTGGTGCAGTATTACACGATCCCTTACGGCGCAGAGGACGGGAAGCTCGGCGAGTGGAAGAAAGGCCCCGGAAAGCTTCTGACGGATGCCATCAATTCCGTCGTGGGCGAGACGAAGATCATCGCAGAGGATCTCGGCGTCTTTAACCCCGATGTGAAGGCGCTTCTCGAGGAAACCGGCTACCCCGGCATGAAAATCATCGAATTTGCCTTCAGCGGCGACCGGTTCAACGAGCACCTGCCCCACATGTATTCGCCGAACTCCGTCGTCTACGGCGGAACCCATGACAACGAGACTCTGGCCGGATACTTTAAGCCCGAGGCGCGCCAGTGGTGGGAGCTTCAGTATATTTCCGATTACATGGGCGTCGCCCACCAGTCGGAGGTGGTGGACAAGGTGTTCTTTACGGCGTATGCGTCGGTGGCAAGCGTCGTGGTGTTCCAGGTGCAGGATGTGTTAAAGTTAGACAACCGGGCCAGGATGAATACGCCGGGCACAGTCGGGAACAACTGGCGCTGGCGGATGACGCCCGGGCAGTTAAAGCAGGAGCATCTGGACAGGCTTTCCTGGCTGGTGGATACCTTCGGGAGATTTTAAGGAGGCAGGCGGATTGGCAAGCGTGAGCGATCTTTTGAAAGTGCCGGCGCTTAAGGGGATCCGGGTTGCGGCCGGAGAGAAAGGACTTGGCCGCCGCGCCGAGCATGTGACCGTTATGGAGGTGCCGGACATCAAGCGGTGGTTAAAGGGAAACGACTTTTTAATTACCAGCTTTTATTCGGTGCGGAAAAGCGAGGAGGAACAGTGCGCCCTGATTCGGGACCTGTCCGATACCTGCTGCTGCATTGCGGTGAAAACCGGGAAATATGTGGCCTCGCTGGCGGAGGGTGTGCGGAAAACGGCGGACGAGTGCGGCCTGCCGCTCCTTGAAATCCCCTTCGAGCTTCCCTATATCGACATCATGATTAACGTCATGTCGGTGCTCATGGAAGAGGAAGGAACCTCCGTGATCCTGGAAAAGTACATCAAGGACATCATCTATGAGAATTACAGCGATGAGACTTTGATTGTGGAGCGGGGAAGGCTTTTTGGAATCGAGGCCGACAAAAACTGGTTCTGTGCCTTAAACGTGGGCGTGTCCCCGAAAGAGGCGCCGGCCGGTCTGCGGTTCTTGAGCAAGCACCTTCAGCAGTTTTTAAAGGATTCTCCGTCCGTGCGCGGCTGTTACAAGCTTTCCCTGGAAAATGGATTCCTGCTTTTAATGGAAACGGCAGATAAGCCAGCCCTGGAAATTCTCGCCGGCCGGCTTTTGGAGGAAGAGGCGGAAAGAGCCATGGAGGCGAGCGGCCTTGCTTCCGTTTCCTGCGGCCTCGGTTCCGTGGAACAGGGCCTTTCGGGAATCCGCGGTACCTACACGGCTTCCTTCCGGGCGAAAAAGACGGGAGCCCTGCTGTTCCCGGGCAAAAATTATTATACCTGGCAGGAGATGCAGCCCTTCTGTACGCTGGAGGAAGTGCTGTCCCAGCGCGGCACCAGGGTATTTGCCGGCGCTCTTTCCATGGTGAAAAACAGGGAAATCCTGGACACGCTGACGTGCTATTACGAATGCGACGGACGCATGGAGCTGGTGGCGGAGCGGATGCACACCCACCGGAACACGATCAAGTACCGCCTGCACCGTCTCCAGGAGCTTACGGGCCTGGATTTAAAGAACCCGAAGGACAATTTTAAGCTCTATCTGGCCGTCCTGGCGCGGAAGCTTCATTCTGCCCAGAGAAATTGTCAAAATGGACAAAAAAACGAAGAAAAAGTTTGAGTGACAGGACAAAGTACACAAGCCCCCGAAACGCTATAATAGAGCTATCAAAGAATAAGGGGGCGGTCCTATGGAACACCGGATCGAAGATATCCAGTATTGTGAAAAGCTCTTCGACGCTTTTTACGATATCGGAAGCACGGCCGAAGGCGGCGTTACGAGACTTGGCTACACAGAAGAGGAAGACCGGATGCATGAGGTTTTTGCGGCTCTCGGGGAAGAACTCGGGTGCACAGTAAAGACGGACGAGGCCGGGAACACCTACGTGATGAACAGCCGGACGGAAAACGGATACTATCTGATCGGATCTCACCTGGATTCCGTAATCGAAGGCGGGAGATATGACGGCGCTGCCGGGATCATTGCAGGGTTAATGGCTGTCCGGTGGGCAGCAGAGGAAGGCCTTTCCATTCCGATCCGTGTCGGCGCATTCCGCTGTGAGGAATCCAGCAATTTCGGCTGCTGCACCATCGGCAGCGGGCTGATTACGAACGAAATCTACAAACAGAATATCGGAGGCCTCATGTCCAAGAACGGGGACCGCCTGGAAGACATCTTTAAAAAACGCGGGTACAATCTGCGCCCTGATAAAATCCGCGGGGTGCAGAAATACCTGGAGGTACATATCGAGCAGGGCAAAATCCTCGAGGAAACCGGCACATCGGTGGGCATCGTCCAGACCATTGCCGGCCCGAGGCGGTTCAAGGTCTACCTGCGCGGCATGGCCGAGCATTCCGGCGCGACACCCATGTACATGCGAAGCGACGCCCTCTGCGCGGCGGCCGAGCTGATTCTGGAAATCGAGCGGATCGGGAAAAAGGAAGCCCTTTATCAGTCAGTGGCGACGGTGGGCGTTGTCACCAACCGTCCCAATGCCTTAAACGTCATTCCCGGCGAGGTAGAGCTGGGAATCGACATCCGCGGCATCGAGGCGGCAAGCCTTGACCGGATGGAACGGGAAATCCGGGAGACGGCCGGCCGGATCTGCGGAAAGCGCGGCATCGAGTACCTGGAGGAAAAAATCAGCGAAATCCCGCCCATCGATATGAGCGCCAATGTGCAGAACGGGCTGGAGGAAGCCGCCAGACGCGCCGGGATCAGCAGCAGGCGGATGATGAGCGGCGCCGGCCATGACGCCATGTCCTTTGCCTCCCTCTGTGAGACGGGAATGGTGTTCATCCCCTGCCTAAAGGGGCTTTCCCATAACCGCAAGGAGTTCACCTCCATTTCCCAGATATGCGACGGTGCGCGTGTGATCTATGAATATCTGAGAGAGGAGGGAGCAAAATGCTGATTAAAAACGGACATGTGATGGATCCGAAATCCGGGCTGGACGAGACGCTTGATATTCTGATCCGTGACGGAAAAATTGAGGGCATCGGAAAGTACCCGGAAAGCGGGGAATACGGCGAGGTCATCGACGCCAGGGGAAAAATCGTGGCTCCCGGCCTTGTGGATGTGCATGTACACTTCCGGGATCCAGGTTTCACGTATAAAGAGGACATGGAGACAGGCGCGGCCAGCGCGGCGGCCGGAGGATACACGACGGTGATCTGCATGGCGAACACAAACCCGGCCGTGGACAATGAGGAGACGCTTTCGGATCTCAGAAAACGCGCCGAGCGGCTGCCGATCCATGTTTTAAACACGGCAGCGGTGACGAAAGGCTTGCAGGGAAAAGAGCTGACAGACATGGAAGGCCTGAAAGCCCTGGGCGCCGTGGGCTTTACCGACGACGGGATTCCGATTAAGGACGTGCGCCTTGTGACGGAGGCCATGCGGCGGGCCGCGGCACTGCGTGTGCCCATCAGCTTCCATGAGGAAGACCCGGATCTCATCGGAAGCTCCGGCGTCAACCAGGGGGCTGTCTCAAAAGAGACCGGTGTTGCCGGGGCCCCGACCGTCTCGGAAGAAGTGCTGATTGCAAGGGACTGCCTGCTGGCGCTCCATGAAAAGGCCAGAATCAACATCCAGCATGTGAGCTCCGGTGTTTCCGTGGACATTTTAAGAACCATGAAAAAGCTTGGCGCCGATATCTACGCCGAGGTGACGCCGCAGCATTTCTCGTTAAATGAGACGGCTGTCCTTAAAAAAGGCGCACTGGCGAAGGTAAACCCGCCGCTTCGCACCGAGGAAGACCGCTACCGCCTGATTGAGGGGCTAAAGGACGATGTGATCGACATCATCGCCACCGACCATGCGCCCCACAGTGCGGAAGAAAAGGCGCGTCCCCTTGCGGAAGCGCCGAGCGGGATGATCGGGCTGGAAACGGCCCTGGCCCTGGGGATTACAAATCTTGTCCGCAGGGGCCATATGACGATGATGCATCTTCTTAAGAAAATGACGGAAAAGCCGGCGGAGCTTTACGGCCTGCCCTGCGGCACGCTGGCAGTTGGGAATGATGCGGATCTTGTGATTTTTGATGAACGGGAAAAATGGACGGTGGAAAATTTCCGCTCCAAATCGGCCAACTCCCCGTTTATCGGAATGGAACTTTATGGAAAAGTAAAATATACCGTCTGCCGCGGGCAGATCGTATATCGGGATGAGGAGGAAAAGCATGAAACATAAACTGATCGGTACGATTTTTGCCGTTCTGTTCCTTTTGGCGTTTCTGCCGCTTCCGTTTACGGAGGGGGAACAGACGATGCTGTTCGGGTGGCTTCCGGCCACGCTGGCATACTGGTGGGTCCTGATGGTGGTGAACCTGGTGTTCGTCTTATGGGTCTGCAAGAGCTTTGTCAAACATGCAAATGAGGAGGAGGAAAAAGAATGATAAACACAGGCGCATTAAGTCTCGGAATCATTTTGCTCTATCTTTTTGCGATGCTGGCCCTGACGCTCTGGAACGGCAAGAAAAAACAGCAGAAAACGGCGGAGGGATTTTTCCTGGCAAACCGCGGCGTCAGCTCGGTGCTTCTTCCGCTTACGATGATCGCAGCCATGCAGAGCACCTTCGCGTTTTTAGGCGCGCCGGGCATGTACTATACCCACGGAATTTCCTATATCTGCATCGTTTTAAGCCAGGTATGGGTGGCTCTGATGGTCATTTATTTCGGAAATAAGATCCGTCTTCTCGCAAAGAAGAAAGGCTATATGTCTCTGGGCGACTATCTGGAGGACAGGTACCAGAGCAAATACATGAAGATTTTCTCTTCCTGCGTTTCGGTTCTTATGACGATGGTATTCCTTTCCATGCAGTACGTGGGGAATGCCCGTGCCATGAACATTGTCGGCGGGGATGCCATCGGATATGAGGCCGCAATCCTCGTGTCCATCGTGTTCTCCCTGCTTTACGTCCTGATCGGCGGCGCCGGCGGCGTTGTCCTTCTGGATGCGGTGCAGGCCATTATCCTGCTGGTTGGTATCGTCGTGGCGGCGTGGATCGCCCTGGTTCCCTCCGGCGGCATTGTGGCCCTGTTTACACAGATCGCCGATACGGCGCCGGAGCTTCTTTCCAGGCCTGGCCCCCAGGGACTTTACACGGGGAAATACTGGATCATGCAGTTCATTGTGCTGCCCTTTGGCATCTGGCTCTGCCCCCATGTATGGATGAAGTCTCTGATGGCAAAAGATGAAAACGCCCTGGCGAAATCGGCTATCAGTATCCCGGTTTCCCAGATTCTGATTTACGGCTTTGCCACCCTGTTCATCGGCCTCGCAGGTCATCTTCTGGTGAGCCCGGATCAGGTGGGCGCGGCAGACAATGTCCTGCCGGTTTTAATGACGACGCGCTCCAAGTGGTACATTGCCGCCCTGGTTATGGCAGCCGCCATCGCCGCGGGAATTTCCACCATCAACGCGATGCTTCTGGTAACGTCCCAGATCGTGTCCCAGGATCTGATCCTGATTAACAGGAAAGGGAAGATTTCCGAAAAGCAGAACATGCTGTTATCGAGATTCATCGTACTTGTGATTGCGGCCGTCTGCGGCGTAATCGCCTTAAATCCGCCGGAAACCCTGGTTCAGATCGTACAGGATGTGGCTTACACGGGGCTTGCACAGCTTGCGCCGCCGTTCCTTCTCGGCCTGTACTGGAAGCGCTGCAATAAGTGGGGCGCAGCAGCCGGCATGACGGCCGGCATTATCATCCTGTTCGGAACGCGGATTCTCAATGTGCAGCCGCTTGGCTGGCCTGGCTTCATGTGGGGCTTCTTTACGAATATCATTCTGACCGTTGTGATTTCCCTGGCCTGCGGGAAGCGGGAACAGGCTTAAAGGAGGGCAATATGGCTAAAATTTTGAAAAATGAGCGGCTGTCCGAGGACTTTTACCTGATGGTCGCCGAGGAAGAAAATCAGGCTGAAATGGGTCAGTTTTATATGCTGAGGGCATGGGATGAGTTCCCGGTGCTCTCGCGCCCCATCAGCGTCTTTGATGCTGATGGAAAGACCGTAAGCTTCCTTTATAAGGCAGTCGGAAAGGGCACGGAAATTTTCTCCCGTCTTGAGGCAGGGGATGAGATTACCCTGGACGGCCCCCACGGAAACGGGTATCCCGACGAGGGGAAAAAGATCGCCCTGGTGGGCGGCGGCGTCGGCATTGCGCCCCTGTACCTGACGGCAAAGAAGCTTAAGGAAAGCGATCCGGAGAGAACCGTGGACATCTACTTAGGTTTCAGCGGCGAGCCGGTGATGATCGAACAGTATGAGGCCGTGGCTGACCGGGTGGTTGTTAATGTGGGCGGCTTCATCACCGATGAGATTGACCCGAGGGAGTATGACTGCATCATGACCTGCGGGCCGGAAATCATGATGAAGGTGCTGTGTGCAAAATGTAAAAAGCTTGCGGTATCGGCGCCGGTTTATGTATCCATGGAAAACCGGATGGCCTGCGGCATCGGCGCATGTCTCGTCTGTACCTGCCGCACATCCGGCGGCAATAAGCGTACCTGCAAGGACGGGCCGGTATTTTTAGGAAGCGAGGTGTTTGGGAATGAGTAAGCGTCTGGAGACAGTATTCGCAGGGGTAACATTTAAAAATCCGGTTGTGCTTGCTTCCGGAACCTGCGGCTTTGGAAAAGAAATGAACGAATATTTCGATATTGAAAAGCTTGGCGGTTTAAGCTCCAAGGGCCTGACACTTAACGCCAGAGGCGGAAACGACGGGATCCGTATCTGGGAGACGCCCAGCGGGATCATGAACAGCGTAGGCCTTGAGAACCCGGGCGTCCGTCATTTCGTGGAACATGAATCCCAGTGGCTGAACGAGAAAAATCTGGTTCACCTGGTAAACCTGGGCGGTCATTCCATGGAGGATTACATCGAGGGCGCCGAGCTCTTAAATGACTGTGACGTCGACATGGTGGAGCTCAACATTTCCTGCCCCAACGTGAAGGCCGGCGGCATGAACTTCGGCGTTAAGGCGGAGACGGCCGCAGAGGTGGTGCGGAAGGTACGTGAAGTGTGCCGTCACAAGATGGTGGTAAAGCTTTCGCCCAACGCCGAGAACATCACGGAGCTGGCGCTGGCCTGCGAGGCGGAAGGCGCCGACGGCCTCTCCCTTACGAATACATATCTTGCGATGGCCATTGACATCAATAAGAGAAAGCCGGTGTTTGACAACGTCTACGCAGGGCTTTCCGGCCCGGCCATCAAGCCGATCTCCCTGCGGATGGTGCACCAGGTTGCCCACGCAGTGAAGATCCCGGTCATGGGCCTCGGCGGCATCACCACATGGCAGGACGCCCTGGAATTTATCATGGCAGGCGCGGCGGTGATCCAGGTTGGAACGGCCTCCTTCATGAAACCGTCCATCGCCATGGACATTATCGACGGACTGGAAAAATATCTGGAAGAACAGAATATCGGCAATATCTCGGAGCTCAGAGGGATTGTATAATGAAGGCAGGCGGGGACGTGTTCCCCGCCTGTTTTTGGCTGTTTGTGGGAAATTCCATGCGGAAAAAGAAAAATAATTCTTATAGCGAAATAAATTTCGTCAAGATGAATACGGATTTTATATAGATTATTGTTTCTCTATCGAAAAAAACAGTGAATAAAATTTCGTAAGTCGGTTGACAGGAAAATCACTGTGTGATATTTTTGTCAGGGCATCGCCGGGGACAGAATTTCGATGGCCTTTCTCAGCCGGCGATACCCGTCAGACCCATATTTTATCCTTTATGGGAAACCATAAAGGATCCCCCTTTTTGGGGAAAATTTTTACATTATTTATACACAAGGAGAGGAACAGTTATGAGAAAACACGCATGGAAAGCCCTGGCGGCCATGTGCCTGGCTGCTTCGCTTCTCGGCGGCTGCGGCGGCGCCGTGGTAGAGGAAGCACCGGCCACGACAGCGGCAGCAGAGAGCACAGAAACCACGGCAGCCGGAACCACGGATACTGCTGCGTCCACAGAAGCTGCCGGAACATCCGCTTCCGCAGGCGGAACCTTCACCTACGCCATCGGCGGCGACACCGGAAACACCTTAAATCCGCTTACGGCAGACGACCGCTACGGCCTGATGGCAAGCAAAATGCTGTATGCACCGTTATATTTTATCAACTTGGACGGTTCCGTTGACTATATTCTTGCAGAGAGCATGGAATCCAACGAGGACGGCACCGTCTGGACCTGCAAGCTGAAACCCGACTTAAAATGGTCGGACGGCGAGCCGCTGACGGCAGACGACGTGGTCTTCACCATCAATGCACACCATGAGAACAGCCCGTCCCTCTATGTAAACGGAGAGCCGATTGTGGCTGAAGCGACGGATGAGACAACCGTTACCTTTACGCTTCCGGCGCCGTCTGCATCTGCCTTCGAGCTTCTTTCCGCGGAGTTATTCATTCTTCCGCAGCATTTCTTTGAGCCGAAGGGGACTTTTGACGTGAACATGCTGGAGGAGACCCCGGTGGGCGCCGGCCCGTATGTCCTGGACGAATACATGACAGGCCAGTACCTGTCCTTCTCCAAAAACCCCAACTACGTTCTTGGAGAAGCCAACATCGATAACATCGTTTACCGGGTCATCGAGAAGGACGACACGGCAACCCTGGCTCTTCAGAGCGGTGAAGTCGATGCATGGGTTGCATCCGCGGCAGAGCAGATGCTTCCGTACCAGAATAATGAAAACTTCAACATTTACAACTATTCCGAGGGCCGTGTGGCTTACATGATGCTGAATTCCGTATCCGAGAACATGAAGGATATGGATTACAGAAAGGGAATCATGCATGCCCTTGACAGAAACGAAATCATGATGGCTGCCTACTCCGATCCGGAGCTTTACCAGCTGGATTACACCTTCCTTCCGCCGATCAACGAATACTACACCGAAGACGTGGAAAAGTATGAGCAGGATCTGGAGCTGGCAAAAGAGCTGACGGCAGGCGGCCCGACCGAGCTGACGCTTCTTTACAACGTGGCTGACGGCGTTCAGGAGAGAATGGCCCTTGCCATCCAGGCTTCCTTAAAGGAAATCGGCATCAACGTGACCTTAAACGGCATGGAGTTTGCCGCATACTTCAATTCCTACATGGATACTACGGACGGAAGCTTTGACCTGTTCTTAAACGGATATGTCATGGGTATCGACCCCAATGCATACTCCTCCCTGTTCTCCACGGAGAAGGAAAACTACACGAGATGCAGCAATACGGAAATCGACGCACTCTGGACAGAGGCAGACATGGTTACGGACACCGAGGCAAGAAAGCCGCTGTACGCAGAGATCCAGAAAAAGATCCAGGACGAGGCGATTTTCTACCCCATCGGTTCCAACTATAAGACGCTGATCGTCAATTCCAGAATCGGAAACGTGGAAGAGGCCGGACTTGTTCCGATCTATTCCATCAAGGACGCTTCCAAGCTTACCATTAACGAGTAGGCAATCCATTCGGCACAAAAACAATGCGCCGCTCCCCGTTCTCATTCGGCGGAGCGGCGCCTTCAGAGAAAATACGGACGAATTACCATGGGCGCCAACCGGTGCGGCATGGTAATTCTGTTTGATAGGAGAAAGTATGCTGAAATATATCATCAAGCGTATTGCTCAGGCCATTCCGCTTCTGATCCTAATTACCGTGATCTGCTTTACGATGATAAATCTGGCGCCCTATGATGCCGTCGACGCGATCACGACGCCGGACATGAGTGCAGCGGAAATCGAGGCGAGAAGAGAGGCCTACGGCCTGAACGATCCGGTTTATGTCCAGTATCTTCGCTGGTTCAACAACATTCTGCACGGCAATTTCGGATATTCCCTGCTTTCCCATACCAGCATCAAATACGATCTGCTGATCCGGATCCCCAACACGATTAAGCTGGTTCTCCCGTCCTATGCGACGGCTTACCTGCTTTCCATCGTCCTGGGACTCCTTTCCGGAAGCAGCAAAAACAAATGGGCGGACAAGATCATTGACGGTCTCTGTTCCATCGGGATTTCCATGCCGACCTTCTGGTTTTCCATGATTTTAATCTATACCTTCGGCTTTGTCTTAAACTGGCTGCCGATCATGGGAATGCACACGGTCGGAGACAATTCCCTCGGGGATTTCTTACGCCACCTGGTTCTTCCGTATGTGACCCTGACGGTCGGCTTCCTTCCGGATCTGACTCGTTTCGTTCGCGGTTCGGCCATTGGGCAGCTCAAAGAGGACTATGTCATTGTCCAGAAGGCCTTCGGTGCGAAAAAGGCGGAAATCCTGTTCCACCATGTCGCCAGGAATGTCATGATCCCGCTGATTACCAAGCTTGGCATGGCACTTCCGCAGCTTGTGACAGGCGCCGTCATCACAGAGACGGTCTTTTCCTGGCCGGGAATCGGAAACTACTTTGTAAAGGCTGTGCAGGGAATGGATTACCCGATTGTCATGGCAATCCTGGTGCTCTCCAGCAGCCTTGTGATTCTCGGAAACCTTCTCTCGGATATCCTTTACTGCATTGTGGATCCGAGAATTAAATCCATGCAGTAGGGAGGTCTGGGAATATGAGCAGTCAAACAGAAAAGAACAAAAAGAAAAAAAGAAACCGAAGAGTTGAGAACGTCATTTACGAGTTTCAGCACAACAGGCAGGCCATGTTTGCCGCTGTTTACCTGATCGCGGTGATTCTCATAAGTATTTTTGTCGTCTTTGTTCCCGGGCTGGATCCGGACGGCATCGACGTTGCAAATAAGCTTCAGGGGCCGAGCATGGCTCACTGGTTCGGCACGGACAACATGGGCCGCGACTACTTTGCCCGCGTCCTCTACGGCGGCCGCGTCTCCCTCGTGGTAGGCGTCCTCGCCATGCTGACCTGCATTGTCCTGGGGGTCTTTGTGGGAACGGTGGCCGGATATTTCGGCGGGGTCGTGGACAGCCTTCTGATGCGTATCGTGGACGTGTTCCAGTCAATCCCGTGGATCGTTATGGTGACGGTTGTCAGCATTTTCTTTAAGAAAGGCCTTTTTTCCATCATCTTCGTCATCGGTATTTTTTCCTGGATGCCTATTGCGCGTCTGGTGCGGTCGGAGGTGTTAAGCTCGAAGGAGCGGGAGTATGTACAGTATGCAAAATTCATTGGCGTCAGCTCCATGACGGTCATGTTAAAGCATGTGCTGCCGTCCGTGTTCCCGACGATCATCACGGCGGCGACGGCGGCCATTGCCAGTGCCATCATGACGGAGTCGTCCCTTTCCTTCCTGGGACTTGGAATCCAGCAGCCCATGTCTTCCTGGGGCTCTCTTCTCCAGCAGGCACAGCAGTATCTCCAGATGGCGCCTTACATGGCGGTTCTTCCCGGTGTGCTGATTATTTTAACCGTATATTCCTTTAATAAACTTGGAGACGTTCTGCGTGTATTCGTAGAACCAAGAGTACAGGCAGGTGAGAAAGATGGCTGATAGCAGAGAAAAGGTACTGGAGGTCCGGGATTTAAACGTGACCTTCCATGCAAGAGGACAGGAAATCCGGGCCGTGCGCGGTGTGAACCTTGATGTTTACCCGGGAGAGATCCTCGGGATTGTAGGCGAATCCGGCTCCGGAAAATCCGTTACCATGAAGGCGGTTCTCGGCATCCTGCCGGAAAACGCTTCCATAAAGGCCGGCAGCCTGAAGCTCCTCAGTACGGAAATGACGTCTCTTTCCGAAGATGAATACCGCAGGCTGCGGGGGAAAGACATGACGATGATTTTCCAGGATCCGATGACGGCACTTGATCCCGTGATGACCGTCGGAAAGCACATGGAAGAGGTGCTGAAACGGAACCTGGGACTGAAAAACAAAGAAGAAATCCGTCAGAAATCCATAGAAATGCTGGACAAGGTGGGGATTCCCGACCCGCCCTCCAGATTAAAACAGTATCCGCACGAATTTTCCGGCGGTATGCGCCAGAGGGTTCTGATTGCCATGGCCCTCGCGTGCGGCCCAAAACTTCTGATCGCCGACGAGCCGACGACGGCTCTGGACGTGACGATCCAGGCCCAGATCCTTGATCTCCTTCAGGAGCTGGAAGAACAGTACCACACGTCCATCGTGCTGATTACTCATGACATGGGCGTTGTGGCGACGGTCTGCCAGAGGATTGCCATCATGTACGGCGGCCTGATTATGGAAACAGGAACGGCAGACGAAATCTTTTATGATCCGAAGCACCCCTATACGAGGGCGCTTTTAAGGGCAATCCCGTCCACGGAATTAAAGGAAGGGGAGAGGCTCCAGGCTATCGAAGGCCTCCCGCCTTCTCTCATAAACCCGCCGGCCGGCTGCCCGTTTGCGGAACGCTGCGAGTATGCCGAAGAGAAGTGCCGCAGAGAGCTTCCGGCTTACCATACGTTTTCGCAGACCCATCAGGCCATGTGCCATATGTGCGCGCCGGAAAAAACGGAAGGAGGAAACTAAATGGATACGGAAAAACTCTTTGAAGTCAGGGACTTGAAAAAATATTTTCCCGTGAAGCGTTTCCTCGGAGGAAAGCCCCAGTATGTCAAGGCGGTTGACGGGATCACCATGGATATCATGAAGGGCGAGACCTTCGGCCTTGTGGGGGAATCCGGCTGTGGAAAGTCCACCCTCGGCCGCACTATGATCCGCATGTACGACGTGACCGGCGGCACGGTTTCCTATAAAGGAACTGATATCACGAAGGCCACGCCGAAGGACATGAGAAAATTCCAGAATAAGATCCAGATCATTTTCCAGGATCCCTATTCTTCTCTGAATCCATTCTGGAACGTGGAAGAGATTTTGCAGGAACCCTTAAAACAGATCGGGATGCCGGAGGGCGAGCGCCGCGACCGCATCGAGTACCTGCTAAACAAGGTGGGGATGAAAAAGGACGACATGGCGAAGTTCCCATACGAATTTTCCGGCGGCCAGCGCCAGAGAATCGGAATTGCAAGAGCCCTGACCGTGAACCCGGAATTCATCATGTGCGACGAGCCAATCGCGGCTCTGGACTGTTCGATCCAGGCCCAGGTTGTCAATATGCTGGAAGATCTCCAGCATGAGATGGGGCTCACGTATTTGTTTGTCTCCCACGATCTCAGCATGATGCGCTACATCAGCACGCGCATCGGCGTTATGTATCTTGGAAATCTGGTGGAGCTGACAGAGAGCGACACTCTTTATGAGCACCCGATCCACCCGTACACGAAGGCACTTCTTTCGGCCCGTCCCGTTGCCGATCCGAAACGGGCGAGAGCCAACCGCAGGATCCGTCTGGTCGGGGAGCTTCCGAGCCCTTTAAAAGTACCGGCCGGCTGCCCGTTTGCGCCGAGATGTCCCTATGCGTCGGATGTCTGCCGAGAGACGCGCCCGGCTTTCCGCGAGGTGGCGCCAGGACATTTTGCTGCCTGCCACCGGGCGGAAGAAATCGGAGACTAAAGCAGGAACAAAAAAGCGTGCCGGTATATTTCTGCATGGATGCGGGACTTTACCGGCCGCCCTTTTCCGGCTTCATACCCGTGTGCGGCAGGCCCGGAAAAACACCGCAGAAAGCCGCCAAATGGGGATTGACACCTGCCGGAAAGTGTGATACATTAAGCTTAATTCCGATGCACTATTGAACTCACATGTTTTTGTAAGTCATTAGCTTGTTATGATGAATTGCAAAAGCATGTGAGTTTCTTAATAAACGCCCAAAATGCAGTTTTATTAGAAAGTAGTCCGGAAAATAAATTTTTATTATGGAGGTACCAAAATGAACAACGGTACAGTTAAGTGGTTCAATCCTGAGAAGGGCTACGGCTTTATTTCCAACGACAACGGCGGAGATGACGTATTCGTACATTTCTCTGCAATCGTAGGCGAGGGCTTCAAGACTCTGGAAGAGGGTCAGAAGGTTACGTTCGATACCGAGCAGGATCCGAAGAACAGCCAGAAGCTCCGTGCAGTAAACGTCTGCAAGCTCTAATCTGACAGAAAACAAATAGGCAATGAGGCCGCCAGTTCCGGGGAAACCTGAGACTGGCGGCATATTTTTAATGTCGTTACAGAAAATTTTACAGGAAAACTCCGCATGAACACAGACAAAAACAAATTACAGAAACTGACCGACATTGCCCGTATGTACTACGAGCAGGACATGACACAAAATGAAATAGCGAAGAAATATAAGGTTTCCCGCCCGCTCATCAGCCGGATGTTAAAGGAGGCCAAGACGGCCGGGATCGTGAAAATAGAAATTTTTCCGCCGTTTCCGGAGGAAAGCCTGATTATGGAACAGGCATGCAGCGTGTTTGGAATTCAGGGCGGGGCTGCCGTGGCCGGCCGCGGCAACGACAACGAAACCAACGATGCCGTATCGGAAGCGGCCGTCGGGTACCTGAAAGGGCTCAGCATGTCCAATTACGGAATCGGATGGGGCCACATTATCGGAAATCTCGTATCCTACATGGAAAAGCAGGAGCCTGTTTCGAGCCTTGCAAAAAAGGTGTGTCCCCTCATCGGAAACAGCGGCGTCGGGAACAGGAACTACCATTCCAATGAGCTGGTGCGGGTCTTCGCGCTCCAGTGCGGCGGTGCGCCGGAGTATTTTTATGCGCCCTTTGTCGTTACCTCAGAGCAGGAACGGGAGATTTTTGAGGAGCTGGAAAGCTACCAGATGATGAAGCGCACCTGGGAGAATCTGGAGGTGGCCCTCGTCAACATCGGAAACTACCCGTCGGTGCCGGATTTTGCTACGGAGGCCAGGTACGGAAGTATTCTCCGGGAACAGAAGGCTGTGGGAAAGATTTTAAACTATTACATGGATATCCAGGGCCGGATTTTCCACTCCGATACGGATTACGCGCTCCAGATTCCGCTGGAGCTTCTGCGGCAGGTGCCCCATGTGGTCGGGATCTGTTCTGCCAACACGAGCCCCAAGGCCCTGACCGGCGCCCTGCGGACGGGGCTGATCCGCCATCTGATTGCACCGGCGGACATTTTAAAGGCGGCGGCCGAAATGGCGGAGAACGGATGATATGCCCGATAGAAAAGAAAATAGAAGTTACAAATGTAACACTCGAAAATGCTAAAATATTTTTGAGTGTTATTTTTTTGTGCATTAAGCACAAATATTGTGGAGGAATATACGGAGATATTACAAAAATAGCCTTCGGACATTGACATGTGTGATAGAGAATGATACGATAGGGTTACTAATGAAACATGCTCGGAAGGGGTGACGAAAATGACAATCACAAAGGAAGGGCTCAAGGGAATGCTTTCCCGCGCAGCCGAGCTGTGGATAGAGAACCGCGACTATTTAAGTGAGATAGATTCCCGGTTCGGGGACGGCGACCACGGCGTTACCATCGGAAAAATTGCCGGTATCATAAAAAAGGATCTGGAGGAATGGGACGACGCCTCCATGTACGATTTTCTCGATGATCTGGGAATGGATATCATGGCAGTGAGCGGCGGAAGCGCAGGCCCGCTTTACGGAACCATGATCGGCGGCCTGGCAGGCCCGTTGGAGGATGCGGACGAAATTGACGGGGAACTGTTAAAGGCCATGTTTGCGGCGTCTTTGGAGTCTATGGAGGACATCACGAAGGCCAAGGTCGGGGACAAGACCATGATGGACGCCCTGATTCCGGCTGTCGAGGCGGCAAAGGCTGTGGGAGACGATGTCCATGAAATCCTTGAGGCGGCCAAGGAAGCGGCGAAAAAGGGCGCAAAGGAAAGCGAGCAGTACGTCTCAAAATTCGGGCGAGCCAGAAGCTATAAAGAGGAGACTATTGGGACTCCCGACGCCGGCGCCGTCAGCACCTCGCTGTTTTTTGAGGGGATTTGCGGCGGGCTCTCGGCTTAATCGGAGCGGAAACGAAACGGCCGCAAGGCCGGGAACATAAATGAAGGAGGAAACGACCATGAAAATGAAGAAATTCATCAATTCCCAGGATAACCTGACCCCGGAGCTTTTAGAGGGCTTTGCGGCAGCCAATAAGGATCTTGTGACCCTTGGGGATGAGCGGATGATTATCAACAATCAGTTAAAGGACGCAGACCGCGTCACCATCGTGACCCAGGGAGGTTCCGGCCATGAACCGGCCATCAGCGGCTTTGTCGGCGAGGGCATGGTAGACATTTCCGTTGTCGGCGACGTGTTTGCGGCTCCCGGCCCGCAGGCCTGCTTTGACGCCATCAAGATGGCTGACAAGGGAAAAGGCGTGCTTTACATCGTTTTGAACCATGCAGGCGACATGCTGACGGGAAACCTCACCATGAAGATGTGCAAGAAGGAAAAGCTAAACGTCATGAAGGTTGTGACCCAGGAGGACATCGCCAACGCGCCGAGAGAGAACAGCGACGACAGGCGCGGCCTCGTGGGCTGTATCCCGACTTATAAGATTGCAGGCGCAGCCGCAGCGGAAGGAAAGAGCCTGGAAGAGGTGGCGAGAGTCACCCAGAAATTTGCCGACAACATGGCGACGCTTGCCGTTGCCGTCCGCGGCGCAACCCATCCGTCCACCGGCAGCATGCTGGCTGACCTTGGTGAAGACGAGATGGAAATCGGCATGGGACAGCACGGCGAGGGCGGCGGCGGACGCCAGCCGATGAAGTCCGCAGACGAGACGGCCGAGATCATGATTAACGCCCTGTTAAAGGACTTGAGCATCAAAGAGGGCGAGAAGGTCATGTTAATCTTAAACGGCACCGGCGCGACGACGCTCATGGAGTTATTCATCATTTACAGAAAATGCGAGCAGCTCCTTAAGGAAAAGAACATCGAGATCGTGGCAAATTACGTGGGCGAGCTTTTAACGGTTCAGGAGCAGGCCGGCTTCCAGATGTTCATGGCAAGAATGGACGATGAGCTTCTCCACTACTGGAACGCTCCGTGCAATACGCCGTATCTGAAGAAATAAGGATTACACAGCGCGCTGGCGGGGGGCTTCTCCGGCAGCGCGGGGAAGGGAGCAAAGAAGTGGCAGATAAAGACGGAAACAAGCTGGCGAAGGATTATCATGTGGACGTGAAACAGGAAAACCAGCTTTTTTATGTGAAGGGGAACGATCATGCCGACTGGGGCATGAAAGACCGCCTTTCCAGGATTTTTAACCCGAAGAGCGGGCGCACCGTGATGCTGGCCTTTGACCACGGCTACATCATGGGTTCCACGGCCGGGCTGGAGCGGCTGGATCTTGTGGTTCCGAAGCTGGCGCCGGCCATCGACGTGTACATGGCGACGCGCGGCGCCATCCGCACCTGCGTTCCGCCGACCTTCAACAAGGCGCTGGCTCTGCGTGTGACGGCAGGAAGCAGCGTCCTTGACGACGACATGAGCCATGAGGTCATCGGTGTGGACGTGGAAGACGCGATCCGCATGAACGCTGCCTGCATGGCTGTCCAGACGTTCATCGGGGCGCCTGGTGAAAAGGCATCCATCGACAACCTCTGCAAGACCATCGATGCGGGAAACCGCTACGGGATCCCGACGCTCGGCGTTGTGGCAGTCGGAAAGCAGATGGAGCGGACGACGAAATTTTTCCTGCTGGCAACGAGAATGTTAGCAGAATTTGGAGCGAACATGGTGAAGACCTACTACTGCGAGGACTTTGAAAAGGTCGTCGCGGCCTGCCCGGTGCCGATTGTCATGGCCGGCGGGAAGAAGGTGCCGGAGAATGAGGCGCTTGAAATGGTTTACCGTGCGGTTTCCGAGGGGGCAGCAGGCGTGGACATGGGAAGAAATATCTTCCAGGCAGAAGACCCGCTTGCGATGGCGGAGGCCGTTGCCAAGGTAGTCCATGAGGACTTCAAGGCGGCCGAGGCCTATGAGTATTATTTAGATAGAAAAGAAAAATAAGAGAGGGGCAGAAGCTATGGCAGCAGAATATATGCACATCGGGATCCCGATCACAAACAAAAAGCCCGGCATGACCTACAACGAAGGCATGAAGTTCTGGGTCAGCAATGTGGACGATTATGATTTTAAGATCGAATACCTGAAGTTTGAGGAAGGGACGCCGTTCCCGGAAATCCTTCACCATCATCCCCATGTGGCTTACAAGGTGGACAACCTGGAGCACTACGTCGAGGATGCGGATCAGGTGATCTGCGGCCCCATGGAGGCCGGCCCCGGCGCAAGACTTGCCTTTGTTATCAAGGACGGCGCCATCATTGAGTTGTACGAGCAGAAATAATCGTTTTCGGAGTGAAACGCCGCCGCGGCCTTCCGTTTTGGGAGGTTTCGGCGGCGTTTGCTGGCCGGAAGGGCTTTTTGGCAGCAGGAAAAGAGGAAAAAACAAACAAAACCCTTGCAAAATCAGGGATTTCCTAATAGAATAAGAGCGTAACTTCAGAGGGGAATGAAAAGCCCCTCTTTTTGACGGAGAAATTCCGAAGGCATGCGGGTGTGAGGACGGCGGCAGTGCGTCCGGGGAGATGGCGCGCCGGTGCGTCTGGCCTGAGCGTTTTGCGGCCTGAGAGCTGGTGCGGCGGTGTGGCGGCCTGGGCCGCGAGGATGCCGCTGGCCGGGGAGTCAGCGCGCCGCGGGTTCCCGGCGCCCGGGATGTTGCTTTCGGCCGGTGCGTCCGGCATTGCGCTCGTGGGATGCCCCGCTTCCCACCTTGCCTTCGTGGAATAAAAAAGGAGAAGAAAGAATGATAAGTGCCAATAATGTGACACTGCGTGTAGGAAAAAAAGCATTGTTTGAAGATGTCAACATCAAGTTCACCGAAGGGAACTGCTACGGCCTGATCGGTGCCAACGGCGCCGGAAAGTCCACCTTCCTAAAAATCCTGTCCGGCCAGCTTGAGCCGACAAACGGTGAAATCGCCATGACGCCGGGCCAGCGCCTTTCCTTCCTCCAGCAGGATCATTTCAAATACGACGAATTCCCGGTCATTGACACGGTCATCATGGGAAATAAGCGTCTCTACGATATCATGAAGGAAAAGGACGCCATCTACATGAAGGAAGACTTCACCGACGAGGACGGCATCAAGGCCGCCGAGTTAGAGGGCGAGTTTGCCTCCATGAACGGATGGGAGGCCGAGTCCGACGCAGAAAACCTGTTAAACGGCCTTGGCGTAGAGACAGAATTCCACTATAAACTGGTAAAAGAATTGACAAGCCCCCAGAAGGTAAAGGTGCTCTTGGCCCAGGCGCTGTTCGGAAACCCGGACATCCTGCTTCTTGACGAGCCGACGAACCACTTGGATCTCGACGCTATCGCATGGCTCGAGGAGTTCTTAATCAACTTTGAAAACACGGTCATCGTGGTTTCCCACGACCGCTATTTCTTAAACAAGGTCTGCACCCAGATTGCCGACATCGACTACGGGAAAATCCAGCTCTATGCCGGAAACTATGATTTCTGGTACGAGTCCAGCCAGCTCATGATCCGCCAGATGAAAGAGGCAAATAGAAAGAAAGAGGAGAAGATCAAAGAGCTCCAGGAGTTCATCCAGCGGTTCTCTGCGAACGCCTCCAAATCCAAGCAGGCGACGTCGAGAAAGCGCGCCCTGGAAAAGATTGAGTTAGACGAAATCAAGCCGTCCAGCAGAAAGTACCCGTACATCGACTTCCGCCCGTTCCGTGAGATCGGAAACGAGGTTCTCTCCGTGGAAAACCTCACGAAGACCATCGACGGCGTAAAGGTGTTAGACAATATTTCCTTTACTCTGGGACGCGAGGACAAGGTGGCTCTTGTGGGCCCCAATGAGCTGGCAAAGACAACACTCTTTAAGATTCTCATGGGCGAGATGGAGCCGGATTCCGGAAGCTACAAGTGGGGCTTAACCACGAGCCAGTCCTACTTCCCCAAGGACAACAGCGCCGAGTTTGCCAACGATGACACGATTGTAGACTGGCTGACCCAGTATTCGCCGGAAAAAGACGTGACGTATGTCCGTGGTTTCCTGGGAAGAATGCTGTTTGCCGGTGAGGACGGCGTGAAGAAGGTGCGCGTCCTTTCCGGAGGCGAGAAAGTGCGCTGCATGCTGTCGAAAATGATGATTTCCGGCGCCAACGTGCTGCTGCTCGACGAGCCGACCGACCATCTGGACATGGAGGCCATCACGGCGTTAAACAACGGCATGAAGAAATTCCCCGGCGTCATGATTTTCTCCTCCCGTGACCACCAGATCGTCCAGACCACGGCCAACCGGATCATGGAGATCATCGGCGGCAAGCTGATCGACAAGATCACTACCTACGATGAGTATCTGGAAAGCGACGAAATGGCAAGGAAGAGATTTACGTTCACCGTTACGGAGAGCGAAGAGAACGACGATTGATTTGCTGTATAGAAGAAATAGAAAAGGCAGTCCTTTTTCCGGCGTGTGCCGGGAGGGGGACTGCCTTTTTGTCATGTCTGCGTCCTGAAAAATAAGTATTATTTATGTGAATCCTGTGATATAATACTTATACAGACAGCATTCCTGATCATATAGGAAGGAGAGCGGATACAAGTATGACAGTTGATAGAAAAGTGAGCAGTATCGAGTCCAGTTTTCGGATGGAAAATATGAAGTTTGATAACGAATGCCGAAATAGAGTTGCTGGAATCCTTTCCGGAAGAATTTCATCGGCCGAGGCCATATCGGAGTTAAATAAAAAGTACGGTGTATCCAAAGCAAAACGTGAAAGATCAAGAATATAATTATTTTTATGATGACTGCTGCGATAGAAAGTATTGTTATCCGGGTACGAATGTTTTAAGAAATAAATTAAATATTCGAGATCTTGAAACATTACGTGATGCTGAAAGAGATTATTCAGCAGTCCGCCAGGCAGAGCTTGATAATAAAGGCGTTACTGGTGATTTTTCAATCAAACATCTTTGCTCGATTCATAGACATCTTTTCCAGGATGTTTATTCGTGGGCCGGAAAAATAAGAACTGTCGATATATCGAAAGGGACAATGTTTTGCTTGGTACCGTTTATAGAAACACAATTTGATGAGTTATATCGAAAATTAGTGAGAGAAAATTACTTAGCAGATATAACCGATAAAAAAGAGATGTCAATTCGTTTGGCATATTATTTAGGTGAGTTAAACATGATCCATCCATTTCGTGAGGGAAATGGACGAACGCAAAGAATTTATATTGAGCAATTATGCAAAAATAATGGTAGATTTGAGCTTGATTTTTCGGAAATAACAGGCGATGAAATGCTTCACGCAAGCATTCAGTCGGCGAGATCAGATAATGATTTGTTAGAAAAAATTATTTTCAAGTGCCTGACAGAAATAGGAATCTGAGAAAGAACGGAGGAGCAAAGCTTCCTGTTCAACAGCAAAAAACGCTGCCCCTTTTTACGGTGACAGCGTTTTTTATATTCAGGCATTGATCCTTTTTACACCACAGGAATCGCCGGCTTTTTCAAAATCCGCTTCATGGCCAGCAGATAGACGATGATGGACGCCAGCGGCCCGAACACGTCGGAAAGCGGCTCGGCGTAAAAGGCCGCTTTTGCGCCGAACATGGCCGGCAGGATGAAAAGAGCCGAGAAATAGACGAGCTTTCGGAAAAACGAAAGCGGCAGGGACAGCCGTACCTGCCCGATGCCTGTGAAGCCGTCCACAATCTCATACTGGATGCCCAGCGGGATGACGGACAAAGTACAGACGCGGATGGCCCACATGGCTTCCTCAGCCAGGGACGCGTCGGAAGTAAACAGGCGCACAAACAGCGGCCCGGCGGCTGTCCGCGCCAGGACGAATAGGAGTGCCGTGTAGCCGGCTGCCAGGATAAAAATGTATTTCTGCGCTTCTTTCACTCGGTTCGGCTGGTTCGCGCCATAATTGAAGGCCAGGATTGTCTGCGTCCCGCCGGTGATGCCGCCGAGAGGCATGGTGATGATTAACATAAAGCTTTGGACAATGGTGGCGCAGGTGACGAGCAGATCGCCCTCTGCTGGCCCGCCGTAATTCTGGAGAACGGCATTCATGGCGATAATCATCACGTTGTCGATGGCGATGATGATGAACGGCGTAAAGCCGATGGAAAGGATTTTCCGCATGATTTTTAAATCATATCCGCCGAAGGTGATTTTTACAGGCACCTGCTTCCCGAACAGGAAGGCAAGGACGAAAACACAGCTTGCCACCTGGGAAAGAACCGTCGCAATGGCGGCGCCGGCGACACCCATGTCAAAAAGGAAGATGAACACGGGATCCAGGATGATGTTTAACACCGCGCCGATCAGCACGGAAAACATGCCGGTCTTTGCAAAGCCCTGGCAGATGATAAACTGGTTCATGCCGGTGGACATGAGGGCGAAGAACGTCCCTGCCAGGTAGATGGAAAAATATGTATTGGAATAGGGGTACGTGGTGTCGCTGGCCCCGAACATCCGCAGCATGGGCTCGCGGATCGGGAAAATGGCCGCAACCATCAGCACGGAAAACAGGATCAGAAGCAGGAAGGAATTGGCGAGGATTTTCTTCGCCTGCGCCAGGTTCCCCTCACCCATTTTCATGCTCATAAGCGGCGAGCCGCCGACGCCGACTAAAAAGGCGGCCGAGCCCACCATGGTGACAACGGGCCCGCAGACGCCGACGCCTGCCAGGGCCACGCTGCCGACTTCCGGGATATTCCCGATGTACATCCTGTCCACAATGCTGTAAAAAACGCTGACAAACTGCGCCAGCATGCTCGGAACCGCGATTCGGAACACAAGCTTTTTGATATCGTCGCGCCCGAGATCATTTTCTAAGGCCATCTTTCGTTTCCCCCTGTTGTTCTGATAGTCGTGCGGACAAGGAAAATGTCCATGGATAATCTTACACGGAATCCGGAGAAAGTCAAGCAAGAAAGCAGGGGATTTGGGTTATTCCTCATCCCCGCCGGCCCACATCTTCACCGGCATTCCATTGACCTCCACATTGTCTTCCACGGCGATTAAAAGGAATCTCCGCCCCTCAATCGTGCGCGTCTCGATGAGATCCAGACGGTCGGGGCTTACCTTTACCTCCACGTCAGGCGTCTTCACGGCAAATTTCCCGGAACCTGTAATGGCCGGCACGAGAATCGTGGTGTTTTCGCCTGCCGTCTCCTCATAAACCTTGTCGAATCGTTCCAGCTTCTCCGTCTCCACGCCGCTGCGCTCCAAAAGCCCGCGAACCTCATAGGAGCCAAGCCGGAGCGGCTCCATGTCTTCCTTGTGTTCCTCGGCAAGCTCCGCGAGATTTTCATGGAGCTGTTTTGCTAGCTCGTAGCCGCATTCCTCGCCCAGCGTGTCGCTTAAAATCTCCTGGAACACTTCTTTCTGTGCCTTAAAGGAGATCGGCGGCCGGCAGCCTAAGCAGGTGTCGATAAACTCCAGATGCAGCTCCTCTGGGTTCTTGGAATAGTAGAGAAGCCCGTGGATATCGGTGCTGCGGTCGTTGAAGGCCGGGAACAAAAAGCCGGTCATCGGCGCCTGCACCCACCAGTCACGGACGCGCTCCTCGATGCTGTTGGTGGTTTCGTTGTAGGAAAGGCCCGGCTCGGAAAGCTTGACCGGGCAGATGCAGCAGAGGATATGGCTGTACACCTCGTCGGAGGCGTCGAACATCTCGTCGCCGTCAGAGGCCTTTCCGGGAATGTCGTAGGCGCTGTGAATCAGGATAATGTAATAATTCTCTCCGTAATCATAATTTTCAATAACCTTCTGGTAGAACGCGTCCACATCGCCGTCGTCGGAAAGCTTGTCGGCCCGCAGCTTCATGAGCAGGCTGTGGGCGCTGTCCTCGCCTTCGTCATGGATGGAATACTCCAGGTTGTGAAGGTTTTTCCCGAGGGAGCCGGACATGGACTTTTTAAAAATTTCGTAGTATTTATAGATTTCCTCTTCTGAGAGGGCAAAAAACGCCTCTTTTAACGTCGTTCGGATCTGTTTTTCCGCATCCACATAGCAGCCGCAGATCCGCGTGATGGCGTTGTTGTCTTTTTTGAACTGTTTCTTAATTTCGGAAATTTCACGTTTATTCATGATACTTATACTCCTTATGGGCCGGCGGGCAGCCAGCCTCTTTTAAAGCTTCAAAAGCCGTTCGGCATAATACATGGCAGCCACATGGACGGCCTGGACGAGCCCGCCCTCTTCCATGAGCTTTTTCGTTTCCGCGGCGGAGAGCACAACAACCTCGATGTCCTCGGTGGCGTCAAGCTCCTGCTCTTTTACGCGGCGGCAGCCGGTAACAAGATAGCAGTGGGCAAAGTTGCTGAGGCTCGAGGCATTGGGCGCCACCTTGCAGAGAAACACCGGTTCATTGCCGGCATATCCGGTTTCTTCCAGAAGCTCCCTCTTTACGGCCGCCGCCGCATCCTGGTCGGATTCCTCGATGCAGCCGGCCGGGAATTCCAGAAGAATCTGCTTTGTGCCATGGCGGTACTGCCGGATAAAGATAAAATCCCCGTCCTCGGTGACGGCCACCGCCACAACGAAATCCGGGATTGAGTTGACATAAAACGGAGAAACCTTCGTTCCGTCGGGAAGTTCACAGTCGTCGGCATGAAGATTGATCCAGCGGTTTTTGATGACCGTGGTGGAACCGTTTAAAATCCAGGGCCTGATAGCCATAGGATCCCTCCCTCGCGTTAATTTTTTGTGCGGTCAGCCAGGGCTCTGAGGCCCAGGGTGTAGACGTCGGCGCCGAGCCCGATGATGATGCCGGAGGCAATGGGCGAAATGACGGAATGGTGCCGGAACTCCTCCCGCTTATGGACGTTGGACATGTGAAGCTCGATGATCGGGCATTCCAACATCTCAAGCGCGTCGGAAATTGCATAGCTGTAATGGGTCCATGCGCCGGCATTGATTAAAACGCCGTCATATTTTTCCAAATATGCCTCATGGATCTTGTCGACCATGGCGCCCTCGCTGTTCGTCTGAAAGCATGTGACCGACACGTTTAATTCATCGGCCAGAGCCATCACGCGGCCGTTGATCTCGTCTAAGGTGATGGTTCCGTATTGTTCCGGGTTCCGTTTTCCGAACATATTGTGATTGACTCCGTGGAGCAGCATAAATTTCTTCATAATAAAAATTAACCTCCTCATGTCCTGATAGGAAATATTTTACCTTCGCACGGCGCCGTTTGCAAGCACGAATAAAATCCGGGGACATGCAGACAATAAGGAAAGCTCTGCGAAAACAAAAATCCGGCATGGAAGCCGGGAAAGGAGAACATTGCCATGAGCCGTTTTTTACAGTGCAAGGAATGCCATGGAATCTGCCTCGTCCTCTTTGGAAAGGAAGATGCAGGCTGCGGGACGTATGAAAAGCTTCATGCCAACACCTCCGATGGGGCTGTGGAAAAGCATCTGCCGGTGGTGAAGGCGTGGAAAAATGTTGTGGAGGTGCGCGTCGGGGAAAACGATCATCCAATGGCCGATGACCATTTCATCACATGGGTCTACCTGGAGACGACCCGCGGCGGCCATCTTCGCGTCTTAAAGCCGGGCGACGAACCGGCCGCAGTCTTTTCCTTAAGCGATGAGGAAAAGCCGCTTGCCGTTTACGAATACTGCAATCTCCACGGCCTCTGGAAAAAGGAGCTGGACGCCTGACGGAAAAGCCATTGACAGACGGAAGCAGGCCGATTATGATGGGAGAGGCGAACGTTTTGGCCGGCGAAAAGCCGGCCGAAACCGCCTGAAAAACACAGCAGGAGAAACACCAATATGAATAAAGAAGAAACGAATGTTTTCGGCGTGCTGATTACCATCCTCGGAGGCTGTCTCTGGGGCTTTTCCGGCGCCTGCGGGCAATACCTGTTTGAGTACCACGGAGTCACGGCAAAGTGGCTCGTCCCGGTTCGGCTCGTGACGGCCGGCAGCCTGATGCTTGTCTATTTCATCATCAAAGACAGGAAAAAGGCCTTCCGGATCTGGAAAAAGGGGCGGAATGCCGTGGATATCCTGGTTTACGGGATCGCCGGCATGATGCTCTGCCAATATACATATTTTGCGACCATCGAAATGTCGAATGCGGGAACGGCCACGGTACTCCAGTACCTTGCGCCCGTCATCATCATGGTGCTTGTCTGTGCCATGGAAAAGCGTGCGCCGAAAAAGACGGAGCTTTCAGCGCTCCTTCTGGCTGTGGCCGGCATTTTCCTGATCGCTACCCACGGAAACCCCGGCGAGCTTGCGGTGTCCCCCGGCGCCCTTACCATGGGGCTCGTCTCGGCCTGTACGGTTGTGATCTATAATCTCCAGCCCAAGAACCTTCTGGTGCAGTTCCCGGCGGCCTATCTTCTGGCATGGGCCATGTTCATCGGCGGCATCGTATTAAGCCTGATTTTCAAGCCGTGGCAGTACGCGGTCAGCGTCGATGCCGGGCTGTTTCTTGCCATGGCAGCCATCATCGTCCTCGGCACCATGACGGCCTTCAGCCTTTACATGACAGGCGTCCGCCTCATCGGCCCGTCGAAAGCCAGCCTCTACGCCTGCGTCGAGCCCATCGCGGCGACGCTTCTCTCGGCCGTCTGGCTCAAAGTCCCGTTTCAGGCCATTGACCTGGCCGGTTTTGGCCTGATTATTGCGACAATCTTAATCCTTGCGGCAGAGGATGTCAAAAAGCAGAAAGCGTAGGCGGCCCGAAAGCCCTGCGCTCTTACAGCGCAATCAGGCTCTCATCCTCCGGCACATAGAGGTTTCCGCTGTAATACCGCTTTCCCTCGTTTAAGTACAGGCGCCTGCGGCCGGCGATGTTGGAGTCCTCGGTATGCCATAGTACCAAATTTGGTATGCCCATGGATTCCGCCAGCTCGCAGGCCTCTTTTACGGTGCTGTGGTGCTTTTCATATGGCTTAAAAAGATCCCGGTCGGCATAGAGGCAGAAGGCCTCATGGAGCAGCCACCCCGTCCCGCGCACATACGCCTCGCAGGCCGGATTGTAGGGCTCGTCCCCGAGGAACGTCAGCTTCTGGCCGTTGTTTAAAAGAAGCGTGAAGCCGAACTGCTTTGCCTTCGTGGAATGAATGTCAAAAAATGTCACCTCGTAATCGAGGATCTGCTTTTTCTCCCCGTCCTTTAAGGGAACGAGATGGATGCGGCTTTCCAGCATGTCAAAAAACTTCTTCTGGATCGTCAGGCGGCAGAGGGTGGTGATAGTCTCCACCAATTCTTCATGGCAGTAAATATAGGCGTCGCCCTCATAGGCTTCCTGCCGCATTTTTGAGGCGATCATCCGCACCATCCAGACGATGCCGAGGATGTGATCCGTGTGTTCGTGGCTCACAAAAATATGGTGGATTCTGGAGAGGGGGATCTCCATATTTTCCAGTATCCGGAGGATCCCGTTCCCGCCGCCGGCGTCCACCATGAAATATTCGTCCTGGTTTCTCAGGGCGAAGCATGTATTATAAAGCTTTGTCACGGCGGCATTGCCGGTTCCAAAGACATAAATCAGCTCTCTGTCCATAAAAATCTCCTCTCTGATCCTTTCCCAGGTTGTCTTTTAAATATGAATATGTTACTATAAATTCAAAAGAAAAGCAATTCCCGGCAGAAGAAAACAGGGGCTTTTGGGGGAAAGACGGATCTGCCGGCATATGCAAGGGGAGGTAGCAAAATGAGAGATTTGGCGTATCTGCGCCTTTTGTCGAAGGAATATCCGACTGTGAAGGCGGCATCCAGTGAGATCATCAACCTGACGGCCATCCAGGGTCTTCCGAAGGGAACCGAGTATTTCTTCAGCGACCTGCACGGGGAGTACGAGGCATTCATCCATCTGTTAAAGAGTGCGTCGGGAATCATCCGGGAAAAAATTGCAGAGACCTTCGGCTATGTGATCTCGGAGGCAGAGGAAATCGCCCTGGCAAACCTGATCTATTATCCGGAAAAAGCGCTGCACAGCGTGAAGCGGGAAAAGAAATTCACGGAGGACTGGCAGAAGATTACGATTTACCGCCTGGTTCGGATCTGCAAGGAGGTTTCCTCCAAATACACACGTTCCAAGGTGAGAAAGAAAATGCCGCCGGCATTCGCCTACATCATTGACGAATTGCTGCACGTCGATTATAATGACGACAACAAAAAAGTCTATTACGACGAGATTATCCGCTCCATCATCGACATCGAGATGGGGGCTGAGTTTATTGTGGCCCTCTGCGAACTGATCCAGAATTTAACCATCGACAATCTCCATATCATCGGAGATATTTTTGACCGCGGCCCCCGCGCCGATATCATCATGGACGAGCTGATGCAGTTTCACGACGTGGATATCCAGTGGGGGAACCATGACATCTCATGGATGGGCGCCGCCACAGGAAACCTGGCCTGCATATGCAGCGTGCTGCGGATTGCAATCCGCTATAACTGCTTTGACCTGTTAGAGGACGGCTACGGCATCAACCTGCGCCCGCTGTCCATGTTTGCAGCCAGGGTTTACAAGGACGATCCCTGCGAGCGCTTCATGCCGAAGATTCTGGACGAAAACATTTACGACGCGGTGGATCCCGGCCTGGCGGCCAAGATGCACAAGGCCATTGCCGTTATCCAGTTCAAGGTGGAGGGGCAGACCATCGCCCGCCATCCCGAATTTGGCATGGATGACCGGGTTCTGATTAAGAATATCAACTTTGAAAAAGGAACCGTGAAGGTTCGCGGCAAGGAATACAAGATGCTGGATATGCAGCTTCCGACGGTGGATCCCAAGGATCCGTTAAAGCTTACGAAGGAGGAAGAAGAGCTGCTTCACACCCTCTGGCTCTCCTTCAAGCACAACAGCACGCTGCACCGCCACATCAAATTCATTTACTCCCACGGCGCCATGTACAAGTGCTGCAATTCCAACCTGCTTTATCATGGCTGCATCCCGATGAAGGCCAACGGGGAGTTTGACGAGATGAGCATCAACGGAATCGTCTACTCCGGAAAGCGGCTCCTGGATTTCATTGACGACGCCGTAAAAATGGCATATTTCCTTCCGGAGGAAGACTCGGCGAAGGAATGGTACCGCGATTTCATGTGGTACTTGTGGTGCGGGCCGAAATCCCCGCTTTACGGAAAGGATAACATGACGACCTTCGAGAGCTATTTTATTGCCGACAAGGCCGCTACAAAGGAAAACATGAACCCTTACTACCAGTTAAGCGCGAAGGAAGAGTTCTGTGATAAAATACTGAAGGAATTTGGGCTCCCGGAGGAGGGCTCCCATATCATCAACGGCCATGTGCCGGTGAAATTAAAGGATGGGGAAAGCCCTGTAAAGGCCGGAGGAAAGCTGTTCATCATCGACGGCGGCCTGTCGAAGTCTTACCAGCCGAAGACCGGTATTGCCGGCTACACGCTGATTTTCAACTCCAGGCACCTGGCCCTCGCCGAGCACAAGCCCTTTGAGCCCAACAAGGAGAACACGCCGAAGGTCACAATCGTGGAAAAGATGAAGAACCGCATCATGGTGGCCGATACGGACACGGGAAAAGAGCTGGCGGCCAAGATTGCAGACTTAAAGGAGCTGGTGGCGGCCTACCGCGGCGGAATTCTCAAGGAGAAAATGGAATAGGAGATAACAGGAGAGCTGCATGAGCAAAGAAGAGTTTTTGAGGCGCCTCGAGGAGGCGCTCTCAGGAGAGGTACCGGCATCGGTGATCCAGGAGAACCTGAATTACTACAACACCTACATTACCCAGGAAATGGCAAAGGGCCGCACGATGGATGAGATTACGGCGGAGATCGGAGACGCCAGAATCGTCGCCAGAACCATCATCGACTCCTGCGAAGCCGCCGGTGAGGCCACAGGGCCGGAGGTACGCATGGAGAGGGGCGGCGAGAATCCCTATGAGGAACGGCGGGAACGTGATCCCTTTTCCCATATCCATTACATCGACCTGAATAAATGGTACTGGAAGCTTCTGCTGCTGGTTCTGTTTTTCCTGGTGCTGTCGGTTGTCATGGGAATCGTAGGCGGGATTTTCTCCCTTCTCATGCGGTTCGCCGGGCCGATTCTTGTGATTGCGTTCATTTACTGGTTCATAAAAGGGATGCGGCAGTAGAGGCCGCATGATGACGATACATCGGCTGTGCTTTTCGGAAAAGACCCTGCGGTTTTTTCCGGGGAGTGCAGCCGATGGGCGTTTTATGGGGGATGAGGAATGGGAGGTTTATCATTTGACTGATACTCGCTGCGGTGATTATTTCCCCCCTAAATATATATAAAAGTGTGATTATGAAACCGAAAACTCCAATAAAAATGTGAGGAGTGACTGGATGGAACGATTGATTTTAAAAAAGCTGCTGGATTGGAAGAATTCTCCCTACCGCAAGCCTTTAATCTTGAAGGGGGTACGCCAGGTAGGTAAGACCTGGCTCCTGAAAGAGTCCGGCAGACGCTGATTCCTCAATTTGAAGTCATGCCCCGCTATTGGAGCCAAAATAACCCGCCTTACGAAGTGGATTTCCTTATCCAGCGGGAGAACGATAAAGCGCAGAACAAATCATTAAAAAAATATTAAATCCCTTAATTTCCTTGACAAAAACTCTATTTAAAAATATAATCATAACCGTAACATATTTAACAAATTCGTAATAATTAAAAATGATTTGTAATAAATAGGAGATTATATGAAAAGAGGACTTTTGAAGACCATGGGACTGATCTGTTTCTGTGCCGCGGCAATCGCCGTTGGACGCGGGCCTTCTGTGACGGCGGAAGCCAGCCAGGGCCCGGGATATCAGACAAGCTCCTCCCTTCTTGTAAAGGTAGACGGAATGAACCCGGAGCTTTTCGCTGAACCGGATACAGAAGCAGAAGTGGTCGGAGAGGCCTCCACTGGAAATACATACCAGGTAATTGAGCTTGTAAACGATAGCTGGGTAAAAATTGCTGTCGGTGAGACGGAGGGCTACTTAAACACGGTGCAGGCGGCGACGGTGGCTGAGACGGCCGAAGAGGTGAAGGACACCTCGGCGATCCGCAGGCAGGAGCTTGTAAACTACGCCAAGCAGTTTGTGGGCGGCCGCTATGTGTATGGCGGAACAAACCCCAACAGCGGCGTTGACTGTTCCGGCTTTACGGCCTACGTGATGAAGCACTCCGCAGGCGTGAGCCTTCCCCATTCTTCTGCCGGACAGGCTGGATGCGGCCGCGTCATCAGTGCCGCAGAGATCCGCCCCGGCGACCTTGTCTTTTACAGCAGCGGCAGCAGGATCAACCACGTTGCCATGTACATCGGCGACGGACAGGTGGTGCATGCCTCCAACGAGCGGATCGGCATCACGATTTCCAACTGGACATACCGCTCACCTTATAAAATCGTAAACGTACTTGGAGATTAACTCCCATCCGAAAAAGGATATAAGGATACAGAAACAGCCCGCAGGAATCAAAACCCTGCGGGCTGTTCGCATACATTCTTATTTATGAATCAGCCGGAAGGCGCCGGCCCGTTCCAACGCACGGGCAACCAGGATGAACAGGAGGGAATCCACCGGCCACTGAACCAGGTTTTTGATAATCCGCTGCGGCATCATGGCGAGGTACCCGTTTCCCGTTATGAGCGACAGGAAATACGTGTTCAAAAGGATGTTGCAGACGATGATGACAACAAATTTTGCTGCCAGCATCCGCGGGAGGCTCAATGGGCGCTTATAAAGGAACACGCCGTAGATAAATGGCGCCAGCATGGCCGTGAAGGTGAAGCCGGGGTTGAAGCCGTCGGTGGGGTTTAACATGAACTTGATTAAATCCATGCCGCCGCCGAACAGGGCGCCGACCACAGGGCCGAACAGGTAGTCCACCAGTTCGTTTGGCAGGGCGCTGAAGCCGATTTTCAGGTAGGGAGTTACCCGGATGGAATAGTAGCCGAGAAGAACGGACATGGCGCCGAAGACGGCGCAGGTGGTGATGGTGTTTACGTGCCTGAATTCACGGTAGGAATCCGTAAACAAAGAGAGAAATTTTCGCATAAAAAAACCTCCTTTGCAGATTCTGACCACAGCAGGAGATAAGAAAAGAATATCTTCTGAAGCAGCGGGATGCGGCACATGCACCGCAGGGGCCAAAGCCCACTTTCGTTCCGCCAGCAACTCCCTGTCTGACCGACACTTAACGCGCACATGCCTACTCTGCATGTTTTGATGTTGGGGACAAAACGTGTTTTGCCCCTATCCGTATGATATCACACCTTTACACGAAAGAAAAGGGCGAAAGCCGTATTTTTTCTGCGTTTTGCCGTATGTACATTTGGAAGCAGCCGCCTTATAATAAACAGTCGATTACAAATTTGCGTTTTACAGGGGGAAAGACAACAATGGAAAGAAGCGAAATGAAGGATCTGACAACAGGTTCCCCGATGCGGCTGATACTGGGCTTTGCGGTGCCGATGTTACTCGGCCTTTTGTTTCAGCAGTTTTACAATATGGTGGACACCATTGTCGTCGGGAAGTTTCTCGGCGTCTCAGCACTGGCGTCGGTGGGCTCCACCGGCTCCATCAATTTCATGATAAACGGCTTCTGCATCGGCGTGTGCAGCGGCTTTGCAATTCCCATCGCGCAGCGGTTCGGCGCCGGGGATTACCACGGGCTCAGGAAATTCACGGCCAACGCCGGCTGGCTTTCTGCGGCCTTTGCCGTGGTGATGACGGCCGTTGTCGGCGTGCTCTGTATGGACATTCTCCGGTGGATGCAGACGCCGGAGGACATCATCCAGGGGGCCTATGACTACATATTTATCATTTTCCTCGGCATCCCTGTCACCTACCTTTACAACATGCTCTCGGGAATCATCCGGAGCCTCGGGGACAGCAGGACGCCGGTCTATTTCCTTTTGCTTTCGTCGGTCATGAATATCTTTCTGGACGTTTTCACCATCCTTGTGATGGGCATGGGCGTCGACGGGCCGGCCTACGCGACGGTGGTTTCCCAGGGAATCTCCGGCCTGCTCTGCCTGGTGTACATGATTAAGCATTATCCGGTGCTCAAAATGACGGAAGAAGAGAAAAAGCCGGATCCGAATATGATGAAAATCCTCTGTTCCATGGGCATTCCCATGGGGCTCCAGTATTCCATCACGGCCATCGGAAGCGTCGTTCTCCAGGCGGCCGTCAATTCCCTGGGCTCCATGGCCGTGGCAGCCGTCTCGGCGGGAAATAAGGTCAGCATGTTCTTCTGCTGCCCCTTTGATGCCCTCGGCGGCACCATGGCGACGTTTGCAGGTCAGAACGTGGGCGCGGGAAAGCTGGACCGTGTGCGGGAAGGCGTAAAAATGGCTTCCATCATCGGCATCGTCTATTCCGTCATCGCCTTTGCAGTGCTGGCGCTCGGCGGAAAATACATTGCACTTTTGTTCCTGGATGCGGGGGAGACTGAGATCATCGATCAGGTGTCCATCTTCTTAATCGGAAACAGCATGTTCTATATCCCGCTGGTGTTCGTCAACGTGGTACGGTTTGCCATTCAGGGCATGGGATTCAGCACCTTCGCCATTCTGGCCGGTGTCTGCGAGATGGCGGCGAGGACGTTTGTCGGCTTCTTCCTCGTCCCGATCTTCGGCTATCTGCCGATCTGCATCGCAAGCCCGTTAGCGTGGATCTGCGCCGATCTCTTCCTGATTCCGGCGTTTTACCACTGCTTAAAAAAGCTGAAAAAATTGATGCATCAATAACCTGCGTCACGGACGCATGCATATTTTGGCCGGTTTCAGCCATACTAACGGTGTAGTCAAGAAAACCCAGTTAGGAGGAATTTGAAATGGCGAATAAGAACAGCTACGATATGGACAACAGCATGAGAAACGGAAGCAACAGTTCCAACAGCAAGAACAGCTCCAACAGCAGCAACAGCTCCAGAAACATGAACAGCGACAACTGCGGCAGAAACGGAAGCTCCAACTCTTCCAGAAACAGCAGCAGAAACAGCAGCGAGAACTGCGGCAGAGAGGATCGCTAAAACGGAAATCAGACGGACGGCAGGGACATGTTCCCTGCCGTCTTTCCGTACAGGCCGGGAACATGTCCGGGGCAACCCGAATACAATAAGGAAAGAAGACATGCGGAGGAACCTATGTTTCAGAACATTTCCATGAAACAGCTGGAGGCCATGTTGAACGGCCCGCGGGATTTCGTCCTTTTGGACGTCCGCGGCCGGGACGAGTTTGCCAGAGGCCATCTGGAGGGCGCCGTCAACATCCCTGTCGATGAGCTGGAATGGAGCCTGCATTTGCTCCCGGCCGGCCGCCGGATCATCGTCTACTGCGCTTACGGGGGCCACAGCATGATGGCGGCCAGATATCTGGACAGCCGCGGCTATCCCGTCACCAACGCAAACGGCGGCCTTTCCTACTACCGCGGGACGCATCTTGTGCGGTAAAGCCCCGAAAACGGCCAAAAGAACGCGCAAACCATTTGACACGGACTGCGCCAGCATATAAAATGATACGAGATACAGACGGAAAGAACAAAGAAAGCAGAGAACCGTATGGAAAGATTTGAATTGATTGTGCCATGCCATTTCGGCCTTGAGGCAGTAATGAAACGGGAAATCACGGATTTGGGCTACGAGGTGAGCCAGGCGGAGGACGGCCGCGTCACCTTTCTCGGCGACGCGGAGGCCATCTGCCGCGCCAATGTATTTTTGCGGACGACGGAGCGGGTGCTTTTAAAAGTCGGAAGCTTCCGGGCGGAGACTTTTGAAGAACTGTTCCAGGGAACGAAGGCCCTCCCCTGGGAGCAGTACATCCCGAAGGATGGGAAATTCTGGGTGGCGAAGGCCTCGTCCATCAAGAGCCGGCTTTTCAGCCCCTCAGACATCCAGTCCATCATGAAAAAAGCCATGGTGGAGCGGTTAAAGGGCGCTTACGGCCTCACCTGGTTCCCCGAGGACGGAGCCAGCTACCCGCTTCGTGTGTTTATCCACAAGGACATCGTGACCGTCGCCATCGACACCAGCGGCGAGTCGCTTCATAAAAGAGGCTACCGGACGCTCACCAGCAAGGCGCCGATTACGGAGACGCTGGCGGCGGCCCTTATCATGCTGACGCCGTGGAAAAAAGACAGGATTCTGGTGGATCCGTTCTGCGGCAGCGGCACCTTCCCGATAGAGGCAGCCATGATGGCCGCCAACATGGCGCCGGGCATGAACCGGGAATTTCTCTCGGAAAGCTGGAAGAACCTGATTCCGAGGAAGTGCTGGTACGAAGCCATGGACGAGGCGAATGATCTCGTGGACACGTCCGTGGAGACGGATATCCAGGGCTATGATATCGACGGAGACGTGATCCGGGCCGCAAGAGCCAATGCGAAGGCAGCCGGCGTCGATCACCTGATCCATTTCCAGCAGAGGCCTGTGAGCGAACTGAGCCATCCGAAAAAATACGGCTTCCTGATTACGAACCCGCCCTACGGCGAGCGGATCGAGGATAAGAAAAACCTGCCGGAGCTTTATAAGGTCATCGGGGAGCGGTTCGCGGCCCTGGATTCCTGGTCGGCCTATCTGATTACCGCCTACGAGGACGCGGAGCGGTACATAGGCCGGAAGGCGGACAAAAACCGGAAGATTTATAACGGAATGATGAAAACGTATTTTTATCAGTATCTTGGGCCGAAGCCGCCGAGGAGAAATGCAGGAGAAGCTGTTGGAAACAAGGCGTAAATATTACAGGAGAAAGAGAAAACGGCCGGGGAGAAAGCTCTTTCTGGCAGGAATCCTCATCTTTTTGGCAGTCCTGCTGGCATTTCGGGGATGGCGGAAGCCGGAAGATGAGAGAGCGCCGGAGCCGACCGTCGTCGCGGCGCGGGAGGAGCTGGTTTCCGGCACCCCGGCGGAGACACTGCCGGAACGCTTTGACCTGCGGGAACATCTTTCCATTTCCCGTGTGCCGGATCAGGGCGGCTTTGGCACCTGCTGGGCCTTTGCGTCGCTTCTGGCGCTGGAGACCACCATGCCGGCTAAGCTTCGGACGGGGCTCTCGGCAGACCACATGTCCTTAAGGAACAGCTTTGGACTTGGGCAGGAGGACGGCGGCGACTATGCCATGGCGATGGCGTACCTGCTTTCCTGGCAGGGGCCGGTATCTGAGGCGGAGGATCCCTACGGGGACGGCGTCTCGCTGGAGGGCTTAAGCCCTGTCTGCCATGTGCAGGAAATCCGAATCCTGCCGGAAAAGGACTATGAGCGGATCAAGCAGGCCGTATATACCTCCGGCGGCGTCCAGAGCTCTCTGTATTTTCCCATGGAGCAGGGGCGCGAGCGGGAGCTGTGCTACCGGGACGACACCTGTGCCATGTATTATGACGGGGAGAACGGGCCGAATCACGATGCAGTGATCCTGGGATGGGACGATGGCTTTCCGAGGGAGAACTTTTCTTCCATGCCGGAAAAAGACGGCGCGTTCCTCTGCATGAACAGCTGGGGCAGCAGCTTCGGGGAGGACGGCTGTTTCTGGGTCTCCTATGAAGACGCCAATATCGGGACGTACAACGTCCTCTATTCCGGTATCGAACCGCCGGATAACTACGGAACGATCTATCAGGCTGACCTCTGCGGCTGGACGGGGCAGCTCGGATACGGAAACAGGACGGCGTGGTTTGCCAATGTGTACGAGGCGGCCGGGGAGGAAGTGCTCTGTGCGGCCGGGCTTTATGCGGTGGAAGCAGGCGTTTCCTGCCGCATCTATGCGGTAGCCAATGTTCCGGAGACGGGCGGTGTGTCCCAGGCGTTTTCCGAACGGCGCCTTGTGTTCGAGGGGACATTCGCCGAGGCCGGTTTTTATACGGTGCCCTTTGAGGAGGCCGTGCAGGTGAGCGCCGGCGAGCGGTTTGCCGTCCTGGCGGAAGTCACGGCGCAGGAGACAAAACAGCCTGTCGCCATTGAATATGCGGCAGGTTCCCGCACAGAGAACATTGACATAACCGACGGAGAGGGGTATATTAGTCCTGACGGCCGTCTCTGGGAACGGGCCGAGGAGAAAGAGGGCTGCAACCTCTGTCTGAAAGTGTACAGTGAGGATGAATATGGAGAACAGAATCGTATTTGCAACGTCGAATGAAGGAAAGATGCGGGAAATCCGCGAGATTTTAAAGGATCTGGGGGCGGAAGTCCTGTCCATGAAGGAGGCGGGGGCATCGCCGGATATCGTGGAGGACGGGGACAGCTTCGAGGCCAACGCCATGATTAAGGCAAAGGCAGTCTGGGCAGAAACCGGCGGCATCGTGCTGGCCGATGATTCCGGCCTGGAAATAGATTATTTAAACGGGGAGCCGGGCGTCTATTCCGCAAGGTACCTGGGGGAAAAAACCTCCTATGAAATCAAAAACTGGAACCTGATTCACCGTCTGGATGGCGTGGAACAGGAAAAACGGACGGCGCGGTTCGTCTGCGTCATTGCGGCAGTCCTGCCGGACGGCCGTACCTTGAGCGCAAGGGAGACCATGGAAGGCTATATCGCCTATGCGCCGGCCGGGGAGGGCGGTTTCGGCTATGATCCGATCCTGATGCTTCCGGAATATGGGAAGACATCGGCAGAGATCACCATGGAGGAGAAAAACAAGATCAGCCACAGGGGAAAAGCTCTGGAGGCCATGAAAAAGCTGTTGGAAAAGGAAATTGGGGAACGTGTATGAAAATTTTAATCGTCAGCGACACGCACCGCAGGGATGGGAACCTGCGTGAGGTCATAAAGAAGGTTTCGCCCATCGACATGCTGATCCATCTCGGCGACACGGAGGGGAGCGAATGCTATTTCAGGGAATGGATTGGGAATGATGCATGCGCGGTCTATGCTGTCCGGGGGAACAATGACTTCTTTTCGTCGCTGGAGCGGGAAAAGGAAATTAAGATCGGGAAGTACCGCGCTTTCCTCACCCACGGCCATCTCTACGGCGTGACCCTGGGCACCGAGGGAATCAAGGAAGAGGGCAAGTCCAGGAATGCGGACATTGTCATGTTCGGGCATACTCACAAGCCCTGCCTGGAATACTGGGAGGACATGGTGATTTTAAATCCCGGCAGCCTTTCTTACCCGCGGCAGGACGGGAGAAAGCCGTCGTACATGATTATGGAGCTGGATCGTGACGGAGAAGCGCACTTTACGGTGAATTATATCGAAAAAGACGACATCATTTTATAAAAAGTAGTTGACAAGTGGAAATGCTTAGGATATAATATCTCTTGCGTTGCGAGGCAAAACGGTTGTTTTGTCAGCAGACGGGGTGTGGCTCAGCTTGGCTAGAGCGCCTGGTTTGGGACCAGGAAGTCGCAGGTTCAAATCCTGTCACCCCGACGAGAGAGTTGAATGTATCTCTCATCGCTTACATGCGGGTGTAGTTCAATGGTAGAACACCAGCCTTCCAAGCTGGATACGTGGGTT